>ERZ773188.1-NODE-1-length-431380-cov-16.437417_pt1 | contig 431380 bp, 397 predicted proteins | sample MGYA00581011_ERZ773188 | MGnify/ENA primary metagenome ERZ773188 (study PRJEB29015, sample SAMEA2737798) | human gut metagenome | biome: human gut; feature: human-associated habitat; material: faeces | place: China | collected 2012 ...
CAAAATACGAAATTTATCTCACTTTCTCGAAGTCTTACAGCGTGTAGAAATTTGTAATTTGACTTTTTCTACACGCTATAAGGTGTTATTCGGCATTGTTTTGATTGTTTTTTATTATATATCTCTATTCAATAAATGCAACAAATTTCTCGTATTTTGTTAATTATTAAACTAAACAATTCTTATTATATTGTTTTATATGAATTATTATGATATAATTAATTAGGTGATTATTTATGCAAATGTGGTTTTTTATGCTGTTTATAGTAATAGTTTTACCGTTTATTATGTTTATGTGCAGCTTTTATTTTATTGCAGGCGGTCCTAAAAATATTAATAATATTTTTGGCTACAGAACAGGTTGGTCGATGATTAATAAGGATACTTGGACTTTTGCTCACGAATATTGCGGTAAGCTGTGGCTTAAAGTCAGCATTATTTTCATTTTGGCATCAATTGTTATTATGCTTTGCCTTATCAAAACCGACCAAAGAGTATTTGTTGCTGTTGGATTTGTTATCTTTATCGCCGAATTTGTAACCTTGTTTTTTACAATTAATAAAACAGAAAAGGCACTGGCAGACAATTTTGACATTAAAGGTAACAGAAAAAAATAATATTCATTTTGCGTTTGATGTATAAACTGTTTAAAATTTATACATAATATCCTATTGACAAGGTAGGAAATTAGTGCTATTATTTCCTATTGAAAAGATAGGAATATTATCTTATATATTCTTTCTTTATTTATATTAATTTCCTGTCAACCACAGCAGGCATAAAAACAATTGTGGTTAGAAAGGCGATATTATGACAGTTTATGCAGATAATGCAGCAACAACTCAGATGAGCGATAGTGTGTTAAAAGCAATGATGCCGCTTCTTACCGACATTTACGGTAATCCGTCATCACTCCATTCTGTTGGTCAAATTGCTAAGGAGCATTTGGAAGCTGCAAGGGAAACCGTTGCCGAATGTATCGGAGCAGACCCTAAAGAAATATATTTCACATCAGGCGGCAGTGAGGCTGATAATCAGGCTATTCGTTCTGCTGCTTACATTGGCGCAAGAAAAGGTAAAAAGCATATTATTTCAAGTAAGTTTGAACATCATGCTGTTCTTCACACGCTTGATGCGCTCAAAAAAGAAGGTTTTACGGTTACTCTTCTTGACGTTTATTCAAACGGCATTGTTAAGCCTGAGGATGTAGCAAACGCTATTACAGATGAAACCTGCCTTGTAACTATAATGACAGCTAATAACGAAATCGGCACAATTCAGCCAATTGCCGAGATAGGTAAGATTTGTAAGGAAAAAGGTGTACTTTTTCATACAGATGCTGTTCAGGCGGTAGGTCATATTCCGGTTAATGTTAAGGATATGAATTGCGATATGCTGTCTGTTTCAGCTCATAAATTCCATGGTCCTAAGGGCGTAGGTTTCCTTTATGCACGTAAGGGTATTCTTCTTACAAATATTATTTACGGCGGCGCTCAGGAGCGTAATAAGAGAGCCGGTACTGAAAATATGGCATCTATTGTCGGTATGGCAACAGCCATTAAGGATGCTACAGACCATCTTCAAGAAAATGCCGAAAAGGTTACCGCAATGAGAAACAGACTCATAGATGGGCTTAAGGGAATTGAAAGAAGCAGAATTAACGGTGACCTTGAGCATCATTTACCGGGAACATTGAATATGTGCTTTGAGGGCATTGAGGGCGAAAGTCTTCTTCTTTTGCTTGACGCTAAGGGTATTTGTGCATCAAGCGGCTCTGCTTGCACAAGCGGCAGTCTTGACCCGTCACACGTTCTTCTTTCAATCGGTGTCCCTGTAGAAATCGCACATGGTTCATTGAGATTGTCGATAAGTGAATATAACACTATGGAACAAATGGAACATATTGTAAAATCAGTTCCGGAGGTAGTAAGTTACCTTCGTTCTATTTCTCCCGTTTGGGAAAGAATTAAAAAGGAGGAAAAATAATTATGGCTCTATACTCAGAAAAAGTAATGGACCACTTTACAAATCCGAGAAATGTTGGTAAAATTGAAGATGCCGACGGTATTGGTGAAGTTGGTAACGCTAAGTGCGGCGATATAATGAAAATGTATATTAAGGTTAGCGACGACGGTATTATTGAAGACGTTAAGTTTAACACATTCGGTTGCGCTTCTGCTATCGCATCAAGCTCAATGGCTACGGAAATGATTAAAGGCCAGCCTATTGATAAAGCTTTAGAGCTTACTAATAAGGCAGTTGTTGAGGCGCTTGACGGTTTGCCACCGGTTAAAATTCACTGTTCTGTTTTGGCAGAAGAGGCAGTTAAGGCTGCTGTTAAAGATTATTATGATAAAAAAGGCATAGAATATGACCCTGCTGAATTTGCAGGTGTTGACTGTGCGGAGTGCGGAGTACACAATTAATATGATTTCTGATATTCAGCAAGAGATAATTAAGCTCAAAAAGGAGAAGGATATTTGTATCCTTGCTCATTGCTATCAATCACCGGAAATATTGGAGGTTGCCGACTTTGTCGGTGACTCCTTTGCGCTCTCTGTAGAGGCATCAAAAGTTAATAATAAAACTGTAATTATGTGCGGTGTACGCTTTATGGCTGAAACCGTTAAAATACTTTCACCTGACAAAACAGTCTATTTGGCAAATCCCGATGCAGGATGCCCAATGGCTGAAATGATGGATAAAGAGGTTATTTCGCTTGTTAAGGAGCAATATCCCGATTATACGGTTGTTGCCTATATTAACACTACAAGTGAACTTAAAACAATTTGCGATGTTTGTGTAACTTCTTCATCTGCATTAAAGATTTGCAAACAGATTGAAAACAAAAATATTCTTTTTATTCCCGATTGCAATTTAGGTGATTGGATTTCTAAGCAGCTTCCGGAAAAGAACTTTAAGCTTTTGAGCGGTGGATGCCCAACTCACGCAAGAATGGGCGAAAGGGACGTTAAGAGAGCAAGAGAAGCTCACCCTGATGCACTTTTGCTTGTTCACCCTGAGTGCGTGCCTGATGTTGTTAAACACGCCGATTATGTAGGCTCAACAACAGGTATTATGAATTATGCCAAGGAAAGCGACGCTAAGGAATTTATTATCGGTACGGAAAACAGTATTGTAACTCATCTTCAAATGAGCTGTCCTGATAAAATGTTTTATCCGCTTTCTAAGGACTGTGTATGCCATAATATGAAGGCTACCACGCTTGTCGACGTACTTAATTGCTGCAAGGGTGTTTTCGGTGAAGAAATTACTCTTGATGAAGAAACATATATCGGTGCAAAAAAATGCATTGATGAAATGATAAGGCTTGGTTAAATGAATAAAAAATGTATTATCGCAATGAGCGGTGGCGTTGATTCCAGCGTTGCCGCTTTTTTAATGAAAGAAAAAGAATATGAATGTATCGGCGCAACAATGAAACTTTATGATAACGATGAAATCGGTATCAGTAGGGAAAAGACCTGTTGCTCGCTTGACGATATTGAAGATGCAAGAGCTGTTGCACGCCGTCTTTCTATGCCTTATTACGTTTTTAATTTTAAAGACGAATTTGAGGAAAAAGTTATAAATAAGTTTATCAGAACTTATGAAAACGGCGGAACTCCTAATCCTTGTATTGATTGTAACAGATATTTAAAGTTTGAAAAGCTTTTTCAGCGTATGAATGAGCTCGGCTTCGATTATGTTGTAACAGGTCACTATGCAATTGTTGAGGAAAAAGACGGCTGGTTTTATCTTAAAAAGGGTAGTGACGATACAAAAGACCAAAGTTATGTTCTTTATTCGCTTACTCAAAATCAGCTTGCGCATATTCAATTTCCTTTGGGCGAATATTCTAAAACGGAAATCCGCAAAATTGCAGAGGAGCAGCATTTCTTGAACGCACGCAAGCGTGACAGCCAGGATATTTGCTTTGTTCCCGACGGTGATTACGCTAAGTTTATTGAAGGTTATCTCGGTAAAACATATCCCGACGGTGATTTTGTCGATATTAACGGTAATGTAATCGGAAGGCACCATGGTATTATTAGATACACAAACGGTCAGCGCAAAGGGCTTGGCGTCGCTTTTGGCAAGCCTATGTATGTTGCCGATAAGGATATTGAAAAGAATACGGTAACTCTTTGTACTAATGACGAACTGTTTTCAAGGGAAGTAAACGCAGTTGATTTTAATTTGCTTGTTCCTGATTTACCAAATGAATTTAAGTGTAAAGCCCGTGTGCGTTATAATATGAAAGAGCAGGGAGCAACTGCTTATTTGGACGGCGACAAACTGAAACTTATTTTTGATGAGCCGCAAAGAGCAATAACCAAAGGACAGGCTGTGGTGCTTTATGACGGCGATACAGTCATTGGCGGAGGAACTATAATATGAACGGCGAAAATACGTGTTATAAGCAATCTGTCACGGCTGTGGTACTTAGGGACAACAAAGTGCTCCTTGCTCGTCATACATACGGTGCCGGTAAGGATTTTCTTATTGTTCCGGGAGGCTATCTTAATTTAGACGAAACTCCTGAAGATGCAGTAAAAAGAGAATTCCTTGAAGAAACAGGAGTTGTGATTGAGCCTAAAAATATTATCGCTGTCAGGTTTAATCTTAAGGATTGGTATGTTGCATTTTCCGCTGATTATGTAAGCGGTAGGGAACATTCTGACAATGATGAAAACAGCGAGGTGTTGTGGCTTGACGTTGATGAGGCGTTAAATCGTTCTGATGTACCTGAGCTTACAAAGAAACTTATTGAGGCGGCAATTAATATTAATTCTCCTTTTGAAAAGAAAGAATTTATCAGCCGTGAAAATCACGGCACTTATTCGCTTTATACTAAATAAATATACTATATATTGGTCAGTTTAATTTATAATAACTATATTTGTAAATATTCAACTTTTGTCTTATTTTTCTAAATTTTTTATTTTTCTGTTACAAAATAGTTCAAAAAGCGTTAATGTTTACAATTTGTTCATAAAATACTGCCATTTCTGTATATTTTTTTGTTGAAATTTAATATCTTTAATGGTATACTACTATTAGACTTATAAGGGGGTAATTGTGCCTTGACTAAAGAAGAAAAGCAAACAAAGAAACTTGCCAAGAAAGAGGCAAAATCTGAAAAGAAAGAAGCTAAAGCTGAAAAAGCAAATGCTAAATATAAAGCAAAGGCTGAAAAGAAACATGCTAAAGCTTATGCAAGCTTCGTAAAGGATACTGAAAAGAAGAATGCAAAGCTTCAGGCTAAGGCTCAAAAAGACGGTAAGGAATTTGTTCCTATCGCAATTCCTAATGTTGATGAATATCAAACAAAGAAGGAAATCAAGGCTGAAAAGGCTACAACTAAAGCATACGGAAAGTATGTTAAGAAATTAGAAAAGAAGAATGCCAAGGTAGAGAAAAAGTGCGCAAAGAAAGGTAAACCTTTCGTTCCTGTTCAAATTCCTACCGAAGAGGAATTTGCTAATTCATCAACTGCAAATCAAAATAAGGCAGGAAAGATTATCCTTATGATAATTCTCCTTCTTCTTATTTGGTTCTTAATTTACTTCATCATTATGTATGTAAACACTGCTTATGTCGCACCTGTTGTTGAGGAAACAACCGTTGCAGAGGAAAGCAAAAAACCGGCTGTATATGACCTTTATTCTAATCCACACGAGATTACTACTACGCCTGATTATAATGTTAATGATGCTAAGCGTATGCTTAAGCAAACAATTCACGATAATTGGAGAGAAATAGGTTACAGTTCAGATGCATCAAACAGCGCAATTTCATTTAATAATAGTATTAAGACCGTAAATGGTGCTGATTGCTATATGTTTACATGTTCAGGTAAGCAATATGCAGTTGCCGTTAAGCTTTCTGCAGTTTATTATGTAAATAACGGTGAATATGTACCGCTTTCATTTGCTAATACTGACATTTTGTTTGACTAATACATAAAACATTTTAATTATCGTATTTTAAAAGCTGTCATCGTTGATGACAGCTTTTTTATTATTGTTTTAGATATTTCAAAAAAATGAAAAACACCTTGCAAATTAATGCAAGGTGTTTAGTAATTTATATGTATTTAAGTCAGTGCTTAGTGCTTAATATCGTCCCATTTAACTCCGTTAATATGGAAAAGGTCATCAAACTTGTAAACATTATGCTCTTCCTTAGTGTGGTTAGGATACCAAACTTGAGCGAAGAACGGGTTAGTCTTAGCAACCTCATCATAGTTCCATTCCTTCTGTGGAATGTAGCATTCAGGACACCAGTGACCGCCAAGAAGAATAAGTGCAGGTGAAGCTTCAAATTCAGCACCGCAAGTGCCGCATTTCCACTTAAGCTTTGTAGCCATATCTCCCTTAACCATTGTTTCGCTGAGGCATTCACCGCCACGGAACTTAGCTGCTTGCTTCATATCTTCAATGTCAAGCTCTGATTCAGGCTTGCTTTCATCATAGCCGTGGTCAAGCTTAAACTGCTCTGCTGCGCTGCTATCCTTATCAAACTTGATGATTTCAAAGTCTTCCCACTTTTTAGGAATCTTGTTGTATTCTTCAAGTGAACCATAGTATGCAGACATTCTTTCAGGATTATTTGTTTTAACCCAATCAAGAGTACCAAAGTCAGGAGTAGAAGCAATCTTTTTCATAAACGGCTTTGCACAAGCTGCTACAAGATTCTTTGGAAGATATCTTGGTATTTTGAAATAAAATTCAACGTGGTCAGCAAGTCTGTGGAAATAGTCCTTTATAGGAAGATTTTCTCTGAAATGTAAGTATTCTTCAAGCTTGTCACCGTCTGCATAGAATTGACCGTGGAAGTTCTTAGTGATAAACCAGTTAGGTTCAAAGAGCTTTTCAGGGCCTGCAAGACCAAGTGTTCCGAGAAGAAGTTGCTCGAATTCATAGTTAGAAATTCTGTATTCCTTACCTGAACCGATGTTGTAGAAGTGATTCCAAAAGTCAGCGCCAAGGTTGCCTGCCTTATCCTCAAGAACAAGGTTGCACATAAGTCTGCCTGAATCTTCTACTGTACACCATTCAAGCACGCCGTTGATTGGAACGTGGAACATAATAGGATCCATATTCTTAAGAATATTAGGATAAAGAATACCTGACTGACGCATTACAACCCAATTCTTAATACCGCTTTCAACAAATGTGCGCTCAGCAACAGTCTTTGAAATTGCATAGTGGTCGTAAATTGAAATTTTGATAGGGTCACCGCAACGTCCCCAATGGATAGGATAGTTACGGTCGCCTGTTTCGGCAACGGTACCGATATAACAAACTTTTACTGCATCAGGGTCTGGCTGAGCAAGAACAGCCTTGCAGATGCTTTGTGCAGCACCGATGTTTGTCTTTTGTGTTTTGTAAGGTTTCCAGTCAGCAGTCGGTGAAACCATACCACCTACGTGAAGGACATAGTCAGAGCCTGTAACACCTTCAAGGATTGAATCGTAATCATTAAGGTCGCCCCAAACAACCTTTACGTTTGGCTTTGCCATTAAATCCTTAAGCTTTTCTTCGTTCTTTGGGCTTTTTCTTGCAAGCATCTTGATATTGATATCACTTGGATGCTTAAGCATTTCCTGAACGGCAGCCCAACCCATATTACCTGTACCACCGGTAATAAATACGGTTTTCTTTGCCATAATTTTCCTCCTTATAAGGCTATATGCCTTTTATTGCTATATAATTATAAACTATTTATTAAGAAATTACAATAGTAAATACAAAATAACCTTTATTTTTATAAATATTTGTTGACTTTATTTAATCGTTGTTGTATTATATGTGTGATGTTAATATGCTTTATCAAGAGTGGTTGAGGGACAGGCCCTGTGAAACCACAGCAACCTGCATTTGTAAGGTGCTAATACCTGCGGCTTACCGAGTGATGATAGCTAAGTGCACACGCTCGTTACGTGTGCTTTTTTCTTTCTAAAGCAATTAACAAATTTTTTTGATGAGAGGAATATATTATGTCAAAACATTTGTTTACAAGTGAATCTGTAACAAAGGGTCATCCTGATAAAATTTGTGACCAAATTTCAGATTCTATTCTCGACGCAATGCTCGAGCAAGACCCGCAAAGCCGTGTAGCATGTGAAACTACTTGCACAACAGGCCAAGTTCTTGTTATGGGTGAAATTACAACTAAAGCTACGGTTGATATCCCGTCAATCGTAAGAAAAACCGTTTGCGATATCGGTTATGACGACGATAAGAAAGGCTTTAACGGCAACACCTGTGCTGTTTTGCTTGCTCTTGACCGTCAGTCACCTGATATTGCTATGGGTGTTGATAAATCATTAGAGCTTAAGAATGACGAAGAAGATGAATATAACCTCAACGGCGCCGGCGACCAAGGTATGATGTTCGGCTACGCTTGCAATGAAACTAAGGAACTTATGCCGCTTCCTATCAGCCTTGCTCACAAGCTTGCTCTTAAGCTTACAGAGGTGAGAGAAAACGGTACATTGCCTTATCTTTATGCCGACGGTAAAACCCAGGTAACGGTTGAATATGACGATGACAAGCCTGTAAAGGTAACTGCTGTTGTTGTTTCAAGCCAGCACAGCGCTGACGTTGAGCTTTCTCAACTTAGAAACGATATTATCGAAAAGGTTATTAAAACTACTATTCCTAATGATCTAATTGACGATGATACAGAATATTTTGTAAATCCTACCGGTAGATTCGTAATTGGCGGCCCTCACGGTGATTCAGGTCTTACAGGCCGTAAAATTATTGTTGATACATACGGCGGATATGCTCGCCACGGTGGCGGTGCATTCAGCGGTAAGGACCCAACTAAGGTTGACAGAAGCGCCGCTTATGCTTCCCGTTGGGTAGCAAAAAATATCGTTGCCGCAGGTCTTGCAGATAAGTGCGAGGTTGAGCTTGCTTATGCAATCGGCGTTGCAAAGCCTGTTTCTGTTATGGTTGATACATTCGGTACAGGTAAGCTTGATGACGAAAAGATTGCAGATATTGTTAATAAGGTGTTCGACCTTCGTCCGTCTGCAATTATTGACAGGCTTGACCTTAGAAAGCCGATTTATAAAAATGTTGCTGCTTACGGTCATATGGGCAGGGAAGACCTCGGTGTTTCTTGGGAAAAGACCGATATGGTTGATGAAATCAAAAAGTATATGTAATCATACTATAAAAATTATGCGAAAAAAGCTCGGATTGTTCCGAGCTTTTTGTTTTTTATTTATTATAATTTCTTATCCTTATCAAGCGCTTTGTCAACGGCATTATGAACTGCCGCTTCAAAGCCGTCTGCCTGAAGTGAGGTTACACCCTCGATAGTTGTACCGCCGGGGGAGCAAACATTATCGATAAGTTGCCATGGATGCTCGTCGCTTTCCAAAATCATTTTTGCACTGCCTAATACGGTTTGAGCAGAAATTTTAAGCGCATCGCTTTTTTTCATTCCGTTTTTAACTCCTGCACGTGCCATTGCGTCAATAAACATATATGCAAAAGCAGGTCCGCAGCCGCCGATAACACCGAAAAGAGGGAAGTAGCTTTCATCAAGGCAAAGTACCTGTCCTATTCCGTTTAAAAGGCTTTCAACGTTAGTTTTGTCCTCTTCGGTTACTGAATCATTAAAGCAATAAGCGGATATAGCCTCACCGACTTTAGCGTTGATGTTTGGCATAACTCGAACAATTTTAGCTTTGCATTTTAAATTGCTTTCGATAAATTCAATTGTTTTTCCTGCGGCAATTGAAATGATTAATTTATCCTTAATTTCACCGTCAATTGCTTTTAATACGCTTGCCTGAACATTTGGCTTGACTGCAAGAAAAATAATGTCACTTGATTTTACAACGTCTTTTTCGTTTTCACAAATGTTTATATCTTTATTTTCTTTAAGCCTTTTGGTTGCACCGTCAAAAACGTCATAAGCATTTATATCCTTTTCGCTTACGACGTTATTATTCGTAATTCCGTTAATAATGGCAGTCGCCATATTTCCGCAGCCTATAAAACCTATCTTCATATTTACACTTCCTTTGATTTTCTTTTTTTATAATAGCATTATTTTGCTTATTAATCAATGTTTTTGTTATCTTTTAGCTTTCTGTATTTTTCTTTTGTGGCAAGTCCGCCTCTTATGTGACGCTCGGCCTTGTTGCGTTCAAGTACCTCTTTAACCTCACTGCAAAGCAGGGGATTAATCATTGCAAGGCGCTTTGTGACGTCATTATGTACGGTAGATTTACTGATATTGAAAACTATTGCCGCTTGCCTGACAGTAGCACCTGTTTCAATTATATAATGTCCTAAATCGATACAACGTTTTTCCACATTACCAATCAAAGAATTTCACCTTCCTTGGTAATGTATATGGAAAGTAAACAAAAAATAGAACAAACCCCACGTCAATGACGAGGGGTTTTTAATTATTGTGATTGTGTAGTTGTATTGTTGTCTTTAATAGAATCGCCGATTAAATCTGCAAGCGTTTTCATTTGAAGTTCATCAACAGAATCATAAGTGTTTGATTCTGCCTCTTTGTCGTCTTCCATAAGAGTAAGTTTGAGAACCTTGCCTTTAACCTTGTATTTATAAACAACCTGTGCGTTAGTATTAGGATTTGTCAAAGTGATTTTATTGCCTTTTACAGTATATTCGCCTGAAAAATTAACTGTAGACAAATAAGAATCATACGTTCCGTCATCATAAAATACATAAGCGGATAATCCCGGCGATTTTTGGCTTTGCCACTTGCCGACAAGCTTGTCCTGATGCGCTGTTGCCGCTTCAATTGCGGTAGCAGGGCTTTGGTCTGTTGCAACGCAATAAATTCCGCCTGCAACTAAAAGTGCGAAAATAATTGCTGCAATAATAATTATAGCTGTTTTAGCTTTAGACAATTTTACTTTTGCCATAATATCTTAGTCCTTTAAACCTTTATTTTTTAACAAAGTATCAATTTTTGCAGAGCTGTCGAGAAGACTTGAAACAGACATATCGTGATTTAATGTGTCAATCAAATATGCGGCATATTTTGAAAGCTCAACGCTTACATACCATTCTCTGTCCAAAAGCTCCTGCGGCTGATATACGCCGTTAGTAGTAAACACTCTGTAGAATACACCGTCTTTATAAGCTTTATCAAATACATCAAGACCGTTGCAGAAGAGACCGAAAGTTGTGCAAACAAAAATTCTGCCGCAACCTAAGTTCTTAAGCTTCATAGCAACCTCAAGCATAGATTCACCTGATGAAATCATATCGTCAACAATGATAATATCTTTGCCTTTAACGGAATCACCGAGATATTGATGCTCAACGATTGGATTTCTGCCGTTTACAACTCTTGTATAATCTCTTCTCTTGTAGAACATACCAAGATTAACTCCAAGCTGTGTAGCAAAATAAATACATCTGTGAAGTGCGCCTTCGTCAGGTGAGATAATCATTAAATGGTCCTTATCAACATTTAAGTCTTCAACATTGTTGACAAGTGCCTTAATCATCTGGTAAGTCGGCATAACATTTTCAAATGATTTGTCAGGAATTGCATTTTGTACTCTTTGGTCGTGAGCGTCAAACGTGATAATGTTTTCAACACCAAGATGAACGAGCTCCTTAAGAGCCATTGCACAGTCAAGTGATTCTCTTGAACTTCTCTTGTGCTGTCTGCCCTCGTAAAGCATAGGCATAATAACAGAAACTCTTTTTGGTTTTGAACAAAGCGCTGAAATAACTCTCTTAAGGTCAGCGAAATGATCGTCGGGTGACATATAAACCTTTCTGCCGTACATATCATAGCTACAGCTGTAGTTAAATACGTCGCATACAATATAAATATCGTAACCTCTTACGCTTTCGTTAATAACACCCTTGCCTTCGCCGCTGCCGAAACGGGGAATAGATACATCAATTTTATATGTATCTCTCTGATAGCCAAAGAAAGCAATTGACTCAGCATGCTCACTTGCTTGAGTTTTGCGCCATTTAACGAGGTACTTGTCAATTTTGTCCGTTAATTCTTCGCATCCCGGCATACCGATTATGCCAAGAGGACCGATTGGAATAGTGTTAATACTGATTGCTGTTTGTCTTGCCATAGTAATATGAAACTCCTCTCAAATGTTCACGTGTATTCTACAATAAAAGCACATTATTGTAAATAGATTTTTAAGAATTATACTGATTTTTATTTATTCAACAATATTTTTCTCCTTTTTTCTCGCTCTTTTGTTAAGTTTTAAAGAAGATTTACTGAATATATAATAACCGCATAATCCAAATGCAGTAATTGCCGTAACCGCTATGCCGTAAACAAGGCCTGATGGAGTATATTTATATTCGATTTGATGATTACCCGCAGTTAATTCAATTGCAAGAAGAGTACCGCCGATTTCAAATGTTTCTGCCTTTTTGCCATCGACATATACGCTCCAACCGTCATCATAAGGAATTGATGAATATAAATAACAATTTTCTTTTGAGGAAATTGTACCTTTAATTGATGTGTCGTTATAAGATGATACTTTTAAAGTGTTCTTTGAAAGAGAATTATAAGCATTTTTCAATACCGAGTCATCGCAACTGTAACAATAAATATCAAACGATGTGCTCTCACTTTCCATAGTTCCGCCGTCAAGCGAGACCTTAACTTCATCGCCTTTATTGTGGAAACCAAGGTCAAGTAAATATTCCTCATCTGTGTTTTGTGTAATATCAGATACTTTTTCAGAATTAACAGTTATGCTCTTTAAATCGCTTGACTTAACATAAAGATAAAGGTTTCCGTCGATAGTAGGTGACAGCGTAATTGTTTCTGTGCCGTATTTTGATGAAGCATCGCTTTTATTAAGCCAATATGTTCCGTTTTCAGTAACGTCATCACCTGTTACTGAGTCAAAGTCGGTACTGATATAATCAACGTTTTTAAACACATTTGAATATCCCGTTGCAAGCTTTATAAAGTCACTTTGAATTTCAAACGGATTGCCCTCATCTGTTATCCAATCCTCAATATTTGAATTAACGCAGTAGGCGATAGGCAGATTATACTTGTTTTCATATACATTTGCCTGTTTGTTTTTGGTTGTGTATTTCTTTTTATAAAGATTAGAAGAAGGAGCTAAGCTTACATCGGTTTGGATTAAATATTTAATGTTAAACATCATATTGTATACGGGCGTTTGAGTATTGTAAGTATAGCTGTTGATTCTGTTACCGAACATTCCTAAGCTGTGCTGAAGCTCTGAATATGATTCGTATGCCATTGACGAAAATACGGATATTCCGTTATAGCCGTAATAAGACGGGTCCATACGTGTATTTAGATAGCAAAGCTCCGTTCTGTAGAAGTCTTTATCATTTGAGTCAATATATTTGATTGCATCGGTATATGTGGAAAAATTTTCTTTATAGTTTCCGTTTTCCTGATTAAGAGGTATTCCGGTAACGGCGCTTATAACTGTTTCACCGACTAAAAATACTATAAGCACAAATGCTGTCAGTCTTTTTTGAATATTCTTGTTTTTAACGATAAGAAGATATCCGCACCAAAGTGCAACTAAAATGATTGTTGCATAAATGGTACCGTTAGTCATTTTGTTAGTAAGAAATTTTTGAGCTAAAATAACGATTGCAATAACGCCAAGTCCCGAATATACGATATCTTTAATATTAATTGCTTTGAAATTGATTAAGGTTTTATATCCCATAACAGCAACTATAAAGGAATACATATACGAAAAACGATATGGCAAATCATTAGGAAAATGGAATGCGTGCCAAATATAGTTTGCACAGTTATTGTTGAAACTGAAAATAAAGAAAACCATCAAAAGCACGTAAGTCGCTTTTTCTTTAAGACTTATTTTGTTGTTGAGTAAGAATAACGGCAGCAATATAAGAGTCAAAATGCCGGTATATACATTAGGGAGAACGTTGTCGCCACTACTTCTTATAGTTGTTTCGAGAATTGCAAAGTGAGAGGTTATGAAGTCAAGAATGTCAAAATAGCTTGTGAATGTATCAGGAAAAGTGCCTGACGTTGCAGAACTGTTCTTTAATATCATAAACACCGGTATTAAAGTAATAGCACAAAACATTGCTGCAATGACGCTTCCTAAAGCAAATTTAATTCCTCTGTTAATAAAAGTGTTATTCATCAATGATTTTGTTGAATATTTCTTTTCAAATTTTGCATTAGGATTGAGTTTGCCGTCATTTTTGTATGAAATAATGAAGTATGCAACGAAATATATTACTGCGAATATACAACTCATATAGCCCATATAATAATTTGCAAAGAAAAGCAAAATCATTGAAATAGTATATAGCTTAATGTCACCATTATTGAAAATTCTTTCAATTCCGAGAACAATAAGCGGAAGCATAATCATTCCGTCAAGCCACATAATATTCCAATAATATGCAAGGAAATATGCGCTAAAGGCATAGAGTACGCCGAATGCACTTACGTAATAATTATTTTTGCCAAAACTGCTCTTTAAGTAGTAACTGAATGTGGTTGCACTTAATATGCATTTTAATCCAACTATAAAAGTAATGGCAAATGCAATATCCTCCTTACTAAAAAGGAAAATTAAAAATGAAAGCGGGCTTGACAGATAGTTAAGATAATTGCCTAAAAAGCTTGAGCCGCCGCCCGTTGTCCAAGAATAAAGCAGGCTTTTGTGTTCAACTATTCTGTCATAAAGTTCGGCAAAAAGCGGTCCGTATTGATGATAAAGGTCCATTCTCATAACGGTTGTATCGCCAAACGGAAATGTTGAATAAATGATATAAAGAATGCTTATACATAAAAGTGCCAATGCAGAGGATAAAAATACATATCTATTTTTATAAAAGGTTTTATATATTCTTGACTGTTTTACACTTATTGCCTCATATCCGCAATCAAAAACGAGTGTCCTGTCATAAATGTAGTTAAATAAAAAAGAAGTTATAACGGCTATAAACCAAACAAACGTGATTGGCATATCAAGCATATTTTTAAACCCAAATTCCGAAAGTTTATAAAAGCCGAAGTTAACTGCTGCTCTGATTATAAAAAATATTATTTGTTTAGCGTTTGAAGCTAACATCTTTTTGCCAAACACAAATTTTCTTTCAAGTAAAAATGAAATAATACTTGCAGTGATAAAAGCGATGATACAGCTCGGAGCAACTGCAACGCCGATAAAAACTTTTAATATCTGTTTTAACGCAAACAGAACAAAAAGCGAAACCGTAGCCATAAGAGTATAGCTAACCGTTTCGCCGTTAATGAATTTGTTTGTTTTTGTGTTGATAGTTATATTGCTATTCATTACTGCAACCGCACTTCCGTAAATATTATAATTATATACATATAATATCACATTTGCTTTTCTACTTCAACTGAAAATTTGTTATATTTTTCAAAAATTCAGCATACTATTAAGCAAGGTGATTTTATGGACAATATTTTTTCTGTTTTAGAGCACTTTCCAAGCGATTTAAAAAACTGCTTTTTGTCATTTGATGTATCTGTTTTGTCAAAAATAACTGAGATTAGGCTTAGAGTTAATAAACCTATAGTTATTTACATTCTTGATAAACCTTTTTTTATCAGTAAATATGACAAGCTTATTAATCATTATTTGAACGATTGCAGATTTATCAGCGATGATGAGTTTATATTTATTCTCGACAGTTTTTGCAATAATTCATATCATACAAATATGCAAACAATGATTGACGGATACGTAACCGATAAATTCGGCTCAAGAATAGGTATAGCAGGTGAAGCTGTTTATAAAAACAACTTAATTTCAAGCGTTAAGAATATAAGCAGTCTTAACATAAGAATATCTCATAATGTCGTTGATTGTTCAAAAAATATTTTAAATATTCTTTTCGCAAATTCAACGCCAAGTGTTATTATTGCAGGTCCGCCTTCAAGCGGCAAAACAACAATATTAAGAGATATGACCCGCCTTTTATCAAGCGGATATGCAGGAAAATATAAAAAAATAAGCGTTATTGATGAAAGGAAAGAACTTTCTTCCGGCTTTGATATCGGAATTAATACAGATGTTATATCCTCGTATAAAAAAGCTAAGGGAATCGAATTGGCAGTAAGAACGCTTTCGCCTGAATTAATAGTTTGTGATGAAATAGGAAACTCGGATGAAGTAGAGGCAATAAAATTCGGCTTTTCAAGCGGTACGTCGTTTATTTTATCTATCCATTTAAAATCAATTAATGATTTAATGAGAAATCAAATAGCTATTCAGCTTATCTCTACTCGTGAATTTTCGCACATTGTTTTTTTACACGGAATTGATGAAGGATTTGACATTATCGATTTGACGGAGGATGAAAATGAAAACGGCAGGAATTCTAATGATATTAGGAATATCTATACTCCTTTCAGCGAGTATATGTAAGTACGAGAAAAGCAAAATTGATTATTGTGATAAGATGATATTCTTAGGCTCAAAAGTAATGGTTTTATTAAAAACTACTAATCCTGAAACAGAAAAAATTTTTGATTTACTCAATAACAGTGAAAAGCTTAAGGATATTGATTTAAATAATGTAATTTCATCTTCACCTCTTAAAAGAGAAGAAAATGAAAAAATATACGATTACATAAATTCAATAGGAAAATATGACTCTCAAACTCAAATAAATGAGGCAAAAGAATTTTGCGAAACATTTAGAATATTAAAAGATTATTATCAGCAATATTATACTGCTCATTATAAAATAATATATGCTCTCGGCTTAGGAATAGGCTGTTTAATAGCAATCTTGCTGATATAGGAGGATAAATGGATATTAGTTTTATCTTTAAAATTGCAGCAATAGGAATAATAGTTGCTGTGCTTAATATGGTTTTAATAAGAAGCGGCAGGGAAGAGCAAGCAATGCTTACAACCCTTGCCGGTGTAATAGTTGTATTAATGATGATTATTCCGCAAATAAGCAATTTGTTTTCAGCCGTTAAATCACTTTTTGACTTATGATTAAGGTTGTAGGAATTGTATTGACGGCACTGATTATTAATATTGTGTTGAAAAATTATTCGAAAGAATTTACTTTTCTTATAAACATTGTATGCACAATAATTATTTTCACGTTAATATCAAAAGATTTAAAAGGAATAGTTGACAGGCTGACGTCAATAAGTAATGAAATTTCCGTTTTATTACCATACATAAAAATTATGCTTAAAATTCTCGGAATATCTATGATAGCTCAATTGCTTTCGGATTTGTGCAGGGATAACGGCGAAAATACGCTTGCAAACCAAACGGAGCTGTCGGCAAAAATTATTATTCTTGTAACTGCATTGCCGCTTTTTACAACGATTATGGATATTATGATAGGAATGCTTAAATGAAAAGAAAAATTAAAATACTCGTAATGTTTATTTTTATGCTTATGCTTGTTTTTCCCGATGTGTGTTTTGCTGAGGAAAAAATTGCAGATTATCAATCACAACTTGATGAATATGATTTATCGTCATTTGATTTGCTTGATGACGATACCGCAAGTCTTTTAGATGAACTCGGAATTGACGATTTTGATTATGAAAATATCAGCACTATATCGTTTAAACAAATTATAGATTATATTTCATCTGTTTTCTCAAAAAATGCACAAGGTCCTTTAAGATGCTGCCTGATATTGATTTGCTTTATAATATTGTCATCAATCGTTAAATCATTTGATATGCACCTGTCAAGCGACTCTGTTTCAGATATGTATGCAACGGTTTCAAACCTCGTCATTGCAATATTTTTGGTGACGCAGATTTATCCTTCTATGAAGCTTGCTTGCTCGGCAATTAAATTATGTTCTGATTTTACATATGCTTTTTTTCCTGCGTTTTGCATAATTTGCGCAACGAGCGGTTCAGCAATGACTTCGTTTAGCGTAAACGGCAGTCTTCTTTTGTTTTCTCAAACCTTGAATTTTATATCGTCTAATGTGTTTTTGCCGATTGTAAATTCATTTATGGGTATATCTGTTTGCTCCTCGATCAGACGTGATTTGAATATGGGCAGTATCGTGTCTGCTTTAAGAAATTTGATTACAAAAGCAATTTCGGCTTTGTTTGCAATTTTTGTGTCGTATTTATCACTTAAAACCGCCGTCGCATCGAGAGCTGATGCTCTTGGCTTGCGTTCGGTCAGATTTGCGATTAATTCCGTTGTTCCTATTATCGGCAGTTCAATAAGCGAAGGACTTTTATCAATTCAAAGCTATTCAAGCCTTATTAAAACAAGCGTGGGAATAGTAGGAATTATTGCAATATCGGCTATATTTTTGCCTGCGATAATTAATATAACTCTTTGGCGGCTTTCGATATCTGCTGCAAATATTTGCTCTAAGGTGTTTTTCGACAGCGAATCAAGCACGGTTTTGGAAGCGTTTTCAAGCGTTTTGCTGATAATAAATGTTTTGTTAATTTTATCAATGGTAACAACGATTATATCATTAGGAATTTTAGTGGCATCGAAAACGGTGAATGTATGAAGTATTTAAATGATTGGACGTATACAGTTTGTATCACTCTTATTTTTTCTATAATTTTCTCTTTGCTTCTTCCTAAAAACTCAAACGGCAAAGTAGGAAAAATTATTATTACCGTTTTTATTATGTTATCACTTATTGCGCCTTTTAAAGCAAACGGATTTGATTTGAGCTTTGAAGGCATAAAAGTAATCAACGAACAGCAAACGGAAAACAAGGAAAAATCGTACAGCACAACTATTAAATCAAATATTGAAAAAACACTTAATGACGGTAATTATAAAAATTCTAAGGCAAAAGTTAACGTTAAAATCAAAGATGATGAGCTTTATATCAAATCTGTTGAAATATATATATTAAATGAATACGATAAATCAGAGGTTAAAAAATATATTTTTGATAAGCTCGGAATAAATGCGCAGGTGTATTATATTGGTGAATAAAATAAAAGATGCAATAAATTTTATGCTTAAATCCGATGGCAAAAGAGCAAAAATAATAGTTGCTATGGGGCTTGTTGCAATTGTTTTAATTGCTTTTTCTTCGTTTTTTCAGTCAAATGACAATAAAGCGACCGAAAATGAAACGTCGTTTGATTATTCGCAATACAGCGATGAAACTAAAAAACAGCTGACAAATATCGTATCCTCTATTGACGGAGTGGGTGACTGTGAGGTGATGATTACATTTGAGTACAGTAGCGAAAATGTGTATGCGACAGACAGCGAAAACAAAAACGATGAAAATTCTCAAAGCAACAAAGACGAATATGTTTTATATGACTCGCAAAGCGGAGAAAAGGCTTTGCTTATCAAGGAAAAATATCCGACCGTTCAAGGTGTAAGCGTTGTTTGTTCGGGTGGTGATAACGTGGAGGTTCGTGAGGCGGTAATTAATACCGTTACCTCTCTTTTTAATATATCGGCAAACAGAGTTTCTGTTTCTAAAATAAAATCAAAAGGGTGATTATTTTGAAAAAAGAAAATATGAAAAACGATAAACCAAAAAAGAAGAAAAAAGAAAAAACCATACTTACCGAAGAACAAATCAAAAAGAGAAAAACAAGAAATTCACGTATTGTTGCGTGCTGTTTCTTGCTTTTGCTCGGCGTAGGCGTTGCCGGCAATTGGTATTGGGAAAACAGTGATATATCAGCAAAGGTAAGTTCGATTTCATCCGGCAGAGATAAGGTTTTGGGCGAGGCAACATATGTAGATGCCACTACAACACAGCCCGTTAAAGAAAATGCATATTTTTCCTCTGCACGAGTTGACAGGCAAACCGCAAGAGACGAAAGCCTCGAAAAACTTCAAAAAATTGTTGACTCAACAAAGGACACAGATAAGGCGCATATCGCCGCAGCTGATAAAATAGCTTCAATTTCGGATATAATATCAACAGAGAATAAAATAGAAACGCTTGTTAAAGCAAAAGGCGTTAATAATTGTATTGCAGTTATCAACGAAGATGCAACAAAAGTTAATGTTATTGTTGATACTAAAGATTTAACGGACCAAATAGTTTTACAAATTAAGGAAATAACCGTTTCTCAGCTTGGTTGCAGCTATGAGGATGTCACTATTATTCAGTCAAACTAAATTCATAAATATTTTATATTAATATCTTGTATATTTATTCAGTTTGTGTTATAATGGTTCAAAATCAAGGAGGCTTAATTATGGAAATAATTTCAAAAAGCTCTATGGGTGAGCTTATTATATCCGATGAGGTTCTTTCATCAATCGCAGTTAATGCGGCTAAGGATGTTGATGGTGTTTCTTCGTTTTGCAACAAACCCGTTGATGTTGTAAATACAATTAAGCAGGGCAGTCTTAAGGTTATGAGTCCTGTAAGAATTAAGCAGGAAAATGACAGCTTTACTATCAGCATTTATATCAACATAGCTCCCGGTAAAAAATTCCAAACTGTTGCTACTCAAGTGCAAAGTGCAGTTAAGGAATCAGTGCAAAATATGACGGGTAAGCTTGTAACTAAAGTAAATGTTATTGTAGCCGGTATTGATTTTGAAGAGCCTGTAAGCTCTGTTGAACCTTGTGAAACTGAAGAGTAGCAAAATCTGCCGACAATAGATTTTTGTCGGCATTTTATTTTGCATAAAATATTTAGGAGATACATAGATGAAAAGAAGTGAAATGAGAGAGCAAGCGTTTCTTTTAACGTTTGAGGGGCTTTTTTCAAGCGGTCAAGATATTGATGAGGTAATCGAACTTTACAGCGAAAATGTTGAAGCGGTGAGCAAATATGCAAAGGATGTATTTGTCGGCGTAAAAGGTTCAAAAAATGAGCTTGATGAGATAATTAATAAGTATTCAAAAAGTTGGAAAGCCGCAAGGCTTCCTAAGGTTACGCTTGCTATTCTTTACGTTGCGCTTTATGAGATGAAAAACGTTGAGGACGTTGCTGACAGTATTGCGATTAATGAGGCTGTTGAGCTTGCAAAAAAATACGCTTCAAGTAATGACGCATCATATATCAACGGCGTTCTCGGCGCCGTTTCAAGGGGTTAATTATGTATCTTGGATTTGATACAAGCAATTATACAACCTCTGCGGCTTTGTATGACGGCAACGATATAACTCAGGCAAAGAAACTTTTGCATGTCAAAACAGGTGAGCGTGGATTAAGGCAAAGCGACGCTGTTTTTCAGCACACAGTCAATATGCCTGAAATTTTGGCTGAGCTTGAATATGACAAGTCAAGTATTGATGCCGTTGCAGTAAGTACAAGACCGAGAAATATTGAAAAAAGTTATATGCCGTGCTTTATGGTGGGAAAGGGTATTGCTGATGCTGTTTCTAAATTCACATCATCAAGGCTTTATTATACATCTCATCAAGTTGGGCATATTTTAGCGGCGCTTTATTCCGTCGGAAGGCTTGATTTGGTTGAACGTCAATTTATTGCCTTTCATGTTAGCGGAGGAACAACGGAGGCACTTCTTGTCACACCGGATAAAGATGAAATTATCAAAGCGCAAATTATTGCTCAAAGCCTTGATTTAAAGGCAGGACAGGCTATTGACAGAACAGGTGTGCTTCTCGGTTTAAATTTTCCTTGCGGAAAGGAACTTGACAAATTTTCTTTGCTAAGCGATAAGAACTTTAGAATTAAACCTTCTATGAAAGGGCTTGACTGCTCACTTTCCGGTATTGAAAATAAGGCTAAGGCGATGATAGCAAACGGCGAAAGTAAGCAAGATATTTCCAAGTTCGTTCTTACGTATATTTCAACTTCGCTTGAAAAAATGACGGAGCTATTGCTTGAAAAATATGGGGATTTACCTCTTGTATTTGCAGGCGGCGTAATGTCTAACACGCTTATTAAAACAAATTTAGTAAATAAATTTTCGGCATATTTTGCAAAGCCTGAGTTTAGCTGTGACAATGCCGCAGGAATTGCAATATATGCTTATTTGAAAGATATTATATGAATATTAACGCATTAACGGTTACACAAGTTAATACTTATATTAAAGCTATTCTCGATGAAAATGTGCATTTAAAAAATATTTATATTGTGGGTGAAATCAGTAATTTCCTTCATTATTTTCGTTCCGGTCATATGTATTTCACGCTTAAGGACGATAACTCACAACTTAAAGCGGTTATGTTTTCATCAAATGCAGAAAGGCTTAAATTCAAGCCGTCTGACGGAATGAAGGTTCTTTGCAGAGGCAGAATTTCTGTATACGACAAGGACGGAGCATATCAGTTTTATGTTGACGATATGCAACCTGACGGTATAGGAACACTTGCTATTGCTTTTGAACAGCTTAAGGATAAACTTTCAAAAGAAGGCTTGTTTGATGAAATCTACAAAAAGCCAATACCTAAATTTCCGAGGAAAATAGGTGTTGCTACCTCGGATATGGGTGCGGCAATTGAGGATATAAAAAATATTACAAAAAGAAGATATCCTATTGCCGAACTTGTCGTTGTACCGACTGTCGTTCAAGGTGACAGCGCACCGGCGGATATATGCAAATCAATTAAAATTCTTGATTTAAGAGACGATATTGATGTAATCATCGTCGGCAGAGGCGGCGGCTCACTTGAGGATTTGTGGGCTTTTAATACAGAACAGGTTGCCAGGGCGGTTTTTGAATGTGAAACTCCGATAATTTCTGCCGTAGGTCATGAAACGGATTACACAATTTGCGATTTTGTGTCGGATTTAAGAGCACCTACTCCGAGTGCTGCTGCAGAACTTGCTGTACCGGATTCGGCAACATTAATTAATTATTTTGACGGTATAAAAAACAGATTATTATCTTATTTGCATAACAAAATTGATAAGGAATATCAACTTCTTGACAATTTGCTTATTAATACGCCTTTGGAAAATATGAATGATTTCATTAATCTGAAATATGATGATTTGGCTGTTTTGCAAACAAGACTTGTTGATGGCTACTCATATTTTATTGAGCAAAAAAATAACGAGTTTAAAAATAAAGTATCTCGTCTTGACGCTTTAAGTCCGCTTAAAATTCTTTTACGGGGATACACACTTGCATCTATTAATAATAATGCAATAAACGATATTAACTGCGTTAAAGTGAACGATGAGATTGATATAACTTTTTATAACGGAAAATCTAAATGTATAGTTAAAGAGGTAACACCCAATGAGTGATGAAATAAAATATGAAGATGCTGTTAAAGAGCTTGATGAAATAGTATCTAAGCTTGAAAATGGTACTGTTTCTCTTGACGAGAGCATTAAACTTTTTGAAAAAGGAACTAAGCTTGCAGGTATTTGCAGTGATAAGCTGAAAAAGGCAGAGCAAAAGATTACTATGCTTACTAAGGAGAATAATAATGACTGAAACGGAATTTAAAAATATTCTGACAAATGATATAAAAAAAGTTGAACACACACTTTTGTCTTTTCTTCCTGATTGCAAGGACGGTCAAGAAAGTGTTGTCCAGGCTATGGAATACAGTCTTGTAAACGGAGGCAAAAGGCTCAGACCTGTTTTTACGCTTGAGTTTGCACAAGCGAGCGGTGGAAGCAGAGAAGATGCGTTGCCCTTTGCGTGCGCTATGGAATATGTTCATACATATAGTCTTATTCACGATGATTTGCCTTGTATGGACAATGATGATTTAAGGAGAGGTAAGCCGAGTTGTCATAAAGCATTTGGCGAGGATACCGCTCTTTTGGCGGGAGATGCGCTTTTGACTCACGCATTTGAAATTATTGCATCAAGCGAACTTTCTGATGATAAAAAGGTTTCCGCTTCTCTTCTTCTTGCTCAAAATGCAGGCGTAGGCGGAATGATTGGCGGTCAGGTTATTGACCTTATTTACGAAAAGGAAAATCCTACAGTTAAGCAGCTTTTAAATGTATACAGAATGAAAACAGGCGCACTTATTTCCGCTGCATGCCTTATGGGTTGTATCAGCGCCGGAGCTGATGAAGAGAAAATGTCAGCAGCTTCTAAATTTGCTTATTCACTCGGTATTGCGTTCCAAATCCAAGATGATATTTTAGATATTGTTGGTGATGAAAAGGAACTTGGCAAACCTGTTGGCTCTGATGCTGAAAATGAAAAAATCACCTATGCTGCACTTGTCGGTATTGAAAAAGCAAAATCAGACGTTAAAAAGCTTACAAATGCGGCTGTAAATCAACTTGATATATTTGAAAACAGTGATTTTTTGAAAGCGCTTGCTTTATCACTTGTCAATCGTAAAAAATAGCTTTAATCATTGAAAAGGGAAATATTATGTCTGTTCTTGATAGGGTTAATTCTCCTAAAGATTTAAAAAAACTGAATGATAAAGAGCTTGAAGTGCTATGCGAAGATATACGTGAATTGTTGATTAATACTGTTTCCAAAACAGGCGGTCACCTTGCTTCTAATTTAGGCGTTGTTGAACTTACAGTTGCCATGCACAAGGTTTTTAACAGCCCTGTTGACCAAATTGTGTTTGATGTCGGCCACCAGTGCTATACTCATAAAATTCTTACCGGCAGGAAGGACAAGTTTGAAACCTTACGTACCGAAGGTGGCATCAGCGGATTTACCCGTCCTGTTGAAAGTGAACATGATATTTTTTCTTCAGGTCACAGTTCAACATCAATCTCCGCCGCTGTCGGTCTTGCAAGGGCTAAGCAGATTAAAGGCGAAAAGGGCAAGGTTGTTGCAGTTATCGGTGACGGCGCCTTGACCGGCGGTCTTGCATATGAGGCACTTAATAATTCGGGAAACGATAACAGTAATCTTATAGTAGTTTTAAATGATAATAATATGTCTATTAGCAAAAATGTCGGCTCAATGGCTAAAAATCTGACTACTATACGCACATCTAAAAGATACGTAACCTTTAAATCTAATTTTCAGCACCGACTTGCAAGAATCCCTAAGGTTGGTACTCAGATTAACAGATTTTTTACATATATTAATACTAAAATCAGAAAAATGATTTACAAATCCACATTTTTTGAGGATTTAGGTTTTAGATATTACGGCCCGATTGACGGTCACGATATTGACGCACTTGTTGATGTTTTTAATGCAGCTAAAGCCCATAATCATTCAGTTTTAATTCATGTGAATACCGTTAAGGGTAAAGGTTATTATCCTGCCGAGAAAAATCCGACTCAGTTTCACGGTATAGGTAAATTTGATATAAATACAGGTGAGCCGAAAAGTTCAGGAAAGAATTTTTCAGCCTGCTTTGGCGAAACTATGTGTAATTTTGCTAAAAAAGACGCTCGAATTTGCTGTGTTACTGCCGCTATGGCTGAGGGTACGGGCCTTTGTAATTTTGCAGAGGAATTTCCTAAAAGATTTTTTGATGTCGGCATTGCCGAACAGCATGCAGTAACATTTTCAAGCGGTCTTGCAAAAAACGGTTTAATTCCTATTTTTGCTGTTTATTCAACATTTCTTCAACGTTCGTATGACCAACTTATTCACGATGTCGCAATGCAAAATTTAAAGGTTATTTTTGCAATTGACCGTGCCGGATTTGTCGGTGAGGACGGCGAAAGCCATCAGGGCGTGTTTGATACTTCTTTTCTTAACTCGGTGATTGGATTAACTGTTTTCGCACCGTCAACATTTGATGAACTTGAAGCTATGTTTTATCAGGCAATTTATAAAATTGACGGCGCAGTCGCAGTCAGATATCCACGTGGATGCCAATGCGAAATTCCTGTCGAATATAAATATAATCACGATAATTACAACATTATAGGTGATACAAGTAAGAAAAAATGTGTTGTGTCTTACGGCAGAGAATTTTGCGAATGTGCAAAAGCTTATAAAAATCTTGACGACGCTTTTTTGATTAAACTTAATAAAATTAAGCCGATTGATGAAAGCGTAGTTGAATATCTCAAAAATTGTGATACCGTATATTTTTATGAGGAAAGTGTAAAAAGCGGTTCTGTCGGTGAAATATTTGCTTCACTATTAATTGAAAACAATATTAATGTTCATTTTAAGCATATTGCAATTGACGACGAATTTGTTAAGCAGGCAAGTGTTTGCCGTCAGCTTGAGCATTATAATTTAGATACAAATTCTATTATTAAAGAGGTCAATAATGGCTAAGAATAAGATAAGGCTTGACGTTGCTTTGGTAGAAAAAGGACTTGCTGAAAGCAGAGAAAAGGCAAAAGCAATCATTATGTCGGGCATAGTATATGTTAACAATCAAAAATCTGATAAAGCAGGCAAGGACGTTAATCCGGATGATATAATCGAAGTTCGTGGTAAAACTTTAAAATATGTCAGCCGTGGCGGTTTGAAGCTTGAAAAAGCTATGGAATGTTTTCCTATTTCTCTTGATGGCAAAATTTGTATGGATGTCGGCGCTTCAACGGGAGGCTTTACCGATTGTATGATTATGAACGGAGCAGTTAAGGTGTATTCAGTCGATGTCGGCTACGGTCAGCTTGCTTGGAAGCTTCGTACCGATGAACGAGTAGTTAATTTGGAAAGAACTAATTTTCGATATGTAACAGATGAACAAATTAAGGATAAAATTGATTTTTCATCTGTTGACGTTTCCTTTATCTCTCTTAAGCATATTTTGCCAAATCTTAATAAATTCTTAAAGGATGACGGCAGTGCGGTTTGCCTTATTAAGCCGCAGTTTGAAGCCGGAAGGGAAAAGGTCGGTAAAAAAGGCGTTGTAAGCGACCCTGCAACTCACCTTGAGGTTTGCGAAAAAGTTATCGGCTTGGCAGTTGAAAACGGTTTTAGCGTTGCAGGTCTTGATTTTTCACCTATCAAAGGGCCTGAGGGTAATATTGAATATTTGATTTATCTATTAAAATCAAATGAGCCTGTTGTTTATGAAAATGTTGACGCTAAACAATTAGTATATAAATCACATGAGGAATTATAATGATTATTTCAGTTTTTCCAAATCTTAATAATAAAGGCGTGAGCGTTCTTGCTGTAAATGTAGTTAATAAACTTATCAGCGGCGGCGCAGAGGTGTATTTATCTGAGGAACACGAAGCTGTATTTACCGAAACAAAAGCGAAATTTGAAACATTTGACAAGGCTATGTCAATTTGTGATTGCGCAATTGCTATAGGTGGCGACGGCACAACGCTTAATATCGCTAAAAAGGCGGCTTTTTTGGGCAAACCGGCACTCGGTATCAATGCCGGCAGGCTGGGCTTTATGAGTGGTATCGAGAGAGATGAACTTGGTTTGCTTGCAAGGCTTATTAATAATGATTATATTATTGACGAACGTCTTATGCTCAAAGCGACGATAGAACGAAAAGGTCAGGTGATTTCTTCACATCATTGTTTAAATGATATTGTTGTTTCACGTGGCGATTTTGCAAGACTTATTGATGTATCAATCACTTGTGACGGCAGAAATGTTTCTAATATGAGAAGTGACGGAGTTATTATTTCTACACCTACTGGCTCTACTGCCTATTCAATGGCTGCAGGAGGTCCTGTTGTAAGCCCTGAGGCAGATTGTATTATCGAAACACCGATTTGCCCACATTCACTTATGGACAGAAGCATTATTTTTTCGGCAGATAAAGAATTGATTATTAAAGCAAATAACGATCAAAATAATTCTCCGATTATGACTGTTGACGGTCAGGAGGCTGTTAATTTAGCCCCTGATTGTGAAATACATATCAAGACTTCGGACATTAAAACTAAGCTAATTAAACTAAAACCTGAAAACTTTTACGAAATTCTTAATAAGAAAATTATTGAGAGGAGAGTATAAATGAAAAAGAGAAGACACGCTAAAATATTAGAACTTATCAACTCCCATGATATTGAAACTCAGGAAGAACTTCAGGCTTTTCTTTTGAAAAACGGCTATGAGGTTACACAAGCAACAATATCCCGTGATATTAAGGAATTGCGCCTTGTTAAGGATTTGTCAGATAAAGGCAGATACATTTATTCAACAGGTAAGAAAAATAATGAAAATGCAAGAAGAACAGGCGGTATTTTCGGGGAATCAATTATTAATGTTGAATACGCTCAAAATATTGTTTGCATTAAATGCTTTTCAGGTATGGCTGTTGCCGTATGCACTGCAATTGACTCAATGGAATGGACAGGCGTCGTAGGTACAATCAGCGGCGATGATACTATTTTTGTACTTTGTAAAACTGAGGACTTTGCGAAAATATTTACAATGAATATGGAGAAGATTTTAAATGCTAAGAACTCTTGACATTGAAAATATAGCTGTTATTGAAAAGGCAAGTGTTAATTTCAGTGACGGTCTTAATGTTCTGACAGGTGAAACCGGTGCAGGTAAATCTATTGTTGTTGACTCCATTAACGCAATAATGGGCGAGCGTACTTCAAAAGAACTTGTAAGACATAATACCGATTATGGGTTTGTAAGCGCTTATTTTGATGATATTAGCAAATCAATTTGCGATAAGTTAAGGGAACTTGGCATTGAGATTGACGAAGAAAATTCACTGCTTTTAAGCCGCAAAATTTCGTCAAACGGTAAATCGCTTTGCAAGGTAAACGGCAAAACTGTTACTGTTTCTATGCTTAAGGAAATAAGTTCGCTTCTTGTTAATGTTCACGGCCAGCATGACAGTCAGGCACTTTTAAATCCTGATTTGCAATATACATATATAGATATGCTTTTAAATGATAAGTCGGTATTATACGATTATAAAAATTCGTTTAAAAAGCTTATTAGCGTTCGCAGAAAACTTAAATCACTTGCTAATGATGAGAGCGATAAGGAAAAGCAGCTTGAAATTCTTAATTTTCAAATAGATGAACTTGAGGCAGCTGATATCAAAATAGGCGAGAGGGAAGAACTTACTAAAAAACGTGAACTTATTCAAAAGAGTGAGGATATAATAAAGGCACTTAATCTTGCTGTTTCAACTATTAACGGTGATGATGAAAATGCAGGCGTTGAGCAGGCTTGCAACGATGTTTCAAGAATGCTTTTTAAATATGATGAAACTAAGGAAATTTTTGACGTATTTAATGACATAAACGATAAGCTTGAACTCGCTAAGGATAAGGCTGAAACTCTTTTAATGTCAATTGATTTCTCACCCGAAGAAATTGAAATGATTGACGAAAGGCTTGACCTTTATTATAAATTTTCTAATAAATACGGAAAAAATGAAGAAGAAATGCTTGCTTTTCTTGAAAATGCAAAGCAAAAAAGAAATTCAATTCTTTTTGCTGATGAGGAGCTTGACAGGCTTAATAAAGAATATGACGGCTTATTAAATGAAACAGTTAGTCTTGCCGAAAAACTTTCAAGTGAAAGAAAAAAGGTTGCATCTGATTTTGAAAAAAACGTAAAAAACGAACTTTCATTTCTCGATATGCCTAAAATGCAGTTTTTTGTTAATTTCGATAAAGGTAATTTATCGTCAACGGGTTTTGACAAAATCGAATTTATGATTTCCGCAAATCCCGGTGAGCCGCCTAAATCATTGTCAAAGGTTGCTTCAGGCGGTGAGCTTTCGAGAATAATGCTTGCAATTAAAAGCATAATATCGTACAATGATACAATCGGAACTTTGATTTTTGACGAAATCGACACGGGTGTAAGCGGCAGAGCAAGTCAAAAAATCGGCTTGAAGCTTAAATCTGTTTCTGAAAATACGCAGGTTATATGTGTTACTCATTCTGCTCAAATTGCTTCAAATGCCAACGAGCATTTTCTGATTCAAAAGAAATTTGATGATAATAAAACTTTTACTTCGGTTACACCGCTTGATTTTGAAGGCAGAAAGAGTGAACTCGCACGTATTATGGGCGGTCTTGAAATAACCGATACTCTTCTTCAAAGTGCAGAGGAATTATTAAATCAAAATTTGTACGGTAATTAACTATGGGAATTAATATTGAACAAAAGGTGAAAAACGGCACTTGTGCCACTTTGTCATTGTAAATTTGTTTTTATTTTAGGAGGATATATAAATGGGAGTTTATGAAGAATTACAAGAAAGAGGACTTATAGCTCAAATTACTAATGAGGACGAAGTAAGAGAGCTTATTAATAACGGTAAGGCTGTATTTTATATCGGCTTCGACCCGACTGCGGACAGCTTGCACGTTGGTCACTTTATGGCACTTTGCCTTATGAAAAGGCTTCAAATGGCCGGCAATAAGCCGATTGCCCTTATCGGCGGCGGCACCGGTATGATTGGTGACCCAAGCGGTAAGACAGATATGCGTAAAATGCTTACACCTGAAATTATTCAGCATAACTGCGACTGCTTTAAAAAGCAAATGTCTAAGTTTATTGATTTTTCAGACGGTAAGGCAATGATGGTTAATAATGCCGATTGGCTTCTTGACCTTAACTATATCAACGTTCTTCGAGAGGTTGGTGCGTGCTTCAGTGTTAACAGAATGTTAAGCTTTGAATGTTATAAGCAGAGAATGGAAAGAGGTCTTTCGTTCCTTGAATTTAACTATATGATTATGCAAAGCTATGACTTCTATACTCTTTATAAGAAATACGGCTGTAACCTTCAGTTCGGCGGTGATGACCAGTGGTCAAATATGATTGGCGGTATGGAGCTTATCAGAAGGAAACTTCAGGGTAATGCAAATGCTATGACAATTACTCTTCTTACTAACTCAGAAGGTAAGAAAATGGGTAAGACCGAAAAGGGCGCTGTTTGGCTTGACGCTGAAAAAACCTCACCTTATGAGTTCTATCAGTATTGGAGAAATGTCGGCGATGATGACGTAATCAAGTGTATGAAACTTCTTACGTTTATTCCTATGGAGCAGATTAATGAGTATGCAAAGCTTGAGGGTGCCGAGCTTAATAAGGTTAAGGAAGTTCTTGCTTTTGAACTTACTAAGATGATTCATGGCGAGGAAGAAGCTACTAAGGCTCAAAATGCCGCAAAAGCGCTTTTTGCAGGCGGTGCAGATAATTCAAATATGCCTGAAACCGTACTCACCGATGATGATTTCACAGACGGTTCAATTATGCTTCTTGATATGATGGTTAAAGCCGGTATTATTAAGTCAAAGGGAGAGGGCAGACGTCTTATCACTCAGGGCGGCGTAAGCGTTAATGACGAAAAGGCAACCGACCCTAATATGTCATTTACAACCGATGATTTTGCAAACGAAATCATTGTTAAAAAGGGTAAAAAAGTATTCCATAAGTTTAGTAAATAAATTCTAATTTAAGCTGTCGTGTTAATTCACGGCAGTTTTTTATATAGACAAAGCTACGGATATTTGTTATTATAAGAATAAAGATAATGAAATTTGAGTGTTAAAAATTTAGTTGCTGAAAGAGAAAAGAAAAAATAATAAAACCGACTGACAAAATGAGGAGAAAATATGTTAAACAAAAGATACGAGCAGATTGAGCTTACAAATATGTGTATGATATATGACAATGAGGGGAACGTTGTTGTGCAGGATAAGATTGGAAAATCTTGGGGTGGATTAACATTTCCTGGCGGTCACGTTGAAAAGGGCGAAAGCTTTGTTGACTCGGTAATAAGAGAGGTTAAAGAGGAAACAGGACTTGATATTAAGCACCCTAAACTTTGCGGTATTAAATGGTGGCAAGTTGATAAAAATAAAAGATACGTAGTTATTTTATTTAAAACTAATGAATATACAGGCAATCTTAAAAGCTCAATTGAGGGTGAAACCCTTTGGGCGAGTCTTGATGAAATTCCTAAAATGAAATTAGCACCGGATTTTGATAAAATGCTTGAAGTATTCACAAATAATGATTTTTGCGAACACGAGAGTATTAAAGTGAAAGATGGATGGATAAGTATTTTTAAATAAGTATTTATTAAAATTAATAAATCTATTGACTTTGGGCTTTTAATTTTATATAATAAAAAAGCTGATTTGCCGGCGTGATGGAATTGGCAGACGTGCTGGACTCAAAATCCAGTCCTGGAGACAGGGTGCGGGTTCGACCCCCGCCGCCGGCACCAAGGGTTACCCGAAAAGGTAGCCCTTTTATTTTTTTGATTTTTGTTAATAATTATAAAGGGTGATTATTATGTGTACTGCGGCAACATATAAAACTAAGGATTTTTATTTTGGCAGAACTCTTGATTATGAATTTTCTTACGGTGACAAAATAACTATTACGCCGAGAAATTATACGTTTGATTTTAAATTTATGGGTGAGGTTAAAAACCATTATGCAATAATCGGTATGGCTCATATTGCTAATGATTATCCTCTTTATTATGACGCAATGAACGAAAAAGGCGTTTGCATTGCAGGGCTTAATTTTGTTGGCAATGCGGTTTATAATAATCCGATTGAGGGCAAAGAAAATGTTGCGCAGTTTGAACTTATTGCGTGGATACTTTGCCAATGCGAAAATATGAACGACGTACGCAATTTGCTTGAAAAAATCAATATAACAAATACATCTTTTTCAGATAAATTGCCTACTGCTCAGCTTCATTATATCATTGCTGACAAAAACGATTGCATAACCCTTGAATGTACCAAAGACGGTATGAAAATTTATGATAATAAAGTCGGAGTATTAACAAATAATCCGCCTTTTGATATGCAAATGTTTATGCTTAATAATTATATGTCTTTATCGCCTAAGCAACCCGACAACAGCTTTGCCGTAAATATTGATTTAAAACAATACAGCAGAGGTATGGGCGCACTCGGTTTGCCGGGTGATTTATCGTCAGCATCTCGTTTTGCACGTGTTGCCTTTACTAAACTTAATTCAAAATCAGGCGATAATGAAAATGACAGCGTAAGCCAATTCTTTCATATTTTAGGCTCGGTTGACCAACAGCGTGGTTGCTGCGAGGTGGCTGAGGGTAAATATGAAATAACGATTTATACCTCTTGTTGCAATGCTGATAAAGGAATTTATTATTATACAACATATAATTGCCATAGAATTAATGCGGTTGATATGCACAAGGTGAATCTTGATGACAGTAAGCTTTTTGCTTACGATGTAATTGAAAATGAACCAATATTCTTCCAAAATTAAAATGAGCGGACGTTCTCAATTGAGAATGTCCGCTTATTTTATGCCTTTACTCCGCTGACAATATAAATATTTTCAGTTGCTTTTTTATAAATATCAACAAGTCCTGCTGATTTGAATATTTCTTCTAAAGCGTTTTCGCTGATAAGTCCGTTAGATATTTTGCTTGCCTGAATGCTTTTGTGGTGGTTGTCAAGGTCTTTTCTGCCCCTGTCGTGAGCGACTGTAACAGTACCGCCGGATTTAACGGCTTTTGCAAGATTTTTAATCAGCGCTTTTGGATTCGGAAAATGAGGGAATGCATTAAATACCATAACACGGTCATATTGATTTTTGAAATTAAATTCCTCGGCGTCCTCGCAAAGAAAATCTATAAAATCATATTTCTTGAATTTATTTCTTGCAATCTCAATCATTTTGCTCGAAATATCAACGCCCGTTACTTTTGATACATTTCTTTCAATGTAATAATCAATCATAACACCTGTGCCGCAGGCGATATCAAGTACGCTTTTTCCGCTTGATATTTTTGCGACGTCGAGTATTTCATTCATTTTGCTGTCGTCTTTTTCCATATTTTCATCCCAAGTAGTTGAGTGAATATCGAAAAAACTGATTACTTCGTTTTTATCCATCTTATTCCTCACTGTAAACGTATCTTGACGGTATAAGATTTGCCTTAACGAGTGAGGCATAAATAACAGGGACTAAGATTATTTGCATAATAATTCCCGGAAGACAGGTGACGAAATATGACGTTGCCCAAGCGGTAATTGTTATTTCTCCACGGGCAAAAATCAATGCTTTAACAACACCGGCAATTACCCTGCCGATAAGAAGTGCACCGATAAGGGAAATATATAAATCAGCCACAGATTTTTTCGTGTGAACAAATTTCATTAAAAGTGATGAAATAAGTGCATAGCAGGTTAGCTCAACAAGCATTGACGGAAGCGTCGCCGCAGGTGGCATACCCGTAAGCACACTTGAAAGAAGCGCTCCGGCAATGCCGCAGATAATTGCATATTGAGGTGCGCAAATAATACCGCAAATAAGTACCGGAATGTGCATAGGGCAATAAATCATACCTGCCTGAGGAATACTGTGAAATGCCATAGGCAAAACAACGCAAAGCGCAATGCACACAGCGGTTATGATTGATTGTTTCACTACACTCATTGTGCTTAATTTGTTGATTTTTAAATTATTTTTATTCATTTATTTTTCTCCTTTATATCCTCTTGCTTCGAGCGCCTGCGATAATTCGTCCGCTCTTTTAAAAGCGTTTATGAAAATCGGCACTATAAGCGGAAATATGCATTTGGCTTTTTTAAATATGTTTCTCGATTCAAATTCTGCGCCTCTTGCAATTTGAGCCATTTTTATATTTTGCGCTTCAATTAATAAGGTTGGAACAAATTGAATTGAAACCGATAATATAAGCGCTAAATTTTCTGTCGGAACTTTAAATGATTTAAGCGGTGTCAGATAGAAATTAATTGCGTTTGTTATCTCAATCGGGGAGGAGGTCAAAACGAATAATTTAGACCAAAGTATAACAAATATTACGTTTAAAACTATTACTGCTCCTTGCCTTATGCCAAGTGTCGTTATGTTGATTTTCCAAAGGCTTAAAACCGTTTCTCCCTTGCCGAAGAAAAGGGCGTTCATTAAAAATATTATTAAATAAAACAACCAAAGCTTGCTTATTGCCGATATGAAATGCTTAATGTTTAATTTTGAAATTAAAATGCAAATGCCAAGAAACAAAAAATCGATTATATAGACTATGTAGTTTTTCGCTGCAAGCGTTAATATAATCATTGCTAAAAAGCAAGGAATTTTATATTTTGCATTTATGTTGTGAATGGGTGAATTAATATTTTCATAAACTCCCGATAATATGTCAGTCATTTATAACTCCTATATTTGATATTATTGAACTTAGCAAATCGTCATATTTTAAAATATCGCTTTGAATATTAAAACCGTTTTTATTTAATAAATTTGCGATTTCCTTTGAATTGCAAACGCCTATGTTAAGATTATTTAATAGGGTAGCTTGATTAAAAATTTCATTCGGTTTATCGTCTAAGACGATTTTACCATCGTCCATAACAAGTATTCTGTCTGCATATTCTGCCAAATAATCGGTGTTGTGAGATATGATTATAATTGTTGTGCCGTTTTGTTTTAACGCTAAAAGCAATTTCATAAAGCTATCTCTTGAATTACAGTCAAGACCGGCTATCGGTTCATCAAAAATTAAATATTTCGGCTTGCAAACGAGTATTCCTGCAACGGCGATTTTTCTTTTTTCACCGCCTGAAAGTGCAAGAGGTGATTTATCTTTAATTCTTTCAAAATCAAGACCTAAAAGCTCAAGTGATTCTTTAGCTCTTTTGTATTTTTCGTCATAAGTCAACTTATATTGTTTTAAGCCGAAGAATATGTCCTTTTCAATCGTTTGTTCAAATAATTGCATTTCGGGAAATTGAAATACTATTCCAAGCTTTCTGCGAAGAATTTTTTTATTAAATTTTTTGTTGGTAATATCGTCGCCGTCAATAATTATTTTACCGCTGTCGCTTTTTATTAGCCCTGCAATAAGACGGACAAATGTTGATTTTCCACAGCCTGTATTACCTATAATACCAACCATTTCGCCGTCATCTATTTTTAAATCTAAATTATCAATAAACGGCTTGCTGTCATACGAAAATGAAAGTTCTTTTATTTCAATCGGCATAAAAGTTCCACCAATCTTTCATTGTTTAAAGGGCATTCGTCAAGGAAAATTCCCGCTTTCTTTAAATCATTATATATTTTAACACAATAGGGAAGTGAAATTTGTGATTTTTCTATAAGTTCTTCGTTTGAGTATATTTTTTCAGGAACGCCGCTTGAAATGATTTTACCGTCATTCATAACAATTATTCTGTCAGCATTTACCGTTTCCTCTGCATACTGTGTAATCATTATAAATGTTATATCGGTTTCTTTATGAAGTTTTAGAATTATATCCAAAACCTCTTTTCTTGAATTTGGAGAAAGCATAGAGGTTGCCTCATCAAGAATAATAATATCAGGCTTTACGCAAAGTATCCCTGCAAGGGCAAGCCTTTGCTTTTGACCTCCTGAAAGAGAGAGTATATTTCTTTTTTCAAAGCCCTTAAGTCCTACGAGTGAAAGTACATCATCAATCGTTTTGTCATTATATTTTATATCATGATTTTTAAGCGAAAATTCAACGTCCTCTTTAACAACTGTTGAAACAAATTGATTATCGGGATTTTGAAATACCATACCGCATTTCTGCCTGATTTTGTATATGCTCTTACTATTCCTGCAATCAAGGCTTGCGATTGTAAGCTCACCGTTTTGAAGAGGAATAAGTGCATTAAGGTGTTTAACAAGGGTGCTTTTGCCACAGCCGTTCATACCGACTATTGATATAAATTCGCCTTTTTCAATTTTAAAGGAAATGTTATAAAGTGATTTTATCTCTCTTTGAGCAAATATATATGAATGATTTATATTATTAGCTTTGATTATGTTCATTTTATTTGCTCATCTCCTTCAAATATATACTTATTATATTTATATTTAATTATTTTCCAAGCCCCCTTAGGGGTTAAGATTAAGGCGCTTTTTCATATTTACAAAGCTCTTTAAAATAAAAGAAGCACCGAATAAATCGGTGCTGTTTTATGCGAAATAATTAAGCTCTTTCAACCTTACCTGAACGAAGACATCTTGTGCAAACGTTAACTCTTTTAGGAGAGCCGTTTACAATAGCCTTTACTTTTTTAATGTTTGGTTTCCAAGTTCTGTTTGATCTTCTGTGTGAGTGAGAAACCTTGATGCCGAAAGATACGTCTTTTCCGCAGTATTCACATTTTGCCATTTGCGAACACCTCCTTGTCAATTTAGAACGTAGATATATTATCACAATTGTTATTAAAATGCAAGTCTTTTTTCACTATTTTTTTATTTAGAACAAATATTTGCATATTTTTTATTTACTATTGATTTTAAATATCGAATTTAGTATAATAGTAGGGAATTATGTTAGGAGGTTATCTGATGGCAGTTGATAACAAAAAAGCGGCTCTTGAGGCTGCTATGAAAAATATAAAAAAGAAGTTCGGCGACGGTGCAGTTATGCGCCTTGGCGAAAATTCTTCTCTTAAGGTTGACTCTATTTCTACCGGTTCTCTCACTCTTGATATTGCTACGGGAATCGGCGGTTTACCAAGAGGTCGTATAATTGAAATTTACGGTCCTGAATCAAGCGGTAAAACTACCCTTGCACTTCATTGTATTGCTGAGGCTCAAAAGCTTGGCGGTGACGCTGCATTTGTTGACGCAGAGCACGCACTTGACCCTGTTTATGCCGCTAATTTGGGTGTAGATGTTGATTCTCTTATAGTGTCTCAGCCTGATTTCGGTGAGCAGGCACTTGAAATTACAGAGCAACTCGTAAGCAGCGGTGCGGTTGATATTGTTGTTGTTGACTCTGTTGCAGCACTTGTTCCAAAGAGTGAAATTGAGGGCGATATGGGTGACAGCCATGTGGGTCAGCACGCAAGGCTTATGTCGCAGGCATTAAGAATTCTTGCCGGTACTATTAATAAAACAAATTGTATAGTTATTTTCATTAACCAACTTCGTGAAAAAATCGGTGTTATGTATGGTAATCCTGAGGTTACTACAGGCGGACGTGCGCTTAAATTTTATTCGTCAATGCGTATTGATGTAAGAAAAATTGAACAGTTAAAGGGAGCAGGAAGTGAATTTATCGGCTCTCGTACTCGTGCTAAGATTGTTAAAAATAAGGTAGCGCCTCCGTTCAAGAGTGCTGAATTTGATATTATGTATGGCGAGGGCATTAGTAAGGTTGGCGAAATTCTTGATATGGCTGTTCAGTATGATATTGTTCACAAGGGCGGCTCTTGGTTCTCTTACGGTGACCGCAGGCTCGGTCAGGGCAGAGATAATGTTAAAGAAATTATTAAAAATGAACCTGAACTTGCTGCTGAACTTGAGCAGAAGATTAAGGATAAAATTGCCGAGGATATCGAAAAAGCAAAGGAAGAACGTGTAGCAAAGGCTAATGCCTCTAAACCTGCACCGAAGCCTGAAAAAAAGATTACACGTGAGGAAGCACTTGCTAAAATCAACATTATGGTTGAGGACGATGAGGACTGATGATTTTAACTCATCAAAAAGGCAGAGGAACTAAGGTTCATCTGTTTCTTGACGGGGAATATGCCGCCACTACTGATGAAAACTGTTGGCTTGATAATTATATTTCAAATGGAGCAGATATTGATGATGAGCAGTGGCAGGCTCTTCTTGTTAAAATAAATTACAAAAAAGCGTTAAATAAATGTGCCGACTATTTATCAAGGCGTGATTATTCCGTTAAAGAGCTTAAAACAAAGCTTTTAAAATCCGTTGATGAGGTAAGTGCTCAAAAAGCAGTTGACAGATATATCGAAGCAGGGTATCTTGATGACGAAAAGTATTGCCAAAGGCTTATTGAATATTTACTTGAGGTAAAAAAGTTTTCAACAGCTAATATTAAGCAAGAGTGCTTTAAGCGTGGTATCAACAGGGAGATTGTTGACGAAAAACTGTCAATTATTGAAATTGATAACGTTTCAACAATTATCAAACTTATTAAATCAAAGTATGCCACAAAGCTTAATCAGGAAAATGGGAAAGAAAAGGTAATCGCCGCACTTCAAAGAAAAGGTTTTTACTATTCGGATATTAAATCGGCATTTTACAGGATAGAAGAATATGACGAATAAAGTAGGTATGATTTCACTTGGTTGTCCTAAAAATCAGGTTGACGGTGAAGTAATGCTTGAAAAATTAAATAAAAGCGGCTTTGAAATAGCGCAAAACATTGAAGACAGCGACGTTATGATTATTAACACCTGCGGCTTTATTGAAGATGCTAAACGTGAGGCTATTGAAACTATTTTAGAAGTTGCCGAATATAAAAAGGCAGGGATTATCAGCGCTATTGTTGTTACAGGATGCCTTGCCGAAAGATATCAGGATGAAATCATTAAAGAAATTCCCGAAGTTGATTCTGTAATAGGTATCGGTGCGGATAATGATATTGTTAAAGTTTGTCACAAGGCTTTGCTCGGTGTAAGAACAAGCTTTTACCCTGATAAAAAGTATCTTTTGCTTGAGGGTGACAGAATGCTTTCTACCCCTAAGCATTGGGCTTATTTAAAAATAAGCGACGGCTGCGACAACAGATGCTCTTATTGTGCAATTCCGCTTATACGTGGCGGTTATATAGAGCGCCCTATGGAGAATATTATTAGGGAAGCGCAAAATCTTGCCGCAAAGGGAATTAAAGAACTTATAATTATTGCGCAGGATACCACAAAATACGGCTTAAAGCTTTACGGTGAATATCGTCTTGCAAGTCTTTTAAAGGAACTTGTTAAGATAGACGGCATTGAGTGGATTAGGCTTTATTATTGTTATCCTGACAGAGTTACCGACGAGCTTATTGATGTAATTGCAAGTGAGGAAAAAATTTGCCCATATATTGATATTCCACTTCAACATTGTGATAAAAATATATTAAAAGCTATGCACAGAACAGGCTCTTATGAGCAACTTAAAGACCTTCTGTTCAAAATGAAGGAAAAAATTCCCAATCTTGCACTTCGTACAACATTTATGGTTGGATTTCCCGGTGAAAGTGACGAGCATTTTGAGGAACTTTGCAGATTTATTAAGGAAATTAAATTTGACAAAATGGGTTGTTTTACATATTCTGCCGAGGAGGATACTCCTGCTGCCGAATACGATAATCAAATTGACGAGGAAGTTAAAAAGAGACGTGCCGACGTTTTGATGGATATTCAGTATTCAATCAGCGAGCAACTTAATAAAGCGAGAGTGGGCAATACATATAAGGTTATTGTTGATTCGTTTGACGACGGTATGTATAACGGCAGGGCTTATTTTGATTCTCCCGAGATTGACAGCGGAATAATATTTAAGAGTAATGATAAGCTTAAAATCGGCGAGTTCGTTAATGTTAAAATTACAGGCTGTGACGGCTATGATTTGATTGGAGAAAAAGTATGAATTTACCAAATAAAATAACAGTGTTTCGTTTTTGCTGTATTCCTTTTTTAATGGCATTTTCACTTATAGAATTTAAATACCATTGGGTTGCGGCACTTCTTGTATATTTCGTTGCATGTATGAGTGACAAGGCTGACGGAATTATTGCAAGAAAAAAAGGTCTTGTAACTGATTTTGGTAAGGTTATGGACCCGCTTTCAGATAAAACTCTCGTTTTTGCCGCTTATCTTGTATTTATCAATATGGGTTGGCATACAGAGCTTTGTATTCTTCTTATGCTTGCAAGGGAATTTCTCGTTGCAGGAATAAGAATGCTTGCCGCCGCAAACGGTGAGGTTATTGCCGCAAACGGTTTTGGTAAGTGCAAAACGTTTCTTCAAATGTCAACAACAGGTATGACATTCCTTCTTCTTGCAATCGGTGAGGGTGCGGCTGACATCACAACTACGACTCCTTGGCTCAATGTTTATTGCGCTATTGCATTTTGGGTTGTAAGCGTTGTTGCGGTTTTAAGCGGTCTTATTTACGCTAAAGACGGTTGGCATTTAATAAAAACAAAATAATTGTTGCAAATTTTAAAAAAATATATATAATAATAGTAGAAATAATTGTTTAATATTAAAAACTGTGATGCAGAGAAGTAAGCAGATAATTATTTATTCAGAGAATGAGCCGTTTTGCTGTGAGGCTTTATAAATAATCTGCTAAAATGCACTGCGGAGTTGCTTAAAGGAATTTAGTATTTTAAGCCGTTTTGCCACGTTATAGGCATAAGCTGTATATTTTGCAGCCTGAGTATAAACAAGAGTGGAACCGCAGTATTTTATTGCCTCTGTCAATTTGACAGGGGCTTTTGTTTTTATTATATTGAAATCTGTAAGGGAGATTATATTATATGTTTGACTCATTTAAAGAGGATATTAAAAGCTTTATGGAGCACGATCCGGCGGCGAGAAGTCCTATTGAAATAGTGCTTCTTTACCCCGGATTTAAGGCGCTTCAAAGCCATAAAAGAGCAAAGTGGTTTTTAAATCATAATATGCCTTTTATAGCAAGATATATCAGTCAGCGTTCAGCTCATAAAACGGGTATCGAAATTCACCCCGGTGCTACAATTGGCAGAAGAGTTTGCATTGACCACGGTAACGGTATTGTTATCGGCGAAACAACTGAAATCGGCGATGACGTTATGATTTATCAGGGTGTAACACTTGGCGGTACCGGCAAGGATGTCGGCAAACGTCACCCAACTATTGAAAGCGGCGTTATGATAGGTTCCGGCGCTAAAGTTTTAGGGCCTATTACTATCGGCAGAAATGCTAAAGTCGCCGCAGGTGCAGTAGTTGTTAAGGATGTCGAACCCAATTGTACCGTTGTCGGCGTTCCGGGTGAGGTAGTTAGGATTGACGGCGAAAGGGTAGATGACCTTGACCAAATCAATATTCCTGATCCGCTAATGAATTTGATTAGAGAAAATCAGGCTGAAATTAAAAAGCTTAAAGAAGAAATTGAAAAATTAAAGGAGCAAAAATAATGAAGATTTATAATACAATGACTCGTCAAAAGGAAGAGTTTGTTCCAAATGACCCTAAGGAAGTTAAAATTTATGCTTGTGGACCGACGGTATATAATTATATTCATATCGGTAACGCTCGTCCGCTTTGTGTTTTTGACGTTTTAAGAAGATACCTTGAATACAGAGGATACAATGTAAAATTTGTTCAAAACTTTACCGATGTTGACGATAAGATTATTAAACGTGCAAATGAAGAGGGTAGTACCTTTGAGGAAATTTCTAAAAAGTACATTGAAGAATTTTGGACTGACGCTAACGGATTGAATTTCAAAAAAGCAACAGTTCACCCAAAGGCAACGGAGAATATTGATGAGATTATTAATATAATCAAAACTCTTGAAGAAAAGGGTTACGCTTATTCAGTTGACGGCGACGTTTATTTCAGAACTCTTAAATTTAAGGACTACGGAAAATTAAGCCATCAGCCTATTGAGGATTTACAGTCGGGCGCAAGAATTGCTATCGGAGAGAAAAAGGAAAATCCTCTTGATTTCGCTCTTTGGAAAGCTGCAAAAGAGGGTGAGCCTTATTGGCAGTCGCCTTGGGGTAAGGGCAGACCGGGCTGGCATATTGAATGTTCTGCTATGAATAAAAGATATTTAGGCGATACAATTGATATTCATTGCGGCGGTCAGGACCTTATTTTCCCTCATCACGAAAATGAAATTGCGCAAAGCGAGTGCGCAAACGGTTGCACTTTTTCAAAATATTGGATGCACAACGGCTATATCAATGTTGATAACGTTAAAATGAGTAAATCACTCGGCAATTTCAAAACAGTTCGTGAAATTGCCAATGTTTACGGTTATGAAGTTATCAGATACTTTCTTGTTTCATCTCATTATCGTTCACCTATTAATTACAGCCTTGAAATAATTGAACAGTGCAAAAGCGCTCTTGAAAGACTTTATACTTGCCGTGAAAGCCTTGATTTTGCTATTAAAAACGCTAAAGACATACCTGACGATACTGAACTTATCAACCGCATAAACAGCCGCAGAGAGCAATTTATTAAGGCTATGGACGACGACCTTAATACTGCCGACGGTGTTGCGGCAATCTTTGACCTTGTTAAGGATATTAATATATCTATTCTTGATAAGGAAGTTTCTAAAAATGTTTGTCAAACAGCCGCTGATGTGTTTGATGAACTTTGCGATGTGCTTGGTATTCTTTATAACAGAAAGAGCAACGACGTTGACGCTGAAATTGAAGCGCTTATTGAAGAACGTCAGACGGCAAGAGCTAATAAAGATTGGGCAACGGCTGACCGTATTCGTGACGAGCTTAAAGCTAAGGGCATCATTTTAAAGGATACACCGCAGGGTGTTACTTGGACTAAGGAATAATAATTAATCGGGCAGGGGACTTTGGTTTTCCTGCCTTTTTTTAGTAAGGAATATATGATGGTTGATAAAAGAAAATTTAAGGATATTAATGTATCTCTTTTAGGTTTGGGCACAATGCGACTGCCGTGCGAAACCGAAGAAAAAAGAGAATCAAACCCTAATATTGATTATGATAAGGCACAAAGTCTTGTCGATTTAGCATACAAAAACGGAGTGAACTATTTTGATACCGCATATATGTATCATTGTGGCAAAAGCGAAGCCTTTATAGGTTATGCGTTAAAGAAATATCCGAGAGATACATATTTTATTGCCGATAAGCTACCTATTTGGTTGTGTGATACTAAAGAGGATATGAAGCGTGTGTTTGACGAACAGCTTGAGCGAACCGGTATGGATTATTTTGATTTTTATCTTATTCATTCTCTTGATAATGAAAATTTTGAAAAATGCGAAAAATTCGACGCTTATGATTTTCTAAAGCAAATGCAAAAAGAGGGTAAGATTAAATATATCGGCTTTTCGTTTCACGGAACGGTTGACGATTTAAGAAATATAGTATCTGCTCATAAATGGGATTTTGCTCAAATTCAAATGAATTATCTTGATTGGGAAAATCAAAATGCAAAGATGCAATACCAAATACTTGAAGATGCAGGTATTCCCACAATCGTTATGGAGCCTGTAAGGGGTGGTAAGCTTGCTTTGGTTAATGACGAGATATCGGATATGTTTAAATCGTTAAAGCCCGATAACAGCCCTGCTTCGTGGGCTATGGGCTTTGTTGCAAGCCATAAAAATGTAATCACAATTTTAAGCGGAATGAACAGTGCAGAGCAAATGCTTGATAATCTTTCTACTTTAACTGATTTTAAGCCGTTTACTGATATTGAATATTCCCTTTGCGAAAAGGCAGCCGCAATAATTAACAAAAGTGAGGTTATTTCTTGCACGGGCTGTGACTATTGCCAGCCTTGCCCAAAGGGTATTAAAATCAGTTTGTTTTTCTCTCTTTATAACAGCGTCGTTTCAGGTGAAATTGACATCAATTCGGGTAGAGATAAATATAACTCTTATAAAGTCAATCCGACAGCCTGCGCTTGGTGCAATAAATGCAAAAATCATTGCCCGCAGTCAATCAGCGTGCCCGATGTATTAGAGGGTAAGGTAGTCAAACTTTTTATGCAGTAAATTGTTTATCGTTAAATTCAAAACAACTTTATATTGTCAATATCGCAATATGTATTGCTAATATCTTAATATTATGTTAATATTAACTTAATAAATATATTAGGGGAAGTTTGTATGAAAAAGAGGCTGAGCGTTTTACTGTCGATTATAATTGTTTTATCTATATGTGCGCCGCTTACAAGCGTTATGGCAGAAGAAGCAAGAAAGCAAAGTGTATTAAAAACAGGCAAAGAAATTGCCGCACTGTGCAATGAATATGATGATTACAACAATACAAAAGACGGCGATAAAATTGATAATCGCTTGATTGTAAAAACAAATGACAATATTGATGAATACGGTGCTATTGATTATGTAAAAGGCATTGGCTACTATTTTTTACAATATGAAACTAAAGAAAAAGCAGACTTTGCCAAGAAAAAATACAAAGCATTAAATTACACTGTTAATAATGATTCGGTTGTAAAATTATGTGATACAAAATTAACAACGCCGCCTCAATACAGAAATTGGCCTGAACAGTGGGCTTATGAGGAAACCGACGCTGTTTCTGCCGTTGATTATTATACTGCAAGAATCAAGCCGACAATAAATATAGCTGTGATTGACAGTGGCGTAAATTATAACCACGAATTATTAAAATACAGAGTTGTGCGTACTAAGGTTGATTTCAGTACCGAAAACAGAGGTGACGAAATGGATACCTTGGGTCACGGTACAAATGTAGCAGGTACTATAGCCAAAAGTACACCGAGTAATGTAAAGATATATGCATACAAATTTTATAATAAAAACGGTTACGGTACATCTTCTCAAATACGTTCTATTGTAGAATATATTAAACAGTCAAATAAAAAGCCGGATATTATTAACTGTTCATTTTCTGATCCTATGAATACCGGAATTTGCGGCCTTACAAATGAGGGCGTTACTGCTGTTATGGCCGCTGGTAATGACAACAAAGAAATAACAAATCAAGATTTTTATAATGGCCTTATCACTGTGGGAGCAACAAACTATTATGGCGAACCTTGTTCTTTTTCAAACTATGGTGCTTGTGTTGATATTTCTGCTCCGGGTGAATATGTTTATACTGCTGATATGAGCAGTAACACAACCTATGAATGTGTAAACGGAACTTCTTTTTCAACACCGATCACTGCTGCTGCATGTGCATATGTACTTATGGAACACAGCAAATATACACCTGAACAAGTTAAGCAAGAAATAAAGAAAACTGCAATCCCATTTAAAAAGAGCGATTGCTATAATTACCGTTACGGTGCAGGAATCGTTAATTTTTCTAACATCATAAACGGTACAAGATGCAAAGATGTTACTGCCAATTATATCAGCGGAGCATATCACGGCAGTATAAGCGTTGAACTTAAATGTGCCAACACACTCGCAGACATTTATTACACAACAGACGGGACTTTGCCGAGCAAAACAAACGGTACAAAGTATACCGAGCCTATTAATTTGACTGAAACAACAAGAATAAATGCAGTAGCTTTTGCAAGAGGAGGAACTCCGTTTCACAGCAAATTCACAACCCTTGATTATTACATATTAAAAGACGGTGAAAGTGAATTTGTTGTAGATGACGGAACTTACTTGTGTGGTATAAAAGCATATCTCGGAAACGATACAAATATTACTATTCCTGATAAAATCAACGGTATTGAAGTAGCCTCAATTAATGAAAGGTGCTTTGAAAATTCTAATATTGAAAGTGTAACATTACCAAGCAGTGTTACTTCAATTGAACAACAAGCATTTTATGGGTGTGATAATTTAAAAAGCATAAACCTTTCTAATGTTAAATTTATTGGAACTGAAGCTTTTACAAATTGTCCGTCGCTTACAGATAACATTGATTTATCTTCAGTAGAAATGATTTCTGAAAGAGGTCTTGCCGGTACATATTTTAAGACAATGAATTTACCTAAATGTACTGATATCAGAGATTCGGCATTTGAAGATTGTACAATGCAGAAAATTGTATTAAACAGTGCAAAAAATCTTGGCAGTAATGCATTTAAAAATTGCAAAAATCTTGAAATGATTTATGCTCCGAAAGTAAAAGGTTTTGATGGATGTTCCGGATGTACAAATCTAAAAACTGTCTTTGTTCCAATGGCAACCGGTATTACTACAGATATATCAAGCAATGCGACCATATATTGCAGTAGCAGACTTACAAGCATATATTTTCCTAATGATTACTCCGCCTACAAATGTACTATTGTAAGTCCTGAATACACACCAGGACTTGCCATTGCCAATAGTTACGGAGAGGAAGACCGATATATTCACATTAGCAGTGACGATTTCGGAGTTTCCAAGGCAGGGGAATATCGCAGAAGTGATGACGGATTGCGATTTGGTTTTACATTTGACAGCAGTAAAATAGGCTTTGATTTTAATGAGTTTGCACAAAATACTGAATACGGCTTTGTATATTCTTATAATGATTTTAGCGGTGTAAGCGATTTTTCAAAAAAGGAACGCTTGAGAGCTAATAAGTCAAATCCGTTAATTAAATCAGCAGACAATAGAATTGTTGACGGTACGGTTTCAACATATAATGCAGTATTTACCGATATCCCTGCGGAAAGTGCTGCTGACGGTATATCTGTTCGTTCATACTTTTGTATTGACGGAATGTATTTCTATTCACCTGTTGTAACATACAGCCTTTCGAGTGTGTCAGATTATAGCGATAACAGCGAAGCCGACAACGATATTAAATATGACCATATTCACAGCTACGTTAAGAAAAATATCGGTCCATTTTGTGCAACAAAGGGCTATACAATGTATGAATGTAACGGTTGCGGAAAAAGTTATATAGTTGATTATATTGAACCTGTAGGTCACAAGTATAAATTCGTTGATGCAAAGAACAGCTTGTTAAACTATCAATGCCCTTATTGTGATAATAATATTACAAAATCCAAGAGCGAATTGCCTATATTTATTGATTACGTAAATACTAAGGTAGTGAGAGGTAATGACAATATGTATCTTGATTTGAATAATGACGGATATATAAATGCAAAGGACTATGCATTACTTAATAAAATTTCAAATTAAAAATAGGCATAACAAAACCCTCCTGAATCAATCAGGAGGGTTAGTTTTATTTTTCAATATGAAGTATTTTTTCTGCCTTTTCAACCTCTTCTTTTGTAGGCGGCTTATAGCCTTCGAGAGGATATTTGATACCGAGGTTTTCCCATTTAAAAATACCTAAGGTGTGGTAGGGGAGTATTTCAACCTTTTTAACCGTTTTGAGTGACGAAATAAAGCTATAAAGATTATTAAGCTCGTTATCATCATTGGTTAAATTAGGAACGAGAACTCTTCTTATCCACATATCCTTGCCGATATCTGACAAATATTTTGCCATATCAAGTATATTTTCATTTGTTCTGCCCGTAAGCTCTTTATGCTTTTCAGTATCTGTTTGCTTTAAATCAAGCATAACAAGGTCAGTATACTTCATAAGCTCATTGAATTTGGAGATGAAAGGCTCTTCTCTTGTAAAAGCAGAGCCTGAGGAGTCAAGCGTAGTATGTACTCCTTTTTCCTTTGCAAGCTTGAAAAATTCAGTTACAAAATCAATTTGAAGGAGCGGTTCACCGCCGCTTACTGTAATACCGCCGTTTGGCTTTCCGTTTTTTCTCCAATAATTCTTATACTTATATGCCTTGTTGAATGCGTCCTTTGCCGAAACGGTAAATTTCGCATCATCAAAGCTCCAGGTTTCGGGATTATGGCAATATTTGCAACGCATATTGCAACCTTGCAAAAAGAGTACGTATCTTACGCCCGGTCCGTCAACAAGACCAAAAGTTTCAATGCTGTGAATTTTACCGTCCAATTTCAACAAATCCTTTATAAGTTAATAATTACATTCTGTCGTGGCAGGTTCTTGAAATAACGTCCATCTGCTGTTCCTTAGTAAGGTCAATGAACTTAACAGCATAACCTGATACACGAATTGTGAAGTTCTGATATTCTTCTTTTTCAGGATGTTCCATAGCATCGATAAGCTTTTCAGTACCGAATACGTTTACGTTAAGGTGATGAGCACCCTGGTCAAAATAACCGTCCATAACCTGAACAAGATTGTTAATCTTTTCTTCTTCTGAATGACCAAGAGCACCCGGGTTGATTGTCTGAGTATTTGAAATACCATCAAGAGCCCATTCGTATGGAAGCTTAGCTACAGAGTTAAGAGAAGCAAGAAGACCGCTTTGTTCTGCACCGTATGATGGGTTAGCACCCGGTGAAAGAGGAGCGCCTGCCTTACGACCATCCGGCATTGTACCTGTTGCCTTACCGTATACAACGTTTGATGTAATAGTAAGGATAGAAGTTGTCGGCTCTGAATTACGGTATGTGTGATGCTTCTTAATCTTGTCAAGGAAAGTCTTGAGAAGCCATACAGCGATTTCATCAGCTCTGTCATCATCGTTACCGTAACGTGGGAAGTCACCCTCAGTTTCGTAATCAACAACAACACCGTCTTCGTTTCTTATTGTTTTAACCTTAGCATACTTAATAGCACTAAGAGAGTCAACAACGTGAGAGAAACCTGCAATACCTGTTGCAAATGTTCTTCTTACATCTGTATCAATAAGTGCCATTTCAGCAGCTTCATAATAGTATTTATCATGCATAAACTGAATGAGGTTAAGGACATTAACATAAAGACCTGCGAGCCAATCCATCATTCTGTCATAAGCTTCGATTACTTCGTCATAATCGAGGTATTCTGATGTAATAGGTCTGTACTTAGGACCAACCTGGTCAAATGTCTTAGCGTCAACACCGCCGTTGATAGCGTAAAGAAGGCACTTAGCAAGGTTAGCTCTTGCGCCGAAGAACTGCATTTCTTTACCTGTCTGTGTAGCTGATACGCAGCAGCAAATTGAGTAGTCATCGCCCCATACCGGCTTCATAACGTCATCGTTTTCATACTGAATTGAACTTGTTCTGATAGAAATATCAGCAGCATACTTCTTAAATGTGTCAGGAAGTGCTGATGAATAAAGAACTGTAAGGTTTGGTTCAGGTGAAGGACCCATATTTTCAAGAGTATGGAGAAAACGGAAGTCGTTCTTTGTTACCATTGAGCGACCGTCAACGCCGATACCTGCAACCTCAAGTGTAGCCCATACAGGGTCGCCTGAGAAAAGCTGATTGTATGATGGGATTCTTGCGAACTTAACCATTCTGAATTTCATTACAAGATGGTCAATAAGTTCCTGAGCCTCTGATTCGGTAAGTTTGCCAGCCTTGAGGTCTCTTTCAATATAAATGTCAAGGAATGTTGAAATTCTGCCGACACTCATTGCAGCACCGTTTTGAGTCTTAATAGCAGCAAGGTAGCCGAAGTATAACCACTGAACAGCTTCTTTAGCGTCTTTAGCAGGCTTAGAAATATCATAGCCGTAGCTTTCAGCCATTTTCTTCATCTGACCGAGTGCTTTGTACTGCATTGTGATTTCTTCTCTGAGACGAATAACGTCGTCTGTCATTGTACCGTCGCCGCAGTTAGCAAAGTCATGCTTCTTTTCTTCCATAAGGAAGTCAATACCGTAAAGAGCAACTCTTCTGTAGTCGCCTACGATACGGCCACGTCCGTAAGTATCAGGAAGACCTGTAATAATCTTGTTGTGACGAGCCTTAAGCATTTCAGGAGTGTAAGCATCAAATACACCCTGGTTATGTGTCTTGCAATATTCTGTGAAAATTTTATGAAGTTCAGGATCCGGCTCGTAACCGTATGTTGAGCAAGCCTGCTCAGCCATCTTGATACCGCCGAAAGGCATAAACGCTCTCTTAAGAGGCTTGTCTGTCTGTAAACCTACAACCTTTTCAAGGTCCTTGTCAGCTTCGCTGATGTAGCCAGGGCCGTAAGAAGTGATACCTGAAACAACTTTAGTTTCCATATCAAGTACGCCGCCCTTAGCACGTTCTTCCTTTTGAAGACCTTGAAGAATACCCCAAAGTTTATTTGTTGCATCTGTTGGGCCTGCAAGGAAAGATTCGTCACCGTCATAGACTGTATAGTTCTTCTGGATAAAGTCACGTACATTTACTTCTTCTTTCCAGAGAGAGCCTTCAAAGCCTTCCCATTGTTCGAAATCTACCATGTGATTATTCCTCCTTAAATAGAATAATTTATTAATTAATGGATTTTTTCTTTTCCGCTATGAATTTTAACACAAATAGAATAATAATAGTAATATAAAATATGATATGTTGCATATCACTAATGATATATAGTAACTGACATATGTCAGTATTGAACACCTTTGTTAATTTTGTATCATTTATTTGTTAAAATTTTATCATATTAATAGCAATTTCTTATAAATATACTAAATAATATATAATTGTCCATTTAATATTTACAATTTATTAATAATATAAATTGTAAAAAAACGGCAATAATACGATTTTATACCGTATTATTGCCGTTTTCAAGCTCATATTTAATTTCAAAAACATTTTCAATAAACAATTTTTCAAAGTCAGTTAATGTGTAATTTTTAGGATAAATCAGAATATCGGAAAAAGATTGATTATTATCAATACATTTTTTAGTTACAAGCTTATGATTTTCAAGAAGACTTTTCGGAATGGGGGTGGTCCACATATAAGTATTGGGCAGATTTGAAAGAATATCAAATTGGCTTCCACGTTCTTGAATCAAAATTTTACTTTGAGAATCGTGCGAGGGAGTGTATCTTTTAATTTCTTCTTTTGAAACAAAGGGGATATATTCATCATCGTGAAGTAACACCGAATATTCTTTTAAATCGTTAAATTGAAGCTTTTGCTTTGTTGCAAGAGGATGATTTTGTGAAAACAGAATTTTATATTTGAAATTCCAAATTTCCTGAAATTGCATTTGTTTAGACGTAATCATCTTTTTATATTTTGCTTCAAGCTCTGTTGGAATTCTTATAATTCCGAGATTATAGCCGTTAATCATAACGTCGTTTAATACATCTGTGTTATTACATTCTTTAAAAGAGATATTGAGCTTATTGTTTTCGACGGCTTCAATGGTGTTACAAAATGCTACACTGATATATGATGAACGGGGAACAGCCAATTTTACGTTTATTGTTTCCTTATCGTTATTATATAAGAAACGGTTTAAATCATTTGTTTTTTTTATGATTTCTTCGGCTTTCTCTACAACGTTCTTTCCGCTGTCGGTTAAGATGACACCTTGCGAATTACGTATAAAAAGAGTAATGCCGTATTCTTTTTCAAATTCAATTACAGTTCGGCTCAAGTTCGGTTGGTTCATATAAAGATTTTCAGCCGCCTTTGTTATTGAACCTACTCTTGCAATTTCAACTATGCAACGAAGCTGTTGAATATTCATATAATTCACCGCCATTTATTTCTCAAAACTTTATTATATATTAAAACATATTTATATAAAAAAAACAAGACAAACCGTAAAAGTTTGCCTTGTTAATGATTTATTGTTAATCAATTAATTCTTTCATATCGTAAAGGCCTGCACCCTTGCCTTTCATATAAACAGCTGCATTTACAGCGCCTACTGCAAATATTTCCTTGCTTCTTGCAGAGTGTGATAGAGTAATTATTTCGTCACGGCCTGCAAAAATTATTTCGTGCTCGCCAACAATTGTTCCGCCTCTTACTGCATGAATACCGATTTCATTCTTTGTACGTTTTTCACGCTTTGAATGACGGTCGTATTCGTATTTCATAGGCTGATCGATTTCTTCACACATTGCATCTGCAAGCATAAGAGCCGTACCGCTCGGTGCGTCAATTTTTTGATTATGATGCTTTTCTACAATCTCAATATCAAAATCATTGCCGAGAACCTCAACAGCTTTTTTAGCAAGATTTGCAAGAAGATTAACACCCATACTCATATTATAAGTAAAGAACACGGGGATTTTTTTTGAAGCATCTGAGATTTGCTTTTTTTGCTCATCACTGTATCCGGTTGTTGCAATTACAAGCGGTGTAGAGGTCTTTTCGGAATAGGAAAGTAAATCGTTAAGAAGCACTGGATTTGAAAAGTCAATAATGGCGTCTGCTTTTTCCTTGACATCAAAAATTGAAGAGTAAATAGGGAAGTGCCCGTTATCTTCTGTGTTAATGTCAACACCGGCAACTATGTTGCAATCGTTACGATTTGCTACAATGCTTTGAATAACTTTGCCCATTTTACCGTTAGCGCCTGTTATAATTAAATTAGTCATTTTTTACTTCCTTATTTATACTTATTTTACTAAGCCGTATTCTTCCATTGTTTCTTTAACGTATTTCTTGTTACTTTCATCCATTTCAATAAGAGGAAGTCTTAAAGGACCTGCGTTAAATCCGATAAGGCTTACAGCCTCTTTTACAGGAATAGGATTGACGTCAACAAACATAGCCTTTGCAAGTTTAACGTACTTATCCATAAGTTCCTTAGATGTTTTCTTGTCGCCGTTTAAGTATGAAGCGACAATTTCGTGAGTTTCCTTAGGTGCAATGTTAGAAAGAACGCTTATTACGCCTTTTCCGCCACGCTCAAGAATGTCAAAAATTTGGTCGTCATTACCACTCCAAATGTTAAGCTCATCACCGCAAAGTTCGTGAATCTTAGCTACTTGGTCAAGGTCACCCGAAGCTTCCTTAATACCGTTTACTCTTGGAAGCTTAGCAAGCTCAGCAGCAGTTTCAGGCTTAATATTAACACCTGTTCTTGACGGAACATTGTAAAGAATTATAGGAAGGTTTGTTGCGTCGTGAATGGCAGTGTAGTGGGCAATAAGACCTCTTTGACTTGTTTTGTTATAGTAAGGTGTAACGAGTAAAAGAGCGTCTGCGCCGTTTTTGCAAGCCTCTTGGCTGATTTCAATTGCACAAGCGGTACTGTTTGAACCTGTTCCTGCAATAACAGGAACTCTGTGATTTACATATTCAACGCACCATCTGATGCATTCGTTGTGCTCAACAACCTTAAGTGTTGAACTTTCGCCTGTAGTACCGCATACTACAATAGCGTCGGTGCCGTTTTCAATTTGAAAGTCAATAAACTTTGCAAATTCATCATAATTAACAGTTCCATCCTCATTCATAGGAGTGATAATAGCAACTGCTGCACCTGTAAAAATAGGATTTTTCATAATGATTATCTCCTTAACAAATTTATTACAAATATATTAGTCAAAGTAACCTTCTGCTGCAAGAAGCTCACCGAGAAGAACGGCACCGCCTGCTGCACCACGAAGTGTGTTGTGAGAAAGGCAAACAAATTTATAATCGTATTGTGTGTCTTCTCTGAGTCTGCCGATAGAAACAGCCATGCCGTGTTCAAGCATTCTTTCTGAATGAATCTGAGGTCTGTCAGGTTCTGTAAAATAGTGAAGAAACTGCTTTGGAGCAGACGGAAGATTAAGTTTTTGTGCTCTGCCTGAGAAGTTTTCCCAAATATTAATCATTTCTTCCTTAGTAGGCTTCTTATCCTCAAATTCTACAAATACTGCACCGAGGTGACCGTTTGAAACAGGAACACGAATGCACTGAGCTGTGAAAGCCGGGGAATCTGCAGAAACGATTTCGTCGCCGACAATTTTACCCATAAGCTTAAGAGGTTCTTTTTCACTCTTTTCTTCCTCACCGCCGATGTATGGAATAACGTTATCAATCATTTCAGGCCATGTTTCAAATGTTTTTCCTGCGCCTGAAATAGCCTGGTAAGTACAAACAAGTACTTTCTTAATAGGATATTTTTCATGAAGAGGGAAAAGAGCAGGCACATAAGACTGAAGCGAACAGTTTGATTTTACTGCGATAAAGCCACGCTTTGTACCGAGTCTTTTTCTTTGTGCAGGAATAATGTTGATATGCTCGGCATTAAGTTCCGGAACTACCATAGGAACGTCAGGTGTAAATCTGTTAGCACTGTTGTTAGATACTACCGGACACTCGTGCTTTGCATATTCCTCTTCAAGAGCTTTAATTTCATCTTTTTTCATATCAACCGCACAAAATACAAAATCTACCTGTGAAGTGATTTTTTCAATATCATTTGTTGCGTCCATTACAACAATGTTTTTCATATTTTCAGGAATAGGTGTATCCATGCACCATTTTTTACCAACAGCTTCTTCATAGGTTTTACCTGCACTTCTTGAAGATGCTGCAAGGCAAACAACGTTAAACCAAGGGTGATTTTCAAGTAAAGTAGCAAATCTTTGACCTACCATACCTGTTGCGCCGACGATGCCGACATTGTACTTTTTACTCATAGTCTGTAATCTCCTTAAAAAATAACTTGTAAAACAAGATAATATGCAATATAATACTTGTTGACGGTTGAAGTGCGCTAAGGTTTTTTACCTCATCCGTACTTATTTGATATAATAACACTTATTATATATATATGTCAATCAAAATTTACGGAGAATATGATGAAAACTTCAGACTTTTATTATGATTTGCCCGAAGAGCTTATTGCTCAAACCCCTATTGAGCCGAGAAATGCATCAAGACTTATGGTTTTAAATAAAGAAACGGGTGAAGTTGAACACAAAATTTTTAAGGATTTAACAGACTACTTAAATCCCGGCGATTGCTTGATTCTTAATGATACAAGAGTCATTCCTGCAAGAATATTCGGTGTTAAAAAAGAAACCGGAGCTGTAGTTGAATTTTTGCTTTTGAAACAAAAGGAAACACTTGTTTGGGAATGTCTTTGCAAGCCGGGTAAAAAAGCAAAAGTAGGAACGGAATTTGTTTTTGGCGAGGGAAAGCTTGAGTGCAAGGTTATTGACGTTCTTGATGATGGCAACAGAATTATTAAATTTGATTGTGACGCCAATATCTATGCTGTTTTGGATGAAATCGGTCAAATGCCACTTCCGCCTTATATTAAGGAAAAGCTTGCTGATAAGGAAAGATATCAAACTGTTTACAGCGAGCATTTAGGTTCTGCTGCAGCACCGACCGCAGGTCTGCATTTTACTAAGGAAATGCTTGAGGAAATCAAAGCAAAAGGCGTTAATATCGGATATGTAACGCTTCATGTAGGGCTTGGAACTTTTAGACCTGTAAAGGTTGATGATGTCACAAAACATACTATGCATACAGAGCATTATATTATGCCGCAGGAAACTGCCGATTTAATTAATGAAACCAAGAAAAACGGAAAAAGAGTTATTTCCGTAGGTACTACAAGCTGTAGAACGCTTGAATCGGTTGCTACTAAGAATGGCTGTATTTGTGCAGATGAGGATGATACGAGCATATTTATTTATCCCGGTTACGAATTTAAATGCATAGATGCACTTGTTACTAATTTTCATCTTCCTGAAAGCACACTCATTATGCTTATTTCTGCTTTCGCCGGCTATGACCATGTAATGAATGCATACAAAATAGCAGTTGATGAAAAATACAGGTTTTTCAGCTTTGGCGATGCTATGTTTATTTGCTGATATACTATAAGATTTGAGAGGAAATTATGGCTAAATATACATTATTAAAACAAGAGGGCACAGCAAGAAGAGGGCAGTTTGAAACAGTACACGGAACTGTTCAAACCCCTGCATTTATGAACGTTGCAACCTCAGCCGCAATTAAAGGCGGTCTTTCAACCGAGGATTTAAAAGATATAGGTTGTCAGGTAATGCTTTGCAACACTTATCATCTTCATGTTCGTCCGGGTGATGAACTTGTATACGATATGGGTGGGCTTCATAAATTTACAAATTGGGACAGGCCTATTTTAACCGACAGCGGCGGATTTCAAGTTTTCAGCCTTGCAAAACTTAACAAGATTAACGAAGAGGGTGTAACTTTTAATTCTCATGTTGACGGAAGAAAAATATTTATGGGACCTGAGGAAAGTATGCAAATTCAGTCTCATTTAGGTTCAACGATTGCAATGGCATTTGATGAATGCGTTAAAAATCCTGCAACTCTTAAATATGCAAAAGAGGCTTGCGAGCGTACACTTCGTTGGCTTGAACGTTGCAAAAAGGAAATGGACAGGCTTAATTCTCTTGATACAACAATTAATAAAAACCAATTACTATTTGGCATAAACCAAGGCTGTGTTTATGACGATTTGCGTATTTGGCATATGAAAGAAATTGCAAAAATGGAACTTGACGGCTATGCAATCGGCGGCCTTGCAGTCGGAGAACCCAAAGAGGATATGTATAGAATTATATCTGCTGTTGAACCTTATGCTCCAAAGAACAAGCCGAGATATCTTATGGGCGTCGGTACTCCGGGTAATATTCTTGAGGGTGTCAGCCGAGGCGTTGATTTGTTCGACTGTGTAATGCCGTCAAGAAATGCACGTCACGGTCATTTATTTACAAAAAAAGGAATAATTAACATCAATAATGCCAAATATGAACGTGACGGTAAGCCTATTGATGAAGAATGTAATTGTCCAACTTGCCGAAAACATTCAAGAGCGTATGTTCGTCATTTGTTTAAGAGCAATGAAATACTCGGTATACGCCTTGCCGTTATTCATAATCTTTACTTTTATAATAATCTTATGGCTGAGATAAGGGAAAACTTAGACAACGGTACATTTACGGACTATAAAAATGAATTTTGTGTTAAACTTGATACAAGAATTTAGAAAAGACTTGCAAATCATATAAATTTAATTTATAATACTTTTTATCATATAATTGGAGGAAATTAATTTTATGGAATCAATTTTATTATTTGCGCAAAATGCAGCTTCAGGCTCAGCTGCTAATCAAAAGACAAGCAGCATACAAATGATTGTACTTATGGTTGTGTTGTTCGCACTTATGTATTTTATGATGATTCGTCCACAGAAGAAACGTCAAAAAGAAGAGCAGGAAATGAGAAATGCTCTTGAAATCGGCGATGAGATTGTTACAATCGGCGGTATTGTAGGACGTGTTGTTACAATTCGTGAAAACGACCTTATCATTGAAACCGGTGCTGACAGAAATAAGATGAAAATTGAGCGCTGGGCAATTAATACTAACAGAACAAAGAACGAGCAGCATCAAAAGGAAGTAGAAGCTGCAAGAGAAGCTGCTAAAGAAAAAAAGGCAGCTAAAAAGGCTGACAAGGACGGCTCAAATAAAAAGGATAATAAATAATTGTTCTAAAAAAATAACCCCTTGAATATTAATTATTCAGGGGGTTTTATTATGCCTAAAATAAGCAGTCTTAACGTAAAAAATGTTATTATTAAATTTATTGTAAAATCCTTAGCATTAACTACGACGTCAATAATATTAATATCATCTGTTGCTTCATTTATAATTTTTAAACTTGATTTGGACTTATCGTATTGTAAATATGCCGGTTATTTGATTAGTGCGCTGACGTCTTTTATAGTTCCTTATATTTGTCTTAAGCCTTTTAAAAACAATATATTATTCTTGTCATTTTTGTCGATTATACCGTTAGTATTATTTACGCTTGCAAATTTTATATTTTTTGGCAAAGAGTTCGTTCAATTATTTATATCATTGGCAATAATTATTGCAGTAGCATTTGTAACAGGGGTTATGTCGGCAGGGAAGAGAAGGTGATTAAAATTGAGCGATATTCCTATTGAACTTAAAAAGGAATTTAATTTAGAAGATGAAAATGAAAAGAAAACCGACATTGAAAAAATCATTGTTGATAATAAAACAGTTATATATTCAATTGTTTTTTATGCTTGCTCATTGGCAATAGGAACTGTTCTTTACAGGCTTCTTCAAAGCAGTGCGCTTGATTCTGTTTTAAAGCCGAGCAATGCAAATTTTTCAAAACTTTTCAGCCAAAATATTTGTAATTATTTGTCGCTTTTTTTAATTACCGTTTTTCTTGCTTTTTGCCTTATCGGATACGGTTTAATAAACATTATTCCATGCGTTATAGGCATTCAGGTTGGAATGAAGGCAGCATATTTTTACATAAATTATCAAGCAAAGGGTGTAGGCTATACAATTCTTATGATTGCGCCTTTTGCTGCGCTTTTTCTAACCGTTTTGATTTTTGTTATCCAAACAAGCAGCAATATGTCAAAGCAAATAGTTGATATAACAAAAAATAATCTTGATTATAAGTTAGAGGTCAAGCCGACATTAAGAAAATTTTTGATTTACGGTTTAATTATAATTGCTTTTTCGGGCGTTTGTGCACTCATTGAAACGCTTTTGAAAAGTGTTGTTACCATTTAGGTTTTTCGCTTGATAACGGGTTAGAATCAACGGCTTTTTTAGTTGCGTCATTGCTGATATGAGTATAAATTTCCGTGGTGCTGAGATTTTCGTGACCGAGTATTTCCTTAAGAAGCAATACGTCAACATTGCCGTGCTGATACATAAGTGTTGCTGCTGTATGTCTTAGCTTATGAACCGATAAACCACGGTCACCCAATCCCGCTTTTTTTAAATATTCTTCAACAATATGCTGAACGCTTCTGTTACTTATCCTTTGATTGCGAGAACTTAAAAACAGCGCTCTGTCTTTTACACCGTCGTGCGGCCTTACTTTCATATATGTGGTGACAGCATTAATGCACGCTTGGTTTAAATAAACAGTTCGTTCCTTGTTTCCTTTACCGGTTATGACGAGCGTACCGTCAGCTTTTATATCGTTATAATCAATAGATACAAGCTCACTCAGTCGCATTCCGCAGTTTAAAAACAGCGTAATCATTGCATAATCTCGCTCTTTGTATTTGCCGTCTATAACTGACAAAAGCTTTTCAGCTTCTTCAAGTGACAAATATTTAGGCAATGATTTTTTCGTTTTCGGAATGTCGAGATTTTTCATAGGATTTTTTTCGAGCAATCCTAAATTGTCTGTCAAATAAGCATAAAATCTTCTGATGCATATTACACGTCTTGCACGTGTAGTTTCGTTGTTTTGCCTTACGTTTTTGCAATAAATCATAAATTGATATGCATCTTCAAGATTTACACTCTGTATAAAATTTAAATCAATAGGGGACAAGTCAATTTTTTCGTCCTCTGTGTCAAAACTGTATAAGCCTTTTAATTTGACTATGTATCTGAAAAAGGTACGTAAGTCAGAAGCATACTCAAGAACAGATTTTTCGCTGTGACCTTTGATAGCTTCAATATAAACTAAATATTGCTGTACAAGCTTTGGTAATGTACTGAATTCTTCTTTACGCATTTCAATAAACCATTGTGATTATAAGATTTTAATGATAAAACGGAAATGATTTTTTGATAATCCAAAATAAAAAGGATAGGGTTCTTGCAAACTCCTATATCTGATTTATTTACATTAAAAAAATCACTAATTGCACAAAATAAATATTGTTTTGCAATTACTTTTATTATATTCTCCTCATTAAATTTTGTCAAATTGCTTGATTTTCTTTGAATATTTGATATAATAAAAACAACGGAGCAGTTGCACCTACTCCGTTGAAATAACATTTTTTGTTATTTTTTGTTGGCTATACGCTTGAAGAGTTCTACTGCTTCGTTGAGCGTGTAGCCTTTTTCTTTTAGAATTTCTAAAAGATTGATAACTTCCCCGGTTGTCATTTCCTCACTTCCTTTTTGCTCGTTTATGTTTTCAAGGTTGTAGAAATTTGTTTCTAAGCACCTTGTTGGAGCCTTTATATAATCTTTTCTTTTTTGACGCTCTGCGCCTTTTTGTGCCTTTCCTTTATTCATTGTGTGCCTCCTTTCTAATTTGTTTCTGAAGTCTCTGTTATCGCCTTGTCTGTTGACACCAAATTAAAAGCAGGGGTTCTATAATTTGTCAAAAATGCAAAGCATAATAAATAAAAAAATTTTAAATAAGTATAACAAAAAATTATTTTATTTATGGTTTTGATAAATTATAGGTTCTCTGCTATCTTTCAAGTGGCAATAGATAAGGCAATTACAGCAAGACTTTAACCAATTAGAAAGGAGGTTCTGCCAATAAGAAAGGCTTACAAGGTGGTCAAAAAATAAACCGTGCGAAGCACCCTTATTCTTTTTAGCGCTTAACGCTATGGGTAGATTACTTAGAAAAGAATTATTGAGGGTTACAATTATACAAAAAGTAAATATAAAGAAGAAAAAAGCACCCTGATCAAGCTTGCCGGTAAGCTCATCAAGGCGCTTTTTTTGTATATTTCTATACTATTTGTTATTTGCTTTTTGATAGTGATTTTAAAAATATTCCTAATAATACGAATAATACGAATATTATTATACTTGTCGTGAAAGTTTCGCCTGTTATTATTTTATCTAATACAGTTTCTAATATTATCATATTTTCTCCTATTTTTTAGGTAATGCGCTTGGTAAATTTGTAATGTTTGCTATAAAGTCTATTGTAACATTGTAGAATTTTGCTAACTTAATTACATTGTGAAAAGGTATTTCATATTCTCCTGTTTCCCAACGACTATATTGTTTTTGTGTTGTATCTAATATTTTTGCTATATCTGTTTGTGATAAATCTTTATCTTCTCTTAAGTCTTTTAATCTCTGATAAGTATACATTACATCAACTCCTTAAAAATATTTTACCATAGTACGAAATTGGGGTATTGACATTAGTACAATAATGGGGTATTATGTTGTTAGTACATTATTGCACTAAACACATCAAAGGAGATACAACTATGAAACCGTATTTAAAAAACAAAAAATCTTTAGTTCTTGATTCTTCTTCAACTATCCAAATTAGATTTGATATTAGTTCTTCTTTATTTTTTGTTGTCAATTTAGAAGATATGTCTATGTTTGAATTTAATCATTTTGAAAATGCTGTTTTCTGTGCGCTTTCTTTGTTTTATGACGGTCTTACCGTTTCAATGGACGAATTACCGTTAATTGATATTATGGAAGATTTTAATAAACTTGAAAATATTTTTTGTGAAGTAAGCGAGGACGAAAAATGATAGAAAGATGGGCGGAAGCCCCCCACACTAATAGGGGGGTAAAAAATACATCAAAATACCCTTTAATCGTAGACTGGGTAACGTTTTCAGGGCATTTTCAAACTTTTCAAGAAATGATTGAATTTCTTGGGTTAAAAAATAGCGGTCTTGAGTTTAAAGAATGTTCGCCTCGGTGGTTCTATAAATACTCCGTAACTTACGATAATCATATAACTTTAATGCTAACGCAGAAAGAGGATTATACCGCTGCTTGTGTTAATATATCCGGTCAAGGTTGCCGCTTAATCGAAAGTTTTTCTTGCTACTCTCTCCTTGATTTGATTAAGCGTGTAGCCTTGCTTGATGATTTCAATATGTCAAGAATTGATATAGCGCAAGATATAATAGATGATAAATTCAATATTGATAAGCTTGTCAAGGCATATAAGAAAGGTAATTATACTTGTCGGTCAAAATTTAGCAACCTTATGCAATCAATTGATGACGGCATAGAGGGAACATCTTTATACTTCGGTAAGAAAGGCAGTAATTGCTTTATCAATATTTACGATAAAAGGGCTGAAAGGGGATTTATTCCTGAGGATATGCCTAATTGGACACGTATTGAAATACGTTTAAGGGCTGAAAATGCAAAAGGCTTTGCTGATAAACTTCTTACCGGTCAAGATGTTGGTTTTTTTATTCAGGAGTGCTTAATAACTACTTACGATTTGTTGTTGCTTCAGATGATACTAATAAATCACGCTTACCAACGGCACCGTATTGGAAGAAAATATTACAGCACTCGGAAAAAGTATCGGTGTTTGAGTCGGTAGGAGTTGAATATAACTACTCAAAGTTTGAAAATTACTTGTTTAATACTTGCGGTTCGTCCATTATGACTTACTTATTAACTCACACTAAAGAGGAATTAGTTGACGAATTGCTAAAGCGTAATATCAAATTAAATCAACATCAACAATTTTTAGTTGATAACTATATGCAGGATGTTGATTTTTATGTAATTGAATAAGTCGAAAGACTATAAAAAGAAAGGAGTAAATTGCTATGAGCTTTTTACAAGAATTAATCAATCAATTTAAAGGTTGGAGTACGTCTGAGTGGTCACTCTTTGCAACGTGCTTCATTGAACTTGCTGTCATTTTGTTCTATAACAAAGGTGCATTGAAGTGTAAAGAACGTTTAGAACAGTATGAGAGCGAACTCAAAACGGCTAACGCTAATTGCGCTCGTCTACAAGAAGTACTTGAGGAAAGGGGTGAAGCATAATGAAATTAACTACAACTGTTACAGCGCCGGTACTTGATATGTTTTCAAGTGATTGGGAATTCGACGGCAAAAAGGGAACTTCTCACTTTGTTGTAATTTATGATTTCGAAAATCATACAAGTGAAAGGCTGATTGTTGATATTAACAATGATAAACTTTTTCAATTAATCGGTAATATTGAACTTCTTAAAGAATATAAGCTCACTGTTGTGCTTAATGAAGCTTACGGCAAGCTGAGAAAAGAGCTTGTAGGAGTTGAAGAACTTGGAAAGTAACGAACTTATTGAAAGCATTTATTTTATTTGCGGTTCAATTCTTGTTGTTGAGTTAATCAAATTTTCGATAGATTATTTGATTAAGCCACTTGTTAATTGGATTAGTTCATTATTTCCTGAAGATTGGGGGTCTACAAAATAAAAGAGTTAATTTTACTTTTTATAGCTTTTGCTATCTTCCTTTACGGTGTTTATGCTTTACTTCGTGATTGTACGAAAAAGCTTATAGCCGTAAGGTTAGAAATAAAGAAAGAAAAAGAAAGGGGGAAAATAGATAATGCCTGTACTTCAGCCGATTAATGCCGCTACTGTGCTTGACAAGACTATTACATCCGAAATGGTCGGCGGTGTACTTAATGAAGTTGTAGCTGTTATTCCTACTATCATTCCTGTTGCAATTACATTTATTGCAATTCGTAAGGGTATCAGCTTTGTACTCGGTATGCTTCGTTCAGCATAATTTTTGTATATTTTTATACTATTTGTTTTTTACCTCGAGCGAGGGGAGAGGGGAAACCCTTTCCCCTTATTTTTATGAAAGGAGATTTTTTTATGAAAAAGATTTATTGTGTTATTTTTTCTGTAATGCTTGTTGTCTTTACTATGTTACCTGTTACCGCTTTTGCATATACGGGTGCCGCTAATGCTGATTATAGAGCAATTGCAAGCGATTCCGGTATTGCTATTGCGGATGATATGAAATACTACGTAGTTTATACTGAAAAGGGTAAAACTGATTATGTTTATGCGGTATTTAGTACTCAGGAGATTGCTGCAACTTCTTATACTATGAATGGTGGTGTTTATTATTGTTTGAAACCTCCTACCGGTACTGTAATAACTGTTGTACGTTATTCTTATCAAAATATATATAGTAACCCTACTTCGCTAAATGAAAATTTTTCTTTTTCAACTAGTTATAATATGCACGGCATTAATCCTTATACCGGGTTGCGTTATGAGACAGCTGGAGATAGTTCTGCCGCTAAAAATCCTTTAGTTCCTGCATATAGTAACTATGATTTTGATAATGCCGGAACGACTTTTCAGCAAACCCCCTCGACACCGACAACACCGGGGACGGAGGGGGAGACAACAACACCGGGAGCGGTAGTTCTTGGAGCGACTCTGAAAAAAACGCAATTATCACAAGTCTTGAGCGAATTAATAGCCGTATTGCCGATATTGGTTCCGGTATTGATAAGCTTTATAGCAATTCGCAAGGGATTGAAGTTTACCTTAAGTCAATTGAGAGCAGCTTAAAATATAAAAATAACTCTATTACTCTTTATGTTAATGATATTAAGAATTTTGTCAGTTTAATTTATAGTCAGGTTGATAATGCTGTCTTGTTTTTAAAGGCTATTAATTATAGTATAGTTGATTTAAATGATACAGTTATGAAATACTCTGATATATTTTTAAGCAGTATTTCGAATTTTCAAAAGGCTTTAGCTTCATATTTCGGTTTTGACTTAACTCTTGACATAAACGGCTATAACACGGACCCTTCAAAGGCTTTTAGCTTTAGCATTAAAGAAACCTTTAAAGAAGTGCTTCTTGACGTTTATAAAACTATTGATAATACTATCAATCCACGTTCGGAAGATAATGCTGAAGCTTTTGATGCAGCTTTAACGAATGTCAAGGATAATACTTTTATCGGCTCTGCTTATGAAGTTGTTGATACAGTGCCTAACGACATTAAGAACTCTTTAATAACTGATAGTTCGCCTGTTCTAACATTTACTTCCGCAGGTGTTAAAGGGAAGTATTATAGCTTGCCTGCTAAATCATATAGTATTGATTTTAGTTGGTATGCTCCTTTTAAAAGTGTAGGTGATACAGTTGTTAGCTGTTTTATGTACCTTGGATTTTTGGTTGCTCTTTGGAAGCGACTTCCTGAAATTATACACGGCGCAGGTGTTACCTTTGTTGGCGGTGTTGAATTCCACGAAAATCAATTAAATGATATGATTAACGATACTATGGCTAATGATTATTATGAGCATTTAAAATCTAACGGCGGTTATGATGATATTGATGACTTTTAGTGAGGTGATAATATGATTGTAATTACTTTTCTTAATTGGGTCGCTAATTTGTTGCACGGTACTCAATTTGATATTTCATCTATAACAACTTCATTTGACATTTTAACTGAAGCTATCGGTTTTATAGGTTACTTTATTCCTATGGGTCCTGTTATTGTTATTCTTGGCTTTTTAATCGGTACTTATGTTTATAGATTGATTGTATCTGTTTTAAAGCTTTTATGGTCGATTATACCATTACTATAAAATAATTTAAGCTGCTGTTTGCGTTGTCGGCTTCGCCGACACGCAACAGCTCTTAATATTTGGGGGTGTTAATTTTATGATATTAACTGTTTTAAAGGCTTTATGGTCTTGTTTTTGGGTTCTTCTTAAACCTTGTTTATTTGTCCTTATACCGCTTGCTGCGGTTTTTGGTATCTCTTTCTATGTTGCATATAAACGTAAAAAGAAAAGCGGTACAGCTCATAGGGAGGTTATAGCACACTATAATCCTAAAGCTGATGTTAGTATATTTACTAAGCTTTTCGTACAGCTTCCTCGTCAGTTTTGGGATAACTTCTATAATATTAAGGTCGGAGAGTTTCGCCGGCACGGTATTATTATGTATACCGGTAAGCAGGGTATGGGTAAAACTCTTACAATGACACACGATATATTACAACTTAAATATCAATATCCGTCTTTGAAAATCGGAACTAACTATGGTTTAAATAATGAAGATTTTGTTATTGACGATTGGCGCAAGCTTGTTGATTATAATAACGGTAATCTTGGTGTGTTGTGCGCTATTGATGAGTGTCAAAATTGGTTCAGCTCTGCTCAGAGTAAGAACTTTCCGCCTCGAATGCTTGCGACCGTTACTCAAAATCGTAAAAATAAGCGTGTTATATTTATGACTTCTCATTTTTTTACTAATGTTTCTAAGCCTATTAGATTGCATTGCACAGAAGTTAGGCAATGTAGAACGTTTTTGAAATGTTTTACAGTTGTTAAGAGGAGTGAACCTATTATGAATGGTGATGGAGACGTTATTAAAATGCGTAAACTTGGTTATTACTGTTTTGTTCATAATAAAGAGTTATATAGCGCTTATGATACTTATAAAGTTATTAAAAACTTGTCTGAGTCTGGCTTTAAAAATGATACGTGGGCAGATGATAACGATAATACAACGCTTGCACCTGCAAAGAAGCGTTTAAGACGTCAGCGTAAACAGGATGTTGAACGTGATGTAATGCGCTCTATGGATGATTGTTTTAATCTTATGAATAGTGGGGATTATGATTTTTAATGAAACAGAAGGAAAAAGATGACTTGTTTTCTTATTGGTATCATAAGGATTTGCGGTTATCTGATGACGTTGTTACTTATGAAGATAGGTTCAGAGTTCGAAAGTGTGACGAGGTCGACCACTTAGAGAGTATCATCGCTATTACTCGGCAAAAAATGTTTAATGAGGTTATGCTTGAGATTTTCCAAATACTCGAGCTTGGTCCTTATGATAAAACCTATTTAAAACAAAAAAATAGGGGCTCTGAATGAGCTCCTATAGCTGTTTTATTCAAGTAAATAATAGGGATGAAATATTGACATAGCTTAATTTTTGTGTTATAATTGCACAAAATAAATATTTTGTGCAATTAAGGGGACTCGTTTTACCGTTATTGCTTATATTATAAGCATTTTACTGCATTTAGTCAATCGAAATTATTGCACAAAAGTTTTAAGTGTCATTTTAACAACTTGATATTATCATCAATTTCTTTGTATTTCATAAGTATTTAGCATGGAGACGGAATTAATTTTTCAAGGTTAACCATTGTGCCTTTATTGTCTATTACGACCTTTATATCATTTGAATTACTAAGTTGCCACATAAATTCACGACAAGCACCGCAAGGCGGCAAAACTTTTCCCATTTTATTAACAGCTATAACTGTATCTATTTCAATTTCACCGTTTGTAATCATTGTAGATAATGCATTTCTTTCGGCACACATACCAAGTGAACAATCTGTATCGATACAAACTCCTGTATAAATATTGCCTTGTTTTGTTAGTACAACAGCACCTACGCCGCCGAAACAAATTTGTTCGTTAATTTTTTGGGAATAGCAATAGATTTTGCAATGTTATAAAGTTTTTTAATTTGCTTATTTTGAATTTCATCACCGTTATACTTCTTTTTTAACATTTTAATACCTCGGATATTATTTTGCTTTTTCTATATCATTTTTGTGCAAAGATGATTTTCAAAGAACGGATTGTCAACGTTTGCCTTTTTAATCCTATTGACATTGTGTATCTCCTGTTTTAGCAATTCGTTTGATGATTATATCTGCAATAATTCCGTTTAAAATGCCTGTTACAAGCCCGACAATCATTAATATCGGGAAATAATAAATAATTCTGTAGGTTCGCATAACAACGGCGGCAACGAGTATTTGACCGAAATTGTGGACTGTTCCGCCGAGAGCCGATACACCGATTGGTGAAAACTTATTACTCTTTTTGGCGACAAACATTACTAAAAATGAAAGCAGTCCGCCGATTAAACTGTAAATCATTGCAAATGGACCGCTGAAGGCTAAGCCTGAAAGCAAAATTCTGATAATTGATATAAATAAAGCGTCCTTAGCATTCATTGTATACAATGCAACAATAACTACAAGATTTGCAATGCCGAGTTTTATGCCGGGTATGCCGAAATTGAACGGTATTAATGATTCTAAATATGAAAACGCAAACGCAAGCGCAATCATTAATGCGAGCGTGCAAAGCCGTTTAATATTAATCTTTTTCACCTTGCCACCTCGTCAACGTCACTGCCTTTATCACTTACGACCGTTACAATTACCTTATTTGGCAAGCAAATTATTGATTCGTTATTTTTGCTTATTTTATTATGATTAACGCATATTTTATCCTTGCAATTTGCGTATTTCATCGAAGCCAGACCGCCGCTGATAATGACGGTATTACAAATATTACCGTTTTTATCATATATCTTATATTCCTGATTTTTATTTAAATCAAGAATGGCTATTTGCTTTGCATCTTGCTCAATTATAACCTTATTGCCGTTTGACGAAAAACTGTTGATTAAGATGAAAATTAACGCTGCCAATGCAATGATAACGGCTATTAATATTATATCATTTTTTCTTTTTTTATTTTGCACTTTTAACACCGTCGGTTTTTGTGATTTTATCGTTTTTGTCAAGCCAAATAGCTTGAATATTATATTTTTTGGCTAATTTCCTGCCTGCATTTAAATCCATACAAAACAGCGCCGTAGAAAGTGTATCGGCAAGTGCGCTGTCGCTTGATATTACTGTTACTGATTTAAAATAATTTGCCGGATATAATGTATTTTTATCAATTATATGGCAATAATCTTTGCCGTCGACCGTGTAATATCTTTGATACGAGCCGCTTGTAACTACACTTGTCTTATCATCTGCGTAAATTTTGTCTAAATATTCATTTGAATTTGGATTTTCAATTCCGATAATAAAATCATTTTTGTCAGGCTTATTTCCGATTGTGATTATATTGCCGCCAAGGGAAATAACTGCGCTTTGCCAAATATTGTTTTGAGTTATGTATTCATAAATTTTATTGCAAACAAATCCTTTGGTAATTGCGCCTACATCAAGTTTTAATTCTTTATCATTGAAAAATATAGTTGAATTTTCCTTGTCTATAATTAAATTATTGATATCTGTATGCTCACTTGCTTTTGTAAGCATTGATTTAGGAGGAAGCGACTCCCCTTTTTCCCTGTAATCGTGCCAAATTGAAAGAACACTTCCCATAGCGATATTGACATATCCGTTTGTTATTTTATATGCCTTTTTTCCATAGGTCAAAAGCTCAATTATTCTTTTGTCAACCTTAACAGGCCTTTTGTATGCATTGTCATTTATATATTTTAGATTTACAATATTATCATAATCATTATAGATATCGTAAAGTTCGGAATATTCTTTAATTACACCGTATAACTTATTATATTTTTTGTTAAATTCAGCTTGCGAGGTATCATAAGCCGTTATACTTGAGGCAGTGTCAAACAGATTTAAAAAACTTTTTGAGAATTTGGTATACTTACTGTTTGAACAGCCAAACAAAGTAAATAACAAAGTAAAGGAGAGGACTATTGAAATAATTTTTTTCATAAGTCCCCTCCTCTCTTTAATTTATAAATTCTTTAATAACCTTAGTCGGACATTTTTGAGCACATAAGCCGCACTCGGTACACTTATTGTAATCTATTTTAGCAACATTATCAATAACTTTTACTGCATCATTAGGGCAATTTCTTTCGCACATACCGCAACCGATACACCCTGCCTGACAATTATCCTTAACAACCTTGCCACGCTGTTTGTTTGAACATTGGACCCTAAATTTAGAATCGTAAGGTACAATTTCAATAAGATTAAGCGGACAGGCTTTAACGCATTTACCGCAGGCAATACAAAGTTCTTCGTCAACAACCGCCTTGCCGTTAATAATTCTTATTGCCTGATTATCGCAAACATCTGCGCAAGAGCCGTATCCCATACAGCCGTATTGGCAACTTCTTTCACCGCCGCCGGGCGCAACGGATGCAGAGGTACACGTTCTCGTGCCATAATAATTAAATTTTTGGTGCCTTACTTCACAGGTTCCCGAACATTTAACAAAGGCAGTCTGCCTAACAAACTCTCCTGCTTGAGCGCCCATTATTTCTGCTATTTTTTCAGCGCCCTTTTTGCCGGCAGGAGGGCAAGCATTGACGGGCGCTTCGCCTTTAGCAATCGCCTTAGCAAGAGCGTCACAGCCTGCATATCCGCAAGCACCGCAGTTATTGCCCGCAAGTGCTTCTCTGACTTTAATTTCTTTTTCGTCTACTTCAACGTGAAAAACCTTTTCGGCAACACTGAGAAGAACGGCAATAATAAGTCCTACAGCGGCAACAACCACTGAGGCAATGATAATACTTTTAATATCCATATTGCTCCCCTCCTCTATTTAAGTGTTCCAAAGCCGTAAAAAGCAATAGCCATAAGACATGCTGTTAATAATACAGCAGGAGTACCTTTAAATGCTTTTGGAAAATCGTTGTTTTCTGTTCTTTCTCTTATGCCTGCCATAATTATAATTGCAAGCGCAAAGCCGACTGCTGTTCCAAATCCGGTTACAACAGATGTTATAAAATTATTATTGTCCTGCACATTAGTAAGTGCAACACCTAATACTGCACAGTTTGTGGTAATAAGCGGAAGATAAACTCCGAGCGCTTGGTAAAGCTTAGGAACATATTTTTTTAAGAACAATTCAATAAGCTGAACAAGTGCTGCAATTACAAGAATGAAAATTATAGTATTTAGATATGTAATATGAAGCTTGTTGATTACGAAAGTGTATAAAAGATTTGTAACCGCACTTGCAATTGTAATAACAAATATTACTGCGCCGCCCATTCCTGCAGCGGTTTTTACGTTTTTAGAAACACCCAAAAACGGGCAAATTCCCAAAAATTGACTAAGCACAACGTTATTAATAAGTGCCGTTGTCATTAAAACAAGAAATAAGGTTTTTAGCATTATTTGTTTACCTCCTTATTTTCTGCTTCCTTGCAAAGCGAATTACAGTGCATACAATCTCCGCCGCAGGCAGTTTCGTCTTTAACGTGCCTATTAGCGCCTTTTGCACCGAATTTGTTTTGAAGTGCACATAAAAATGCCAAAACAAGGAATGCGCCGGGTGCTAAAATAAAGATTGATACACCCTCATAAGATTTAGGTAAAAGTTGAAGGTTAAAAATTTTGCCTGTTCCTATAAGCTCACGAACAATACCTATTGACGTTAAACCTAAAGTAAAGCCAAGTCCCATACCGAGACCGTCAAATATAGATGGAATAACCTTATTTTTTGAAGCGTAGCTTTCTGCTCTGCCGAGAATAATACAGTTTACAACGATAAGCGGAATATAAAGGCCCAAAGCGTCATAAAGCGTTGTAACATAAGCCTGTAATATCATTTGAACTATTGTTACAAATGAAGCTACAATAACGATATATGCCGGCATACGAACACCGTCTGGAATTACCTTTCTTAATAAGGAAATAATCATATTGCTCATAACAAGTACTACTGTTGTCGCAAGTCCCATACCAAGACCGTTAATAGCAGAGGTTGTGACTGCAAGGGTCGGACACATACCGAGCATAAGAATGAAGGTTGGATTTTCTTTAACAATACCGTTATATAATCTTTCGATAGGTGTTTTCAAATTAATCAACCTCCTTTAACTGATTGTTATATACTGCAAGCGCACTGTCTACCGCTTCGCAAACAGCGTTTGATGTAATTGTTGCACCGCTGAGTGCATCGATTTCATTATCGCTTGAAGCGCCGTTTTTAGTATAATTAATACCGTTTGCAGATTTGCCGATAAATTGTGATTTAAAATCGTCCTCTGTTGCCTTAGCACCAAGGCCTGCAGTTTCACTGTGTGACAAAACAGTAAAGCCTGTAAGCTTATTTGTTTTTGCCGATACACCGATAGCAACCTTAACATCGCCTCCGTATCCGGAAGGTGATGTTGCGGAAAATACATAGCCGATTAAGTTGCCGTTTTTATCTGTAGCTTTTAAAACATCATCAACGGTGCATTGCGACAGATTTTCCTTCTTAAGTGAAGCTGATGATGCTTTGAGTATTTCATCTGTATTGTCAAGCGCTTCAAATTGAGCATCGGGATAAACAACCTCATATGCCTCAAGCCTTGCTTTATCCTGCGCTTTTGCAATAGGTTCTTTTGTTATTTCATTTACAAATGCAAGTGAAACACCGGCTACAAGAGTAATTAAAAACAATGCAAGGCAGTTTTTTAAGAATTTATTTTTCATACATCACGCCTCCTCTTTCTTACGCATACCAAATGCTTTTGGAACAGTTATTTTTTCAATAAGAGGAACAACAAGGTTTGAAATAATAATAGCATAAGATACACCTTCTGCGCTTGAGCCGAGGACTCTGAATATTGCAGTTAAAAATCCAATTAATATTGCATAAATAACCTGACCAGTTTTTGTAATCGGGCTTGTTGTGTAATCTGTTGCCATAAATACCGCACCGCTCATTAAACCGCCTGTAAGAAGGTTTCCGAGTGCAAAGTTAACCATGCCTGAGAAGTCCATTTCTCTGCCTTTAACGAGTGCAAACAGTACGACAAAAACGACGGTTGATGCCATATAAATAAGCGGAATTCGAGGAGAAATAACTTTTCTGATAAGTAAATAAGCAAAACCTATTAATATTGCAAGTGTGCAGACCTCGCCGATACAGCCGCTTTGAAGTCCTAAAAATGCATCTCTTAAATTAATAGTATTCCCTGCTTTGATTTGAGCAAGCTCAGTTGCAGATGACACACCATCGACTGTTGAAAAATCAGTCATACGTGAAGTGAACGAAATAAGTAAAAAACATCTTGCAGCAAGAGCGGGGTTCATGATATTTTGACCGATTCCGCCAAATAGCATTTTTACTATAATAATTGCGAACACACCGCCAATCGCAGGCACCCACCATGCAACCTGAGGCGGCATATTAAGCGCAATAATTAAACCTGTTACTACTGCGCTGAAATCAAATACTGTAATTGGTTTTTTATAAATTAATTCAAATATAAGCTCACTCAATACACAGCTTACTACCGATGAAATAATTACAATTAACGCATTTGCACCGAAATGCCATACACCGAAAGCTAAGGTCGGAATAAGGGCAATGCATACATCAATCATAATTTTTTGAGTTGAACTCTTATCTCTTATATGCGGTGAAACAGAAACATTATACATAATTACCCCTCCTTATTTTGTTGCTTTGCTTTCACGTACTTTTATTTTGGCAAGTTTGAATGTTTGCGTAAGCGGTCTTTTAGCAGGACAAACATATGTGCAACAACCGCATTCAATACATTCCATACCGTAAAGCTTTTCAAATTGCTCGTAGTTTTTGTTAATTGCAGCCTGAGCCATAAGCTGCGGAACAAGAGTTTCCGGGCATGCACCTACGCATCTGCCGCAACGAATACATGCACTAGTTTCCATTTTTTCTACGTCATCATGAGTTATAGCTAAAATTGACGAAGATGTTTTGATTACAGGATAATCAAGGCTGTTCATAGCCATGCCCATCATAGGTCCGCCTGAAATAATTTTAACTGTCGAATCCTTGATACCGCCGCATTCATCTGCCAAATATTTATGAGAAATACCTAGTGGAACATCCATATTACCCGGTTCGTTAATACCGTCACCTGTTAGTGTAACAACTCTGTGAACAAGAGGCATATTCATTTTTACCGCCTCATAGATAGCAATGATTGTTGCGATGTTTAATACAATTACACCTGCGTCGGCAGGAAGTATGTGGGAATTGATTTGCCTGCCTGTTACAGATGAAATCAATCTTCTTTCACCGCCTTGCGGATAACGTGTCGAAAGAGGCATAACATTTATTCTGTTGTTACCGTTACATTCGAATGAAAGAGCATCAATCGCCTTTGGTTTATTATCCTCAATACCTATAATTGCTTCGGCTTTTTCAAAGAGCCTGAGAACGATTGAAATACCTTCAATTATGTCTTTGCTTCTTTCAACCATCAATCGATAGTCAGAGGTGAGATACGGTTCACATTCAGAACCGTTAATAATTATGTAGTCAATATTTTGATTTTTAGGTGAAAGTTTTACACCTGTTGGAAAGCCTGCACCGCCCATACCGACGATTCCGCTGTCTGAAATAATTTTTATAATTTCATCATTAGATAAGGCATTTACTTCTCTTGAAATACCGAAACCTTCAACACATTCGTCCTCAAAATCATTTTTAATAACAACGCATTTGGAAGTTTTGCCGTTTAGCATTGTTCTGTCCTCAATTCGCATAACAGTGCCCGAAACAGAAGAATAAACAGGACTTGATACGAATCCGCTTGCTTCCCCTATTTTCATACCTTTAAGTACCCTGTCGGTTACTTTAACGCAAGGCGTTGCAGGTGCACCGATATGCTGACTCATAGGAAAAACCATAATTTCCTCGCCTTTGAGCCGTTTGATTTCTTTTGAAGCGGCAAATTCTTTTCCTTCATAGGGATGAACTCCCGCTTTGAATTTTCCTTTACTCATAAATTATCCCTCAATACATTTATAAAGTGTGCATAAGCCAATAATATTATATTAACATAAATATACATATTTTTCAATAAACAAACAATAACTTTTGTTTATAATAGAAAAAAGTCTGCTAAAAATTAGCAGACTTATATATATTTCTACTTATTCCTCGACTAAAGCGGAAAATGCTTCCCTTATATTGCGAACAGGAATGATATCAGTTGAGGTTTTTAATTGATTTGATATTGATTTATAATTATGAAACGGTATTATGCAACGTTCAAAACCAAGTCTTTTAGCCTCACTGATACGTTGCTCGCAATTATTTACGGCACGAATTTCTCCTGCAAGTCCAACCTCGCCAAAAGCAATGGTGTTATCGTCAACAGCCTTGTCTTTTAGTGACGAAACAAGCGCAAGGGCTACCGTTAAATCAGCAGCGGGTTCATCAAGCTTTAAGCCGCCGATTACATTAACATAAGCATCCATGTTGTTAAAGAAATACCCTGCCCTTTTTTCAAGAACAGCAAGAAGCATACTCATTCTGTTATAGTCAAAGCCTGTACTCATTCGCCTCGGTGTTCCGAATCCGGTAGCACAAACAAGCCCTTGAACTTCTGCAAGAATCGGTCTTGTACCCTCCATAACGCAGGCTACGCAAGTACCCGATGTGTTTTTAGGTCTGCCTGAAATCATCATAAGTGACGGATTTAAAACCTCTTTTAAACCCTCTGCCGTCATTTCGAATACACCTATTTCATTGGTAGAGCCGAATCTGTTTTTAACTCCTCTCAGTATTCTGTAAGAATAATTTCTTTCACCCTCAAAATATAATACCGTATCAACAATATGTTCTAAAACTTTAGGGCCTGCAATTGCACCGTCCTTATTAACGTGGCCGACAATAAATATTGGTATTCCAAGCCCTTTTGCGGTGTGCATAAACACATTGGTACATTCCCTGACCTGAGTTATCGAGCCTGCTGATGAGTTGACTTGTTCATACACCATTGTTTGAATAGAGTCGATAATAACCATATCAGGCTTTTCGCTTTTAATACATTCTATAATTGTTCCCAAATCTGTTTGAGGAAGAATGTATAAATTATCAGTTGTTACCCCAAGTCTGTTAGCTCTTAGTTTAATTTGATTTGCAGATTCCTCTCCGCTGACATATAATATTTTTTGACCGATATTACCGAGATTTTGGCAAATTTGAAGAAGAATTGTAGATTTACCTATACCGGGGTCACCGCTTAAAAGCACTAAACTCCCTTTTACTATTCCGCCTCCGAGTACTCTGTCAAATTCGTCAATTCCTGTTGCAAAGCGTTCGTTATTTTCGCCTGTGATATCGTTTAATGACATAATCTGCTCAACAGCACCTAAAGAAGCTGAAAAATTCCCTTTGAATTCTGTTTTTGGAAGTTCTTCGTTTAACGTATTCCATTCGCCGCAACTTGGGCATTTGCCATACCACTTTGGGGATTCAAAGCCACATTCACTGCAAACATATATTGATTTAACTTTTGCCATTATAGTTCCTCTGTAATATAAATGTTAAGCCCGAGCATAATTAAATATGCAAGCTTATTTTGATATTTTTCGTCCTGTAATTTTTTATTTTCTTCTCTATTACTCATAAAACCGCATTCAACCATAACCGACGGTACTTTTGCTTTATGCAATAGATAATATGAACTGTCGCTTTTTTTATTAAGACGTTTATTGTCAGGCTGTAAAAATTCTTTATTAATATTTAAAATGCTATCTGCAAGAATGGGACTTTTGTTATCATTCGGAGAATACCAAATTTGCATTCCGTGCTCTTTTTCGTCATCAAAATGATTTTGATGAATTGAAATTAACGTGCTTTTATCAACTGAATTAATATAATCCATTCTGTTATATAAATCCGAACGCTTTGTGTTGTCGCCTTTTTTGTAAAACTGATAATCGCCGCTTCGTATCAAACTTGCGTTTATGCCTGATATCCTGATAAAATCGTATAATTTTAAAGCTATGCCTAAATTAATATCCTTTTCGTTAGCATTATCAACGCCGATTGTTCCTGCATCAATTCCACCGTGGCCGGCATCTATTACCAAATTAATTCTATTAGACTTAGCTTCATTATTAACGGCGAAGTTATGCTTAAAATATGTATTTATTCCTAAACAGGAACTAAATGTAAAAATAACAATAAATACTATAAGCGTGGCTTTTTTCATAAATATCACCGCTAATAATATGAAATAATTATACTATAATATTACAAACTTATCAAGCAATATTGCAATTTGATTGGTTTAGGGATATAATTAGGACAGTAAATACAGGAGGTATCCTTTTATGAAAATAGTAAATTTAGATGCTTATACAACAAATCCGGGTGATTTATCCTGGGATGGTATAAAAAAACTCGGTGATTTTACCCAATATGACAGAACGGCTCCTGAGCAAATAATCGAAAGGGCTAAGGGTGCGAATGCTCTTATTATTAATAAAACAATTTTAACAAGAGAAATTCTTGAAAAACTTAAACCTGAGCTTGAATATATAGGTTTACAGTCAACAGGATATAACGTTGTTGATTGCGACGCAGCAAAGGAACTTGGAATAACTGTTTGCAATATTCCGTCTTATTCGACAAATGCAGTCGCACAGCTTGTTTTTGCGTTTATTTTACAAATTACAAATAAAATTAATCTTCATTCGCAGGCTGTTTTTAATGGTGAATGGTGCTCCTGTCCTGATTTTTGCTTTTGGAAAGCGCCACTTAGTGAACTCGCAGGTAAAACAATCGGCATAATCGGTTTCGGTGCAATCGGTCAAAAGGTTGCAAAAATTGCAGAAGCTTTTGATATGAATGTTCTTGCCTATGCTCCAAGACCGAAGGATAAGGGTGAACTTAAAACGGTTAAATTTGTTTCACTTGACGAGCTTCTTTCAAACAGCGATATTGTCACCTGTCATTGCCCGTTAACACCGGAAACCGAAGGCATGATTAATAAAGATACTATTTCTAAGATGAAAAATAACGTAATATTTATTAATACCTCTCGTGGTCCTGTTGTTGACGAAACAGCTCTTGCCGATGCACTTAATAATGATAAAATTCAAGCAGCAGGACTTGATGTTTTAAGCGTAGAGCCTGCTAAGAAGGATAACCCTCTTTTAAAAGCAAAGAATTGTTTTATTACTCCTCATATTGCTTGGGCAGCTAAGGAAACAAGAGCAAGACTTTTAAGCATATTGGAGGACAACTTGAAAGCATATATTAACGGTCATCCTCAAAATGTTGTAAATAAATAAAATATAATAAAATATAAACCGCTGTCGGTGCATCTTCACAAAGAAATGCATTTAACAGCGGTTTGTTTTTTTTAATTATTTTCTTTTTTACTTCCTATTTTACTTTCCGTATGGTTAATCAGCTTTTTGATGTTTTCTCTATGCGCCAACACGACGATTAAAGTAAATATCAGCGATAAAAGAGTAAGCGGCAGTGATTTGTAAAAAACAAATATAAATACAGGGTAAAATACTGCCATTGCAATGCTTCCGAGAGAAACATATTTGGTGATTAACACAATGATTGCAAATATTGCAAGCAAAATAAGCGCAATTCTCCAATCAATCATAAACACCATTCCGCCCGCCGTTGCAACGCCTTTGCCGCCTTTGAAACCGAAAAAGCAAGGGAAAATATGACCGAGCACGCAGAAAAGACCTGCAAATGATTTAGTAAACATCCTTGCATCTATTCCTAAAATAAGTGAGCCGCCGTTTTCGGCAAGTGAAATATTGCCCATTTTTCTAACGATTACGAATGATATGAAAATTGCAACGGCAACCTTGAGCATATCGCCTATTATAGTCATTACAGCGTGTTTTTTACCGTAATTTCTGAGCATATTGGTTGAACCGGCATTGCCGCTTCCGTGACTTCTCACATCATCTTTATTGAGAGATTTTGATATAATTATACCAAAATTTAAACTTCCGAGAAGATAAGAAATTATTGCCGAAATAATTAATGCAATTGTCATTTATTTCCTTCTCCTCGTTCTCTGATAATAAATCTGACAGGAGTTCCGTCAAGACCAAAAATATCCCTGATTTGATTTTCAAGATATCTTTGGTATGAAAAATGAAAAAGTTCCGCATTATTAACGAAAAATACGAACGTAGGCGGTCTTGTAGAAGCTTGAGTCATATAGAAAATTTTCAATCTTTTACCTTTATCTGTCGGTGGTTGAACACGTGCAGTTGCGCCTGCAAGCACTTCGTTGAGCTTACCGGTTGAAATTCTCATTGAGTTTTGAGAGTGAACAAAGGAAATCATTTCGTACAATTTGTCTATCCTTTGACCTGTTTTAGCCGAAATAAACATAATCGGAGCATAACTCATAAACGAAAAATCATTAGCAAGCTTATCTCTGTATTCTTTCATAGTGTTGCCGTCTTTTTCAACAGCGTCCCATTTGTTGACAGCGATAATGCAAGCCTTGCCCTGATCAAGAGCAATTCCTGCAACCTTGGAATCTTGTTCTGTAAAACCCTCTACAGCGTCAATCATAATTACGCATACGTTTGCTCTTTCAACAGCCATTCTCGCACGGATAATGCTGTATTTTTCAATTGCGTCGTCTACACGGCTTTTTCTTCTAAGCCCTGCCGTATCGATGAAATTGAATTTGCCGTATTCGTTTTCAATAAATGTATCAGTAGTGTCACGAGTTGTACCCGCAATATCAGAAACAATAGCACGGTTTACACCGCTGATTTTATTAACAAGTGATGATTTGCCTACATTTGGTTTGCCGATAATGGCAACCTTGATTACTTCGTCGTCATCTTCTTCCTCGTCGTTTTCAGGAAGATATTTGAGAACTTCGTCAAGTAAATCACCCGTTCCGTGGCCATGTGCAGCAGAAACTGCCACAGGATCACCTAAACCAAGATTATAAAATTCGTAAAATTCAGGGTCAGGTTCACCTATGCTGTCACATTTATTTACGCATAAAATAATCGGCTTGCCGCTTTTTTGAAGCATGGTTGCAACATCATAGTCACTTGCAACAACGCCGTCACGAATGTTAGTAACAAGAATGATAACGTCGGCAGTTGAAATTGCAATTTCTGCCTGAGTTCTCATTTGACTTAAAATAACGTCTGAAGTGTTAGGCTCAATACCGCCGGTATCAACAAGTAAAAACTTGTGATTAAGCCATTCGCAGTCACCGTAAATTCTATCTCTTGTAACACCCGGCGTATCGTCAACAATAGAAAGTCTCGTTCCTATTAATTTATTAAAAAGTGTTGATTTGCCGACATTAGGTCTGCCGACAATAGCAACAACAGGTTTTGCCATAAGCTAACCTCCTATTTTGTTATAAAAGCAAGAAAGGCGGACAAAATGTCCGCCAACAAATGTAAAATCTTACGCTTCCTTGCTGATAACTTCTTTACCGTTATAATAGCCGCAGTTGCCGCATACCTTGTGAGATACAGTGTAGCCGCCGCAGTTAGAGCACTTTACAAGTGTCGGAGCGTCCATTTTCCAAACTCTTGATCTTCTCTTGTTCTTTCTTGCTTTAGATGTTTTTCTTGCAGGTACTGCCATCTTAATTGCCTCCTTTATTAAAAAACCATATTATTCATCTTCGAGCAGCTGCAAAAGAGCCGCCATTCTCGGGTCAACATCTTTTTTGCAGTTGCATTGCTTGACGTTTAAATTAGCGCCGCATTTCGGACATAAGCCCTTGCAATCCTCTTTACAAAGAATCTTGTTAGGCAATGAGAGCGAAACTTCTTCGTTCACTAATTCATCTAAATCGAGTTCCCTATTACTTACAACAATATAGTCATCATCGTCTTCTTCATTTTCAAGCTTTTCAACAACAATTCGTTTTACGTCAAAGGAAAAATGCTTTTTCACCTTTTCTGCACATCTGTCGCAAAAACCAAAGAAATCGAAGCTGATATTAATATCAAGATATAACACATCAGCTTTTGAGTAAAGACGACCGACAACATTAACGCCGTTTTTAATAGGATTATAAGTGCTGTAAATGAGATTACTTAAATCAAGAACATAATTAATATCAAGCTTGGTTTCAACACCGCTTAATAAATTATTAAGGTCAATTCTCATAAAATCACCTCGCACTTGCACTTTAAGTATTATATATATAAGGTTGCTTTTTGTCAATAGTAAATTTAAAAATGCAACTTAAAATTTATATTTTTGAGAAGAAAACACAAAACAATTTAATAAATTTTGTCTATTAGTAAATAAAGTTTAAAAAAATTCGGCTTTTTTTATTTAAATATTGATAAATTATTGTCAATGTAGTAAAATTATGGTGTGGGATGCAATCCCAAATTAAATATTTAGGAGGTAATAACAATGGTAAACAGATTTGTATTAAATGAAACAAGTTATCACGGTGCGGGTGCTATTAAAGAAATAGCTACCGAAGTAAAAGGAAGAGGTTTTAAAAAGGCTTTTGTTTGTTCCGACCCTGATCTTATTAAATTCGGTGTTACAAAGAAGGTCACAGATGTACTTGATAATGCTGATATTGACTATGAAATTTACAGCGAAATCAAGCCAAATCCAACTATTGAAAATGTTCAAACAGGTGTAGTTGCTTTTAAAGCTTCCGGTGCAGACTGCATTATTGCTATCGGTGGCGGTTCATCAATGGATACCGCCAAAGCAATCGGAATTATTATAAAAAATCCTGATTTTGCAGATGTTCGTTCTCTTGAAGGAGTTGCTCCTACTACAAATAAGTGTGTTCCGATTATTGCGGTTCCTACTACAGCGGGTACGGCTGCCGAAGTTACAATTAACTATGTAATTACAGATACTCAGAAGAACAGAAAAATGGTTTGTGTTGACCCTAAAGATATTCCTGTAGTAGCAGTTGTTGACCCTGATATGATGTCATCAATGCCAAAAGGACTTACTGCAGCAACAGGTATGGATGCACTTACACATGCTATTGAGGGTTATATTACAGCAGGCGCTTGGGAACTTTCAGATATGTTCCATCTTAAAGCAATTGAAATTATTTCCAACAGCCTTAGAGGCGCAGTTGAAAACACTCCGGAGGGCAGAGAAGGAATGGCTCTCGGACAGTATGTAGCCGGTATGGGATTTTCAAATGTAGGTCTTGGTATTGTTCATTCAATGGCTCATCCGCTCGGCGCTCTTTATGATACTCCTCACGGCGTTGCAAACGCTATTATCCTTCCTACCGTTATGGAATATAATGCTCCGGCAACAGGCGAAAAATACAGAAATATTGCAAAGGCAATGGGAGTTGACGGCGTAGACAGTATGACCCTTGATGAAGCAAGAAAAGCTGCTGTTAATGCCGTTAAGAAGCTTTCAAAGGATGTTGGTATTCCTGAAAACCTTAAAGATATTGTCAAGCCTGAGGATGTAGATTTTCTTGCACAGTCCGCTTATGACGATGCTTGCCGTCCCGGCAATCCAAGAGAAACAAGTGTTGAGGAAATCAAAGAACTTTATCTTTCGCTTATGTAATTAAATTAATATACAAAATAAGTGAGGTTGTTAATTCAGCCTCACTTATTTTATATTCTAATAGAATTTAAAGATATAAAAAAGCGATGTGCATTTGCGCATCGCTTTTAGAAAGTTATTAATTATAACTCTTCGCAATAATCAAAGATTTCAACCGGTAAATCTTCCTTATCACAGCTGATTGTGAAATAGAAGTTTACATCAGTAGCTTCAGAAAGTTGAGAAAGCATCTCGAAAAATTGTGGAAGCTTCTCGTACTCTCTGCCGACAATTTTAAATGTAGCATCAACAAGAACATCTGTTACATCATAGTTACCGGCGCAAATACCTGCCAAGAAGCCATAAAACGCTTTGTGACCGTTGATGAGGTATGTTTCAGTTTCTAAAAGACGAGCTTTAGATGAAACATCATATGTAAGTTTAGGCTCTTTTTCAATGCATACAACATTGCCGTCTGAGCTTTCAACACAAACGTTAACTTGGTCTATAAGCTTCTTAGTTTTTCCTGAGCCTTTATTTCCGATTATGAGTTTAATCATATTAAAATTCCTCCGAGTTTTATTCTAACTATATATTAGCATATACCAAGACGTTTTTCAAGAGTTTCTTTTTCCTTTTCGTAACCGGGCTTGCCTAAAAGTGCAAACATATTCTTTTTATAGCTTTCAACACCGGGCTGATTAAAAGGATTTACGCCAAGCATATAGCCTGAAACTGCGCAGGTTTTTTCAAAGAAATAAATTAAATAACCAATATCACTTGGAGTTATAGTGTCGCACTCAATAACAAGATTGCCGACTCCGCCGTCTGTATGTGCAAGAAGTGTACCCTCTCGTGCCTTTTCGTTTACATAACTCATTTTCTTGCCTGCAAGGAAGTTAAGGCCGTCAATATTACCCTCTTGTTCTGTGATAAGAAATTCAGTGTGAGGATTATTGAATTTAATTACTGTTTCAAACATAAGTTTGCTGCCGCTTTCCTGAATATACTGACCGAGAGAATGAAGGTCAGTTGAGAAAATACAAGATACAGGGAAAAGTCCCTTGCCGTCTTTTCCTTCGCTTTCGGCAAATAATTGCTTAAGCCATTCATTGAACATAGCCATACAAGGCTCATAAGATACAAAACACTCAAGTTTAGTGCCTTTATTATAAAATACATTTCTTACAGCGGCATACTTAAGCACATCGTTTTCGTCGATATTTTCACTGCAAAGTTCATTTTGAGCTTTTTGTGCACCTGCCATAAGAGCGTCGATATCAATACCGGCAACTGCAATCGGAAGAAGACCGACAGCAGTAAGAACTGAATATCTTCCGCCTACATCGTCAGGAACAACGAATGTTTCATAACCTTCTTCGTCTGCAAGACATTTTAATGTTCCCTTAGACTTGTCGGTTGTTGCAAAAATTCTCTTTGCAGCTTCTTCCTTGCTGTACTTGCTGTTTACAAGGTCACGAAATACTCTAAATGCGATAGCAGGCTCTGTAGTTGTACCGCTTTTGCTGATTACATTAACGCAAATATCTTTGCCCTCGCAGATTGATACAACTTCGTTAAGAGCAGATGGGCTGATAGAATTACCAATAAAGTAAATGTCAGGTGTATCTTTCTTAAGTGCATTGTAGTTTGGTGAAGTAAGTGCTTCAATAACTGCTCTTGCACCGAGGTAAGAGCCACCGATACCGATAACAACAAGAACATCTGCGTTCTTCTTGATATAATCAGCCGCATTCTTAATTCTTGCAAATTCCTCTTTATCATAATTTGTCGGAAGGTCAACCCAACCGAGGAAATCGTTGCCTGCGCCGGACTTGTTATTGAGGGTGTGAAGAGCCTCAACAGCTTTAGGTGCAATAGCCTTAATATCATCGTTTGATACAATGTCTAACGCATGGTCGTTAAAAAATTTTATAGCCAAAATAATCGCCTCTGTTTCAATAAAATAGTGTTTTTTTAAAACTTTCGAATTGATATAATACACTATTTTGTCGAATTATTCAATATCTTTTTATATATTATTTATCATTTTTTTGAAAATATATAAAAAAGAAACAGATTTGACATTTTTGTCAGACTTTAAAGGAATAGTTGATATTTTATTATTGCTACTGTAAACCTCTACCTCGCCTAATGTATCCCCTGCCTTTATCGGCGCTTTCACTTCTTTTTTAAATTTGTATTTATATGTGATTTTATTTGAATTCTTAGGTAATAACACCTTTTGGTTTGATGAATATTTTGGTTTGATTTTTTTAATTTCACCTTTTTTTACTCTAACAGATTTAATCTTTGAGTTATCTATTTTCATTTCTTCAATTTTATAATTTGCAAAGCCGTAATCGAGAAGCTGACGACTTAAATCAAATCTGTCATCACTTGTTTTTGCACCCAAAACTACAGATACAAAGCTGATATTATCCCTTGTAGCCGTTGCACATAGACAAAAACCTGCATTTGACGTTGTTCCTGTTTTAAGACCTGTCATACCATTATACTTATTTATTAACTTATTTGTGTTGTTAAGCTCTGTTTTGCCGTTTCTGAGGCTGTCAAGCCAAACGGTTGAGTATTTTAAAATAAGTTTATGTTTCATAATTTCCTTGGCAATAACGGCTAAATCATAAGCGCAGGAATAATGATTTGTAATTTCATCGTCAAGGCCGGTGCAATTTTCAAAATGCGAGTTTTTTAAACCTAAGGTTGTAACTCTTTGATTCATCATATCCACAAAAGCACTGTCGCTTCCTGCAATGTATTCACCCAAAAGCGTGCAAGCGTCGTTTGCCGAAGCTATAACAACGGCCTTGAATAAATCGTTTACACTCATTTTTTCCCCGATTTCAAGCCATATTTGAGAACCACCCTTTGACACAGCCGTTTCTGTTGCTGCAACTTCGTCGCTAAGTTTTATTTTACCGCTGTCTATTGCTTCTAAAATTAATAAAATCGACATAAGTTTAGTGACTGATGCTGGCGACAAATGTTCATATGCATTGTGTTCCCTTATTACCTCACCTGTGTCAAGATTCATTAAAATGCTTGATTTTGCATCAATGGTTTTCTTTTCCTCGGCTTTAGCACTAAAAGGAAACGCAAATAACATTAATATTGCTAAAATAAAACTGATTTCTCTTTTCATATAATCACCCAATAATATTTATTAACTGCATCTTGTTTTAATTACAATATTTTGTTATAATTACTTAAATTAATTACGGAGGGCCAAAAATGAAGGCTGCTTTTTATACACTTGGTTGCAAGGTTAATCAATATGAAACCGAATACATGGCTGAGCTTTTGCGCAATGCCGGTTTTGAAATAGTAAAAGAAAATGACGAGGCTGATTATTATATTGTAAATTCATGCACAGTAACGGCTACAGCCGACCAAAAAACAAGAAAGAGCATCAGAAAATTTAAAAGAAACCATCCAAACTCAACAGTTATTCTTACCGGTTGTATGCCGCAAGCATTTCCTGAGGAAGCAAAAGAATTGATTGAGGCAGATATTGTTTTTTCTAATAAAAATGACGGTGATATTCTTTCTCTTATTAATGAATATAATCTAAATAAAAATCGTCTTATAAAAATAGAGGAACACAAAGCAGGCGATAATTTTTGGGATTGCTCAATTGACCGCTTTCACGAAAGAATAAGGGCGTTTGTTAAAATTGAGGACGGTTGTGACAGATTTTGTTCTTACTGTATTATTCCAAAATCAAGAGGCAGAGTTCGTTCAAAATCGCTCGATATGCTCAAAAACGAGATTGAAACGCTTTCAAACGCCGGTATTAAGGAAATTGTACTTGTCGGAATAAATCTTTCGGCTTACGGCAAGGGAGAGAATTTTAACATTGTTGATGCAGTTAAAATTTGTAATGAAAATGACAAAATCAAGCGAATAAGATTAGGGTCGCTTGAGCCTGACCATTTGACTGATGAGGTTATCGACGGTCTTGCAAAATGTGAAAAGCTTTGTCCGCAATTTCACATATCGCTTCAAAGCGGTTGCGATAAAACACTTAAAAGTATGAACAGGCACTATACTGCCGATGAATACAAGGCACTGTGCGATAAGCTTCGTTCATCATTTGAAAACGCAAGTCTTACTACAGACATTATGGTTGGTTTTAATGATGAAACAGAGCTTGATTTTAACGAAAGCCTTGATTTTGTTAAAGCCATTGCATTTGAAAAGGTACACGTTTTCCCATATAGCGAAAGAGTCGGCACGGCAGCATCTAAGCGTGGTGACAATGTTTCTAAGCAGGAAAAGGAACGCAGAGCCGCTGTTATGATTGAAGAAACAGAGAAAATACGCCACGACTATCTTAAAAAACTTGTCGGTACAAATGAAAAGGTTTTATTTGAAAACGAAATTGAGCCGAATCTTTTTCAAGGTTATACCAAGAGCTATTTACCTGTCAGAATGAAATATAACAGAAATATTGTCGGCGAGGAATTAGAGGTTAAGATAATCGATTATACCGATGAGTTTTGCATTGCCGAATAAAGATTAGACGTTTCCTCGTTATCCTTTAACGAGCTATACGAGAAAATATAATATCCTTTTATCTTATCTATCTTTGAAATATATGTTATTTGACGTGCAACTATATTTTTTTCTTTTTTAAATTCGTTTTTGCCGCTCTCCCCTGCGTATTCGTCAATAAGTCCTGACTTATACATAGGAAGTGCAATATATAATGCGCACGTGGCATTGTCGCACCACATTTTTGTTGTTTGCATAAACGGTTGGTTTTCGTTTTTAAAACCGAAATATATTTGAGGGCAGATATAATCAATGTATCCCTCATTTCTCGACCATTTTATTACGTCGGCATATAAAGTTGAATAATCATAATCCATATCGGAAGCAGGGCTTATACCGAAAGTAACGCTTTTATTAATTGTTTTAACAGCAGAGTAAACCGATTTAATCATATTGTTTACATTATCTCTTCGCCAATCAAAAAGGCTTAGTTCTCCCCCGTTATTTTTATAGGTTAAGTATTCTTCTTTATCAATGCTTTTGTCCTTAGTCGGATAAAAATAATCGTCAAAGCACAAGGAATCAACATTATAGTTTGACAGAATTTCTTTAACGCCTTTTACAATTAGCTCTGTCACTTCGTTGTAACAGGGGTTAAAATAAATTCCGTTATCAAGCACAATTAATTTACTCGTGTTTTGCCATTTGAGTGCAATATTATTTTTTGCCAGCAATGAAAAATCGTTTCGTTGACTTACTCTGTATGGGTTTATCCACGCTTCGATTGACAAATTGTATTTATGCGCCGTATCAATCATAATTTCAAGTGGATCATATATCAATTTTGCTCCCTGATAGCCAAACATATATTCACTTGTAGGAAAATAATTTGATTTATAAAATGCATCGGCGCAAGGTCTTACCTGAACGGTTACACGGTTAAAGCCTTTATCTGCAAGTTCTTTAAAGGCTTTTGATATTTCTTTTTTAAAAGTTTTTTCATCATTGTTTTTTGTGAACCCCTCAAGTTCGTAATAAGCAATAAATACACTTTTTATATATGTATTTTGAGAGGCATTATTATGCACATTATCGCTTTTTGGGGTAATTGCGCACCCTGCCAAACAAAAAATAAGAACCATTGATAAAATAATTTTTTTATACACTTGAACACTTCCTAATTTTATAGTAAAATAATAAACGGTGATTGAAATGGAATACAGACTCGGAAATTCAAAATGGGTACATCAAAGAGGAGAAACGGTTGAACTTGTTTGTCCTAATTGTCACAATAAAGTTAATTTCGGCGTTTTTTCAAATTTTGAAAGACGTCTTGCGGTAAAGCCTACGCTTCTTGATACTCAAACGGTATATTTTCTCGTATGTCCTGAATGTGCAAGCGTTTATACAGTTGAAGAAGCAAGAGGAAAAGCATTTCAAAAGGGAGAAAAGCTTTCTATTGGCAATTTTGATTTAAAATCGCTTAAAAAGTTTAAATCAGAGGTTTAAAATATTGATATTTTTAAAGGTCGCACGTTTTGTGCGACCTTATTTTTATAGAATTATACATATAAGACCGTTGCAGCCTTCGTTAATAACTCTTTCAATTGTTTCTCTAAACTTGTTTCTTGCATCAATCGGCATACGGTAAAGCTTATTGTTAAGCCCCTCGCTTACAAGCTCGTGAAGTGATTTACCGAATATATTTGTATCCCAAATTTCCGACGGATTTTCTTCAAATTCCTTTAAGAGATACATAACAAGCTCCTGACTTTGGCTTTCACTGCCGACAATCGGTGCAACCTCTGTATAGGTATTGCATTTTATAAGATGAATTGACGGTGCCTGCGCTTTAAGCTTAACGCCGTATCTGCCGCCCTGCTTCATTATTTCAGGTTCTTCAAGGCTCAACTCGTTCATTTCGGGCATAACTATTCCATAGCCCGTTTCGTCAACCTCCTTGAGTGCTTTATTAAACCTTTCATATTGCTTTTTCATTTGAACAAGATTGATAAACTGACTCATCAAATCCCTTTCATCATTAACCTCGACATTACAGCTTTCAGACAATATTTTATAAAAGAAGCTGTTGTCAACATAAACCTTCATATTGATTTTGCCTGTTGACAAATCAAGGTAATTAATATTAATTGAATCAATATATTCGTTTTCCTTAAGTCTTTCCGCAAAAGAGCCGACACTTCTTATATTTGTAATAACGCTTGTGTTTTCTTTAATAGAAGTATAAATTGATGCCTTAAGGTAATTGTCGCTTTCAAGATTATTAATCCAAGACGGATAATTAATGCCAACAGAGCTTACAGGAAATTCATATAAAATATCGGATAAAATATCATTAATTTCCTGCTCTGTCATTTCAAGGCAATTAACAGGTACAACGGGTACTGCGTATTTATCGGTAAGTGAGGCGCAAAGCCCAACCGCCGTGGCGGATTTTGGATTATCGGTATTCATCAAAACGATAAACGGCTTATCGAGTGCTTTTAGCTCATCAATAACCCTTTCCTCAGCCTCCTCATATTCATCACGTGGAATGGAGGTAATCGTTCCGTCTGTTGTGATAACAAGACCTATTGTTGAATGTTCCGTAATCACCTTTTTTGTGCCTATTTCAGCCGCCATATTAAAAGGTATTTCTTCATCATACCACGGCGTCATAACCATTCTCGGCTGTTCTTCTTCGATATACCCTACCGAGCTTGGAACAATATAGCCGACGCAATCTATAAGACGAACTCGCATTTTAATGTTTTCGTTCATACTAAGCTCAACTGCATCCTCCGGTATAAATTTCGGCTCGGTTGTCATTATAGTTCTGCCTGCGGCTGACTGCGGAAGCTCATCCATAGCTCTTTGCTTTACGTATTCATCATTAATGTTAGGCAAGACAAGCGTATCCATAAATCTTTTAATAAATGTTGATTTGCCGGTTCTTACAGGGCCTACGACACCAATATAAATATCTCCGCCTGTTCTTTTGGAAATATCACTGTAAATATCATTATACATATTCATACCCTCACATTCCCGGAACAAGCAATACCCGTCTGGTATCAATAATATCCGATGTTAATTCATTTTCGTCAATAATAAGCTTTGAATCGGTTGAAAAACTCTTAGCAATATCCCATACGCTTTCGTTTTTCTTTGCAAAATATAATGTAAGCTGCGGTGTATTCGAATCATCAAGCATTTCATCGGTTGAAATATCCGTTATATACTCGATATTTTCCTCTTGATAAAGAAAAGCAGTATAATCAATACTAAGCCTTAAATTGATTTTGCTTGTATTATTTATTACAAAATCATAATTTAAAAGATTTACTCCCGCTTCACCGTTCATTTCAATATCATTAAGCTTTAGGCTGTAAATTTCTTCCTTTTCATAATAGCAAAGCTGTGAGCTTTCGTCTAAATAGAAAAATCTTAAAAGCACCGCACAATTAAGTGTTGACGATACAACATTTACCTTTACTATTTGCGCATTTAGGTCAACAATTTCAACAATGCTTTTATCATTTTCAAAAGTTAACTCAAAGCTTTTTGAATCGTAGTAATAAATAGGATTAGATTTAATCGACAGCTTATCGGTTTGGCTTATCGTTTTAAAATGCGGAATGTACGAATCAACGGAAAAACTTTCTTTATCAATTGAGCATATTTTATAGCTTACCGCAATTCTACCGACAGCTTCGATATCGCAAAGCTTGTTGTCATTATTTACCTTTGGCTTAACATATAGCTGGCAAATTCTTGCGTCAATAATCGAATAATCAGTTTCAAGGCAATTTGCAATATCAATAATTCTGCTTGTTGAGAAATTGTATTTTATCTTGTCGCTCTTGCCACTTTCGTTGCAATAAACAATCGACAGCTCGCAATCAAGCTTTACAAGCATTTTATCCTTTATAATTTTTTTATCCGATACCGAACAGTCAATATATGTATTTATTATATTTTTTATTTGACTGTCATTTTTGCCGAGTGAAAAAACTTCGTCAAAATCGACTGACGATACGCCTGTTGCCTTAATATTTAAAACATTCTTTTCTCTGTTTTTTATGAAAGCATTTTCGCATGAGGAAAGACAGTGGGTACATCTTTTGCAAAAAACGTTTATTTGAGCATTCAAAGCCGTGTGAACGTCGATTCTGCGCTGATTTACAAGGCGACTGTTTGAATAAGCGGTAAAAACATTAACCTCGGCAAAATCGGGATAATCGCAAGACGTTATATCAAACGTTTTTGAAAACTCTTCTTCGAATATATTGGAAAGTGTAGAGCCGTCGCTTGCTTTATACATAACCGTGATTATACTTTTTCCGTAAATAATAATTGACGATGACGATAAGTCATAATCGGCGACAACGTTTTTGACGCAACATTTTACAAGAGTGTCAATATCATCAAGATATTGCGGCAAATTAAGCTGAAAGTCAACGTCAAAGCTCTCGTTTATTCTTTCTCTTGTTTCATTACAGTTCATTTCTTTAAATTCTTTGCTTAGCTCCATAACGAATCTCCTTTACAGTTTCTATCAATACTTATGCAAACGCTTTTGGCAATATTACAGAGCTTATTCATTTTTTGTTTGACAAAGGGCAAAGTATATGTTATTTTAAAAAAGAGGTAATTATTATGACTTGTTTGATTACAAAATTGAACAACAGCGCTATGTATAAACAACCTAAGCATTATGCTTGGGCTTATTTGCGTTGTGTTCAATAGCGGTAATTAGATTTTTATAGCATAAATTAAACTGCTGATGAACACATTTGTTTGTCAGCAGTTATTTTTTTAGGAGGCATTTAAATGGTTATCAAAATTGAAATTTATGAACTTTTAAAAGCATTTAGTATGCAAAAGAAATGTTTTAAACCTATATATGAAAAATATTACGATGAAACAAGTCCCTGTAAAGAGTCATTTGCAAAATTTGTATCAAGAACAACAAAGTCGAGTTTTCAAATGTATTGGATAATTGCCAATAGCACAAAAGTAGGTCAAATTTGGATTGCAACTAAAAACGATACAGCAAAACTTGCAAGATTGTTTGTGCTTCCAAAATATCAAAATAAAGGCTATGCAACAAAAGCAATTATTGATATAGAAAAACTTTATTCATATTATAACCATTGGCAACTCGATACAATTAAAGAGGAAAAGAAAAATGTTCACCTATATCAAAAACTCGGATATAAACCCAACGGAAAAGAAAAAATTATCAACGATAAAATGACAATAATTGAATTTGAAAAGGAGATAAATGATGAAAGAAGTAATTGAATTTTATAATAAATATGACGAAGATAACAGATTAAAAAGCAAAACGCATTTACCGGAATATCTAATAACTATGAAATACATAAAAAGGTACCTGACACCTAATTCAAAAATTCTTGAAATAGGTGCAGGTACCGGTAGATATTCGATTGCGCTTGCAGATATGGGATATGATATAACAAGTGTAGAGCTCGTCCCACATAATATAGAAATACTTAAATCAAAGATTAAAACAGTACATAAAATCAAAGTTTTTGAGGGTAACGCTTGTGATTTATCTTTTATTGAGGATAATACTTACGATATAGTTTTATTACTCGGGCCGATGTACCATCTTTTTAATGATAATGACAAACACAAGGCTTTGAGCGAAGCGATAAGGGTTGCAAAAATCGGTGGAATTATATATTCTTCTTATTGTAATAATGACACTACGATTTACAAAATGTTTTATAAAAAACGAATACTTGATTATATTGACAAAGGTTTAATAGATGATAATTTTCACGCATATTCAAGCCCTAACGGAATTTTTGAATTATACAGAAAAAGCGATATTGACAAGCTAATGAAAAATTATAATGTAACAAGACTGCATTTTGTAGGTGTAGATATGCTGTCATATTTATATTCAAACAAATTAAATTTGCTAAATAAAAAAGAATTTGAAGAATATATGAAGTTCTTATCAGTCATATGCGAACGTGAAGATTTAGTTGGCTTTTCGCAGCATATGCTTGATGTTTTCAAGAAAAATTAAACTGCAATTCATCTCAAATTTTTAATTTTTTCTTTTGCGGATTCATAAAGTTCTACAACCTTAAATTTAGGCGAATAAGTGTTTGACACAAGGTTCATTTCGTCATCGTCTAAATAATCGCTCATGGATTCACTGCAGGCTGAAAGGCAAACACTCGGAAAAACAATACACCACCAATTGTGCCCTTTCCCCTCGCCTATTTCAATTTTAAGAGAATTGTATTTACCGGCAGGAAGCGTAAAATCGTCATAAACACGGGTTTTGAAATATTCTTTAACAACGTTTACTTTGACCTTATACTCTAAACCTTTTGATTTTAAATAATCGTTGCACATATCGATAATTTCTTTAGTATTGTTTTTAGCATTTTTGATTGCTTCGTCAAGAGTTTTGCCGCCGATTATATCCTGCGTATTTTCAAGAATATAATTTTTAAGCATAAGCTTGATATTTTGGTCCTCTGTCGAGTCGGAATTAGCGAGAATATGAAGCCTGAAAACCTTATTACTTATTCCCTCACTTGTTTTAACCGCCGCCACAACAGGTTGAGTGATACCTAAAATAAGTACAAATGATAAAAAAATCGGGATAAAAAGCTTATTGAATTTCAAAATAAAAAACCTACCTTTCAACTTAATGATTGGTAGGTTTTGCTAATTTTATTCAACCTTTGCAAATTTTTCGCCGATTTCTTTAAGAATATATTTGCCGTTGCTAAGCTGCGTGAGCTTATCTTGAAGAAGCGGTACTGTATTTTCTCTTACAGAAAAAGTTACCGTTACATTATCTGTAAATTCACTGTTTTCAATATTTGCATTAAACTCGGTAAGCAAAATATTAAGCCTGTCATAAAAGCTGTAATCAACGCTTACGCTTAATACCTTGCACGGCGCCATAGTAATTATATGACCTGCTTCAACCGCAATTTTAGATGAATGAGAATACGCTCTTATAAGACCGCCTGCGCCTAAAAGCGTTCCGCCGAAATAACGGGTGACAACAACGCAAACGTCTACTAAATTCTCCTTAAGAAGTACGTCAAGCGTGGGAACCCCTGCTGTTCCGCTCGGTTCACCGTCATCACTTGAGCGCTGAATATTATTTTCCCTCAGCACAAATGCAGAAACATTATGCGTAGCGTCCCAATGCTTTGACTTTATTGAATTTATAAAATTCGTTGCTTCCTCCTGCGTTTTAACAGGCTTAACATAGCCTATAAAACGTGATTTCTTTTCAACAAATTCGTCTTTACTCTCAAATTCAACTGTTTTATATTCTTTCATATTTCACCGACAAAAAACAAGGCAACGATAAAATACCGTTGCCTTCATTTTTTAGATTAGCCTTTTTTTGCATATCTCTTATTGAATCTGTCAACACGTCCGCCTGTATCAACAAGCTTCTGCTTACCGGTATAAAACGGGTGGCACTTTGAACAGATGTCAACCTTCAATTCGCTCTTAGTGCTCTTAGTTTCATAAGTAGCGCCGCAAGCACACTTAACTGTGCAAGTATCGTAGTTTGGATGGATGCCGTCCTTCATTTATTTTCACCTCTTTACTGGTTTTCTACATTTCGCTTTGATATATTACCACAAGTTGCGAGCAAATGCAAGTATTTTTTAAAATTATTTATATATACATACCTTTTCAAGACAGAAAGAATATAAAACCGCTTCTTTAACAGGCTTTTTAAGCGTTTTTTCAATAGCCATGCGGTAAAATGCTATTTGCTTTTTGTATCTGTCAAGAAGTTCATTTTCATTTTTCACTCTATCGGTTTTATAATCGACAAGTATAAGTTCGCCGTTTTCTTCAAAAACGCAATCGGCAATTCCTTGAACAAGTATATCGTTGTTAAATTTGATATCATAAATATCGTTTGCTTTTACGAAGGTAGAAACCTTAATTTCGCGATAAATATTATCTGAATTAAACATTCTGCCTGCAAAAGTTGATGAAAAGAATGAATTAAGCTTTGTTTTGTCAAGGGCATTTGCTTGCTCGTTTGATATAAAGCCGCAATTTAGAAGCCTCGATATTTCCGTTTCAAGGTCGTCTTTAGCTTTCTCGTAATCACAAAATTGCATAAATGTATGCATAGCCGTGCCACGTTCGGCAGGCGTCATTTCAGCTTTGTTCATAAATGCCGGTTTGGAAGAAGTAATAAATTCAAAATTATTGTCGCTGTCGTCAAGAGATGAAGCGGTCATTTTTGATGCAACGGTCGAAAGCGGAAGATATTCATATTTATATGAAAGCTTATCGCTTATTTCTTTAATAATCTCCTTATTAGGCTCAGCCACAACTTCTGTTTGTACTTGCTCGTTGTATTCTTCGGGTTCGATAATATTTATACTCATATCAAATTCCGCCAAATCCGGTAAAAGAGGTATTTCTGAATAATCTCTTAACACTTTACCGTCTTTATGAAACAGTGCACAAAGAAGAAGCAAATCGCCGTCACCGGTACAGGAATTAACGGTATAAGGCGTTATTTTTCCGCCTACAAGATTTGCAACAAGCTTTTTATTGATTTTGCTTTCTAAGTTTTGACATGAGATAAATGTAATAAATTGCTCCTTAGCTCTTGTCATAGCAACATATAATACTCTTAAATTTTCGCTCATTAATTCATTTGCATTTTTTGATTTAATAACGGCATAAGGAAGTGACGGAACGTTATACATCATTTCCTCATTATGAATTTTAACGCCAAATCCATATTTAGTATTAATCAGTAAATCGTCGCTAAGCTCGTCTGTATTATACCTTTTTGACGTACCTGCTAAAATGCACACCGGAAATTCAAGGCCTTTAGAATGGTGAATTGTCATAATTGTAACAGCGTCATCATTTCCTGAAAGTGATGCCTTTGAATCAACACTTGAATTTGATTCAATAATTTTATCAACATATCTGATAAAAGATGTCAATCCGATATTAACACCTGCGTCAAATCTTTGTGCAAATGAAATTAAGGACAAAATATGCTGATACCTTTGCTCACCGTTTCCCATAGCGTTTATAAATGCAACTATTCCCTTTTCTTCAATAAGGTATCTTATAAAATTAGAAACGGACATAGTCACGCTGAGTTTTTTCAAATTCTTGATATCATTAACAAAAGCTACTGCTTTAGGCATTTTTGAATTTGATAAAGAAAAATAGAAATTCTTATATTTGTTTTCAATTCTTATTTCGGCAAGTTCATCCGGTGTGAAGCCGTAAATCGGCGACATCATTGTTGAAATAAGCGAAATTTCCTTAGTAGGATTATCAATTGTTCTCAAAAATGATAGTATTATCTTAATTTCGTTGCTTTCAAAAAGGCTGCTTGAATTATCGCATACAACAGGTATTGCCATATCTGTAAATACTTCCACATAATCCTCGACAATATTTTTCATTTTTCTGAAAAGAACTGCAAAGTCGCTGTATCTTATATTTCTATATGTGTCTCCATCCTTAATTTGCTCTTTGTTTTCTACCTTTTCCTTTATAAGCTTAGCAATTTGCAACGCCTCAAGCTTATTTGTCTCCTCACCCTTTACCTTATCAATTATATTGATTTGAGCACAAACAGCATCATTTTCCTCATATTTTGCGCCGTAATTAAGCCAATCCTGCTTATCATAATTAATTTCGCCGACTTTTTCACTCATAAGATGAGAGAAAACAAAGTTTACATAGTCACAAATACCTTTTGAACTCCTGAAATTCTTATCTAAAATGATTTTTGAACTTATATTACTGTCTTTTTCATCATAAAGCGCATAGCGTTTTCTTTTATCATTAAAAATATTAGGCATTGCAAGCCTAAAGCGATAAATGCTTTGCTTTATATCACCTACGGTAAACAAATTATGACCGTTTGATAGATATGTAAACAGCAAATCCTGTGCTTCATTTGTATCCTGATATTCATCTACAAGTATTTCTTCAAACTCGCCTGAAAGCCTGTTAGCAAGGTCTTTTTTTACGATTTTATCACCGTCAATACTAAATAGAAGATTAATGGCAAAATGCTCTGTGTCGGAAAAAGTATATGAATTTCTTTCATTTTTTTCTTCCATTAAGCGCTTGTCAACCTCTTTAACGGTATCAATAAGCTTAATCATAATAGAATAAAGCTGTTTGAGATTATTTTTATATTCTTCTGATGAGCAAATAAAAAGCGGCGGTATTTTTTTTGTCAAAATACCCTTATAAGCCTCTCTGTTTGCTTTAATAAGGTTTGCAATATATTTGTCAAGTTTAGTTGTTCTTGGCAATGTTGATAGCTTAGGAATTCCTAATTTAACCGTATCGTCCCAAGAAGAGTTTATTTTTTCGCTAAAAGTATCAATTATTTTAGCATCATCTTGAAATGTTACTTCAAAGCTTTGATATAATTTTTCATCATTGATTTCTTTAAGCAAATCAAAATTGTCTTTAACACTTTGCTTGGCAAGTGAAATAAGATAATTTGCCTCATTAATAACGTATTTATACCAAACTGTATTTTCAAACGGTATTTCAGGATTGTAAAGCTCCGCCATATTATATGCCCAGCGATAAGGGAAAGGCTGAGCGTAAATAAATCTCCTTATCCTTTTAATAACATTTATAAAAGGCTTTTCGCTGTCAGGCTTATTAAAATGTTCTAAAACCTTAATTAATAAATCGTCGTTTTCTTCAAAATGCTCGTCGATAATGTCATTTATTATGTTATCTTCAAGTAGGCTTGATTCATTTTCATCCAAATTTGTAAAATCTTGATTAATACCAAGCTCAAAAAAATTTTCTCTGACAAGTCTTATGCAAAATGAGTCAATAGTGCAAATTTGCGCATTGCTCATTAAATTAAGTTGCCTTAATGCATTTTTATTAAAAGGCTCGTTTCTCAAAATATCTTTTAGAGACTTAGTGATTCTTGATTTCATTTCAGCGGCGGCATTGTTGGTAAACGTAACAATAAGCAGCTTATCAATATCAACAGGATTTTCGTTATCAGTTATTTTTTTGATTACCCTTTCAACAAGAACAGCAGTTTTGCCAGAGCCTGCGGCAGCGCTGACAAGAATATTTCTGCCTCTTGCATTAATAGCATCATTCTGTTGTGTTGTCCATTCCGGCATCGTTTTCAAACTCCTTGTTCAAACTCTCAATAACTTGCTCATCTTTCAAATTTGCTCCGATTTTATTATAAATCGCTTTAGTATTGGCGCAAATATCACTATAATCACAATAATCGCAGGTGTTTAAATGCGTCGAATTTTTTATAGGTGCACGCTCAATTACTCCGTTTTGAAGTTCATTTCCCATTTTTTTAACAAGTGAATTTATTTTTTTATGGAGTAATCCAAGCTGTTCAAGTGTTATCAAATCGCCTTTTACGCCCTTTACACTTGCACTGACAGGAATATATTTACCTTCGAGTTCATGCTCCATTGCCTTTGCAATCGCATTATCTTTATCAGAAAGCACAATACCGTTCATTTTAAATCTTGATTCTTTTTTGTTTTCTAAATTATTTTTTGCCTCAATCGGCGAATTGAAATTGAGTATATTTCTTGCTGCGTGCATATAAAGAACGCCTGCAGGAACACCGTTAAGCGCAGCATTTTTGTCATCGCAAAGAGCAAAAAGATAAACAAACATTTGCAAATTAAGACCATCTAAAATATCTGAAAGTTTAAATTTCTTAACTCCTGACTTATAATCAATAACCCTTACATATTTTTCGCCGTTAAAATCATAAACGTCTACACGGTCAATAGAACCTCTTATTTGAATACTTCCTCCGCTTTCAAGGGGCAATGCTTGCGGTTTAACTTCTCCGTCCTTATCTATTGACAATTCAAATGCTTTAGCCTCAAAATCACAATTTTTAAATTCGTTTGACAAATGCATAACAACATCATAAACAAGTTTTGATAATCTTTTAAAATTATAATCAAAATGCTTGTTTTGACCTTTAATTAATGACATTTTATCTTCAAAATATTTATTTATGTATTTATCAACAAGTTCTTTAATTTGAGTGTAATCAAGAGTTGATAATTTCTTGGTTCCGACATCTGATAAAATCATTTCAAGAACGAAGTGTATAAGAGTGCCACGTTGCATCGGGTCAATCTCAGCCTTTGTTCTTTTCTTGGCCGAAAGACCGAATTTGCAAAAATATCTGAACGGGCAGTTATAAAAATCTTCAATTCTTGAGGCTGAGATATACATATCTTTTCCAAACAGCTCTTTTGCTATCTTTTTATCCTTAATAATCAAAGGTTTGTTTTGGGCAATATATTCAATCGACGAATATCTGCTGTCATTTTTAAAATATTCTTTGAGTGATGAGTAAAAAGGTGTATTTTCATAAAATCTTTCACTCATAAGTTCAAATGCGTTTTTATCGGTTTCAACGAGGTCAATATCTTTAAAATAAGAAAAATCGTATTCTTTAAAAGCTGTATACTTTTGCTCTATATCAGTTACAATTTCTGACGGCGAATAGTCCTTGCCGTTTTCTTTAAGATAAGAAATATAAAGTTTGTCACTTGCGCAAGAGCATGCCATATATGCAAAATATCTTTCCTGAAGATTAATAATTTCGCCATATGAATAAAGTTTAAAATCATTATCAAGCATAATTCTGCGTTCAGACTCGGATAATAGACCGCCGCCGTTTACTGCCTGCGGAAATTCACCTTCGTTAGCACCTAAAACAAATACAGCTTTAGGATTATCTGTTCTGATTCTGTCAGCCTGACCTATTTGAACATTGTCAATTCCGCTTGGTACGCTACCCAAATCTTCACTCGAAATAATGAGGGAAAACATTTGAGCGTAGGTTTTTAAATCGGTTTCGCCAAGAGTTGTTGCGAGCTGATTTAAAATATTCATTATAAGCTCCCATACCCTTCCCTGTTCGTTCGCAAGAGCATAAAAGCCGTTTTTATCAAGTTCTATAGCGTATTCTTTAATTTTTTTGTCAGCTTTATATGAAATTAAAGTATTATAAATTGCTTCGCTTATTTTTCTTGAATCCTTGCTTTTAGCGGCGGACTTAAAAGCAACAAGCGGTTTAATAAGTTTTTCTCTTGTTTCGTTAATTTTATCAAGCGCTTTTTTATCGCTTTCGTCTAATTCATTTACAAAACCCTTAGTTGAATTATTAAACGGTTTTGTCCATTTTAAGCCATTGATATTCCAAAGAAAAACGTAATTTTCGATATCGTTTATATCCTCATCTGAAATGTCGGTAAGTCCTGTTTTGGCGAGGCTCAGAACATCGTCGCTTTTGAACGAAAAATTGATACATCTAAGCATAAATTCTATCATTACTACAAGCGACTGAGAATTAATAGGCTGCCTTTCATCTTTAAAATAAGGCACCTCATATTTTGTAAAACTATATTCAAGTTCATTTAAATATTTATTTAAGTCACGTGTTATAACCGCAATTTGAGATGCTTTATATCCATTTCTCAATAGTGATTTAATTTCTCTTGATACATAATCACATTCGTCAGATATATTTTTAGAAGCATAAATATGTATATTTTCATTAGAATCAAGAATACGGTCACAATTTTCAAAAAAGTGACTTTCAACAGCTTTTAATTCGTCATTATTGAATCTAAAATTATTTTCTAATTTAACGATTTCGGTTTTAACATTTGATTTATCGGCAATTTTTTTTATGATTTTAGCTGAATTGTTTACATAGGCGAAAAGATTAAAATTATCTCCGCTGTCATACGAGTCACTGCAAAGAGTAATTGTTACGCATTTTGATTCGCTTATTATTAATTCAAGAAGTTTATATTCCTGCGCAACAAAGCCGTTAAATCCGTCAATAAAAATATATTTATCCTTAAAATAATTTTTATCAAAAATTTGGTTATAAATTCTGTTAAGTTCATTTGAAGAATCGTTAAATTTGCCGTTAATAAGTTCTTCAAAACTGCTCATAACAAGTGAAATATCATTTAATTTCTTAAATAAAACATCGTTTTCGATATTTTTAGATAATTCATTAATTTGCAAAGAATCAAGATTACAAGATTTCATTTCATCGTAAATCTTAATCATTGATGAAACAAAGTTCAGCGAATCGAGTTTTTTATTGAAAAGCTGAAATTTATCTTTGCAGTTATCGATAGCTTTGCACATTAATATAACCTTGCCTCCTTTGGATAGAGCAGGCAAAGTATCACATCCGTATTTCTTTTTTACATCGTTTGAAATACGAGAAAAAGACGAGTTGTCAACACAGTTGACCATATCCTCGCCTAAATCCATTAAAAGTCTGCGTTCTGCAACAAGAGAATATTGCTCCGGAGTTAAGAGTATTATATTATTCTCTCCGCTTTCTACAAGCTTTTTTATTTCATTAAAAACAAAACTGCTCTTCCCGCAGCCACTTCTGCCAAATACAAATCTTAACAAAAAATCACCTATTATCTTATAGCGTCTTCCGGTTTAATTATACCTTTATCAAGCATATTATCATAAGCGTCGGCCCAAAAAGAGTACATTGGTCTTGCCAAATCAAACGCAAGCTTCATTTCGTCAATAAGAGATGGAGAATTAATCCTGTTCATATCAAACGAATTATAGCTAAATTCCATATTTTTTGCGCTCAAATACGGTTTTATCTCTTTCGGTGCATTTGGATACATATCTTTTTTGTAGTTATCTCTTGCATTATAAGTTAAACCTGCCTGCTTGCATGCGTCAACAGCATCTAACCACCTGCCCGGATGCTCAATAATGAGATTATGAACTTCTTTAAATGCCGATTGTTTCCACGTCCAAAAAGCCAAGCCGTATCCAAAACTGTTAGGATAAAATTCGAAGTAGAAAAACGGAGCTGAGGGGTATTCGTTTTTATATCTTCTAAGCATCAGCCACATATTTTCTCTGTATTTTATCTTACTTCTGTTGCCACGTGTGTCTCTGTATATTCTTGAAACGCTCCTTACAGGGTCAGTAAGCATTTTATCGTCAATATCATACATTAAGCCGCTTAAATCGAGAACAATTTGTCTCATAGGAACAGTTATTCCTTCTTTGAGTTCAAGCTTATGTTCTTCATAAAATTCCTTAGAGTCATTAAATCTGTTTAAGCAAAGAAGCTCAATACTTTCAGGCTTTATTCCTTTGAAATTATATTCACTCATTTTAAAAGTCCTTTATCTTCCATTTGTTGTGCGGCTAAGAGTGCGCAAAGCTTGGCACTGTGAAAATTCAAACCACCCTGAATCCATGCATAATACGGTTCTCTGATTGGTGCGTCGGCAGAAAGTTCAATTGATGAACCAAGAGTAAATGTGCCTGCCGCCATAACCACCTTGCTGTCATATCCCGGCATATCCCAAGGCTCAGGTAAAAGATAACTGTCGATAGGGCTGCCGCTTTGAATCCCCTGGCAAAAAGCAACAAGGCTTTCAGCGTTTTCAAGCCCTAAGGATTGAACAATATCGTGCCTGATTTCATTATAGCGAGGAGTTACATCATATCCGAAGCTTTCATATAATGCCGATATGTAAACTGCACTCTTAAGTGCCTCACCGACTGTATGAGGGGCAAAAAACAAACCCATATAAAGTTGCCTGTTCATACCGATTGTTGCGCCAACCTCACTGCCAAGTCCAGGTGTTGTGAGCCTGTAAGCACATTTTTCAACAAGATCCTTCCTGCCGGCGATATATCCGCCTGTCGTTGCAATTCCTCCGCCTGCATTTTTAATCATAGAACCTGCGATTAAATCAGCGCCAACCTGCGTCGGTTCACTTTTTTCTACAAATTCACCGTAGCAGTTATCAACCATTACAATTACATTAGGATTTCTTTTCTTGGCAATTTCGCAGACCTTACCAATCTCGTCAACAGAAAGGCTTGGTCTGAGTTCATAGCCTCTGCTTCTTTGAATATAAACCATTGTGGTATTTTCGTTAACTGCGTGTTCTATTGCCTCATAGTCAAGCCGCTCGTTTTTAAGTGCTACTTCTTGATATTTAATTCCAAAATCCTTAAGCGAACCCATTCCCTCACCGCTGATTCCGATAACATTGTGAATAGTGTCATAAGGTGTGCCTGAAACGCAAAGCATTGTGTCTCCCGGTCTGAGGACACCGAAAAGTGCAGTTGATAAAGTGTGTGTGCCGCAAGTGAAGTTATGGCGAACTAATGCTGACTCAGCACCTAAAACCTGTGCCCATACCTTATCAAGAGCTTCTCGACCGATATCGCCGTAGCCATAGCCTGTACTTGTGCAAAAATGGCTTTCTGAAATTCTGTTATCGATAAAGGCTTTTTGCACCTTTTGCTGATTATATTCTGTTATTTCGTCTATATATTCAAATTGTTTTTTGCAAAGCTTTAACGCATTATCAGAAGCATCCGTTATTCTTTTATCAATTTTAAAAAATTCGTTCATTTATACATTCTCCAATAGCCGATATTTTCAAATCCGAGTTTTTTGTAAAACTCTTCGTTTTTATTCTTGTCACGCATCAAATATACTTTGCCCTTTATATCGCAAACCATTGCGCTGACCAGAGCACTTGCATACCCCATTCGTCTAAATTCAGATTGGGTGGACACAGCAGTCAATATTGCGTCATTATTATAAATCGACGAAAATATGCCACTTGAAACTATTTCGCCATTAATATTCAGTGTTACGGCTTTTGCCGCACCGTGCCTGATTCTGTGGCTTACGTCAACATACCAACTTTCAAAATCAGCTGACGAATAATCCTCCAAATTAAATAAATCCATAAGTTTTGGGTATTCATCAATCTCAGCATAATTTATAGTTTTTTCAATCTTTTTATTTGTTGCCATTGTTATTCCGTAATCATAGGAAAAAGACAACTTTAAATCTTCATCGCATAGGATTGAATTAAATCCAAGCGTTTTGAAAAAATCGTCAAGTTCTTTTTGATTGAAGTTATCATTATGGCAAACGGTATAATCATTATCAAGGCGAGAAATTATTGCCGTTATATTTTCGTTTTCATCAATTTGCTTGTAAAAAAGCGCAAAGTTATATTCAGTTGAATATGCTTTCAACAAGGACATAATGCGGATAAAAAATATATCGTCCTTATTAAAAATATCAAATTCGTCGGGATTATCAATTAATTTAATCATATAGCTTAGGTAGTAATTTATTTAACAGCTTTCTTGTATTTTCGATATCCTCACTCTTTACAACGCTTGATGAAGAGTGAATATATCTGCTTGGAAGCGATATTGCAATAACTTTGCTTCCCTTTCCGCTTGTTTGAATTGAACCTGCATCATTTCCGCCGGCAATTGCAGTTTTAGTCTGTGCAGGGATATCATTATCATCTGCTATCTTTCGTGCAAGTTTATATAAAGTCTTATCGTAAACAGTTCTGCCGTCCATAAAAGATACAACAGGACCGTCACCCAAAACGCAAACCCGATCCCCGCCGGTAACGCCGCATAAATCAGCTGCAGTTGTTGACTCCAAAATTACAGAAATATCGGGTTGAATATCAAATGAGGTACATTTTGAGCCTCTTAAGCCAACTTCCTCCTGAACGTTAAAGCAAAAATATGTGTCATATTCAAGGCCACTGTTAATTAGCTCAATCATAAGCATACAGCCGATTCTATCATCAAGTGCTTTTGCTTTAATAAAGCCTTCGCCAAACTCATAATAATCACTCGAAAAATACGCAAAGTCGCCCAAAGAAACAAATTTTTCGGCATCCGACTTATCCTTTGCGCCGATATCTATAAAAAGATTTTTGAAGCTTACTGCCTTTTCTTTTTCATCAGATGAAAGTAGATGAATAGGTTTTAAACCTATTACGCCGTTAATATTATTAATTGTCACTTTTCTGTTAGCAACAATTCTCGCATCAATACCGCCAACGGGAGCAAATTTTAAATATCCGTCATCTGTAATATCGGTAATGATAAAACCGACTTCGTCAATATGAGCGCAAATCATTACCTTTTTATTTGTTCTTTTTTTGCCCTTTTTAAATGCTATAATTGAGCCTAATGCATCAACCTTATATTCACAATTATCTTTTATTTTAGAGATTATATAATCCCTTACAGCACTCTCATCACCCGATGTGCCGTTTAATAAGCATAAATCTTTAAGCATTCGGCTCACCTGCCTTTTCACTGATATAAGCGTAAATTAAATTGTTTACGCTTTCAATATCATTAACGTCAACAACCTCACAGGGCTGGTGCATATATTTTTCGGGAATTGATATAAGAGCGCCCTTTATACCGCTCTCGCAAAGAGAGATTACGTCGGCATTTGTTCCCGTACTGCCTGACATAATTTCGCATTGATACGGTATATTATTTTTCTTTGCAATATTAACGAGCTTTTTTGAAATATTCTTATCAAGAATAGGAGAAAAACCAATCATTGCACCCTTGCCTATTTCTCCGCAATCCGCCTTGTCGCAATTAGGAGTGTAAGCAAACGAAACGTCAACGCAAATAAATTCATCAACACCCTTTGAAAAAGCGCCGATTTTAGCACCTCTTGTACCAAGCTCCTCCTGAGAAGAAAACATAACGGTTACTTTACAAGGGAGATTTTTAAGCCGGTCAAGACATAATAAAATCGAAGCAATACCTGCCCTGTCATCAAGGCAGGAGGCAGACAATTGACTGTTTAAAAGCGGAGTGAAATTACGCTTAAATGTAACCTTATCTCCGAGAGATACAATTTTTTTAATTTTCTCTTTACTCATTCCGACGTCAATTGAAATATCTTTAAATTCGGGAACTTTCTTTTCATCATCTGCGTTTTGCAAATGAGGCGGTAAGGTTGAAATTATACCTTTAACTTCTTCCTTTCCCCAAACGGAGACTTCATAGCCCAAAAGCATTCTTCTGTCAATTCCGCCGCAACGATTTACTTTAATAAATCCGTCGTCTGTTATATCGGTAACAATCATACCAATCTCATCAAGATGAGCATCGAGTAAAAAATGATAGCCTTGCCCAAAGGTACAAAAAACGTTGTTCATTGAATCAACACTTACTTTACCGTACTTTTTGAGTATATCCTTTAAAAGAGTTACTATATTTTCTTCTTCGCCCGATACGCCGATTGTTGATGTTAATTTTTTTAATAATTCAACTGTATTATCCATTAATCCTCAAATCCGTTTACAAGTTCTTTAAATTTTCTGCCTCTGTATTCAAATGTTTTAAATTGGTCAAATGCCGGGCAAGCAGGACAAAGTGAAACGACATCACCCTTTTGAGCTGCTTTTTTTGCTTCAATAAGAGCATTTTCAAGAACATCTGTTTTAATTATTTTAAGTCCTGACTCATTATATCCGTCAAACGAAGTAACGGTATCATAAATCTTGTCTGCAGTTGCGCCGTTTAATACAAGAACTTTAACATACTTTAATATGTCGGGCACCATTTCGCTCATATCATTACCCTTGTCCGAGCCACCCATAATAGCAATAATTTTCTTATTGAATGCCCTTAAGCCGCTGATAACACGTGAAGGAGAAGTTGCGATTGAGTCATTATAATATTTAACACCGTCAAATTCTCTCACAAATTCAATTCTGTGCTCTACTCCGCCAAAGGTTTTTGCAATTTTGTCGTAAACAGAAATATCAACAAGACCCCAAGTGGCTGAAATTGCAGTACAATAATTTTCAATATTATGAGTACCAGGAATTGCAATATCGCAACTATTCATAATAAAGGTTTCGTTACCGTTATCATTATAAATAATTTCGCCCTTATCATTCATATAACAGCCGTTATCGACCTTATGCTTGATTGAAAATTCGGCAAGCTTACCCCTGACATCATATCTCATATCGTGGTAAACCCTGTTACCGATTGAATAATCGCAATCAGCATTTAAAACTGTACGGCAATTGCTGTTTTGATAGATTAAAATATTTCTCTTTGCATCAACATATTCATCAAGGTTTACGTGGTGGTCTTGGTGAGTACATTCAATATTTGTAACAACTGCAACATCGGGAGTGTTTTTCATATTACCCATAGTTAAAAGCTGAAATGATGAAAGCTCAACAACCGCAATATCGTTTTCGGTGATAGTTTCAAGTTCGGGCATAAGTGCCTTACCGATATTACCGCCTAAATATACTTTTTTGCCCTGTGCTTCAAGGAATTTAGAAATAAGTGTTGTTGTTGTTGTCTTACCGTTAGAGCCTGTAACGGCAATAATTTTAGACGGGCAAAGTTTAAAGAAAACTTCCATTTCCGTTGTTACCCTTTGTCCTCTTTCAATGCACTCTCCTATCCAAGGATTTTGAAAAGGCAAAATACCGTGAGAACGAAAAACAAGGTCCATTTTCGGCAAAACATCAAGATAATTTTCTCCTAACGAAAAATTAACACCAAGCTTTTCAAGCTTATCACAAATATCCTTGCCTATATAGTCCTTATCTCTTTTGTCACAAGCGTAAACATCAATTCCAAGCTTTGCAAAAAACTGAGCACACGGAATGTTAGCAACGCCCATACCGACAAAAGCCACCTTTTTACCTTTTAATGAATCAAAATATTTTTTAGCTTTATCATTCATAGCATTTCATCTCCTATTAATGAATATAGAAATTTCCGTTATTAAAATCCTTTAACGTGAATTTTTCTGCCTTTTTTTCAAGTTCCTTTTGATAAGGCAACTTCTCTTTATGTATAAATTTATCCTTAACAGGCATTTCGCAGTTCATTACAAAATTTGCAATCTGAGTTTTGTTTTTATTTTCTTCTCTGCCTTGAAAGTAAACATTGCCTGTGTCGGTTTCGTCAATCGCAAGTGCGATTTTCATTTGACCTTTTCTTCCGAGCGGTGTAATCATTTTGCTGATTTCAATTGCGTCATCACAAGCAGTATCTGTAATAAAGCAAAGCACGCCGTTGCCCTTTCTTCTAAAAAGATTTGAAGTTAAATCATAAATCATTTCATCAAGATAAGCCAAAATGTCATTTTTATCTACTTTTTCAATGTTGACAATATAAAAATAATTATTGCCTTTAATTGCTCTTGTGTCAAATGAAAAATCCTTAACTTCTACAAGTTTATTCATTTTATATCCGTTTTTTTCTAAATCGTTTGAAATCGTCACGCATCTTTGTTCAATGCTTTCTTTATCACGAGAATTAATATAATAACCTGCGTCTTCAAGTTCATTTTCAATATCCTTGAGAAACGATTCAACTTTTCCGTACTTTGAATAATATAGAAATATAACAACGAGATTGATAATAACCAATATATCGCAAGCGTAGTTTACGGCAACAGCAAGCGTTTCGTTAAAGGACTTTACATACGGCTGCGCACCGATATAAATAAAAATAAATACTACACTGAATATTACAAGACTTTTTAAAAACTTATAAAAATTTTTTTGCTTTTTTCTTACTTCTCTCATTTAATCATTTCCTTAAACTGTTCTTCGTTTATAACTTCTACTCCAAGGCTATTTGCTTTATCAAGCTTTGAGCCTGCTTCTTCGCCGGCTAATACATAAGTAGTTTTCTTAGAAACCGAAGATGAAGCTTTACCGCCAAATGACTCAATAATACTTGATGCCTCAGAGCGCTTTAATGTAGGAAGTGTACCTGTCAATACAAATGTCATACCCTCAAATCTGTTGTCTTTAACAACATTTGTGGAAATCATATTCACTCCGGCTTCTTTTAGCTTTTCGATAAGTTCTTTTGATGAGTCGCTTTCAAAGAATTCAACAACACTTTGTGCCATAACAACACCGAACCCGTCAATTTCAAGAATATCATCAACGCTTGCGTTCATAATAGCATCAATATTTTTAAAATGGTCAGCCAAAAGTTTGCCTGCTTTAGCGCCGATATGACGAATACCTAAAGCAAATATAAGTTTTGACAAATCATTCTTTTTTGAATTATTAACCGAATTAATTATATTTTTTGCACTTGTCTGCTTAAAACCCTCAAGGCTTGCGATTTTATCAGGGTCAAGATTATAAATATCATAAGTTTTATTGATCATACCCACGTTTACAAAAGTTTCGATAATTGCAGGACCCAAGCCCTCAATGTCCATAGCATCTCTTGAACAGAAGTGAATAAGGTTTCTTAAAAGTTGAGCCGGACATTCGGGATTAATGCATCTGATTGCAGCTTCATCCTCATCACGGTAAACGCTTTCACCGCAAGATGGACAAACCTCTGGAAATTTAAACACATTTTTAGCATTATGCTCATTAACGCATAAAACTTCGGGTATAATATCGCCGGCTTTACGAACTGTTACAATATCGCCTATGCCTATACCTTTTTCGTTAATAAAATCCTGATTATGAAGTGTGGCTCTGCTGACTGTTGTACCGGCAAGATGAACGCTGTCAAGAATAGCGGTCGGTGTTAAAACACCTGTTCTGCCGACTGCTATTTCAATATCTCTTAATACTGTTTGTTTTTCTTCCGGCGGATATTTAAAAGCAATCGCCCATTTAGGATATTTTGCGGTAGAGCCGAGCTGTTGTCTTTGCGAAAAATCATCAACCTTAATAACTGCCCCGTCTATGTCATATTCAAGTGAGCCTCTCGCTTCGCCTATTCTGTCAATTTCAGAAATAGCGTCTTCAATGTTATCAACCTTTTTATATGTCGGAATAGTATGAAATCCGAGTTCTTTGATAAAATCAATTGACTGCTTATGAGATGTAAGCTGTGCGCCTTCAATTTGTTGAATGTTAAATACAAATATATCAAGACCACGTGTTGCGGTAACACTGCTGTCCTTTTGCCTTAAAGAACCGGCGGCGGCATTTCGTGGGTTTTTAAAGGGGTTTTCGCCTCTGAGAAGCTGCCTGTCCACAACCTTGTCGAAGCTTTTTTTAGGCATATAAACTTCTCCTCTAACCTCGATATAAGGTATCGGTTTATTAAGCTTTAAAGGAATATTATGAATAACTCTCAAATTTCCACTTACATCCTCGCCTACGTCACCGTTGCCTCGTGTAGAGCCTCTAAAAAATACACCGTCACGGTATTCAAGGCTTACTGACAACCCGTCGATTTTAGGTTCAACAACATAGTTAACGTTTTTAACGCTTTCCCCGACTCGGTTATCAAATTCTCTAAGCTCGTCCTTTGAAAAAGCATCTTGCAGACTTTCCATCCTAACAGTATGTTCAACACTTGCAAAGGAATTGTCCGCTTTGCCCCCTACCTTCTTAGTGGGTGAATCGGGTGTATCATATTGAGGATATTTTTCTTCAAGTTTCTTTAAATCACGCATCATCATATCATATTCGTAATCTTCAATTTCCGGTGCGTCATCATTATAATATCTGTCAGAATGATATCTTATTGTTTTTCTTAATTCTTCAATTTTTTTCTCGATTTCAGTCATACTATCACCAATAAACATTATTAAGATTATTTTATCACATAATATGTAATTAATCAATTATAAGTCTAAATATTTTCATTAAAAAAGCACGCCGATTTGGCGTGCTGAATTATGTTTCACTTTTCACTTTATCTATTTTAAACATCAGCCTAAGAATAGGCGCTAAAAATTTAGGACTTTTAATAAGCACAACTTTCATAAAAATACCCCTATCTTCTACAGCACATTATTCCGAGAATGATTACTACAATCGCAAGTATTCTTGTTATCCAAACAGTAGGACAGCAACAAGCAATGACACAGCCAACACCGAAAGCTATCCACAGATAATCCCGTCTGCACATTTTTTTCATATAGTAAACACCTCTTTTGCTGTATTTACTATATTCTATTCAAAAGCTTACTAATCGTTACTTAAAATCAACAAAAGTTTTCCTGATTTATAATTAATTGTTACAACATCATCTTTAAATGAATTGCTTTGCGTATACAAGCAATCTACAGGTATTGTAAAATCTGTTAAATCATATTGCGTCCCTCTTGTTGTTAAACCGATGCACGCTTCAAACAGCGGATACATAGAGAAATATGGGTAATTGTCTTTTTTAAAAGAATATGATTTTTCAATAATTTCAATTTTATTATGCTTATTTATCAATACGGCTTTTATATTTCTGTCGAAGCAAAAATTAAGCACTAAAACATTGTTATAAGTATGGTCAAATCTGTTGCCTATACCGCCTAAAATAATTATATCATTATAGCCACGCTTAATTGCTTCTTTAACAGCAGATAATGTATCGGTATCATCCTTTCTTACCGGAAGGACAATAGTTTCAATATCCGTATCAGGTTTCGTTGAGGAATCAAAATCACCGATAATTAAATTTGGCTTGATATTTAATTTAACACATTTTTGATATCCGCTGTCAGCGCCGATGATAAATCTTCCGTCGATATAATGCTTATAATAATCAATATCGTCTTCAGGCGCACCTGTAATAATCAAGCACTTTTTTATTTCTTTTCCCATTCTTTTATATCTTTAACCTCATTATACATTTGCACATAGCTGTTATATCTGCTTTCGCTTATTAACCCGTTTTCAACAGCCTGCCTTACAGCACAACCCTTATCGCTTATGTGAGAACAATTATTCAAGAATTTACAATTATAAATATAATCCGAAAACTCTCTGAAACAATGCGGCAACTCGTCCTTCATGATTTTTTCACATCTTTCAATATCAAGCGAAGAAAATCCGGGAGTGTCAGCTATATAACCTTCGTTGCACTTAAAAAGTTCGCAATGCCGTGTAGTATGCTTACCCCTGCCGAGTTTTTTGCTTGTTTCACCGGTCGCAAGTTCTAACGATGAATCAATATTATTTAAAAGTGAGGATTTGCCGACACCTGTATTTCCTGCAAAGGCACAAATTTTACCCTTAAGCATTTCCCTAACCTCGTCGGCTCCTAAGCCGTTTTTATTATTACAGATAATTGTTTTAAAACCTGCTTTAGTATAAATATCAACATATTTATCATAGGCATTTTCCAAATCGGTTTTTGTAAAAACAATAATCGGCTCAATGTCTTTATATTCGGCAATGGCAATAAGCCTATCAAGAACAACGGTGTTAATTTGAGGGTCAACAATTGAAGAAACAATAAAAAGAGTATCAATATTTGCAAGAGGCGGACGAACAAGTGAGTTCTTTCTTTTAAATATATCATCAATAGTATTTTCGGCATTTGTATTAACGCTTATGCTTACTTTGTCGCCGACTAACGGAGTTATTCTTTTTTTACGAAAAACACCACGAGCTTTACATTCATATAAACCATCAGCGGTTTCCACATAGTAGAAACCGCCGATTCCTTTAACAATTAGACCATTAAGCTTCATATTATTGAGCTCCGTTTGCGTTTGTTGCTGGGGCAGTCTGAGAATGAGAAGTTTTTTCATTAGAAAAGCCGCTGAAATCAACCTTAAGATTTTTACTGTTTTTAGGACTTACGACCTTTGTTTCAACAGCTCCCGTGTCTGTTAAAGAAGCCTTAATATTAGCATCTTCATCGCCTTCAAGAGTAATGCTTACGCTTGCTTTACTGCCGTTAAGCGTTACCGCCTGATTAAGGTACGTTTCGCCGTCAAGAGTGATTTCAAGTGAGTCTTTCACATATTCGCCCGAGTCATCAACTACCTTTGGAAGAGTAACAGAAAGAGAAATTTTCGCAGCCGCTTTGGTGGTTGTGGTTGTTACTCCTGAAGAAATAACAATTTTAATCTTATCTTCTGCTGTTGCGGTTGAACCGGCAGCCGGTGATTGAGAAATAACGGTTCCTTTAGGTCTTAAATCGTCTTGAGTAACAAAAGTAATATTGTTGGTGCTAAAGCCCATTTTTTCAAGGAACGCTCTTGCACCCTCTTGCTTAAGACCTGTCACGTCCGGTACTTCTATATTGATAACCTCTTTAGTTGTAGGGCCTGAACTTACGAAAACAACAATTTGAGTATCAGCGGATACAACAGTGCCGGCTTTAGGTTCGGTATAAACAACAAGTCCTTCTTCAACCGTTTCACTTGAAATAGTTGTAAATTTATAATTAACCAAACCTTCGTTAGAAAGGGCTTTTTTTGCCTTTTCTTCATTAAGATTGTAAATATTAGGAACATTAATATCATCCATAGAAGCAGATACAACAAGTTTAACCTGAGAACCTGAAATAACTTTAGTGCCTGCTTCAGGTGATTGCTCCATAACAATACCCGGCTCTACTTCATCTGTTTTCTTTTGCTCAAGCACAAATTCATAGTCATATTTATTAGAACTTATTAATTCATCATAAGAAAATCCGACGAAATTATCAAGCTTATTTGTATTTGTTTTAAACGAGCCTGTTATTGCCATTACTAAAAGTACAGCGGCTGTTACCAAAACGATAATTCCAATCAATACAGCGGTTATAACTTTCTTTTTATGGTCAGGGTCATAATAAACGTCTTCGTCCTCATCGGTGTTAGGGGCGATTTCTTCCTTTTCCTTAATAACAGGTGTTTCGCTTGTTATTTTATCGGTTTTGCCAACGTATTTAGTAGGTGATTTGTCAACAAAATATGAATAGTCAAAAACTGTTTTGGGATTTTTTATAACTTCTTCAACGTCAATAAGCATCTCGGTCGCAGACTGATATCTGTCCTTAGGGTCCTTTTGCATTGCATGAATACAAATTTGCTCAAGACCGAGCGGAATATCAGGATTAATTTCGGTGAGCCTTTTAGCATTGCTTTGAAGTTGCATAAGAGCAACACTTACTGCACTTTCAGCTTCAAAAGGAACTTTGCCAGCAAGCATTTCATACAAAACTACACCTACTGAATAAATGTCGGCCTTTTCATCAGTAAATTCACCTTTAGCCTGTTCAGGACTTATATAATGAACAGAACCGATAGCAGTATCCGTAAGCGTTCTCGTTTCACTTCTTGAAAAGCGAGCTATACCGAAATCCGCAACTTTAATATTCCCGTTTGGTAATAGAATTATATTTTGCGGTTTAATATCTCTGTGAACAATACCCTTATCGTGAGCGTGCTGTAACGCTTTTAATATTTGGGTTGTGAAAAACAATGCGTCATTCCAAGTGATTGCACCCTGTTTTTGAATATACTCCTTAAGAGTAATACCGTCAACATATTCCATAACAATATATTGAAGCTTTTCCCCAAAACTAACATCATAAACCTTTACGATATTAGGGTGGGAAAGAAGTGCAATTGCCTTTGATTCATTTTTAAAACGTCTTACAAAATCATCATTAGTTAAAAATTCATCTTTTAAAATTTTAACCGCAACTATTCTGTCGTCAACATTATCATAAGCTTTATAAACAACAGACATACCGCCAACGCCGACGATTTCCTGTATTTCATATCTTCCGTCAAGTCTTTTTCCTACATAATTATCCATATTTTATAAACTCCGTTATTTAGAAATTACAACTACCGTAATGTTATCTCCGCCACCGTTTTCATTAGCTTTATTTACAAGCCTGTCTGCAAACGCATAATGCTTTTTGTCGCTTGTAAGTTCAAGTATTTCACTGTCAGATACATAATTAGATAAACCGTCGGTACAAAGCAGCAAGGTTGTGTCATCATCTAAATCAATCTGGTCAAAATCTATTTCTATATTTTTATCAACCCCGACCGCTCTTGTGATAATATTTTTATTTGGATGATTTAATGCCTGTTCAGAGGTGATTTTGCCTTTGTCGAGTAAATCCTGAACTATACTGTGGTCAGTTGTAATCTGAAAAATTTTTCCGTTTTTGAGAATATATGCCCTACTGTCGCCTGCATGAGCAATATAAGCTTGACCGTCTTTTACAATAGCGCAAACAACGGTAGTACCCATTCCTTTTAGCTCATGTTTGCTTTCAGACATATCAAAAACTTCAACATTAGCCGCATTCAAAGCAGAATCAAGCATATTTTTTATTGAGCTGTCACGCATTTGTTCACGATATGACACATTAATTTTATCGCTGATAACCTTAACAGCCAGTGCGCTTGCAATATTACCCCCGGCAGCACCGCCCATACCGTCGCAAACAACAGCCCAAACAACCTCGTCAGAAAATTCACCGACAGCATACGCATCCTGGTTTGAATCCCTTACGTGACCTTTATCTGTTTTAGCAACTATTCTCATTAGTTTTCACCTCTGTTTTTAAGACGTCGTAATTGACCGCATGACGCATTGATATCGGCGCCCAAAGTACGTCTTATTGTAGCATTTATCCCGTTTTTTTTCAATATATTTTGAAAATTCAAAATTGCTTTCTTAGATGATTTAATATTTCCTCGTTCTTTAACATCGTTAACAGGTATAAGATTAACGTGTGCATTCATACCTTTAAGTCGTGTTGCAAGCTCCAAAGCATTTTCTTTACTGTCGTTTACATCCTTAATCAGAGTGTATTCAAAGCTTACACGTCTGCCCGTTTTTTCGCCGTATTTGCGGCAAGCTGCTAAAAGCTCGTCAATCCTATATTTATTGTTTATCGGCATAGTGTTGCTTCTTATTTCATCATTAGGAGCATGGAGAGATATAGTAAGTGTAAGCTGTAAATTTAAATTCATCAATTCATATATTCTCGGTACTACTCCGCAGGTGGAAACAGTAATATTACGCATACTTATATTCAAGCCGTTTTCGTTATTAACATTATACAAAAAATTAATAACATTATCAAAATTATCAAGCGGCTCCCCTATTCCCATCAAAACTATATGAGAAATTTTGATATTCAAATCCTTTTGAGCACTGTGAAGCTGTGCTTCAATTTCACCGGATGTAAGGTTTCTTTTAAATCCTGCAAGCGTAGAGGCGCAAAAGGTACAACCCATTTTGCAACCTACTTGTGAAGAAACACAAATAGTATAGCCATATTTATACTTCATAATAACGGATTCTATATATTCGCCGTCCGATAGTTTAAAAAGATATTTAACGGTGCCGTCAATTTTTGATATATATTTATCTTCGATTTGACAAGTTGAAATATAAAAATTATCACTCAGCTTTTCTCTTAAAGACTTGCTAATATTTGTCATTTCATCAAAAGATGAAACACCGTTTTTGTGAAGCCATGTAAAAATCTGCTTTGTTCTGAATTCAGGTTGACCGAGATCAGTAATCACATTATTGAGTTGTTCGTATGTAACGGAATTAATATCAATCATTATTTTTCCTCATTAATGCATAATAAAAGCCGTCGCCGCCAAAAGGAGTAGGAAATACAGTCTTTTCTTCTAAAATTTCAAAATTGTTGTTACTTTCAAGAAATTTTGCTACAACCTTTTCGTTTTCTTTTTTATTTAAAGTGCAGGTTGAATAAATAATATTTCCTCCTGATTTTAAATATTTAGAAGACGTTTCAAGAATAGAATACTGAATTTGAGGCAAATCCTTAATAGAATCAAGTTCTTTATATCTTATTTCAGGTTTTCTCCTGATTATACCGAAGCCGGAGCACGGAACATCGCAAAGAATTTTATCCGCTTTTGGGATATTATCATTATATTTTGTTGCATCGTTAACCGATGCCGAAATATTAACGATATCAAGCCTTTTTGCGCCGTCGTTAATAAGCTTAAGGCGGTGCTCATACATATCAAAACAATAGAGTTTACCGCTGTTATTCATAGACTGAGAAATCGTAAAAGCCTTGCCGCCGGGAGCGGAACACATATCCAAAACAATATCGTTTTCCTTAGCATTTAATGCTTTGGCACAATTATAACTTGATAAATCCTCTATATAGAATAGCCCGTTTTTAAATGCCTTTGTTTTAGTTAAATCTACACCGTTTTCAATAATAACAAAATCGTCATATACCTCTCCTACAACGTTGCTACATTCAAGTTCATATAAAAGCTCGTCACTGTTTACAAATTTTTTATTTGCAATTGCAAATAAAGGAGGTTTATCATTAATACACGGTAAAAAAGCTTTTACTTTGTCCTCGCCATACTGCTTAATCCACATATTAATCAAATTTTGCGGCACAGAGTATTTGACAGACAAGTCGTCGGGAATTTTACGGTCATTATCAATCTTATGTAAAACAGCGTTAATCAGCTTTGAATAATAGTTTTGACCAACTTGCTTTGCAAGATTAACGCTTTCGTTAATTGCAGCTGAGCTTGGCACTTTTTCCATAAATAAGAGTTGATAGGTACCAATCCATAGAGCAATACGTACCTTAGGCTTAATTTTACCTTTTATATACTTATCAATAAAATAATCAAGTGTAATTTTCCGTTCGGTCACACCGTAAACAAGTGCAGAAATAAACGCCTTATCTTTGTCAATAGACGAAAGTGCTTTATCAAGTGCAATATTTGAATATGACCCATCATAAAAAATACTATATAAAGTTTCAAAAGCAATAAGACGTGGGTTCTTAATCAATTTCTGTTACCTCTGTTAATAATAAGAAAAAGTCTCAATAATGTTGCAAGTGCAGATGCTAAAGCAGCTACATAGGTTAAAGCAGCGGCAGTAAGCACTTTTTTAGCTCCGTTATATTCCTCGCCCTCAAGATAATGGCAATTATTTATCGTTTCAAGCGCTCTTTTGGACGCATTAAATTCAACAGGCAAAGTTATAAGCTGAAATAAAGTAACAGCGGAATATAGGATTAGACCTGCATAAATAAGTGTGTTACTGTAAAGAAACATACCAATAATTGCAAGCGGAACGCCTAAATATGAACCTATACGTGTCATAGGAATAACCGCATTTCTTAATTTAAGCGGAGAATAACCTTGTGCATGTTGACAAGCGTGCCCCGCCTCATGGCAAGCAACACCGACAGCAGCAACACTTGTTGAATCAAAAACGTCCTGCGAAAGGCAAATTTCTTTATTCTTAGGGTCATAGTAATCGGTAAGTGTGCCTGCAATTTTCTTGATTTTAACGTCTGTGATACCGTTGTTCATAAGAAGTTCATAAGCGGCTTGTGCACCCGTCATACCACGTCTGTTTCTGACTTTAGAATATTTTGAAAAAGAAGTTTTAACCTTAATTTGGCAATATGTTGCAAAGATGAAAACAGGAATCATAATAAATCCTGTTAAATAATAAGCAAGATAACTACCCATAAATATCATTCTCCCAATATTGTGCCGACAGTAACATTGTTTCCTGCCAAAAACGATTTAGTGTCCATTCGTTTCTTACCGTCAGGCTGAAGTTCAAGAATTTCAACACATCTTCCGTCACCGCAACTGACAATAAGCTTTTTATTATTATCTATAATTTCTCCTGCTTTACTGCCCTTAATGTCAGATAAAACAGTTTTGTGAATTTTGATATTTTTGTTATTTAATGTTGTTTGAGCACAAGGCCACGTTTGAAGCCCTCTTACTAAATTGTGAACTTCAAATGCTGTTTTATTCCAATCAATAGAGCTTAAAGCTTTGGTAATTTTTTGAGCATAAGAGCTGCCTTTTTCACATTGTGAAACGGGATTAATGTTGCCTTTTTCAATATCTGCAAGTGATTCAATCAAAGCATCTGCGCCGATAAGCGATAATCTGTCAAAAAGCTCCTCGCTTGTTTCATCAACGTCAATGTTTGTTTTTTTAACAAGAAGTATGTCACCGGTATCAAGTCCTTCGTCCATTTGCATTATCGTAACGCCTGTTTCTTTGTCGCCGTTTATAACAGACCATTGAATAGGTGCAGCACCACGATATTTAGGCAAAAGCGAAGCATGAACATTGATACATCCGTATTTTGCAGCTTCAAGTACACGTTTAGGCAAAATCTTGCCATACGCAACAACAACAATAATATCAGCATTCATATCCTCAATTTGCTTAATAATATCATTATCTTTAAGCGAATTAGGTTGAAAAACGTCGATTTTATGTTCATTAGCACATTTCTTTACAGCCGGCGGTGTCAAAATTTGCTTTCTGCCTACAGGTTTATCCGGTTGAGAAAAAACTGCAATAACATTATGCTTTTCAATTAATTTTTCTAAACAAGGCACAGCAAAATCCGGTGTGCCCATAAAAATTACATTCATAATTATCTCCGTTACTGTGTTTCAAGTTCGCCTACGACATGGGAAGTGAATAAAATTCCGTCAAGGTGATCAATTTCATGGCAGAAAGCACGAGCCTTTAAGCCTTCGCCGGTAAATACCTGCCATTTGCCGTTTCTGTCTTGTGCCTTTACTTGTACTTTCATAGGGCGAACGGTTACTCCGTACTTGCCCGGTAACGAAAGGCATCCTTCAGACTCTCTTTGCTCCCCTTCTCTCATAGTGATTTCAGGGTTTACAAGTTCCATTGGGCCGTCACCGATATCTATAACAACAACTCTTTTCAACATTCCAACTTGAACAGCAGCAAGCCCTACACCGTTTGCTTGATACATTGTTTCAAGCATATCATCAATAAGAATTGCAAGTCTGTCGTCAAATTTTTCAATTTTGCGGCTTGTTTTATTTAAGATTGGATCTCCAAACTTTACTATATTTCTTAAAGCCATAATAATTCTCCTAATTCAAGTCATAAGGGTTAAGGTCTAAAGAAACCGAAACATCCTTATATTCTTTAATTTTACTGATATTCTTTTGAATAACGTTAAACATATTGCGAATATTTTTTGAATTTTTACATTTAACGGATAATCTGTATCTATAACAATTATTTAGTTTTGCAATTTTGGCAGCGCTCGGTCCGAGAACAATTATCTTTTGTTTACAGTTCTCATTTTCTTCAATTAAAAGCTCAAAAAACTTTTTAGCGCACATAGCAACCTTGTTTTCATTTTCACCTATAAATGAAGCTGAAATAATATCACAGTAAGGCGGATATATTAAAAGTCGCCTTAGTTCAATTTCGTTATTATAAAAGCTCTTATAATCTTGATCGGCAGCATATTCTAACGTTTGATTGTATGGATTAATTGTTTGAATAACAGCTTTGCCGTTTCCGTCACGTCTTCCGCTTCTGCCGACAACCTGTGTTATCAAATCGAAGCAACGTTCTGCGCTGTTGTAGCTTTCGTCATAAAGTGAATTGTCAGCATTAACAACACCCACAAGGGTTACGTTGTCAAAATCAAGTCCCTTTGCCACCATTTGAGTTCCAATCATAATATCGTATTCGTGATTTGCAAAGGCGTTAAAAAGTTTCTCATGGCTAAACTTTGCAGATGTTGTATCGGCGTCCATTCTAAGTATTCTTGCATTTGGAAAAAGATATGAAAGCTCGTCCTCAATTTTCTGCGTTCCGTAGCCGCTGTATCGTATGTTTTCGCTGTGACATTCGGGGCAAACATTATCAAGTGATTTGGTATATCCGCAATAATGGCACGTCAAACGGTTATTTGTGCTGTGATACGTAAGCGAAATTGAACAATTTGGACAAGTAATAACATGACCGCAATCATTACATGCGATAAAGGTATTGTAACCTCTTCTGTTAATAAGCAAAATTGCCTGTTTGCCGTTGTCAATGGTTTCGGATATTAATTCCTTTAGTTTTGAAGAAATCGGTGATTTGTTACCGTTTTTCATTTCTTGCTTCATATCAACAGTAATCACGTGCGGCAGTTTTGCATCTCCAAAGCGTTCATTAAGCTCACAAAGAACATATTTGCCCTTAAGTGCATTCGAATAAGTTTCAAGCGATGGGGTAGCGGAAGTCATCAAAAATAAAGCCTTGTTATATTTACATCTAAAATGCGCAACATCTTTAGTATTATACTTTGGTGTACGCTCACTTTTATAAGTATTTTCCTGTTCCTCGTCCATAATAATCAAACCGAGATTATGGAGAGGAGCAAAAACAGCACTCCTTGTGCCGATAACGATTTTCGCTTCTCCCCTATCGGCTCTTTTGTATTCGTCGTTTCTTTCACCAAGTGATAGGCCGCTGTGAAAAACCGCAACCTTATCGCCGTATCTTGCGTGAAATATCGAAAGAACTTGCGGCGTAAGACTTATTTCGGGAACAAGAACTATAACGTCCCTATCGTTTTCAAGTGCCTTATCAATAAGTTTTAAATAAACCTGTGTTTTACCGCTGCCGGTTACGCCGTATAAAAGCCCGCTTCCGCCTGTGTTTAAAAGCATATTACTATAAGTATCGTATGCATTTGATTGTTCAAAAGTCAACTCAATTTTTTTTGGCTCTTTAACTTTAATATTTTTATACGGATTACGGTATATTTCTTTGTCAAAAATAGATATAACGCCGTATTTTTCAAGATTTTTTAAAACAGAAGTGCCTACACTGCAAAGCTCACAAATTTCTGAAACCGACGCTGTATTGACGTCAAAAAGCAAGTCAACAACACTTCTTTGCTTAGGCGTCAATTTAGGTAAATCGTTTTCATTTTCAATAAGCAGTGTTACAGTTTTAGCTGAAGCGTCGCCTACCTTACCGAAACCTCTTGGGAGCATCAATCTTAAGCACTCGTATGTTGTGCAAAAGCAACGCTCTTTAAGCCATAATGAAAGTGCAACAAATTCTTCACTGACTATCGGCTTATCTCCGATTATGCTGTCAATTTCTTTTAAAGCGGAATTTATGGCAGAATAAATATTTACAACTATTGCGCACCTAAGCTTATTGCCGTTGCCGAAAGGTACTTTGACCATACTGCCGATTTTTACGTTATTAATTAAACCGGTAGGAATTATATAATCAAAATCCGAATCGGTGCTGAAAAAAGTTTTTTCAACGGCAACAGTAGCAATTAAATTGTTCATTATTTATTGTCTGACTTAAGCTCGTCAGGTTCCTCAATAACATACTTACCTTCAAGAATTTCGTCAATTGCAAGGGATACTGTTTTTACGTCAATAGGTTCTTCACGTTCAATTGCTTCCTCACGGATTTCCCTTGCTCTTTTAGCAGTACCTACAACAAGGCTGTATCTGCTGTTGCAGCCTTTTAATAATTTTTTCAAATCAGGGTTAAACATAATATAATCTCCTTTTATGCATTTTTAATGTTGTTGCGTTTTTTTAATTCTTCGCAAAGTATTTTTTCTATATCATTAACACAATCATTAAGATTGTCATTAACTACCTTGTAATCATATTTATCTTGGCATAAAAGCTCGCTTTTAGCAATCTTAAGCCTTTTTTGTATCATTTCCTCAGCCTCGGAATTTCTCGCTCTGAGCCTTTGCTCAAGAGTTTCCCAGCTTGGCGGAACAAGAAAAATGGAAACACTGTCAGGATAAAGCTTTTTAACGTTCTCTGCACCTTGAACATCTATAATCAAAACGCAGATTTTACCGTTCTTTATTGCTTCGTTTACACCTTCTACGGGAGTTCCGTAATAGCAATTATTATAAACAGCATACTCAAGAAGCCCATCTTTTTCAATAAGCTTTTTAAATTCGTCTTCGCTTAAAAAATAATAATTAACTCCGTCAATTTCGCCGTCTCTCGGCTTTCGTGTAGTAGCTGAAACAGATTCAACTATATCATCTCTTTTTTTTCGTATTTCTTTAAAAACAGTGTCTTTTCCGCAACCACTCGGAGCAGAAACAACAACAAGCATTCCGTTACCGTTCATCATCAACCTCCACATTAAATTTAGCAGCAATTTGCTTTAAATCAAGATAAGAAAGAATGACGTTTTCACTGTCTGTAATAATAACACTCATAGTTTTTCTGCCGTGTGTTGCATCAATCAGCAAAAACTTTGCTTTACTTTCCTTGATGATTTTTTTTACGGGTGCGGACTCAGGTGATAGAATTGAAACAACACGGTCCGCATTTACCAAATTACCAAAACCTATATTTACTAATTTCATAAACAATCACTCAATATTTTGAATTTGCTCTCTGATTTTCTCAATCTCAGCTTTAACGTCAACAACTTTTCGTGCGATTTCAACATCATTACATTTTGAACCGATTGTATTTGTTTCTCTGTTAATTTCCTGAATTAAGAAATCAAGCTTTCTGCCTACAGCTTCATCACTTGAAATAAAATCACGAAGTTGAGAAATATGACTGCGAAGCCTTACTGTTTCTTCTGCAACGGCAACTTTGTCGGCGTAAATTGCAACTTCTTGTAATAATCTGCTTTCATCAAGGGAAACATCACCCAAAAGTTCGTGCACTCTCTCAACAAGTTTATCGTTATACTCCTTAACCGTTTGCGGAGAACGTTCTTCAATAAACGATACCGTATCAAGAATAAATTGACTGCGAGAATATACATCATCATACATTCTCTTTCCTTCAACTTTTCTCATTTCAATAAATTTTTCGACAGCCTCATCTGCTACGGTTTTAACAAGTTGCCAAATCTTATTTTCGTCTTCTTCAGACTTTCTTACAACAAGCACATCCGGAAAACGAGCAACAGTTGACGCACCGAAATCCTCTTTTAAGCCGTAATTATCGCTTAATTCTTTAAGAGCCTTAACGTAAGCACCTGCAAGAGTATTATTAACAACAACATCTGCACTTTCGGTATTCAATGCCTCAATACCTACAAAGCATTCAATCTTACCCCTTGCAACCTTAGAATTTATGAAAGATTTAATTTTATCATCAATGAAACCGTACTGCCTCGGACAGCGACAAGAAAATTCAAAATATCTGTGATTAACTGATTTTATCTCAACAGTAATCATATATCCGTCAATTTCCTTGCATGCTCTGCCAAAGCCTGTCATAGACTTAACCATTTCAGCTACCTCGAATTATTAATATTTTAATATATTATAGGTATGTATATATCTAACGTCAAGAGTTTGTTAACAATTTATTTACATTATTAATAAATTGTTTACATAAAAAGAACCACCGATTGGTGGTTCTTATAATATTAGTATTTTGATTTACAAGAGTAATTTGTTTTACCTTTGACGGATCTTTTTAATGTAAAAGTCTTACCCTTTTGAGTAACCTTAAGTTTAACTTTCTTTGGCTTAGCCTTTTGGCAGGTATAGAATGTGCATGTAATTTTGCCGCCTTTAACCGTCATCTTAATTTTAATTGCATACTTTGTATTATTTTTCCATTTGAAATTTTGAACATTGCCTGAAATAGCAGCATCTCTACCAAGCGGAACATAAGATACCCTTTGGCTGTGTTGATGGCGTTCAACAATTTTAACATTTGAAATAAGTGCAGTGTTAAATACAGTTGAAGCAACCTGGCAAATACCGCCGGCAAGACCCATTGTTGTAGAATTTTCACCGGTAAAAACATGAGCCTTTTTGTATCCTTTGGCTGCAGTTCTTGAACCGACTACCTTATTAAAATCAAATGTTTCTCCCGGTTGAATGATAGTACCGTTAATCTTTTTTGAAGCAATTTTCAAATTAGTTGTTCTATTCTTATTGTTTACATAATAAGAATAATAGGTTGCATATACATTAGAATAATATGAACTGAGCATTGTGCTTCTGTCGCCGTAATATCTGACACCGTTATAATCAGTATATGCTCTGACTTTTACATAATACTTTTTATTCTTTTTTAACTTTTTTATAGCTTTCTTGACAGTTTTTGGATTTTTGATTTTTACTTTTTTTAAGCCTTTTTTGAATTTGCTGTCCGTTGTATATGTAATCTCATAACCTGAGCAATTAACCTTTTTCCATTCAACTTTAAGCGTAGTTTTACTGAGCGTTACCGATGTAAGCTTTACTTTGCTCGGCTTAATAAATGTAAATACGGTATTTCCTACCTCACCGTAATAATTTTTATCGTTAACTGTTTTGTACGCCCTTATTTGATAGTAATAAGCAGTTGAATTTTTAAGTGAAGATACCTTATAAGATGTTTGGCTGTTTGAAACATGCGCTAAATGAACATAAGCGTTTTTAGCGCTGTCAAATTTCAATATTTCATAACCTGACACCTTAGAAGCCGCACTCCAGCTGATTACGGCTGAGGTTGCACTGCTTTTTTTTATCGAAACCGAGGCAATTTTTTCAGGTAAAATTATATAAGTTTTTGAGATACTGCCGGAATAATTACCAATTCCTTTAATTTTAATAGTAGCAACACCGGGAGCGTTGTTATTTGAATATGTTGCCGTAAAATCAGTATTTTGAATTAAATAATTATGGTTATACGCAACATAAACGACAGGCGTTATTGATTGACCGTTATAAACAAACGATGATTTTTCTAATGATACTGACACCTTTTTATCATCAAATTTAATTGGTGTGATTTTAAATTCCTTGACTGCTGTTCCCGAATAATTATTAATACCGGTAATTGTAGTCTTAACTGTGCCAACATCAACATTATTGCTGTATTTTACTGTATAATCCGTATTTTCTAAAAGAGTTATTCCATTATAGATAACTGCCGGATTTTTAGCTGTGCCGTCATAAACAAAGCTCTGCTGTGAAAGAGTTACGTTTGTATCTGTAAGCACCTTTGCATCATCGGCATAAGCTGAAAAAGAAAATCCAAGACACAATGCTGCAAATAATACAGATACAATTAAGCTTAAACTTTTTTTCATAATCATTCTCCTATTTATTTTGTCCGTAATAAGCATTTTTTCCATGCTTTCTTTGATAATGCTTATCAAGCAAATACTGCTCAATGCCTATATTAGATTCATTATCAAGTGCGGCAATTTGTTCTGTTTGATAAGCCATTTTTGAAACTTCTTCAAGAATTAAAGCATTTTCAACGGCTTTAAACGGATTTTTTCCCCAAGTAAAAGGCCCATGCCTATGAATTAAAATTGCAGGACATTCCTCAGGGCTTATTCCCCTGTTCTTAAATTCTTCAACAATAACTTTACCTGTGTTAAGCTCATATTTGCTATTAACCTCAGCTTCACTTAATCCCCTTGCGCAAGGAATTGAGCAATTTGCAAAGTCAGCATGGGTTGTTCCGTAAGCGTTAACGTCTCTGCCGGCTTGCGCCCAAGAACATGCCCAGGGTGAATGAGTATGAACTATACCGCCTATTTCAGGAAAGTTTCTGTAAAGTTCAAGATGAGTAGGCGTGTCAGAGGAAGGATTTAAATCGCCCTCAACCTTGTTTCCGTTCAAATCCATAACAACCATATCTGATGCTTTCATATCATCATATGGTACACCGGACGGTTTTATTACAAACAATCCTTTTTCACGGTCAATACCCGAAACGTTTCCCCATGTAAGAACAACAAGACCGTATTTCACAAGCTGAAGATTTGCTTTAAAGACATCTTCTTTAAGCTTTTCTAACATTTATGCCATCTCCTTACATACCAAGCTTATATGCAACATCGTTGTAAAAAAGTTCTTTTTTGAAAGAATTAATTTCTGTGTTTTTATTTATATGGATAAATTCTATACCCATAATCTCAGCAAAATCTCTCATATGCTCCGCCGTAAGTGAGTACGAGAGAACAGAGTGGTGAGCACCGCCTGCATAAATCCAAGCTTCTGCAGAGGTTTGAAGGCAAGGAAGAGGCTTCCAAAGAACGCCGGCAACAGGAAGCTTTGGCATATCATTTACCTGCTCTTTACATTCAACGTCATTAACAATCATTCTTAGCCTGTCACCCATATCAACAAGAGTAACTACAATAGCATTACCTGTCTGCGCTTTAAAAACAAGACGAGCCGGGTCTTCCCTGTCGCCGATGCCGAGAGGATGCACCTGAATTTTCGGCTTATTAGCCGCAATACTTGGGCAAACTTCGAGCATATGCGAGCCTAAAAGCATTTCATTGCCGGGTTCAAAGTGATAGGTATAATCTTCCATAAACGCCGTACCGCCGTTCATACCCTCAGCCATAAGCTTCATAATTCTTGTCATAGCGGCAACTTTCCAGTCTCCCTCTGCACCAAAACCGTAACCTTGGCGCATTAAATCCTGTGCGGCAAGACCTGGAAGCTGTCGAAGCTCCTGTAAATCCTCAAAGTTGGTATGAAAAGCGCCGAAACCGTTTTCATCAAGGAATTTCTTTATTGCAACTTCTTCCCTTGCCTGATAGCGAACAGAGCCGATATTATCAGTGTCAAATTCGTAATTATTCTTATATACCTGCATTTGTGCGTCGATTTCATCGTCGGTTACAGCATTGACATACTTAATGATATCTCCTACTCCGTAATGGTCAACCTGCCAGCCAAGTTTGATTTGCGCTTCAATTTTATCACCGTCTGTTACGGCAACATTTCTCATATTATCCGAAATACGAAGAACACGAAGCTTTCTCGATTCACTTGCACCTATAGCAGCTCTCATCCAAATTCCCATTTTGTTTTGGAATTGTTCGTCTTTCCAATAGCCGGCTATAACCTTGACTTTCTTTCTCATTCTTGCATGAATATATCCGTGCTCTCTGTCGCCGTGAGCAGACTGATTAAGATTCATGAAGTCCATATCAATAGAATCCCACGGAATGTCACGATTATATTGTGTATTAACGTGAAGATAAGGTTTATTAAGTGCATTTAGACCTGAAATCCACATTTTTGACGGTGAAAACGTATGCATCCAAGTAATAATACCCGCACAATTAGGCGTATTATTGGCTTGTTCGATTACATTCAATATTTCACTTGATGTTTTAACACATGGCTTGGCAACAACCTTGCAAGGAAGCTTTTTGCTCCATTCGTCGCACATATCCTGCGCATGTGAATTAATATCGGCAAATATTTCTTCGCCGTAAAGATGCTGTGTGCCTACAATAAACCAAAATTCATAATCTTTAATAGCCATAATTGCTCTCCTTAAATATTTTCAACAGCCGATTTTTCAACTGCCAATGATTTTTTATAAAGCGTTATATATTTTTCAAAACCGTTTACGTCATTAATATCAGGCTCTACGGTTGAAATTTCATATTTGGAAAATACTTTTTTATCCAAAAATTCTTCAAGTGGCAAACCAAAGTTGTTCTTAGCGTAACTTGCAAGAACTGCAATTCCCCAAGCGCCGCCTTCGCCTGCGGTTGATAAAACCGAAACAGGTGTTTTCATAGCTCCTGCCATTAGTTTTTGGCCTACATATTTTGTCTTAAACAAACCGCCGTGACCCATAAGCTTATCAATATCGACATTTTCTTCTTCAAGAATTTCCATTCCGATTTTAAGTGTAGCAATGGCAGAATAAATATGTGTTCTCATAAAATTAGCAAGATTAAAATTAGAATTTTCACTTCTTAACACCATTGGTCTTCCTTGTGAAAATCCTGTAACCGGTTCACCTGAAAAATAGTTAATTGATACAATTTTGCCGCAATCACTGTCACCTTTTAATGCTTCGTTATAAAGCAAATCATATATTTCACCTTTTGTAAGATTATTACCTGAAAGAGAAGAAAATTCAATAAAGAGTTTAACCCAATAATCAAGGTCGGTACAGCAATTATTGCAATGCACCATGGCAACGGGCTTACCTGTTGGGGTTGTCACCATATCAATTTCCTCATAAACCCTTGAAAGCTGCTTTTCAAGAACTATCATTGAAAATATAGACGTGCCCGCAGAAATATTACCAGTCCTTTGAGCAACGCTGTTTGTTGCAACCATACCTGTTCCGGCATCACCTTCAGCCGGACACATTAATGCACCTGCTTTAAGTGTACCGCTCGGGTCTAAAAGCTTAACTCCGTCTTCACTCAAAGTACCTGAATTTTCGCCTGCCAAAAGCACTTTAGGTAAAATGTCTTTAATATTCCAATCAAACTGCTTAACATTTTCAAGATTTGAAAATTTTTCAAGCATTTCTTGGTTATAGTCATTAATATCGCTGTCTATAGGGAACATTCCTGATGCATCGCCTATTCCTAAAGTCTTTTTACCTGTTAGCTTATAGTGAACATATCCTGCAAGAGTCGTTATATATGAAATATCCTTTACGTGCTCCTCATTATTGAGAATTGCTTGATATAAATGAGCAATGCTCCAACGTTGAGGAATATTGAAATTAAATACTCTTGTTAATTCCCGTGCCGCCTGAGCCGTGGTTGTATTTCTCCAAGTTCTGAAAGGGACAAGCAAATTATCGTCCTTATCAAACGCCAAATAGCCGTGCATCATAGCAGAAAACCCTATTGCAGAAAGCGAGGTGATTTTAGAAGAAAACTTATTTTCACATTCATCATTAAGTGACTTATATGCCGATTGTAAACCATGCCAAATATCATCAATGCTATAGGTCCAATATCCTTCAACAAGTTTGTTTTCCCAATCGTAGCTGCCTGTCGCCAAAACATTAAACTCGTCATCAATTAATATTGCTTTAATTCTCGTTGAGCCGAATTCGATTCCAAGGCACTCACTGCCGTTAAGTTTAAAGTTACTCATAAAATTTCTCCAAAACAAAGTGTACATTAAATCAAAGTAATTTTACAATATTAATTTATATTTTTCAAGTAGTATATTATATATTTATATAAAAAAACAACAAAATAAAAAAGGAGCGGCATAAGCTGCTCCTTTTTGGTGCTGGTGACCGGACTTGAACCGGTACGGTATTGCTACCGAGGGATTTTAAGTCCCTTGCGTCTGCCGATTTCGCCACACCAGCGTGCAATAGATATAATAATAGATTTAACGAATAAAGTCAAGAACTTTTTTTGAAAACCGTCAATAATAAAATGCAATACTTATAAAAAAAATAGCAGATACCAAATGGTATCTGCTATTTTTGGTGCGAGAGACGGGACTTGAACCCGTACGAGTCGCCCCACACGCCCCTCAAACGTGCGCGTCTGCCGATTCCGCCACTCTCGCTCAACAGTTGACATTATAACAGAACGTTATACGTATGTCAATACTTATTTTGCCAAATTTTGAAATTATTTAATCAGTTTTCAAAAGTTTTTCACGCTCTTTATAATCAGGCATAAATTCACTGACAAAACTATAAAAATCCTTACTGTGATTATGATGCCTGATATGTGCAAGTTCGTGAACAACTACGTAATCAACTGCTTCTTTGGGATATAGCATCAAATAATATGAAAAACAAATTGAATTTTTACCGCTGCAAGACCCAAAACGCTTTTTGGCGGAAGTAATCTTAATACCTGTCGGCTTAACATTCATAAGCCTTGAATAATAATCAACTCTTCCTATCAAGTATTCCTTTGCAAGATTAATAAGTTTATTTTTTTCATCATCGCTTATATCATATTTTTCAAACTTTTTCTTCTTGCGTTCAATTGCATTTTCAAGCCATGCTTCATTTTTTGAAACAAAAGCATTAATCTCCCTATTTGTGACAAAATAAGGAGCTTTAACAACGGCACACATATCATCATCTACAGAAAGCGAAAGCGTTTTCCTGTTGCTTTTAATAATCTTAATTTCCATTAATCCTTTGGTTTCTTCATCGTTAATCCTATACGTTTTTTATCAATATCAAGGGAAATTACCCAAACTGTGACAATATCCCCTACCTTCAATACGTCACCGGGATGTTTGATATATTTGTTGGTAATTTGAGAAATATGAACAAGGCCGTCTTGATGAACGCCGATATCTACAAAAGCTCCGAAATCAATTACATTACGAACAGTACCCTTAAGTTCCATACCTACCTTTAAATCTTCAATACCCATAACATCTGTACGAAGCATAGGTGCCGGAAGTTCATCACGAGGGTCTCTTCCCGGTTTTGAAATTTCTTTAGTTATATCAATAAGGGTCGGTTCGCCGATATCAAGTTGCTTTGCAAGCGCAGACGTGCCAACGCTTTCAACATATTTTCCGACAGCCGATACAATTCCTTTCCTTACGTCATCGTCAGATACTGAGCAGATTTTCAAAAGCTTACGTGCCGCATCGTAACTTTCAGGGTGAACGGCGGTATTATCAAGAACATTTTCGCTTTCGGCAACTCTTAAAAAGCCTGCGCATTGCTCAAACGCTTTAGGACCGAGCATTGAAACTTTTTTTAATTCATCACGTGATTTGAATACTCCGTGCTCCTGCCTGTAGCTTACTATATTATTAGCGATTTTGCTTGAAACGCCTGCAACACGATTGAGAAGTTGAGCGGAAGCCGTATTGAGATCAACACCAACCGAGTTTACACAATCTTCAACCACACCGTCAAGTGCACTTGAAAGTTGATTTTGAGGCATATCGTGCTGATATTGACCGACTCCGATTGCCTTGGGGTCAATCTTAACAAGTTCGGCAAGCGGGTCCTGCAAACGTCTTGCAATAGAAACAGCACTTCTAAGCGATACATCATATTCAGGAAACTCCTCAGCCGCAAGCTTTGAAGCTGAATAAACCGAAGCGCCTGCTTCACTTACAACCATATATGTTATACCGCAGTTAAGCTCCTTAATAACATCAGCGGCAAAAACCTCGGTTTCGTGAGATGCAGTACCGTTACCGATTGCAAACATTTGAACATTATATTTTTTAACAAGGTCTTTAATAATTTTCTTAGCCTGTTCAACCTTGTTATGAGGAGGAACAGCATAAATAACACTTGTATCAAGCACTTTGCCTGTTTCATCAACAACAGCAACTTTACAACCTGTTCTGTAACCGGGATCAAGACCTAAAGTAACTTTGCCTTTAACCGGGGGTTGCATTAGCAAATGCCTTGTGTTTTCAGCAAATACTCCTATTGCTTTTTCATCGGCATTTTCTGTTAATGAATTACGCAGTTCACGCTCAATTGATGGGAATATGAGCCTTGAATACGAATCATCAATAGCCTCCTTTACAAGCTCCTCTGTCGGCGAACTTTCCTTAATATAAAGATTATAAAGAATTGTTAAAGCTGTGATTTTATCATAATCAATACCAACCTTCAAGAAACCTTCCTTCTCACCTCTGTTAAATGCCAAAACGCGGTGTGGCGCTACGCTTGAAATCGGCTCTGTATACTCCTTATACATTTCATATACGCCAAGGTCGTCTTTTGTACCTGTAACAACAATATTACCGTGGTTTTTGATAGAATATCTAAGCATTTTTCTGCCTGACGGGTCATCTGAAACATATTCAGCAATTATATCCTTAGCGCCGTTGATTGCGTCCTCAATGCTTTCAACCTCGTCATTAAGATATTTTTCGGCTTCTTCAATCGGTGATGAGCAATTTTTATCCTGAGCATAAATAAAATCAGCAAGACCTTGCAATCCCTTAGCTTTTGCAACTGAAGCTCTTGTTTTACGTTTAGGTCGAAACGGTCTGTATATATCCTCAAGTTCTGTTAATGTTGTCGCATTTTCAATAGATTTTCTTATTTCATCAGTCATAAGATTCTGCTCTTCTATAGATGAAATAATCTTATCCTTTTGCTCCTCCATATTGCGAAGATAAGTAAGTCTTTCTGACAAATTTCTGAGTAATTGGTCATCAAGCGAGCCTGTGACTTCTTTTCTGTATCTTGCAATAAAAGGAATAGTGTTTCCGTCATCAATAAGTTTTACTGTATTTTCAACCTGCCAAGGCTTAAGCGAAAATTCATCAGTGAGTTTTTGTAAAATATTCATAATATATCCTTTCAAGGTGATAAAGGTATTTTAACAGATTAGCACAAAAAATTAAAGAAAAATTTGTTAAATATTATTGTGCTATCAAAAATAATTTGATAAAATAAATAAAAAAGGAGGCAACACAATGAAATTTGAAGAGCTTATAAAAGATAGATATTCATGCAGAAAATTTAAGGATACACCGGTAGAAAAGGAAAAGATTGAAAAAATACTTGAAGCTGCGCTTGTTGCACCGACTGCCTGCAATTTACAACCTCAAAGAATTTTAGTGTTAACAGATAAGAATATAATTAAAGCACTTGATGATGAAAAATGCACAAGATTCACGTTTGACGCTCCCCTTATTTTTGTTATGTGTGTTGACAGGTCAAAGGCTTGGACAAGAAAATACGATGGTATTTCGTCGGCAGAGGTTGACAGTAGTATTGCAATGACTCAAATGATGCTTCAAGCTCAGGAATTGGGGCTTGGCACAACTTGGGTTATGGCATTAAATCCTGATATTGCAAAAAAGGTATTAAACATTCCCGAAAATCTTGACGTAATTTCATTTATGCCGACCGGTTACCCGGCTGATGATGCTCAAATTAATCCACTTCATTACAAGCATATTGACATTGATGAAATGGTAAAATTCAACAAATTTTAAATTGACAGAATAAAAAAAGAACGGCTGACGGGTGTGTCCCGAAAGTCGTTCTTTTTATTAGTTTTTCTTTACATTCTTTTCAAATTTAATCAAATAATTAATTGTAACTGTTCCGACAACTATACCCGTCGCAATACCGACAGTCATAATTACTGTATCAATTCCGTTTCTGTAAAGCATTTTACTGTTGGAATTTACTATTCCGTACATAGTATAATATAGTGCACCACCGGGCAAAAGAGGAATGATTCCCGGAACTAAAAATACATTTGAAGGCGCTTTCAAAATTCTTGCGCAAAGTTCACTGTAAAGATAAATCAAAAAAGCTGCGGCAAAATTTGCAAAAAACAAACTTTTGGTAAGCTTAAAAAACAAAAGATAGAAAGCAAATCCTACAGCACCGCCTACCGTTGATGCGGCAACATTCTTTTCGCTAACTCTAAAATAAATTGAAAAGCCTAAAGTGCCGATGCCTGCCATAATAATTTGAAGAATTTCTTTATTCATTTAAGAACACCTCCTAAAAGCAGAACGGAAACGGCAAAGCCTCCTGCAATGGCAACAGCAACAAATACTGCCTCCACAAAACGATAAAGCCCTGTTACTATATCACGATTAAACATTTCCTTGATTGAATTAACAAGCAACAGCCCCGGAATGAGAAGCATTATTACACCTATCATCACTTTGTCAACATTATTTCCGAAGCCAAAATGAGTAAATATCAGCGCAATTAGGCCCGAAACGAGACTTGCAATGAAAGTATAAATAACATTATTAATGTTGCGTAGTTTAAAGTTATAATCCATAAAATAGACGGCAATTGCTATAACTGCGGCTGCCGTACCGTCAAGCATATCTCCACCGAAAAAAACTGCAAAACCACCTGCGGCAAGCATATATCCAATGCATTTCAGAAGTTTTTTGGGCTTGGTTTTTTTAGGGTTGTTTATAATATCGCTAAGCTTGACTAAGTTAGGTTTATTTGTACAAATATATCTTATAAGTGCATTAATATCCTCAAGCCTGCCAAGGTCAGTGCCGCCGGAAGTTACACGAACACTTTGCGTATAATGAGTCCCGTCAGGTCCTTTTATTGTTACGACAATAAGGCTTGTAATTGCATAAATTTCTATATTTTCAAAGCCGTATGCATTGTAAATTCTGTAAAGCGAATCTTCCACTCTTTTAATCTCGGCACCCGTTTCAACGTATTGCCTGCCGAGCGACAAGGTTAATTCCAAAAACTGTTCACATTCAAAATTGTTCATAAACATCCCTCAAGATTAATAATATTGGTAAACGCTCATTTTGTCAACAGATTATAAAGAAATTTCTAAGAAACGAAAAAATCATTGTAATACTTAATAAAATATGATATCTTATAGTTGATAAGAGGTAACATAATGACAAATTCAAAAATAAACTCAAAGCGTATAAATATATTTATAATAATGATTGTAATTGCATTTATTATATCAAGTTACATTTTTACGCCCTATTCAAAAAATTACAGTGTAGAGGTTCAAAATCCAAACAGAAAAATGATTGCACTAACCTTTGATGACGGTCCGAGTGACTATACTCAAACTCTATTAGACGGACTTAATCAAAAAGGAGCGAAAGCAACATTTTTCGTTCTTGGTAAAAAAGCCGTAAAAAATGCATCTGTATTAAAAAACATAGTTGCAGATGGGCACCTTCTCGGCAATCATACATATACACACATTGATATGCTTAAAACAAATAAGGGTATTATAAAAGAGCAAATATATTCAACAAATAAAATAATCAAAGAAATAACCGGAACAGACGTTAAGTTTTACAGGCCGCCATACGGTCATTACTTTGGCAATACGTTAAACGCTATTGATGATATGATTGCGGTTAAATGGACTAATGACTCAATTGATTGGAAGCATCAAGATGAGGATTACGTCTATAATTATATTGTAAACAAAGCACACGACGGTGAAATTCTTCTTTTACACGATACAAAGCAAACAACGGTTAAAGCTGCACTAAGAGCTATTGACACACTTCAGTCGCAAGGCTACTCTTTTGTGAGAGTTGATGAACTTCTTTGCAGAAACGGGGACAAACTTGCACCGGGAATTGCATACCGTGGGTGCAAAATGAATAAAAAACCTACTTGGTTTTAAGAAAGGACAACATTATGAATAAGAAAATCATATCCATCATTTTATCATTAATAATGACTATTTGCACAGTTATAATACCTGTCAGTGCCTATGCCGATAATTATTATATTTCAGGCGTTGATATATCTGAGCATAATGATAATGTTAACTTATCAGCCTTAAAAGCTCAGGGTTACAGTTTCGTTATGATAAGACTTGGATATTTCAATCACCTTGACAATAAATTTTATGAGAACGTTCAAAACGCAGTTAATGCAGGAATGAATTTCGGTGTATACCTTTATTCTTATGCTTTTAATTCTGCTGAAGCACAAACTGAAGCGCAATTTGCAATTAACGCGTTATCTACCCTTTCGCAAGAGGCTAAAGCATTAATGACTTATCCTGTTGCTTACGATATTGAAGATAGCTCAATATCTTCAAAACTTGATAAAAATGCAATAACAAATAACGCACTTTTGTTTACTTCCCTATTATCTCAAAACGGATATGACACAATGGTTTATTCAAATACATATTGGTTTAACACGTTTATTAATGCAGATTTACTTTCGCAAAACGGCATTAAATTATGGTGTGCTGATTACACTTCTTCACCTATGACTAAGGGCAATACCTCAATCGGAAACACTAATTCATTTGCTTATATGTGGCAATACAGTGACAGCCAAATTGACCAAAATGTCATCTTGATGACCGACGCTCAAAATCTCACTGTCAAATTGTCGAAATCGAGCGTTACATATAATGGAAAAGCGCAAAAACCAAGCGTTACGGTATATAATCAAAGCGGTCAAAAAATCCCGGCAGCATATTATACGGTTAAGTATTCAAGCAATACTAAGCCCGGTAAAGCAACTGTTAAGGTTGATTTTAACGGTATATTCTTTGGCAGTAAGACGGCAAACTTTATAATTAAGCCAAAAAAGCCAACTCAAAAGAAGCTTAAATCAAAATCCAAGAAACAACTTAATGTTTCTTGGAAAAAAGATAAGAATGTGAGCGGATATGAGATAAAATATTCAACCTCATCAAAATTTACAAGAAAAACAACAAAAACAGTTAAAGCTGGCAAAAAATCAACCGGTGTTACAGTTAAGAAATTAAAATCACGCAAGAAATATTATGTTAAACTGAGAAGCTACAAAACAATTAACGGCAAAAAATATTATTCATCATACTCAAGCACCAAGAGCATAAAAACAAAATAAACCAAAAGGACTGCTCAAACTTAATTTTTGAGCAGTCTCTTTTTGTTTATACAAAAAATCCTGCTAATACGCAAGTATTAACAGGATTTTATTAATGCACACTGAACAAAATCAGTTTGTTTAAACTGCTTTATATTAATCTTCTATTATTTTATTGACATAATCAAGAACAACGTCGCAAGCGCCGTCTATTCCGATTTTTGAGGTACTGATAATTAAATCATAATAACGGGAATCGCCCCATTTTTCCTTAGAATAGAAATTATGATAAGCCTTTCTCTTTTTATTATTTTTAATAATCATATCCTCAACCATAACAGGGTCGAGATGTTCAATTGAAGCAATACGTTCCATCTTATGATGCATATCAGATGTAACAAAGACCTTAATCATGCAATCAAAATCTCTTAAAATGTAGCTTGCGCATCTGCCCAAAACCACAAAGGATTCCCCTGCCTGCGCTCTTTCTTTAAGAAAATCAAATTGCATTTGAGCAATAGTATCCTCAGGTGAGTTACTAAGACCGTCAACAGACCTTGAAAGCCAAATATTACGAGCTTTTTCATCATACTTTTTAAGTTGGTCAAGATTAAGTTTTTTCTCTTGGGCTATATGCTCGATAATATTTTTATCATAGAATTTAACATTAAGTGTTTTTGCAAGATGTTCGGCAATAACACGACCACCCGAACCGTATTCTCTGCCAATAGAAATGATAAATTGTTTTGCCATACCTATTCACCTCTTAGAAATATCTTAATTTAATTACAATCATAGCAATAATAATTACTATAGCGGTAGCAGGAATTGCCGTTTTGCAATATTTGCCCCATCCGACAGGATGACCTGCTTTAGAAATAACCGAAGTGCCTACAACGTTTGCCGAAGCACCTATTGGCGTTGCACTGCCGCCGATATCCGTACCGACTGAAAGCGCATAAGCCAAAACAGGAAGCTGGGCGCCGGCTGTAGTTGCCGCAAGACTTTTAATAACAGGAACCATTGTTGCCGCAAACGGAATATTATCAACAAATGCGCTTGCAATTGCAGAAATCCACATAATGATAAGTACCATTGCAAATACATTTCCGCCACATACTTTTTCAATAAACGAAGCAATCATTTCAAGAACACCTGTTTGCTCCAAACCGCCGACTACAACAAACAAGCCAACAAAGAATAAAAGCGTTTTATAATCAACTTTTTTAAGAATAACACCTATGTGCTTAAATGAGGTAATAAGAGTGATAAGAGCAATTACAACGCCGATAAATGCAACAGTCAAGCCTGTTTGAGCATGAGTTACAAGAAGAACAATTGCAATGATAAAAATAATTGTGCTTACTATAAAATCCTTTTTATTTTCAATAGCGTCGCCGGGATTAGGAAATGTTGACGGGTCTATTTTTTCATCCTTGTTTGCAGTAAGTTCCTTTTTAAATGCAAAGAAGAAGAAAATAATAATTGCAATAAGAGCAATTCCTGCGATAAGACCTGTATTCGTAAGAAAATCAGCAAAACTATATCCGAGAGCAGTACCGATTATAATATTTGGAGGATCACCGCACATTGTTGCAGAACCGCCAAGGTTAGCACAAAAAATTTCTGCTAAAACCATCGGGACAGGACTAAACTTAAGCAATTGCGAAAGTTCAACTGTTACTGCCGCAAGGAAAAGAATAACCGTAATACTGTCAATAAACATTGAAAGAACAGCACTCATAATCATAAATGTTACAAGTATCGGCATAACCTTATATTTAACAGCCTTAGCGATTGTCAGGCAAAGCCAACGGAAAAAGCCTGCTTTAGCCATACCTTCAACCATTACCATCATTCCTGCGATAAAAATTATGGTTGCCCAATTTATACCGCTTGAACTTTCGCTTCCTTTACCTGAAGTGTGCCAAAACTCCGTGGTAAATATGCTTTTAATGTTTAAAGTTTCAATAATCGCATTTGGGCTTCTCATACAAATAGCAAATACTATAATAATTGTAGCGAGACCGCAACCGAGAGTAACCCAATGGCGTGGAATTTTATCCATAATTATAAGTGCAAACATAAGCACAAATATTACTATGGCGAAAATCTGTGATACCATTCTTATGCCTCTTTTCTAAATATATAACTTATTTTATTATAATAAGTTAAAAACAGATTTTCAAGAGATATTATGAATTTATTATCTAAAAATGTAAAAAAATACACTCCCAAGGGGAGTGTATTTTAAAAATCATTCTTCGTTTTTTAAAGCCTCGTTTGGATGAACAACCACTTTTATTTCATGGGTCATAAATTGGTCGGCTTTCGTTATTGTAACAGTTAGATTTTTATAATCAAAAGAATAATTAACCTCCGGAATAATACCCGTTATTTCAGTAATCCAACCGTTAACCGTCGATACGTCAAGTTCTTCCTCATCTTCCAATTTAAAATATTCTCTGAAGTCCTCAAGCGAAGCGGTGCAAAGAACCTTATAGGTGTTATCTCCTATTTTTTTAAATTCGTCGATTTCTTCATCTCGTTCGTCCCAAATTTCCCCAACAATTTCCTCAAGTATATCTTCCATAGTAACAATACCTGAGGTTTCGCCGTATTCATTAACAACTACTGCCAAATGATTATGGTCTGTTTGCATATCCTTAAACAAAACATCAAGACTGACAGTTTCAGGAACAAAAACAGGAGTATGCAGTATTGATTTTAAATCGAAATTCTTTTCATTTCTTTTTAACAAATAATCACAAGCGTGAAGAATACCGATTATTTTATCAGGGTTATCTTCATAAACAGGAATACGTGAATAACTTTCCTCTTCGATAATTTCAAGTATTTCCTTATCACTTGCATCATAAGAAATGCTGATAACAGATTTTCTCGGAGTCATAACATCCTCGGCAGTCATTTTATCGAGTTTAAACACATTTTTTATGTATTCAATATCATCATGGTCGAGAGATCCCTCGTCAGCACCTGCGTCAAGCATAAGTACAATATCCTCTTCCGATACAGGTTCTTCTTTTTCGTGAGGGTCGATACCGACAAGCCTTAAAACTGCATTAGTGGAAATAGTTAAGAACCAAATAATAGGCTTTAAAACAGCAGCTAAAAAGGAAATAATGCCACAAACTGAATTTGCAAGTTTTTCCTTATGCTTCATAGCAATTCGTTTTGGGACAAGTTCACCGAAAATAAGAGTAAAATACGATAAAATAAGAGTTACAAGCACAACAGCAACTGTATTAATAATTTTGGTATTATCAGCCGATAAATTAAATGCTTTTGAAATAGCAGATGATAAAACCTCAGCAAAATTGTCCGCAGCAAAAGCAGAGCCAAGAAAACCTGCAAGGGTAATTCCTATCTGAATTGTTGAAAGGAATTGAGTAGGTTCTTCAATTATTTTAAGCATTTTTACAGCTTTTTTATTGCCGTCCTCTGCAAGAGCCCTAACCTTTTTTTCATTAAGTGAAATAACTGCGATTTCAGTTGCTGCAAAAAAGGCATTAAGAGCAATAAGTATAATCTGTAATAATATTTGTTTAATCATTTAAGTAATTTAACCTCCAAATAATAATGTAATTATGTGCATCCTAAAAAAGCTAATTAATTATATAGCTAAATACGCACAGCCTGTTGTTAAGAACTACATTACAAATCTTTAAAGGTAAAGAATAAACAGTAAAAAAGCTACTTCGAGGTAGCGGATCCACAAAACCATCTCCTTAGATATATTGAATACAATATTATCGTGTTTTCGTTATCAAGTCAATAGATATTTTTATTTTTTAGACCAAACGCTAAGTTCGAGTATTCCGTCCTTACTGCCGGAAAGGAAAAGTATATCGTTTTGCTTGAATTTATAGTCGGGAGTAATAATATCGTTTACGTTATCGTTATTTTCAATAGCAATTATGTTCAGACCAAAATGTTTGCGAAGATTAATATCCTCAACACTTTTGCCGATAAATTTATCAGGGACAACCATTTTGGAAACATTAATTCTTTCACTAAGTTGAACGAAATCAAGCATTCTTTCGGTTTCAAGTCTGCTTGCAAGGCGAATTGCCATATCTCTTTCAGGAAATACTACCTCAGCCCCGAGCTTTTCAAGAATGACACCGTGTTCTGCACTCATAGCTTTTGCTATAACCTTCGGAATGCCCAGTGAAACAAGATTAAGCGTAGTAAGAATAGAAGAATCCATGTGTTCTCCGATACATACGATTGCAACATCGCAATTTTGAATACCGGTTTCAATCAACGTTTTCTTTTCAAGATTATTAACTATAAACGCATTTTCAGTTACTTCTCTTATTTCACGTACTTTTTCCTCATTGCTGTCAATAGCTATGATTTCAGAGCCTGATTCAGCTAAGTCAAGTGCCAAAGCAGTGCCAAATCTGCCAAGACCTACTATGCCGTAAGTCATTTTATTGTTTTTAGATTTTTTAAACATAATTTCACCTTATCCTATTGAAATATTGCCCTCGGGAAAAGTTACCCTTTCCCCTCTTGAAAAATACCAAAGAGTAACAATTGTCATAGGTCCAAGCCTTCCTATAAACATAATTATCATTGAAAGGATTTTTGAAGCAGCGGAAAGCGAGGTCGTAATACCTGTTGTTAAACCTACTGTACCGTATGCGGATACCACTTCAAACAGTATATCTCTGAGTTCTAACTGAGGTTCAAAAATCGAAATTAAAAATGTGCCTATTAAAACCACATTTATTCCCAATACAGTAACTACCGCCGCTTTTCTAAAAGCATTTTTAGGTATTGCATACTTAAAAGCTTTTTCACCTTTATTAGTTGCAGCAGATACAATTCCCTTGAATAAAACAAAAACAGTCGTCGTTTTAATACCGCCTCCGGTTGAGCCGGGAGAAGCACCGATAAACATTAAAACTATCATAACAATTATGCCGGCATTTGAAAAATTGCTCAAATTAAAAGTAGAAAAGCCTGCAGTTCGTGCCGAAACACTGTTAAATAATGCACCCAGCCAAGTAATATTATTAGTTAATTTAATCATAACGGCACCGAAAATAATTAAAATAACGGTAACCCAAATAACAACTTTTGAATGCATAGAAAGCGACTTCCATTTAAGTTTATTAGTCTTTATGTCTTTAATTACAAAAAAGCCTATACCGCCTAAAATGATTAGCATACAGGTTACAACATTGAGATATACGTTGTTTTTATATGCCGCAAGGCTTTGAAAATTGCCGAGTATATCAAATCCGGAATTATTAAAAGCGGCTATTGAGTGAAAAGCGCTGATACCAAGAGCTTTTGGGAAACTAAAGTCTTTAGAAAAGGCAATAAAGCTTAAAATTGTTCCGATTAATTCAAAAGAAATAGTTGTGAAAAATATTTCTTTTATAAATTTAACAATCCCCTTACCGGAGTTAAGATTTAATGCTTCTTTGACAAGGCTGCGACTTTTGAAATTAACCCTTTTGCCCATTGCAATAATAATTCCTGTGCCAAGCGAAGTAATACCCAAGCCGCCGATTTGAATTAATACTGCAAGAATAAATCTGCCAAACGGAGTAAAGGTATTTGCCGGGTCAACAGTTATAAGCCCTGTAACGCAAACAGCACTTGTTGCAGTGTAAAGAGAGTCAATATACTTTAAATTAACGCCGTCATTAAGGCTTATCGGCAACATTAAAATTAATGAGCCTAAAATGATAGTTGCGGCAAAGCCGAACGCTATTATTCTTGCCGGTGATTGCGACATTACAAATTTCTTAATTCTCAAGATTTCACCGCCTTTTATCAAAATATTGACATTATTATATATCAACAAAATATAAAAGTAAAGATATAAAAGAAAAGTTCTCACTTTGACTCAGCAGAAAATGTTAAACAAAAATCTAACAATTAGCCGGACGGGTCAATTTTGAGAACTTTTCATTTTATTTTTTATAAACGGTGCTTTTAAAAGCTGATTCGATATCCATAAGATTTTCGTAAGTATACCAAGGTGCTTCACATTTAACCATATTAACTAAAAAAGGACAAATTTCCTTATCTATAATATACTTATTAATTTCAAACGAGTCACGAATATTTTTCGTAAGATATGTATCGTTGAAAAGTTGAAAATCAGTCAAAAGCATAAATACACCTTGTTGAAATTTCATTCGTGTGTTAGTCGGAACATCAATAAGCTTAGCTTTCGGAGCAGCATTTGACGCAATAGAATCAAGATGCTTTCTAAAGTCTGAAGAGATTGACACCTTCTTGTTTTCAATAAGTTCCTTAATAGATTTTTTTACACTTGTTTCGTCAAAATAGCTTACGTAAACATTAAGTTCATTAAGCCATTTATCAGCAACCTGAATATCACTTGTATAATCGTCCATATCTCGAAGTTTTAAGACATATAAAACGATATCCTCGTCAAAATAAGTTCTGTCCTTTAATGCAAATGACAGTGAGGGATATAAACTTTTTGTGAAATCGATAAGCGGCGACAAATGATAATAATGCTGCGCAAAAGCGGAAATCTCATACAAGTGTTCAGTACTTGCATTACCCATTGTCTTGTTAAATACATAAACAAAATCGCCAAGAGATTTATAATAATCAAAAACAAAGTCCGAATTAATATGCTTAATGCCAAGGTCTGAATTTTCAAGTGCAAATTTTTGTTCTCTGTAAAAAGTCGGAAGCAGGCGACGGTTTGGGTCGTTAATGCGTTCACCACGATAAAACAGCTTTTCGCCAGATAAAAACGGGTCAAGAATGATAGTATTAAAATCCTCAATATTATCAATTCTTTTACTTACATGGCTGAAATCAATATCAAGATTATCCTCGATCTTAACGCTTATTTCATCAAGCTTTTGCCTTAACAGTTGTCTTGCAGACGGGCGATAAAAAATATTATTCAATATTCATCACCAACTGATATGCAGACTCTGTTGCGTTTGCAATCCTACCGATTTTCTTGCTGTCGCCAATATTATATACTTTATAAGAATCAGAGTTTTTAATATCATTGTAAAGCGAATTATCACTTCTTACGCCAAGTGATAAAACAACTAAATCAACTTTAATCGCAACTGCTTTATTTTCTTTCAAATTCTCAAGTTCAATTCCGCTTGAAGAAACAGAAAGAAGCTTATGGGATGTTAAAAATTCAGTTCCTGCTTTTTCAAGAACAGGCAAAGCGTCATCAAGCTGTTGAAACCATGCACCCGGCGCTATTTTATCAGCCATTTCAACAACAGTCACCTTGTTGCCCTTAGATACAAGAAGTTCGCTTGTTTCAAGACCTGTCATACCTGAGCCTATAACAGCAACCTTTTTATTACTAATATCAATACTGCCGTTAAGAACTTGAGTAACCGTAACAACATTGTCGCCGTTAAATGATTTAGGATGAATTGCATTTCCGCCTGTTGCAGTAATAACAATTTCAGGCGAATAAGAAGCAATAATATCTTTATCAGCCTTTATATCAAACAATACTTTTGCACCGCTGTTTATTGCGTTTGAAAGTAAATCCTCGCAAACCCAATTAATTTTTTCTTTATGAGGCGGTTTGCTTGCTAAATTGAGCTGACCGCCTTGCTTGCTTTCTTTTTCAAGAACAGTAACATCAAAACCACGCTTTGAAAGAAGCTCAGCAGCAGTTAATCCGGCGCATCCTGCACCGATAATGAGAACTTTTCTGCCGTTACCGTTTTGCTTAAGGCTTACATTTTCTCTGCCTACAAAAGGATTAACCGAGCAATTACCGTGAGTATATTTATATGCTCCTTTCATCATACTCTCAAAGCAATATAAACAACAAACACAACGTTTAATAAGATTTTCATTACCGCTTTTAACCTTGTTTGGCCAATGAGGGTCGGCGATAAGAGGCCTGCCGAGTGAAATAAAATCTTGGGTACCCTCTTCAAGCTGCATTTCAGCCTGTTTAGGTGAACGAATGAGGTTAGCGGCTATAACAGGAATATCAACAACCTTTTTTACCTCGCTTGCAAGATATTTTCTCCAACCCGGAGTAAATGTGGTAGGTTCAAGCCAATAATTAAATGTATCATAAGCAGCAGAGGAAACATCAATGGCATCAATGCCTTTATCACTCAGGATTTTAGCCATTTTAATTCCTTCTTCTAAATTGTAGCCCTTGCCGTTTTGACCGATTTCGGAATACATTTCATCAACCGTAAGGCGAACTACAATCGGAAAATCTTTACCGCAATTTGAACGAATACCGTCAATAATTTCAAGCAAAAATCTCATTCTGTTTTCTAAGCTTCCGCCGTATTGGTCAGTGCGCTTATTTGTATTTGGCGATAAAAACTGTTGAATCAAATAACCGTGGGCAGCATGAAGTTCAACACCGTCACACCCTGCTTTTTTAACTCTTACAGCACCCTCAATAAATTGGCAGATAATTCTTTTTATTTCATTAACGGAAAGTTCACGATTAACGCTGTCGCTCATTTTACTGCGTTCGCACTTACTCGGCGCAACAGTTCGTGGAACTATATGCTTATCCTGAAGTTTTTTACCTTGCGGAATTACTGCTTGTGTTAATATTTTGGTATATAGATTACCCATAAGCTTACTGCCTATGTTGCAAATCGGTACAGTGCCTATCATCAAGCCGAGATTTTGCCTGCCCGGATGATGAAGCTCAACCATAATCTTACAGTTATGCTTATGTATCCTATCCGCCATTTCACGAAGCGCCGGAATTTGATAATCGTGGCTCATACCAAGTTGACCGAATGAGGATGCACCGGTAATATCATTAATTCGAGTAATCTCTGTAAAAATAAGACCTACTCCGCCCTTGGCACGTTCTTCGTAATAATCCATCATAGTTTCGGTAGCGCAGCCGTTATATTGACCAAAGCCCATACACATCGGCGCCATAACTATTCTGTTTTTAATTTCAACATTACCTATTTTCATAGGCGAAAACAACATATCGTAGCTCATAAAAACCCCTTAAGATGCTAATTATTTTGTTTTTTTCTTTTTATTGCCGGTTTTGTGCCTATCCTCTTTTTTACCGTACATAGCTTCCATTCTTGCGTCTTCTCTTTTACACCAACTTCTAAACCATAGATAAATCAACAAAACAACGACAACAAGTACAATTATAGGAATAACCTTTGAAGATACACCCTTAAACTTCGACAACTTTTGCCCTGACTGAATCATAAACCAAACATTTGGAGTGAATTTAGTGCCTTTTGAGCCTGTATAAGCTTTATCCCAGCTTAAGTCTACCTTCTTACCGTTTTCATCTATATAATAGTAGCCAAAAGCTTTAAGCGGTGTATTTTTATCCTTGAATTGATTGAAATCCTTATTTTTATAAACAAAAAACTCTACCTGAACGCCGTCAACAGTAGGTGTAATACTTTTCGGCATAAAGGCATAGTTGATATCAGACATAATTGCAGTATGATTTATACCGATTAAAATTGCCATAACGGCAATAATTCCTACAATTACTGCTGCAATTGTTATTTTTTTCTTTTTCGGTTCCATTTTCTTTTTAGCCTTAACAGCTTTTTCAGTTGTTTGTAATTCTTTTTCTTCCATAATCTCGCTGAGCCTCACAAAGTTAAAATAATATATTTTAATTATATCAAATACAATTCAATAGGTCAAGAAAAAACGGAGTAATGCATAAGCCTTACTCCGAAACAAATTAAAAATGATTTATTTTTTTCTCTTTGCAGCTTTGGCTGCAAGCTTTGCTTTAGCCTCTTCAACTCGCTTTTTTTCTTCCTCTTTAGCAGCTTTTTCAGAAGCCTCACGATTCTTTTCTCTTTCGATTTCCTTCTGCCTTTCTTTCTCGTCTTTTGCTGCCTTACGTGCAAGTCTTTCTTCCTCAAGGGTTTCGTCGCTTTTAGCAGGAGCTTTAGCAACAGCAATATTAATGCCTGTAGCCACAAGCAAAAGTACAACGGCAACAATATATCCCCATGCAAGAGAAGCACTGCCGTTTATGACAGCCATATCACCGAAATTGAATGCGGTTACCTGACCTGCAAGTGAGCCGGACATAACAAACATAGCCACAGCCGCTACAGAAAAAAGGATTGAAACAATGTCAAGTCCGACCATAGCCTTTGTTTTCGGTTTTTTACAAAGTATAATTGTCATCAAAAAAGCAATTATAATAAATAATGCACTGAGTACAAAAAATAAATATCCCAAGCAAGCAAATGTAAGCGGACCGCTATAACCTTCAAACTTCATATTAGACATATATAAACCTGCATTGCCAAAGAAGCTTTTAAAAAAGTCAACAAGCGAATTATTTTTATTAAACAATGAATATATTGTCAACGTGAAATTTGCGCCGTCGCTTTTAAAATCAGCCCAAGGAAGTATAAAACCGATTGCAGGTAAAAATGTTAATACAAGCCTTGCAATTCTTAGCTTTGTTCCCCAAATAGAATAAGCTATTCTGTTAAGCGATTTGTAAAAAACCGCAAATTGCTTTTCAGCCTTATCACTATCCTCTTCCAATCTTTCCTGCCAATTATAGTTAGGAATTGAAACACCACAAGAGGAGCACTCTGCTTTAACGTTCCAAAAATGTAATTTTTTGCCGCAATTAGGACAGGTACTTGCCATAAATGTGTACCCCTTTCAAAGTTACTTACTTAAACTATTTTATATTGATTAGCACTAATTGTCAATAATTAATTGAAAATACAAATAAATTATTTCTAATTTCTTTAAATATTTATACCAATTAATATAAAAAAGTATTGATTTAGAATGTATGATATGTTAGTATAGTAGTGTTATATTTTCAAAGACTTTGTGTCTTAAGAAATGAGGGAATAATTTGGCAGAAGAAACACTTGCAGACGAATTAACGCAGGAGGAAATGGATGAGCTTGACAAGCTTGCCTATACCCACAAGCGTTACCTAACACCAAAAGAAATTGCAGCATACGTGCTTGTAAATTTCGGTCAAAAGAATTTATCACAGTTTGTTGATGCGTTTAAAGAATTCTTTATGATTCAATTCTTAAAGCTTAATTCAACCGCATACGCAAACATCAATCTCTTTGCTTCAATATATGATGCGGTAGACGATACTATTTCAGGCTTAATTATCGACAGAACACGTACACGTTGGGGCAGAATTAGACCTTTCTTTATTATACCGCTTCCGTTATGGGTTGTCGGCGGTGCAATGATGTTTACGGCTCCCAATATAAGTGCTACAAGCAAAATAGTTTGGGCTGCTATTGCAATTGTTATTTACGGCTTAGGTATGAGTTACTTCGGCGCTTGGGGTCTTATGATTTATAATATTACCCCTAATACAGACGAACGTAACGATCTTATCACTATAACGAAATTTTTTGAACTTTTCGGCACATGGCTTCCGTCACTCGTTCCTGTTCTTGTAACTCTTTTACCAAAAATAAATAAGAGTATTACAATGGAAGGCGTTTATTCGGGATTTGCTTACTTTATGCTTATCCTTGCTGCGGTCTTTGCAGTATTTGGCTTCTTTAATATGAGGGAACGTGTTCCTCTTATGAGCCGTGAGGAAATCAAGGAAACATCAGTTCTCGAATCACTTAAGAATATTATTACTAACAGACCTCTTTTGGCTGTTATTCTTGCTAATTTCTTCAACTCTTTCAAGTCTGTCGGAGGTTCATCGGAATCGTACTTCTGGCTTAACAACACCGGTTCATTGCTTAACCAAACCATTTGCGGCTTGTTTACAGGTATTCCAAACTACATTATGGTTCCTATTGCAGCTAAAATGGTAAAAAAATGGGGCGCAAGAGCTACATCAATAATTGCGGGTTTATTTGGTTTCTTTGCGTATATGACCCTTTTCTTTGTAGGTTTCCACCCATTTGGTCAAACTTTTAAAGACCATTACATATTTAACCTTATTTGGGTTATCTTCGGTCTTACCATTTGCGGTCTTCCTAATAAAATACTTAATGTAAGCGGTCAAATTGTTACAGCCGAAGCGCTTGATTATATGGAATGGAAGCACGGCCTCAGAAACGAAGCTCTTGTTACTACAGTTCAGGGCTATTTCGGCAAACTTGCTACCTCAGTAACCGGTTGGCTTTCAGGTATGGTGCTTACTTGGATTAATTATGTTCCTCTTACCGACTCACTTGGCAACGCTGTTCCTCAAACTGACCCAACTATGCTTAACGGTATTTGGGCAGTATTCTGTATCCTCCCTGCTCTTGCGAGAGGACTTTACGGTGTTTCGTTTATTATTTATCCTATCCACGGTGATCTTCAGCAACAAATGATTGTTGAGCTTGCTGAAAAACGTGCACAAAGACTTGCAGAACAAGAAGCAAAAGACCATCAGGCTTAAATAATAATAAGTAATTAAAAATAAGACTAATAAAGGCGAAGGAAATTCCTTCGCCTTTTTCTTATGTTCTTTTTATACATCATTTTGCTTTGCGCCAAGTATTTGGTGAGAATAAAACAATTATCGGGAATAGTTCAAGCCTTCCCGCAAGCATATCAACTATGAGTACAATTTTAGAACCAACACTTAAGAAATCAAAATTCTTTGTAGGGCCGAGAAGTTCGAGTCCAGGTCCTATATTATTAAAGCAAGCAACAACACCGGAAAAGCAGGTTGTAATACTATATCCTTCAATTGATAACAAAAGTGTTGATATAACAGTGATTGTAACGTAAATTATAAGATAAACATTAACGCCTCTAATTACCTTATCATCAACCACACGCTTATTCATTCTAACCTTAATAATCGTGTTAGGTCGAGTTGAAAGTCTTAAATCTCTGAATATCTGCTTAGTATAAAGAACAACCCTTGAGACCTTAATACCCCCGCCCGTAGAGCCTGCGGAACAACCAATGCACATAGCCAATAAAAGAATAATTTTAGAAAATGTCGGCCACAAATCAAAATCGGCTGTACCGAAACCCGTTGTGCTCATACAAGTATTAACGGCAAAAAATGAATCACGAATTGCATCTGAAATATGAGGATAAGTTCCCATAATATTAAGAGTAATAAGGGCAACAAATGTTACATTTATAATTACATATGTTCTGAATTCCTCGTCCATAAAAGCTTCTTTATATCGCTTTGTTAAAAGAAAATAATAAAGATTAAAATTAACGCCAAACAGAAACATAAAGATTATGCAAACCCATTCAACAAATTTGCTGTTATAGCCTAAAATGGAACTATTCAAAACGCTGAAGCCGCCTGTGCCCGCAGTTGCAAATGAGGTTACCACGCTGTCAAAAAGTCTTAAGTTATCACCCGTTATTCTGCTTCCGAAAAACAAAACAATAATTTCGATAACAGTCATTACGGAATAAATAATATAAAGTGAGCGTGCACTTTCGGATATTTTCGGCGTAACCTTTCCTGCCGTAGGACCCGGAACCTCAGCTTTCATAACATACATCGAGTTACTGTTCGACTTAGGCACAACTGCAATAAGAAAACAAAGTATACCCATACCGCCAATCCAATGAGTAAAACTGCGCCAAAACAGAATCGACTTAGGTATAGATTCAATTTTATTAAGAATTGTTGCACCTGTTGTTGTAAAACCTGATGTTGTTTCAAAAAATGCATTTACGAAATTTGGAATTATGCCGCTGATAATAAAAGGCAACGAGCCAAAAAGCGATACAAGTATCCAACCGACACCGCAAATAACCAAACCCTCACGAGCATATATTTTGACAGATGACGGCTTAAAGCATTTTAAAATCATTCCAAGCAAAAACAATAAAGCTATCGGAATGATAAATGAAATATATTTAGCCTCTTTAAAACCCTGCATATTATAATAAAACGAAACAAACAACGGCAGAAGCATTAAAAGAGCCAATATATTCATAATTTTACCGAGTACATAAAAAACAGACCTATAATTCATACCTGCTCCTTAAGATAAAATATCGTTTAAACTATAAATTTTTGTATCTTTTGAAACAATGATTACCCTATCGTGCTCCTTGATAACGTCGGAACCTGTTGGGAATATTGTTTTATTTTTGCGCTGAATTGCAGCAATAAGTATATCTTTTTTAATTCTTAATGAGGATATAGGCTTATTAAGAAAACTAATACCCTCGCCTGCAACAAATTCAATTGCTTCAATCTTGCCGTCAACAAGTTTGTAAAGCGTTTTCATATTAGACGAGCTTACACTTGAACGTGCACGTACATATTGAGTAATAATATCACTTGTTATTTCAGAAATATTTACATACGATTCCATTCCCATTTTAGTAAGCATACGACTTAAATTTTGATTATTTATTTTAGTTATATTTTTTTTAACCCCGATGCTTTCGCTATACATTGAAACAAGGAAATTTACTTCGTCAGTATCCGTCAAGGTAACAACAGCGTCAACCTTGTCAATTCCCTCTTCTGCAAGAAGTGAATAGTCGCTTGCATCGCCGTTAATTACCGTAGCTTTAGGGCAATGCTCATAAAGCTTGTCACAATTTCTTTTATTTTTCTCAATAACAACAACGTCCTTGCCTGATGCAGTAAGCATATTTGTAAGATAAATTGAAATTCTTGAGCCGCCTATAAGCATTATACTTTTTACATTAGTTGATTTTTTTGAAATTAGTTCTTTTACAATCTTACCCAAATCGTGGTGTGAACCTGTTATATGTAAAATATCACCGGGAATAATAATAAAATCTCCGTTTGGAATAAATACATCGTCGCCACGGCAAACGGCACAAATGATAAACGAATTAATATATTTATTGGGAATTTCACTGATTTTTTTATTTGCCAGCATACTTTTCTCGGAAACCTTAAGGCCTGCCATATGAATTCTTCCGTGAGAAAACGATTCAACAGTGGAAGCGGAAGGAAATTGCAATATTCTGAATATTTCAAGTGCAGCTGCAAAATCCGGATTAATCATCATAGAAATACCGAGTTCATCACGCATAAAGTTCATTTGCGATGAATACTCAGGATTTCTTACACGTGCGATAGTATGTTTGGCACCCATCTTTTTTGCAATAAGGCAAGATAGAATATTATTCTCATCCGAAGGGGTTGTGCAAATAAGAAGATCACAGTTTTTCATATCAGCTTCATCAAGCACATCATAATGCGTTGCACTACCGCTTATTCCCTGAACGTCAAACATTTCTACGAGTTTTCCAACTCTATCCTCATTTATATCAATAATAGTGATATCGTGATTTTCAGCTGTTAAGGTTTTAGCAAGCATAACACCGAGTTTGCCTGCGCCGATAATGGTAATTTTCATCAATTTTCCTCCAAAAAAGAATTAAGTTTTTGAAAATTGCGAGTTATATAAATTATAATAAAAACCTTTTTGAGCATAAAGAGATGCATGTGTCCCCTGCTCAATAATATTGCCGTTATTCATAACTAAAATCAAATCAGCATTTTGAATTGTTGAAAGACGGTGAGCAACAATAAATGTTGTTCTGTTTTTCATAAGCGTATTAAAAGCCTTTTGAATTTTTATTTCTGTTCTTGTATCAATTGATGAGGTTGCCTCGTCAAGAATAAGCATCGGAGGCGGACAAAGCATTAATCGAGTAATACAAAGAAGCTGCTTTTGACCCTGTGAAAGAGAACCTCCGTCCTCCCCTATTTTCGTTTTGTATCCGTTAGGTAAACGTTTAATAAACGAATGAGCATGCGCTTTTTTAGCGGCTTCAATAATTTCATCATCAGTTGCGTCTGTCTTACCTAAGCGAATATTATCAGCAATAGTTCCGCTTTTGAGCCATGTATCTTGAAGTACCATACCGAAATTTTGCCTAAGCGACTGACGTGTAACGTCCTGCGTATTCACTTCGTCAACTAAAATTGCTCCATTATTTGGGTCATAAAATCTCATTAAAAGATTAATAAGCGTTGTTTTTCCGCAACCCGTCGGACCGACTATGGCAACGGTTTTGCCCGGTTCAACATTTATATTAACATTCTTTAAAAGTTCTCTGTCGGGATTATATGAAAAATACAAATTATTAATTTCTACACTGCCTTTAACATTTTCAAGCTCTGTCGCATCAGCTTTGTCAGGCAATTCAGGTGCTTCTTCAATTAATTCAAACACACGGCCAGCGCAAGCTATTGCGTTTTGAAGTTCCGTAACAACCGAACTGATTTCGTTAAAAGGTTTTGTGTATTGGTTGGCATATGACAAAAAACAAGAAAGAATGCCAACTGTGATATTACCTTTTACAGCCATAATTGCGCCAAAAAGAGCAACTGCGGCATAAACGATGCTGTTGACAAATCTTGTTGCAGGATTTGTTATAGACGAAAAGAAAGTAGCTTTAAGCGAATATTTCGCAAGATCATCATTAATCTTATCAAATCTTGCTTTGTTTTCTTCATTCATAGAGTAGGCTTCTGCAACCTTTTGGTTTGAAATCATTTCATCAATAAAAGAAGTCTGCTCGCCACGAGTTTTTGATTGAAGCGAAAACATATTAAATGTCTTTTTAGCAATAAACCTTGCAATAAAAAATGAAAGCGGAGTAACAACTACAACAACAATTGTTATAAAAACATTTACACTAAGCATAAATGCAAGAGTTCCTATAATTGTAATAACACCGGTAAAAAATTGAGTGAATCCCATCAAAAGACCATCTGAAAGTTGGTCTACATCTGTAATAACTCGACTGACAATATCGCCCTTTGAATGAGTATCGATATATGAAAAAGGTAAAATTTCAATCTTTTCAAATGCTTTTTTTCTTAAATCCCTTGACACATTATATGTGATTTTATTGTTGCAAACATTCATAAGCCATTGAATAAGGGCAGTTGATACAACAATAATCGCAACCTTGATGAGAATTGATTTCATATTAACGAAATCAACATTTCCCTTGCCGATAATGCAATCAATTGCCTTACCGACTAAAATAGGAGCATATAGCGTAAGACCGACTGTAACCGCAGCAAAAAACATTGATAAAATTAAAAAATATTTATATTTTCCGATATAGGAGAAAACTTTTTTTAAAGTACCTTTGTTTTTCTTTTTATCAACCATTAAGCTTCCTCCTTTCCGAATTGAGATACATAAATTTCCTTGTATACCTCACAGGAATTAAGAAGTTCTTTATGCGTACCGATTCCCACGCATTTGCCGTCATCAAGCACGATAATCTTGTCAGCACTCATAACAGATGAGGCTCTTTGCGAAACAATGAAAACGGTTGGGTTATAATCAAGAGAATAAATTGCATCTCTCATTCTTGCCTCTGTTGCAAAATCAAGCGCAGAAGAAGAGTCATCAAGAATAAGAATTTCAGGCTTTCTTACAAGAGCACGTGCTACTGATAAACGCTGCTTTTGACCGCCTGAAAGATTAGCACCGCCCTGGGCAATAAAGAAATCAAGACCGCCTTTTTCCTGAATAGTATCATATACCTGAGCAAGCTTCAACGCTTCAATAATATCGTTATCACTTGCGTTTTTCTTTCCCCATTTCATATTGTCACGAACAGTACCTTTAAAAAGAACTGCTTTTTGCTGAACAAATCCGATTTTATTCCTAAGTTCGTCATCATCAAGCGATTTAACGTCACAACCGTTCACGTAAACTGTTCCCCTGCTTGCATCGTAAAAATGAGGAACAAGAGAAACGAGGCTTGATTTTCCCGAACCTGTACCGCCTATAACTCCGATTACATCGCCTTTATTTGCTGTAAAATTGATATCAGTAAGCGACATATCACCGGCATTGCGGTATTTTAGTGAAACATTTTTAAATTCAATATAAGAATCGGAATTAGATTTGTTATCGTTATGTTCAAGCGTGCTTTCCTGTTCAAAAACGCTTTTAATTCTATCGGCACAAGCAAGCGCTTTAGTAATCGTTACAAGAAGATTTGCAAGTTTGATTAGTTCAACGAGAATTTGACTCATATAGTTGTAGAGAGCAACAACCTGACCTTGCGTTAAATCGCCGATATCTACCTTGATGCCGCCGGTGTAAACAAGAACAACTATTGCAATATTAATAATCACATAAGTAATGGGATTTAAAAGAGAAGAAATTTTGCCGACTTTCTTTTGCATATTTGATAATGCACGATTGCGCCTGTTAAACTCTGCAATTTCGTTAGGTTCGTCGGTAAAAGCACGAATTACTCTTGCACCTTCATAATTTTCTCTTGTAATAAGCGTTACACTGTCGAGATTTGATTGAACTTTTTTATATCCCGGTGTGGTATATGCCATTATCAAAAAAATGACAATTGACAGCAAAACGATTGCGGCAAGAAAAATTAACGCACATTTTGCATCAATAAAAAATGCCATAATCATAGCGCCGAAAACAATGAATGGCGAACGAAGTAAAAGACGTAACACAAGATTAACACCGTTTTGGACAGTATTAGTATCATTTGTCATACGAGTTATAAGCGAGGACGTGCCGAGATTGTCAAGTTCATTAAATGAAAGCGTTTGAATTTTTTGATAAAGAGCCGAGCGAAGTCCCCTGCCAAAGCCCGTGGCAGCCTTAGCTGCAAAATATTGCGCAGTAATAGCGGCAACCATACCTACGATTGCGAGCAAAACGAGAATACCACACCTTGAAAGTATATAAGTCGTGTTGCCGTTTGCAATACCCTTATCGATAATTGCGGCAATAACAAGAGGAACAATAAGTTCAAAGGAAGCCTCCAAAAGCTTAAAAAGCGGAGCGCAAAACGATTCTTTAACATATCCTTTGAGATAAACTAACAACGATTTCAAATTAAATCTCCATTCAACATAACTTACTAATCTATATATTATAATACTTACAAATATAAAGTCAACTAATTACAAAAAAATTTGTTTATATCCTTTACATTGTTTAATCAAAGGTGTATAGTATAAAAAAATAACTTAAGAGGTAGTTAATATGAATAAAAAACCTGTAACAGCTATTATCGTCGGCGCAGGTCACAGAGCAATGGTTTACAGTAAGCTTGCACTTACAAATCCTGAACTTTTGAAAATTGTCGGCGTTGCTGACCCTAACCCTATAAGAAGAAAGCAGTGTATGGAAAAGTTTGGCTTTTCTGAAGATATGTGCTTTGAAAATGCGGATGAACTTGCCAAAAAAGGTAAGCTTGCAGATACAATTATCAACGGTACTATGGACGAACAACATATCGAAACTGCCGTTCCTCTTCTTAATTGCGGATATGATATGCTTCTTGAAAAGCCTTTTGCAGTTAATGAGGAGGAAATGAGAGAGCTTGTTGACTGTGCAAAGAAAAATAACTCTAAGGTTATGATTTGCCATGTGCTTAGATATACTCCTTTTTATTATGGAATTAAAAAAAGAATTGTTGACGGCGAAATCGGAGATATAATTAATATCCAAACTAACGAGCACGTTTCTTATCATCACCTTTCAACGTCTTATGTTAGAGGTAAATGGGCTAATTCAAACAAGTGCCATACAAGTATGCTTCTTGCCAAATGTTGCCACGACCTTGATATTATTATGTGGATGATGGCTGAAACAAAGCCTACTCAAATTTCATCATTTGGCAGTAAATATCAGTTTAAGCCGGAGAATGCACCTAAGGGCGCAGGTACAATTTGTATGAAAGACTGCCCTCTTGTTGACACATGCGTTTATTCAACTAAGAGATTATACATAGACCACCCGGACAGATGGGCTTTCTACGTTTGGGACGCACTTGAAGGAATTGAAAATCCGACTATTGAGGATAAAATTAAGCTTATGAAAAGCGATAGCCCGTATGCAAGATGTATGTATAAGTGCGACAATAATGTTGTTGACCACCAAAGCGTACTTATCAATTTTGCAAGCGGTGCAACTGCTACTCATAATATGGTCGGCGGTTCAAGCGAGCCGAGAAGAAATATTCATATTATCGGTACAAAGGGCGAAATTTTCGGTAACTTTGAGGAATCTAAGTTTTATGTTTCAAAAATTGACCCGTCCCCTGACGCTCATAACGGCGAATGCAGGATTGAAGAGGTTGACCTTAATATAAACGGCGATATGGTTGGCGCTTACGGCGGTCACGGCGGCGGCGACGAAAGGCTTGCAGAGGATTTTGTTAAATTCATTCAGGGTGAAAAGCCAAGCCTTGCCTGCACCTCGATTTTTGACAGCGTTGCAGGTCACCTTGCAGTTTACCTTGCAGATGAATCAAGAGAACACGGCGGACAGCCTCAAAAGGTTGAGTTTTAATAATATAATTTGACTTATCAATCGCCCGATTTAGGCGACCAATGGTCGCCCCTACGGTGTAAAAAAACAATAGACAAAATGCAAAAAGAGAAATGACAAAGTCATTTCTCTTTTTTTACGTAAAATCAATTTAAAGCAAAAAGAAAAAGCAGGAGAAAATCTCCTGCTTTTTTAAAATTAGAAATCAATTATATCGCCGTCGCCGCCATTATCCGGAGTAACGGAAGTTGTTATTATTGACTCAATTGAGAATTGCCTACAAATTCTGTTGTAAAAGGAACATAATTTTTCAAGCACCAGCTTTGAGCAAAGCTTACTGAGGAGCAAACACATTCAAAATCGGATTTAACAAGCATCTTTGAATTCAAACCGAAAGCGTAATCGCCTATTGAAGTTACATTATCGGAAATTTCAAGTTTATTAAGGTTATCGTTGCCTGCGAAAGCAGAATTACCTATTGAAACAACAGTATCGGGAATTTGAACATCAAGCAAATTATCCATTCTTGAAAATGCCAAATCACTTATTTTAGTAACTCCGTTATGAATTACAATATGCTTAATTGATGATTTATAAGAAAACCAAGGGTTTTTAGAAAAGTCAGCCTCAGTTCTGTCAATCATGATATCATCGCTGAAAATTTCAAGAGTATCCGTATCGCTTGTATATTTATATGTACCGTTAATATCGGTATCATCGCCGAAAGCTATCAGTGAAAAAACGGAAAGGCAAACGGTAAGTGCAAGAAAAGGACAAAGAATTTTAATCAACTTATTTTTCACAGCTTTTTCCCCTTATACATATTATATATAGTTTTAGCCTTATCACGTACCATTTTAGCAAGCTTTTTAGGTGAAGTGACCTCTACACCATCGCCGTACTGCATAAGCCAAGAGATGAAGCCGTCAGACATGGTAGCGGTAACGGTAGTTTCAAAATGATTGCCGTCAACAGCGGTAAGCGGAATATTTTTGCCAAAGCGGTCAAGCATTTCCTCCTGCAATTGAATATTACATTTAAGCGTAACCTTACATTCGTCGCCCGAAAACATATTAAAACGTTTTGACACATAATCGTGTTCGTCAAACTTATCTTTATAAGGGCTTACTTCGCTGAAATGACGTGACGGCTCGTCGAGAACTTCAAGCTTTTTCATTCTGTCGATACGAAGATTCATAAGATTATCGTATTTTTGATTGTTGCAAACAAGGTAATAATGGTCGTCCTTCCAAATAAGAGCATACGGAGAGACGGTAAACGTTTTTTCAGTATGTTTTTTACGGTTTTGCACGTCAACGCTACGCCTGCGATAAACGAATTTAACCTTTTTTTCATCAGCAATTGCGCTATTAAGGCGGTCGATAATAATATAAATTTCTTCATTATCGCATTTAGCGCAAGAAGTATCAACATAGACTTGACTTTTCATTGTCTTTGCCTGTTCGACAGACACAAGGGTTTCAAGTTTTTCAATAAGCGATGCCGTTTTTTTAGGAGTAATAAAGCCGGCACTTGAAACAGCGTCGATAAGAAGCATTACTTCAGGAATTTCAAAAGTCCTTGAAGCCATAAAAAAGCCACGTTTTGGACTTGTTACGGTAATAATATCACAACCGATATCATTAAGAGCGGCAATATCGGCATAAATAGATTTTCTTTCGCATTTAACACCTTTTTCCTCAAGCATTGAAATTAAATCCGTAGTTGACAAAGGGTGCTCTTCATCGCTGTATTTTTCGAGAATATTATAAATCAGCAAGGTTTTAAGCTTAGAATATTGCATAATGTTATCCCCTATTATTTAATCAACAACATTATACTACATATTATCAATTTTTTCAACAATAGTCCTAAAAACAGGACAGCAATCGCCGGCACCGCTTTTGCCGCCCTCACGCATAACAACTATTGAATATTTAGGATTATCATAAGGGTAAAAGCCGACAAACCAAGTATTGAGCTGCTCTTTACCTTCAACATAAATTCCGCTTTGAGCCGTTGCGGTTTTGCCTGCCGTTTGAGATTTATATTGAGCGTTAAAGCCTGTACCGTTTTCAACAACATTTTTCATATAATTCCTGAGAACAGCGCAGGTTTTAGAAGAAATAACTTGATTTGAAGCAGAATTTTTAATATTCAAAGTCGGTGAGTTATAATATCCGCCGTTTGATATAGCCGCCACAATGCTTGCGAAATGGACCGGAGTGTCGGTAAGTTTACCTTGGCCAAAACCCAAAAGTGCAAGTTGACCGTCGGATTTAAGTTCCTCTACGGTAGGAAAAGAGGCAGCGGATACAGGAAAGGTATTATCATAAAGATTAAAAGAATCGCCGAAACCGAGGGATTTAGAAAAATTATAAAGCTTATCTTTTCCTATTTTTAAAGCAAGATTTACGAAATAACAATTGCAGGAATTTGCAAGCGCCTGTTTAATATGCTGTTTGCCGTGCTTATGTTTATTTTGGCAATGAAACGTTATATCGCCGACTTTGATTTTACTTTTGCACGTATAGGATGGATTTATATTATTTTCAAGTGCACAAGCGGCAACAATAAGTTTAAAGATTGAGCCGACAGCATATGATGAAATGGAGCGGTTAAGATAATCGCCGCCGAGGCTGACAGCGGCTAAAATTTGAGAAGTTTTTGTATCAAGCACAACAACACTTCCCTTATCAAGTGATTTTGCACTTTCTTCTGCAATTTTTTGAATATTTTCATCAATAGATATTTTAATTCCGTCAGTGGAATTATAGTTTTTATTAATCAATCTGCCGTTATCGCCGTCAAGCACTCTGCCAAGAGCGTCGACATTATAATTTACCGACAAGGTGCCGATTTTTTTATCCGTATATTTTTCAAGGCCTGCACAGGATTTATCTAAAAAATGGCGGCATAGCATATTTTCATCGTTTTCTTTAACTGTTTCAACAAGCCGAATATATTTTGTTTTAGAATATTTTTGAACAGGCATAATAACAGGATATCCCTTTTTCAACTCATCGGTAATTACTTTAATTTGTTCATTTGAATAAAGGAGTTTCAGTTCACTCATTGCCTTTTCATTTGGTTTAATTACAGCATAAACGGATTTTGAATTGTTATTTAGCAGTTCACCGTTTCGTGAATAAATATTAGTAAAAAGAGTTGAAATATCAATAGTAACGCTATTGTATGAATTATCAACTTTATAAGAATTACTGAAATTAATATAGCCGCATCTACCGAGTGCCACGCTGAGAAGTATCGCAAATGCAACTCCCAAGGAAATAACTCTTTTTCGCATAAAAATACCCCCTGTGTAAAGTTTTCACAAGGGGGTTAAATTTTATTCAGTTCTTTGACGTCGGAATATGGCGTCTGACGATACAGGTTTATCACATTTAAATGAATAGGTATCGGTAGCCTTATTTGCAACATCAACCTTTTCGTCATCATCGAGATTATACAAATCCTCAACAACTAATTTATAGGGTTTTTTACCCGGCTCAACAACCTCAAGTTCATCACCCTCGAAAAATCTGTTGCGCTGACTTACAATAAGCCTGCCGTTTGAATAATCTTTAAAAAGAGCACATACGTCCCAATTTCTGATATATCCTCCCGTATCTGTAACCTGACCGTTTTCAATCGGGCCGAAATTAAATCCCGTTGTATATTCACGATGGCTCATTTTTTCCATTTCGTCAAGAATCCACTGCGACGGCTTGAAATCATCGGTAGGATTTTTAAGATATTCATCAATAGCGTTGCGATAAGCGTAAGTTACAATTGCTGTATAATACTCGCTTTTTGCCCTTCCCTCGATTTTAAACGAATCAACGCCTGCATCAACAAGTTCAGGAATATGCTCAATCATACAAAGGTCACGAGAATTAAAGATATATGTGCCGTTCTTTTCCTCATTAATTGGGAAATATTGACCCGGACGAGTTTCCTCAACAAGATGATATTTCCATCGGCAAGGCTGAGCGCAATCGCCACGGTTAGCATCTCTGTGAGTCATATAATCAGACAAAATGCATCTGCCTGAAAAACTCATACACATAGCGCCGTGAACAAATACCTCTATTTCCAAATCATTTGGAGTTTTATCACGAATTGTTTTAATTTCATCAAGCGAAAGTTCACGAGCGGTAACAATTCTGCTTGCGCCCATTTCATAAAGTGTATTAGCCGTTTGATAATTAACAATTCCAACCTGAGTTGACATATGAATATCAACATTTGGAGCATATTTTTTTGCCAACGCCATTACGCCGATATCAGCAATAATAAATGCGTCAATACCGATATCCTGAGCATATTTCAAAAATTCAGGAAGCTTCTCGATTTCCTCATTTCTCGGCAAGGTATTGCATGTTAAATAAACTTTTTTACTGAGTGAGTGAGCAAGTTCAACAGCTTTTTTTAATTCATCCGCACTAAAATTTGACGGATTTGTGCGCATACCAAACATTTCACCTGCAAGGTATACTGCATCAGCGCCAAATTTAAGTGCAAGTTTTAATCTTTCAAAATCACCGCAAGGTGAAAGTAATTCAATATTTCTCATTAGTTCACATTAAGATAAGGAGCATAGGTTGCTGCCTTTTGTTTAAATTCAGAATAAGTTTTTGCCGTATACATATTGCCCTTAGTATCGTGGAAGAAATAGTAATAATCTACATTTGCAGGATAAAGAGCTGCTACTATTGCATCAATTCCCGGATTGCAAATCGGGCTTGGCGGTAAACCTACAACGGTTGATGAGCCTGTGGTACTATAGTATGTTTTATAATAATCAGCAGTATGCGCAGAAGTTGACGTAAGTGCAGGAGCAACTTTATTAGTAATATAATCCCCTGTTGAATCAACACCCAAAAGCGGGAAATTAGCCTGGTCCTTTAAACGATTATGAATAACGGCAGAAATGGTTTTCATTTGTTCCTTATTACCAGCCTCACACTGAATAATCGAAGCAATTTTCATAATATCGTTCATAGAATATCCAAGTTCTTGAGCACGTGTTCTGTATTTTTCTTTAATCTTGGTATCCCCGTTTGCAAGGAATTTTTTGATAACAGAGTTTGCAGTTTCACCAACATAAAATTCATACGTATCAGGGAAAAGATAGCCTTCAAGCCTATACGGAACCTGCTCGCTCGCCTTTAAATCTGATACAAGAGAATATGAAAAATCAGCTGATTGAATAACCGAAAGCAAAGCAGTCTTATCGCAAACCTCGTTATCTGCTAATTTTTGAACAATTTCAGGAACTGTTGTACCTTCCGGAAACATAAGGCTTACTGTTTCGGCAGTAGCATTATTACCCTGAAAGGCAACAAGCATACCCTCAACGCCCATTTTTCCGTTAAGATAGTAAATTCCTGCATCGTATTTATAGTCTTTATTATAATATCCGTTTTTAATATTAGGACCGATATTACGCTCTCTGTATTTAGCGAAAAGCTTGCAGAAATTTTTGCATTTAATTAAACCGTTGTCAGAAAGAACATCAATTGCATCATCAACATTATCGATTGATTTATCAAGGTTGACAGTAACAGTTGAAGTCGTTTTTGTGATACCAAACACATCATTCATACAAAAAATCGCATAAACTGAAATTAGCATAGAAAGCGCAATAACAACAATAAAAAAGACATACGTCGAGGTTACACCTTTACCTTTTTTTACCGGAACACGCTTTTTAGGGATATCGTTTCCGTTATTTTGCACAGTATGGGCGATATTTTCACGTCTGTTTATATCTGCCTTTTGTGTTTTAACATTAGTAAAATAGACATCGTTATTTTCGCTTGCCGTATTAACAGGATTTATGCCTGTTTCGTTAAGCTTAAATTCATTATTATCCATTTTTACCTCCTTGTGCGGTAGAAAATACACCGCTTTGAGTAACTATATAGTCAACAGGAATATCAAAACTGTCAACACAAAGTTTTTGAGTTATACATTCATCATAGGAAATACCGATTGATATTCCGTCAAAATTACATAAAAATCTATCATAGTATCCCTTGCCGTAGCCAAGGCGATATCCCGATTTATCAAATGCAATCGCAGGAACAATACAGATTGCATCGGTATAATCGTCAACCAAGGTGCAAAAATTAACATCAGGCTCACGAACACCGAAAGCACCGATTTTAACATCGTCAAGTGACCTTATGTAATAATATTGCATTTTACCGTTATTGTCAATACAAACAGGCAACGCTACTTTTTTACCGTAATCAAGCGAAGCTTTGATTGATAAATCCAAATTAACCTCATCATCAAGTGCGGCATAAAAAAGAACCATGTCACAGCTTTTATAACACTCCATATTGCAAAGAAATTCGTTAATCAATTCGTCCTTGCTTCTTTTTTCTGAAATATTTTTGCGTGCTTGTTTATATTTTTTGCGAAGTTCATTTTTTATTGACATTGGATAGTTTCCCTGATTTTATTTGAAAGTTCACTGCCGCCGAGCGCCTTGACAATTTCAAGACCGAAATCAACGGCAACGCCTGCACCACGTGCGGTAATGAAATTGCCATCTGAAACAACATATTTTTCAGAAATAATTGCGCCGCATAAATCTTCCTCAAAACCCGGAAAACATATCGCATTCCTGCCCTTCAATAAACCCTTATGACCGAGAATTGAAGGTGCGGCACAAATAGCACAAATATATTTTTTGTTTTCAACGCAGTAATCAATAGAAGATTGAACAACACTGTTTGCTTCAAGATTTAAAGTACCCGGCATACCGCCCGGTAAAACAATTGCATCTGCATTACTGATATTTAATTCATCAATTGTAATATCAGCAACAACTTCAATATTATGTGATGATTTAACAGTTTTACCTGTTACTCCGACAGTTTCGTTATCAATCTTTGCTCGCCTTAGCATATCAACAACGGCAAGCGCTTCGATAGTTTCAAAGCCGTCTGCTAAAAATACGTAAACCATTATTAAATCTCCATTTTTTTATAAATTGATAAAAGCGGCTTCGTAAGTTCATAGCCTTCAAAAAGGTATTCTTTTATATCGTCGCTTTCATTAAAAATAATATTTTTAATTTCACTCCTACCCTTAAAACCACGCTTATCATAATAAGTAACAAGCTTATCATTTGCGGGAATTAATGACAGCAAATCATATTTCCTTTTGCAAAAGGATAAAAGATTGGTCATCTGACCGTTTTTCTGTTTATTTTGATATGTGCAAGCGGCATAAATATATTTTGCATTATTGCCGTTAACCTTACAATCAACTAGAAAAAGCATAGAACAAAGCTCATCGTCCTCAAAGAAGCCCAAACATTTTTTATGCTTGCAATTTTTCAAAAAGAAAACGATGTCCTCATCGCTGTCGCCAAAAGCTTCATGCCATAAGCGAATAATCAAATTTTCATCATCAAAATATTTAATCATATTATCAGTCTTTGTAAACAGCTATGCATTTTTTAAGAAAAATTTCAGGACAATAGGATTGCTTAGCCTTTCTGAGGCCCTCAAGTCCCAAATCCTCTTCCCTGTTTACATATTTATAATTCATCAAACAATTTTTAGTAAACTCCTGATTAATAATTGGATAGGCACCCTGAATATCCGGCGGGGCTTTTTCAAAATGAGTTACAAATGTTTCATCGCTGATAGGCTCACCGAAAGTATAGGCAACAGCTTCACCGTCTATTCTTATGATTCCGCCGATAAAGCCCAATTTGTCATAATTCTCAAACGCTTTTAAAACAGCTTCAAATTCAAAAGAAATATCACTGTCATCAACGTGAGTGTTTATCCATTTAGCATGAAGATTAATACAATCGTCAATATTATCTTTGTTAATCGTTTCAAAAGACCAATTAGGATTGTTTTTCTTAAAGTTCGTTATATGGTTGCGCTTGCCGTGGTATTTTTTGCCTTTAAGCGAAGCCATTTTTTCAACCTCGTAAATATAATCTCCATAACTTTCATCATATAAAAATTGAAAAGCATCGGGAAAATTTTCGTTTAGCATCTCAACATAAGCTTCGGTAACACCGTAAAAGCGTGGCATAATATCATTAGCCTTAGCATATTTGATAACTTCCTCAACGGCTTCTTTAAAATCACCTTTACCGACAGGGATTCCAAAATTGGTTTCCTTGCCCATACCCCAACTGCAAATAAAAAAGTCTTTAAACCTACAAATCTTGGTGCTGTACTCGGTGCTCCACACAAACATATTGCCAAATGTGTAATCGCAATTCATTGTTTTTAAATGCTTAAAGCATTGGTCAACCCATGCCTTATCCTCAATTTGCGGTGTTTTAAACTCTAACATTTTATTTTTCCTTCAATTCTTTTTTTACAAAATCAAGAATAGTATTATGTATTTCTTCAATAGGAAGCGGTTTCTCGCCGTCAGAACAAGGTATAACCGCCCAGCCTTGCTTAGAAGCGGTATAAAGTGCTGATTTTCTGCATTTATTAAGAAAATCAACATTAGCCTCGTGAACGTCTTTTTTACTTTCATCACCGTCATAGCGAGCAGTCATAAGCCTTTGTGACACTTCGACGGGCATATCGAGAAAAATTACCAAATCAGGCTTAGGAATACCTATTTTGTTATATTCAAAATCAGCCGACCAATCAAGATATTCATCCCATTTAGATTCATCAATCTTTTCCATTTGATAAATTGAATTAGAAGTGGCATATCTGTCAGCTAAAATCAATGTTCCGTTATTATAATCCTTGCCCCAATCAAGTTTATAAGACGCAAACCTGTCAACTGCATAAAAAGCGCCGGCAGCATAAGCATTTACATCAGCTGCATCTTTGCCAAATTCACCGGCGAGATACATTTTAACAAGCGTACTCGACTTGCTGTCATAATCCGGAAGCTTGATTTTTTTAAAATTAATTGAATTTTTTTCAAAATATTCTTCAAGTAATTTTGTTTGCGTTGATTTGCCGCACCCGTCAAGACCTTCAATAATTATAAGCTTTCCCATTATTTCTTTTTTACCTTTTTCTTATTGCCGTTTTCGTCAACTATATATGTATTTTCAAGTTGACCTACAAGGCTTGCTCTGACTGAAGCAATATACTCCTGCCTAAGCTTCGATTGTTCTTCCTTTTCTTCATCGGTAAGACCGACCGCCTGCTGCTTATGAGCAAGCGCATTTATTCTGTCAATTTTTTCTTCTGTCATAATCAGTCTAAAAAGTCCTTTAATTTTTTACTTCTGCTCGGATGGCGAAGTTTTCTGAGAGCTTTCGCCTCAATCTGTCTGATTCTCTCTCGTGTAACATTAAACACCTTGCCTACTTCTTCAAGTGTTTTCGGATTTCCGTCATCAAGGCCAAATCTTAGTGAAAGAACTTTTGCCTCTCTCGGAGTAAGAGTTTTTAAAACATCTGCAAGTTGCTCTTTAAGAAGGCTCATCGAAGCCGCATCGGCAGGTGCAAGTGCATCGTCATCAGGAATAAAATCACCAAGGTGTGAATCTTCCTCCTCGCCGATTGGAGTTTCAAGTGATACAGGCTCCTGCGCTACTCTTAAAATTTCTCTTACCTTATCAACAGGCATTTCAAGAAATTCTGCAATTTCGTCAGGTGTGGCTTCTCTGCCGTTTTGGTGGAGAAGCTGACTGTTAGCTTTTTTAACCTTATTGATGGTTTCAACCATATGAACAGGAATTCTTATAGTTCTTGCTTGGTCCGCAATAGCACGAGTGATAGCCTGCCTAATCCACCAGGTAGCGTATGTTGAAAACTTAAAACCCTTTGTGTAATCAAATTTATCAACAGCCTTAATAAGACCGAGATTACCCTCTTGAATGAGGTCAAGAAACTGCATACCTCTGCCGACGTACCTTTTTGCAATACTTACTACAAGGCGAAGATTTGCCTCTGCAAGTCGCTTCTTAGCCTCTTGGTCATCCTCAGAAATTCTGATAGCAAGTTCAATTTCTTCCTCCGGTGTAAGAAGCGGCACACGGCCTATTTCCTTAAGATACACCTTTACAGGATCATCCATTGCGGCATTATCATTAACAGCTACAGTTTCAGCTGCATCTGTTTCCTTAGGCAAATCAACTTCAAGGCTGATTCCGTCAAGTGCCTCTGCCGAAAAATCATCAATAATGCTAATGTTTGCCGCATCAATTTGCTCATTGAGCTTTTCAAGCTCGTCAACATCAAGGTCAAGGTCAACAATAAGTGTATCAATATCCTGAGTTGAGAGATGACCGACTTGCTTTCCTTTTTCGATAAGCTTTTTAAAAGCCGCACTTTTTTTATCATCGCTTGGCGATGCATTCGGTGTAAGACTCATTTCTTTCATAAATTAATATCCTCCGCTTTATGTATTCCTATATCATTTGTTTAAATGGCTAAACAAATTTCTAAACTCATCCTCACTCATATTTGATGGTGACGAGGAATTTTTTTTATTATATTCTTCTTCAATGATTTTTAAGCAATCATTAAATTCTGCCTTAGAATCATTGCTTTCACAATCGTTATTAATAAGACGTGCCAGACGTGAATATTCATTGTCGGTAAACGTGTCACCAAAAGACATCAAGTTCAACTCAAGTCCGTCGTTGATTCTGTTAAGTATAGCACTGTAAGCTTTTTTGACAAAGCCGTCAGACAGCATATTTGAATCAAAATCATTCAAAAGCTTAGAGCAATCGGGATAAACCATTAATAAAGTTAAAAGGCGATTTTCAGCCTTCGTCTGCTTGTGCGGCACTCCCGTGTCATACGCTTCTCTTGTAACATTTCTTGTGTAATCGTTAACTATTGTTTTAAAATGATTTTTAGATTCTCTTCTGTGATTGTTTTTTATCAGCGATTGAAGTTGAAGTTTAAGACTTGATTTTTCAATCGACAATTCACTCGATATACGTGTTAAATATAAATCCTGCTCAACAGGCTGAAGCGTTGCAATAATTTTAAGTGCATCACGTACAAAATCGATTTTACCCTGCGTTGTTTCAAGGTCATATTTTTCCCTGATTTCAAGAAGTGAAAATTCAGTATCATTGCTTGCACCCTCAAGCATACCCTTAAACTTGTCACGCCCGAGCTTTTTAATAATTTCATCAGGGTCTTTTCCTCCCGTAAAACGAGGAACACGAATTTTAACATCGGTACTTTTAAAAAGCTCCATTGCCTTGTGGACTGCCTTTTGACCGGCTTCATCGGCATCGTATGCAAGTGTAACCTCCTTTGCATACCTGTTAATCAAGCGTACCTGCTCACTTGTCAGCGCCGTGCCGCATCCTGCAACAGCATTATTAAATCCGGCTTGATGCATTGAAATTACATCCATATAGCCTTCGCAAAGAATAAGCGAATCCTTACCGCTGTCTTTTGCAAAATTAAGAGCAAAAAGTTCATTTGTCTTTTTATAAACAAGCGTATCCGACGTGTTAACATATTTCGGCTTGCTGTCATCAAGGACACGTCCGCCAAAGGCAATAACATTGCCCCTAACGTCAATTATCGGAGTCATAACCCTGTTTTTAAACGTATCATAGTAATTATTATTTCTGCCGACCTTAACTACACCTGCATCAACCATTTCGCCTATACCGTAGCCTAATGACTTTAAGTGCTTCAAAAGTGAGTCCCAACTGTCAGGAGCATACCCTAAGCCGAATTTAACAATAGTTTTTGGGGTTAAACCACGATTGATAAAATAATCGTAACCGGTCTTTCCCTGCGGCGACATTAAATAAGAATGAAAAAATTTTGCCGCTTCCCTATTAATCTGCAAAATTCGTCTTCTCTTTTTTGATATACTGTCATCAAAGCCATCTTGCGGCATTTGCATACCTGCACGTTCGGCAAGGAGCTTAACGGCATCAATATAATCAAGATTTTCAATTTTTTTGATAAAACCTATTGCATCTCCGCCTGCGCCGCAACCAAAACAATAAAAAGATTGCGTATCATTATAAACAGTAAATGACGGTGTTTTTTCGTTATGAAACGGGCAAAGACCTACAGAAGTATTTCCTCTTTTTCTTAATGAAACATAAGTTGAAACAATATCTTCAATATCTGTTTTATATTTAAGTTCTTGCAGAAAGCTCTCGTTAAGCGGCATATTGTTCAACTCCTTTCAAAAATTAATCAGTCATACCAAAACATAGGCACAAAAAGCTTATTAAATATTTTCAATGCATAAGTATCGCTCATACCTGCAATATAATCGCAGACCGCACGTTCAAAACCGTCCTCATTTGCAATATTTATGTATTCTTCGGGCATTTCGTCAACATGATTAATAAAATAATTGTATATTTGCAAAAGCATATTGACAGCCTTTTTTTCCTCACCCTTGCACACCGGGTTGGTATATACAGCAGTAAACATAAATTCGTGCAAATCCATAAAACCTGAATAGCAGTCATCACTCATACGTATTTTATCATCGCTGTTTTTTATAACGTCAATAACCATATTATTTATTCTCTCAGACTTCGTCATACCAAGCTGCATCCTAAGACTCAACGGAATATCTTCCTCTGCGAGAACTCCTGCACGTTCGGCGTCGTCAATATCATGATTAATATAAGCAATCTTGTCGGCTATCTTAATAATCTGCCCTTCAAGAGTGTATGCTTCCTCGCCCCTTGTGTGGCAAAGAATACCGTTTTTAACTTCGTCAGTAAGGTTTAAACCTTTTCCGCCCTTTTCAATCTTTTCAACAACACGAACACTTTGTTCATAATGGCGAAAACCATTTTCAAAAACCTGATTAAGAGCACGCTCACCTGCATGGCCAAAAGGTGTATGACCTAAATCGTGACCGAGAGCAACTGCCTCCGTTAAATCTTCATTAAGCCTTAACGCTCTTGCAATAGTGCGTGCAATTTGTGCAACCTCAAGAGTGTGGGTAAGTCTTGTCCTGTAATGGTCGCCGCTCGGAGCTAAAAACACCTGCGTTTTATGCTTAAGCCGACGAAAGGCTTGGCAATGAATTATTCTATCACGGTCACGTTGAAAGCAAGTTCTGACATTACATTCTTCTTCTTCTCTCACTCTGCCACGTGAATTAACAGCCAAACAAGCCTTATCACAAAGAATTTTTTTCTCATTTTCTTCTGCTAAAATGCGAATTGAAGCGTCCAAAAATCTCACCCTTTCAATATTATATACGTATTATACATTAAAATCCCTTTTAATTTGCTAATAAATTTTAAACATTGACTAAAATCAAAATAAATTATATTATTATAGTGGTGATTATATGATATATTTAGTAATTTTTTTAGCAATTGTGTTATTTCTGCTCTTTTGCTACTATGAAAACAATAAAATTGACACTACATATTACAATATAAAAAGTAAGGATGCAGGCAAAAGCTTTAAAATAGCACATCTTTCCGATTTTCACTCAAAGCCGTTTAAATCAATTTTAGAAAAGCTTATAAACGAAAAACCGGACATAATTTGCATAACGGGAGATTATATTAACGACAAATGCAAAAATAAGGATAAAATGCTCGATTATGCTAAAAAACTAATAAAAATTGCGCCTGTTTATTACATAACAGGCAACCACGAAAGACGTCTTGATAATTTTAACGAATTAATGATTGAACTTGAAAAAACAGGCTTTAACGTTTTACTCAACAAATGTGCAGATAACGATTACTGCACAATATTAGGGCTTGATGAAAATCAAGCTGATTTTGACGATTATAAAGCACGCAAAAAAGGAACATTTGAATATAAAGATATGAGTCCTTATTTTAAGGAACTTGAAAAAAGCGACAAATTCAAGCTTGTGTTAAGCCATTTCCCTGAAAATTTTGAAGGAATAAAGGAATTAAATTATTCTCAATATGATTTTGATTTGCAATTATCAGGACATGCGCACGGCGGTCAATGGATAATGCCGTTTATAGGACCGCTTTTTTCCCCGGGACAAGGTGTATTGCCGAAGTATGCACGTGGCGAATTCGGAGAAAGGCCAAAATTAATTGTCAGCAGAGGGCTTGGTAATTCCGAGTTTCCCTTAAGGCTTTTCAATCATCCTGAAATGATAATCATTAATGTAAAAACAAAATAAACTAAACGTTAGAAAGACAAGTCGGCAACGGCTTGCCTTTTTTTATAATCAAACATAAAAAAACACAGCGACGCTGTGGGAACATCGCTGTGCCATAACCGTGGATGGAGTATTTTTAAAAGCAGACAGAGAAATGAAAAAAGTATTTTATGAATTGAATGAGGAGAAACTCTGACCCCAAAAACTGCTTTCCACTAAATCCATATTAACTTAACATATAATACATTATACAGTTTAATATTACATTAACTATTTGTGAACGCAATGTTAACATTTTGTGTATTTTATATAAACCTGCAATTTGTATAAATTACTTTAATTCGTTCAATAGTTTTTCATGTTGAATTGGTTGATTATCTCTTACAATCTTTGCCGGAATAAATGCGAAAAGCATAATAACTGCAGCACCGAGGAAAAGCTCCATAGGATATACTATTTCGCTGTCGTCAACGCCCTTATTGGCAGATGTAATAATAATTTGAGCGGCAATAGGACCGATTATCATAGGTACAAGAACGTACATTACCATTCTGCATCCTTGGAACAAGCCCTCTTTTCCTTTTGGAATATAATCTCTGTATGAAGCAGTAAAAAGCCCTGCCATAACAAGGCTTACACCTATCACAAGTATACCACCTACAATAAGAATTGCAACCTCTGCCGTTTCATTCTTCTCAACAAAAAACTTAGCACACCAAATAATTATGCACCCTACAATTCCCGCAATAATCGTAGGATAATAAAAATGTTTTTTACCATATTTGTCCATCAAGGCTGAAATAATCACCGAGCCGATTGCCGCAACAACCATTATTATTCCGACCGGGATAATATAATTTTTGATTTTAAGCGTGCCCTCAACTATATTAAAAAGATAATTAACATATACCTGATATGCGACAGCCGATACCATATTGCCCGCAAGGCACACATAAAGCATTTTATTTTTCTTTATTACACTTGGCTTAAGCGAATATGTAAAATCTGACAAAAAGGTATTGTTTTTATCAGCAGTTATTCCCTCTTTATCTTTCATAATAAACAGTCCTAAAATACCGCCGACTGTTGGAATAATGCCTAAAATCAGAAAAAACTTTTTCCAATCAGATGTTGTTGCACTTTCGTTAGTAAGAGAGTCAAAGCCACCGAAAACAACGGCTAATGCAACAAGCGGCATTACAGCCAAAACAGTGTCAACTCTTGCTCTGTTGGCAGTGTTGGAAATATCGGTTATCCATGTATTAAATGAGGCATCATTGCTGATTGAGCCGATAACAGACATAACGCAGTCCATAACGACAACAAGTATAACCATAGGTAAAACCTTATCTGCGCTCGGCTTCATAGGTACTAAGGCAAACATCATAATTGTAAAGCCCCAAATAACGTAGCCCCAACAAATAAAAAGTTTTCTTTTGCCGGTTCTGTCACACAGCGCACCGCCTATTAAGGTAGAAACAGTTGCAAATATAGCAGAAAAAACAACCATTAAAGTTGTTGCATACGGCGCTCTTGTAATTTCGTTTTGCATAAAACGTGAAAAATACATATTTTCAACAACCCATGCAATTTGACCGATAAGGCCAAATAATAAAATTGAGGTCCACACCTTGCCTCCAAGCGCACCGACCTTTTTTTCTTTCATATTTACCACCTCAAAAAGAATAACAAAATTTAGGCACAATCACCCAAATATATTATATATTACCTTTATGAAAAAGTAAAGAAAAAATACCGAGGAGCGTTTCCTCGGTATCCTATGTGTTTATTTAATTATTATCGACCCTTAGCAAATGAACGGACTTTGAATTCTGCCCCCGTTGATTCGCAAACCTCTCGTGATTTTTCAATATCCTCAGATGAAATGACGTCAACAACAGTCATTCTTACTTTTGGGCAATCGGCAACGCATTCCTTTGTAAACTTAAGCATTGCATCAAAAGCCTTGCCTTTAAAACAGTTTCTTGTAATTTTATCGTATTTTTCACTGTCCGGCTCATTGAGAGAAATCGAAATATAATCAAATATGCTTGAAAGCTCTTTTGCTGTCGGCTTTTCGTTAATCAAATCCGAAAGACCGTTTGTATTAAGTCTTAAGTTAATATTAGGATTAATTTCTTTTAAATATTTAGCCGACTTAATTAAATTATCATAAGCGTTGGTAGGCTCACCGTAACCGCAAAAAACAGCTTTGTCGATATTATGAAAATCATAATCATCAATTGCCTTTTTTATTTCTTCAAAAGTAGGCTCCTTATCAAACCAAAGTTCTTTTGCATCACCGTAAGCATCACCTTTTGAACGAATACAAAAAGCGCAATTGCAAGGACATTTATTTGTAATATTGAGGTAAACGTCGCCCTCCAATGTATAAACTATATCAGCCATAAAATCACTTCTTTTACTTTTTATTAATAAATAACTTTTTCTTAAGCTTTGCGGCATCAAATGCGGCAGAAATAACGGCAAATATGATTGCACTGCCTACAGCCTGAACTATATTCATAGGTATATCGGCAACGGCATAAGCCTTATTAACAATCAAATCACCGAGATAATAACCAAGAACAGTAATTACTCCGCTTGGTATTGTAAGGCAAATTGTAAGCGGTGTCAATATTTTTTCGCTCTTTTTATTAACAAAAACAAAAGGCAAAGCAATCAATACCTTAACAATTGCACTTATAGGAGCATAAACCGCAGCATTACCTGTTGACAAATCGGCAATCGCCGCACCCAAAGCAGAAGCAAGAAGCGCCCACGGACCGCCCAAGGTTGATGCAACAATATAAATCATTGCATCACCGAAATGAAGATAGCCTGCGCCGCCCGGAACAGGAATTTGAATAAACCTTGTAAGCGCAAAAATCATTGCCGCAAAAACGGCGGCATAAACCATATTTAATACTTTTCTGTTAACCTTATTCATAAGAAATCAACTCCCCAATCGTTTTTTCAAAAGCAATACCGTCATTTCCGTCAGAAACATCGGTAACTTTAATTGTATTTGTAATAAACTCACCTGCACATTTGCAAGCTTCTACAAGAGATTTTCCGTTTAAAAGCGAACCGGTTAAAACCGCCGAAAACACATCTCCTGTGCCGCTGAAATATCCGCCGACCTTTTCGTTGGTAACTTTGGAAATTTCGCCGTTATCAAAAATAATATTTGATATTGCGCCGTTTTCCTTATAACCGGTCACGACAATTTTACTTAATCCCTTTTTATAAAGCGTATTAAGGCTTTTTTCAATATTTGAATAATCATTAACCCATTTTTCATTTAACACATCGGGATTGCCCTTATTTGCAAGAATGGCAAGCTCGGTTGTGTTAGGAGTAATAACGTCGGCTTTAAAGCAAAAATCTCTTATCACGTCGCACATTTGCATATCATAACCGTCATAAAGTGCGCCGTTATCAGCCATAATCGGGTCGGCAACAACAAGAGTATTTTCATCCTTAAACTCATCAATAAAATCTGATATAATTTCAAGCTGAGCCTTGTCTGTTACAAAACCCGTAAGTATTCCGTCAAATTTTGCCCCCAGCTTTTTCCATTCCTCAATAAACGGCTTCATTGTATCTGTAAGTGACAACGATTTAAAGCTTTCATAAGCTGTTTGATTTGATAAAACAGCAGTCAAAAGAGGATGAACTTCAACCCCCATTGCCGACATAATAGGAATAGCGGCAGTCAAAGAGCACTTGCCGAAGCCTGATAAATCATTAATTACGGCACACTTTTTCAAAAAATCACCTAATCTCTTGATTATTAATATAATTTATTATACAATATATCTGTAATTAAATAAATACACAATTTTAATGTTAAATAAAGGTACAGTTATGAAAAAATACAGTAAATTATATAACGATATAAAAGAGCAAATAATAACCGGTCAACTTTCACACGGGGATAAAATCCCTTCTGTAAGAGATGCGGCAGCCATATATTCAGTATCGACAACAACAGTTCAAAATGCGTATTTTGAATTATGTGCAGACGGATACATTATATCTAAAGAAAAAAGTGGCTATTTTGTATCAATTTTCAATAAGGAAAATCAAGATAAAGATTCAGAAAAAAGTGAAGTCAAAATCGAATACGATTTTTGCGGCGAATCGGCAGACCCCGAAAGCTTTGATGTATCGCTTTGGCAAAGATATATTAAAAATGCGCTTAGACAAAAAGAAAGACTGTTAACATACAGTCAAGCACAGGGCGAATACGATTTAAGGTGTGCTGTTTCAAAATATATAAGAGAAAAAAGAAACGTTACTGCCTCACCTGACAGAATAGTAATAGGAGCAGGCGTTGGCGTTTTGCTTAACATTTTGGCTTCGCTTTTTGATAAAGACCAAACGGTATCATTCCCGGACAAAAGCTTTGTGCAGGGAATAGGAATTTTTAATGATGCCGGCTTTGAAGTACACACAAGAGATAAAAATGCAGATATAATTTACGTTTCCCCTTCACATATGACACGTTGGGGTGACGTAATGAGCAATAAAAGGCGATTAGAACTTGTAGAATACTCTTTTAACAATAATTCAACAGTAATAGAGGATGATTATGAAAATGACTTTTTGTATAATGTAAAGCCTACTCCGGCGCTTTTTACCTTAGGTCACGGAAATGTTATATATATCGGCTCTTTTTCAGCAATGCTGCTTCCGGGCATAAGAATAAGTTTTATGGTATTAAATGATAAATTGACTAAACTTTACAACCAAAACAAATATAAATTTGCACAGACGGCAAGCAAAACGGAGCAGATTGCACTATGCCAATACATACGTGACGGACATATAAATTCACAAACAAGAAAAATAAGGCGACTTTATTCAAATAAAACAAAGGATTTTTACTCAATCTTAAAAAAAGAATTTCCAAATGCTCAAATCAGCATAAGTGAAAATACGCTTCAAATTATTATGAGTGTAAAATTTGATAAGGATATTGAAGTATTTGAAAAAAGCAGCATATCATTATTTGTAGAAAAATATGAAAACGGACTTATAACAATAGTTTTATCTCCATCGGGTATTCCGTCGAGCAAGCTGCTTGAAGGGGCTAAAACACTTAGAAAAGCGATAGAATAGGTAACAAAATATTTTTAGAACGCTTGTTTTAGTAGTCCGATTATAAGGACTATACCTGCCTCCCCTGTTGAATATAAATTTTATTTTGGTAAAATGAATTTGTAATCAAAAACAAGGAGGTTTTTCAACATGAAAAAATCAGTACAAAAGTTATTTAAGGGTTTATTAATCACAACTGTCACGCTTCTTTGCGGATTTGGAATTTGTGCAATTTTCTTTAATCTTTTCGGCACATTAACGGCTAATGAAATGAAAATATTTGTTGCGCTTGACGTAATCATTTTGCTTACTGTCGGCGGCATATTTTACTGTATTGACGAGAAAAAAGCAAAAAATAAAATAAAAGAAAAGGAATTTGAAAAAAGGCACAATGAAAGAGTTGAAAAAGCATTTCGTGAATTTGACGGATTAGATATGGTTAAAATTTGCGCAGGCTCAAACGATTATGCCGCTTAATATTGAAAATCAATATGTATTTATGATAAAATGCACTTGAAGCGTTATGCTTTGAGTGCATTTTTTTGGAGTGAAATATGGATAAAAATAATTTTTCGACATTTTTAAGAAATAATATTAACGATACATTTTGGGACAATTACATTGAACTTGTAAGAAATGAAATGATACCCTATCAGCTAATGGCATTAAATGATGAAATTGATGGTGCGCCTAAAAGCTATTGCCTTGAAAATTTCAAAAAAGCCGCAATAACCATTCAAAAAATCAATAATAATGAAAAAATTGAGATATACCCTGTTGACAGATGGGAATATAAGGAAAACGAATGTGACAAAAATTCGTTTTTAGGCTGGTGCTTTCAGGACTCTGACGTATACAAATGGATTGAAGCAGTTGCTTACTCTCTAAAAAATTCTAAAGACAGCGAACTCGTGCAAAAGGTAGATGAAATAATTAATTTAATATGCAATGCTCAAGTGGAAAACGGATATCTTGATACGCTTTATATAATAAATGACAGAAGTAAGATTTTCACTAATCTTAAGGACAGGCACGAACTTTATTGCTTCGGTCATTTGGCAGAAGCGGCTGTTGCTTATTATGAAAGCACAGGTAAGGATAAATTACTTAACAGTGCAATTAAATTTGCAGATTTAATTTGCGATACTTTTAACGAGGATAATTTAAAAGGTTATCCCGGTCACGAAATTGCAGAACTTGCACTTGTTAAATTATATAATGTGACTAAAAAAGAAAAATATCTTAAAGAGGCGGAATTTTTCATTTACGAAAGAGGCACAAAACCGTATTATTTTGACAAGGAACGAGGATATAAAAGAAATAATAACAGTTTAGATTATTTTTATAATCAGGCGCATATTCCACCTATAAAGCAAGATGAAGCGGTAGGTCATGCCGTAAGAGGTGTGTATCTTTACAGCGGTATGGCCGACGTTGCACGTCAAACTCAAAATGAAGAGCTATACTCTGCCTGCGAAAGAATATGGGACAATATTGAGCAGAAGAAAATGTATATCACAGGCGGAATAGGCTCAACTGTCGACGGCGAAGCATTTAGTTATAATTACGATTTGCCTAACGATTTGGCATATAGCGAAACCTGCGCTTCAATCGGACTTATTTTCTTTGCAAAAAGAATGCTTGAAATAAATACGTGCTCCAAGTATGCAAACGTTATGGAGCGTGCGCTTTATAATACAGTTTTACACGCAATGAGCGAGGACGGAAAATCATTTTTCTACACAAATGCGCTTGAAGTTTTGCCAAAGGCATCAATTGTTGACAGCAGAAAAAGGCATATTAAGCCGACAAGGCAAAAATGGTTTGGATGTGCCTGCTGTCCGCCTAATTTAGCAAGGCTTATTTCATCACTCAATGATTACTGCATTTCAACAAATGATAATAATATATTTATACACATGTATATCGGCGGAAATTTCAGTAATGATGAAGCTAAAATAAGCATAAATTCAAACTATTTGACCCATGGTGAGGTTGAATTTGATATCACAGTTTATAAACCGTTCAAATTAGCGCTGAGAATACCTGATTGGTGCAACGAATTTGAAATTAACAAGGAATATAAGGCCATTAACGGCTACGCTTATGTTGATATTAAGGAAAGTACGAGCATATTGATTAAATTCAACATTGAACCGAAGTTGGTTAAATGCTCAAACTTAGTCAGGGCTAATATCGGCAAAGTTGCAGTAATGAGAGGTCCCATTGTCTATTGCGCAGAGGAAATTGACAATTGCAAAAACCTACAACTACTGCTTATTGATAAAAAATCGAAAATTAGTGTTAATGACGATTTATCAATAACAGTAAACGGATTTAAGGAAAAAGAAAACAGCACGCTTTATTATGATTATAATGAAAGTGAGCTTGAAAATTATAAAATCACATTAATTCCCTATTATAAATCCTGCAACAGAGGGGAAAATGAAATGAGTGTTTATTTAAGAATAAAAGAGTGAGAAAATGGCTGAGAAATATAAAAATAAATTTGACAAGCTTGCCAATGCTCCAATCAAGGGGTTAATATCTTCCCTTGCAGTACCGACTATTTTGTCAATGCTTGTGTCTGCATTTTATAATATGGCAGACAGCTTCTTTGTTGGCAAAATTAACACGCAAAGTGTAGCGTCAATCGGAATTGTATTTTCTATAATGACGCTTTTACAGGCAATCGGATTTTTCCTCGGAAACGGAAGCGGAATAATGATTAGCACGCTTTTGGGTGAAAAAAATAAAAAGAAAGCCGAGATTTATGCAAATGTAGCATTATTTACAGTAATAGGTGTCGGCGTGCTTCTTGCAGTTATAGGCTTATTCTTTTCAAAATCAATCGCTCTAATGCTCGGCGCCACAAAAACAACTGCTCACTATGCCTCAACGTATTTGAAATATATTTTACTCGGCTCACCTTTCATTTTGGGTTCGTTTGTCTTAAACAATCAATTAAGATATCAAGGCAGTGCGTTATATTCAATGATAGGCATACTCACGGGAAGTATAATAAATATTGCGCTTGACCCGTTATTTATTTTCACCTTTAAGCTTGAAGTTGCAGGTGCGGCTTTAGCAACCGCAGTCAGCCAAATTATCAGCTTTTTTATCCTTTATTTCGGCACGTTTAAAAATGAAAATATAAGGGTGTCATTAAAATTATTTAAGCCGAGCAAGGAAATTTATTTAACAATATTTAAAAACGGCTTACCTTCCCTTTCAAGGCAAGGTATAGGCACAATCGCAAATATTGCTATGAACTTTGCGTGTGCACCTTACGGCGACGCTGTTATCGCCGGAATGAGTGTTTATAACAGAGTAATGTTTATCGGTATGGCAGTTGTAATCGGCTACGGTCAAGGCTATCAGCCTGTTTGCAGCTTTAATCACGGCGCAAAGAAATACGAAAGAGTATATCAAGGCTATAAATTTCTTGTAATAATCACAACAATAATCATTACAGTTTTATCTGTTATCGGCTACATTTTTGCGCCTGAACTCATAGCGATTTTCAGAAAGGACAGCGACGTTATAAAAGCGGGTGTGCAAGCACTCAGATTTCAATGCTTTGCAATGGTTATAACAGGGTTTTGCACCGCTTCAAATATGCTTATGCAATCTCTTAGAATATCGGTCAAAGCAACAATATTAGCCCTTTCAAGGCAAGGTATTTTTTATATTCCGATAATACTTATATTGCCGCATCTTTTAGGTCAAACCGGTATTGCCCTCGCCCAACCTGTTGCAGATATTTTATCATTTGTATTAACGATTTTTCTTGTAAAACCTACGGTCAAGGAATTGAAAAGACTAAGTATAAAAAAAGATGCTGATTTAGGATAATTCCAAAATCGGCATCTTTAATTTATATCCACTTTTTCTTTTTAAACAAGTATAGCAAAAAGATTACGATTAAAAAGCAAACAACGATAATCGAGCCGTAGCCGTAGTGCCACGAAAGCTCAGGCATATCCTTAAAATTCATACCGTACCAGCCCGTAATAAGATTAAGCGGCAAAAACACGGTGGTAACGACAGTAAACACTTTCATCAAATCGTTTTGCTGAATTTCAAGCTGAGATTGATATGCTTCACGCATTTGGCTTACGATATCTTGCAAATTACGAACGGCATTAAGATAGCGGTCTGTTCTTGCGCCGATAATAGAAATCTTTTTAAGCGTAGGCTTTGAAAGCAAATCGTTATCGTTTGCACTCATTTCATCAAAAATAATATCAAGCTGGAGATAATATCTTTTAAGTCGCATAAGCTCGTTTCGCCAATCAAGGATTGTATCAAGCGTATCCTTTTCGGCACCTGAAAGAAGCTTAGCCTCCTCATAATTAAGCCTTTCCTCAAACTTATCAAGGCAATCCATATCGCCCTTTAAAAGCTTGACAAAAAAGCTATACAAAAGCTGCTCGTTGCTGTAATTTTTATCAATATCAGCTACAATCTGCTTAATCATTTTAACGCCGGCGTTATTCTCGCAAAAGAAAAACAGATTTCTATTATCAAGATAAATCAAGGTTTTTGAGTCCTCGGTATCATTACTCCTTACGTCATAATAGTCAAATGCGAGCAAATCGAAATCATCGAAGCTTTCAAAGCTTTCAACCTCGCATTCGCTGATATAATCAAAGGTTTTAGCATCCATAAGAGGAGCAACCTCATTCATTTGAGAAAAAGAATAAATATTAACCATAAAACATTCCCCTTTCAAAAATTTCAAATAGATAATACCACTAAAAAAGCCCTAAATCAATAAAATTATACCATAAAGAGAACCAAAAATAATAATTGATATTTGATTTGCATTTAATATAATCATTTAGACATACTGAAAAATGCGTACTGATTATTCATTGCAACTTAATCAATTTGCAGTTATACTAAATGCGAGGTGATAAAAATGAACATTTTAAATGAATTAAACGAGGCTTGCAATTACATTGAAAACAATATTGAAAACGAAATAGACATCAAAGAAATTGCAAGAATAACAAATCAGAGTACGGATTCGATAAATAGATTTTTCGTTTCGATGCTTGGAATCACAATTAAAGAATACATAAGAAAAAGAAGATTATCGCTTGCGGTTTACGATTTGCAAAACAGTGATGAAAAAATAACAGACATAGCCTTTAAATACGGTTTTAACAGCTATGATTCTTTTTGCAAGGCATTTTTAAATCAGCATAATGTTACACCTACACAAGCTAAAAATCCAAGCTGTGAGGTTAATATTTTCCCTCCGGCAACATTTGAAATTAACGTTAAGGGTGCGCAAAAAATAAAATTTAAAATTTGCGATTTAGAAGAATATGAAGTATATGGAATTTCGAAAAATTTCAACTGCCAATCATCTGACAGATTTAAGCAGGAAAAGGAAATGTGGTCAATCGATTATGAACATTATCCGGAAAAGATTTGTCAAGGTTATGACGGAATTTGGTATGGGATTTTTGAAAACGGTAAATATTCCATTGCAAGAAAAAAGGAAGATGTTGGGTTTGACGGTCTTGAAAAGATTAAAATCAAATCCGGAAAATATGCAGTCTTTACAACCGATAAGGGCGGCTATGCAGGTGATGAGCTTTCAAAAACGCACGATTTAATTTTCAATTCTTGGTTAAAAGACACGCAATATAACGTAAAGCGTGAATATATAATAGAAGTGTTTCACCTTGCAACAGACAGAGAAAAAAGAAGAAAAAACAGATACTACGAAATTTACATTCCCATTAATGAGCCATTCTCCAATGACTTTGATATAAATGACATTATCATTCGTCAGGCAAGAATTGAGGATTACAAGGACATATGCAAAATATGCTGTGACGATTTAGGCTACAATTGCAGTGAAGAATTAGTTAAAGAAAGACTCGAAGGTCTTGATATAAACAACGAACGGGTTTTAGTAGCCGTTTATAACAGCGAAGTGGTAGGATATTTGCATGCTCAAATTTACAAAACGCTTTATTTTGAAGAACTTATCAACTTTTTAGGCTTGGCTGTGTCAAAGGAATACAGAAACAAAAAAGTCGGAACAAGGCTTGTTAATGAAATTGAAAATTGGGCAAAAGAAAACGGAATTAAAAAAGTCAGAGTAAACTCCGGCTTTTCAAGAAAGGAAGCGCATGAATTTTATCGTTCGTTAGGATATAATAACGAAAAGGAACAAATCAGATTTTTGAAATATTTGTAAAAAAAAGCACATCGGCAAAAAATGCTGATGTGCTTTTTATTTATTTAACCTTAACCTTTTTAACTGTCGACCACTTACCGTAATATTTTTTGCCGTTTGAATGAGTTTTATATGCTCTTACACGCACATAATATGTTTTTCTGCTTTTTGAAGTAGAAATTGTAACATTTGTTTTCTTAGTAGTCTTTGTTAAATAGTTTTTCTTAAAGTTTTTACTTGTTGACCATTGGTATTGATAGCCTGTACCGGTGGTCTTTTTCCATTTAAATGTAATTTTCCTTTTCTTAGTGCTTTTTGCAAGCTTTGTCTGCACCTTGCGAGGATTTGTTACAACCTTATACGGTTCGCTTCTTGCCCCTTCATTACCGCCAACTACGGCAGTAATCTTAAATCTGAAATAAGAACCTTCGGGAAGGCCCCTAACCTTAAATGTATTCACATTGCCGGCAGTTGTGCCTACCTTAACGTACTTACCTTTCTTTGAATCATACTTATAAATATTATAATATTCAGCATAGGTTTGCGACGTCCAAGAGAAAGTCAGGGTTGTATTAGTTTTTGCTTTAAGCTTAACACCTGTTACCTTTTTCGCTGTGGGTTGAGTAACATTAGGAGTAACCGGTGCGGTAGGAACAGTAGCCTGTGCCCCTTGATACCAAACATTCATATCAACTCTGCCTGAAATACCGTTTACTCTGCCGTCAGAGGTATACTGCCAATATTCGTAATCGCCGGGATAATCGGTTGAAGTATTATAATGAGCAAGCCAAATTTTAGCAATGCTTGAAATTTGAGAAGCGTTCACCCTATTTTTAAGAAAACTGTAATTTGCATAAAAGCAAGGAGTATATCCCATTTGAGAAACTCTGTTCAAAAAAGCAAGGCTGTTAGCGGTCATTTGAGCCTTAGAAAGGTTAGCACTGTCAAGTCTGCCGTCTTCTCCGACTCCTGCAAACTCATAATCATAAACAACAGGCATCGTAATATTATAGCTTCCTATAACGTTAAGAAGCATATTTGCTTCTTGTAAAGCTTCTTCCTCATTTAACGCCTGAGAATACCAATAAACGCCGACACGCAAGCCTGCGGCAAGTGCATTGGTAATATTTTCCTGATAATAAGGGTCATAATTAAGCGATAATTTTTTCTTGGTATATCCCGTGTAGCCGACTCTTACATAAACGAAGTCGATTCCGTCAGCTTTAACCTTGTTAAAGTCAACAGTTTTGTTATGCATTGATACGTCAATACCTACAACCTTATTTAATGTATCAAATTTAGTATTATGTGTATAAGTTTTTTTATCATATTTGCTGTAAAATTTAGTTGATGCAAAGGCAACCGAGGTTGATGCAAAAGCCATAATTACAGCAAGAAAAACGCTGAGTATCTTAATTGATTTCTTCATAATTCCCCTTCAAATTTATTTCCAAAGTTCTTTATAAATGTTTAATAAATCGTCCTTATTAAGTTCTTTAATAGTATTAGACGGTGAGCCGGAAGCCATAGCGTCATCAGCCATCTTGTCCATATTAGCGAAAAATTCATCTTTATCAATGCCGTATTTTTCAAGAGTAGGAATTTCGCAAATTTTACAAAGTTCGTTACAAGCATCAATAAATTTCTTAGCGGCAATTTTATCATCGTCATTATCACTTGCAACACCGATTTCACGAGCCATATCAGCAAAACGGTCATAAGCTCCGTCATAAACATAAGTAAAGCAAGCTGAAAGAAGCATTGCATTACTGATACCGTGAGGAACGTGGAAGAGAGCGCCGATAGGACGGCTCATACCGTGAATAACAGTTACGGAAGCGTTATTGAATGCAACGCCTGCTTCAAGTGCAGCAAGGGACATTTGTGCTCTTGCCTCAACATTAGCGCCGTCTTTATAGCAAACAGGAAGATACTTAAAAATCTTTTTAATTGCAGAAAGTGCAAATTCATCTGTAAGAGGCTGATCCTTGCGAGAAGTATAAGCCTCAGAAGCATGGCAAAGAGCATCAAGGCCTGTAGCGGCAGTAACAGACTTAGGAGCAGTCAAAGTAAATGCAGGGTCATCAATAGCAATATCCGGCATTAATACAGGACCTTTAAGGAGCATTTTTATATCTTTTTGAGTATTAGTAATAATTGTAAACTGCGTTGCTTCAGAACCGGTGCCAGAAGTAGTAGGAATAGCAACCATAGGCGGAGTAGCAACAGTAATAACCTTACCGAGATAATCGTCAATTGAGCCGCCGCTTGTTGAAACTGCTGCAATAGCTTTCATAGAATCAATCGGTGAGCCGCCGCCGACAGCGATAAGAAAATCACATGATTGGTCATTATAAACATCAAGACCTGCTTCAATCATTTTATCTGTTGGCTCGCCTGTAATATTAGAATAAATAGCATAATGAACGCCCTTTTCATCAAGAAGGTCGGTAACCATCTGCGCTGTACCGAGTTTCATCATCATAGGGTCGGTAACAACAAGTGCTTTTTTACCGAGTGTTGCGATAACATCAGCAGCATCTTTAAGAGCGTTTTCGCCGTAAAATACCTGTTTCGGCATAATAAATTGATTTCCCATAAAAAATACCTCTAAAATAATAATATATTGTTTATAATATCACGCATTTAAAATAATTTCAATAGAATTGAATAATTTAACAATTTCTGCCACCTTTCATAGAATAATCATATCAGAAAGTACACGAAAGGTGTGGAAATAATATGCTTCTTTCTCAAATGAAAGAAAATGAAATATGCGAAATTGTTGCAGTTAAAGACGAATGTCATATTAAAAACAGATTAAGCGAATTGGGAATATCAAAAGGACAAAAAATAGAGTGTAAAAATATCGGTTTATGCCGCTCCCCTATTGCTTATCAAATTTGTTCAAGCAAATTTGCAATAAGAAAAAAAGATGCACAAAATATCGAGGTGACATATATATGAAAAGTAAAAAGGTTTTACTGATGGGTAATCCCAACGTGGGCAAAAGCACCGTTTTTAACGAGCTTACGGGAATGCACCAGCACACAGGCAATTGGACAGGCAAAACCGTTGACTCAACAGCAGGCAAATTTTATTATAAATTTAATAATTACGAGTTGATAGATTTACCCGGTACATACAGCCTCATACCGTCAAGCGAGGAAGAAAGGATAGCAGGTGAATATCTTTTAAAAGAAAAATATGACTGCGTTGTGGTTGTAATGGATTCAACAATGCTACAAAGAAATTTAATGCTTTTTTATCAAATATTTGAGATAACAAGTAAAGTTGTAGTAATGTTGAATCTATGTGACGAAGCAAATAAACGCAACATAGAAATCAACAAAGAAATCTTGCAAAATCTTCTTGGTGTTCCCGTAATTAAAGCAACGGCAAGAAGCGGAAAAGGAATAAACGAATTACTTGAACAGATACATCTTATTTCAACAAACAGTGAGGATTATTATTCTAAAAAAGATTACAATTTAAACAATTTAGATATTGAAAACATAGCATATAAAGCTGAATTTGTTGCAGGCAAAGTGCTAAAAAAAGCACCGTCAAAAAGAGAAAAAAGAGATGAACTGTTCGATAAAATACTAATCGGAAAGTACACCTCTGTACCTATTATGCTGATACTGTTTGTGTTGATATTATGGATAACAATTAAAGGCTCAAATTATCCGAGTGAATTTCTTTCAAAAACATTCAATGCTTTAGAAGCATTTTTATCAAACAAAATGACTCAAGCCGGAATTTCGCCGATACTTATAAGCCTGCTTGTTGACGGTATGCTCAAAGTGCTTTTATGGGTAATCGCCGTTATGCTGCCGCCCATGGCTATATTTTTTCCTCTTTTTGCAATACTTGAAGATTTCGGAATACTTCCGAGATTTGCATTTAATCTTGATTATCCCTTTGAAAAATGTAATGCCTGCGGTAAGCAAGCACTTACAACGTGTATGGGGCTTGGATGCAATGCAGTAGGAGTAACAGGAGCAAGAATAATAGATTCGCCAAGAGAGCGAGCAATTGCCGTAATTACCAATTCCCTCACCCCTTGCAACGGAAGATTTCCTTTTTTAATTGCGGTCATATCAATATTTTTAGCTAAAAATTCAATAGTTGCAAGCCTTATACTTTTAGCATTTATTGTTATATCAATTATATGCACTATGATAAGCTCAAAAGTGCTTAGCAAAACGGTACTCAAAGGAAATAGCAGTTCTCTTATTTTTGAACTGCCCAAATACAAAGTACCAAATTTTAAAAATGTAATTATTTCAACAATAAGGGATAAAATCTTACTTGTTCTTTTCAGAGCTGTCGCAGTTGCAGTTCCAGCCGGACTGATAATTTGGGCACTTGCGAATATAAGCGTTGACAATATATCACTTTTAAATATTATCTCAACCAAGCTTAACCCTATAGGAAAATTCATAGGACTTGACGGAGTTATGTTAATGGCTTTTATACTCGGCTTACCGGCTAATGAAATTGTGCTTCCTATTGCATTAATGGCATATCTTTCAAGCGGAGTATTAAGCGATTATTCATCAATAGAATCTCTAAAAGAAATACTTGTTACAAACGGCTGGACAATAAAAACAGCACTTTGCGCCTGCATATTCAGTATGTTTCACTTTCCCTGCGCCACAACATTATTTACAGTTTTAAAAGAAACAAAAAGCATTAAATACACCCTGCTTTCAATCATAACTCCGCTTACAAACGGAATAATAATCTGCTGTGTAATTAATGCTTTGTTCAATATGTTTGCTTAATCTATAAATTCAGGCACTTCTAATACTGCGTCGCTGTCGGGAAATCCACCATCATAAAGTACCCCTTTAATAACATTATCAATCTCATCACCTTTAAAAATTTTATGAAAAATCGGTGATAATCTGTAATAAATTGCCATAAAGGAATCATATTCGGCAGTACCGGGAGCATAAGGCTCATCACCGGCATATATATTACGCACTAACGTAATAATAAAATCAGCAAGGCGAACATTATACATTCTCGGTGCAATTTTACTTTTACACATAAGGACTGTGCCTGCCTTTTTAAACGTCAAGCTGTTAAGCAGCTTACCTAAAATATGAATAGGCACCTTTATTTTTTCCGCCTGCTCCTTGTGCAGACTGAAGCACTCGGCAACCTCAACGAATCTGTTAATATCGTTAGCCGCAGAATCAATGATATCATTAAGCATAAAATCAAAATGGTCACGACTGTAGGTCATATATGATTTCGAACCGAAATCATAATTAATATTTTGAGGGTGGAGAGTTTTAACCGTCAGCTTTTCATCATCAAGTTCCATTTTACGTATAGGACTTGGATAACCGATAAGGGAAGCTGTATTAATATCATAAATTCGATTACCCTTGGCAGTATCAAAAAAGTTGATGTTTTGCATGTGCGTATGCCCGGTAAATACAAAATGAATATCATTATCGGCAAAAAGCGTAGCTATTTTTTCATTATCACAAAGCATTTGGTTTTTGCAATAAAACTCATAAACAGGGCTTGGGGCAAGCAAGGGGTGATGAGTAATTGCAATCATTTTCTGTCCTGCTTTTCTGCAATCAGCAATTTGTTCTTTAATCCAATCAAGTTGCTCCTCAAAATAGCCGTGAAAGCCATCCTCCCAGCCTATGCCGTCATCATTAAGTGCAAGAAGCCTTGTTTTTTCGTCAAGCTGAGAAACGTACGAAAACGTTTTTGCGTGCTTTGCTATTGCATCGTTAAAACCAAAATCGCCGTAAATCTCTTCAAGTTCCTCTCTCGTGCAACCTTCAACAACATATTCTCCCTTTTCATTTGAATAGCCCTTCGGCTCAGGGTGCAGGTCGTGAGTACCTGTGATAATATAGACCTTTTTTCCTGCCTCGGTAAGCTTATGCAGTTTTTCGGCAAGTGAAATATGCCCTACTCTTTCGCCGTCACAAACATTGTCGCCCGTAATTAAAACAATGTCGATTTCCTTATCATCAAGAAGCATTTGAATTGTTGCATCAAGTATAGCTTCACTTTCGGCAATGCACTTTTGGTCATACATTGCACGATTAATCCACTCTTTGCCCTGTGCATTTAAAAGTTTTGCAGGATAATAATGCAAATCGGTAATTTGATAAAATTTCATAATACCAGCCCCTTATATTCACATTTTATCACACACAAAAAAATATGTAAATAAATAAGATTCTATTTATTAAGTTTTACTGATTTTTTATAAACAAAAAGAGAAATAACAGCAGTGAGAAGCTCAGCAACCCAAAAAGCGTGCCAAACACCGACAGCGCCGAAAAATCGGCTTAAAATAAATGCGGCAGGGATAATTATAACAATATATCTGCAAAGGGAAATAACAAGCGAAGGAAAGCCTTTACTGAGCCCCTCAAGAGCGCCGCAAGACGTTACAGACACGGCTGACACAACAAAGCCGGCGCTTATAATTCTTAAAGCGGTTGCACCGAGTTTTACAGTTTCGTCATTATTTGTGAACAGAGAAATAATATTCGAGGGAATTATCAGGCAAATAACAGTGCCTACTGCCATAATAGCGGCAATCATAATAAGAACATAATAATATATTTGGCGCACTCTTTTATGTTCACCGGCGCCATAATTATAAGCAATAATAGGCCTCATACCTTGAACAATTCCGTTAGCGGTCAAATAAAGGAAAGTTTGAAGTTTATAATAAACGCCAAGCACAAGAACATAAACCTGTGAAAAAGCGGCTAAAATAGCATTTAAAGACGAAATAAGAAGAGACGGCAGAGCAAGATTTAAAATAGCAGGAATGCCGATTGAATAAAGCTTTTTAACCATATATGAAGTGAGCCTTACATATTGACGTTCTACCCTAACACTTGAAGGATTTAAAATATAATAAACAACATAAATAATAAATGTAACGCATTGACCGAGACCTGTAGCAAGTGCAGCACCTTTAATGCCCATTTTTGGCATAAAGCCGATACCGAAAATCATAATCGGGTCTAAAATAATATTTGTTATACAACCTACCATTAAACCGACCATTGTTATTTTCATATTACCGACTGCCTGAAAAAGCTTTTCAAAAAAAAGATTAAGACTGTTAATAATCGTGAATAAAAAAACAATATTACAATACTGAACACCGAGAGAAATCACATTTTCGTCTTTTGTAAAGGCAGATAAAAACGGTTTCATAATAAAAATACACGTAACAGTAAGAACAACACCATGAATTAACGAAAGCAAAAGACCTTGGGTTGCAGCGTCGTCTGCTTTATCTTTATCCCCTGCACCGAGGTGAAATGCAATAACAGCATTAATGCCAACGCCGAAGCCAATTGCAACAGCATTAATAAAATTTTGAACCGGATAAACAAGTGAAAGTGCAGTCATGGCATTTTCACTGATTTTAGCGACAAAGTAGCTGTCAACAATATTATAAAGCGAATTTACGCACATAGAAATAACCATAGGAAGTGCCATTGAAATAATGAGCGGCAAAACAGGTTTTTCTTTCATAAAAGTTTCGTTTTTCATAAATACTCCTCTCGTTCTTAAATTTAGGCATAAAATAAGCCACGCAGCCAAAAGACTGCATGGCGAAAAGGTGACGTAATAAGTCAGGAAAAATCCACACTTGTTTTCGTGAAGTTATTATAACATAAGAAACAATAAAGTCAACATTTATTTTTTCAAATTCATTTGTTCATGCGGTAGCCACTTGCCGAATTTGGTATAAAGTGCCATAAGAACAGCGCCGACAGCCCAAGAAATAGGATAAAGAATAAATACACCGTCAATGGTTGAATAAAACGGTAATGCAAATTTAATCCAAATAATACGGAAAACGCACATTGAGAAAAGCAAAATAAGCATCGGTGGAACGCCCTTTCCTGCACCTCTTACTGTTCCGGCAAGGGTGTTCAAAATACCCAAGAGGAAATAGAATGGGCAAAAATACTTCATAGCAAGCTGACCGTATTTGATTACCTCTTCATTATGGGTGAATAAACCTAAAACCTGATGAGAACTTAAAAGAAGAACTGTACCGATAAATACAGTATAAATCAGTACCATTGCAAGCGCCGAGTACATACCTTTCTTAACTCTGTCAAGCTTATGTGCGCCGACGTTTTGACCTGTAAACGTTGTTCCTGCCATACTTATACTTAATACCGGAAGAATATTAAAGCCGTCGATTTTTAAATAAGCCGCATAGCCTGCCATAGCAGTTGCGCCATACATATTTACGCTCGACTGAACAAGTACATTTGAAAAAGATATAACCATATTTTGAATAGCAGTCGGCAAACCTATTTTTATAATTTTAAAGGCGATATCTTTATTTATTTTAAGTTCTTTTATGCAAAGCTTATAATCAGATTTAACTCTAAACAGATAACCGAGTGCAAGAACGCATGAAAGAGCCTGACTGATATCCGTTGCAATAGCCGCACCCATAACACCAAGTTTAAACACCTTAATCAAAAGTAAATCAAGAATAATATTTGTTACCGACGCAACCGCAAGATAAACAAGCGGTTTTCTTGAGTTGCCCGCCGCATTCAATATACCTGTAGCCATATTATAAATTACGTTAAAAATAAGACCGCCGCAATAAATTTGAAGATAAAGTGACGATGATTTTAAAACCTCTTTCGGGGTTTTCATCAAAACAAGAAGTGACGGACTTAAAAATACGCCGAGAAGAGTTAATATTATGCCTAAAATAATTGCTATACACATTGATGTATGAACAGATATTTTAATCTGTTGCTTCCTATTTGCGCCGAGATACTGCGACACAACAACACCTGCACCGACAGCAGCACCCTGCGCAAAAGCAATAATCAAATTTATAAGAGCGGTACCTGCACCTACTGCGGCAAGACCGTTACTGCCTACAAAGTTGCCTACTATAATTGAATCGGCTGTGTTATACATTTGCTGAAGGAGATTTCCCAAAATAAGAGGAATAGAAAATACAATAAGAAGCTTCCAAATATTTCCATCAGTCATCAAAAGAGTAGTTTTGTCTTTTTTAGTTTTTGCTGTATTTTCCTGCAAAAAAATCGCTTTCCTTTCATATATCTCAAATCAACTGTATTATAGTCAAGAGAAGTAGCATTGTCAATAGATAATAAAGTAAAAAGTCGATGCATAGGCACCGACTATTTTTTTATTTTAAACGTTTTTAAATATGCCTTATCTTCATTTGAAATTCTAAAGGACTCGCATATTTTTTGAATGGTTTTATTATGAACCCAAGGAGATAATTTTTTATTTATTATAATATCATTTATCTTATCCTTAAAATCAACATAAGCATCAGCCAAGGTCCAGGCAATCGCCATATTAATATAATATTCTTCCCTATTAATTGATAAAAGAATATTTAATACTTTGTCAATATATTCCTCATTAAGAAAATAATCAAGCATCATAACGCACATAAAGCGTACTTCATACTCACTGCCGTTTTTATATTTAAGAATATATTTAAAAACTTCGTCAAAATTTTTAAGAGTGAATTTATAGGTTGCCGCACAACAATCGCAAATTGCCCAATTATCAATAAGCGGCACAAATTCATCAAGAAGTGAAAGTCTTTGCATTAAACTCAATTTCTTATTATATTCAATAACCATACCTTTTACCATTTTTTCCTCATAATAAAAGGTATCTGCAAAAGCATTTTCCTTTGCCGCCGCTTTAGCAATTTTTCTGATATTAGGCAATCTCACGCCGATTATCTTATCTCTGTCAATATTAGGAATTAGTTTAGAATGAAAGTCGCCGTATTTTTCGTCTTGATTTTTAAAAAGTTCTTCTCTTACATTCATAATATCACCGAGGATATTATACATTAATCAAAATATTCTTTCAAGTTATCAACAATATCCTTTTCAATCTTAATGATATTTTCTTTTATTTCGCAATCAAGGCTGATTTCATCGACAAGTTTAGGATTTCTAACCTCAATAGATGTATCGCTAAATCTTATTATATTTTGAACACCACCGAGGGCAGAGACCGTATTTTTAAGGTTTTTAGGAATATAGATATTTAAAAGTGAGCTGATACCGTATTTTTCATAAAAATACTTAGTTACAAAATATCCGATAGCGGTAAACACAATACCGAGAGTTATAAGATAAACATACTTATCGGCATTAGTGAATATTTCAATAATACCGCCTCCGAAGCAAAAACCGACAGAAATTTTAACAATTGAAGCACAAAAATAACCAAGGGAAGAAATAACACAAAGGCTTAAAAATAAATACGGACTTTCCAAAAGAATAAAAAACATAAAAATAGTAACATTACCGCAAAGAATTGAAGAAGCAACAATTATGCAAAGCACTGCTTTTTCTATGCCTTTTAATTCTTTGATTAGCGACGAGAATACACCGATAATCAAAAATATTAAATAAGAATGACCCGATAGATAGGTAATAACCGCTTGAGAATTGATATTATTTTTAAAGATATTAATTGCTCCGCTTACAATTGAATTATTATTGATAACCTGTGTTGAACCGAAGCTTTTATAATAAAACATATTTTCAAAGCTTGAAAAATCAAGTGGGGAAAGAAGCGTATTAACAAAACCGAACATTGCTGATGAAATATTCCCCTTATTTGAAACAAATGAGGAAATACCCATAATTAAATTATTATAAACGTCATACAAATAAGTACTCAAAACCGCAAAAATAAGCGTTGACGACAAAAGCAACAACGAAGCGGTAACAAAGTTCAGATTTTTGTAACAATAGTAAGCTAAAAGAGAGATTAAAACAGCAAAAAAATATGATTTAGACTGCGTAAATACAGAGTAGAAAACAAATGCGCAAAATAAAGTAAACAATGCTTTAAAGGTTTTTCTGCCGTTAATCAAATAAAATGTTGTAAAAAAAGAAATGGCAAGAGAAGCAAAAAATGCAAGGCAGGAGGATAGATTTTTAAATGAAATAATTTCGTTGCTCGTTTTAAACGCAAGAAAATCAAAAAATGCTTTAAATACAAAAATAATTGAAGTTATTCCCAACGAGATAAGCATTGCATTTTTAAGCTTATTAAAGTAATTATAAATGTTCATACATCTATTATTACCAAAATATGAAAAAATAAACCGGAGCAAGAATAAATTCCTGCTCCGTTAAAATTACCATTCATCCTGCATAAAACACATACGCAGTGAGAAAGGTTCATCATTTCCGATAATAATATGGTCGATAAAATTAATATCAACATTTTTAAGCACCTTGTCAATAGAAACAGAAAAATTCAAGTCTGCATCAGATGCTTTGCTTGAACCGTTGGGGTGATTATGCGTAAAAAGCACACCGGATGCTTTGTCGATTATTGCAGCTTCAAGAATTTCACGTGTATTCGACGGTGCAGTATTTGCATTACCCTCTCCTATCAAATGGATATTAATAATTGAGCCGTCGTTATTAAGTGTAATCATATACAACTTTTCAACTTTTTCATATTTGAACAAATTACTGCAATAAGCTATTGCTTCTGAAGAACAATTCAAATTATCAACATTTTTATTTCTGTTGTTCGCAACTCTTTTATTAAGTTCAACTACCATTTTAATGCCTACGGCAGCAGATTGACCGATACCATTTACCGTCATAAGTTGATTAGCGTCTGCATTTAGGACTCCCTCAAGCGAGCCGAAGCGATTTATTAACGCATACGCAAGTTCCTTGACATCCTTTTGAGGAATTATAATTGACAAAAATAGTTCAAGCAAATTATGGTCAGGAGCATTTTGCATTCCTCCGGCAAGATAAACTTCTCTCATTCTCTGCCTATGACCGTTTCTGCTAAGCTTTGGGTTGTTTGATTCAACAGAAACGGCGTTGAAATCCTTTGCAGGGAAATTTTTATCAAGCGAATTTTGATAATATTTATTTGTAAATTTATCTTTATCGTTATAATCACACAATGCACTGCCGAAATCAAATTTCGACATATCAAATTTCATAGTATCACTTACTCTTTTCACCAAGTTTTATTGTTAAAATCTGCACAATGTTTATCATTAAACGCAGCACGAACTTCCACATAACAGCCACATTTAAGGCACATACCCGAAATAAGGAAGTCGCATTTCTTACACTTTTCAAGCCTTAATTTATAATTTTTCATATCTGTTTTTAAAGACGGGTCAATATTATCGAGATATTCTTTTATTGTATTATAAGATTTATTTTCCCCTGCCTCTAAAAGCAAACATTTTTTACATTTTTTCATTATTCAATAACAAATTTAACGACACTGCACGCAGGAAGCGTTGCAGTAAAGCCATCCTTTAATTGCCTGAAATCATAAAAATCTTTTATTTCAACAGCATTTGTGTTTTCAAAATCATTTTTATCATGAATATCACCGTTTAAAACATACGCTTTTATATTCTTAACTTTTCTATCAGCAATTTGACATTTGATTTTAGCTGACTTTTTATCGGCAACATTTACAACTGTTGAATAAATAATATCATTTTCATCAATTGAAGCAGATTCAATAAGCTGAGGACAAGAACGTTTCGCCTCTTTAGAATCAATTTTATCAGTTGTAATAAACGAACCTAAAAGCATATTATTTTGATGTTCTTTAAACATTTTAAAAACATAATATGTTGGAGTAAGCACCATCTTCTCAGCATCTGTTAAAATCATTGACTGCAAAACATTAACGGTTTGAGCGATATTTGCCATCATTATCCTATCGCTGTGCTTATTAAATATATTAAGTGTTAATGCGGCAACCATAGCATCACGCATTGTGTTTTGCTGATATAAAAATCCCGGATTTGTACCCGGCTCAACATCGTACCAAGTACCCCATTCATCAACAACAAGATTAACCCATTGCTGAGGATTGACGCTGTTCATAACAGCAATATGATTATTTATAAGTTCTTCAATTCTGTAAGCCTTTGCAAGTGTTTTATAATATTCCTTAGTATCAAATTCTGTTGCAGAGCCTTTATGCTCCCATGTATCACCGGGAATTGTATAATAATGAAGTGAAATACCCTGAGCATGGTGCTTAACCTTGTCCATTACCTCTCTTGTCCAGTGATAATCATCAACGTTAGGTCCACAGGCAATACGCTTTATTTTATTATTGCTGTTATAATCACGAACGTATGTATTATATCTCTTATAAAGGCAGCCGTAATATTCAGGGTCCATATTACCGCCGCATCCCCAAGACTCGTTACCGACGCCGAAGTAGTTGATTTTCCAAGGTTTTTCACTGCCGTTTTGCTTTCTAAGCTCAGCCATTGGAGAAACGCCGTCAAATGTCATATATTCAACCCATTCGTTCATTTCCTTAACCGAACCGGAACCTACATTGCCATTAATGTATGTGTCACAGCCGAGCTGACGGCAAAGTTCAAAATATTCATGAGTGCCGAAAGAATTATCCTCAACAACACCGCCCCAATGGGTATTAATCATTTTTTTACGATTTGCTTTATCGCCTATTCCGTCCTTCCAATGATATTCATCGGCAAAACAACCGCCGGGCCAACGAAGAACAGGGATACCCATATCCTTTAACGCATTAACAACGTCAATTCTCATACCGTTTACATTAGGAATTTTTGAGTTTTCACCGACATATATGCCCTCATATATGCACCTGCCCAAATGCTCAGCAAAGTGGCCGTAAATGTCCTTATTAATCTTGCTGATTTTATGATTTGGGTTAATTAAATATTTATCCATACCTACTCCTAAAAACAATTATATTAATGAAAATATCACATCATATCAGATTTGTCAATAATTTACATAAAATATTGACAACAAATATAAATACGATTATCATTAATAGGAAAGCAGGTATTAAAAATGTATATAAATATTGAAAAGACAACAAAATTAATTCAAGAAAAAGGGTGCGACGCAGTTATACTTTTTAACGAGAGTAATATGCACTATATTTGCTCTTTTTCGCCAAGCGAAGGTGTAATAATAGTTACTAAAAGCGGCAACAGTTACCATATTGTTGACTCACGATATACTGAAACGGCTCAAATTCACGCTCAAAAAACAGGATTAAAGGTAATAGAAATCAAAAATTCATTTTTAAACGAGGTAAATGATATCGTAAACAAAGAAAATATCAAAAGACTTCTTTTTGAAAATGAAACAATATCACTTGCGCAATATAATTCATACGCAAAAAAACTCAACAACACAGAATTTGTTGAGTTAAATCACGATTTTATGCTTATGAGAAACAAAAAAGAAGCATTTGAAATCGAGCTTATGAAAAAAGCAAATAATATTGCCGAAAAATCATTTTTAGAGCTTTTAAATGAAGTGAAAATAGGCAAAACAGAAAAAGAACTTGCTGCCTTATTTGATTACATTATGGCAAGAAACGGTTCCGAAGGAGTAAGCTTTGACACAATTTTATTAACAGGCACTCATACATCTATGCCTCACGGTGTACCAAGTGATAAAAAAATCAAAGACGGTGATTTTGTGCTCTTTGATTTTGGTGCAACGTACCAAGGATATCATTCAGATATGACAAGAACCATTGCGATTGGTAACATAACAGAGGAAATGAAAGAAGCATACGACCTTGTATTAAAAGCTCAGCTTGCCGGAATAAAGGCACTTAAAGCAGGAGAAAAATGTGCCGATGTTTACCAAGCCGCTTATGACGTACTAAACGAAAAGGATATGGGAAAATATTTTCGCCACAGCTTAGGTCACGGAGTGGGACTTGACATTCACGAGGGATATAATGCCTCGCCAAAAAGCAATGACACGTTTGAAGTCGGAAACGTAACTTCGATTGAGCCGGGAATTTATATACCTGACAAATTCGGAATACGAATTGAGGATTTACTTTATATTTCTCCGAGAGGAAGAGAAAATCTTTCAAAAGTAACTAAAAAATTAATCATCTTATAAGTTATAAAAACTAAATGTGTTACTCTTACAAAAGCTCTATGCTTTTCAATTTTTATAATCTTTTTATCGAGGAAAATAATCATACCGAGTGAGATTATTCCGATAATTAAATAAAACAGTACACACGGATAGCCGCCGATTATAAAGCCGATTATCTTTTAAAAGCAAAAAAGAGGCAGGAAAACCTGCCTCAAAATAGATATAAATAAATTTAGATTATAATTGGAAATTTTCAATATAGCTGTCAATGCAGTTTTGAATAATCTCCTCCGCATCTTCCTTAGGCTTAACCTCGGTAACAGAGGTTGTTTTTTCATGCTCAAGAGTTTTATAAACCTCAAAGAAATGCTTGATTTCCTCAAACCTATGAGCAGGAAGCTTATCAATATTTGTATATCCGTTATAATTAGGGTCATTAACAGGGACGGCAATAATTTTTTCATCCCTTGCGCCGCCGTCTTCCATAATGAGAACGCCAATAGGAAAACACTCAACAATAGTCATCGGCTGAATTTTCTCACTGCACAAAACAAGAACGTCAAGCGGGTCGTTATCGCTTGCATAGGTACGAGGAATAAATCCATAATTTGCAGGATAATGAGTAGAAGTAAAAAGAACACGGTCAAGCTTAAGCATACCTGTTTCCTTATCAAGTTCATACTTATTCTTGCCGCCTTTTGAAATTTCAATTACAGCATAAAATCTATCTTTTTTAATTCTCTTAGGTGAAATGTCGTGCCAAATATTCATATACATTTTCCTTTCTAATTGATTTATTTTATTTTATCATAATTTATTAAATAAGTAAATATACAAAAAATGAATATTTGTTGAAAGTAGCAAATATTTAGTGTATATTATTATAAGAATTATTCGGAGGTATAAATTTATGGATTATCGTATTGAGCACGATTCTATGGGAGAAATAAAAGTCCCAGCTGATAAATATTGGGCAGCGCAAACGCAAAGAAGCCACGAAAATTTTGAAATCGGAATTGGAATTGAAACTATGCCGAGAGAAATCACTCAGGCTTTCGGTATCTTAAAAAAAGCGGCAGCGATTGCAAATAACAAATTAAAAAAAGACAAAATGACAGATGAAAAGCTTGAAGCAATTTCAAAGGCGTGTGACGAAGTAATTGACGGAAAGCTTAATGAGCACTTCCCTCTTGTTGTTTGGCAAACCGGCTCCGGCACTCAATCAAATATGAATGCTAACGAAGTAATTGCAAACAGAGGAAATGAAATTGCAGGCAAAAAAATACTTCACCCAAACGATGACATAAATATGAGCCAAAGTTCAAACGATACTTTTCCTACAGCTATGAGCATTGCGGCTGTAATAGGAATTGAAGACAAGATTATTCCTGCAATTGAAGCATTGATTGATAGTTTCAAAAAGCTTGAAAAAGAAAATGACGGAATAGTAAAAAGTGGACGAACTCATCTTCAGGACGCAACTCCTATAACATTTTCACAAGAAATAAGCGGCTGGAGAAGTTCACTTGAAAAGGACAAAAAGCTTATAGAAATCGCTCTGCCCGAACTTAAAGAATTAGCACTCGGAGGAACAGCTGTAGGAACAGGTCTTAATGCACCAAAAGGCTTTGACGAGAAGGTAGCAAAGGCCGTTTGTGAAATTACAGGAAAAGATTTTGTTACTGCTGAAAATAAATTTCACGCATTAACTTCTAAAGACGAAATAGTTTTTGCTCACGGTGCATTAAAAGCACTTGCATGCGACCTTATGAAAATCGCTAATGACATAAGATGGCTTGCAAGCGGTCCACGGTTGGGACTTGGCGAAATTACAATACCCGAAAATGAGCCGGGTTCATCAATTATGCCGGGAAAGGTAAATCCTACTCAATGCGAAGCAGTAACAATGGTTTCGGTTCAAGTTATGGGAAATGATGCGGCAATCGGATTTGCGGCAAGCCAAGGCAATTTTGAACTTAATGTTTTTATGCCTGTAACAATTTACAATTTTCTGCAATCGGTAAGGCTTTTAAGTGAGGCAATGGTTAGCTTTAATAAAAACTGCGTAAGCGGTATTAAGGCTAACAAAGAGAAAATGGACAGCAATCTTCATAATTCGCTCATGCTTGTAACTGCCCTTAATCCGTACATAGGATATGAAAATGCCGCAAAAACCGCAAAGTATGCTTATAAAAACAACATTTCACTCAAGGAAGCTTGCACAACACTCGGATTTTTAAGTGAAGAAAAATTTGAAGAAGTATTCCATCCGGAACAAATGGTATAAATATAATAAAATAGTAAAAAGGCACGAATCAGAAATTGATTCGTGCCTTAAGTTTATATTGATTTATTTATTAATCTGCTTTGAATACTTAGCGAGATAAACTGTTCTCATAAGGAAGCACTCTGCTTTTGGAACAAAGTGAGGACGATTAAAGATTGAAACGTCAACCTGAGCCTCACAACCCTTTTCCATAATAAGATCAAGAGCCTGCATATCGCCGTCACTGTTACCTGTAACAAGAGCGCCATTACCCTGAATAAGAACTGCATTTCTGCCGTCAATTGCTTTGCCTATTTCTTTAGCACATTCGTCTGTATCGCCGTCAATCCAAGGAACACATTTAACGTCAACACCAACGATTTGAGCAAAGTCATCAATCATAGGATACATTGTTTCGTCAAGACAGGAAACAGCAACCTCATACGGATTTGCAACGTGCTTAATCATTGTGCAATTTTGGCTTGCATAAATAGCTCTGTGAATCTTAGCACACTTTGGAGCAATACCGTTAATAGCAAGACCTGTTATCATATCAACGTCGACTTTTTTGCCACCATCGTATGTAAGAGTAAAAATATTACCGTTTCTTACTGATGAACCAAGGTCGCAAATAGCTTCAGGCATCTTGCCTGCATTTTCCTTATTAAGGAAATAGTTAAGCTTGTTGTCAACTGAATATGTTTTATCCCAAGAATGACGAAGATAATTATCCTTAATTACCTTTTCACAACATTTTTCAAGAGCGCCTGCTACCTCAAATGCCTGGTCAAAACTTTCTCCAAGGCAAAGAGTACCATGATGCATAAGCATAAATGCACGACAGCTTGGGTTCATCATCATACATTTTTCAACTTTCTTACGAAGAGGGTTTGTTGTAGACATAGCATATTCGGCAACAGGGACATAGTCACCTAAAACAGGCTTGAATTCATTATATACATTTTTAATTTCCATACCTGTAATGCTGACAATAGTCGCAGCCTTTTGGTGAGTATGAATAACGAAATTAACAAGCGGATGATGCTTATATGCATCAGCGTGAATTCCCTTTTCACTTGACGGTTTAATATCACCCTCGTGTGAACAGTCATCAATATTAACAACAACAACCTCATCAGGTGTAAGCGTATCATACGCTCTGCCTGACGGTGTGATAACAAACTGAGTATCGCTGATTCTTGCAGAAACATTACCCCAAGTACGGGCGATAAGACCTGTTTCAAGAAGCTTTTTACCTGCTTCAACGACTAATTTCTTAGCTTCTTCAACATCGTAAGCCATATATTTTCTCCTTAATTTTAAATATTATATAAATGCACATAAAGGGAGCAAGTATACGCCTGCTCCCTTAAAGCTATTGATTAATAATCAATCTTTTCGCACTGAGAAAGAACCTTATCAAATCTCTTGATGCATTCATCGATATCTTCTTCAGTGTAAGCACTTGAAGTGTAAAGACGAGAACCTGCAAGAGTTACAAGACCCTCAGCCATATAAGCAGCACCCATATACTGCATTTCAGTCTGACGAATACCGGTTTCCTTAAGAACTGAAGGAATAGTCCAAGGCTTTCTCCAGTTAATTCTAAAGTGCATTGTAGCAACAGTATGGAGCTGGCAAATAGAGCCAATGTTGTAACAAACAAACGGAAGGTCATACTTCTTGATTGACTTGTTAATACCCTTAACAAGTCTGTCAGCCATCTGACCTGCAACTTGACAAGCATTTCTCTTTTCGATTTCTGTAATTACAGTATAACCTGCAACGCAAGAAATAGGAGTAGCAGCCATAGTACCACCGCACATTGCCTTATGAATCTTCTTGCCTTCAGCCTTATCAAGACCTGCACCAAGATACTTCATAACCTCTTTGTGACCGCCGATACCGCCTGCACCAGGATATCCGCCTGCAATAATCTTACCAAAGATTGTGATATCAGGGTCAATACCATAGTAACCCTGTGCACCGGAAAGACCGATACGGAAACCTGTTACAACTTCATCGCATACAAGAAGAGCGCCATACTTACGGCAAAGTGCCTGAACACCCTTAGGGAAGTCCTTATCTACAGGACGAGTTGCTGATTCAGGACCGCATGGCTCAATGAATACAGCAGCTGTACCGCCACGGAATTTATTAATAATAAGCTTCTTCTCAAGATCTTTAAGGTCGTTAGGGAAGAATTCCTGAGTATGCTTAAATACAAACAAAGGAACACCGTGTGACTGAAGGTTAAGAGTACCCGGAACACGCATACCCCAAGCAAGCTGGTCAGACCAACCGTGGTAAGCGCCGCCCATCTTAATGATATTCTTATGACCTGTAGCAAGACGAGCTACACGAACAGCACACATACATGCCTCAGTACCTGAACCGAGCATACGGAACATTTCTACTGAAGGTACACACTCGCTGATTTTCTTAGCAAGCTTATATTCATAAGGATGGAATAAACCTGTTGAAGGACCGCAATCGTCAAGAAGCTCTTTAACTTTTTCTTTAACGACGTCATCATTTGAGCCGATAATAGTAGGGCCGCCTGCCTGAAGGAAGTCAAAATATTCGTTGCCGTCGATATCCCAAAGTCTGTTGCCCTTTGCCTTAGTCATAACAATTGGGAACGGATAGTTGAAAGCAAGGTTATGCTGAACGCCGCCGGGAATTACTTGCTTAGCCTCAGTAATCATTTCCTTTGACTTTGCACACTTCTTCTCAAAGTATTCTTCTTCATACTTTTTGAGAGCAGTACGGTTGATTGAGTAAATTGGTTTTTTGATGAGCGCATCAAGTTCTGCTGTGAGTACGGCTGCATCAGGATACTCTGTAATAGCAAATCTTGTATCCATTGTAGTATTCCTCCTTAGAATAACATAAAGTATTTTACCGTGAACACTTGCTCGCCATAAGTGGTGAGCGGCGGCTCACTAATATTTACACTATTAGTATATCACTTTTTTACGATTTGTCAAATGAACAAATATAAATAATTCTATTATTTTGTTGCAAAAAATCAACATAAATGATAATATACATTGTATAAAATAAGATTTGAGAGGGAGATTTGTAGAGCTTGCACAAAGTGATACAAGTAAATTTGTGCAACACTACAAAATTCATAAAAATGTTAGAAAAAAGATACAAAGAAGCTTTTGAAAGAGCAAGCGAAGAACGGCAGGAGTTAATTCTTGAAACTGGAATTGAAGAATTCTCATCAAAAGGATACGAAAAAGCCAATATTAATGTAATTGCAAAAAAATGCGGAATAAGTATCGGGCTGATGTATAAGTATTTTTCTACTAAAGAGGACTTGTTTATCACCTGTCTGCAAAGAGGAATGAAAATACTTGATGACATACTTGACGATATTATGGCAAGCGATGATAAAATTCTTGTAAAAGCGGAAAAAGTAATTCGTGCGACTTGCTTTCATTCAAAGAAAAACGCCAATTACATTAAATTATATAATGAAATCGGTGCAATCAAAAACAAGGCGATGGTCGATATTCTTGCAACGGCGATTGAGGAAAGTACGAGTCAAAAATATATAAAAAGCATTACTCAAGCGCTTGAAAACGGTGACGTAAGGTCTGACCTTGACCCAAAGCTTTTTGCTTTTTTTCTTGACAACCTTTTAACAACTCTTCAATTTTCATACACCTGCGACTATTACAGAAAAAGATTTGAAATTTACACCGGTATCGACGTAAACAAAATGGACGATGAGCAAGTGGTAAGTCAATTGTTAAGTTTTATTGAGTCTGCATTTACATACGAGAAGAAAAAACAGCGGTAAAAATTTACATTTTGCTTGAAAGTAAATAAAGTGTACTGTATAATATTAGTATTACACAGCATCTTTTTGCTTAAAAGCCTTTTGTATAATCTGCTGCGTATATTTAATTACGGAGGATATAAGTATGAAAAAATATGTAATTACATATGACATCGGCACAACCGGAATCAAAACCTGTCTTATTGAAATTGAGGATACAATGAGAATTTTAGCATCAGCAACAGCAGGATACAACCTATATGTTGATGATGAAACAGGTGTTAAGGGAGGAGCCGAGCAAGACGCAGACGAATGGTGGGCTGCAATGTGTTCAACTACAAGAACTGTGTTTGACAAAATGCCTGCTATCAAAAAAGAGCAGGTTGAAGGTATCAGCTTCTGTTCCGCTATGCAAGGTCTTGTCCTTGTTGACAAGGAAGGAAAGTGCATAAGACGTCCTATGACTTATATGGACCAACGTGCAAGAGAAGAACTAAAAAAAGGTATGGCTCATGGTGTTCAGATTGCGGGCGCAGAGGTTACAAAACTTTTAAAATATCTCAAATATACAGGTGCCGTTTCTTCATCAGTTAAAGACCCTATTTGGAAGTACAGATGGGTTGAGGCGCACGAGCCTGAAAATTTCAAAAAGATTTATAAGTGGCTTGATATTAAAGAATATCTTATTCTCCGTGCAAGTGGCGAATTTGTTATGACTCAGGATTCAGCATTCGGCACACTTCTTTATGACACAAGAAAAGATCATGAGGGTTGGTGCAAGCCGGTTTGCGATATGGTTGGTGTAAAGATGGAACATCTTGCTCCAATTAAAAAGAGTACGGAAAAGGTTGGCGAAGTAACAGAAAGTGCTGCAAAAGAGCTTGGACTTGCTCCGGGTACTGCTGTTTACGGCGGTGGCGGTGACGCATCTCTTATAGGTGTAGGCGCAGGCGCAACAGAGGTCGGCGACACACATATTTATTCAGGTACGTCAGGCTGGGTAGGAACAGTTGTTGAAAAGCAAACTGTTGATACAGGTGCTATGATTGCAGCTATTGTAGGCGCTGACCCTGATACATTTAACTACTTTGCTGAGCTTGAAACTTCTAACAAATGCGTCGGCTGGGTTAAAGACCACCTTGCTCTTGACGAAATCGGCGTATTTCTTAAGAAATACGGCAATGCGGCAGACAGCCTTGAACAGACTGAATTTAACCTTTATGATTATCTTGAAGAAGTTATTGATACAGTTCCTGCCGGCTCTAACGGTGTTGTATTTACTCCTTGGCTTCACGGCAACAGATGCCCGTTTGAAGACCCTAATGCCGCAGGCATCTTCTTTAACATTAGGCTTGAAACAGGCAAAACAGAACTTATACGTTCGGTTGTTGAGGGAATTTGCTTCCATATGAAATGGATGTATGAAAGACAGGGATTAAAGGTTAAAACTTCCGATGCTGTTCGCTTCTGCGGTGGCGGCGCTCTCGGAGAAACAACATGTCAAATTCTTGCAGATATTCTTGAAAAGGACGTTGTTGTTGTTGAATCACCTCAAAACATAGGTGCTGTAGGTGCTGCTGCTTGTATTGCAGTAGGTATGGGTCTTGTTAATTCAATGAAAGACGTTAAAAAACTTATTCCTGTTAAGACTACATATCATCCAAACACAGCAAACCGTGCCGCTTATGAAAGAAACTTTAAGGTGTTTAAAAATCTTTATAAGTGTAATAAGCAAAACTTTGCTATTCTCAACGGACAAGAATAATATATTAAGCAAAATTTAAGGGGCTGCAATTGCAGTCCCTTTTTTTAGAATATTATTTATTTTCTTCCTGCGTTGCCGGATTAGATGAACGAAGAAGTTTATGCACCTCGTTATCGGTCAAGCGACGTGTTTTTCCCGTTTGAAGCATACCGAGCTTAACAGGACCTATTGAAATTCTCTTAAGCCTTGCAACCTGAAGCCCCACAGCCTCGCACATTTTTCTGATTTGGCGGTTTCTGCCCTCACGCAGAATAAATTCGAGAACAACTCTTCCCTCTTCCTCGGAAATAATATTTATATCACAAGGAGCAGTTTTTCTGCCATCAATTTCAATTCCGTTTCTCATTTTTTCAAGCATTTCATCGTTAACACTCGGCCTTACCGTAACACGATAAACCTTTGCGTAATTATGCTTTGGATGAGTAAGTGCATTAGCAAACGAACCGTCATTAGTAAGAATAAGAAGTCCCTCACTGTCTTTATCAAGCCTGCCGACCGGATAAACCCTTGCATCGCAATCCACAAGGTCCATTACAGTTTTTCTTCCAAGCTCATCAGATACGGTTGTAACATATCCACGTGGCTTATTTAGCATAATATAATACATACGTTCTTCTTTGGTAATTTTTTTACCTCTGACAGCAACAATATCTTTTTTAGGATTGATTTTATCACCAATATGCGCAACATGGCCGTTTACCTTAACTTTACCCATTTCTATAAGTTCTTCGCTCTTGCGTCTTGATGCAACGCCGCATTCAGCCATAAACTTTTGAAGTCGTACTAAATTGTTGTTACCCATTTTCTTTAACATCCTCGTCTGCCTCAATCGGCAGTCTTTCCAATATTTTATCATTATAATAAACTATCGCTTCGCCGAGCTTATCCCCTTTTTTTATCGGAGCGTAAGCAAAGGGATAGTAATATTCCATAACTTTAACGTTGCCTAAAAGGCAGCGTTTTTTATTATATCTGCATTTAACGTAATTCTTATTGCCGCCGACTAAATCAATTTTGATTTCATTTGAAATAGTAATATAATTATATTTTTTCTCGCAAATTTCAGTATAATAGGTATGAGCGTCCCAATCATCAGGGCAATTAAGTGTTACGCAAATGATTGTATTATTTTCATATTTTTTTGCGCTTACCAAGCATCTTCCTGCTTTTTCTGTAAAACCCGTTTTTACACCAATGAATTTGCCGTCTTTAAGATTATATGACAAAAGTTTATTATGATTATAAATCGTTTTAACGTCATCATTAATTTTTATATCGGCACTTTGCAAAGATACAATCTTTGAAAACATCTTATTTTCCATAGCGCAAGAAGCAAGCAAAGCCATATCGTGTGCGCAAGAATAGGGTTGCCCCTTATCAAGCCCCGACGGTGTGGAAAAGTGCGTATTATTCATACCGATACTCTTAGCCGTATCATTCATATACTCTGCAAAGTTTTCAATAGTTTTTTTTAGGTATACAGCTACAGCATTTGCGGCATCATTACCGGAAGAAAGCATCATACCTAAGCACAAATCGTAAAGCGATATTTTATCCCCTGCCTTTAGATATATAAGCGAGCCCTCAGTACCGTCAAGCATTTGAGAGGTAACAGTTACAATATCATTAAGCTTATTACTTTCGCAAGCAATAAGGCAAGTCATAATTTTTGTAGTTGACGCCACACTTCTGTGCTCATATATGTTACTTTCATAAAGAATCTGCCGAGTGGTCATATCCATAACGCATAAACTTGATGCCGAAAAGGTTGAGCCAAAAGCAACATTTGGAAATGCAAATAATAAAGTAAAAAGAAATACTGCAATTTTCTTTAACAAAACAATCACCTACATAAATATATGCAGGTGATTGAGATAATAACAAAATTATTCAGCCTTAGCTTCTTCGCTTGCAGGTGCTTCTTCCTTGCTTTCAGGCTTAAGAAGTTCTGTAACCTTATCAACAAGTTCAGGAATCATTGCAATAGCACGGTCAGCAGATGAGGTGTAGTTATTAATCTGCATCATTCTGCATTTGCCGTTTTCAATAACAATAAAAGCAACAGGAGTGATGGTGATACCACCGCCGCCACCGCCGCCGAAAAGTTCTTGATTTTGCTTTGACGGAAGATCTGTACCGCCTGATGTAAAGCCGTAAGACACCTTAGATACAGGAATTAAAGTAGTTGTACCTGTAACCATAGGTTCGCCGATAATAGTTGAAGTGTCAACCATCTGACGCATCTTTTCAAGAGTGTTTTCCATTATTTTGTTTACCGGAGTTTCCTTCATAATCATTTATCCCCTTTAATAGATTTTTTATTTATAATTAAATTTTTGATAAATATAAATACTGCTTTAAAGCCGACCTTTAATATAAGTTTGACATTAATGCTTGCTATAAGCTGAAATTCAAACTCTGTTCTCTCTGCAAGAAAATCAGGCTGAATATAATCATCGAAATTGTCAACCTTCATACCATTTAAAATCATACCCTTAAGCGGATAATAATATTTGCAAAGGGTACCGTAGGCACGGGCGATAAGGTCCGCATCACCGCCGCCCACCAGTATCATAACATAAAGTGAGTAAATATGTAAACCCCTAAATAGCGTTAAAACAGCATTATTCGCAGTTTCTGCCACATTTGTTAACAAATCGAGTATTCCTACAATGCCCTGCGTATCCCAAATCTTTTTAAGTGGGTTAGGCTTTGGCGGCTGTTCACTCTTTTTATCTTCACTTTTGACTTCCTCTGTTTTTTGAGTTTCGAGAGATTTTGCCTCAGCCTCTACGGCAACGTCGGAAACTTTTTCGATAGGAGTTTGCGTTTCTTTGTTCTTTTTGTCTTTCTTGCTATTCCTTTTATTTTTGCTTTCCTTAGCTACTTCTTCTGCCTTTTTTTCAGGAAAAAGCACAAAAGAAAGAATTTTTGAAAGAACTATATCCTTTTCAATAAAAAGGAATTGAATTTTTGTGTGCCAACCTTTGTCATAAACAAGAGTGACGGTAGCCGAAAGAGATAGAATTGCAATAATGATTAATGCCAAAACAGCAACAATTATAAGAAATACTTTCATTATTCAACCCCCTCTTCAAATGTTTCTGCGTCGGGGATATCAGGTTCTTTGCTCTTTTCATCCTCAAAAAGCGAGGTTTGAGAATCGTCCTGCTTTTCCTCCTCAGGTAAATCCGGCAAATCATCGAGGCTGTTAAGAGAAAAGCAGCGCAAAAATCTGTCCGTCGTACCATATACAAGAGGTCTTCCGGGTAAATCAAGCCTGCCCTTTTCCTCAATAAGCCCTTTTTGGATAAGATTAGATACCGGGCCTGAACAATCGACGCCACGTATTTGCTCAATAAAAGAACGTGTAACAGTCTTATTATAAGCCACAATCGCAAGAACTTCAAATGCCGCCTGACTTAAAGGAGTGTTCTTTTTAATTTCAAGAAGTCCTCTGACTTCATCTGAATATTCTTCTCTTGTGCAAAGTTGATATTTGCCGTCAATGCGAATAAGTCTTAAACCACGATTATTTTCATCATACATAGCTTCAAGATGGCCGAGCATTTTAATAACGTTTTCAACATCAACATCAAGCACTTCAGCCAATTTACCCGGCTCAACAGGATCACCTGCCGCAAAAAGCATAGCCTCAAGAGAAGCCATAATATTATTACCGCTCAATATCATTCACCTCGTCCATCATTTGTACAGTTGGATTATTCATTTCGCCATCAATTAGAATTTTTTTAGTTTTAGCAAGCTCAAGCACAGCAAGAAACGTTGCCACCATATCGCTTTTGGTTTCAGCGTCTGTAAATAAATTTAAAAACTTGACTTTTTTCCCACCAAAAAGCTTTTTCATAACGTTAGACACTTTTGAAGCGACAGCCACAAATTTTTTTGCAACAATTACCTTAAATGAATCAAGCGGAGGCGGTAATTTACGTCTTCCCCTGCCTGCAGCATTAATATATGCGCTCAAAAGTTCCTCACCCTCGTGAAAACGCTCATAATCATAATTGATGTGACCTTCTTCAGGTTGACGAACGAATCTGTTAAAACCGTCAGTTTGTTTCGCAAGCTTGCCTGCCATTATTTTACAATCCTGATATTCAATAAGTTCTCCGGTAAGTTCCTTTTTTAGAATTTCCGCTTCCTCGTGCCGAGGCAAAAGCGATACTGTTTTAATATAAATCAATCTCGCAGCCATTTCGAGAAATTCGCCGGCAATATCAAAATCCTGTTCTTGCATCTGCCTAACATAATCAAGATACTGATTTACAAGCTCAACTATAGGAATATCGTTAATATTTAATTTATGCTTTGAAATAAGATGAAGTAAAAGGTCCATCGGACCTTCAAAAACATCTATTTTATAATTAAGCTGTTCCATTAATTACCTCACCAAAAGACCAAACAAAAGCTTTGGAATTATGCCTACAACACTCATAAGAGCATTAGAAAGCAAAGAAATAGGAGTATCAAGCACACCTGTAAAGAGAGCAATCATAATTGCAATCATGATATATCTTTCATATTTCATATAGCCAAAATACTTGTCGTCAGGCAAAACGGCAAGCAAAATTCTGGAGCCGTCAAGCGGAGGAATCGGAATAAGGTTAAACACTGCAAGTGTTACATTTACGCTTGCGGCAAAATAGAAGAAATAAGCAACAGCATAAGTAACAGTACTGTTAAGTCCTGCAATATCAAGTATTCCATAGTAGAAAAACAGAGATACAAAAGCCATTAAAAGGTTGGAGGCAGGACCGGCAAGTGCGGTAAGCGCCATTCCCTTTTTAGGATTTTTAAAATTGTTAGGATTAATCGGAACGGGATTTGCGTAGCCAATACCAAAAAGAAAAATCATTATTGTGCCAAGCAGATTAAGGTGAGCAAACGGGTTAAATGTAAGTCTGCCCTGATTTCGTGCAGTATGGTCGCCAAGTTTATCAGCCATTAAGCCATGGGCAAGTTCGTGAATAGGTAAGCAACAAAACACGACAAAGCAACGTGACAAAATAGCAATAATTGCCTCTATATAATTACCTGATCTTAAATATGAAAGAATTGAAAGCATAGAATCATCCTTGTTTTCATTTTATTTTTTATTATTTTTTATCGGCAACAACCATTCTGTCATTGCCATATAAGTCTTTAAAAACATTAATATTATTAAAATTTGAAAGTATCTGCAAAATATCTTTTCCCTGTTCGTCTCCGATTTCTAAGAAAAGCTTGCCGTTTTTATTAAGTTTATTATTCCAATTATCGTTGATTATACGATAAAAGTCAAGTCCGTCTTTTCCGCCGTCAAGAGCCATAAGCGGTTCTTTTAAAACCTCACATTGCAAACAAGCGATATCATCGCTTTTAATATAAGGTGGATTTGAAATAATTATATCGGCATTCTCAAGCTCAAAAAAGCTGTCACTTTTGCAAATATCACCTTGTATGATTTTAACATTTTCAATGCCTTTTGCGTTTTTTTTCAAATAAATGAGAGCATCTTCACTTTTTTCAATAAGATAAACGAAAGCATTTTTGCACTTTTTTGCAATGCTTAAGCCGATACAACCGCTGCCGGCACATAAGTCATAAACAGTGCATTTTCCAAGTGTTTTAATATAATCAATTGCTTTTTCAACAAGCTCTTCCGTTTCGGGACGAGGAATCAATACACCCTCGCCTATATAAAATTCGCTTTCATAAAAATCCCATTTGCCCAAAACATATTGAAGCGGTTGACCGTCTTTCAATTTCCAAAGCATATCGGCAAGTTTTTTGTTTGGTACAAAATCGTTTCTGTGTAAGTCATATTCGCTGTTTTTAATATTTAAAATTGAGCAAACAACGCAAAGCGCTTTAAAATCGCTTTCGTCAACACCGTTTCTTTCTAAAAAAGTAACAGCATAGCTGTATGCCTCTTTCAATGTCATTTTATCTCATCATCCTCGGGATTATCCGTAATAACTGCCTTAAGAGATTCAATACCAACCTCTATAATATCATCAGTCGGTTCTTTAGTAGTAAGTCTTTGCATCCACAAACCGGGTGCGCTCAAAATCTTAACAAGCAAATTATCATGTTTACCTGCATACTTAATAAACTCATATCCAACACCCATAAGAAGCGGAATGAATGCAAGCTTTAAAAGCATCCACAATACTCTTACTTGAGCAATTGAGGGAAATATCTTAGACAAAACAGTGCTGAAAATAATGCTGAAAATAAGCATTACAAAGATAAAAGAAGTTCCGCATCTCGGATGAAAACGACAACTTTCACGTACATTTTCAACTGTAAGTTCTTTGCCGGCTTCATAGCAGGCAATTGATTTATGCTCTGCTCCGTGATACATAAAAGTGCGCTTAATATCCTTCATTTGGCTTACAATTGCAATGTAGATTACAAAAATAAGTATTTTCATAACACCCTCAATTGTTCCCTGCCAAGGTGTTAATGAGCCGTCAAAAGCCTGATTAAGCTTATTAAATGCAAGAACAGGAAGATAGAAGAAAATCACAAAAGCAAGAGCAAATCCTAAAACAGTGGCAATACCCATCAAGATGTTCATAAATTTATCGCCAAGTTTGTCAGTAAGCCATTTTTCAAACTTATTCATCTCAACATCTTCAAGGTCTTCCATACCTGACGCTTCAGCTGAATACATAAGCATTCTATAGCCCAAAATCATTGATTCCACAAAATTGACCATACCTCTGATTACCGGCAATCCCCAAAATTTGTGCTTATCACGTAAATGATTAAATTCGTGATGTTTAACAACAATATCTCCGTCAGTTTTGCGAACGGCTGTTGCTATGCCACGGGGACCTTGCATCATAACTCCCTCAATAAGAGCCTGTCCTCCGACTGAGGTTTTATGCATTTTCTTATCTTTCATACTTTTAAGCCTTTCAGTTTTTGTTAATTTCTACGCCCTCATTAATTTCAGCATCCTGCACAGTCTCATTTTGCTTCATATCATTAAGTTCATTTTTAGTCGGACTATTTTCAACAGGAAGATAAATGGTAACAAGTGTACCCTTGCCCTCTTGACTGTCAATTTCAAGTTTTCCGTGATGAAGATTAACTATCTCGTTTGTAACAGCAAGACCTATGCCTGAGCCTCTGACCGAAACATTTGCTTTATAAAACTTTTCTTTTACGTGCGGCAAATCCTCTTTACTTATTCCGCAACCTTGGTCAGCAATAGCAATTTTAACAAAATTTTGATTATCAAGCTTAGTGAACTCTGCTTTAACAAATATTTTGCTTGGCGAACGTGAATACTTAAGCGCATTATCAAGAATATTCATAAACACTTGTTTTAATCTGTTAGCGTCAGCATTTGCAATCGCCGGTACTTCAGGAATACTGTATTTAACCTCAATTCCGTCTCTAAGTGCTCTTTCACGAAATGTGAATACCGTTTCGTCAAGTTCGGCAAATAAGTCAGTCTTAGCAAGGCGAAGATTCATTCTTCCGCTTTGAAGTCGTGAGAAATCAAGAAGTTCCTCAACAAATCCTTCAAGTCTTCCGGCTTCCTTAACAATAACCTGCAAACCTTTGCGTGTAAGTTCATCAACTGAATCATCTGTACCGAGCATAAGTGTTTCGCCCCAGCCTTTAATTGATGTAAGGGGTGTACGAAGCTCATGAGAAATGGTTGAAATAAAATCATTTTTCATTTTATCTGTAGTTGAAATTTCTTCAGCCATTGTATTAATAGAGTCGCAAAGATTACCTATTTCATCGTCATATTTTTTTTCAATTCGGGCAGAATAATCGCCCTGTGATATTTTTTTAGTGGTTTCAGTTATTTCCTGAACCGGAAAAATAATTGAACGTATAAAAAACAAATTAGAAAAAATAATTAATGCAAAAACAATAATGAGCGCCGCTAAAACAAGAAATATAAGCGTTGTAACCTGCCTGTCAATTTGTTCAAGCGAAGACAAAACACGAATAGCTCCGACATTGTCTCCGTTTGAATCCTTAATGATTCTGCAAACTGCCATAACCTTTTCGCCGTTGCTGATTTTACCGATATATTTAGCTTTATTGTTGTCATTTTCAAGCGCCTGCGTATAATCAGGCATATCTTGTTTTTCAATAGCAAAACCGCTTGACGATACAACAACATTGCCGTCAATATCAATTATCCAGGTAGTAGTTTTTTCCTTATAACTGTAGCTGTCAATATATTCTGCGGCTGACTGTTCAAGAGTATTACCCGCATCAAGATTTGCGCTGAAATAACTGACAGCAGTTGAAGAAGCGCCGGAATTGAGTATACTTTCGACATTTGAATAATATGTATTTTTAATTGAAAAGGCTGAAATAATAAAAACAATAATAAAAAATACTACAATAACGCCTATAATGTTAATAAGCCATCTTAGTGTAATACCGTCAATTTTAGGTAAATGCAATTTTTCCTTAGAAAATTTTTTCATTACTGTTAGTCCTGCCATTATAAAAAAATATAATTATTGATTATCCGTTATCCATTTATAACCAAGTCCCCAAATAGTTACAAGCCTTGTCGGACTTGATGGATTATCCTCAATTTTCATTCTTAAGCGTCTGATATTTACGTCTACAATTTTTTCGTCTCCGAAATAATTAGCACCCCAAACAGTCTTAAGAATATCTGTTCTTGAAAGAGCAGCATTCGGATTTTTAAAGAAATATTCAATAATTTGAAATTCAACTTGAGTAAGTTCTATCATTTCACCGTTTTTTGAAAGGGTACGATTACGAAGGTTAAGTTCAAATTCATCAAGAATAATACTGTCACCCGTTGTATCATTTTTTCTAAAACCACGTGTCATTTCTACTCTTCTGTAAACAGCGTCAACCCTTGCCATAAGTTCGCTTGGCGAAAACGGCTTAGTAACATAATCGTCAGCACCGTACATAAGACCCGTAACCTTGTCCATTTCCTGAGTTTTAGCGCTAAGCATAATAATACCCAAATCACTTGAACGTTTGCGAAGTTCCTTACAAACAGAAAGGCCGTCGAGCTCCGGCATCATAATATCAAGAATTGCAACATCAAAGCCTGTTTCATTCTGAGAAAACTTTTCCAGCGCAACTGCACCGTTTTCAGCCTGCTCAACATTGTAGCCGCTTCGTGTCAAATTGATAACTATAAACTCTCTGATAGATTCTTCGTCCTCGGCAACAAGCACTTTTTTCATACATATACCTCCTAAAATCAGTATACTTTAATCATATCTTTTAAGGTTTGAATATTTATATCAATATCGGAACTTTTGTTTACCTTCGCAAGATAAACAAATCCGCTGTTTTTCATAATCATTGTATAGTCTTTATATTTAGGGTCATTAACGCTGTAGTTTGAATTGATAAGTGTAACTATTTCAAAAACATTACTCTTATTTTTTTTATTGATAATTGTAAGTTTTCTTGATTCACTGTCATAATTCGCTTTAACCTTAGAAAAATCATCATCGTCAATCACAAGAATATAACCGTCACGCTTGCAAGAAAACGAATAACATTTATGCGATAAAACTGTATTACCGTAATTCACCCAATTTTGAGACGTAATCTCAGATGATTGCTTTTTAGAAGAAGTATCCTCAGGAATCTCGATATATCCGTCGTCGTCAATATCACGGCATGTTACCTGACTTGAACGTAAAGTTTCCTTAGTTCTTCCCGTCGAATAGCTGTAAAACGGAGAAATAATTGAATTATAATAATCAGACCAATAAATAAATTCCGTCACCATTGATGAACCGTCGGCGCAAAGCGCATCGGCATAAATAGAAGTACCCTCATCGGTTTTAGCATACTTTATACTCTCAAATGAAGTAATCGTGCTGTCAAGCCTTGTTTCGCCGATAAGTTCCCTCTTACCTGTTCCAAACGAATAAAGCTCTGCTCTCGGGTTTTCGCTCGAAGTGCCGGTTGCAAAAACAAGAAGTTCCATAACACCGTCATCATTAGCGTCAACACAAATAAAATTACTGCCTGTAATTGCTTTTGAAACAGATTTTAATGAATATTTGTTGTCATTTTCATTTTGAGAATAAACGTTAATGGAAGTACCGGTTTGCTTTGATACAACGCTCCAACAAACAATTATTTCCATTTTTCCGTCATTATTAAAATCACAAAAATCAACACTGTTTACATCGGTAGCAGTACCGTCAACATTTGCAATAACGCTCCAACGCTCACCGCTTTTTTTAATAACCGCCATAGAAATCGTGCCAACCTTGTTTGACGGTTCATAAAATGCTACGGCCTCATTAATTTTATCGCCGTCAATATCTTTTAAAATGAAAGACGTTGTATAATTTCCCGTTGCCGGAATTTTGATTGAATAGCCGCTTTTACAATATTCATCAACAGCGCTTTGAACACCTGCATTATCACCGCTCGGAGAAATGGGAGAAATCAAATCATCAATCGAGGAAGAGAGCCGAAAGCTATTACAGCCGCAAAACAAAAATGCAACAAGGCACAATATGGCAATTATTTTTACACCCTTAAATTTAGGCACATGCACTCCTCCTTATAAATAAATCTATAATATTATAACAGAAAGTAACAATAAAATAAACAACTATTTTAAAAATAATTACACAAATATTACATAGCATTTATAGCAATATTACACAAATTAATTTTTGTAACCGTTTGGGTATAAAAAAATCCCCCGATTTTTCGAGGGATTTTTAAAGGTAGGTCAGTATTTATTATGTACCTTTTCCGCAAAGCAAAGGAAATCTTTTATTCTTATAACCGTACCGTCATCAAGAACGGCCTTACCGGTCATTCTGCCGAAAACCTGATGCTGATTTGTAACAATTATACCGAGTGCGCTTGTATAATCGCTTCTGTCAATAATAGGCTCAAATTTCATTTCAAATCTGCCGTCTGATGACGTAAAGGTCCAAGGATCGGTATAATTATCTCCGATATTAAATTTAACATCATCTATCTTATGAGCCTTACCGTCATAAAAAATCACGTTTTCACTTGCGGCAGATGTGTCACCGAAACCGTAACCGATATTAAAACCGAAACGGTGACCGTCAACCTCACCTGAGCCTGAACCCCAATACCAAATATTATCATAGGTCCAAACACCTCTGCCCCAATCAAGACCTCCGAAGTCTGTTTCAGGCGAAAATTCATACAGTTTTCCGTCATACATTACCTTGCCACAAGCACGCATACAATTAATTTTTTGATTGTAATAAAACGCCTTTTTATCCGTTTTAAACGGAGTGGCAATTACCATAGTGTCATCATCAAGACTTTCTAGAGTGATATTTGCTTTAAGACCCTTGCCGCCGTCAAAATCAGGAAAATCGCAACGAATAATGCGTTTTTTATCCTTAACCAAAAATTCTAGACCGAGCTTAGAATTGGAAATTTTAACATCGCCGATTGAAGAATCACTTGGCATATGAAGCCTACCCAACGGAAATGGCAAAATATTGCCTTGAGTATGCTCTCTCGGTACGGAAAAATCAATAAAGCTTACACTGTCAAGTTCAATATATCCCAAATCGGACACAGTAAAGCAAACGGCGATGTTATTCTTATTTGAAATAACCGAATAATAATCCCATTCTTTAATACGGGTAACACGCTTCTTAATATCCCTGCGGTTATATGTTTGAACAAGACTTGTGCTCCAGCCGGGTTCACGCAAAGTACCGTCAATATTTAAAAGCGGTTGCTTGGAAGTAACTAAATGATTTCTCATAAATATTCCCCCTTATGAATATCTAAAAAATCGTTTTATTTGCCAAATATATTATATCATATTAAATTTTATGTGTAAATAATCTATTTTTTCAAAAGAGGTTTTAGATATTGACCTGTATATGAATTTTCACAATTGGCAATTTCCTCGGGAGTACCGGTTTTAACAATTGTTCCGCCGCCTTTGCCGCCCTCAGGGCCGAGGTCAATAATATAGTCCGCCGTTTTGATTATGTCAAGATTATGCTCAATAACAACAACGGTATTTCCTGCATTTACAAGCATATCAAGAACAGTTGTAAGCCTATGAACGTCGGCTGTGTGAAGTCCTGTTGTAGGTTCATCAAGAATATAAATGGTTTTGCCCGTGCTTCTTTTAGAAAGCTCGGTTGCGAGCTTGACACGTTGAGCCTCACCGCCGGAAAGTGTTGTTGCACTTTGACCGATTTTAATATATCCCAAGCCGACATCCTGAAGAGTTTTAAGCTTACGGTAAATTTTCGGCTGTGCTTCAAAAAACTCTGCACCTTCATCAACAGTCATTTCAAGAACATCAAAAATGGATTTTCCTTTAAATTTGACATCAAGAGTTTCCCTGTTATATCTCTTTCCTCCGCAAACCTCGCAAGGAACATAAACATCAGCAAGAAAATGCATTTCAATTTTAACAATACCGTCACCCTCGCAAGCCTCACATCTACCGCCCTTAACATTAAACGAAAAGCGATTTGCCTTATACCCCTTTTGCTTAGCGTCGGGGGTTTGAGCGTAAAGTTCTCTAATATCGTTAAAAACGCCTGTGTATGTTGCAGGATTTGAACGTGGAGTTCTGCCTATCGGGGATTGGTCGATATTAATAACCTTATCAAGATTATCAACACCTGTGATTTTTTCGAACTTACCGGGACGTTTTTTTGCCCCGTTTAATACATTGGCAAGATATTTATAAAGAATTTCATTGACAAGGCTTGACTTACCTGAGCCTGACACACCGGTAACTGCAATAAATTTACCAAGCGGAAATTCAACGTCAATATTTTTAAGATTATTTTCCTGAGCGCCGAAAACAGTAAGTTTTTTTCCGTTGCCATTTCTCCGCTTTTCAGGTACGGGAATTTTGCGTTTGCCGCTCAAATACATACCCGTAATCGACCTTTCGCAATTGATGATATCATCAACAGAACCTGCCGCTATCAGCTCACCGCCGTTAATTCCTGCTCCGGGTCCGATATCAACAATAAAATCCGCCGCACGCATAGTATCTTCATCGTGTTCAACAACAATCAGCGTATTACCTAAGTCACGAAGATTTTTAAGAGTGCCGAGAAGTTTATCGTTATCCCTTTGGTGAAGCCCGATTGACGGCTCGTCAAGAATATAAAGCACGCCCATAAGGGACGAACCTATTTGAGTCGCAAGACGAATTCGTTGAGCCTCACCGCCGGAAAGAGTAGCAGCCTCACGTGCAAGCGAAAGATAATCAAGACCTACACTGTTAAGAAAACTAAGTCTTTGCCTAATTTCATTGATTACAAGCTTACCTATCATTTGCTGACGTGATGTCAATTCAAGATTATTTACGAAATCCAATTCTTCGGATATGGGCATTGAACAAAATTCATAAATATTCTTACCTCCTACGGTTACACTCATAATCTCAGGGGTAAGCCTTGCACCCTTACAGTCAGGGCAGGTGCATGTAGTCATAACAGCTTCAATATCGCCCCTTGCCCATTCGCTGCTTGTGCTTTCATATCTGCGCTTTAAATTAGGAATAACGCCTTCAAAATCAGTTTGATAATCGCCTGTACCGTAAGAGGTGACACGTTTCATCTTAAGTTTCTTTCCGCCGGTACCGTAAAGAATTGCTCTCAGTCCGTCCTTTGGTATCATATCAACAGGAACATCAAGTGAAAAACCGTATTCCTCAGCAATTCCCTCAAAATACATTTTTGCAATAGCGCCGTCCTTAACGTTCCAGCCCGAAGCCTTAACAGCACCTTGATTAATAGAAAGTTTTTTATTAGGAATTACAAGATCAGGATCAATTTCTTTATATGAGCCAAGACCTCCGCACTTTTTACAAGCACCGAAAGGATTGTTAAACGAGAACATTCTGGGGCTCATTTCCTCAATAACCGCACCATGTTCGGGGCAGGCGTAATTAAGCGAAAAAAGTTCCTCTCTGTCGCCTACTATATCAACAACAACATTGCCGTCGGCAAGGTGAGTGGCTGTTTCAACAGAATCCGTCAAACGTGATTTAATATCATCATTTATAACAAGCCTGTCAACTATTACATCAATGTTATGTTTTTTATTTTTTTCCAGCTTTATTTCTTCACTCAAATCATAAACCGAGCCGTCAACACGAACACGTACAAAGCCTGACTTTCTTATACCGTCAAGTTCCTTAACAAATTCGCCCTTGCGGCCTTTAACAATCGGAGCCAAAATTTGAATACGTGTTTTTTTATCAAGTTCCATCACCCTGTCAACTATTTGGTCAACAGTTTGCTGAGTAATTTCTCTGCCGCACTTAGTACAATGAGGTGTTCCGATTCTTGCATAAAGAAGCCTTAAATAGTCATAAATTTCGGTAACTGTTCCAACAGTTGAACGAGGGTTACGGCTTGTAGTTTTTTGGTCAATTGAAATAGCGGGAGAAAGACCGTCAATATAATCAACATCAGGCTTTTCCATTTGACCGAGAAACTGCCTTGCATAAGATGAAAGTGATTCTACATATCTTCTTTGACCCTCGGCATAAATAGTATCAAACGCAAGGCTTGATTTGCCCGAACCTGAAAGACCTGTAAAAACAATAAGTTTATCTCTCGGAATAGTTAAATCTATATTTTTTAAATTATGCTCTCTCGCACCCTTAATAACAATATTTTTATTCATCGTAACATTCCTTTCACTTTACTTTTTGCCCTCAAGCTCAGCAATTTGGTCACGAAGATATGCAGCATGCTCAAATTCAAGCAACTTTGCAGCCTCCTTCATTTCCTTTGTCAGCTCGGCTATCATCAACTGACGTTCCTTCTTTGACAGATGCTTTTTCTTTCCATCGAGTTTTTCCTTAGACGTAATCTCAATAATTTGATGAACATCCTTTTTAATAGTTTTAGGGGTAATACCGTGTTCAGCATTATATTTTTCCTGAATTTCACGGCGGCGAACAGTTTCCGTTATAGCTTTTTCCATAGACGGAGTTACGCTGTCGGCATACATAATAACTTCACCGTGTTCATTTCTTGCCGCTCTTCCTATTGTTTGGACAAGCGAAGTTTCACTTCTTAAAAAGCCTTCTTTATCAGCATCAAGAATAGCAACAAGCGATACTTCGGGAATATCAAGTCCTTCACGTAAAAGGTTAATTCCGACAAGAACGTCAAATTCGCCCAAACGTAAATCACGTATAATTTCCATTCGTTCGATTGTATCAATGTCGTGGTGCATATATCTTACCTTAACGTCGAAGCCCTCAAGATAATGCGTCAAATCCTCAGCCATCGCTTTAGTAAGCGTTGTTACAAGTACCCTTTCACCCAATGCGGCTCGGTTATTTATTTCAGACAACAGGTCGTCCATTTGATCCCCTGTAGGCTTAACGGTAATAATCGGGTCAAGAAGGCCTGTCGGTCTGATAACCTGCTCAACAATTTGCGCACTGTGTTCTCTTTCAAATTGACCGGGGGTGGCAGAAGTGAATATTACCTGATTTATTTTTTTATAAAACTCATCAAAAGTAAGCGGTCTGTTATCGAGCGCACTCGGCAATCTGAAGCCATATTCGATGAGACTTTCCTTTCTTGCTCGGTCCCCTGCATACATACCCCTAACCTGCGGAAGCATAACGTGGCTTTCATCGCAAAAAAGAAGAAAATCATCAGGCATATAATCTATCAATGTAAACGGCGCCTGCCCCGGCTTTCGACCACTCATAACAGCCGAATAGTTTTCAATACCCTTGCAAAAACCTGTTTCCCTGAGCATTTCAATATCGTTCATTGTTCGTTCTTTAATTCGCTGCGCCTCAAGAAGCTTACCCTTTGATTCAAATTCGGCAACACGTTCAACCATTTCCTGATATATCTTATCTATAGCTTTATTCATTTTTTCAGCGCCGACAACATAGTGAGAAGCCGGATAAATAGCAACGTGAGAAAGAATACCCTCTACCTTGCCCGTAAGCGGCTGAATTTCGCAAATTCTGTCAATTTCATCGCCGAAAAATTCAACTCTGACAGCTGTGCCGTTAGAGCCTGCCGGAAAGATTTCAACCGTATCTCCCCTTACTCTGAACTTATTTCTTACAAAATTAATATCGTTTCTTTCATATTGAATTGAAACAAGCTTTTCAATAAGTTTATCACGTCCGTACTCCATGCCCGAACGAAGTGAGATAACCATACTCTTATAATCTATCGGGTCACCGATTGAATAAATACAGGAAACAGAAGCAACTATAATTACATCTCGCCTTTCAAAAAGCGCAGAAGTTGCCGAATGACGAAGTTTATCTATTTCATCGTTAATTGAGGAATCTTTTTCAATATACGTATCTGTTGTCGGAACATAAGCCTCCGGCTGATAATAGTCATAATAAGAAACAAAATATTCAACTGCATTATCGGGAAAAAATTCTCTAAACTCACTGCAAAGCTGAGCAGCAAGAGTTTTATTATGAGCAAGGACAAGCGTCGGACGATTTATCCTTTCAATTATATTAGCCATAGTAAAGGTTTTACCTGAACCTGTTACTCCCATAAGCGTTTGCTCTTTATCGCCGTCAAGTACACCTTTTACCAACGCATCAATTGCTTGCGGTTGGTCGCCTGTCGGCTTGTATTTACTTACAAGTTTAAATTTATCCATATATACCATGCCTATCTCTATTAGATATAATATTCCATATTTAGACTATTATAATATATTAAATTAAAAAAGGCAAGGTTTTGAGTGTTAATGACAATATTTAACATTTTATTAACAAAAAATAATTACAAGTGTGTAACCTTTATTGTTTATTTAGACATAATATGATAAAATTTGAGCAAAAAGATTTTGGAGGATATATTTATGGAAAGAAAAGTAGTCATTTTTGACCATCCGCTTATTCAGCATAAGCTCAGCATTCTTCGTAACGAAAATACAAGCACTAAAGATTTCCGTGAACTTGTAAACGAAATTGCAATGCTTATGACTTTTGAAGCAACAAGAGATTTACCTACAGAGCAGGTTGACGTTAAAACTCCTTGCGGTATTGCAAAGTGTAACCACATTGCAGGAAGAAAACTTGCATTTGTTCCTATTCTTCGTGCCGGATTGGGTATGGTTGACGGTTGTGTAAGCCTCGTTCCTGCCGCAAGAATCGGTCATATCGGCTTATATAGAGATGAAACAACTCATACTCCTGTTGAATATTATTGCAAATTACCGAAGGATATTGACCAGAGAGACGTTTATGTTGTTGACCCGATGCTTGCAACAGGCGGCTCGGCAATCGACGCTATCGGTCAAATCAAATTGAGAAACCCGAGAAAGATTGTATTTATGTGCATTATTGCCGCTCCGGAAGGTCTTGAGGCTCTCAAAAAAGCTCATCCCGACGTTGATATTTACTGTGCCGCTCTTGATGAAAAGCTCAACGATGACGCTTATATCATTCCGGGTCTCGGCGACGCAGGCGACAGAATTTTTGGTACTAAATAATTTTAATTTACTTTAGAATTATTTTCTATATCATTACAAATTTAATAATTTAGGAGGACTTGAAAAATGTCTAACAAACCAAAAGTCGGCAGAGACGGCATCTACGATGCAAGACAGCTTGGCACTCCGAAAATGCTTGTGCTTGGCTTTCAGCATATGTTTGCTATGTTCGGCGCAACCGTAACTGTACCTCTTCTTACAGGTTTGAGTATTTCCACTACTCTTCTTTTTGCAGGTTTAGGTACTCTTTTGTTCCACTGTCTTACCAAATTTAAGGTACCGGCATTCCTTGGTTCGTCATTTGCATTCTTAGGCGGATATGCAGCAGTAGCACCGATGGCTAAGGACGGAACGGCTAATAAAGAAATGTTACCTTATGCTTGCCTCGGCGTAGCGTGTGCCGGTCTTATTTATCTCATTCTTGCCGCATTGATTAAAGCAGTCGGTATTAATAAGATTATGAAACTTTTCCCACCTGTAGTTACAGGACCGATTATCATTGCTATCGGCTTGGGACTTGCACCGTCAGCAGTAAACAATTGTACGAAAAACTGGTGGCTTGCCGTTATAGCACTTGTTCTTGTTATTATCTTCAACATTTTCGGTAAAGGTATGATTAAGATTATTCCTATTTTGCTCGGTATAATCGGCGCATATCTTACAGCAGTTGTTGTAGGTAACATCGGTGGAGTAGAAAGTTTTGCAATTGACTTCACAGGTGTTAAAGAGGCTGCTTGGATTGGATTCCCTATCGAATGGAGTTCAACCGTATTCGGCGGTGTTCACGACGGCGGCAAAGCAATTTCTGCAATCATCGCTCTTGTTCCTATTTCAATTGCAACAATGATGGAGCATATCGGCGATATCTCTGCCATTTCAGCTACTTGTAAGAAAAACTACATTCAAGACCCGGGCCTTCACAGAACACTTTTAGGTGACGGTCTTGCAACAACACTTGCTTCCCTTTTCGGCGCTCCTGCTAACACTACATACGGCGAAAACACAGGCGTACTTGCTCTTTCAAAGGTTTATGACCCAAGAGTAGTAAGAATTGCCGCATATTTTGCAATGGTATTCTCATTCTGCCCTAAGTTTGCCGCTATTATCGAGTCAATTCCAGGTGCAGTAGTAGGCGGTATTTCATTCGTTCTTTACGGTATGATTTCTGCTATCGGTGTAAGAAACGTTGTTGAGGCTAAGGTTGACTTCTCAAAGGCAAGAAATACTATTATTGCCGCAGTTATCCTTGTTGTAGCACTCGGCCTTACAAACGGTATCACATTTACTGTTGGCGGTCACAATATCACTCTTACAGCTCTTGCAGTTGCTTCAATTGCAGGTATCGTGCTCAACCTCATCTTCCCTGAAAAGGACTTTGACCCTGAAAAGGCATTCCAGGCAGATACAGTTTCAAAGCAAATTGACGTTGAAAACGAACAGTAATAATTAATCAAATATTTAACGGTCGCACCAAATCGATGCGACCGTTTCCGTTTTTAGCTCATATCAAAATTTCATTTACATATTGCGTATTATTTGTGTTGATAAATTCACCTGATAAAATCATTTGGCTAATTTCATCTTTTGTTGCCCACTTAACATCACAAACTTCGTCTTTTTGAAGTGTTAATTTTGAAACATCAATATCATTTTTATAAATGTATACATCAACAAAATCTTTATATAACTCACGCTTATAAGAAGTAAAAAGCGTGAGTTTTTCTTTATCCACAGTTAAGCCGAGTTCTTCTTTAACCTCTCTTACAGCACCGTCAATACTGTTCTCACCCATAAGTACAGAACCGCCGGTCCAAGCCCATTTTAGTCCTTCCTTTTTGTTGGAACTTCGCTTTTGAATTAGATACTCACCCTTGCTGTTTTTTATCCAAATATGTACTACTATGTGATATTCATTATTTAATGGATCAAATTTTTCTCTTTTAACAGTGTAACCAAGAGGCTTTCTGTTTTCATCATACGCATCCCACAATTCCATAATTGATTACTCCCTTGTAATAATCAGCTTAAAATCATTGTTAATATTGTTGATTTCATTTTTTATAAATTTAGGATAAAGGAAATAATTATCAAGCTTATCAATATCAAGCCAGCAATAGGTGTTTATCCTACATTCTTCCTTTAATTCAAATTCATCTTCAAAATGAATAAAAGAAGTTTTTGAAATATCAACAAAATAATACATTCCTATTTCGTGAAAATTCTTGCCACACTCAACAAAAAAACATTCATTTAGCCATAGGGGTCTGTAATCGGTTATATCGATTTTCAATTCTTCTTTAATTTCACGCAAAAGCGCTTCCTCACTCGTTTCGCCAAAAGTCACCCTGCCACCGGGCAAATAATATTCATTCGGTTTTATATTCCTTTGAGCAAGGATTTTGCCGTTATTTACTATAACAGCGGCAACACGGTAATTAAAATACCCCTCTTTGGTTTTAAATGTTAAATCCATATCGCACCTCCAACAATAAAAAAATTAAGCCCTTGCATATGCAAGAGCTTAACAACCGTGTTCGGAATGGGAACGGGTATTCATCTTTTAATCAGTTTTTGCTGATGAAATCAATATAGCATAGATTAATATAATTGTCAAATTATAATTTATGGCTCCCTTGCAAAGGGAGGCTTAATAGGTTTAATGATTATAAATTATAATTTATTTAATTTTCAATGCACGGATTGCGTTTAATACCGCAAGAATCATAACGCCGACATCGGCAAAAATAGCAACCCACATATTTGCAATGCCGAGTGCGCCGAGGACAAGGCAAATTGCCTTAATCGCAAGAGCAAATACGATATTTTCCTTAACAATTTTTAGTGTATGAACAGAAATTTTGCGTGCCAAAGCAATCTTTGACGGGTCATCATCCATAAGAACAATATCAGCAGCCTCGATTGCCGCATCTGAGCCGAGAGCGCCCATTGCGATACCGATATCGGCACGTGAAAGAACGGGAGCGTCATTAATACCGTCGCCTACAAACGCAAGCTTCTTTTTAGCTGATTTTTGAGAAAGTAATTTTTCAACCCACTCGACCTTATCGGCAGGCAAAAGCTCTGCGTGATATTCATCAAGACCGAGAGATTTGGCAACACGTTCAGCCGCCTGCTTTGAGTCGCCCGTAAGCATAACGGTTTTATCTATACCGCTTTTCTTAAGGCTTGAAATTGCTTTCTTAGAGTTTTCCTTAACAACGTCTGAAATAACTATGCAACCCGCATATTCGCCGTCGCAGGAAACATAAACGACAGTTCCCTCATCATGCTCGCATTCAACGGCAATATTTTCTTTTTTCATAAGCTTAATATTGCCTGCAAAAACTCTCTTACCGTCAACGAGAGCAGAAACACCGTGACCGGCGATTTCCTGAATATCGGAAACCTCGTCAATGTTAATTTCCTTACCGTAATTCTTTTTAAGACTTACGCTGATTGGGTGACTTGATGCACTTTCAGCAAAAGCGGCAAGGCGAATAAGCGTATCCTTATCAAAATTATTTGCAGGATAAATTCCCGTTACCTCAAATACGCCCTTAGTAAGTGTACCTGTTTTATCAAATACAACATACTGAGTATCGGAAAGGGCTTCGAGATAATTAGAGCCTTTTACAAGAACACCGTTTGCCGAAGCACAGCCAATTCCTGCGAAAAAGCTCAACGGAATAGAAATAACAAGCGCACAAGGACAACTGATAACAAGGAATGTAAGCGCACGTGTAATCCATTCGCCCCACATAGCACCGGTGCCGGAAATAAGCCTAATAATAGGCGGCAAAATTGCGAGCAAGAGAGCGCCGCCGCATACGGCAGGAGTATAATACCTTGCAAACTTAGTAATAAAGTTTTCGGATTTCGATTTCTTCATACTTGAATTTTCAACAAGATCAAGTATTTTAGATACTGTTGAATCACCAAATTCCTTGGTAGTTTTAATTTTCAATACACCTGTAAGGTTAATGCAACCGCTGATGATTTCATCGCCGTCTTTAGCCGAACGAGGAACACTCTCACCTGTCAAAGCGCTTGTGTTAAGAGTAGAATCGCCGCTGATAATTATGCCGTCAATAGGCACTTTTTCACCCGGATTTACTACAATTTCAGTTCCTATTTCAACATCATCCGGGTCAATCTTTTCAAGCTTGCCGTTAAGTTCAATATTTGCATAGTCGGGGCGAATATCCATTAAAGAAGTTATATTTTTTCTGCTTTTTCCGACAGCAACACTTTGGAAAAGCTCGCCGACTTGGTAGAAAAGCATTACTGCCGCACCCTCGGAAAATTCACCGAGTGCAACAGCACCAACGGTTGCAACAGCCATAAGGAAATTTTCATCAAAGATTTGACCTTTAAATATTCCCTTTAAAGCCTTTTTAAGAATATCGTAACCTATTATTAAATAAGGAACAAGGTAAAGCACAAGTTGAATCCATTTATTAATTTCAACAAGCTTAGTAATAATCATTATTGCAGCAAGCAAAACAGCGGATACAATAATTCTTATCAATACCTTTTTTTGCTTCTTAGTCATAATATCACCTCATTAAAAGAAAATTTCGCAATCATCCTCAACCTTACGGCAATTTTTAAGCACCTGTTTCATAACTGCCTTTTCATCTGCTCCTTCATCAAATTCAACCTTCATTTTCTGCGTCATAAATGAAACGGTTGCATTTGAAACGCCTGCTGTTTTATTAGCGGCATCCTCCATTTTAGCGGCGCAATTTGCACAATCCACTTCAATACCATAAGTCTTTTTCATAATAAATATATCCTCTCAATTAATATTTGTTATTACAATTGAACGTTTGCTCAACTGTTCTACTTGTATTATAGTTGAACAACAATTCAATTGTCAAGACTTTTTTTAATATTTTATGATGATTTTTACAAAAAGATACAAACATATAAAAACAGCCCTTAGAATAACTAAGAGCTGTAATAAATAAAATTAAAAAATAATTGTTTTACTTTCCCCTGCCTTAAAAGTAACGTTTTGAGTTTTACCTTTAGCAGATACATTAAGTGTTTGGTCAATATCCGAGGTAATAACTGCGGATATTTTTTTACCGTTGTCTGCCCACTTAAGTTCAGTTACAGTAGCACGGTTTCGTGTTTTAATTCCCTTAAGCGTTCCGTTTTCAAAACCTGAAGTAGGAAGCGCCGGAAGAAGCTCAATATCATCATCATGAGAATAAACAAGTGCTTCATTGATAATACAGAGATATCCGATTGCAAAATCGGTGCAATAACAGCTTCCCCGGTCATAGTCGTGATTAGTCATAAGCGAATCATATCTGATTTTATGATTCATAAGCTTAACAAGCGCATCGCTTAGCGACTCGGAGTCCTTAAGTCTTGCGGCAATCAAGCTGCGATGAACAAGTGCGTGAGAAGCCTCATTTTCGCTTGTTCTGTTTGCTATTGCCTGCTCGCAGGCTTTCGCAAGCTTATCATTTCCCTGAGTTTCAAACAAAGGCCATACTCCGTATAAATGGCTCAAATGGCGATGTTCGTTGTTTTCTTCAAATGCAGTTGTTGCCCATTCCTTAAGAGCACCGCTTTCGTCATAAAGATACGGCGGAAGCTTATCCTCAAGCTCTTGCCATTTTGATATATTGGCACTCGGGTCAACATCTTGCATTACTTTTTTAAGCATTTCAAGATTATCACGGCACGCCGAAATATCGATTGCACAGTTTGCATCTGACGGGCTGTTATAATTTGAAGGATTATTTTCAGGAGAATAACTCGGCAAAATGCAATACGTTTCGTCAGCATTGAGGGAGGTCTTACCATTTTCATAATGAATTGAGCCGTCCTTAGCCGTGTAATATTCAGGTGTCATAAGCTGTGCCCAATAATTTGCACTTTTTTTAAGCAAGGGGTAAAGTATATCCTCCTCAAGTCGTAAATAACCACGGTTTTTAATTTCGGTAATTTGGTCATCCGTCAAATCCTTTTCACTGATTGAAAGAACAGACTTAAGCTTATCAAGATTAAATTCATCACTTAGAGGAATATTAATATTGCCATAAGAAAGTAATGTTTCATAAAGCGGATTAATCATCCAAGAGGTACCTGCATTCCAATATCTGAAAGGATAAGGATAGCACGTTTCTGTAATAACAGCCTTGTCACCGTCAGTATTAACAGGGGCTTGAATAGCATCGGTAAATCCGTGAGTTGCATAAGCATTTTCTTCCCAATCCGGAAGCTGTCGCAAAATAAAATATGCATAGCCTATCGGAGTACTTTCCATATTACTTGTATTCATAGACGAGGTTTGTAAATTAACATTAGCGTCCATTGTGTATTTACTTCCCCAGCCGGTGTTAAATTCTCCCGTCCACATACCGTAAAGGCGGCTTGTTGAATAACCGCTGCAGCAAAGATAAGCGTACCTGCCGGCATAATATGTACGCTCGGCAAGAGCTGAATTTATTTCTTTTTTACCTTTTTGTGCTTTTAAGAGCTTTTCATTAGAATCAAAATTATCCTTACCAAGCGACAAGCTCACATTATTAAACTGCGGCTGATAAATTGCAAGATGATTTTTAAGCGCCAAATCATAATTAAAGCCCGATTTATCATTGTACTTTTGAGTTACATTTTTAAGGGTACTTACACAATCGTCAACAAGCTTGAAATCCTTTTGCTTATCAAAAGTATTTATATCGCCCATATCGTAGGTACGCTCACTTACGGTTAGAAGATATACGCTGTCGGCATCGGTAATTTTAACGCCTGCATTTTCACCTGTAAACTGCGACTCATCAATATTTTTATCAAGAGTAACCCTTTCCTTACTACCGCCTGATGTAATAATATATGTAACAGTTGCATAGCCGCCGTTTTTAAGTTCGCTCTTTTCATAATTAGGATAATGCGAAACAAGTGCGAGATAATCACCTGAATTATCGGCAAGCTTAGTATATTTCATATTTTTTTCATCGCTGTCGCCGAAATTTGCAAGCGTTGAAAGGTCGTCGTAACTGAGGGTAAGATTAAGTTTTGCACCGTTTGAGGATTTATCAAGCTTGGTCACAACAACGCCGTCAGCCATTGAGGTAAACGAGGTACGCAACCAGGTGCCATTTTTATCATTATAAGTAACACCGACCTGAGAAGTGTTATAATCAGTATATCTGATATAATTTTCAGCACGGCTTTGAGCAATATTAATTCTCAACTGACCTCCCGGATGATAACGATAAACATCATCATAGCTTGAATTATCGGTTATATCCTCGCCTTTTACTATGCTTTGCTTAACCTTTTCAAGCTCATCAAAGGTAACCGGACAGGTACGCTGATTTTCATTCGGCATTATAAAATGCATATTTTGGAAAATAAAAGTATCGCTATATGGGCTTCCGCTTTCAATAAAGCCTTGAAGTCCGTTTCCCGAAACCATACCATCTCGCCAAGATTTAGTTTTATTGCGTTTTTTATCCTTTAGCTGTGTATAATCATACGAAAACGATACCTTAGACGTATCGGTAAAAAGCGATTTAATCACACCCTTATCTGCTTTACCGTTTGAGCAGGAAACAAGAGAAAAAGCAAATGAAACAGTCAAAACGATAGATAGAATTTTTTTTATATATTTATTCATAAACTACTCACCTCATACAAATTATATCACAAAGGCAAAAGCAAAACACGACATTATCTTTACTTGAATGTCGTGTTTTGTTATAATACAAGAGAGGTGGCATTATGATAAAATTTGAATGGAACGGCGTAGTTTTTTTAATGACGGATTTGGGCGGCGGAAAGCTTGGACAAAGCATCCCTCCTCACGCTCACGCAAAGGGGTGTTATGAACTTCACTTTGTAACCGGCGGAAAAGGAATACTAATAACAGATGATAACGAAATCGAGCTTAAAAAGGACGACTTTTTCATAACAGGTCCAAATATCGCTCACTCGCAAGACTTTGACAAAAGTAATCCTATTGAGGACGTATTCATTTTAATTCAGGTGAAAGACGGCTCGCAAAAGAATTATGTATCAAGTGTATTTTTAGAGCATCATTTTTGTTATTTTGAAAAAACTGATAATACGCTTGCAAAAAAACTATTAAAAGAATACAAAGAAAAAAAGCCCGATTATGAATACGCTGTTGCCGGATATTTGACAGTAATTTTAACGCAAATAGTCAGGAAAATGCTACCAAAGGATTTCAAAAATATTATAGGAAAAGATAATCTTAATGATAAACGCTTTGCGATAATCGAGCAAGCATTTCTATATGAAAAGGACTTAACACTCACTAAACTTTCAACAATGATAGGCTTGTGTGAACGGCAAACACAAAGACTTTTGAAAAAATATTATAAAAAAAGTTTCAGAGAACTAAAAAAGCTTGATAAAGAAAAAACATAATATGAGCTGAAATCGGCGCAACAAAAAAGCAGACACAAAATCTGCTCGCTACATAAATATAAAATTAAAAAAACAAGGGCTACTGAAAAGTAGCCCTTTTGGTCGGAGTGACAAGACTTGAACTTGCGGCCCCTAGACCCCCAGTCTAGTGCGCTACCAACTGCGCCACACCCCGATATTATGGTGCGGGTAACAGGACTTGAACCTGCACGGTTTCCCACAAGATCCTAAATCTTGCGTGTCTGCCAATTCCACCATACCCGCATATTTGACTTTGATATATTAACATACCAAAAAAATAATTTCAATAGATTTTGTCGTTTTTTTATTTTTTTCATATTATATATTACGGCATAAAAGCCGAATATATGAAAGGAAATAATATAATTATGAGCTGTAACAACAGAAATCTCAGAAATTTAGATACGAATATTTATTCTTCTTCAAACGGTTGCTGTGACACCGATTATGAAGTTAAAATGGTAGAGCGCTTGATACCCTGCTATGTTTATCCTCCACGTCCTATGCCGCCGTTTGAGCCAATACCGCAGCCTCCTCATCCTCCTGTTCCTCCGTTTTTGACACCGACTGCTGCTTATGCTCTGTTTTATAACAATTCGGCAACAGGCGCAACCTACGCTGCCGGAGAAAACATTGCTTATCAGTCAACTCTTTATAATACTGCCACGGCAGATATTGTCAATAACAACGGACTTATCACACTTTCAGGCGGCACAACAGGCAAAGCATATCTTGTAAATTATCAGGTAACAGGCGAAACGGCTAATGATGCAACATTGGCGCTTGCAATTAACGGCACGGTTGATTCAAACAGCGAAATTATTCCTAACAGTGCAACAGGAACCTCAAACGGCAGTTATATTGTAAACGTTCCTGCAAACTCAACATCTACAGTTGCTTTAAGGGTTGTATCAGGCACGGTTACTACCGCTTCACCTACTGTCGGTTCGTATTTATCTGTAATAAGAATAGCTTAAACCTATTCGGGTATGGTTATACCATACCTTACATAAACAGTATTGACAATTAATTAACAATATGATATTTTAAGATTAAATAAGGAGGGACAAGCTATGTTTTTTACCGCTAATGACAGCATTAAGCTTAATATGAGCCGTGACGACGCAATTAAGCTTTTTGAAAAAACGTTTTACGATATGCATAAGGCAGGATATACGCTGTCCACAAGAATAATACATACGGATTATAACGGAAAAAAATTCACCGGCTTCATAGACGACAGCGGCAAATATATCGCACGGTATATCGGAAATGTTGAAAACGACAGATATTACCGCTCTGCCCCGCTAAGTGAAGTTAGCTTTGACGGTAATGATAAAAGTTCAACTGTTAATATAAATGTAAAATCAAAATTTAATGCTTTTTATTTTGCATTAAGCCTTTTACTATTGATTGTTGCAGTTATTCTTTTAATCGTTATGTTCAACACCACGCTAAAAATTCCTTTTATAGCCATAACCGCCGTTGCGGTTGTAATAAACTGCGTAGTTTTAGGAATAAGTAAGAAAAGCGTTGACGACGTATTAAGTGAATTTTATTATATTTTTAAATATAACAATAACTAAGAAATCCCGCAAGACAGATTAAACTGCCATTGCGGGATTTTTATCATTTATTCTTAATTTGCTTATATTGAGCATAGCTTATAGGTTCAACTCTCACACTATGGTCAATATCGTAAAAGTCTTTATATCTTGTTTCCCACATACCGTACCACCTGAAAAGCCTTGGTGTTGTGCCTTCGGTATAATATTCAAGGTATGCCGGATAATGAGGAAGATAGACTGTTTTATTGCCGGATTCAATCTGAGCGCTCACAAAAGAATTTCTCTCATTTTCAAATGCCTTTACCTGAGTGTATTTAACAGTATAAAATACAGAACCTATTGCCACACCGATAATAACTAAAGCGTATACCGTCTTTTTCACCTTATCGCTGTTGACATAATTTTGCATAATAAATTTCATCAACTCGCACGAATAAAGCATAAACATAACATAAGGCGGATAAAAACAACGACCTGTTACGGGAGAAACGACAAGAAGCGGAACAATAAGTACGCTCTCTGCCAAAATCGGCATTACCGCTTTAAACGCTCTGTCTTTATCTTCATATGCCACAAGCGGAACAACTATCAAGCTGATAATAAAAATCGTTGCTAAAATACATCTGATAACAGTCACTGCGGGAGATGTAAATGTTCCTATGGGGAAGCGAACATATTCTTTAATAAGAACAAATACTGTATATGCAAAATCAAAAATCACGCAAGAAAACAAAAAGCGTTTTTTGCCCTTATTTAATTTAAACTGCTTTGATATATTAAGCACAATTGTAAAAAGCATAATGCTTATAAGAATATTAATTAAAGCATTGCTTTCAACCGAACGTGTGCAAACTCTGTCAATACTCTTAATAAGCCAAGAAAAAAAGCTTTCATTTTCCCCTGCCACGCTTCTATAGCTGTCATTACCTGATGAAATAATGCCGTAAGCTGAATTTGAAAACATTATTGCCGCACCGCAAATATTTCCCAAGAAATTAAACACGTGAACTCTAAAAAACGTTTTAAACTTGATGTAAGAATAAACAATAACGCCTATTGACACAACAACATTCATTATAGTTACGTGTTCCATAAACAGGTTACCGCACAAGCCTATAACAAATGAAACGGGAATAAGCCATTTTTTATATTTCGGCATATCCTTATCAAATATATTTTTCACAATAACAAGATAAAGCAGCGTCAAAGCAATCGGCGGAATATAATTAGCAAGTCCGGAAGCCCAAGCCATCGTCTGCCTCAATATATTTGTCGGCATTATAACAAGAAGGAATAATACAAAAAGAAAATAAAACAGCTTGCCGTCACCAATATATTTATAAATTAAATAAATAACAGAAAACGAAACGACAGCCATTCCGATTGTTTTTATAAAATTAGATTTAGTCAAAAGTAAAATGAGCAAGTTACCAAGATATCTGCCATTATATCCTCTAAAATGGGATGCAAGCCTTTGCGCACCGACAGAAGCGCCCCAAGCCCAATCATCACTGCAAAACGGAATTGTTGACATTATGTAAACAAAGCCGAAAAATGCAAATAAAATAACTATTAAATTAATCCATTTTTTCTTCGTCATAATTTAACCTCTCTTATATCCGAGATAGTATAATATCACAAACAATCTAAAAAATAAATAGTAAAATAGTAAAGATTTAGTAAAAAACAGCTCAAAAAAGGAAATTTGCTTTTTGAGCTGTTAAATGCACTAATTTTTTCTATCGTTTATGCTTTGATTAATTGCGGTGAAAAGCGACATATCTTTGTGGTTTAAATCATCGCTGCCGTATCTAAACACCATAACACCACCGAGTTCATAATCAATTGCAAGCGAAGTTTTATCATAAACAAGTCCATACGAATTGAAATAAGCTTGTTTACCGTCAATCTCTGCCTTATTTGAATATTTGCCCAATATCTTTGCGTAATCTCCGTAATTATACCAATATTCACCCTTGTCTGCAGGTCTGCCGTAAAAAGGAATACCGAGATCAAGTACCTTGCTGTCAAATCCCGCATTGATAAATTTCTCAATTCCTTTTTGAGCACAATCAAAAGATGAATGGTCACCGTAATCATCAAAAAGGTCATATTCCATCATTTCAACCATATCAACACATTGCATAGCATCTTTAGAAATACCGATATCCCAATCGCTCATTGCAAGACCTATTTTTTTGCCGCCAATTTCTGAATCGAGGTTGACAAGAAAATTGCTGAAGGCTTTCCAATACTTTGCCTTAATAGGATATTCATAATCAAAAAAAACGCCGTTAAAATTATAGTCGTTTAGCAAATCGTTAATTTGTGTAGCAAGTGTATCGTTTTCAAAAGCCTTAGTATGCTTTTGAGCTTTATTTTCCATTTGAGATTTCCAATCGCTTATTCCTTCGTCTGCATCAGGTCCTAAAATATTGACATAGATATTTACATTTCTGTCGCCTATAACGCTTTTTAAATTCTTAAGCGCAGTTTTCATCATTTTTCTGCCAGAATAATTCTCACTGTCATTAAATTGAAGTTCACCGTTAGAGTTAAAATTAACGCATGAGAAAAGAATTACATCAGTAATTGTGTCAAATGTATATGATTTCAAATCATCAATATTTTGAATTTTATCTGCAAGAATATATGCAGTTACCCTAAAATCACTGTCAGGCTCATTATCGTTTTCGTAAACAGAAATTGACTCAACATTTTCCTTGCCATTGTCAAGCTTTAATTTTAAAGAAGTAGTTTGAGTTGGAGAAAATGAGCAATATTTATATGTACTGTTATTTTCCTGTTCATAAATAATATTATCGCCGTTATATATCTTAAGCGGTGACGATACTGCTTTTTTCAACTTAACTGCAACATTATTAACAGCGTGTTTATCAAAAGAAACAACAGCTGTATTATCATCTTTCCATTCAATTGTTGTTTCCTCAATCAAACCGTCAATATGAGCGCTTAACTGACGATCCTGGGTGCCCTGCGCACTGCAAGCACACAAGAAAACAAAAATCAATGTAAGCAATACAGATAATATTTTTTTCATTTTTTATCCCCTTTTTCTTTAGGTACGGCGACAGCAAGAGTTGCCGCCCAAACACTTTGAGCACCGTAAATATTAAGCATTTTAGCACATTCATTAAGCGTTGAACCCGTAGTTTTAACATCATCAATCAAAAGAATTCTTTTGTTGATTACAATATCTTTATCTTTCAAATCAAATGCGCCGTAAACATTAGTCTTGCGCTCACGTGAATTCAATGATTTTTGTTCTTTCGTTTTTCTTACCTTTATAAGCAAATCGGCAAGCGGAATATCTAAAATTTTCGAAATTTCATTTGCAAGTAAATATGCCTGATTATAATCTCTTTTTCTAAGTGACTTCTTAGAAAGCGGAGTATAAGTAATCATATCAAATTGCATAAAATAATTTTCTTGAATGCATTTTGCCATATCACGTGCAAAGCGTTTTGAAAGAAAAGGCATATAAGCGCTTTTGAAATTCAAAACAGCACGCTTAACATTATCTTGATATAAATACGGTGCCACAATTTGCTTATATTCACTTTTATGCTTGTCGCAATTACATTTTTCCTTACTGACACCGCAATATTTGCAATAAGGTGGCTTATTAACAGGTAAATTCTCGCAATCGGGACAAACCGTTTTATCAAATTCAATTACTTCACCGCAAAATTCGCATCTTTTGGTAAAAAATATATTTGATATTTTCTCTAAAACAATTTTTAAATCACTAATCATACTGTAACATACGGCTCAATCTTTGCAAAAGTAGAGTCCCCGATACCCTTAATTTCCTTAAGTTGAGAAACATTTGTATATCCGCCGAGGTAATCACGGTATTCCAAAATAGCCTGTGCTTTGGTATCGCCTATTCCATCAATTGAAACTAAATCTTCATATGTGCAAGTATTCAAATTAACAGGATAAGAAACACTTTGAGCAGAAGACGGTTGAGAAGATTTAGTATTTAACACAGTTGTTTGAGTATCAGCGCCTGAATTTTTAAAAGATGCATCATTTTTGTCAGACGAAGAAGTCTTAATCGAGGTTTGGGAAAGCGTATCTTGCAACTGAGATAAAGGGGTTTCATTGACCTTAGGTTGAGAAATACCGTAAAATACAAGCAAAACCGAAACAAGAATACAACAGACACCTATTGCGATTATGCCTTGTCTTTTTGAAGCGCTCATCTTTTTTTACCTCTGTTTTTCCCTGAATAATTATTTTTATGTGAACTTTTATTTTGATATCTGTTATTTTTGTTAAATTGATTAGCAGAATATGTAGGTTTAACAAGGCACTTGCTGTCATATCCGATTAAATCATAACGTTTTGCACGCTTGAGTGCTTCCTCAACAAGCTTTTGATTTTTAGGATTAAAATATTGAAGAAGTGCTCTTTGAAGCGCCTTATCATGCTCGCTTTTTGCAACATACACCTTTTCCATAGTATAAGGGTCAAGCTCGGTATAAAACATACACGTTGAGATAGTGCCGGGAGTCGGATAAAAATCCTGTACCTGTTCGGGTCTTATATGATTTTTCTTTAAAAACAAAGCGAGTTCAATCGCATCATCAAGAGTAGAACCGGGGTGAGACGACATAAGATAAGGCACTAAATATTGCTCCTTATTAATCTCTCCCGTGTATTCAAAATATCTGTGCGAAAATTTGATATAAGCCTCAATATGAGGCTTGCCCATTTTGTCAAGAACTGCTGCAGAACAATGTTCAGGCGCCACTTTAAGCTGACCGGAAACATGATGTTCAACAAGCTCCTTAAAAAATGTATCGTCCTTATCCTCAAGAAGATAATCATATCTTATACCGCTTCTTATAAATACCTTTTTAACTTTAGGAAGTGAACGAACCTGACGAAGAATATCAAGATATTCACTATGGTCAACACTTAAATTTTTGCACGGCTTAGGCGCAAGGCATTTTTTACCCTTGCAAAGACCGTGTTCTTCTTGAAAAGTACAAGACGGTTTCCTGAAATTGGCTGTAGGACCGCCTATATCGTGAATATAGCCTTTGAAATTTGGCATATGAGTCAACTTTTCAGCTTCTGTCAAAATGCTTTTCTTTGAACGGGATGTAACATATCTTCCCTGATGAAAAGCAATTGAACAGAAATTGCAAGCACCAAAGCAACCACGATTGTGAGTAATTGAAAACTCAACCTCTTTAATGCCCGGCACGCCTCCGAGTTTTTCATAAGACGGATGATATGCCCTTGTATACGGCAGTGAATAAATTTTATCAAGTTCGTTTTGATTAAGCGGCGGCATAGGCTTATTTTGGACAACCATTACTTTGCCGTGTTTTTGCTTAATAAGTCTACCACGAATATGGTCCTGCTCATCCTGCTCAATTCTGCAAGATTTTGCATATTCCTTTTTACTGTTTAATACATTGTCAAAGCTCGGAACTTCAACACCGTCATACGGCGTTTCATTTGTTGGGCAGGTATAGCAGGTTCCGAGAATATCGTGCATAGTTGAGATATCCTCACCGCTGTCAAGTCTTTTGGCTATTTGAGCAGTTTGCTTTTCACCCATACCATAGGTTAGCAAATCAGCTTTTGAATCAATAAGAATACTCGGTCTGATTCCGTCATCCCAATAATCATAATGAGCAAATCGGCGAAGTGACGCTTCAAGGCCGCCAATAACAACAGGGCAATCAGGATATATCCTTTTAATAATATTTGAATAAACAATAACTGCCCTGTCAGGTCTTTTTCCTGCAATACCTCCGGCAGTATAAGCGTCATCATGTCTTAGCCTTTTGGCAGCAGTATAGTGAGCAACCATTGAATCAATATTACCGCTTGTAACCATAAAAGCTAAACGAGGACGGCCGAATTGTGTAAAATCGCCGTCATTTTTCCAATTAGGTTGACTTAAAACGGCAACTCTGTAGCCCTCTTTTTCCAAAAGCCTTGTAAGTATGGCTACGCCGAACGACGGGTGGTCAACATAGCTGTCTCCTGTTACAAAAACAAAATCAACATCTCGCCAACCTCGTTCAAGCATTTCTTTTTTATTTATAGGTAGAAAATCATTCATATATTTCCTCTAAACAATCAAATTATACAATTGCACAAATTAAATTTCAGGTACAATATCTAATTATTCATCAATATCGTTATAATTTTCAGACACAACACCGTCATCTTCAATCTCATTCTCATCAAATGACATTTGCTCGGTATTTTCTGAAGTAAAAGGAACTTTATTTGACGAATAAGCCTGCATTTCTAGCCATTGCTGGCGATTGATAAGTATTTCTCTGCCTTTTGAACCGTTAGCAGGGCCTATAATGCCCTTTTCCTCAAGCTGATCAATAATCTTAGCACCACGTGCATAGCCTACGGAAAGCTTACGTTGTAAAAATGAAGTGGAAGCAGTCCCGGTTTCAAGTACAATATCAACAGCTTTGTCAAAAAGTACATCAAGCTGCTCTGCATCGCCGTCATCCTCAAACGGAGAAGATTTCTTATCTTGGACCGCCTTGGCTTCAATTTCCTTAGCGATTTCTTCATCATATTGACTTTCGCCCTGATTTTTAACGAAATCACAAAGCGCTTCAACTTCTTCATCTGAAATGAAACAACCTTGAACACGAAGCGGTTTTGAAGCACCGATAGGATTATAAAGCATATCACCGTGGCCGAGAAGCTTTTCGGCACCTGCGGCATCAAGAATAGTACGAGAGTCAATTTGGGATGAAACGGTAAGTGCAATTCTTGATGAAATATTAGCTTTAATAAGACCTGTAATAACGTCAACAGACGGCCTTTGAGTTGCAATAACAAGATGCATACCGACAGCACGTGCCATTTGCGCAAGACGGCAAACAGAATCTTCAACCTCTTTGGGAGCCGCCATCATCAAATCCGCAAATTCATCTATAAAGATGCAGATTTTAGGCATAGACTCCATATCCTCATGCTTTTGAACATATTTATTGTATCCCTCAATGTCACGAACGCCAACCTGCGAAAGCTTTTGATAACGCTGAAGCATTTCACTTACAGCCCAACCGAGAGCACCTGCCGCTTTTCGTGGGTCAGTCACAACAGGAACAAGAAGATGCGGAATATTTGCATATTTTGAAAATTCAACCTGCTTAGGGTCAATCATTAAGAATTTAACCTCGTCAGGCTTAGCTCTGTAAAGAATAGATGTAATAATTGAGTTCATACAAACGGATTTACCGGAACCTGTTGTACCTGCAACAAGAAGGTGCGGCATTTTTGCAATATCACAATAAACACAATTACCCGCAATATCCTTACCGATACCGGCAGAAAGAAGTGAACGATGCTCATAAAACTCAGGTGTGTCTATAAGTTCACGCATAGAAACTGTATTTTTAACAATATTGGGAACTTCAATACCTACTGCGGCTTTGCCCGGAATAGGCGCCTCAATTCGAACATGAGTAGCCGCAAGATTAAGTGCTATATCATCAGCAAGATTTGTAATTTTAGAAATACGCACACCTGCCGCAGGCTTAAGCTCATATCTTGTAACCGTAGGGCCTCGTGATATATCGGTAATAGTTGCATTAACATTAAATGAGCGAAGCGTTTCAATGAGCCTTTGAGCGTTTTCCTTAAGTTCACCGCTGATATCTGCGGTTGATTTTTTCTTAGGCAAGCTGAGAAGTTCTACAGATGGAAGTTTATAATCGTTTATGCCTGATTCCATTGCTTCTTTGGAAACGGTAAAGTCTTTACTTTTATCTGCTTTTTTATCATTAGGTTTATCCTCTGAAGCATCCTTAACTATTTCATCAATACTCTTAGGCTTCTTTTCCTCTTTCCTACCCGTAGCATTTTTCAGCATTTCAATATTGGAATTTTCACGGTTTATTTCGTCAATTATTTCCTTAGGCACCTTAGTCATTTCCTCGTCGGAAGAGGCAGCCTTCTTTTTTCTTGATTTAGGCTTTTTATCTTCTTCCTCAGGCGGCTGAGTATCAAGCGGAACATCAATATTTTCTTTATTCATTCTTCTGCGTTCAATTCGTTCTTCAATAGCCGGAGCAACCTTTTCGTATGTAACTTTTGCAGGCTTAGCCGCACCTGCAACAAATTGAAATATAGTAAGACCTGTCATAAGAAGCAAATCAACAATAAAAAGCACAACGCTTATAATAACAGCCGGTGCTTTACCGAGAGTGAGCAAAAGCCAGCCTAACACTGCACCGATGAAACCACCGTTAAATTCAAAGCTTGCTGATTTATAACTGTTAATTATAGTTTCCTTAAATACATCGCCTGTTGAATTTTTAACAACATGAATAAATGTTGCGAGAATGAAAACCATTACAAACGCTTCTACTATCTTAGCCGTGTAACCGTAAGCGTCGTCACCCTTAGCCGAAAATATAACTGTAACAACAATGGTCAAAAGCGGCAAAACAATAGCGGCAAACATACCGAATATGCCGACATATACATTATGCAGCACATTCCACACACCGTTGCCTGAAACAATAGCAAGGCAGAAAAGTATAACCGAAACGGCAACTGTTGCAATTTCACTTACTCGTATTGCGTCAGCCCTGTCTGCAGTTTTTTGCCTATTAGATGATGTTTTTTTAGATGTATTCTGTTTTGTTTTTTTATTAGTCTTTTTTGTTGCCATATTTACCTCTTATTATTTTATAACAAGTTGAAAAGTTCCGATAATCGCACTGATTACACCGATTGAAATATCATAATATGCAATATAATTCAACGCACGTTTTTTCAATACAAATATAAACAGCTTAATTGCAAAAAACGAAGCTATAATCGAGATAACAAGCCCGATTATCGCCGAAAAAATATTAATTTTGGTAACAGCCACACAAAGTTCAATTATGCCCATTACGATAAGAGTAGGAACAGACATTGTAACTGCATATCTAATCGCATATTTTTGGCTCATACCAAGCAAAATCATAAAAGCGAAAATTGCACCCATAAAGGAGCAACCGCCCGTCGGCAATGCAAGAAATCCGATTAAACCTAAAATTATCGCATTTGCCCAATTTGGAAGTTTGTTTCTGTTTGAATTGATAAGAGAATTAGCTACAATAAGAAGAACACCTAAAAGAGCGATGCAAACTCCTTCGCCCAATATAGTCTTATTATGCGATGTTCTGTTAAAAAGCATATACACATTGCCGTATTTCCCTGCGGGAATTGCATAAACGATAAAGAATACAAACGAAAGAATCGTCATAAACATAAATTCCCTTTGAGGAGGAATGTTTTTCAAATCGAGTCTTTTATGAAAAATATCGTTCCAAGTTGCGAAAAAGTTTTTGAAAAGGCTTATAAATAATTTATAAAACGCAATAAATAAACCGATTGCAATTCCTATATGTATAACGCCTGTCAACTGCGAGCAAGCGTTTGTAAATCTGCCTGAAAAATTATGAAAAATTACAGAATGTCCGCTTTCAGACACGGGGAACACCCAAGTGAATGCCTGTCCTATCGCCTGAAATATTGCTGTTAAAATCCACATCATCTATACCTCCGAATAAATATGCGTTATCCAAATGATAACCGGTTCGTATATAACTGTAAGGGTTGCTTGACCTGACAGTATTGTTTTGACATATTGATTTTGAGGAGTAGAAAATATCAGCTTCATTAATAATACTCCAAAGCATATTATCTCTCCTCAATCATTTTATCTAAAAAATCAAGAGCATCGCTAAGACCGCCGAGTTCGTCAATCAGACCGCAGTTAACTGCGTCCTCACCGTCAAGCACCGTGCCGACGTCCATAACAAGCTCGCCTGTTTTCATCATAAGCGCCTTAAAACTCTTTTTATCAATAGAAGAGTTGTTAACCACAAAATTAACTATTCTGTCCTGCATTTTTTCAAAATAAGAAAGAGTTTGAGGAACACCAAGAACAAGCCCGTTCATTCTGACAGGGTGAACAGTCATTGTAGCACTCGGAACAATAAAACTCTTTTTACAGCTGACAGCAAGCGGAACACCGATTGAATGACCGCCACCGAGAACTAAAGAAGCAGTAGGAGTTTTCATGGTAGACAACAGTTCAGCTATTGCAAGCCCTGCCTCAACGTCACCGCCGACTGTATTTAATATAATCAGCAATCCCTCTATTTCTTTGCTTTCTTCAATTGCAACAAGCTGCGGAATAACGTGCTCATACTTTGTGGTTTTGTTTTGGCTCGGCAGAATATAATGGCCTTCTATTTGACCGATGATTGTTAAGCAGTGAATAAAATGACCGTCTTTAGAAACGGTAATAGAACCCGTTTCAAAATCATCAGCCTGCGTAACCGACTCCTCTGCCGAAACATCTTCGTTATTATCGTTATTATCATCTTGTTCGTTTTTGTTTTTTATTTGTATATTATCAAGCAAAATCAACACCTCAAATGTATTTTGCCCGAAATACTCCAACATAATAGGATATTTTATCACAAAAGAGTAAAATTTTCAATATTAAATCTTTATTATATTAATTAATATATTATTTAAAAGATTTTTACTGATTTGTAATTGACAACGTGGAACATTTGTAATAAAATATCATTTGATAATTTTATTAACAAGTAGGAGGACTTTTTAACAATGGGACTTACTATTGCTCAAAAGCTTATTAAGGCTCACCTTGTTGAGGGTGAGATGAAGGTCGGCACCGAAATCGGTTTAAGAATTGACCAAACCTTAACTCAGGACGCAACAGGCACAATGGCATACCTCGAATTTGAGGCTATGGGCGTTGACAGAGTAAAAACAGAAAAATCTGTTGCATACATTGACCACAACACATTACAGACCGGTTTTGAAAATGCCGACGATCACCGTTACATTCAATCAGTAACAAAGAAACACGGTATTTATTTCAGCAGACCGGGCAACGGCATTTGCCACCAGGTTCACCTTGAAAGATTCGGCATTCCGGGCAAAACCCTTATCGGCTCTGACAGCCATACACCTACGGGCGGCGGTATCGGTATGCTTGCTATGGGTGCCGGCGGACTTGATGTTGCTGTTGCTATGGGCGGCGGTACATACTATATTCCTATGCCTAAGATGACAAGAATTAACCTTACCGGCTATCTTAAGCCATGGGTTTCTGCTAAAGATGTTATCCTTGAAGTTCTTAGAATTATGAGCGTTAAAGGTGGCGTAGGCAAGATTATTGAATACGGCGGAGAGGGTGTTAAAACACTTTCTGTTCCTGAGAGAGCAACCATTACAAATATGGGTGCAGAACTTGGCGCTACAACTTCTATCTTCCCATCCGACGAAATTACCCTTGCTTTCCTTAAAGCGCAGGGACGTGAAAATGATTGGACTGAAATTCTTCCTGACGAGGATGCAGAGTATGACGAAGTAATTGATATTGACCTTTGCTCGCTTACTCCTATGGCTGCTTGCCCGCACATGCCGGATAATGTTAAAACAACAGACGAAATCGGCAAAATCAAAGTTGACCAGGTTGCTATCGGCTCTTGCACAAACTCATCATTTGTTGATATGATGAAAGTTGCATCAATCCTCAAAGGCAAGACTATTGCACCGTCAGTTTCGCTTTGCATTGCACCCGGCTCAAAGCAAGTACTCAATATGCTTGCATTAAACGGTGCACTTTCAGATATGATTAGCGCAGGTGCAAGAATACTCGAATCAGCCTGCGGCCCTTGCATCGGTATGGGTCAGTCACCAAATTCAGGCGGCGTTTCACTTCGTACATTTAACAGAAATTTTGAAGGACGTTCAGGAACAAAGGACGGTCAAATTTATCTTGTATCTCCTGAAGTTGCTGCGGCATCTGCACTTACCGGATATCTTACAGACCCGAGAGACCTTGGCGACGCTCCTAAAATTTCTATGCCTGAGCACTTTATTGTTAATGACAATATGATTGAAGCTCCTGCTTCACCTGAGGATGCAGATAAGGTAGAAGTTCTCAGAGGTCCTAACATCAAGCCTTTCCCAAAGACAGAAAAGCTTCCTGAGGATATAACGGCAAAAGCAGTTCTTAAGGTCGGCGACAATATCACAACAGACCACATTATGCCTGCAGGCGCTAAGATTCTTCCTTACCGTTCAAACATTCCTCACCTTTCACAGTATTGCTTTGCCGTATGTGACGAAACATTCCCTGAAAGAATTAAGGCAGAAGGCAAAGGCTTTATTGTCGGAGGCGCAAACTACGGTCAAGGCTCATCAAGAGAGCATGCAGCGCTCGTTCCGCTTTATCTTGGAGTTAAGGCTGTTATTACTAAATCATTCGCAAGAATTCACGTTGCAAACCTTGTAAACGCAGGTATTTTACCGTTCACATTTGCAAATGAAGAGGATTATGATAAGATTGACCAAATGGACGAGCTTTCACTTCCAAACATTAAAAACGCAATTGAAAACAATAAGCCTGTTGTTCTTAAGAATCTTACTAAGGGCGAGGAATATCAGCTTAATTCTTCTCACCTTTCCGCAAGACAGAGAGCAATGCTTGTTTGCGGCGGACTTCTCGACTACACAAGAGAAATGAATAAATAATCAAATTATCGGAGGATACAACTATGGCAGACGATGCTAAAATCATTGACGAAGCAGTTGAAAAGTTTCGTTCACTTATGGAATCTCAACTTGCAAGAGCAAAAAAAATCAAAGAGGATAAAGATTTTACTGACTATGATGCACTTGATACAATCGTAATCGGTATTTGCGGCGGTGACGGTATCGGCCCTATCATCACAAAAGAAAGCGAGAGAGTTCTTGCATTTCTTCTTAAAGATGAGGTCGCAAGCGGCAAAGTTCAATTTAAGGAAATTGACGGTTTAACTATCGAAAACCGTGCGGCATGCAATAAGGCTATTCCTGATGATGTGCTTGCTGAGCTTAAAAAGTGCCACGTTATTCTTAAAGGCCCCACAACTACTCCGAGAGCCGGTGATCCATGGCCAAACGTTGAATCGGCTAACGTTGCTATGAGAAAAGAGCTTGACCTTTTTGCAAATATGCGCCCTGTTAAAGTTCCTGAACAAGGCATTGACTGGACTTTCTTCAGAGAAAATACCGAGGGCGGCTATGCAATCGGCTCTTATGGCTTGAACATTACTGACGACCTTGCAGTTGACTTTACAGTTGCAACACAAGAGGGATGCGAAAGAATCGCTCGCCTTGCTTATGAATATGCAAAGAAGAATAACAAGGGCAAGGTTTCTATCATTACAAAGGCTAACATTATTAAAACAACAGACGGCAAGTTCCTCAAAACTGCCCAAAAAATCGGTGAAGAATATCCTGACATTGTAACTGATGACTGGTATGTTGATATTACAACTGCAAAACTAATTGACCCTGCAAGAAGAAAGGATTTCAAGGTATTCGTTCTTCCTAATCTTTACGGCGATATCATCACAGATGAGGCTGCTGAATTTCAGGGCGGCGTAGGTACTGCAGGTTCCGCCAACATCGGTAAAAAATATGCAATGTTTGAAGCTGTTCACGGCTCAGCACCACGTATGATTAAGGAAGGCAGAGGTCAATATGCTGACCCATGTTCAATGCTCAGAGCATCTGTTATGCTCCTTTCTCACATCGGTTTCCAAAAGCAGGCAAATGCTCTTGAAGCTGCGCTTGACAAATGTATGCTTGAAGAGAAAAAGCTTGTAATTACAGGCAGAGCTGACGGTTGCACTTGCAGCGAATTCGGCGACTATGTAATGGAAACAATAACTCAAATGACTAAATAATAATCTTTATTACAGAAATTCAGGAGAGGAATATTATGCAAAATAAAGATGATATATCTATATCCGTTATTAAGAGATTGCCGAGATATTACAGATTTTTGCAATCTCTCAAGGATAACGGAATAGTGCGCATCAGTTCAAAAGAACTTGCAGCAAGAATGGGGCTTACCGCTTCGCAAATAAGACACGATTTTAACTGCTTTGGCGGCTTCGGTCAACAGGGATACGGTTATAATGTGCCTGAACTTCACGCTAAAATCGGCGAAATACTTTGCGTTGATAAGGAAATCAAAACAATACTTATCGGTGCGGGTAATTTGGGTAAGGCTATTACAAACAAAATGTTTTCAAAAAACAGCGGCTTTAAGCTTATCGGTATTTTTGATAAGAATGAGGCTATTTGCGGAAATATGATTAAAGGTATTCCGGTCAGAAACGTTAATTATCTTGAAAACTTTTGTATTGACAACTCCCCTACCTGCGCTGTAACCTGTATTCCTTCAACAGATATGGAGGAGCTTACGGATTTGCTTGTTAAGGTCGGTATTAAAAGCTTTTTAAATTTCAGCAATTATGATATTGCTATGGCTCATCCGGGTGTAATTGTTGAAAATGTCCATCTTAGAGACAGCCTTCTTACTCTCGGTTATCTTACTAATACATCTCTTAACAAATCGGAGGAATAATATTGCAATTAATTACAACGAAAGAAATTGTCGATGTTATTAAATACAATGACGAATCCGTAATTATTGTTGAGAAACTGCCGCTTCCAAACGGCACGCAATATAAGGTTCAGTATTCTGTTATCAATTTCAAAACAAAAAGCATAGATGTGCTTACAAAAAATGCATATTTGCTAAAAAAATTCGGTTCTAACTTTAACAGAATAAGTCAAATAATGCCAAATTTTGTTCAATGCGACGCAGCTGTTCTTTATGACAGACGTGTACTTGCGATATTTCCTAACGGAGAGGCAGGAATATTTGACCGTGAGGGTGAGCTTGAATGGAACGGTGCTTTTGAATATCATGACGAGCCTGTAAAAAATATTGCACTTGAAGGAAAATATTTTTGGAGTGTTTGTCCTAATGAAAATTGTGTTATAAGATATTCAAGTCAAAATATGGGCGTTGATTTAAGAATCGGCGGCAAAGAAACAGATACATTTCTCAATCCGACCCACGTAAGCCTTGATGAAAATGACATATTTGTTTGCTGTGATAACAATAAAGTAAGACGTATTGACTCAAACAATTATACGGTATCGGATTATCTCAACTTTACTGATTCAATAAAAAGCTATTTTAAATTCGGCGATTTTGCCATTGCTGTAATGGCAAGCGGTACTTATGTACTTGAAAATAATCAATAAAAAATAACTGCTCTTGAAAACTAACAAGAGCAGTTATTTTTTTATAAATTTAAATTACTGAATTTTTCCTATTGAGGGATAATATCTGAACTTCACCTTGCCGATAATTTTATCACGTTTAACATAAGTATTCGTCCAAAATCTTGAATCCTTACTGTCATTTCTGTTGTCGCCAAGCATAAAATAGCTGTCCGGCGGCACAGCGTAAGGACCGAAATCACCGTAAGGTTCGCATGCCGTTATAAAACTGTCATCAAGCTGTATTGTTTTGCCGTCGGTCTTTGTAACATAAACAACACCGTTTACAATTTGAACGGTTTCGCCCGGCAATCCGATAATACGCTTAACATAAATCTGTTCCTCATTATCAGGATACTTAAACAAAATTATATCATATCTTTCAGGGTCGTTATTATTATAAGCCATACGGCTTGCAATAATTCTGTCGCCCTCCTGAATAGTGTTAAGCATTGAACCTGTAGGTACAACGGCGTTAGCAAAAACAAAAGTACGTAAAATAAAGGCCAGCGCAACAGCAATAATTATAGGTATACAAAATTCAATTGTTTCCTGAAGCTTACTTTTCGGTCTTTTATTTTTTGATGGCTTTTTGCTTGATTTATTTTCAGCTATTACTGTTTCTTCACTCATAAGTTTTCTCCAAATTACAATTCGATTTCATCAACCATTTCATGAATAATCTTAGCTGATTCATTAAACTTTTTCTGTTCCTCTTCATTTAACTCAATCTCAAGAATTTCACGAATACCATTTCTGTTTACAACAGACGGAACACCGATATAAATTCCTTTTTCTCCGTATTCACCCTTAAGATAAGTTGAAACGGTAAAAATTGAATTTTCATCAAAAAGAATTGCACGTGTAAGCCTTGCAAGCACCATACCGATACCGTAATAGGTTGCCTTTTTAGCCTTAATTATCTCATAAGCGGACTCCTTAACGTCAACAGCAATTTTCTGCATATCCTCCATAAGAGTAGGTCTGTTTTTGCCAAACTCATTTAGCGGAATAACTGAAATTGAAGCATTGCTCCAAGGTACAAATTCGCTGTCACCATGCTCACCGATAACATAAGCATGAACGTTGCGAGGGTTAATTTTAAAATAATCGCTCATCATATGGCGCAAGCGTGCCGAGTCAAGCGTGGTACCTGAACCGAGAACACGATTGGCAGGAAAACCAGAAAGTTCATAAACAATTTGAGTCATAACGTCAACCGGATTGCTTGCCACAAGAAATACACCGTTAAATCCGCTTGCAATAATAGGATTAACAATAGATTTAAATACGTTATAATTTTTCTTTAAAAGATCACGCCTCGACTCACCCTCAAGCTGAGGAGCTCCTGCACAAATAACAACTAAATCGGCATTTGAACAATCACTGTAGTCACCTGCATAAATGGACATACTGCTCGGTGCAAAAGGAAGACCGTGTGAAAGGTCAGCCGCCTCACCCTTTGCTCTTACCTTATTAATATCAATAAGAACAAGTTCATCACATATATTTTGGTTTAAAAGAGCATAAGCGAAGCTCATACCAACCATTCCTACACCAACAATTACAACTTTTTTCTCATCATTAAGCATAAATATCACCTTTACTTATTATATAAAAAAAGAATTAAATTAATGCAAATTATTTAAAGAAAAGCGGCAATCTTTCAAGAAATACAATATCATCTCTATCAGCTGCATCGCCTTCGGCAAGAGGCGCACATGATGCCACAATATTGCCTTTAAAAGCTTTTACAAGGCCCTGAACAGCCTTAAGACTCTCTCCTGTTGAAATAACATCATCAACAATAAGCACTTTTTTGCCGGTAAGCAAATCGCCGTCCTCGTGGCCAAGAAAAAGCGACTGTTCCTTTTGGGTAGTAATACTCGTTTCCTTATACTCAATAGGATTATCCATATAAACCTTAACGCCTTTTCTTGCTACTATGTACTTTTTACCCGAAAGCCTGCTCATTTCATAAGCCAACGGAATCGACTTAGCTTCTGGAGTAACGATATAGTCAAACTCAGGGGCTTTTTTTAAAAGTTCCTTAGCACAAGCCTCTGTAAGTTCAACATCACCGAAAAGAATAAATGCGGCAATATCAAGTGTATCGGAAACCGGAAAGCGCTTTAACTGCCTTTCAAGACCTGCTATTTTTAATGTGTAATACTGTTCGCTCATATAATTTTTTCTCCTAACTTAATACCGCCTATAAGGTGGAAGTGGAGATGCATAACGCTTTGACCTGCATCTTCACCGCAATTGTTGATAATTCTATAAGAGTCAATTCCTTGGCTTTTTGCGATTTCAGGTATTTTTTCAAAAATATGAGCAACATATTTGCTATTTTCCTCATTAACACCGTTTGCACAATCAATATGAACCTTAGGAACAATTACGATATGAACAGGAGCAACAGGATTAATATCTTTGAATGCAAGAATCATATCGTCCTCATACACCTTTGTTGAAGGAATTTTGCCGTCAATTATTTCACAAAACAAACACATAATTACACCCTCTTATTTAATTAATGATTTAACTGTTTGCTCAACAGCGGCTAAAGCGTCATCAAGTTTTGATATATCCTTAGCGCCTGCCATAGCAGAATCCGGACGACCGCCGCCGCCACCGCCTGCAAGCTTAGCAATTTCACGAACAAGGTCGCCTGCCTTAACGCCCTTTGCAATAGCATTCTTTCCGCAAACAGCAACAAGGTTAGCCTTATCGCCGTTTACACCTGCGATAAGAGCAACAACGTTATCTCCTTTATTCTTCAAATCATCTCCCATTGAACGAAGAGCGTCAGGAGTTGTACCTTCTATTTTTGCAATGTAAAGTTCAAGTCCGTCAACGAGGGTAGGCTTTGAGAACATATCGGCACTCTTGAGCTTGGTTATCTCAGCATTAAGAGCCTGAATTTCTTTTTCCATTTCTTTATTATCGCTTATAACTGCCTGTGTTCTCTCCGCAACCTCATTTTCACTTGTTTTAAGGATAGAAGCAACTGTTTTAACAGCCATTTCGTTAAGGTTGAGATAAGAAAGAGAGGCAAGTCCGGTATAAGCTGTAATTCTTCTTACACCTGCGGCAACCGAAGCCTCTGACACGATTTTGAACAAACCGATTTCACCGCTGTTTGCAACGTGAGTACCGCCGCAAAATTCTGTTGAAAAATCGCCGGCTTTAACAACTCTTACAATATCGCCGTATTTTTCACCAAAGAGCATCATAGCGCCCATTTTCTTAGCTTCTTCAATAGGCATTTCCTGCATAGTAACACTTGAAGCGGAAAGGATAAATTTATTAACAAGCATTTCGACTTTGGCAATTTCCTGCGTTGTCATAGGATTGAAATGAGTAAAGTCAAATCTAACCTCGGTTTCATTAACAAGCTGGCCTGCCTGTTCAACATGAGTACCGAGAACCTGACGAAGCGCAGCCTGGAGAAGATGAGCAGCAGTATGATTGCGCATAATTGACTTTCTTCTTGCAGCATTGATGCTTGCAAATACGCTGTCACCAACGCTGATAATTCCTCGTGAAACCTCACCCTTATGAAGATAAACACTGTCAGCATTCTTAGCAGTATCGGCAACGATAAATGCGTTATCCTCACCGTTTTTGATAACACCGCTGTCGCCAACCTGACCGCCCGATTGAGCATAGAAAGGAGTTTTATCAAGCACAACAGTACCGCTTTCGCCTGCGCCAAGCATATCAACAAGGTCGCCGTCAGCATTAACAATAGCTAAAATCTTAGCATCGCAATCAAAATCGGTATATCCGACAAATTCAGTCTTATCGGCATCAATTTTAACCGAATTACCCTTCCAAGCGTCTGCGCCTGCATCTTTACGAGCGGCACGTGCAGTAGCCTTTTGAGCGGCAAGAAGTGCATTAAACTTGTCCTCATCAACAGTAATGCCCTTTTCTTCAAGAACATCCTTAGTTAAATCAAGAGGGAAACCGTAAGTATCGTTAAGTTTAAATGCGTCCTCACCTGAGAATACATTGCCATCAAGCTTATTAATATATTCATCAAGCATAGCAAGACCTGCATCAATAGTTTTACCAAATGAATCTTCCTCGGCACGGATAACCTTGGTAATAAGTTCTGCTTTATCTGCAAGCTCAGGGTAAGCTACGTGATTCTCATGAATAACGGTGTCGCATACCTTATAAAGAAACGGCTCATTTACACCTAAAAGTCTGCCGTGACGGCAAGCACGTCTGATAAGGCGGCGAAGAACATAACCTCTGCCGTTATTTGACGGGATAACACCGTCACCAATCATAAACGTTGCAGAACGAACGTGGTCTGTAATAATACGAAGCGAAACGTCTTTTTTAGCATCTTCATGATACTTAGCGCCTGATATTTCGCTGATTTTTTTCATAATATTTTGAACTGTATCAACCTCAAAAATATTATCTACACCCTGCATAATGCAAGCAAGTCTTTCAAGACCCATACCTGTATCGATATTTTTTTGAACAAGTTCTGTATAATTGCCATTGCCGTCATTGTTAAACTGACTGAATACGTTGTTCCAAAATTCAACATATCTGTCACATTCGCAGCCCGGTCCGCAATCGGGAGAACCGCAGCCGTACTTTTCTCCACGGTCAAAATAAATTTCCGAGCAAGGACCGCAAGGACCTGAACCGTGCTCCCAAAAGTTGTCAGCCTTGCCTAAACGGACAATATGCGACGGATCAACACCGTTTTGCTTAGTCCAAATATCGAAAGCCTCATCATCATTTTCGTAAATGGTTACATAAAGCTTGTCAACAGGCATTTCAAGAACCTTAGTACAAAATTCCCAAGCCCATGCAGTAGCTTCCTTTTTAAAATAGTCACCAAAAGAGAAATTACCAAGCATTTCAAAAAATGTTCCGTGACGATCAGTCTTACCAACCTCTTCGATATCGGGAGTACGAATACATTTTTGGCAGGTTGTAACACGATTTCGAGGAGGTGTAATTTCACCTGTAAAATACTTTTTCATAGGTGCCATACCCGAATTGATAAGAAGCAAGCTGTTATCATTATTCGGAATAAGTGAGAAGCTTGGAAGCCTTAAATGACCCTTGCTTTCAAAAAATGAGAGATATTTTTCTCTCAAATCGTTTAATGAAGTCCATTCCATAATTATAATTACCTCAATTTTAATATATCTATCATATCAAATTTAATAAATAAATCTGTTAATTACACAAAAAACAAAACTCTCTTAACAAAATTTCAAGGGCAACAAACTTTCTTGTTGCCCCTAAATATTGAATCTTAGAGATTTTCAACGAGCTTTGTAAGCTCTTTAATTTCATCAACAGTGAAAGTAAGACCCTTGCTCATTTTTGAATGGTCAGGTGACCAATCACGAACATCAATCTTAGGCTCACGTCCGTTCCAAGAAATCATATTAACTTCTCTTGTCCAACCACGTGCTGTTTCTGAAATAACACCGAGATGCTCAGTGATTTCATACTTAATTTCAGGCATTTTATTTCCTCCTTTTTTATTTTATATCAATATATAATTTACTTAATTATTTAAGATTTTTAACAATTTCCTGAGTATCACGGGCGATTGTAAGTTCTTCGTCCGTAGCAAGAATAAATACTCTTACTTTATCGTCAGGTTCTGTAAGTTCAGCCTCCGCACCCTTAACTGTTGCTTGGTTGAGAGCTTCATTAATATGTACGCCCATATAACCGAAGTATGAACAAATCTTTGAACGAAGCCAAAAGCCGTTTTCGCCGATACCGCCGGTAAATACAATAGCATCAACACCGTTCATTGCTGCAATATAAGAACCGATATATTTAGCAATTTCATAAGCTTGCATTTCATGAGCAAGAATAGCCCTTTCATTGCCTGCATTCTGAGCCGCACAAATATCTCTGTCATCAGATGAAATACCTGAAATAGCATTTACACCGGACTGCTTATTAAGAATGTTATCCATTTCATCAGGTGTAAGGTTAAGCTTTTTCATGATGAAGGTAACAACAGACGGGTCAACTCCGCCCGAACGTGTGCCCATCATAAATCCGTCAAGAGGAGTAAATCCCATTGATGTATCAACAACCTTACCGTGGTCAACAGCAGCAACAGATGAGCCATTGCCAAGGTGACATGTAATAATCTTAAGGTCCTTAATATTTTTGCCCATCTTTTCAGCTACTCTGTGAGAAACGAACTTATGAGACGTGCCGTGGAAACCGTAGCGGCGAACAGCATATTTTTCATAATATTCGTAAGGAACAGCATACATATATGCCTTTGGCGGCATAGTGCTGTGGAACGATGTATCAAAAACAAATACCTGAGGAACATCAGGACCTACAACTTCAAGGCAAGCCCTGTAGCCCATAAGATGAGCCGGATTGTGAAGAGGAGCAAGAGGAGCAAGTTCTTCAACATCCTTAACAACCTTTTCTGTAACGAGAACACTCTTAGTATATCTATCGCCGCCCTGTACTATTCTGTGACCGATAGCGTCGATTTCGCTAAATGAATCAATAACCTTATGTTCACCCTCTGAAAGAATATACTTAACCTCATTAAATGCAGCTACATGGTCTTTAAGTTCTTTATCATAAGTGAACTTATCATCGCCGACTTTAACGATAACATTTTCCTCTCCGCCATTGATTTTAAGACCTATTCTCTCAATTGAACCTTTACAAAGAACAGACTCATCTTTCATATCAAGAAGCTGATATTTAAGTGAGGAGCTGCCGCAGTTAATAACAAGAATTTTCAAAATATTGCCTCCACATATTGAATTTAAAATAATAATTTAGTATTATAATAATATAGATTATATATTATTGTCAAGGACAAAATAATTATTTTTTAATAATTTGGTGAAATTTTATGAATACAGGCATAATTTGCGAATTTAATCCCTTTCATTCAGGGCACAAATATCTTATTGACAGCATTAAAAGTGACGGTGCTGTCATTTGTGTTATGAGCGGAAATTTTGTTCAAAGGGGCGAATTTGCGATTTATGATAAGTTTAAAAGATGCGACAAGGCTCTTGAAAATGGGGCAGATATTGTAATTGAACTTCCCTGCGTATATTCCCTGATGTCTGCCGAAGGATTTGCAAATGCAGGAGTTACATTGCTTGAAAAGACAGGGATAGTTGACGAAATTGCATTCGGTACGGAATGTGACGATATAAATAGATTAAAAAAAACAGCTAATAAGATTGACGAAAGTCACGAACTTATAAAGACTGAAATGAAAAAGGGTTTGTCATACCCTGTTGCAAGAAAAAATGTTATCAGCGATGACTTGCTTGACACACCTAATAACATTTTAGCAATTGAATATTTAAGGCATACTTCTCTGCCTGCAAAAGCCGTTCGACGCATTGGCAAAGGGCACGATACAAACGATGAATTATACAGTGCCTCGGCAATAAGAAAAAAGCTTAATCAAGGCGAAATATGCACAATAAAAAACTGCGAAAAAGCAATTTTGGCAAGGCTTAGGGTAATGAGCGCCGAAGATTTTGCTCAAATTGAGGACGTAAATGAGGGGCTTGAAAACAGGATTTATAACGCAGTAAGGCAAAGCGCAAGTGTTGAAGACATATACAAGCTTATAAAAACAAAAAGATACACCCTTTCACGAATCAGGCGTATCATTTTAAAAGCATATTTAGGAATAACAAAAGAATATTCCTTTGACGTGCCATACATTCGCATTTTAGGCTTTAATTCAAAAGGTAAGGAATTATTACCAATTTTAAAGAAAAACGCAAAATTGCCGATTATAAGCAAATACAGCGATATTCAAAGGCTTGACAATAACAGTAAAAAGCTTTTTGAACTTGAATGCAGATGCACGGACTTATATAATTTAGGATATAAAAATCCCCTGCCCTGCGGTACAGAACAGAGGAGCAAAATAATAATTAAAGATTAGTAAAAAGATTATCACAATATTTATAAAACTCATCTTTAGTCATTGAAGAATTAATATACGAAATTAAAGAAGAAGTAGAGAGAAACTCCGGTAAATCAAGAGATTTGAGGAGCTTCTTTTTATTTTGTTTAGCATTAGGCGTGCCGCTGAGTTCAAGAGTAAACATATCAACACTTGTTAAGGGGTTATTAATCACAATCGGCTGAGAGCTGATATTTGCCTTTTTAAAAAGTTCAAGAAGAATGTCATCGTTAATTCCCTCTACACCTATTTTGCCCTCCTTAGACGGTTCTTTTTTACGTTTTTCCTTGCCGTATATATCCGGAATATATATATGTTTAATTTTATCTTTAGGGATAACGGAAGAAAGATAGTTCCTTATTTGAAAGCCGCTGTGGTCGGAATCGGTAATAACAATTAAACCACGCTCGTTTGCAAGCTTTTTAATAAAAGCAAGCTTTTTCTTATCTTTATAAACCGAAAAGCCGTTCGTTTCGATAATCAGGGCATCAAGCAAATTTGAAAGCTTGATTTTATCATATTTTCCCTCAACAATAACAGCCTCTTTAACCTTAAGCATACTTAACTCCCCTTGCAGTCAGAATAAGCTTGATTATAAGTTCCTCTAAAAGTAGTTTTTTATCAACCGCCGTGCTTTTCAATTTCACGTCTGTTTTTGAAATTTCGTCAAGAGATGTGCGAAGTTGCTCAAGTGAAAGATTGGCGCAGTCACGTGTAGCGTTTCTAAGTGCAAATTCCCTGCCTCTGTAATTATAGTATTTGGCAACATCGTCAAATCCGAATCCTGCACTTTTTGCGCACTTCACTCTATACATATCAACATAGACACCGCTAATTGCAGAAAGAATGATTATAGGCTCCTCCTTCATTTCAAAAAGAACATTTAAAACATCGTAAGCCATGCCCGACTTTCCTGCAACAACATACTTTGACAAATCGTAAATACGGGCTTGCAGACATTTTGTTGCCATATTGTCAATAATTTCCTTTGTTATTTCCCCACCCTTGGCATAATAAGAAAGTTTATCAAGCTCGTTGAGCAGAATTTTCATATCATTGCCTGAAATAGATATAAGATATTTTGCCGTATCGTTTGACAAAACAGCGCCTCGTTTTTTCGCACCGCTTACAAGAAGTTTGGCAACATCGTTTTCACTCCTTTTTTGAAGTTCAACACAGTCGCCTGCCTTTTCAAATGCTTTAATAACTTTTTTAAATTTAGCGCTTTTAACATCCGGCTCTATTGCATCAAACCAAAACACAAAAACGGTAGTATCGGGAGCGTCTTTTAAATATTCTTCAAGAAGTTTAATATCATTCGCCGATTTTTCAATAGGATAATCCTTAACCATTACAAAATTATATTCACTCATCATAGGAAGCATTTGAGCATCCTTTAATATATCGTCAAGTTCGGTATCCTTGCCGTCAAAATAATGGAAATTAAATGCTTCAAAAGTTTTATCAACTATTTTATTTTTAAGTTCACTTGCATAATATTCCTTTAAATAACTTTCCTCGCCGTAAAGAAGATAAGCGTTTTTAAAATCGCCTGATTTAATTTCCTTTTTAAGTTCACTTTCATTAATTTTAGGCAAAACATCACTTCCTTATGCTGATAATTGTATCATCATTGTTATCATAAATATATTTTGTTTTTCTTTGATAGCAAAGATTTTTGTTAATGACAACATATTTTTTATTAATCTCAATTTGAGCGTTATTTACGTTTGCAAAAATAACGCCCGACTGATATTTTACATTAACCTGCTCGCATAAATCAATATCAAAATCATAATTATTTAAAAATTCTTTGTCGTTTTTTGCAAGTGACGATAATTTTTCATTGTCATAATTACAATTAACAAATAAAACACTTTCACTTTTCGAGCGAGAAAGACACTGCTTAACTTTGTAATAATCGCTAATATTATCGGCATCAACTACTATTGCGGCACTGTTATTATAAATCACTACTGCATTTGTTGACGAAATATCAAGATAGGTATTAACACTGCTTTCATAAACTGATACTGCGCTTGATATAACAATCAAAGAAAATACAAGTGCGCAGGTTGGTTTAAATTTAACATTGTTTTTTATCAAAAGGCTTACACCGATAAATATAAGAAAAACTGCATAAGAAACAATAAAAACTTTATGGCTTATATCAAAAGTCAAAAAATATAATCGTTTAGAAAGAAATTCGGTAATTAAAAGCATAGTTTTAGCCGGAATATATGTCAAAAATGACAAAGCCATGCCAAAATATTTTAAAAATCCAAAAAGTGTAATACCTAACGTTCCTATCATAGTAAGCTGTGCAAGCGGAATCAATAAAAGATTAGCTAAATATGATATAAAAGTAGTATTAGAGAAGAAAAGCCATATTGCCGGAAAGGTTGTTACCATAACGCTCAATGTAATAGTCAGTCCGTCATATATGTAGCAACCAAATTTATTTAGCTTTTCGGGTTTAATATTTTCATCAATTTTAGGCTTAACAACAAGCATTCCCAAAACAGATAAAACACTTAATACTGCACTTGGGTCGGTAACTGCGTAAGGATTAAAACAAAGCAAGGTTACCGCAAGACCGAGTGAATTAAGCGTATCCGCCTTTTTATTTTTAAGCCTTGCAAAGAGAAGAACACAAATCATAATTGCGCAACGAATAACCGATACAGAAAAGTCGGTCATTGCAACATAAAAAAGTAAAACAAGAACAGACAAAATCGTTCTTAAATTCCGCTTGACGCCCAAGTTTTTCAAAAGGACATAAAATCCCATACATATGACAGAAGTATGCAGACCCGAAACCGCCATAATATGAGAAGTACCGCAATCTGTAAAATATGAATAAGTTTCGTCGGAAAGTAAACTTTTATCCCCTGTTAACAGAGCAAGCGACAATGCGCCGGTATCATTTTTCAAATGAAGTGTAATCGTATTTTTAATATAGTCACGTGCCTTGAGAATATAATAATTAATCGGCTTGTCATTATTGTTTAAGGGTATCGGCACGGTATCAAGCGAGGCGGAAATATATCTGCCGTCGGCAAAAGCACCGTAGGAACTGAAAGCGTCGCTGAATGATTTTGAATATTTAATTACAGACAGCAAATCGTCGTAATAATCTGCGTCAATTTTGTATTCGCTGTAAAGCTTAAGCTTGATATTTTGAGGTGCACCCGGATAATCTATAGATTTTGTTTTAACCGTATAAATATATTCACCGTCATTAACTTGCACATTGTCAACAATATGAAATACTGTTTTAACTTCTTGATTGTCAAGTAGCATTTGCCCCTCAACATTAGAATAGTTTGCCATAAAAATAAGACAGGCTAACAGTGCCGCACCGAAAACACACAGTGCGACTCTTGCCTGTCTAAGCTTTGTGACAAGCAGCGATACCGCAAACAGTACCGCTGCTAAGACAAATAATATTTTATAGAACATGCCGCCGATAATATTTATCAGCAGCAGTGCTGTTGCCATTGAAAATCCCACAAAAGCGAGGGGCCTTTTCATATTATTAATCCTTTCTGCCGATAGGAGTAATTACAAACGAATATTCCTGTTTCTGTCCCTTAGGCATAGTGTAAGGTTCTCTTACAAATGCTTGCCCCGGAAGATCACCGCCTACACCAAGCTGTCTGTGGTCGATATTAACGGTGGTTATATCTTCGTAAGGAATATCATTAATATGAGTTGCCTTTTCAAGTCCGTCGGTTGTGTAGTGATAAGCCGAGAAATTGATAGGGTTATCATAATAAGCGTCAACCTTGATTCCAAAGCCGTTTTTATCCGTAAGAGTGAAATATCTTACGTCGCATCTGTTAGATGATTCCTGCGGGCGCATATAGCGATATTCAAAATCAGTCACACTTGATTTGTAAAGGTCAATCTTAGAGCCGAGTTTTCTGTCAATATAGGTTGGCTTTGGACCTCTGCCGTACCAGGTAATATATTCCATCGACTTATCCATAGTCATTTGATAGCCAAAACGAAGCATACCCTTTGTTGGAACAGCACTGTGGAATACGTATAATCTGCCGTCAGGATAAACCCTATAGGTTGCAACTGACTTTTTAAGTCCTGCGGTTGAAAACGCAATATGAATTTCAACAGCATTTTTATTTTTAATCACTTCTGTTTTATCTGCTCTTGTATGGTGTGTTGCACGCTGCCAAGCATAGAACGGATGGAACTTAGCCCACTGAGGAGTGAAGTTCAAAAAGTCAATATCATTATCAGTAAGCGCTCTGAAATAGTTAGGCATAAGAGGAGCTTTAAGAAGTTCTTTTCCATCAATCTTATAGCTTACTATCTTGCCGTCATCAACAATAACCTCAAGATTATCACCCTTAACAGTTACCCTTTTACCGTTAATATCAAAATCGAGGTTACCGTCAGCATTATCGTCTTTTGGTTGCGGCATCGCATTAATAATAAACTGTTCAAACGCAATTTCATAATCCTTTTCAATGCCTAATGACTCTTTAGTCGTTTCAAAAGAAACAGTTAAAATAACCTCTTTATCATTAGGAAGTTTTGAAGAATCAAAGTCAATTTTAATATTACATTCTTCGAGAGGAGCACACTCAATTTTGCCGAGTTCGCCTGACAAAACTTCTTTACCCTCCGCTTTAATTACCCATTTGCAATTGAAATTTGAAAGATTTGTGAAAAGGAATTTATTTTTAAGTTTAAATTCACCGTTTGAAGCGTCAACTGCTGTAATACCGATATTTTGGTAGCCGTGCTTAACCTCAACAATTTGAGGATGCGGTTTTCTGTCGGCACCGATAATTCCGTTTGCGCAGAAATAAACATTACTTCCCGTCATAGCGGTTGTGTTTGGAATATCAATAAGCTTATGAGGCTCCTGACCCTGAAAATCGGTACCGTAAAGATAATTATCGTTACCGTTTTCATCCTTAACGTGGAGTGCCTGGTCAACAAAATCCCAAATAAAACCGCCACACATATTGTCGTACTTTTCAAAATCGTCAATATATTCCTGGAAATTTCCGAGGGAATTTTCCATACTGTGTGCATATTCACAAAGAACAACGGGCTTACCTTCATACATTTCAGCCTTAATCGGCTTACTGTCTGCTGCAAGCTGATTGGCAATATTATCATAAAGAGAGATAGTTATAGGTTGTTTATTACCGAGTTTTTCCATAATATCCTTAGTCGGATACATACGTGAAATAACATCACTCTTAGTTAAATCAAAATCGCCTTCATAATGGAATTGGCGTGAATTATCAAGCGCCAATGCAGCTTTTTTCATTTCCATAAAATTACTGCCGTCGCCTGCTTCGTTACCGAGTGACCACATAAATACACAAGGATTGTTTCTGTCTCTCAACACCATTCTTTGCATACGGTCAACAACAGCGCCGGTCCAAACGGGGTTAGAACCCGGAACGCCCTTACGTCTTACACCGTGGGTTTCGACTTCACATTCATCCATAACATAAAAGCCGTATTTGTTACACATATCATAAAAATAAGGGTCATCCGGATAATGAGAAGTACGGATAGAGTTAATATTATTTTGCTTCATAATATCAAGGTCCTGAGTATATATTTCTCTCGGAACCGCCCAGCCGTTATCACAGTCAAAATCGTGGCGATTTACGCCCTTAATCATTAAAGGCATACCGTTGTAGTAAATTTTCTCGCCTTTAATTTCTACCTTTTTAAATCCAACTTTATATGTCTTAACACAAATAATCTTGCCGTCAAGCTCAATTGTCATAACTAATGTGTAAAGATTAGGCGTCTCGGCAGACCACTTTTCAGGCGCTTTAACAGTTTCTGTAAAAGTAACTGCTTCATTGCCTCCTGAAAGTTCTGTTTCTTTTGTGCCAAGTAATATTTCCCCATTATTTGAATCAATAAGCTTAGCAGATGCTGTCATTTTACCCCTAATGTTATTATAATTATTTATATACATATTAAGAGTAACATTTGAATCTGTATATGAATCGTCAAAATCAGTTTTAAAATAAAAATCTCTAAGGCAAAGCTTAGGTTCTGCAAATAAGTAAACTTCTCTGTAAATACCGCAAAGCCACCACATATCCTGGTCCTCAAGATATGAGCCGTCTGAATAACGATAAAGCTTAGCAGTAATAACATTTTCGCCCGGTTTGAGCACTTTGGTAACGTTAAATTCGTGCGGTGTCATTGAGCCTTGGGAATAGCCTACAAATTCACCGTTTACATAAACCTCAAGTGCGCTCTTTGCGGCGCCAAAATGAAGAAATATTTCTCTGCCATTGAAATTTTCGTTAAGAGTAAACGATTTTCTGTAAAAACCGATTTCCTGCATATCGTGGTCAATTGACGGAATTTTTCCTTTTGAACGACTGAAAGCCTTAGGAAATGTACTTGCATAGTAGTAAGGAACTGAATATCCCTGTGTTTGCCAAACAGACGGAACGTTGATTTCATCCCAATGAGAATCGTCAAATGACGTAAGTTGGAAATTTTCAGGTTGATTTTTTAGTCCTCTTTGCCAATAAAATTTCCATTTACCGTTAAGCGATTGCTTATAATTGCTTTCTTTTGCAGAGAGTGCATCCTTTTCACTGTCAAACGGCATCATAATAGCGTGGCCGTCCTCTTTGTTGATTTTGAAAATCTCAGGATTCTCCCAATTAAATTTTTCCATATAACATACCCCTTAATTTTTATTGCAATGCGCAATAATCTTATTTAACATATTACCTTAATATGTTAAAAAAGTCAATCAAAAAATAAATGTTTATATAGTGATAAAAAAGAGGTATGATATAGACAAAAGGTGAAATCTTTGTTATAATTAACTATATTAAATAAAACGGAGCTAACAGAAATGACATTAGTAAGAGTAAATAAAGATAATTTAGACGAATACGAGGAGTTTATAAAAAAGCATCCTAAAGGTCTTTTTCAGCACTCGTCAAAATGGGCAAAGGTTAAAAGCGCTTGGAAATTTGAAGCAATAATGCTTAAAAATGACAGCGGCGAAATCAAAGGCTCGGCTGCTGTTCTCATTCGTTCAATACCTATAATTAAGAATTCGCTAATGTATTGTTGCCGTGGTTTTGTTTGCGATGAAAATGATTTTGACACATTCGACAAACTTTTTAACGGTCTTATTGAGCTTGGCAAGGAATATAAAGCATATTGCATTAAAATCGACCCTGAAATTGTAATTCAAAACGAGGCTTATAAGAAGCATTTAATCGAAAGCGGATTTATTGAGCTTAATCCGGGCTGTATGGATTTTGAAAATGTTCAACCAAGATTTGTTTATTGCTTTGATTATAACGGTATGAATGAGGACGAGCTTATGCTCACCTTTAAGCCTGATTACAGAAACAGAATAAGAAAAGCGCCTAAAAAAGGTGTTGAGGTCAAAATTTGCGGCAAAGAGGCACTCGACGATTTTGTAAGAATTATGCACGAAACGGGAGAACGTGACGGCTTTTCAACAAGACCGAAGGAATATTTTGAAAGAATACTTGACTGTATGACTGATGATGCAAGGCTTTATATGGCATATTACGAAGGCAAAGCCATTGCCGGAACTATTGCCATAAAATGGGGTCAAAATGTAATGAAATATCAATACGGTGCATCATCAAACGCACACAGAAACGTATATCCAAACTATGCACTTCAATGGGCAATGATGAAATGGGGTATGGAATGCGGCTGTAAAGTATATGACTTCGGAGGCATTTCGGGAGATTGCCAAAATCCGGACAATCCGCACTACGGTCTTTGGAGATTTAAACACGGCTTTGGCGGATATATGAAAGAATTTGTCGGCGAGTTTGACTATGTAATCAACAAGCCTGTTTATAAACTTTACAACGTTGCAACAAAAATACTTGAAAAGATAAGATAAAATGAGCAGATATATAATTGACAAAAGCAAATTAATCGAAAACATAAATATAATTAAGAATAAAGCAGGAGTTGAGGTTATCGGCGTTGTTAAAGGCAACGGCTATGGCTTCGGAATGTGCTCTCTTGCCGAAATTTTAATGCAAAACGAAATTAACACCTTTGCCGTTACAGAGGTTTACGACGTTCCTCTTTTAAGAGAAACGGTTATTGACAGAGATATTCTTGTTATGCGCTCAACCTCTATTGAAGAGGAAGCAAAGATTATTGCAGAGAATGACTGTATTGCAACTATCGGCTCTCTTTCCGCCGCTGAGGTTATGGACAAGGTATCTAAAAAGCTTAATAAAAAAACGAAATGCCATTTAAAAATCGATACAGGTATGGGCAGATACGGTTTTTTACCGAGTGAAGTTGAAAAAGCAATAAAATGCTACGATTTTGAAAATCTTGATTTTTGCGGCGCATATACTCATTTTTCCTCCGCATTTCACAATGCAGAGCTTACAAAAGCACAGCTTGAAATGTTCAAAGACACAATTGAGCAAATAAAAAAAGCAGGCAAAAATGTAGGTATTCTTCATGCTGCCAATTCCCCTGCCTTATTAAATGTTGACGGTGTAACACTTGACGCAGTCAGAATAGGCTCAGCCTTTACGGGAAGAGTAATTACAAGGGGCAAAAATCCGCTTAACAAGCTCGGTGAACTTCAGGCAGAGGTTATCGAAACAAAAACTGTACCTAAAGGCTATTCAATTGGCTACAACGGTCAATATAAAACAAAAAGAGAAACCAAAATTGCAATTGTTCCTATCGGCCATTTTGACGGCTTCGGCTTGCAGAAAGGTAAAGAGACAGCCGATTTTCATTCGGTGCTTTCTCAGCTTAAGCACTATTTGCAAAAAGAACAGCTTACAGTCAATGTAAACGGTAAAAAATATAATGTTATAGGCGAAATCGGGCTTTCGCACACCGCAATTGATATCACTGACAGTGATGTTAAAATCGGAGATGTTGCAAGCGTAGAAATATCTCCGCTTATGGTAAATCCAAATGTTCCGAGAATTTACAAATAAATACGTATAACGAAAGGCAGTAGCGATAATCGTTACTGCCTTTTTCTTTACATATAATTTAATTTATTCCGCCTCATAGCCTTGTTCTTTAAGCTTCTTAATCATCATTCGTGAAACTTTATATACATCACCGCAGCCGAGAGTAATTACAAGGTCGCCCGGCTTTGCATTTTCAAGAACATAATCCGTAATTTCCTCAAACGTATCAAGCTGGACACTGCCGGGGACTTTATCTGCCAAATCCTTAGCTTTAATTCCGATAGTGTTTACTTCCCTGCTGCCCATAATTGCGGAAATAACGCATTTATCGGGAATTTGAAGTACCTTTGCGAAATCATCAAGAAGAAGCGAAGTTCTTGTATAAGTAAACGGTTGATGAACTGCCCAAACACGATTAAAGCCCATTTTCATCGCTGCTTCAAGTGTAACCTTAAGTTCCTTTGGATGGTGAGCATAATCATCTGCAAAAGTAATGCCGTTATATTTACCGACAAGCTCAAAGCGCCTGCCTGCACCCTTAAATGCATTAAGGCCTTCGCAAATACTCTTAACATCTGCCCCGCTTTCGTAAGCGGCAGCAAAAGCACACAAAGAATTAAGAACGTTGTGCTCACCCGGAACAGAAAGATGAACGGTTGCAACGAACTCGCCGTTATGGTAAACGTCATATTTTGAATGAAAGCCACCCGGAACGTCAATATTCTTAGCCACCCACTCGTTATTATCGTTTTTGCCTACAGACACAAGCTTTTTGCCTGTAATGCCCTTTAACGTATCAACCGTGTTTTCGTCATCGCCGTTATATACAATAGTTTTAGTAGTTTTTTCGGCAAATTGGCGAAAAGACTTTTTAATATTATCAAGATTTTTAAAGAAGTCCAAATGGTCCTCATCAATATTTAGAATAACAGCAATATCGGGATTCATATGAAGAAATGTATTATTGAACTCGCACGATTCGCAAACAAAATTTTGGCTGTGGCCGAATCTGCCGTAAGCATTAATAACAGGAAGCTTACCGCCGATAACAGCACTTGGGTCAAGACCGGCATCAAGAAGAATTTGGGTAAGCATTGAAGAAGTTGTGGTTTTACCGTGAGTACCGCAAACGCCGATACAATTAGAAAAAATACGGCTCATTGCACCCAAAAGCTCTGCCCTTTCAAAGCAAGGAAAATTAGCCTTTGCATACTCAAGTTCCTCGTTGCCCTTTAAAATAGCGTTGGTATAAATAACGAGTTCAACGTCATCAGTAATATTTTCCTTAACCTGACCGAGATATACTTTTGCTCCCTCTTTTTCAATTCTTCTGAAGGTTTCGGTATCGTTATTATCAGAGCCCGAAACGTTATAACCCAGCTGAATAAGGATTTCCGCAAGCGGGCACATACCTGCACCGCCTATTCCTATAAAGTGTATTCTTTTAACCTTTTTTAATATATCGTCAATATGCATATTTGTTATATCCATAAATGAGTCACCTCTAAATATTTATTAGTTATTTATTATACAACATTTAATCAAAAAAATAAATACCTCAAAGCCATTAACTAATATTTTTTTATGTCATAGTATGTAAAAAGAACTTTTGGAGTTGAAAATATGAATTTTATTATTCCTTATTATTGTGACGAAAGGCTGAAATATACGCAAAAGTATCTAAAAAAAGAAGGATATAATGAAGTCTTTGACAAAAGCGAAGCAAATTTTGCCGTGTTTGCGCCAGCCTGCGACAAAGAAATGTTTAAAGGGTATGAAAATGTGCACGTATTTTACGGTGTTGGTGATTATGATAAAAAATATAAAAACTGTTACGATTACAATAAAAGAGATGATTTTAAATACAAAAATGCAATTTTGACAAGTGAAGGTGCAATAGCGCTTTATAAAGAAAACAGCAACAAAGCTATTTACGGCTCAAATATCTTAATTACCGGCTTCGGCAAAATAGGAAAATCGCTTTGCAATGTATTAAAGGCAATGGGCAGTAAGTTAACAATTTGTGCAAGAAGTGATATTAACAAAGCACAAGCAAAAACAATTGCCGACAAGGTGATTGATTTTAAAGCTTTACAATGTCAAAACTACGATATAATTTTCAATACAGTTCCTGCAATATATTTCACGAAAAAAGAAATAGATACATTTAAAAACGATATTAAATATATAGAACTTGCGTCATTCCCCGGTGGAATTGATAAGCACTATGCGAAAATCAAAAGCATTGATATAATTGACGGCTCAAAGCTTCCGTCAAGATACAGTAAAATCAGCGCCGGATATTTAATCGGCGAAACAATAGACAAAATGATTAAGGAGGGAAAGAATTGAAAATCGGATATTGCCTGACAGGCTCATTTTGTACATTTGACAAAGCAATAAAGGTTATTGAAGAACTCGTAAATAAAGGACACGAAGTTACTCCTATTATGAGCGAAAATGCATATAATACAGATACACGCTTCGCAAAGGCGATTGATGTACAAAACAAGCTTATTGAAATTACAGGAAACAGCATTATTTACACAATAGAAAAAGCAGAGCCGATAGGACCTAAAAACATGTTTGACGTCCTTGCAGTTGTTCCCTGCACATCAAACACTCTTGCGAAGCTTGCAAACGGTATAGTAGATACAACTGTTACTATGGCTGTAAAAAGTCATTTAAGAAACAACAATCCCGTTGTAATCGGTGTTTCAACCAACGATGCGCTCGGCGCAGCGGCAAAAAATATAGGCGCACTTTTAAACTATAAAAATTATTATTTTGTGCCGTTTGGAATGGACAATTATGCGAAAAAACCTAAGAGTATGGTTTGCGATTTTGATAAGGTTTGCCAAGCAATCGAAAAAGCACAAAAAGGTGAAGAAATAATAAAAAAAATATATTGACTTTTTTATACCAATTATATATATTAGTCGTATGGCGTTTTTGAAAAGCGCTAAATCGGGTTAGCAAATGAGGATGTGCATATTGGAAAAGATAATAGACCTTAAAGATATCACTGTAAAATACGGTGAAAATGTAGTATTAGATAAGTTAAATCTCTATATAAACAAAAAAGAGTTTATAACGTTGCTTGGTCCTTCGGGTTGCGGAAAAACAACCACTCTTCGTTGCATTGCAGGTTTCATTGAGCCTGACGGCGGCGATATTATTTTTGAAGGAAAAAGAATTAATGATGTTCCGCCTCACAAAAGAAAGGTGAACACCATTTTTCAACGTTATGCTCTTTTTTCTCATTTAAATGTATATGAAAACATTGCCTTTGGCTTAAAGCTTCAAAAAAAGCCAAAAAGTGAAATAAGAAAAACCGTTGCCGAAATGCTCGAACTTGTAAACCTTAAAGGCTTTGAAAAGAGAAGCATTGACTCGCTTTCAGGCGGACAGCAACAAAGGGTTGCAATAGCAAGAGCGCTCGCTAATTCACCGCACGTGCTTTTACTTGACGAGCCGCTCGGTGCGCTTGACTTGAAGCTGAGAAAAGATATGCAAACTGAACTTAAGGCAATTCAAAAAAGACTTGGAATTACTTTCATTTATGTAACTCACGACCAAGAGGAAGCTCTTTCTATGTCTGACACGGTCGTTGTTATGGACAAGGGCAAAATTCAACAAATAGGAACACCTGAAGATATTTATAACGAACCTGTAAATGCATTTGTTGCAGATTTTATAGGAGAGTCAAACATTGTTGACGCAATAATGATAAAGGATTATCTTGTATCGTTTGGCGGCGTAACGTTTGAATGTCTTGACAGCGGTTTTGGCGAAAATGCATTTGTTGAAGCGGTAGTAAGGCCTGAAGATATTAAGATTGTAAAAAAAGGCAGCAAAGCTTCACTCCCCGGTAAAATCACAAGTGTCACATTCAAAGGTGTCCATTTTGAAATACTTGTTGACGTGGGCGGTTTCATTTGGATGATACAAACTATTGAGCATCACAAAGTCGGCGAGGAAATTGGAATGTATATTGAGCCTGATGCCATTCACATTATGAACAGAAGTGAATATAGCGGCGAATTTGGCGATTATTCATATTTTTCGGACGAAATGGACCATATCAGCGATGCATCATACAATTGGGAGGAAGAAAATGAAGAAGAATAAGCTTTCCTCTCTTGCAGACAAACCATATCTTGTTTGGTCAATATTATTTATAATTGCTCCCTTACTTATGGTTGCATACTATGCGCTTACCGATAAAAGCGGCGCCTTTTCACTTGCGAGTGTAGAACAAATTCCGACATATATCACTACAATTTTGCTTTCTGTTTTATACGGTGTTGCGGCAACTGCTATATGTTTGGTTTTAGGATTTCCGTTTGCATATATTTTTTCGAAAGCTCCGCAAAAATATAAAAATATTGTTGTTCTTCTTGTTATGCTTCCTATGTGGATGAATTTTCTTATCAGAACTTACAGTTGGATGACAATATTGGGCGATTCAGGTGTAATCAACACAATTTTAAATGTTCTCGGCTTAAAGCAATTAAAGCTCATTAATAACGGTGCGGCAGTTATACTCGGAATGGTTTATAACTTTTTGCCATATATGATTTTGCCTATTTTTTCCGTATTAACAAAGCTTGACAATTCGCTCGTTGAAGCAGCTCAAGACTTAGGCTCAAATAAATTTGAAGTTATTAAAAATGTAGTAATCCCCCTTTCAAAGCCCGGCATTTTAAGCGGAATAACCATGGTATTCGTGCCTTGTGTTTCAACATTTTATATCACTCAAAAGCTTGGCGGCGGGCAAGTTGTTCTTATAGGTGACGTTATTGAAACTCAATTTCAAAGCGCAAATAATTACAATTTAGGTGCGGCGCTTTCGTTTGTATTGATGATATTAATTTTCATTTGCCTTGGCGTTATGAATTACTTTGGCGCTGATGAAAATGGCGACGGAGGTGTAATTATATGAAAAAGAAAACACCTTTTATATCGAAACTTTATGTTGCGCTTATTTTTGTGTTTTTGTATGCACCAATAGCAGTTATGATGCTTTTTTCATTAAATTCAACATCAAGCACATATATTTTTTCCGGCTTTTCAACACATTGGTACAACGAGATGTTTAAAGACACGGTCGCTGTTCAGGCATTAAAAAATACGGTTTTACTTGCCGTATGCACAGCGCTTGTATCTACCGTTTTGGGTGTGCTTGCGGCAGTCGGATTGTTCAATTCAAAATCAAAGCTTTATAAAAGTGCCATGATGACAACAACAAATATTCCTATGATGAATCCCGAAATTGTAACCGGTATTGCAATGATGCTTTTATTTGTTTTTGCAGGCTCTCTTGTAAACAAAAGCGATATTTTAGGTTTTTGGACGCTTTTAATTGCTCATGTAACATTTGCGCTTCCTTATGTAATTTTAAATGTTATACCTAAGTTAAAACAATTTGATATGCATGTTTATGAAGCGGCTCTTGACCTTGGATGTAAGCCGATAAAAGCATTTTTCAAAGTAGTTATGCCGGAAATTTTAAGCGGAATTATTACAGGCTGTGTTATGAGTTTTACTCTTTCACTTGATGATTTCATTATCAGCTACTTTACCAACGGTCCAAGCTATCAAACTCTGCCTATTTATATCTTTTCAATGACTAAAAAAAGAGTTAAACCTGATATGTATGCACTTTCCACTCTTATGTTTATATCAATTCTTGTGCTTCTTGTTTTAATGAATATAGCACAAAGCAAGGCAGAGAAAAAGGGTAAGCGTGAGGCAAAATGAAAAAGACAGTTACAATTATTTTATCGCTTATTTTAGTTTTTTGTGCATTTCCCATTTCGGCATTTGCAGATGATAATTACTTTGACAAGAAAACAATTGAATACTACAAAGGCTTAGGGCTTCAGGGCACCACGGTAAACGTATACAATTGGGGTGAATATATTTCTGACGGAAGCGAAGATTCAATGAATGTTGTTAAGGAATTTGAAAAGCTGACAGGTTGTAAGGTCAATTATACAAACTATGAATCAAACGAAAATATGTATTCAAAACTTATCGGCGGCGGAGTTTCGTATGACGTTATCGTTCCGAGCGACTATATGATTGACAAGCTCATAGACGAGGATATGCTCCTTGAGCTTGACTATAAAAACATTCCTAATATGAAATACGTTGATAAAAAGTTTCAAAAGCTTTTTTATGACCCCGACCAAAAATACAGCGTTTGCTATAATGTTGGAACAACGATTTTGATTTATAACAAAAAACTTGTTAAAGAACCTCCTAAGAGCTGGGACGTCCTATGGGATGAACAATACAAGGGCAAAATTCTAATGTTTAATAACCCTCGTGATGCATTTGCAATTGCGCAGACAAGGCTTGGTATTGATTTTAATTCAACTAACGAGCAGGATTGGGTAAAAGCGGCAGAACTTTTAGCCCAGCAAAAGGACAAGGTTAATCCCGTTTATGTTATGGACGAAGTTTTCAACCTTATGGAAAGCGGCGAATACGCATTTGCGACATATTATGCCGGAGACTACGTATTAATGAACGAAAACAACAGTGACTTGGGATATTGTATTCCGGAAGAAGGAGTAAATGCTTTTTATGATGCATTTTGCATTCCGAAATGTTCTAAAAACAAAGCAGGAGGAGAAGCATTCATAAACTTTATGCAAGAGCCTGAGGTTGCACTTGCAAACAGCGAATATATTTACTACAGAAGTGCAAATTACACGGTAGAACAAAACAAAGAAAGTTCTCTTTACGGTAATCCGGCTGTATATTCTAATGCAAAAAAAGTACAGTATTTTAAAAATTTACCGCAAAGCACAAATGAGCTTGAAAACAGGCTGTGGACAGAAGTCAAAAGCGGTCAGCTTTCAACCGACAGTAAGAAGCAGGACAGAAAAATATATTCACAATGCGCTGTTTTAGGTGCTACGGTAATTGTTGTAATTACAATAAAAATTATAAATAATTCAAAAAAGAAGAAAGAACAGGATTTGAGTGATTTATATGATTAAATGTGCAATTTTTGATTTAGACGGAACATTGGTAAACACAATTGACGATTTGGGCAATGCGACAGACTATGTTCTTGAAAAGTATGGCAAAGATAAAAAATGGACGATATCAGATTACAGAATGTTCGTCGGAAACGGTGCCAAAAAGCTTATAGAAAGAGCATTTGAGCATACCCTTTCCCCTGATGAACTTGAAAATGCTTATGAAATGTTCAAGATAAAATATCAAGAAATACTTCTTGACAACGCTCATATTTATGACGGAATAAAAGAACAGCTTGATATATTAAAGCAAAAAGGTGTTAAAATTGCCGTTGTGACTAACAAACCTCACTTAAGTGCAATAAAAATGATTGAGACACTTTTCGGCAAAGGTTATTTTGATTTAATTACAGGCGCTAAGGACGACATGCCACGAAAGCCTGACCCGACAACAACTAAAGCAACGCTTAAAGCACTTAATTGCAAAGCAAATGAAGCCATCTTTTTCGGTGACAGCGACGTTGACGTAAAAACCGCAAAAAATGCAGGTATTGAAGCCATCGCCTGCTCGTGGGGCTACAGAAGTTTTGAATCACTACTGGCTCAGTCACCGTCGGAAATAATTGACGAACCTAAATACATATCTAAACTTTTCTAAATTGAAAAAAAGTGTTGACAAATAAATATCGTTCTGCTATAATGCTAACTGTTGACGCGAGAGTGGCGGAATCGGCAGACGCGCACGTTTGAGGGGCGTGTGGGGCGACTCGTACGGGTTCAAGTCCCGTCTCTCGCACCAAAAAATAACAGATACCATTTGGTATCTGTTATTTTTTTATGTGAAATATGCAGGAGAAAAATATGTATTTTAAATATAGCAAATCCGCTCAAAAATCGGCATTTATAATTGCCACCTTATACAGCTTGGCATTTTCGGTAATTTCAAGTGTAATCGTTTCATTTATAATCCCTTCGGCAAGTGCAACAGAAACTCCTCTTATGTAGTTTTGACAGTCAGCTCACAGCCGTATAACATCTTGTTTTATATCAGCGCTCAAAACGAAAAAAAGCTTTTTGAAACATTAAACAGTAAATTAAAATAACAAACCCCATACATAAGCAAAATACTTATGTGTGGGGTTATTTTTTACGACAAAATATGAATTACCTGAGTTGCCGTGCCTGTAATAATAGCTACTATGGCAATTAGTAACGCAATAAAATAAATCAGTATTGCAAAGGCAGTTAATTTAACAGAACTGCGAGCGCTTCTTTTATCCTTGTCGCTTTGCGGCTTTCTTTTGACAACAAAGCGACTATAAACAAGATAAATAAGTCCGGACAAGGTCGGCGATAAAATAGTGAAAACTCCCCACAAAGTTCCGCTTCCGTTATCACGTGCCTTGCAGTCCTTAGAAATTGCTATTGCAAGCAAAACTGCGGCAAGTTCACGCAAAATGGGTACTAATATGAGCTGAACAACCTTGCTCGATATTAAAACAGTATCATTTACATTCATTTTTTATCCTCATTAGGCTTAAACATTTTAGAGAATACTTTGTCAACAAGTTTTGCTGTTTTTGACGTATCCTCGCAAAACGCTATACCGTTGCGCCTTCTTTCACTTGCGTATTCGCACATTTTTTCATTAATATAGTCAGGCTTAACCGTGTCTTTAAATCTCTTCATTTCCTTTAAGCTTGGCAATTCAAAGGCTAAAAGCCATATAGCAAATAAGACGATGAATAAAACGTGAGATTTTGAAGCTATGCTTAAAATCAAAAGAATTAAGCCGATAGGAAGCGCATTTGAAATAAGCGAATGAAACATTTTATGCTTTTTCCTAACCTTTTCAAGGCTTGGCAAAGTATATTTTTCATCATAAATATCTGAGTCGGCATAGCACGCTTTAACTTCAACTTGATCTCGCAACGACCAATCGTTATAAGACAGTTTAATTTTATCAACACCTGCATCTTTTATCACAAATGAATAATTTGCATAAATTCCCGTAATTGTTGACGAGCCGAATAACATATGCATGGTAATAACAGAAATCCAGTCAATATGTACAAACGATTTATTAAGACACTTTAATTCAACACTTGCATTGTTTTCACAATCAAAAAATATGCTTGAACGTGATTTCAAATCGTAAGAAACACCGTTAATTATCGCTTGATAGTTATATAAAGTAGAATTATAAAGTTCCATTATTTCTCCTAAAAATATATTTTAAATATTATACACTACCTCCCCCTAAAAAATCAAGCGGTTTATTTGAATATTTTTTTAATCCTTTCTAAAAATATTAACGGTGGTAGAATGGAAAACGAGGATAAATTCAAGCTTTCTGTTGACTTGGCGGTGCAAACTATTGAGTGTGGCGGAGAAGTAAGCCGAGCGGAGGAAACAGTCAGGCGAATTAACGACTGCAACTGCAATGTATTTGCCACAACCAATCTGATAGTGGCGCAAAAAGAAAAAGACACTCAGGTCAGAAGAATCTATAAAGGCAATGTTAATTTAAGCGAACTTGCAAGAATTAACAGCGTTTCACGTGCGCTTGCAAACGAAAGCAATGCAATACAAAATTATACAGAATATGAAAGTCCTATAATTGAGCTTATAAGTAACTTTTTCGCAACCGCATCTTTTTCACTTTTCTTTGGCGGAAATTTAATTGACGCATTATTTGCAGGTCTTATTTCAATTGCAATAAGCATCGGAAAATTTAACAAAATCGAATTTAATACATTTTCTAAAAATCTTGTCAGTACATTTTTTGCAACAATTCTGTCATTTGTTCCAAGCTTATTGAAAATAAGCGTTCATCAGGACAAAATTATAATCGGAACAATAATGCTCCTTGTGCCGGGGCTTACGGTTGTAAACGCAATAAGGGATATGATGAATTCCGACCTTTTGGCAGGAATGGGTGAACTTTTCGACGCTGTGATGTCGGCATTGTCAATCGCTTTTGCCGTTGCGGGAGCGTTGTGGTTGTTTGGTAAAATATGATTAAACAAATTATTTTTTGCACAATAGGTTCAACCTTTTTCGCTATCGGTATGAAAGTGCCGAAAAATTGCATTTATCTTGTATTTATAGGCTCACTCATAACGGCAAGTATTGAAAGAATGTTAAGCGATTACTACGGCGAGCTGATTGCCTGCTGCATTGCAATGATTTGCCTTGTGTTCTTTTGCGAATTAATATCAAGAGTTAAAAAGTTGCCGTCAACCGTTATATTAATGCCGTCAACCATTCCCCTGCTTCCCGGAAGTTCAATATATTATACAATGATGTATGCAATAACGTCGGACAATGTAAAATTTATGCACTATGCAAAATCTACAATCCTAACAGGGCTTGGAATATCACTGGGAGCAGTAATCGCCACGATTACAGTAAAATTGTTAGAGAAAAAGAGATTGCCCAAATAGCAATCTCTTTAAAAATTTATATATACTTTTTAAATATGTTTTTCAATATCGGCTTATACTCTCTTGCCGTTCTTAAACGAATAAGATATTTCCTTACCTGCGTGGAGTTTAATACCTTTAACTGAACCTGACCATTCCTTTGGAAGCGCTTCATTTTTAAGCATTTCCGCAATACCTGCGCAAACACCGAAATTGCCGTCAATTTGGAATGGCGGATGAGCGTCAAAAAGATTTGGATATGAGCCGCCGCCCTTATGAAATTTAGATGACGGACTGATATATGTAAGCTGCTGTTTAATAAGCCTATAAGCATTTTCGCCGTTACCAAGACGTGCCCAAAGACAAACTTTCCAACCGAGTGACCAGCCTGTTCCGCCGAAGCCACGCTTTAAAAGCGATTTTTCAGCTGCCTTATTAAGTTCATCGCTTGCAGTAAGCCTTGCCGGATAAATGCAATAAAGATGGCTTACATGTCTATGCTCAATCTCTGTTTCACCAAACTCTTGGGCATATTCAGGTATTCTGCCGTCAGATGCGGGTTTAACCTGTTCAATTTCCGGTGTATCAAGACCGAGTTCACGGCAGTTCGTGAAAAATTCATAGAGAAGTTCCCTATCCATTGAAGGCATATATGTTATGCAAGATGTTGTTCCTGCATCTTTAAATTTATTTTCGGGGCTGATAGACGGACAGGTCACGAGCTGACCGTTATGCTCAACAAGGAAATCCTTAAAAAATGCAAGTCCGCTTTCAAACATAGGCAAAATTCTTTTTTTATATTCCTCATCATTAATATAAAGATAATGGTCATAAAGCTGATTTAAAAACCACACGCCACCCATTGCCCACGGTGCATATTGAGTAGTTTCTTCCAAACCTTCAGGATCGCCTGCAGGGAAAGTCATACCCCAAATATCTGTATTGTGGTGAGCGCAAAAGCCATTGCATCCGTAATAATCCTTAGCTGTTTTTTCGCCGTTATAGGCAAGCTTTTCAACAAGCTGAGTAAGCGGCTCAAAACAATCGGAAAGGTTTGCAATATCGGTACACCAATAGTTCATTTCAGTATTGATATTAACAGTATATCCCGATGACCAAGGCGCACGCAAATGCGTATTCCAAATACCTTGAAGTGTACTTGCATTACTTCCCTTTCTTGAAGACGAAACAGTTAAATATCTGCCGTATTGGAAAAGAAGCGCAACAAGCGAATAATCGTCTCCCTTTTTATTCATATTCTTAATACGTTTATCTGTCGGCAACTCATCATATCCGCCTTCAAGTGTAAATTCAACTCTGTTAAAAAGGGATGAGAAATCCGTCTTATGCTCTGAAAGCAAATCGTTATAGTTTTTAATGTTTTTAAAGTAATCAAATGCTCTTTGCTTGGCATCGGCAGTAGGCATAGATTTGAAATCGACAAAAGAAGTTGCCATAGATACAAGAAGAGTGACGTCCTTTTGATTTTCCACAACAATTGAAGAGTCTGTAAATTTAGCGTTACCCAAAACTTTAATAACACCGCAGAATTTCATTCCCTTATCGCCGTAAACTATGCTTTCTCCCTTATTATAATAAGGGGGCTGACATATTTCCGGTGCCTGACCTGTCATAACAAGGCTGTCCTCAAGCGTTTCGACCTTATGATGAAGCTGACTGTCAAAATTAACGCAAAAAGATACGCCGCTTTCGCTTTTGATATTAATAACCAAAAGTTGCGACGGATATGAAACAAAAACAGTTTCAGTCAAATTATCAGCCTTAACCGTTGCGACACCGTTTTGCAAATCAAGTGTACGTGAGTAATTTTTAGAATATTTTTTAGAATAATTAATCAAAATATCGCCAAAAGGCAAATATGCATCGCTCCAAACACCGTGCATATTTTTATTGATTATATCCTCTGCTTTTCTGTAATCCTTATCAAAAACAGCTTTACGGGCAGAATCAAGATATTTATAAGCGTCTTTTTTATTATTATCCTTAGGATAACCCGACCAAAGGCTGTCCTCGTTAATTGCAATCCTCTCCTTTTTAAGATTGCCGAATACGAGAGCGCCCATTCGACCGTTGCCTACGGGTAAAGACTGCTCAAAATATTTTGCTTTTTTAGTATAATACAATTTATTTTTCATAAAAAATATTTTACTTTATATAAATAGAAATTGCAAGTGAATTAAAAAAGTAGTATAATAAAGTTGAAAAAAATATATTTTTCTTTATTAAGGGTGATAAAATTATGAAAAAACACATTATTTCAATCGGAAGGCAATACGGTTGCGGTGCTCACGAAATAGCAACAAAACTTTCAAAAAAGCTCGGTATTCCTTATTATGATAAAGAAATCATTAAAAGAGCAGCAAAGGACAGCGGTTTTGACGAGCACATTTTTACCTTCTATGACGAAAGACCGACAAGAAGCTTTCTTTATAACGTTTCTACCGACGGTTTTTCAAACATAGCATCAAACGGCTTAGCGCTTGAGGACCAAGTATTTCAATATCAATTTGACACAATAAGAAAGGTTGCCGAGGAAGGAAGCTGTATTATCGTCGGCAGATGCGCTGATTACATACTTAAGGACGATGAGGCACTTCTTACAATATTTCTTCACGCAAGCGATGACTTTAGGCAAAAGAGAGTTGTTAAGGAATATGGTGTTGAGCCTAAGAATGCCCCAAAAGAGATGAAAGCAGTAGATAAAAAAAGAGCTAAGTTTCACAATTTCTACAGCGAGGAAAAATGGGGCGAAGCTACAACTTATGATTTGTCAATCAATGTTGCAAAACTCGGCATTGACGGTACGGTTGAGCTGATAAGCGAATATATCAAAGCAAAAGGTTAATTAATATTTAACATAATTTTAACTTAATCTTGACTGCCAACTAAAAATAATATATTATGATTATAGGGCAAAGGTGTCTAAACGACATTTTTGCCCTATTATACTATATAGGTATTTTTATGCTGACTGTAGGTGTTATTATGAAATTTAATAAAGACGGCAAATTTAAAATTATGCAGATTACCGATATTCAGGAAATATATAATGTCTCAAATGACACATTAAAATTGCTTGAAGCGGCGGTTGAAAAGGAAAAGCCCGACCTTGTTGTTTACACCGGCGATCAAATAAAAGGCTACGGTGTAACATATAAAGGAATGGGTAGCGAACTTGTAAACAATGTTGCAAAAACGATTGACAAGCTAATTGAACCGGTAACAAAAAGGAATATCCCTTTTGCCGTAACATTCGGCAACCACGACAGGCAAGTCGGAATTAGCAACAAGGACCAATTTGAGCAGATTTATAAAAAATATCCGAGCTGTGTAGGTGTTCAGGCTGAGGGTATCGACGGCGGCGGAACCTGTTTTTTAAGCATTAAATCATCAAAGGATGACGGCAAGGATGTTTTCGGCATATATTTGTTTGACACGGGTACTGATGCTAAGGGCGGAGGATACGAGCCGTTTGACACGAAAATTATCGAGTGGTACAAAAAGACAAGAGACTCACTTAAGGAAAAGAATGGAGACTATATTCCCTCTCTTGTATTTCAGCACATTCCTATGTTTGAACATTACAATGTATTAAAACAGGTTAAGAAAAGTGAAAAAGGCGCAATTCCTGCTTTCAGAATACATAAAGGTGAATATTACAAGATTGATGAAACAAAATGCGTTCCCGGTTCGGTATTGCTTGAGCCGCCTTCAATTCCCGATATAAACACAGGTGAATTTGAAGCGCTTAAAGAAAAGGGTGACATACTCGGTGTATATGTCGGCCACGACCATAAAAACAGCTATGTCGGAAAGTACGACGGAATTGATATCGGTTTCACACAATCAAGCGGTTTTAATGTTTACGGCAACGGCAAGGAACGTGGAGTAAGATGCTTTGTGATTGACGAAAACGACCCTAAGCATTATGAAACATATACAAAAACTTACCGACAGCTTTGTAACGGCAAACTTCAAAAGCCTGTTTATGATGCTCTTGCAAAGGTTATGCCGACAACAATGGATATGGCAAAACCGATGATTGCAAAAGCCGTCGCAATTATTGCAGCAATTATTGTTATTATCGTTTTACTTGCAAAGTTTTTATAAGGAGAAAAATATGGAAGAAAAGAAGAAAAAAGACAATGCATTTGTGCGTTGGACTGAAAAGCACGCAGAATTTTGGAAATTCATTAAATTCAACTGTGCAGGTGCACTTTCAAATATTCCGGAACTTGCAACACAGCTAATATTGGTATATCTCGTATTTAAGTGTGCCGATGCTCCCGAATCGAGAGAAACAAAAATTGCATATTACTGCTCAACTTTCGTTGGATATGCCGTTGCATTTGTTCTTAACAGGAAAATTACATTTCATGCAGACGCAAATCCCTTTGTTTCAACAATACTTTATATAATTATGGTTATATTTACTATTTGGGCTAAAGGTATTATCGGTCCATGGCTTTCAAGCTTTACAAACAGCTTTCTTCCTGTTGCGCTGGCACCTACCGTGGCTACGCTTTTGGGTATGGCAGTTCCTATGATTTGGACTTATCCGTGCAACCGCTTTATCATTCACAGAAAGAAAAAAGCACCGGCTGTTGAAGAAAAAAACGAAGATAAATAAGATTGACAAAAGAGAAAAAGCAAGTATAATATTATTTAAGGCAAGGGTGCTGAATAATTCCCTTGCCTTTTGCTATTTTAATATAAGGTATTATGTAAAAAAAAGAAATACACCCGGCAGTAGCAGGTGCATACATAGCAGAACTTATTCAAAAAATGCTTGAGCAAAGGACAAGCGGTTTAAATTTGAAAATATAAAAAAACGGTACTGTTATCATTACAACAACAGTACCGTTTTTTATCAGTTAGATTGATAAGCAAGCTCTAAGGAATATTTGTCACATACGGCAAAGTGAAAATTAACACCTGTTTTATCTGAAAATTTAGTAAGAATGTCAAAGAAGTCGTCTAAGTTAGTATTATTGTTATTAATTATATCTATAGTCGAGTCAACAAAAACATCTGTCAAATCATAGTCGCTTGCGCAAAGACCTACAAGAAAACCGCAAAGAGCAGTTGCACCCTCAATACCAAAATCAGACACATTAATAAGCCTAATATTACTTGGCAGGCGGGTTGAGAGTTTATCTGAAGCATCAATAAATATAACGTTTCCTTTACTTTCAGCAGCTGTATTAATGCAAGCCTCACACATAATACGTGTTTTACCTACGCCGTTAATACCCGTAATGTATTCTACCATAATTATGTCCCCTTTAAATTATTTGCAAAATCAATTGCTATAATAACAGTATCACATAATTAAGAATATGCAAAAAACAAACGGTTAATGTTAAATTAAATTAATATGAACAATTTATTATTTGATTTTATTAACAATTATCATAACTATTCCGAGAATTACAAGGATAACGCCGGTTACTCTGTTAAGTGTTTCCGGTTTTGCTTTATTTGCAAGAAACGCTGCAATTTGAGCAAATATAAGAGTTGATAACATACAAAAAGCTAATGTCCACCAATCGGGAGCGCCGCCGATTGCAAAATGACTGATTGAGCCGGTAAATGCAGTAAACGCCATAACAAAAACGCTTGTTCCGACTGCGGTTTTAAGTTCATATCCGAGAACGGATGTAAGCACAAGAAGCATCATCATTCCGCCGCCTGCTCCAATGAAGCCGCAAATAAAGCCAACCATTGCGCCGCATAAAGCTGAACGGATTATTTTTTGCTTTGGAGTTGCCTGCGTAAGTCGTGCCTTAGGCTCTGTAACAGGTTTAACAATAAACTTAATACCTAAAAACAAAGTCATTACAAACGAAAATCCGCCCATAGTTGTGCTTGGCACCTTACTTGAAACAAAACTTCCGACAAGAGTAAACAGCAAAACAAATATCATCATAACAATACCGTTTTTGATGTCAATATTTTTATTTTTTCCATAAGTATAAGCCGAAGCAGCACTCGCCAAAACATCACTTGCAAGAGCAATACCGACAGCCATATAAGGGTCCATATCAAGAAAGGTAATAAGCATAGGACTGATAACGGCAGCAGCACTCATACCTGCAAAACCCGTACCCAATCCTGCGCCTATACCTGCCACAAGGCAAACAATAAATTTAATAAGCATCTTATCATTCCTTTTGGTATACGCTATTTTTCCAATTAGTATATTTCAATTATCTAATATATGTATTATAACGCTAATGCTCTCAAAGTCAACATACACAAAATGAAAAAAGAGTCTATTATTTTTGTGCTTATTTAATATATTATTAAGTTTGTAAAAAATAAGTTAAATTAATGTAAAATTAATCTTGTGTTTGCTAATTTATAGTGCTATAATTAAATGGAAATTTTTTACGAAAAGGGGTTTTTTAATGGCTAAAACCAAAGCTGCCGAGTCAAAGGTTACGGCAGCGGCAAAAAAGTATATGAAGCCGTCTGAGGTTGCCACCTTCGGTATCGGACTTTTCGGTGTAGCTCTTTTAACAGGCTGGATGCCGGATTATACAACTACTTTCTTTGCCGACTTCGCATTTAAGGGAAAAGGTTTTGACTCTGCTTCTCTTTCACACATTGTAGAGGTAGTATTCCTTATTGCCGGCTTCGTGGGTGCAATTTGTGAGCTTATTATCGGCGTTCTTGTTGACAGAACAAAGACAAAGCTCGGTAAGGTTAAGCCTTGGGTAGGCTTCGGCGCTATTCCGCTTGCTATTATTTCGATGCTTGTATTTGTTGCACCTAATACAACATCGTTCGGTCTTGCGTCAGTTTGGATGATAGTTATCTATTGTCTTTACACCGCTGTATCGTGTGCGGTTGAGTCTCCGTCAAACTGCTTTGGCGCACTTTGCTCGCCTAATCCGGCTGAAAGAAGCAGTGCTATTTCAATTGCTTCATTCTTGCGTTCTGTAGGTCAATCAGGCGGACAGGTAGTAATCATCGTAGTAGGCGCTCTTATGAAAGCTCTTATGGGTCAACAGCAGTTCAAAAATGCTGAAGGTCAAGGTATCGACCTTATTATTTCAACTGCTATTTGCGCACTCGGTATGATTATCTTTGTTATGATTTTCTTTGCAAACAACAAAGAACGTGTACCTTACACATCTGAAAAGGTTTCTCTTTTAGAGTCAATCAAGCTCGTATTTACAAATAAGAACCTTCTTATGGTATCGCTTACAAAGGTATTTGGCTTCGGTCGTGGCGTTTACGGCACAGTATCGCTTTACATAGCTATTTATCTTCTTGGCTCAAAGGGCTTAAAGCTTGCGCTTATGCTTCCAATGGGTATCGGTACTGCAGTAGGTACTCTTCTTGTAAACCTTGTACTCAAGAAATTCTCTACTAAGAAGACATTTATTCTCTTCTGTTGCTACGGTGCTTCAGCACTCGCTATTCTTTTCTTGGTATCAAAGGGAATTGGCTTCAATTCAAATCTTATCGTTCCGTTCCTTATCCTCAACTTCTTCTGCGGTATTCAGCACGGTAACACAAACGTTACACCTAACATTATGATTGCAGACTGTGTTGACGAAATGGAATACAAGACAGGCAAAAGGCAGGAAGGTCTTGCTTATGCAGGCTACGGTCTTTTCTCAAAGATTGCTTCTGCGTTCACAAAATTCCTTGGCCCTTGGCTTGTTTACACATGGAGCCAGTACAAAATTTCAACTGACCCTAACGTAGCTTATGCATCGCAGGACAACACCGTTCTTTCACGTTTCTTAATGATTTATACAATCGTTCCTGCTATCTTTGTAATTCTTCAGTTCATCCCTATCCTCTTCTATGATATGACAGGTGAAAAGAAAGCAAGAATTACTGCCGCTCTTGCAGAAAAGAGAGAGAACGAAAGCAAGGAAAAGGCAGATGCCGATGAAGTAAAAAAAGAATATGAAGAATTAAGCGAAGAAATTTCGGAATAAGGAGGGATTAGTTATGGCTGAAACAAAAGAAAAGAAAGGCTTTAACGCCGCTCTTTATGCAGTTGTTGCAGGTATTGTTGTAGCGGTAGCACTCGTACTTATCACAATATTTGCATTCACAACAAGATATACAGGCTTTTCTAACGAAAAGGTAGCTCAGGCTTATGTAGATACAATCGTTCAAACAGGCGACGGATACAACGCATATAAGAACACACTTGTATCAAAAAATCAAAAATTCGGTAAATTCGTAACAAATGCTTATATGCTTCCTTATATTAATGAGGACGCTGAAAAAGCTTCATTCGTAGGTACAGGTACCGACGAAGAAATTGCAAAAACAGACGAAGTTTACGATACAATGTATGACTACTATGTTGAGCTTCTTCAAAAATACGGCCTTGACGATATCGACGCTGTATTCAACGATTACTTTGCTAAGTTAAGCGAGGTAAGAAAAGAAGTATTTGGCGACGAATATATGGATACAGACTTTATGTTCTCTGTATTTGAATCAAATGTATCAAAATACGGTAAGTCACTTACAGGTACCGAGGAAGAGCTTGGTGCAGACGACAAAACCGTTATTCAAAAGGCAACAACAGGTAAGTATCAGGAAATGTTCGGCAAGGACTACAAGTTCACCGCTACAGTTAAAAACTCAACTGACTTGAGCGACAGTGAAAGAGACGCTTACGTTAAGGAATATAAGGAGAGAATTACTCCTGTTGCCGCTTTAGGCGAAGCTAAGGCTGAGAAATTCGGTCTTAAGGATACAGATAAGAAGAATACGCCTAAATCAGATATGGTCGGTGCATTTGAAAATCTTGACTGTTCAGAGAATATCAGCGCAGTTACAAAGTGCGACGTTGACGTTACACTTGCAGACGGCACAGTAGTTGCAACACAGCAGGTTTATGTTGTTAAAATCGGCAACACATGGTATGTTGACAATACAAATGTTGACACCTCAGGTCTTTATCTTGCAAAATAAATCAAATTATTTTAATGCCTTACAGTTTGTTCTGTAAGGCATTTTTATTTGCAAAAATCTCTATTATTGTTGTTGTTAATCAGGTCAAACGGAAATATTAAACATATTATTATAAGCTTACAATATAAGCTTACAAAAGGTAAAAGTCAATTACTGTTTCTTGGTCAAAGATAAGAGGCATTAAGGGATATCAAGTAAGAACATACAAAGTATACAAAGGCAAGAATATATATTCTAAGTGGTCAAGCGTTAAAAACATAAAAACAAAATAGATATACGCAAAAAAACAACTGCATCAACATAAATTGATGCAGTTATTTTTATTTAACCTTAACTTTAATCGTTTTGCTCCAAGAATAATACGTGTATTTTTTGCCGTTCTTTTTATATGCACGAACACGCACATAATAATTCTTTTTACTCTTGGCGGTAGTGAGAGTTTTTGAAGTTTTAGATGAGCCACTCACCTTTGTACTCAAAAAATTCTTTTTAAAATTAGAAGTTGTGGACCACATAACCTGATAGCCAGATACACCGCTTCGTTTTTTCCATTTAACGTTTATTTTCTTTTTCTTGCTTGATTTTGCACTTTTGAGCGTTACAGACTTATTTTTAGTCTTAATTGAAAGTGCACCGCTTTTAGTACCGACAAATTTAATATTATCGGCAGATTTATATGCCGCAACCTTGATTTTATATGATTTATTAGGCTTTAACCCTGTAACTTTTGCAGAAACGGTAGAAGCTTTGGAAACAGACTTTTTAAACTCATAGCTTTTAGTTGATGAATTGTAGATATAAATTCTATAGCCTGATGCCCTGCTGACCTTCTTCCATTTAACGGTTATTGAAGTATCGGTTGAGGAAAGCTTAATACCCGACACCTTGCCCGGCTTGGTAGCAACATTAAGCTGAAAGAAATTGCCCCATTTTATATTGCTACCTTTTTTAGTATAAGCACGTATTCTTACCGGGAATCTATATGCAGATTGAAGATTAGAAAATGTAATATTAGTTTCGCCTGTATATGTATAATCTGCCCAATTGCCGCCAGCGTCCCCAATTTGAACCTGATAACCTGTTGCGCTGTCGATTTTATTCCAAGCAAGTGAAACGCTGCTTGTTGTTGATGCGGTAACATTAACAATAAGCTCATCGCTCATATTCTTAAAAACAGGAATATAAAAGGTCCTTGTCATTGAAAGAATACCTGCTTTTGAATAGCCGTTATAAGATGACACAGCCTCGCTTGCCGCCGCCTGAACATTTTTCATATATTCATTAGAATATTTATTTGACGAGGTCGGACTAACATTAAACTTTTGAAGATAGCCCGTGTTTTGAGATTTAAAACTGTTTGCAACATACTTTGTACCGTAGTAAATCGCTTTATAAGGATTAGTCCACGGTCTGCCGTAGCCGCTTACGGTATTGCCCATATAAGTTGTTCTGCAATCTTTTACCAAAACGTATCCGCTTGCGCCCTCCTCATAACCCTTTGCGGTTTCATTATAAAGACGAACGTAATAATAATCGCCCTTATTTGCTCGCCACGTCATATATTGATTAGAGGAAATTGAGGTAACAGTACCGCCTGTCGGGTCAACATTAGGGTTGGCACTGTAAAGCTTCGTTGCCTTATTTGTTTTAAGAAAGCCTGCCGCCCAAGCCAAGCCGTCTTTAGCGCCGGTATATGCACCGATATTAAAATAATTATAAATGCCCTGAAAAGGACTTGTAGAGCCGTTTACTGCCGTTACCGAAGCTGTAGTGCCACCATTTTCCTGCCTAATTTTAGCAGCTATATAATAAGCATTAAGGCCGAAATCCTGAGCCGCCTTCATAATAACGTCCGAATACTTGGTTGAGGCATCATACATTTTTACGTTTTGACCGGTAGTTCTGTAAGAAATAAGTGAATTATGCATCCAAGTGCCGTTCAAAATGGCTTCGACGCCTTCTTTAGTTTGCGTGCCGTCATAAGAGGTGGATTCAAATTGAAAAATATGTTTTTCATCAAGGAAATTCCTTGGGTCCATATAGTATTCAACAGCACTCTTTGAAGCAGAAACCCAATCGCGTGCCTCTTGGATTACATACTTACCGTTTTTATAACATGATGAACATTTGCAAAACAAAGACGTATCACCTGTTGCCGATTTAGAAATAAGCTGATTTGAATGTTTTGAACGTTCGCCGTCAATTGCTGATTCCCAATCAAGATTAGTCATAAGCGGTTTAAAAATCCAATATGGATATTTATTATGTAATTCGTTAAGTTTTTCGGCATAATCACGAGGAAAACCTTGAGAAACCAATTTTTCCGTATAACTTTGAGCCGAAGCAGTTAAAGGTACAACGGTTGTTATTATCATTAATATTGACAAAAGCAAAGAAATAACTTTTTTCAAAATATTACCTCCTGCAATAATTTGCAATGTTTTAAAGTTTTTCAACGGCATAGATATACCGTCTGTAATTTTTCTTGTATATAATAACATTAAGCAACATAAATTGTCAACAAATTTTGAATTTTGTAATAATTTATGTGACTTTTGTTGACATGAATTAGTTAATGTTGTATTATGTATTAAGAAGTACAAAAGTAAAGGAGGAATTGTTTTGGAAAAAACAAATATCCCGGAAATACTCAAAGCTTGCAGAAAAGGAGTAAACATGACGCAGGCTCAATTTGCAAAAACAATCGGCATCAAGCGTAGTGCGTATGCTTACTACGAAAGCGGAAGAACAAGACCGAAAATTGAAACACTCAGAACTATTGCAAAAGTTTACGGACTTGACGTAAACACTCTTATTTCTAATGAAGATTCAAATTCTCTTCACCAAGATAATGATCAAAAAATAAATTTTGATATAAAAGATTTTAACGATACGTTTTATGATTTATCAGAAAATGAAAAAGCTATAATTATGAAGCTCAGAATTATGAATCGTGAAAAGCGCACAAAAATAATTAACGAAATATTTGAATAAAAAAAATCCGACTGCCAAAAAGCAATCGGATTTTTTATTTTTCTTGAAAAAACAAGTTAAACTTCAGGCTTAGGTTCACGATTTAACAGCGAATTAACTGCAACACGAGGTGAAACTATTCCGTTTACAACGTTATTAACAGCATTAATAATCGGCAAATCTACATTATATTTTTTGCCGAGTTTAATTGCAGCCGGAAGTGCATTAATGCCCTCAACAACCATTCCGACCTTTTTTACTGCCTCGTCAGGAGTCAATCCCTGACCTATAAGAAAGCCGGCATTATTATTGCGTGAATGAAGACTTGTGCACGTTACAATTAAATCCCCCATACCGGTAAGACCGCTAAAAGTATCCGACGAGCAACCCATAGCATTGCCAAGCCTTGAAAGTTCAGCAAGACCTCTTGTGATAAGAGCGGCGGTGGCGTTGTCACCATATCCCAAGCCTCGTGAAATACCCGTTGCAAGGGCTATAATATTTTTCATTGCTCCGCAAATCTCAATTCCTTTGATATCCGTATTAGTATAAACTCGCATAAAAGAACTTGAGAAAAAGGATTGAACAATCTTTGCGATTTCAATATCCTTGCAAGCAGATACAATAGTAGTCGGCATATCAATGCTAACTTCTTCAGCATGAGTAGGGCCTGAAAGAGCGACATACTTGACAGTCGGATTTTTAATTTCATCATTGATAACTTCTGTCAAGGTCATAAGTGTATCGGATTCAATCCCCTTGGCAACATCAACAATTATTTGGTTATCCTTGATATACGGCTTACATTTTTTTGCCGTTTGGCGAACAAAAACGGACGGCACGGCAAACATAATTATATCTTTGTTTTCAATTGCCGATTTTATATCCGTAGTATATTCGATGCCTAAAGGGAGTGATACATCGGGTAACTTGGGGTGACGGGAGGTTTTCTTCAGTTTTTCAATTTCATCAGGCAAAGCCGACCAAACGGTAACCTCTTTATTTGTGTTTTTTAACATTTTGGCAAGCGCAATCCCCCATGTGCCTGCACCTAAAATTGCTATAGAATTCAATATTTTTCTCCGTGGTAATAATTATTCATCCTCTTTTGGTAAATCGGATGTGCAATGACAGCATTTAACTGCATCAACAGAAATTTCGCTTTTGCAAAAAGGACAAATCTTAGTTGTTGGCGTTTCTTCCTTATGCTCTTCTTTTTTCTTTGTAAGGTCAAGCATTTTATTGATTGCCTTGACAATACAGAAAATAATAAATGCCATAATAAGGAAGTTAATTACGGCAGAAATGAACGAACCGTAATCTATATAATTGTCGCCGACAAGATGAATTTTGCCTTGCACCTCTGCGCCGCCTATACAATTAATGAGCGGTTTAATAATGTTATCCGTAAGCGAAGTAACGATTGCAGAAAACGCACCGCCTATAATAACGCCGACAGCAAGGTCAATTACATTTCCTCTTGAAATGAATTCCTTAAATTCAGCTAAAAACTTTTTCATTTAAAATTCCTCTTTTTATAATTTAAATATCATTATAATATCATAATACACCCGTAAAATCAAATTTTGGAATAAACGATTTATCCGCAGAACTCAGTTCCTGAATAAAAAGTTTATCAAATGAATTATCAAAAGCATAATTTACTACTTTTTCATATTCACGCTTTGTGATTTTTCGATTAATTTCAGGAAATTCACTCAAATCACCGCAAGGGGTATACTGAGCCATAAGAGAAACAAAGGTATTAGGAAAATTTGATTTAATAAAATCAAGAACGGCAATTGAGGAGTTGGTATTTTGCGGCAAAATCAAATGACGAATAATCATACCCGATTTCATAATATCGCCGTCAAATTTATCCTCAACCTGACGTCTCATTTCCAAAAGCGCCGCCGACGCTTTTTCAAAATAATCCGCCGCCTTTGAATAGCGCATTGCTTTTTCAGCTCTTATATATTTCAAATCAGGCAAATAGATATCAATAAGCCCATCTAACACTTTGAGTGTTTCCACCTCTTCATATCCGCTTGAATTATAAACTATTGGCACAGGAGATTTCCATCTGCTAAGCACCTTTGCAAGCCTTTTTGCATAATGAGTGGGATTTACCAAATTAATATTATTTGCACCCTGAGAAATAAGATTTTCAAAAATGGAAATAAGTTTATCGTCGCTTATTTCAACGCCTTTATTTTCAGCGCTGATTTCATTATTTTGGCAAAATACACATTTCAAATTACAGCCTGAAAAAAATACAGTACCGCTTCCCTCTTTGCCGCTTATGCAAGGCTCCTCCCAAAAATGGAGTGCCGCTCTTGCAACACGAAAATTATCGGGGCTTTGACAAAATCCGAGATTAACGCTTCTGTCAACATTGCAATGCCTTGGGCAAATTGAGCAAATCATATCAGCGCCTTATATATGTCGCCTTTTTTAAAAGGTGTTTGCGATGCTGTTTCCTTAGCCGCATTATTAATCGACATACCCTTTTCCACAAGATTTTTAGCCATTTCAACAGCCATTTCGAGCGTTATATCTTCATTAATATCTTCTTTTTTGCCCTCAATTATAATTACATATTCACCCTTTGGTGATTTATCGCTGTAATATTCTATCGCCTCATCAAAGGTAAATCGGAGAACTTCCTCGTGGATTTTAGTAAGTTCTCTTACAAGCGCTATATTGCGATTACCGAACACCTTGCGCATATCATTAAGTGTATAAATAAGTTTATGAGGTGCTTCATAAAAAATCATAGTGCGTTTTTCGTCCTTAATCTCTTCAAGATGTTCACGTCTTGATTTTTTATTAACCGACAAGAAGCCTTCAAAAGTAAACCTTCCCGTAGGCATACCCGATATTGCCAGTGCTGTTGCAAATGCAGTGGGTCCCGGAACAGACTGCACCACAATGCCAAGTTCATGGCAAAGAGCCACCAAGTCCTCACCGGGGTCGGAAATAGCCGGCATACCTGCATCGGTAACAATTGCACAGCTTTCACCTGCAAGTATTCTTTGGCAGATAATCTCCCCTCTTTGCCTTTTATTATGCTCAAAATAAGAAACCATTTCTTTTTTTATATCAAAATGATTAAGAAGCTTTAAAGTGACTCTCGTGTCCTCTGCTGCTATAAAATCAACGCTCGAAAGAGTATCTATTGCTCTCGGTGAAAAATCGCTCAAATTTCCGATAGGAGTACCCACAACATATAATATTCCGCTCATTTATCATATCCGTCGGCATACGACCCATAAATGTCAAGCATTTCGGGTGTAAATTTACCGTTTTCCTTTTTAATTATTAATTGCGGCTCTACCCTTAAAAAAGGCTTAGCCCCCTTTTGCCCCTGAACAAGAAAGAGAAAAGGCTGTTCTATGTTCTTATCCTGAACAAAACGAAGTCTTTTAGGCTCAAGTTTATATTTACGCATAAGTTCCAATGTGTCAACCAGCCTTTCGGGACGATGGCACATACAAAATCTGCCTCCGTATTTAAGCAGGTAATTTGCAGCCTTACACGCATCTTCAATATTACAGCAAACCTCGTGCCTTGCAATGCGTGCACTCTCCCCAAGGGATTCAATACCTGTGCCGACAGGTTTATATGGTGGATTCATAGTAACAAGAGAAAACTTTTCCGCCTCAAAAATTTCATTAATCTTTCTCAAGTCACAATTAAAGGGCTTAAGCCTATCTTCAAGATGATTAATTTCTATTGAATGGCAAACCTGCTCATAAGCATTTTTTTGAATGTCAAGGCAAGATACGTTATTTATTTTTTCATTTCTGAGCCATAAAAGAGGAATAATTCCACAGCCTGTTCCCATATCGAGAGCCTTATCTCTCGGTTTAATTTTTGCGAAATCGGAAAGAATAACTGCATCGGTACCAAACGTATGGTCAGAAGAAACTGCTATTTTTATGTCATCGGACAATCTTTCATAATTAAACATACGCATATTATATCATATTTGATAAAAATTTCAAACAAAAAAGAGCAAGTAAATGTAACTTGCTCTTAAATTATTATTTTGTTTTAACTTTCATCTTTTTGGACCAAGAGGAAAACTGACGTTTGCCGTCAATCGTTTTATAGGAACGCATTCTTACATAATACTTTTTCTTCTTTTTAAGAGATGAGAAAGTTTTTGACTTAGTTGAATTTTTAGAAATTATATAAGACTTCGTTTTTTTCTTAGAAAAAGAAGATGATGTGCTGTATTGAATTTGATAACCCGAAGCGTTAGAATCCTTGTTCCAAGAATAAGTAATCTGCTTTGACTTTTTGGATTTAAGGGAGGTAGGAGTCGGTTTGGCAGGAATAATCATAAAACTTGAAGTAAGTTCGCCTTTATAATTATTTCCGACAAAATTGACGTATACCCACGCTTTTCCCGTCTTGAAGTTATCATCATAAGTGACAACATATTCACTCGGTGAAATCAAATTACCTACACTGTCATAAACAGTTACACTCGGATACGAACCGTAAGGATTAAAGGTAATTTTAGTCGATGAAAGCTTAACGGTAGAAGGCGCATAAATATTTTGAACAATATATTCATTTGAACAAGAGTTACACAAAAGCTTTGAGAAGCCGTTTAATCTATTTTCTTTATCATCGTCTGCAACAGCTTTTACAAAAAAGTTTGTATAGGAATGATTATGAATATTTAACGAAGCGGAAAAAGAATATGTTCCTTTTAAACATTCAAGTCTAAAATAGTACGGTTTTCCGGCTTGAAAATAAGTTGTAGACACAAAAGAATATTCATTTTCTGTATTTACATTAGAATTAATAACATTATTTTCTGAGTCATAAACTGTGAGAAAGACGTTGCTTAACGGTAATTCTACACCCGACACGGTAAAATCATAATAATTTGATGAAAGGCAATCAAATTTTAGCCATAAATATTTTGTTTGAGATGAACTGCTGTCAACTTTTTCATTAACAGTTTGCCCTAAACTTATGCCAATCGCCGTTTTCATTGTATTTGCCAAGGCATTGGAAGAAAAAGACAAAAGGCTAACAAACACAAACAAAACAGCCACTAATATTGAACTAATTTTTTTCATAATTCACCTAACTTAATTTTAATTTATTATATATTTATATTTTACTCTAATATATAACAAATTTCAATAGACGAAAGAAAAAAGGTTGCCGCCAAAAGCGACAACCTTTTAAATTTAGAAAGTAAAATATAGATTACTCGTTGATAGCTGTAACAACGCCTGAACCTACTGTTCTACCACCTTCACGGATAGCAAAACGAAGACCTTCTTCAATAGCGATAGGAGTGATGAGCTCAACGTTCATTACAACGTTATCGCCAGGCATACACATCTCTGTACCTTCAGGAAGAGTGATAACACCTGTTACGTCAGTTGTTCTGAAATAGAACTGTGGACGATAGTTGTTGAAGAAAGGAGTATGACGGCCACCTTCGTCCTTAGAAAGAACGTAAACCTGACCTGAGAACTTTGTGTGTGGATGAATTGAACCAGGAGCTGCAAGAACCTCGCCTCTCTCGATATCAGATCTCTGAACACCACGAAGAAGACAACCGATGTTGTCACCAGCCTCAGCATAGTCAAGAATCTTTCTGAACATTTCGATACCTGTGCAAACTGTTGAACGGATTTCGTCATGAAGACCAACCATTTCAACTGTATCGTTAGTGTTAAGCTTACCTCTCTCTACTCTACCTGTAGCAACTGTACCACGACCAGTGATTGTGAATACGTCCTCAACAGGCATAAGGAAAGGAAGGTCTGACTTACGGTCAGGAGTTGGGATATACTCATCAACTGCATCCATGAGTTCCTTAATGCAATCGCAAGCAGGATCGTCATTTGATGTAGCCTCAAGAGCCTTAAGAGCTGAACCCTTGATGATTGGGCACTCGTCATCGAAATCATACTCAGCGAGTGTTTCACGAACTTCCATCTCTACGAGCTCAAGGAGTTCTGGGTCATCAACTTGGTCAGTCTTGTTAAGGAATACGATGATTGCTGGAACGCCTACCTGACGAGCAAGGAGAAGGTGTTCTTTAGTCTGAGCCATAGGACCGTCAGTTGCAGCGATAACAAGGATAGCACCATCCATCTGAGCAGCACCTGTGATCATGTTCTTGATATAGTCAGCATGGCCCGGGCAGTCAACGTGAGCATAGTGACGCTTGTCAGTTTCATACTCAACGTGAGCTGTGTTGATTGTGATACCACGTTCTCTTTCTTCAGGAGCCTTATCGATATCTGCATAGTCCTCAAACTTTGCATAGCCCTTGTTTGCAAGATACTTTGTGATAGCAGCAGTAAGAGTAGTCTTACCATGGTCAACGTGACCGATTGTACCAATGTTTACATGTGGCTTGGTACGATTAAAATGTTCTTTTGCCATTGGAATTTTCCTCCTTAAAATTTACAATAGAAAAATTGTCAAAGATATTCTATCAAATAAGAATAGAAATATCAAGAGTTTTTTATAAAATTATATGCAACTAATTAGTCTTTCTTAGCTCTTTCGCTAATGATAGACTCACTAATTGACTTAGGAACAGGCTCGTAACCGTCCGGCTCCATTGTGTACTGACCACGACCCTGAGTCTTTGAACGAAGGTCATTAACGTAGCCAAACATTTCTGAAAGCGGAACTCTTGCATTAATCTGCTTAGCACCTGCTCTGTCTTCCATACCCTGAATCTGTCCACGACGAGAGTTAAGGTCGCCGATAACATCGCCCATATATTCTTCAGGAACGATAACTGTAACCTTCATCATTGGTTCGAGGATGATTGGGTTAGCCCTCTTAGCAGCATCCTTGAATGCCATAGAACCTGCAATCTTAAATGCCATTTCTGATGAGTCGACTTCGTGATAAGAACCGTCATAAAGCTCAACTCTAACGTCAACAACGTTGTAGCCTGCAAGGATACCACTCTTCATAGCACCCTGAATACCGGCGTCAACAGCAGGGATATATTCCTTAGGAATAGCACCGCCGACGATTTGGTTTACAAATTCGTAACCCTTGCCGATGCCATTTTCATCAAGGTTAGGCATAATACGAATCTTAACGTGACCGTACTGACCTGAACCACCTGACTGTCTCTTATACTTAAGGTCTGAAGAGCTTTCCTGCTGGATTGTTTCCTTATAAGCAACCTGAGGAGCACCAACGTTAGCCTCAACCTTAAATTCACGAAGAAGACGGTCAACGATAATCTCGAGGTGAAGTTCACCCATACCTGCGATAATAGTTTGTCCTGTTTCTTCGTCAGTATATGCTTTAAATGTTGGGTCTTCTTCTGCAAGCTTTGCAAGAGCAATACCCATCTTTTCCTGACCTGCTTTAGTCTTTGGCTCAATTGCAACACGGATAACAGGGTCAGGGAAATTCATTGATTCGAGAATGATTGGATGATCTTCGTCACAAAGAGTATCACCTGTTGTAGTATTCTTTAAACCTACTGCAGCAGCGATATCACCTGAATAAGCTACAGGAATGTCCTCTCTGTGGTTAGCGTGCATAAGAAGGATTCTGCCCATTCTTTCCTTTTGGTCCTTAACAGAGTTAAGGCAAGGAGTACCGGCAGCAATCTGACCTGAATATACACGGAAGAAACAAATCTTACCAACGAATGGGTCAGTAGCAATCTTGAATGCAAGAGCTGAGAATGGCTCGTCATCAGATGAATGACGGAATTCTTCCTCTTCTGTATCAGGATTTACACCCTTGATTGAGTCAACGTCGGTAGGAGCCGGCATATAGTCAACAATTGCATCAAGGAGTGGCTGAACACCCATATTACGATAAGCTGTACCGCAGCAAACAGGAACCATTGAGTTTGCGATAGTAGACCTACGGATAACCTTCTTGATTTCGTCGACAGTTATAGCGTCTTCGCCCTCTTCGAAGTATTTTTCCATAAGGTCCTCATCCATCTCAGCAACATGCTCAACAAGCTCTGTTCTGTACTTTGCAGCGAGTTCCTTCATATCATCAGGGATTTCTCTGATTTCAAATTTCATACCCTTTTCTTTATCAGGATCGATATAGATAACGGCATGGTTTTCTACGAGGTCAATAATACCCTCAAAGGTATCCTCACTTCCGATTGGAAGCTGGATAGGAAGAGCATTACATTTAAAACGGTCTTTAACCATATTAAGAGCTCTGTAGAAGTCAGCACCCATAATATCCATCTTATTAACGAATATCATACGAGGTACTTTATATTCATCAGCCTGGCGCCATACGGTTTCAGACTGTGGCTCAACACCGCCCTTTGCACAAAGAACAGTAACTGAACCGTCAAGTACACGAAGTGAACGCTGAACCTCAACTGTGAAGTCAACGTGACCCGGTGTATCGATAATATTGATTCTATGCTTTTTCCAGAAACAAGTAGTTGCAGCAGATGTGATTGTGATACCACGCTCCTGCTCCTGCTCCATCCAGTCCATTGTTGCAGCACCTTCGTGTGTTTCACCAATCTTGTGGTTTACACCTGTATAATACAGAATGCGCTCGGTGGTTGTAGTTTTACCTGCATCAATATGAGCCATAATGCCAATATTTCTTGTTTTCTCAAGAGATACTTGTCTTGACATAATACCCTCCTATTAATATCTGAAATGAGCAAATGCTTTGTTTGCTTCTGCCATCTTGTGTGTATCGTCGCACTTCTTAACTGCGCCGCCTGTCTTATTAACAGCGTCCATAATTTCAGCAGCAAGACGTTCTCTCATAGTTCTCTCTGAACGCTGACGAGCGTAAAGAGTAATCCAACGAAGACCTAAAGTCTGTCTTCTTTCAGGACGAACCTCAAGAGGAACCTGGTAAGTAGCACCGCCGACACGGCGAGCCTTTACCTCGAGTACAGGCATTACGTTTTCCATTGCAGCTTCAAAAGTCTCTAATGGGTCGTTGCCTGTTTTTTCCTTAATGATGTCGAATGCGTCGTAAACGATTTTCTGAGCGACGCCCTTCTTTCCATCAAGCATGATGCTGTTGATAAGTCTGGTTACAAGCTTTGAATTGTAAAGCGGATCAGGTAATACATCACGCTTAGCGATTTGGCCTCTTCTTGGCATCTTCGCTTCCCTCCTTCATAATTTTTAATGAGTTCATAGGTACTCGGTTTTTCCGTGGAGTCAACAAAAGGTCATATACGCTGTAATTATATATAGGTATATAAACTATTGTTATCCATTAAAATAAGGCTTATTTCTTAGCAGCCTTTGGCTTCTTTGCACCGTACTTAGAACGGCTCTGCATTCTGCCGTTTACACCCTGTGTATCAAGTGTACCACGAATAATATGGTAACGTACACCAGGAAGGTCCTTAACACGGCCGCCACGAATCATAACTACAGAGTGTTCCTGAAGGTTATGACCAACGCCCGGAATGTATGCAGATACTTCAATACCGTTAGTAAGACGAACTCTGGCAATCTTACGAAGAGCTGAGTTAGGCTTCTTAGGTGTAGCAGTCTTTACTGCAGTACAAACGCCACGCTTTTGAGGTGAGTTGTTATCTGTAACAACATTTTTCTTAGTGTTTAAGCCCTTTAAAAGTGCAGGTGTCTTTGACTTCTTTTCGATAGTCTTACGACCTGTTCTTACGAGCTGATTAAAGGTAGGCAATAGTTTATCTCCTTTCAAAAATATTTTATACGCTGTGTGCGTATAAGTCATACGCCGAAAAATCGGCATATCAATTAAACGCACACCTCGGGGCAAGCCAAAGCTTACCCCGAAATGTTGTATTATTTGCTAAAAAGTTGCATAAAAATTTGTTGATTATATACAAACTTATCTCACACGATTTAGCATTATACCACTACTGCATAGTGTTTGTCAAGAGTTCTTGTAATTGTTCAAGATTTAAAATTTCATCGCTGTTTTCAGCGGCAAAATAACTCGGAACAACATCAACCTTACGGAATACGTCCATACCTGTACCGGCAGGAACAAGTTTACCGATAATAACATTTTCCTTAAGACCGATAAGCGGGTCGCTCTTGCCTCTGATAGCAGCATCGGTAAGAACTCTTGTTGTTTCCTGGAAGGAAGCGGCTGAAAGGAATGAATCTGTAGCAAGAGAAGCCTTTGTAATACCCATAAGAATAGGAATATACGTTGCTTTCTTAAGATTTTCCTCACCAGCTTTAATTCTTGCGTCAATCTTGTCGTTTGCTTCGTCAACAGCCGAAACATCAACCATTGTGCCTGCAACAAGATCGGTGTCACCTGCTTCGTCAACAGTACATTTCTTAAGCATCTGACGAACAATAACCTCGATATGCTTATCGTTGATATCAACACCCTGTGTACGATATGCAAACTGAACTTCCTTAATAAGGTAGTTATAAACAGCCTCTTCACCGAGAATTGCAAGAACATCGTGCGGATTAACAGCACCGAGAGTAAGCTCAGTACCCTTAGTAATATGAGCACCCTCTACGATATTTTCGCAAAGTCTTGCACCGTAAGGAATAAGATACTTCTTCTCCTCAGCAGTATCCTTATTATAAACGATAACGTGACGGCTCTTTTTGATTTCCTCAAAACGAACATCACCTTCGATTTCAGAAAGGATAGCAAGCTGCTTTGGCTTTCTTGCCTCAAAGAGTTCCTCAACACGAGGAAGACCCTGTGTGATATCTGCACCGCCGGCTACACCACCGGTATGGAATGTTCTCATTGTAAGCTGAGTACCAGGCTCACCGATTGACTGAGCAGCAATGATACCGACTGCTTCACCAACCTGAACAGGTTCATTAAATGCAAGGTTTGCACCATAACACTTACGGCAAACACCGTGACGTGATTTACAAGTAATAAGTGAACGAATCTTTACCGACTCAATACCTGCGTCAACAATACGCTTAGCATCATCAGAAGTCATCATTCTGTCAGCTTCCATAAGAATTTCACCGGTCTTAGGGTCAACTACAGGGTCAACAACAAATCTGCCTGTAAGTCTTTCCTCAAGCGGCTCAAGAACACGGTTACCGTCCATAATTTTGCTTACTACGATACCGTCATGACATCCGCAGTCGTCGTCACGAATGATAACGTCTTGAGATACGTCAACAAGACGTCTTGTAAGATAACCTGAGTCAGCAGTACGAAGAGCTGTATCGGCAAGACCTTTACGAGCACCACGAGAAGAAATGAAATATTCAAGAATATTAAGACCCTCACGATAGTTAGCACGAATAGGAACCTCGATTGTCTTACCTGCAGTATTTGCAATAAGACCTCTCATACCTGCAAGCTGACGAAGCTGTGAAGTACTACCACGAGCACCTGAGTCTACCATCATGTGAATTGGGTTATGAGCACCGTCAAAATTACTCGTAAGCTCATTAGAAACCTTATTAGTACAATCTTCCCATGCTTTGATTACTGCTGAGGAACGCTCCTCGTTAGTAATAAAGCCGTAGTTATAGTTATATGTGATTTCATCAACTTTCTTTTCTGCTTCTGCAAGGTATTCCTTCTTCTTTTCAGGAATAAGTGCGTCGCAAACAGCAACGGTAGTACCTGAAACAGTTGAATACTTATAGCCCTGTGCCTTGATAGAATCAAGAACATGAGAAGCAATAGAAACGCCGTGAACATTGATACATCTTTCTACAATTTGACCGAGCTGCTTTTTCTTAACTACAAATGAAACCTCAAGGTCAAATTCGTGTGCAGGGTCAGTTCTGTCAACAAAGCCGAGATCCTGAGGAACCGGATTATTGAAAATGATTCTGCCGATTGTTGTAATTATAACAGCGCTCTTAGTTACGCCGTCAACCTCACGAGTAACACGAATCTTTGCAGGTGAATGCATACCGAGAGAACCCTCCTGATATGCCATCATTGCCTCATCTTTATCTCTGTAAAGCTTATATGAACGGTAGTAGCCATACTTTTGAGCAAGCTCTTCCTCTGAAATCTCACAAAGAATAGCAGGATTAGAAATATAATCACGTGGATCTTCAAAATCTTTATTAATATCAGCTTTAACGTCTGCAAAACTAACTTCCTGAGTTCTTGCCTCGTCCTTATAAAATTTAGGCTGACCCGGCTCACCTTCTTTAATCATTGTAAGATAGTATGAACCGATAACCATATCCTGAGTAGGAACAGTAACAGGCTTACCGTCTGACGGCTTAAGAAGGTTATTAGCAGCGAGCATCAACATTCTTGCCTCAGCCTGAGCTTCAGCAGAAAGAGGTACGTGAACAGCCATTTGGTCACCGTCGAAGTCGGCGTTGAATGCGGTACAAGCAAGCGGATGGAGCTTAATTGCTCTACCCTCAACAAGTACAGGTTCAAATGCCTGAATACCAAGTCTGTGAAGTGTGGGGGCACGGTTTAACATAACAGGGTGATCCTTGATTACAACCTCAAGGCTATCCCAAACAGCAGGATTATTGGCTCTTTCAACCATTTTTCTTGCTGACTTAATATTAGATGCAACACCGGTTTCAACAAGTCTTTTCATAACGAAAGGCTTGAAAAGTTCAATAGCCATTTCTTTAGGAAGACCGCACTGGTGCATCTTGAGTTCAGGACCTACAACGATAACCGAACGACCTGAATAGTCAACACGCTTACCGAGAAGGTTTTGACGGAAACGTCCCTGCTTACCCTTAAGCATATCAGAAAGTGACTTAAGAGGTCTGTTATTAGGACCTGTAACAGGACGGCCACGACGACCGTTATCGATAAGAGCATCAACAGATTCCTGAAGCATTCTCTTCTCGTTTCTTACGATGATTTCAGGAGCGCCAAGCTCAAGAAGTCTTTTAAGACGATTGTTTCTGTTAATAACTCTTCTGTAAAGGTCGTTAAGGTCAGAGGTAGCAAATCTGCCGCCGTCAAGCTGAACCATAGGACGGATATCAGGAGGAATTACAGGAATAGCGTCAAGAATCATCCATTCAAGCTTATTGCCGCTGTGGTAGAAAGCATCAACAACATCAAGCCTTTTAAGAAGTCTTACTCTCTTTTGACCTGTAGCGCCCTCAAGTTCTGCAGTAAGTTCATCACGAAGCTGAGCAACATCAATTCCCTGAAGAAGCTCTTTAACAGCCTCGGCGCCCATGCCTGCCTTAAAGTCGTCCTCATATCTTTCTCTCATTTCAGCATATTCTTTTTCATTAAGAATCTGCATCTTTTCAAGTGGGGTGTCACCGGGATCGGTAACAATGTAAAGTGCAAAATAAAGCACCTTTTCAAGGTATCTAGGGCTGATATCAAGTACAAGACCGAGGCGGCTCGGAATACCCTTAAAATACCAAATATGAGAAACAGGAGCTGCAAGCTCGATATGACCCATACGTTCACGTCTTACTTTTGAACGTGTAATTTCAACACCGCAGCGCTCGCAGACTTTTCCCTTATAACGAACTCTCTTATATTTACCGCAATGACATTCCCAATCCTTCATAGGTCCGAAAATTCTTTCGCAGAAAAGACCGTCACGTTCAGGTTTAAGAGTTCTGTAGTTTATTGTTTCAGGCTTTGTTACTTCGCCGTAAGACCATTCACGAATCTGCTCCGGTGAAGCAAGGCCGATTTTTATTGAACTGAATTCGTTTTCATAATTATCCATATGGAAGCACTCCTTTATATTAGTTAGTTGCGGAAGTCTTATCAGAATTATTCATCGTCTGAAGAATCGTCGCCGAAGCCGAAACCATAATCATCATCTGATTCGCTTTCGCCATCTGCAAACAAATCATCAAAGCCATCTGACTGACCTGCTTCCTGTTCGCCCTCAGCATTTTCTACTCCAAAGCCTTCCTGACCCTCAAAGTCATTTACTGTTGTAAATGCTTGTTCATCGATTGGCTGAATACCTGAACCGTCATCAAGGTCTTGCTTAAGCTCAACCTCATTGCCGTCCTTATCGAGAACCTTAGTGTCAAGACCGAGTGCCTGAAGTTCTTTGAAGAGAACCTTGAATGACTCAGGTGTGCCTGCCGCAGGAATATTCTCGCCTTTTACGATTGACTCGTAAGTACGAACACGACCGACAACGTCATCGGACTTAATTGTAATAATTTCTTGAAGAGTATAAGCTGCACCGTAAGCTTCAAGTGCCCAAACTTCCATTTCGCCGAAACGCTGACCGCCGAACTGAGCTTTACCGCCGAGCGGTTGCTGAGTTACAAGGCTGTAAGGACCTGTTGAACGAGCGTGAATCTTATCATCAACAAGGTGATGGAGTTTAAGATAATACATATAACCTACTGTGATACGGTTATCAAACTTTTCACCTGTACGGCCGTCGATAAGTTCTGTCTTACCGTCATATACCTTCTTGCCGTTTTCATCGATATAGTAACCGATATCGGCTTCCTTAAGGCATTCACGAATATCTTCCTCATGAGCGCCATCGAATACAGGAGTCATCATCTTCCAGCCAAGAGCCATAGCTGCATAGCCGAGATGAACCTCAAGTACCTGACCGATATTCATACGTGATGGTACGCCGAGAGGATTAAGAACAATATCAAGAGGTCTGCCGTCAGGAAGGAATGGCATATCCTCCTGAGGTAAAATTCTTGAAACAACACCTTTGTTACCGTGACGACCTGCCATCTTATCGCCGACTTGAATTTTACGCTTTTGAGCAATATATACTCTAACTACTTTATTTACACCCGGTGAAAGCTCATCGCTGTTAGCACGGGTAAATACTTTAACGTCAACAACAATACCGTATTCGCCGTGAGGGATACGCATTGATGTATCTCTAACCTCTCTTGCCTTTTCGCCAAAGATAGCTCTCAAAAGTCTTTCCTCGGCTGTAAGCTCTGTTTCACCCTTAGGTGTAACTTTGCCGACAAGAATATCGCCTGAATGAACCTCGGCACCGATACGGATAATACCGTCTTCGTCAAGGTCGCGAAGAGCATCCTCACCAACGTTAGGAATATCTCTTGTTATTTCTTCAGGACCGAGTTTTGTATCACGAGCCTCTACCTCATGCTCAACAACGTGGATTGAGGTATAAACGTCGTCTCTTACAATCTTTTCATTAATAAGAACAGCATCCTCATAGTTATAACCTTCCCATGTCATAAAGCCGATAAGGGCATTCTTACCAAGTGAAATTTCACCGTTGCAGGTTGCCGGACCGTCTGCAATAACCTGTCCGTCCTCAACTTTTTGGTGAAGAGAAACGATAGGACGCTGATTAATGCATGTTCCCTGGTTAGAACCTTGGAACTTAACAAGTTCATACTTGTCAACTTCACCCGGCTTAACTGTAATTTCAATAGTGTCAGCATCAACTGCAGTAACAGTACCGCCACGCTTAGCAATAACAACTACACCGGAGTCGTAAGCTGCTTTATATTCCATACCAGTTCCTACAACAGGAGCGACTGTCTTAAGAAGAGGTACAGCCTGACGCTGCATGTTAGCACCCATAAGTGCACGGTTGGCGTCATCGTTTTCAAGGAAAGGAATCATTGCTGTAGCAACTGAAACTACCATCTTAGGCGATACGTCCATATAATCTACTCTTTCAGGAGGAAGAGTAAGGAACTCATCACGGCAACGGCAAGTAACTCTTGCGTTTGTAAATCTGCCGTTTTCATCAAGAGGTTCGTTAGCCTGAGCAACAACGTAATTATCCTCAACATCGGCAGTCATATAAACAACCTCGTCGGTTACAACGCCTGTTTCCTTATCAACCTTACGGTAAGGAGCTTCAATAAAGCCATATTCATTAAGACGGCTGTAACAAGCAAGATAAGAGATAAGACCGATGTTAGGACCTTCAGGTGTCTCTATAGGACACATACGGCCGTAGTGGGTATAGTGTACGTCACGAACTTCGAAACCTGCACGGTCTCTTGAAAGACCGCCGGGACCGAGGGCTGAAAGTCTTCTCTTATGAGTAAGTTCTGCAAGAGGATTGTTCTGGTCCATAAACTGAGAAAGAGGAGATGAACCGAAGAACTCTTTAATTGCGGCAACTACAGGACGAATATTGATAAGAGCCTGAGGTGTGATAGCACCGTCGTCATCCTGAGCCTGAAGAGTCATACGCTCACGAATAACTCTTTCCATTCTTGTAAAACCGATTCTGAACTGATTTTGAAGAAGTTCGCCGACAGCTCTGATTCTACGGTTACCAAGGTGGTCGATATCGTCGGTAGCACCTACGCCGTTTGCAAGGTTAATAAGATAAGACACGCTTGCAAAAATATCATCTGTTGTAATGTGCTTAGGAACAAGGTCGTCTGCTCTTCTTTCGATTTCTTCCTTAAGAGCATCAACGTCGTCGCCGCACTTTTCAAGAATTTCGGAAAGGACTCTATACGATACCATTTCGTGAATACCAAGCTCTTTGCAGTCGAAATCAACGTACTTGTAAATATCAACCATACCGTTAGATACGATTTTTACTTCCTTGCCATCTGCATCTACAAATGCAACCATAACGCCTGCATTTTCAATTTCAACAGCTCTTTCTTCGCTGATTTTCTCGCCTGCATCTGCAAGAAATTCACCCTGTGGTGAGATGATAGGCTGAGTAAGAACTCTGTCCTTAAGTCTATCACTTAACGAAAGTTTTTTATTATATTTATATCTGCCGACTCTTGAAAGGTCATAACGGTGAGCATCAAAGAACAAACCGTCAAGATGAGCCTGTGCTGTTTCAAGGGTTGGCGGCTCACCCGGACGAAGTTTTTTATAAACTTCAAGAAGAGCCTCCTCGGTGTTCTTAGTAGTATCCTTATCGATTGTGGCAAGAATCTTTTCATCTTCACCAAAGAAATCAACGATTTCAGAATCAGTACCGAGGCCTAAAGCACGAAGGAAGGTTGTGATATAAATTTTTCTGTTTTTATCAATACGAACATAGAAAAGGTCATTGGCGTCGGTTTCATACTCAAGCCAAGCACCACGGTTAGGAATAACAGTGTTGGTAAAAAGTTCCTTACCTGTCTTATCGTGGTCCATATTGTAATAAACACCCGGAGAACGAACAAGCTGAGACACAATACATCTTTCAGCACCGTTGATAACAAATGTACCTGCATCTGTCATCCAAGGTAAGTCGCCCATAAAAATAGTGTTTTCTTTAATTTCGCCTGTTTCTTTGTTAACAAGTCTTGCCCTAACCTTTAAAGGACGGGCATAAGTGGTGTCACGAGCCTTACACTGTGCAATTGAATACTTAGGTTCGTCGTCAATTGAAAAGTCGACAAAGTCAAGTACAAGGTTGCCGGTGTAATCGCTGATTTCACCGATATCCTTAAATACCTCTTTGAGACCCTCTTCAAGAAACCAACGGTAAGAACTCTTCTGCACTTCGATAAGGTTAGGCATTTTCATAACCTCATTGATTTTTGCAAAACTCTTTCTCGTTGTTGTGCCGAGCTGGACATCCTTAACATTTACCATTAGAGTCACTCCGATCGTTTTATTTTCATAAATTGTTTATATTCGTAAACGGCAAATTGCTTATTGCGTTATGACCTGAAAATCAAAATTTTCCGTTACATATATTACGCAATAATTAAAAATATAGAATTTATAATTTGCAATAAAAAGCCATTTTAAGATGCTTAATAATATAAACTAAGTAAAACAATATGTCAACACTTTTTTTAATAAAACTTTGTGCATCTTAAAAAGTTTTTAGTACACTGCTCCGGGTGTATCGCATTTATGCCGAAAAATTAACTTAATTTAAGTATTTTTAGATTGATTTACGAGATACACTTTGATATAATTGCAAATAGATTATAAAATATTTATTACATTACTATTTAGCTTTCAGGTGACAAAATTGAAAAATACTATCAAAAAATTATTTTGCACGGCTTTATGTCTTATATTGACAATTACAATATTTGCCGGTTGCTCATCAAATAACAATAAAATCGACTTTATATATCCTTTTTCCGGTGACATTAAAAGCTTCGACCCGCAAATTGCCAAAACAGCCGATGAATTTTTGCTTGTTGAAAATTGCTTTGAAGGACTTGTAAGAGTAAATGACAACGGCAAGGTACAGGCAGGCGTTGCAAAAACTTGGGAAATAAGCAATGGTGGAAAAACATACACATTTCATTTAAGGCAAGGGGCAAAATGGAACGTAAAAAGCACGTCGCAGAGTTCTGACAATAAAGAACTTACAAAGGCGCAGGAGCTTATGGGCGAAAGCTTTAATCCCGATATAACCGCTAATGACTTTGTATTTGCACTTCAAAGAGCGTGTGAGAAAAATACCGACGCTCCCCTTTTCTCATCAATTTCAAATATCGTGAATGCATCTAAAATACATTCAGGTAAATTAAGTTCAAATAAATTAGGCGTGAAGGCACTTGACGATTACACACTTGAAATTAATCTTAAATCTGCAGACGACGGATTTTTAAACGTTCTTGCAACAGCCGTTGCAATGCCCTGCAACAAAGAATATTTCAACGCAACAAAGGGCAGATACGGCTTAGGTCTTGATTATACAATATTCAACGGTCAGTTCTATGTCAGTAACATTCTTGAAGCATCATACATTTTAAAAAACAACAAGCAATACGTCGGCGACTTCAAATCAGCTGTAACTGATATTACATTAAAAATAACAGACAAAACCGAAGATGCAGCTAAAAATCTTAAATCAGGCTATTACGACGCAGCTTATATAACGGGTCAGGAATATGATAAGCTAAAGGACAGCGACATAACTGCAATAAGCTACACCGACGCAACACTTGCAATGGTATTAAACAAGAACAACACTATCTTTTCAAATGACAAATTAAGGCAAGCGGTTTGCTTAAGTATTTCGGATATAGACACAAAGAAATATGACTATTTAAGCCGTGCAACAAGTTTTACACCGCCGAGCTGCAAAATAGGAACAGACGAGGCAAATAAGGCAATCGGCACAACCGTTTATAAGCAAAACATATCCAAAGCGCAGCAGCTTTGGAAAGAGGGATTAAACGAACTTGGCGCATCACAAGCAAGTTTTAACGTTATTGCGACCGAGGAATACAAAGATACAGTTAAAGAACTTGTTCAGGGTATTCAGGCAGGCGTTGGCTCAATTTCAGCTTACGGCAATGATGATGAACATAAAATCAGCTTTTCATTAAAGGTAAATATATTGAGTGAAAGCGATTATCAAAATGCATTGTCAAAAGGTGATTATGACATTGCGCTTTATAAATTCACGGCTACTAATCAAAGTCCGCTTGATTTTTTAAGTACAATCATTAACGGCAATTATATAGGAACCGTACCTGCCGCAATTTCTGCACTAAAAAAAGCGCAAAACGCAACTGCCGCAGAACTCGCCGTTAATACTAAAGAATGTGAAACGGCAATTTTAGCAGATTACAGCATTAAGCCTGTGCTGTTTGAATCATCATATTATGCTCAGGCAAGCGGAGTTAAAAATGTTCAGTTTCACCCCGGCAGCGGAAGGGTAAGCTTTGTAAATGCAACAAGAGAAGAAAAATAATTTAACAGTAATAATTATAAGTTGGGCACTTGTTTTTATTTGTATGGCAATAATATTTTGGCTTTCCTCGAAAACGGCTGACGAATCGGCGGCACAAAGCAGTGTTATTGTAAAATGGATAATAAATCATTTCGGAAAAAACAGCGTGACTGATTTTATCGTAAGAAAGCTTGCTCATTTTTCAGAATACGTTGGTCTGTGTTTTTTGGCAAGCAATGCAATATATCAATCGAGTAAGCGTTTTATTCCGCTTTATTCCTGCGCTCTCACCTCTTTCTATGCAATAAGCGATGAATTTCATCAACTTTTTGTCGACGGGCGTTCGTGTGAAATAAGAGATTGGGCAATTGATACAGTCGGTGCTTTAGTAGGTGCTTTAGCCTTTTATATTATTTACATTATTATAAAAAAAGTTATTAAAAAGAAAAATAACATTGACACACAAATTAATTAGTTTATAATATATTAGATAACGATTTATAAAACGGAGGAAAAACAAATATGAACGTACTTGTGTATGATAACGAAGAGCAAATCGGTATTGCGGCAGGTAACTATATGTGCGGACAGGTTCTTGCAAAGCCTGACAGCGTACTTGGTCTTGCTACAGGCTCAACGCCGCTTAAGCCTTACGGTCATATGATTAAACTTTATGAGCAGGGTGCAGTTGATTTCAGTAAAGTAACAACCTTTAACCTTGACGAATATTGCAAGCTTGACGTAAACGATATAAATTCATATCATCGCTTTATGCATGATAATCTTTTCAATCACATTAACATTCCCGAGGAAAACATTAATTTCCTCAATGGCAATGCTGAAGATCCCGAAGATGAATGCAAAGCTTATGAAGAAAAAATCAAAAAAGCCGGCGGAATTGATATTCAGCTTTTAGGTATCGGTTCAAACGGTCACATTGCATTTAATGAACCGTCTGACAGTTTCCAAAGATGGAGTCACGTTGTAGCACTTAAAGAAAGCACAATTAAGGACAACAGCCGTTTTTTCAAATCAATTGATGAGGTTCCTACTCACGCAGTAACTATGGGTATCGGCTCAATTATGCAGGCTAAGAGAATACTTATCATTGCTATCGGAGAAAATAAGACTAAGGCAATCAAACAACTTATTGACGGCGATGTTACACCACAATGCCCTGCTTCGGTTCTTCAATTCCATACAGATGTAACTCTTATGCTTGATAAGGGTGCCGCATCACTTCTTTAATATAAATTTTAAGGAGAAATCAAAATGGCTGAAAAAGAAAAATTTTATATAACTACGGCAATTGCATATACCTCAAGAAAGCCGCATATCGGCAACAGCTATGAAATTGTTTTGACAGACGCTATTGCAAGATATAAAAGGCTTCAGGGATATGACGTATTTATGCTCACGGGTACTGACGAACACGGTCAAAAAATCGAAGAATATGCAGAAAAAGCCGGCGTTACTCCTAAGGAGTATGTTGACAAGGTATCGGGCGAAATCCGTGAAATTTGCGACCTTTTAAACACAAGCTATGACAAGTTTATCAGGACTACCGACCCTTACCATGAAAAAATCGTTCAAAAGATTTTCAAGAAATTATATGACCAAGGCGATATTTACAAAGGTCATTACGAGGGTATGTATTGCACCCCTTGCGAATCATTCTGGACCGAGAGCCAGCTTGTTGACGGCAAGTGCCCTGATTGTGGCAGAGAAGTAAAGCCTGCTAAAGAGGAGGCTTATTTCTTAAGACTTTCTAAATATCAAAAGCAGCTTGAGGAATTTATTGAAAACAATGAAAACTTCATTTATCCTGAGGCTCGTAAAAAGGAAATGCTTAATAACTTTATTAAGCCCGGCTTGCAGGACCTTTGCGTAAGCCGTACAAGTTTTAAATGGGGCATTCCCGTAACATTTGACGATAAGCACGTAATTTATGTTTGGATTGACGCACTTTCAAACTATATCACTGCTCTCGGCTATGACCCTGACGGCTCATCTGAACTTTATAAAAAATATTGGCCTGCCGACGTTCACATTATCGGTAAGGATATCGTGAGATTCCATACAATTTATTGGCCTATTATGCTTATGGCACTCGGCGAACCGCTTCCTAAGCAGGTATTCGGTCATCCTTGGCTTTTATTTGGCGAGGACAAGATGTCAAAGTCACGTGGCAACGTTATTTATGCAGACGACCTTGTTAAGCTTCTCGGTGTTGATGCAGTAAGATATTATCTTGTATCGGAAATGCCTTATGCAAGCGACGGTTCAATCACTTATGAAACGATTATCGAGCGCTACAACAGCGACCTTGCTAACACTTTCGGCAATCTTGTAAATAGAACAATCGCAATGCAAAACAAGTATTTTGACGGTGTTATTCAAAGTCCTTGCTATGAGCCTGAATGTAAATATGTTGAGGACGAGGAACTTAAAACCTTTGCTCTTGATACAATTGCAAAAGTTGAAAAATGCTTTGAAACCTACAGAGTTGCAGATGCTGTTGAGGCTGTATTAAACCTTGCAAAGCGCTCTAACAAATATATTGACGAAACTGCTCCTTGGGCTCTTGCAAAGGACGAAAGCCAAAAGTCAAGACTCGGTACGGTTCTTTACAATCTTCTTGAAGCTATCAGATATATTGCGATACTTCTTTCGCCGTTTATGCCTGAAACAAGCGAAAAAATCTTTGAGCAGATGAACTGCGATATTAAGGATTACGATTCACTTAAGGAGTTCGGAGCACTTAAGCCCGGCACTAAAGTAGGAGAAGCCAAAGCACTCTTTGCAAGAATTGACGCTGAAAAGATGCTTACCGAGATTGCTGAAAAGCAAAAGGAAAATGCTAAGAAAGAGGCTGCGGCTAAGCCTGAAATTGAAGGTCTTGCTCAAATTCAATTTGACGATTTTGCAAAAGTTGAGCTTAGAGTTGCAAAGATTGAGCAATGTGAGCCGATAAAGAAAGCTAAAAAGCTTCTCAAATTACAGGTTAATGACGGCTCGGGCGAACTTAGGCAAATTGTTTCCGGTATTGCTCCTTGGTACAAGCCTGAAGATTTAATCGGCAAGAGCGTTATTATTGTTGCAAACCTTAAGCCTGCAAAGCTTTGCGGCGAAATGAGCAACGGTATGCTTCTTGCAGGTGATGTAAGCGAAAATGACGTCAAGGTACTTTTCGTTGACGGTATGCCGGCAGGTACTAAAATAAGATAAGAAACGGTAGGAATATAAATGTATCACAATATTTTTGATACACATTCCCACTATGACGACAGTAAATTTGACCCTGACAGAGAGGAATTATTAAATAATCTTCAAAGTCAGGGTGTTTCTTTAGTTGTCAGCTGCGGATGTGACATAGATTCAACTCAATTTAATTTTGACCTTGCGCAAAAATATGATTATATGTATTTTGCCGCAGGCTTTCACCCCGAAAATTTAAATGGTGCAACGCTTGATGATTTAAAAATCATTGAAAGATTTGCAAAAAACGATAAATGCGTTGCAATCGGCGAAATAGGACTTGATTATTACTGGATGGAATCAAGCAAGGAAGAGCAAAAAAAGTTTTTCAAAGCGCAAATTGAGCTTGCAAAGAAACTTGATATGCCGATAATTGTTCACGACAGGGACGCTCACGGCGATACACTTGATATTCTCAGAGAAACAAAGCCTAAGGGAGTTGTTCATTGCTTTTCGGGTTCAAAGGAAATGGCAAGAGAAATTATTAAGCTTGGTATGTATATCGGCTTAAACGGAGTTGTCACCTTTAACAATGCAAGAAAAAGCCTTGAGGTCGCAAAAGAGATACCGATTGAGCGCCTTGTGCTTGAAACCGATTGCCCGTACCTTGCCCCTACCCCGATGAGAGGCAAGCGCAACGATTCACACTATATTCCGTATATTGCTGAAAAAATCGGCTCGCTTTTGGGTATAGACGCACAAGAGCTTTTAAATATCACAAACGAAAACGCAAAAAGATTATATAATTTGTAGTCAAAATGCATATTAACAGCAAAAGCAGTCAACATACAAAAAAGTATGTTGACTGCTTTTTATTTTTCTATAAAACAAGCGGTGATTATTTTTTATTTTTCAAAAGAGGTTTGATATTTTCATATATTTCTTTTCCTCTTTCACCAAAGATTTTTACAAGATTGTTATGTATCGCATTCTTGGTAACATATTTATCAATAGTTGCCTGCACTCTTTTTACTTCATCATTTTTAACTAATTTGTTCAATTCATTTCCGGTACTCTCCGGCAAACTACTTTTGATATTATTAGGTTGTACAATATTTTGAGAAATTGATTTTATTTTTTCAACTGAACATTTGTAATGACCTGTCACATATTTTATAACATTATCATAATCGCCGTCCTTTGATACAATATAAAAATGTTCGTCAGGATTTTGGGTGATAAGCCTACCCAAATTGCAAACTAAAATAAAATCAAGCGCATTTTTGCTTTCGCTGGTAATTTTGCGATATTCGATTTTTGCATTGGTACGCATAAGTTCATTATGCAGCTCAAAAGTTAACGAATTTGCACTATTGCTATAATAGATTACAATACTGTCATTTTCCGTTAATTTTAATTGAGTAACTCCGTTTACCCCTTTTTGATTTACATTTTCATAATCCACTAAATAGCAAGCCATTGTATTTCTCCCTAATCATATAATTTATAAAACTATAATGCCACAAATTCTGCCAAGTGTCAATGGCAGGATTTATGGCATTATATAATAACTTCGGTGATTATATGAAATACGAAAGAATAAGAAATTTAAGAGAAGACAAGGACCTAACGCAGCAGCAAGTTGCCGATATGCTCTTTGTCAATCGCCGAACTTATGCAGCATATGAAAACGGAGTTAATTCTATGACACCGGAAACACTTATTAAAATAGCAAAGCTTCACAATGTGAGTGTTGATTATCTGTTAGAGCTTACCGATAATCCAAAACCATACCCCAAAAATAATCAGAAATTATAGGTCAACTGTTTATACAGTTGATTTTTTTCTTGATATACACTTAATAATATGATATTATATATATTATTTTTAATTAAAAGGGTGGCGCTAAATGGATAAATTTACTGAAATAGTAACCAAAGTAAACGACTTTGTTTGGGGACCTGTAATGCTGGTTTTTCTTGTCGGCACAGGTATATTTTTGACATTAAGGCTTAGATTTTTGCCTTGGAGAAATCTTGGCTCTTCACTTAAAAAGCTTTTCAGCAAGGAGTCAAGAAAAAAGGACGGCGAGGGTGACATTTCACCGTTCTCAGCACTTATGACGGCTCTTGCGGCTACTGTCGGCACGGGTAACATTGTGGGTGTTGCAACGGCTATGGTGCTCGGCGGACCGGGTGCTCTTGTATGGATGTGGATTTCAGCGGCTTTCGGCATTTCAACAAAATATGCGGAATGTGCGCTTGCCGGAAAATACAGGAGAGTAAATGAAAAAGGTGAAATGTGCGGCGGACCGATGTATACGCTCAAATACGGTCTTAAAAACAAAAAACTCGGCTCATTTCTTGCAGTAATGTTTGCAATATTTACTCTTATGGCTTCATTTGGCATAGGCAACTCTGCGCAGGGAAATTCAATCACTACTGCTGTAAGCTCCACATTTAATGTGCCTAAATGGATTGTGGGAATTATACTCGTTATATGTGTCGGTGCTGTTGTTATAGGCGGTATCAAATCAATTTCAAAGGTATCAAGCGTACTTGTTCCTGCCATGGCGGTATTTTATATGATTGCAGGCATACTTGTAGTTTGCATAAATTACAAAAATGTACCAAGCGGTATTGCAAACATTTTTTCAATGGCATTCGGTGCTAAACCGATTGCGGGCGGTCTTGTGGGTACGGTTACGGCAAGTATGATGAACTCTATGCGATACGGTATTGCAAGAGGCGTTTTTTCAAACGAAGCAGGTCTTGGCAGTGCGGCAATTTCAGCGGCATCGGCTACTTCTAACCACCACGTAAAGCAAGGCTTTATAAATATGTGCGGCACATTTATTGATACAATTATTGTTTGTACAATCACAGGTCTTGCAATCGCATCAAGCGGTGTACTCGGCACAACAAATGCCGACGGCAAATTGCTTGAGGGGGCAGAACTTACTATTGCGGCATTTGAAACGGCACTTGGCAAAGCAGGAGCTGTATTTGTAACAATCAGCATTATCCTTTTCGCTTTTTCAACTATCTTAGGCTGGGAATACAACGGAGAAAAAGCGCTTGAATTCCTTTTCAAAAAGCCTATTTTCTGCTATATTTACAGAGTTGTATTTTCACTTTTAACTTATGTAGGCGCAACGGCAACACTCGGCGTTGTTTGGAGCTTTTCAGACATTGCAAACGGACTTATGGCAATACCAAACCTTATATGCTTGATTGCACTTTCCGGCTCACTTGCTAAGGAAACAAAAGATTATCACAACAAATTAAAAGACGAAAAAGTTAAAACAAAATAAAAACTTTCAAAGGGTTACTTCACAAATTTGAAGTAACCCATATTTTTTACAGCTTATTGATTTTCCATATATTCTTTGAATAATCCTCTATTGTTCTGTCAGATGAAAAGAACCCTGCGGCACAGGTATTTCTAAAGCATTTTTCAGCAAAGGCATATTTATCCTTATAATCAAGATTAAGTCTAAGCTTAGCATTCAAAAACGGCTCAAAATCAAGCAAAAGATAATAATTATCCGCCTTATGCCAAGATGCGCCATCTAAAAGCGAGTTATACAGCTGCCTAAAGATACCCGTATTATTATCACTGAACGTTCCGTCAACAAGAGTATCAAGGCATCGTTTAACCTTAGGATTTGAATTATAAATTTCCCTTGGTTCATAGGTGTCTTTTATTTTATTAATTTCCTCTACCCTTGCACCGAAAATATAATTATTTTCCTCCCCTGCTCTTTCAACTATTTCAATATTTGCACCATCAAAAGTACCAAGGGTGACAGCACCGTTTAGCATAAATTTCATATTGCCCGTTCCTGATGCTTCCGTGCCTGCCGTTGAAATTTGCTCTGACACATCGGAGGCAGGAATTATTTTTTCCGCATAAGAAACGCTGTAATCGCTCACAAAAATAATTTTAATAAATCGACTTACGTATTCGTCAGCTTCAACAAGCCTTTTGACCTCGTTAATAAGCTTAATTATCCCCTTTGCCCTGTCATAACCCGGCGCCGCCTTTGCGCCGAAAATGAATACGGTCGGGGTGAAATCATTTAAACTTTTTTCCTTAATTTCAAAATAAAGTTCAAGAATAACAAGAATATTCAAAAGCTGACGTTTATACTCGTGAAGCCTTTTGATTTGGGAGTCAACAATAAAATCGGGTGAAAAAGAGTCCCCGTCTTTTAAGCGAATATAGCTTGCAAGTTTCTTTTTGTTTTCTTTTTTAATTTCGATAAATCTATCTAAAACATCTTTATTTTGAGCAAATTTTTCAAGATCTTTTAATCGGGATAAATCGTTAATCCACCCATCACTTCCCAAAAGTTCGGTAATAAGAGCACTGTATTTAGGATTGCAAAGTCGAAGAAACCTTCGTTGAGTAATTCCGTTTGTTTTATTCTGAAATTTATCGGGATAGATTTCAAAAAATGACGGTAATACGCTTTCTTTCAAAAGCTTTGTGTGAAGTTCGGCTACTCCGTTGATATATTTGCATACATAGCAGGCAAGATATGCCATATTAACAGTGCCGTCTTGAATGATTTGCATATTCAGTTTGTCGAAATTGCCTTTTGAAAGCTCCTCTGACTGTCTTTTATCAATACCGATGATAATTCTCGCAATATCAGGGCAAATGCTGTCAATAAGCTTTAAATCCCATTTTTCAAGGGCTTCCGGCATAATTGTATGATTTGTATAATTAAAAACATCACGGCAGATATTAAGTGCGTAGTCAAAATCGCAACCGTCAAGAGTAAGAAGTCTTATAAGTTCGGGGATTGCGACAACAGGATGAGTATCATTAAGCTGAATTGTAATATATTGCGAAAAATGATTATAATCGTCACATTGGTATTTTTTATATTTCTTAATAATATCCTGCAAGGAAGCACTTGTGAAAAAATACTGCTGTTTAAATCTGAGTTTTTTGCCTTCTAATGTTGAATCGTTTGGATATAGGAGTCTTGAAATATTCTCTGCATTATTTTTTTCTTCAAGTGATTTTGTATACTTTTGCTCACTGAACATTGCAAAATCAAATTCATTTATGCTTTCGCACTGCCAAAGGCGCAGAGTTGAAAATTTACGAGTTTTAAAAGATATAATCGGCATATCATAAGGCACTGCCCAAACGTCACCGTCGCCAAAACTGACCTTAACCTTATCACCTTTGCAAGGTACGCACCAAGGGTCATTATATTCAAAAGAATTATATATCTTTTCAATTTGAAAGCCGTTTTCTATTTCCTGCTTAAAAAGTCCGAAACGATACTTAATACCGTAGCCGTCAAGCGCCACATTAAGATTTGCGGCGCTGTCCAAAAAACAAGCGGCAAGCCTGCCTAAACCTCCGTTACCGAGAGGCTCGTCTGGCAATGATTCAAATTCCTTAAGCGAACGTTCAAAGCCTGACAGTGCCTCTTCGATTTGAGATTCAATATCAAGGCACATCAAGTTTTTATAAACAGGTTGCCCTACAAGAAATTCGGCGCTGAAATAATAGGCACGTCGAGAATTAATATGTTCTGTCATACTTTTTTGCCAATCGGGTGAAATGTTTGATATCACAAGCGTTCCCAGAACGTCATAAAGTTCACCGACTGTGAGATTATTAACATTTTTATTATATTTTCCAAAAGCCAAAAGTTCTAATTTTTCTTTAATATTATCCATTAACACACCTTCCGCTTTTCTTAGTAATATCTAAAAGTTTACTTGCAAGAGATGAGGCTAAATCATCTTTACTCATTCGCCATTTCCAATTTTCTCCCATTGTTGACGGGGTGTTCATACGTGCCTCGCTGCCTAAACAAAGCAAATCTTGCATAGTCAAAATACAAGTATTTGCGTTTGAATTCATAGCGCATTCGTTCATTTTATCGACTAAATCAAATTTATCCTTTGCTCCAAGATAACGCATAGCATAAGCCACGTCTTTTTTATCGGCAGTATTGCACCAACCCAAAACAGTATCATTGTCGTGAGTGCCTGTATAAACAACGTTATTTTTTTCAAAATCGTCAGGCAATGATTTACCGTTATCATCCCTTGAATCAAAGGAAAACTGAAGCACCTTCATACCCGGAAAGCCTGTATATTTAAGAAGTTCATCAACCTCTTTCGTTAAAAATCCGAGATTTTCAGCGATAATCTTATTCTTAAATTCCTTAGGCAAAGCGTCAAAAAATGATTTTCCGCCACCCTTGCGCCACAAACCCTTGCGTGCCGTATTACTGCCTGCTTTTACGCTGTAATATGATTCAAAGCCTCGAAAGTGGTCGATACGCACTATATCGTAAATCTTGAAACTTTGATTAAGTCTTTCAATCCACCAAGAATACTTTTGCTTTTTAAGTTTTTTCCAATCATATACGGGATTGCCCCAAAGCTGTCCGTCAGGTGAAAAGCAGTCCGGCGGACATCCTGCAAGTTCGCTTGCTTTTAATTCAGGATTAAGTTTAAATATTTCCTTATTTGCCCATACATCTGCACTGTCATTTGCGACATAAATGGGCATATCCCCTATTATTGATATTCCTCGTTTATTAGCATATTTCTTAATCGCCTGCCACTGCGAAAAAAGAAAATACTGAATCATTTTATAATAAAGAATTCTGTCTTTACATATCTCTTTAAATTCCTCTACGGCAAATATTTCACGATACTTAATATCATCATTCCAATAATAAAAAGGTTCTGCGCCGAAATAATCCTTAACAGCACAAAAAAGCGAATAATCATCAAGCCAAGAAAGATTTTCTTTACAAAACAAATTAAAATCGTTTGGGATATTGCGTTTAAATCTGTCAAATGCTTTATAAAGCACCCTGTGCCTGTTTGTATATAACAAAGAGTAATCCACCTTGTTTTTATCTTTAAACCATTCTATATCTTCAAACTCTTCTTTTTTCAGCAATTCAAGACGGCACAGGGCATCTAAATCAATAAAATACTCGTTAAGCGCAAAGGTGGAAATACTCTGATAAGGCGAGTCGCCAATTGTTGTCGGGCAAAGCGGCAAAATCTGCCAATAGGTTTGACCTGCTGCTTGCAAAAAATCGACAAAATCATAAGCGCATTTATCAAAGCAACCTATTCCGTATTTTGACGGCAGAGATGAAATATGAAGCAGCACGCCGCTTGCTCTTTCATTAAGCATTTTGTTCAGTCCTTTTCAGTCACAAATCAGAAGTTCGCTTTCAGGGTCGAATAAATGAACTTTTTCCGTGTCGATATAAAGTTTAACGCTGTCGCCTGAGGAAATATTTGTATCACTTCTGACCTTGGCAATTATTTCTTTATCGTTAATTGATGAATAGATATAGACCTCACTGCCCATCATTTCTGCTAAGTCGGCTTTGAGTGTGATTTCATTTTGCTTGTTTTCAAGTGCATAACTTGAATTTATATGCATATCCTCACATCTTATGCCGTAAACAATAGGCTTGCCGACATATTTTTTTACATTCTCATTTTCCTGAATTCGCAAAGGAAGAGGGACGGTAATATCGTCAACAAGTGCGCAAAGTTCTCCCGAACAAGTAATTATTGTTGCGTCGATAAAATTCATTTGAGGCGTTCCTATAAAACCTGCTACGAACATATTGCAAGGGTGATTATACAAATTTGACGGAGTATCAAATTGTTGAACGACGCCGTCTTTCATTACAACTATTCTGTCTGCCATAGTCATAGCTTCCGTTTGGTCATGGGTTACATAAATAAATGTTGTTTCAAGCCTTTTATGAAGCAGTGCAATTTGAGAGCGCATTTGGGTGCGAAGCTTTGCGTCAAGATTAGAAAGCGGTTCATCAAGCAAAAATGCGCAAGGATTTCTTACCATTGCCCTGCCGAGTGCGACTCTTTGCCTTTGACCGCCGGAAAGTGCCTTTGGCTTACGATTTAAATACGGCTCTAGTTCGAGAATTTTTGCCGCCTGCCTGACCTTTTTATCTATAACGTCCTTAGGTTCTTTGCGAAGCTTAAGCGCAAATGCCATATTTTTATAAACAGTCATATGAGGATACAGCGCATAGCTTTGAAAAACCATCGCAATATCCCTGTCTTTCGGCGGAATATTATTTACCGTTTTACCGCCTATAATAAGTTCACCCGAAGAAATATCCTCAAGCCCGGCTATCATACGAAGTGTTGTCGATTTGCCGCAGCCGGACGGACCTACAAATATAACAAATTCCTTGTCTTTAATTTCAAGATTTAAGTCAGGGATAACGGTTACACCGTCATCAAAGGTTTTCACTATATGATTTAAGGTAATTGACGCCACTGAAAAAACTCCTTTAAATTATCCTTTAACTGCGCCTGCAACAACGCCCTTTATAATATATTTTTGGCAAAAAATATAGAAAATAATTATCGGCACAATCGCAAGCACAAGCATTGCCATAAAGCCGCCGTAATCGGTTGAGCCGTAAGCGCCCTGCATTGCAAGCTGAATGGCAACGGGGATTGTTTTTTTATCAGAGCCTAAAACAAGATAAGGCAAAAGATAATCGTTCCAAATCCACATAGTATTGAGTATTGCAACCGTGATTACCGTGGGTTTAAGCATAGGAAAAACAACAGTAAAAAAAGCTTGAATGGGAGATGCGCCGTCTATCATTGCCGCTTCTTCTATTTCCAGGGGAATACTTTTAATAAAGCCGCAAAGCATAAAGACGGAAAGTCCTGCACCAAAACCGAGATAGACGAAGGTTATTCCGAAAACATTATCAAGATTTGCACGGTTTGTAACATACGTCATTGTATACATAACCATTTGGAAAGGAACAATCATACTGAAAACAAGTATATAATAAATCCCTTTTGTTATTTTTGAATTTGACCTAACGATATACCAAGCCGCCATTGAAGCAAAGAGAACTATTAATATAACGCTTACAACAGTAATAAAAAGGGAGCGTAAAAAAGCCGAGAAAAAATCAGACGATGTAACGCCGTTAATATAGTTTTCAAGAGCAACAAAAGTTTCGGCGTTTGGCAATTTAAGCGGTTGACTTGAAATATAAATTCGAGATTTAAACGAATTAATAATCACAATGATTATCGGCACTAAAAACAGCACGCTTAATGCAAGCAGAACAAAAAAAATAACATTATTCCCTACTCTTTTAGATTTTTTCATCAAGCGTTCACCTCTTTACTGCTTGTGATTTTAAGCTGCAAAAATGCCAATATACCGACAATTACAAAAAATATAACCGCCTTTGCCTGACCTACACCCTGCCAACCTACTCTGCCGTAAAATGTATTATAAATATTAAGAGCAATCATTTCCGTTTCCCTTTCGGGTGCACCGGCTGTCAGCGCCAGATTTTGGTCAAACATTTTAAATGAATTTGTGAGGGTTAAAAACATACAAATGGTAACAGACGGCATAACCATAGGAATTTTAACCGAGAAAAGGGTTTTTAGCGGTGATGCACCATCAATTTGAGCGGCTTCAATCAAATCATTAGGAACATTTTGAAGCCCTGCAACATAAATTACCATCATATATCCGATAAGCTGCCAATTCGTAAGAATAACAAGTCCCCAAAAGCCGTATTCAGCCTTATATGTTATATCAACTCCAAAAGAGGAAAGAACAGCATTGATAAGCAAATTCCAAATATAGCCGAGAACTATTCCGCCGATAAGATTAGGCATAAAAAAAACAGAGCGAAAAAGATTAGTACCTCTTATACCACGAGTTAAAAGAAGTGCCAAAATAAACGAGAAAACATTGACCGTTATAATGCTTGCTACTGTAAACAAAGCAGTAAAACCTAACGAATGAAGAAAATCACTTGATGATGTAAAAGCGTCAATATAATTTTGAAAACCCACCCATTTTGCATCAGTTACAGTTGTAAAATCCGCAAAAGAAAGACCGACGCCCATAACAAACGGAACGGCAAAAGCAAATAAAAACGCTATTGTTATAGGCAATAAAAATATGGGAGCGTATTTTTTAATACTTCGTTTCATAATAATCACCATAGCCTTTCAGTCAACAAATAGTTTATTAAAAATCACCCGATATCCTGCGTTGCCTGAACAGGCGTAAATGGTGATTTCAGCCATCTCAAAATTATGCATCAGCAAATTTTGAGGGCAATACAATCAGTATTGTGTGATTTTTCACACTATACCTCTTTTCACTTGATATGTACGGCAGGAAACCCTGCCTAAAGAAGTAATATTTTATGATTTTGAAGCGTTTGCTTCCTTTTCCCAATCCTTAACTACGTCAGATTTAACCTCATCCCATGATTTATTACCCTGAGCATATTTTAAAAGTGATGAGCCGAAATTATCCTTAAAAGTTTGGGACGGAAAAACGGTGAAATACCAAGGAATTGTAGTAATGCTTTGCTTATTCATCCAATTGCTTATTTCTTTTGCAAGCGGGTCGTTTGGCACTTCATCGTCATTAAAGGTATCAAAAGGAGCAATAAAGCCAAGGTCATCTGTTACAAATTTCTTACCCTTTTCGCTTGAATAAAGCCAATAGATAAAGTCGTTCGCAGCCTTTTGCTCAGCCTGACTTGCCTTTGAATTGACTGCATAGTAATTTTCCGTGCCGATGCAAAGGCCTTGTGTTTCTTCGCCTTTAACGCCTGTATAAATCGGCAAAAATTTAACATTGTTTTCTTCAACCTTATTGCCTGATACCTTGCTTATTTGGCTCCAAGCCCAATTGCCGTTTTGCACCATAGCACATTTTTCAGTAGCAAATTCGGCCATAGAATCCGTGACTGTTTTAGTGCCTGTTTTTCCTTTTTCTATAGTTGAATTATCAAGGTAGAGGTCAAAGATATTTTTAAAATTTTGAGCATATTCAAAGGTGATTTTTGAGGTATCGTTTGATGTTAAATCAATCTTATTTTTAGTAAATTCATAATAAATCGGCACATTTGCAAGGTGAGTTTGGTAGCGCCAATTTTCTCCTGCTTTAAGTGAAGTCGAAGCAAAAACGCCGTCAATACCGAGTGCTGATTTATTTTTTTGCATATCCTCAACAAGAGCCTTTAATTTTTCAAAGGAATTGATATCATCCATTGATTTAAAATCCGTATTTTTATTATCAAGTTCAAAATACTTATCGGTTATTGCTTTATTATAAATAATTCCGTACCCCTCAACAACATAGGGAATACCGTAAACCTTGCCGTCTTTTGAGGTAACTGCAAGCGATTTATCTTTCAAGTGTTTATAAAGTTTACTGTCGGACAAGTCGGCACAATATTCCTTCCAATTCGCATAACCCTTAGGGCCGTTGATTTGGAATAACGTAGGAGCGCTCTTGGTTGACATTTTTGCAGTGAGCGTTGATTCGTATTCATTATTTGCAGCAGTTTCAACTATTACCTTGACACCGGTTTCCTTTTCATATTCATCGGCAATTTTTTTATAAATATCGGCAACCTCCGGCTTGAAATTAAGATATCTTACCGTGACGTTTGTGACGTTTGCATTGTTTGACTTTGTTGTGCTGTTTTCAGTATTATTATCGTTGTTTTTACCGCAAGCGGCAAATACAAGAACGCTTGAAGCAACCAAAACAGCACAAAGAAGCGCTGACACTGTTTTTTTGATAAAACTCATAAGAATTCCTCCACTTATTTTTCATTATGTTTTCAAGGATATTATGTTCACATTATGAAAATTTATACAAAAATATAGACATTGAAAATATGATATTGTATAATAAAAATTGAAATAATTTTATTATTTTTAAGGGGAAAGACTATGAAGTTTAAACACAAAATCGATAAATTCGTATCGACATTATCTGAAAGAATTTCAAGCGGCGGAGTATCTCAGCTTGAAGTTCAGGCTGAGGGCGAAAGAGATATATTCGGCAATATGCCTGCCCTTGCAAGAAAAGCGGCGGCAGAAGGTATTGTACTTTTAAAAAACAATAATGCCCTGCCCTATAAGCTTGATACAAAAATTTCTGTTTTCGGCAGATGCCAACTTGATTATTTCTATGTCGGCTACGGCAGCGGCGGCGACGTTAACGCTCCATACTTTGTAAACGTTATTGACGGAATAAAAAATGCGGGTGGCCACGTTAACGAATGGCTTTTGGAATATTACAAGGATTTCACTAAAAACAATCCTGCACCTCACGGCTTTTGGGGTCATTGGCCTATGAATTTTGAAGAGCCGAGCCTTGATGATAAAATGATTGAAAGAGCAAGTGAAGAAAGCGACGTTGCACTCGTTGTTATCGGTCGTGCCGCAGGTGAGGACAGAGAAAACACCCTTACCAAAGGCAGTTACTACCTTACCGATGAGGAACGTAATCTATTAGACAATGTTTGCAATCATTTCAGCAATGTTACTGTTTTGCTTGACTGCGGCAACATTATTGATATGCAGTGGGTACTTGACTATGAGGAAAGGCTTAGAGGTATAATTTACGCTTGGCAAGGCGGAATGGAAAGCGGTAATGCTATTGCAGACGTACTTTTCGGCAGAGTTAATCCATCAGGCAGGCTTACAGATACGATTGCTGTAAGATATGAAGATTATCCAAGTGCAATGCATTTCGGCAACAAGCTATTTAACACCTATGTTGAGGATATATTTGTAGGTTACAGATATTTTGAAACTTTCTCTAAGGAAAAGGCGCTGTTTCCGTTTGGTTACGGTTTAAGCTATACTAATTTTGATATTGAGGTTTTGGATTTCAAGGCTGACAATGACAAAATTAAGGTTGAAGTTAGGGTTACGAATATCGGCGATGTAGCGGGAAAAGAAGTGGTCGAACTTTATGCAAATGCACCGCAGGGTAAACTTTCAAAGCCTGTTATGAGCCTTGTTGCATTTGACAAAACAATTAATCTTGAACCAAAGGAAAGTCAAAAAATCACTCTTGAAGTGCCTGTTTATCTACTCGCTTCATTTGACGATACGGGTGCTACGGGGCATAAATATTCTTACATTTTGGAAAAGGGCGAATATAAATTCTTTATCGGCGAAAATGTAAGAGACTTGGATGAGGCAGGCTCTTTTGAGCTAAAGGAGGACATAGTTTTAGAGGAGCTTGAAGCTGTTTGCGCACCAAAGGAATATATGGACAGAATTGTTGCGTTTAAAGTCAACGGTTCATTCATTCCCAAAAAGGTTGCACTAAAGCCGGAAAAGCCGTATCTTCGCAAAAGAATACTTGATAATCTTCCTAAGGAAATCGGTCACGTTGTTCATAATTACAATTTTTCCCAAGTTAAATCAGGAGAAATCAGTGTTGAAAAATTTGTATCAAGCTTAACAAATCAAGAATTAGAAGCGCTCACACGTGGAGAGGGCGGAATGGACAGCAGCTACGGCGTTACAGGCAATGCAGGCGCTTTTGGCGGAATTATCCCTGAGCTCAACAAAAAAGGCGTACCTGCCGTTATTACTACCGATGGACCGGCAGGAATAAGAATAAGAAAATACACCTCTCTGTTGCCATGCGGAACTGCACTTGCAAGCACATTTAATACAAGACTCGTTGAAGAACTTTGTTCTGAAATGGGCAAAGAGCTTAAAAATGCAGGCTCAAATGTGCTTTTGGCACCGGGAATGAATATTCACAGAAATCCGCTATGCGGCAGAAACTTTGAATATTTCAGTGAAGACCCACTTCTTACAGGTAAAATGGCGGCGGCTTTCGTTAGAGGTATTCAATCAAGCGGTGGCTCGGCTTGTCCTAAGCATTTTGCGTGCAATAATCAGGAATCGAGCAGAACGATTAACAACTCAATTGTATCTCAGCGTGCACTTCGTGAAATATATCTTAAAAGCTTTGAAATTTGCGTAAAAGAGGCTAAACCTTTAAATATTATGACGAGCTACAACAAAATCAACGGAGTTTGGAGCCATTACAATTACGACCTTGCCACCACGGTTTTAAGAAAGGAATGGGGCTTTGACGGCTGTGTTATGACCGATTGGTGGATGAAGCACTCCGCAAGCCATGAATTTCCCAATCTTCGTGATAACGCTTATCGTGTTCGCTCGCAGGTTGACGTTTATATGCCCGGCTCATTTAAGAGAACGGAGAAAAAATATAAGCCTGACAATTCCCTTTTGGAAACTATCGGGCTTAAAAACGGAATAACAAGAGGCGAGCTTGAACGTTCGGCAATCAATGTACTTAATATGATATTAAAGCTTGAATATTAATATTATTTTTCAGGCAAGTTCAAAAATATATTTAAGCAAAAAAAATCCCCGAAGATTTATTTTCTTCGGGGATTTTTATTTGAAACATTACTTTTTAAGTTTAATGCCTTGCAAATCAAGCTTATCGATAACAGTATTAACGATATCCATAACTTCTTCACGGGTAAGAGTTTTTTCCGGGTGAGAGAATGTTATACGTGTTGTGATTGACTTAGCATCGCCGTCACAATAAGTATCAACAACCTCGATCTTTTTAACAAGGTTGCTCTTAGCATCTTCAATAGCAGCCTTAATAGGAGCAAATTTATCTGTTACGAATGAAAGGTCGATTTCCATTGCAGGATATTTTGACGGTTCTTCATAACTGATGCTTGAATTAGCAATTTGCGCAAATTCCTGAATGTCAATTTCAGCAAATACGATTGAAGCCTTTTTATCAAGTTTCTTTGATACTACAGGGTGAACGATACCGATAGTACCGAGTTCCCTACCGTCGCAAATAATTTTATTAAGATTTCTTGGGTGCTCATAAGAATGAGCCTTAGTGGCAGGGGCATAATCAAGTGATTTGTGTTTAATGTTATCGGTAAATGTTGCAAGCATATCACGAAGTTCAAAATAAAGCTTTTCAACACTCTTGGTTTTACTGAAAAGAGTAATTGCAAGCATTTTATGCTCATCAACAAGACCGTCACTCTTAAGACCCTTAGCAACTCTGCCAATCTCAAACACGCCAAAATCAGGCGCATAAGAGGTATTATATTTAACCTGGCAAAGCTGAGTCGGCACTATTGAGTTACGAATAGTTTCAATATTAGGATTTGTCGCATTAACAAGCTTAATATTATCCTCAACTTCGATGCCGAGAGCTTTATATTCGTCATAATAAGCCCAAACGTAAGAATGAAGTTCGTGAAGATTGAAATGATTTACAAGAATGTCCTTAATCTTATCCTCATCTGTCTTTTCGATAGCAGGACGAACAGGATAAAGAGGAGCAACGGCGGTATGAATTGCAAAATTATCATAGCCGTAAATTCTTGTGATTTCCTCGATAATATCAGCTTTGATTGTAACATCTTTAGTAGCTCTCCAGCTTGGAACAACCACACTGAAATTATCATTATCAACCTTTGCGTCAAAGCCTAATGAAGAAAGAGTTGAAATAATGGTATCGTTGTCAATTTCAATACCTGTATATTTATCAACAAATGCCTTATCAAAGTCAAGCTCAACGGTATCATAATGAAAAGCATATTCATCTGTAAGAGATGATACAACCTTAACGTCCTTATCAACGTCAGTCATAAGCTTAACAAAACGGGCAATGGCAGGAACTGTCATTTCAGGGTCAAGGCACTTTTCATATCTCATTGAAGCGTCTGTTCTGTGAGCAAGGCGAACTGTTGACTTACGGATTGAAACGGCATTAAACGTTGCAGATTCAAGAGTAAGAGTATGGGTATCATCAACAATTTCGCTGTCAAGACCGCCCATAATACCTGCAATTGCAACGGGCGTATTATCGTTGCAAATCATAAGTGTATTTTCATCTATATTTCTTTCAACACCATCAAGAGTTTGGAAAGTGAAAGGAGTATCAAAACGTTTAATTCTAATCTTTTCAACCTTGCGTGAATCAAATGCGTGCATAGGCTGACCCATTTCAAGCATAAGGTAATTAGTAAGGTCGGCAAGGAAGTTAATAGCCCTCATTCCGCAATAGAAAAGACGGATACGCATATTAACGGGAGATACGCTTGTGTTAATATTTTCAACCTGAAGGCAAGAATATCTTTGGCAAAGCGGGTCCTCAATTTTCATATCAACCTTAGGCAAATTATTATATTGAGTTAAATCAACGGTTTCGAGCGGTTTAAGTTCTCTGCCTGCAAGAGCAGCAAATTCACGGGCAATACCGTAATGACCCCAAAGGTCGGGACGGTTTGTAAGAGATTTATTATCAACCTCAAAAATGATATCGTCAACCTGATAAGCTTCTTTAATATCGGTACCGTTTGGCAAATCGTCTGTAATTTCCATAATACCGCTGTTATCGTCAGAAATACCGATTTCGCTTTCACTGCAACACATACCGTTTGAGATAAAGCCTGCAAGCTTTCTCGGTGCAATCTCAATATCGCCGATTTTTGCGCCAACCTTTGCAAAAGCGGTTTTAAGACCTACTCTTACGTTAGGTGCGCCGCAAACAACGTCTGTAAGCTCGCCGTCACCTGCGTCAACCTTAAGAAGATGAAGTTTTTTTGAATCAGGGTGATTTTCTACAGATTTAATTTCAGCAACAACGATGCCGCTGATATCCGAACCCTTGAAGAAAATCTCGTTTTCAACCTCAGCGGTGGAAAGAGAGAAACGATGGATAAGGTCAACCTTATCAAGACCTGTAAAATCAACAAAGTCTGAAATCCAATTCATTGATAAAAACATATTTAATTCCTCCCCTCTTAATTTTCGTCGTCAGTAAACTGCGATAATGTTTTCAAGCTACCGCTGTTTAAATCACGAATGTCTTTAATTCCGTATTTCATCATAACAAGCCTTGTAAGACCTAAGCCAAATGCAAAGCCTGTATATTCATCAGGGTCAATTCCGCCTGCTTTAAGAACCTCAGGATGAATCATTCCGCAAGGGCAAAGTTCAAGCCAGCCGCTGTGCTTACAGCTCGGACAGCCTTCGCCGCCGCAGATAAGGCAACTGATATCAAGTTCAAAGCCCGGCTCTACAAACGGGAAGAAGCCCGGACGAAGTCTGACCTTAATATCCTTTTGGAATACCTCTGAAAGCATAGTTTTCATAAAGTAAATAAGATTTGAAATAGAAATATTCTTATCAACCATAACGCCTTCCATTTGGAAGAATGTATTTTCGTGGCAAGCGTCCGTCGCTTCATTTCTAAAGCATCTGCCTGGGAAAATAGCCTTAATAGGTACACCGTCATTAACAAGCGCATCTCTGTACTTCTTATAAATAGCGTTTTGAGCGGCAGAAGTTTGGCTCTTTAAAAGCTGACCGTTAGTAAGATAATATGTATCCTGCATATCACGTGCCGGGTGATGCTTAGGAATATTAAGCGATTCAAAGCACTCATAATCTGTTACAATCTCGCTGTAATCCTCAACAGTAAAGCCCATTGACTTAAATATTCTTTCACATTCTCTTTGAACAAGAGTAATCGGGTGATATGAGCCTCTATCCATAACCGGTGGCATAGAGAGGTCAAACTCAGGCATAAGCTCAATTTCCTTTTGAATTTCCTTTTCCTTAAGCTCCTGAGTTTTCTCTGTAATTTTTTCGTTTACAAGGCCTTTAAGCTCATTGACCTTTTGACCGAATACTTTTCTCTCATCATTAGAAAGCTCTTTCATACCCTTAAGAAGGTCTGTAACGCTGCCCTTTTTTCCAAGATATGATACTCTGATATTTTCAATATCTGCAAGATTATCAATCTTTTCAAGTTCGGATACAAACTTTTCTTTTAGTTCTAAAATTTTGTTATCCATAATTTCCTCCGTTTTTTAACAATAAAAAAATCGCCTCATAAATATGAGACGAATAATATCCGTGGTACCACTCAAATTGCACAAACAATGTGCCACTCAAAATCCTTAACGCAGATATACGCCCTACTTTTCATAGGAAGCTCGTGAGTCGAAATTCATTGATAAAAGCAATACGGCACTTTCAGCATATGCGCCGTTCTCTGAAAAAGCAAAATTATCAACTACTTTTGGCTTGCGCCCTCAGTCATTGCATTTAATTTATACAAAGATTTTAAACCAAAAAGCGTTTTAAGTCAAGTATTTTCGAAATGAAATTTAAAAAAGGTATTGTAATTTTAGGCAAATATGTATATAATTAGTGTATAATGCTTTATAGGGAGGTGACTTTACCATGACTGATAAAACTATGACTTTTAGAATTGGTGACGATCACGAAGATGTTATGAAAGAAACTTTGACAGAAGTTTTTGACGCTTTGCAAGAAAAGGGCTACAACCCTATCAACCAAATTGTAGGTTATATTCTTACAGAGGACCCAACATACATCACTACTCATAACAATGCAAGAAGCTTGATAAGACGGCTTGACCGAGACGAGCTTTTGGCTGCAATGGTAAAGTCCTATCTCGATTAAAATTAAAGGAGGGTTATCTTTGGCAGAAAGCAAGAAGGAAAAAATCCTTGAATACAAAGGTAAGCCTTTGGTAAGATGTGGCAAAACAATTTACTACGGCAGTATGAGCGACCCTTATGTAATTTGTCTTAACATTCTCAGCGATGAGGATATAAAGGGGTTAAAGGTATCAGGCAAGGTTGCAATCCAGCTTATTGATACTGACCCGTCGGTTACATCACCAAAGGAAAAGATTATTAAAAAAAGTGAAAAGCAAGGTCTTTTCAATGCACTTGATTTAGGTGCAGTTTGGCTTGAAAGAGCTTTAAAAAAGCAATAATCTAATGGAATTAAGCGTCGTATAAACGGCGCTTTTTTTATTTTTACTGCAAATAATACCTTTTAAGCGCTATAGTCTATTAATTATATAAATGCTTTAAAGCATTGTAGTATTTAAAAATTTATGATATAATAAACGTCTATGATATAACTTAAGGGGAAAATTATGTCCAATATATCCAATATAATAGTAGCTATTTATAATTTCCTATGGGGAGATTTAATTACACTGAATTTTAAAGGGACAAGTATCGGTATTCCTTTGCTTGTAATCCTTCTTATTCCGACGGGTATTTATTTTACCGTTCGCACAAGATTTATGCCGATTAGGAAATTGCCGCAAATGGTGAGAGCGCTCGGCGAAAAGAAGGACGATAAAAGCAATCTGTCAACCTTTCAAACGCTGATAGTATCAACTGCTACAAGGGTTGGTATGGGTAATCTTGTCGGCGTTGTTGCGGCAGTATCTGTCGGTGGCGCAGGCGCAGTGTTTTGGATGTGGGTTTCGGCATTTTTAGGTGCGTCAACCGCTTATGTTGAGGGCACGCTTGCCCAGCTCCACAAGAAAAAAGACCCGCTTTACGGCGGCTATCACGGCGGTCCTGCTTACTACATTCACGACTTTGTGGAGCAAAAGAGAAAGAAAAAAATCAAAAAATCTTTTATTGCCATTTTATTTGCGATTTTCGGTTTAATATGCTGGTGCGGAATAAGTCAGGTTGTCAGCAATTCCGTTACATCGGCTTTTAAAAATGCTTTTTCAATTCCTCCGATTTACACAACCGTTGTGCTTGTAATTATTGCGGCAGTGATTGTGCTTAGAAAAAACGCAACGGTTAAGGTGCTTGATATTATTGTGCCGATAATGGCAGTCGTATATTTTCTTGTAACAATATTTATTATAGTTAAAAATATTAATTTAATGCCGGGTGTATTTGAAAGAATATTTAAAGAAGCGTTTGGACTGAAGCAGGTTGCGGGTGGCGGCTTCGGTGCTGTTTTAATGAACGGAATTAAGCGTGGCTTATTCTCTAACGAAGCAGGCTCAGGTTCTGCTCCCTGTGCGGCAGCGGCGGCAGAGGGCAAGAAGCCTCAAACAGTCGGTATGGTTCAGTCGCTCGGAGTGCTTATTGATACAATCGTTATTTGTACCTGCACGGCTATGATAATGCTTTTAGTTCCCGAAGAAATAACAAAAGGCAAGCAAGGAATGGACCTTTTGCAATGCGCTATGGACTATCATCTCGGAAGCTTCGGCACAATATTTGTTGCAATTATTCTGTTTTTATTCAGCTTTTCAACCTTTATAGGTATTCTTTTCTATGCAAGGTCAAATGTGGCATATATCTGCGGCAACAATTGGTGGAGCCAAACGCTTTATAAAATAGTTGCTCTTGTAATGCTCTTTATCGGCGGACTTCAGGCATATACAATTGTTTGGGATTTAGGCGACGTGGGCATAGGTCTTATGACAATTGTTAATTTAATAATCATTATCCCTATGTCAAGTCAAGCAATCAAGCTACTTGATAAAAAGGATTAAAATAAAAATTAAGCGTCATCAAAGGAATTTTCCAATGATGACGCTTTTTTGTTAGTTATCATTTCATTTAGGTTTATCAAATCAAATTTCGCCTTTTAAGCTCTTCGTAAATATCAAGCTTATAAATAGGCTCGTCCTTTAAAATTGAATACTCCTCGGACGAAAGCACCTTTTGCTTAAATTCATCAACATTTTCTACCCAATCGGCACGTGAAAACTCGCTTATTTTGCTTGACGGCGGATAAATTACATCAACGTGAATTTGATTATACCCCTCACCCTCTGCCTCATACTGCTTTACAAGTGAGAAATAATAAAGCTCGTCGCACGTGAATGAAAAAATACCCGTTTCAAAAAGAAGCTCGCAATCATTCAAATCAATTTCGCACATTTTGCAAAATGCATCCAATATCTCGTAAAGCGTGGTTTTAGTTGTAATATTTTCCTTTAAATAAGTTAAAATATCCATATTATTTTAAGAATAACTCCTTATTTTCCTTGCAAACACTTTCTGCGTTTAAGATTTAATCAGCCATTTTAATTTTAGCAATAGTAATCGTCATTTCTGTTTATAACGTATCACAACGTAGCGATAAAAATAATGTTAAATCAACGATTTAACATTATAATCTAATATTTTAGCCACGCCATTGATATTTTTCTAAATCCACCTTGCCGGCAATCACTTCAATACCCTCGCTTATAAGCAAATCCGACTGCACCCTTAAACCGCCAAAGGCGAAATTTTCTGTCAATTTACCCTTACTGTTTACAACACGATAGCAAGGTATTTTTTGAGGGTTTGGATTTTTATGAAGTGCATTACCTACTGCTCTTGCATAATAGGGATTGCCGCAAAGTGTAGCTATTTGCCCATAAGTTGCAACCTTGCCATACGGTATTTTCGAAACTATTTTGTATATTTTTTCATTTAATGTCATAATTTTAATTATATTTAAAATTACCTGTCCACTTGCCACAATAACTACAAGACCAACATTCGTAGCCATACGGAGATTTCTTATGATACTCCTCAAATGTAATTATACCATTTTGGTATTGTTCAAAATAGCTAATATCAACTTTATCCCAGTATGCGTCAACTTCATCTTTACTATTAAACCATCTTCCCATATTACCACATTTTATACTATGATTGTTATTGTTTGTACAATGTGTTTCTTTTTGAATATTATCTTTGTTACTTTTTGACTCTTTCGGAGTTTTTATACTCTTTACTTTAGACCATTTTGAATATCGAGTTTTTTTATTTGATGATTTATATGTTCTTATTCTGAAATAATATTTTTTGCTTTCCTTTAGATTTGAAATTTTCTTAGAAGTTATTTTTGCTTTTTTAATCTTAATGGATTTTTTATTCTTTTTAAACTTACTGTCGGTTGAATATTGGATTTGATAGCCCATGATTTTAGATTTCTTTTTCCACTTGACGGTAACGGTATTTTCCTTAACTGATAAAGACGAAATACCGACAGTTGGCAATGCTGCGGCAAACGCCGTAATCGGAAAGCAAACGCTATATATCATTATTATTGATAATAAAATTGATGTAATTTTTTTCATTTTGATAGCCTCTGTTTGATTATTTAAAATTTCTCTTTTTTTAAATACGTTGATAAGCTTTAATTCGGTTAAAGCCGACCTTATTTGTATTTCTCTTACCATTCACGAAGTATTTATAAACTTGCGTTTCATTATCAAAAGCATTCAAACACATATAGCGTTACACTTGATTATCGCTGAAAAGGTTAGCAAATATTTTTTTACAATCTGCGACACATAGTAACCATTATTAAATTTAACTATCCATTTTACAAGCTCACTGTAATAATCATACCAAGAGTCACAAATTGCATTACCAATCGGAGCGTATTTATCATTATGAATTGAATGAATTTTCATCAAATTATCTACAATCTCGTCAGGAAGCTCAGACTTATTTTTCCTCATAATAAGTTGAAACATATTTGCAAAAAATCGACCTTTATAGTTAAAATATAGCATAGATAATACTTGTTGTCAATGTAACTATATATTTGTTCGACAGGATAACAGGCATAAAAAGTGTATTTGATAAAAATAAAGAGGCGACCAATGGTCGCCCCTACAACGTCGAAAGAAATTCCGTGTTTGAAATTCCGAGTTTGAAATTATTTCTTTCTTCTTGCAGCTTTGCGCTTTGCAAGCTCAGCCTCAAGCTCTTTACGCTTACGCTCGTTTTCAAGCTCCTTAGCCTTTTCTTCAGCCTCGGCTCTTGCCTTTGCCTCGTCATACTGAGCGGCAATTTCGTCAAGATGCTTGAAGTTTTCCTTTTGCTCAAGAAGCTTACGTGAAGTGATATAAGCGTCTGCGGCACGGTTAAACATAGCGTGCTTATCCATTTCAGCCTTAGAAGCCTTACGAGCCTCTTTACGCTCGTTGGCATATTTATTCATATCAGCCTTAATCTTAGCAATCTCGCCCTTATCCTTAGCCTTTTTAGCATCGTGAAGTTCCTTATTAAGCTCTTCAAGTCTGTCATCGCACTTATCCTCAACATTGAAGAAGCCCTCAAGAACAGACATTTCAGGCTCTTTGAACTCATTAACCGAGCCAAAGTGCTTAAGATAATTCTTATGAGAAGCAAGCTTTTTCTTAGCAAGCTCAATTTCAACCTTACGAATTTCCTTATGCTGCTCGGTATCCTTTGGAAGAGCCTTAGCAGCGGCAAGTTCAGCCTTAACAGCATTAACGTCCATATTAACGATACCGTCAAGACCTGCATCATATACCTTTTGATAAAGGTCAACCTGACGCATTACATTTTCAGAATTGAACTTATCAAGCTCAGCGCAAACAAATTGCGAGATTTCGATTTCCTCATTATATTCAATTGCCTCACGGTAAGCCTTTTTAGCGGCTTTCTTTTCCTTGCCCTTAAGGTGCTTATAATCCTCCTTAGACACCGGCTTAGGAGTAGCTGTTGCCATTTCTCTTGCATTATTAACAAGATCGACAGCCTCAACAAGCCCTTTATCGCTCAAAGCATCGTTAGCATAGTCCTCAAAAAGAGCACGTACCTTAAGCACACGAACAACAGCCTTTTGCTTCTTCTCTGTAAAATCATAGAAGAAGAAAGGAATTACATTAAGTGTTGCACCGATAGCGGCAACAATAATAAGCACACGAAGAAGAGGAATAAGAACACCGTCAACGTCATAAAGAGCGTTAGACGCATTGAAAATATCCTGACCGTTAGCCGCCTGTTCACGAAGCATTTGACCAATAGTTTCGGTAGCGCCCGGAAGCTTACGAGCCATAAGAGCAGAATCATTTACAACTCTTCTTGCAGTTTCAACATTCATACCAAGCTTTTCCTGAAGAGTAGGAATAACAGATGAAGTGATAAGAGTGATTACAGAGCCGATTGTTGCAACAGCGGCAAACATACCGTCAATTCTTTCACCGGTTCTGTACTGCTGATAGTCACGGATATCAGCCTGAATAGCAGGGTTAAGAATATGAGCAAACGCACCTACGATACCGTTGCAATATAAGCAAAGGAGTACCATCCAAATAGTTGCGCTTGTAATCTTGCCTGTAAAGAGAATCATTGCAAGGATAAATACAATATTAAGAAGGTTAGTAACAATCTGAACATTTTTCTTACCGTACTTGCGGATAAAGAACGGAGCCATAATCATACCCCAAAGAGCAGAGTTACCGTTAAGTGTTACGATAATACCGTAAACATTACCCGAACAAGCGCCGCCGTAGTTATAAAGCCAAGCAAGAATATTTGAATAAGCCAATTCAAGGAAGCCTATCCAGCTTGCAAGCGAAATAATCCAGAAATATTTATTCTTTGCAACAGCTTTGAAAGCATCGGTAAATTTAATTTGAATAACGTGGGTCTTAGCCTGAATAATCTTTTCTTTTGTATTTGCATAAACAATTACCAAAAGAGCAGAACCGAGGATACCCAAAATCGGGAACACAAGTCTGTAAACACGGATATCGGTCTGATTAGTATGGAATACGTTTTCAGCAACGATAGGCATAATAAGGTTTACAACAGATGGTCCGAGAGAATATACAATACTCTTAATTGATGCAACGTCAGCTCTTTCCTGCGAGTTAGGAGAAAGAACGTGAATAAGGTTTTCATACGCATCATAGAAGAACATATATACAAATTGAAGAATAACGTTAAATAAGAGAAGAACAAAGCATTTTGCAAGATAATCTGCTGTTTTGCCTGCGAATAAAACGTTAGTGCCGACAAGAAGTGAAAGCTTGTCATACGGGAACCATACCATAGCTATAAAGAGAACAGCCGAAGGTATACCCATCATCAATATGTAAGGTCGATATTTACCCGCTTTATTACGTGTATTATCAACAATTGTTGCACGCAATCCCGTAAGCGGAATACTTGCGACAGTTGCAATAACATACAAGATATACATATCGGTTGGTGTTATACCGATTGTACCTGTAATAAATACATTTGTTGTTGCGAGCATACAGATATAGCTCATACTAACGATAAGGTATGCGCCTATACCGCCGAATGCATACGAACCAATTTCCTTAAAGGACATATATCTGCCCTTGGGCGGCTCTTTCCAATAGTATTTTACATTGTCAACAAGAGTCGTCACTTTTTGTTTGAGTGAAGCAATGTCTGCCATACTAATCCCCCTTAGTTAAATCATAAGCCATATAATAACACATTAATTTTGCGATTACAACAAAAAAGATACAATTTCTTGTATCTTTTTTATTAAATATATCAAATTGTAGTATATAAAGTGAATTTAGTCCAAATTGAATTCAAAGTCATCATTTCCTTTAATATCGACAATAACTTTAGAGCCTGAAATTTCATAAGAACTTGAAGTTGAAAGCTTGGAAAACGTTTCATCATCAATTTCATCGGGAGACGAATTATCGGTAAACATAAATCCCGAACCCGTTTGTGCCCTCTTGGTATCCATTGCAAAATATTTTAATGCCTTACCTGAATTATCCTCAAGTTCAGAAGTGACATCAAAGAAATACTTTTGTCCTTTAAAATCGGCAAGCGATATCATTTTTGCAATAGAGTTTGAATCAACATTAATAAGATGAGAAGCATTGATATCATTTTGAAGAAGCAAATATTCAAACAGCCCACTCAATGTTGAACTCATACCCTTGCCCTGCAAAACAGTGTCAAAAACGGTGGTAACCGAATTATCAACTTTAAAATTACTTGCTATATATGAATATACGTTAAGCAAATATTCATCTTTGCCGACCTTGCCGTATCCGCATTTATTCATTATTTTTGAAATATCGGCATTAAATTCCTTTAGCTTGGCATTTTGCGTTTCCTTATCATTTGCATAAGTAATTTTAACACCTGAATTATCATCGAGGAAATCGATTCCGTCAACAAGAACATATTGCGGAAAAGAAGTATAAAACAACCGATTTACATCATCAGAAAGCGAAACATTATATTTAACCTCACTCTTGTAATTAAGAACGGCGTTGCAAAGCTTTTCATAAGCTTTGATTGACGATTCGTCAAGAGAAGAATAATGAGCGTCGGTAGTTATTTTAAGTTCAATATTATTTTCCGAAGATTTATTGTTGCCGTCTTCATTTACACTTTTATCACTGCAAGCTGCAAAAAGCGAACATACAAAAGCCGCACTTAATATTAACGATATAGCTTTTTTCATTAATTAACACCTACTTTTTTAAGCGTTTTTAGTTTATCCTCACATTGAGAGAAAAATTGCCTGTAAGCTAAGCAGTAATCACTGCTTTCTCGGTTACGCCTGCAACCGCCGCCACGACAAATATAAAAATACTTGCATTCCTTACACTTATCATCAAGCTTAAAGGAACTTTTTATAAATTCAACACATTTAGAGGTTTTATACATTTGTTTAAATGACGATTCGTTAATATTACCCAAAAGCCATTCATCTGTGCAATAGAAATCGCAAGGATAAACACTTCCGTCACCTTCAACAACAAATTGGTTTGAGCAAAAACCATTCATTCCGCATTGCTCTGCGTTATTACCGTTTATGAGAGATATGTAATTATCAAAAGTACGAATTGAAACAAAATCTCCACGCAAATAATCGTTATAATAAATATTAAAGCCTTTAGTTAAAAAATATGCATAATCGTCGTTATTCATATACATATCGTTTTCTTTTTCACCAAAAGGCTTCAAACCGACAATAAACTGAATATATCTTAAATCGTTTGACTTAAAAAATCTGTACGCTTTTCTGAAATTAAGTGCCGTATTTTTAGTTAAAACGGAAAGAACATTAAAAGAAACGTTATGTTTTTTCAGAATATCTATTCCCTTTAATATATCATCAAACGAGTTTTTACCGTTTGGATAAATCCGATATTTATTAACTTCCTTATCACCGTCAAGGGAAACGCCGATTAAAAAACCGTTTTCCTTAAAGAAAAGTGCAAATTCATCATTAATAAGTGTTGCGTTTGTTTGCAGGCAATAATGAACATTACTGCCCTTTTTGTTTGATTTTTTAACGTAAGATACAACATTTTTATAAAAATCAAGCGAACACAAAAGCGGCTCTCCTCCTTGAAATGTAAAATACACATCGGTAGAGTCCGCAAATTCAAGTGCACTGTCAACAACTCTTTTTGCAGTATCATCGCTCATAAAGCCTTTTGAAAAATCAGTTCGCTTAGATGAAAGCGAATGATAAAAGCAGTATTCACAAGCGAGATTGCAATTGCTTGATGCCGGTTTGAGCATAACCGAAATCGGCATTTAATCACCTTCTAACCCATTTAGTATATAACAAAAGAAATAAATAGACAAGTGTTATTTACCGTTATCACGATAAAAAACAGAATATTTACAATTTAGAAATTTATTGTCAGTGAATTCTATGTTCTTAAAATTAACTGCCGATATTGCACAATCGGTTATATTTTCAAAGGTACAAGCTGTAATTTTGATGTTTGTTTGGTAAAGATTTTTAAAATAATTATGCGTACCGACTCCTCTGTAAACATTTTTAAAGACACAGTTTTCAACCGTTATGCTGTCATTCATTGTATTATCATAGGATGTGAAACCATAAAAGTGGACCTTATCAAGAATGTCGATTTGAATTGCCTCTGATGAATTGAGCATTAAATTTGAATATTGCCCGTTAAAGGTACAATTTAAAAACGTAACATTTTGGCAAGCTGCAAGCTCGGCGTGGTGGGAATAATAATTATTAAGAAAAACAACATTTTGAATTTTAATGTTTTTGGCATGACAAAGGCGCAAAATACATGACTTATTACGATTAAAATTATCGTCAAGCGTTCCGTTTTTTATAATACATTCACATAGTGAAGAATACCCGGGGTACGCTTTATCTTCGGGAGATTTGAATATATTTCCACGCTTGAAATTTGCATTTTTAATCAGTGAAGCATTCAAATCAATTGTCGTATATGATGTGAGAAAAAGAGTATTTTTAACATTATAATTCCCACGTGAAAGCTTGACGGTCAAAGGATTATATTTTGAAGCGTATTTTTTAGTATAATCAAACGCTCTTGAAAGAGCTGTTGTAATATCACTTGAGGAATAATAGCTTTTAAGCACACTGCCTTGCTCGTCAATGACGCAAACACTGCAAATCGTAAAGCCGTACGAGAAAAAAACGCATAAAATCAATACAGCGCACATAAAAAAGGAAGTCAATTTATTTTTCAAGATGTCACCTCCGCACATTCCGTATTATTTTTAGAAAAATACGAAATTTAATACAAGACAGCTTTTGGAATAATTGACATAGGGAATATATAGTGTTATAATTATTTATCTTTATATTATAGGAAGTAGTGATTTTGAAAAATTATTCGATTACATTACCAAGCTATTCAATCGGCGATAATGTTTATAGTAAAATCGGTGAAATTTGCGAGCCATACGGCAAAAAGGTTATTTGCATTGGCGGTAAAACAGCAATCAGCAAAGTTAGGGATTTAATAATTAATGAATGTAACGGCACAAGCCTTGAAATACTCGATTTTTTATGGTACGGCGGTGACGCTACATACGAAAATGTAAATACACTTAAAGAAAATGAACTTGTAAAAAAAGCAGATATTATTTTTGGTATCGGCGGAGGAAAAGCGCTTGATACCGCAAAGGCACTTGCATATATTACAAATAAGGAAATATTCACTTTTCCTACAATCGCATCAAACTGTGCGGGAACAACGGCGGTTTCAATTATGTATAATGCCGACGGAAGCTTTAAAGAGCCGTTTTTCTTTACCGCTCCGGCAAGACATTGCTTTATTTACACTCCGGTCATTGCAAAGTCACCCGCTAAATATATGTGGGCAGGCATCGGTGATACTTATGCTAAATATTTTGAAGCAGAGATGAGCAGCCGTGGAGAGGACTTAGTTCATTACCACGCACTCGGTGTAACTACATCGCAAATGTGCTTAACTCCCCTTCTCAAATACGGCAAAAAATCACTTGATGATTTCAAATCGGGCACTGCGAGTTTTGAGGTTGAGCAGGTTGTTTTAGCAATTGTTGTAACAACGGGTATTGCATCAATTCTTTTAACAAACGAGCACATTATTGATTACAACACAGGGCTTGCGCACGCAGTATTTTATGCGCTTACATCCTACCCTCATATTGAGGAGAGGCATTTGCACGGCGAGGTAGTGGGATACGGTGTGCTTATTCTTTTACTTGTTGATAAAAACGAGGAAATGTTTAAGAAAATGTTTGAATTTAACCGTTCAATCAATTTGCCGACCTGTCTTGCGGACATTGAGATGAATGAGGATGATTTAGATAAGCTTGTGCCTATGGTGTGCAATATGAAGGACATTGACCACAATCCATATAAAATAAGCGAGGATATGGTATATAAAGCTTTTAAAAAGCTTGAAGAATATAGCAAAATCAATTAATTAAGAAAGAGGTATTCTTATGAAAAAAACAATTAAAAAAATTGCAGCTGTTTTATTTGCAGTTGTAATTGCAGTCGCTTGTTTTGCAGGCTGTTCAAAATCTGGCGGCGAGCACGACAAGGCAAACGATTCAAAAAAGGCTAAGTTCGGCATTGTGGTACAAACAGGTGCTAACGGCGCTTTCGTTGATATGAAGGACGGAATCATTGAGGAAATGAAGAAAAACGGTTATGAAAACGCTGAGTTTGACTACAAGGATGCGCAAGGCGATTCAACAACTCTTACGACAATTATCAACGCTATGGACGACGGAAGTTATGACGCAATCTTTACAATCGGCACTGCATGCACTCAAACTCTTGTTAATTTAGCATCTGACACACCTTGCTTCTTCTGTGCTGTATCTGCCCCTGTTGAGGCTCAGGTTATTACAGATATGAACACACCTGACAAAAATGCAACAGGCACATCAAATGCAATCCCTGTATCGGACATTATTGATATGGGATACAAAATCACTCCTGACGTTAAAAAGTGGGGCTTTATTTATTCAACATCACAAATTAACGCTGTAAACACTGTTGAATCAGCGCAAAAATATCTTGACAAAAAAGGTGTTAAATACGAAAGTGCAACTGTTGAAACATCGGCAGACGTTAAATCTTCAACAGAAACACTTATTAAAAAAGGCTGTGACGTTATCTTCGTACCTAACGATGCAATTGTTCAAGATGGTGTAAGTGCGCTTGCTCAGGTTTGCAACGAAGCAAAAATTCCTACTTACTGCTCATCTGCAACAACAGTAAACAGCGGTTGCCTTGCTACTCTTGCTATTGACGATAAGGGCATCGGCGCTAAAACCGCAGACAAATGCATTAAGTATATGAAGGGTACAAAAATTGAGAAAATTCCGGCTGAGGTTGTAGGAATTGACTATTGCACATTCAATTCCGGCACAGCAGATATGCTCGGCGTAAAAGCTCCGGATAAAAACACTATCGGCTACGAAATTCAGGTAGTAAATAAATAATTAACTAAAATACAAACTATTAAGGACAAATTATGCAGGTTTATATTACGGCAATCGAGGAGGGATTTCTTTACGGACTTCTTGCCCTCGGTATATACATTTCACTTAGAATACTTGACATACCGGACCTTACAACAGAGGGTTCATTCGGCTTCGGCTCTGCAGTTGCGGCTATTGTTGCAAGCAAGGGATTGAGCGTTACAAGCTTTATTGCGGCTTTTGCGGCAGGCGTGCTTGCAGGAATAGTAACAGGTCTTTTGCAAACTAAGCTTAAGGTTCACCCTGTTTTGGCAGGTATTATTACAATGAGCGGACTTTATTCAATAAATTTAATGGTAAGAGGTTCGTCTAACCTTAACTTTAACGATAATTCCGCATTCACAAGATTTTACAAGGCAGTAGGCATAAGCGGTGCGGACAAAAAAATAGCAGGTCTTGTTATCGGTGCGGTTATTTGCATCTTAGTACTTATACTGCTTATTGTATTTTTCAGAACTCATCTCGGTCTTTGCATAAGAGCAACCGGTGACAACCCCGATATGGTAAGAGCGTCATCGATTAATGTTGATTTTTCTCTTATTTTCGGTTTAGCGCTTGCAAACGGACTTATTGCCCTTTCAGGTGCGCTTATTTCCCACTATCTCGGCTTAAGCGACCAAAGTTTTTCAAACGGCACGCTTATTTACGGTCTTGCGGCAGTAATAATCGGTGAGGCAATATTCGGCAAAAGGAATGTTGCACTGGGTTTAACAAGTGCGGTAGTAGGCTCGGTTATTTATAAAATTATAGTTGCATTTGTTATTGACGTTTCTCTCTTTGGCAAGAACAGTGAAAACCTTATGAAGCTTACTTGCGCAATCATTGTGGCTGCAACACTCATTGTTCCTGAAATTAAGCACAAAATCGAAAATGCAAAAGCAAAGAAGGAGGCAAGAAAAAATGCTTGAAATTAAAAATGTCTCCAAAACCTTTGCAAAAGATACTGTCAATGAGCACAAAGCATTAAACAACATTAATCTTACGCTTAATGACGGCGAATTTGTAACTATAGTCGGCTCAAACGGAGCAGGCAAATCAACGCTTTTCAATATGATATGCGGAACATTTGAGCAGGACAAAGGCAGAATTATACTTGACGGCAAGGATATTTCCTTTATGCCTGAGCACAAAAGAGCAAGGCTCGTCGGAAGGGTTTTCCAAGACCCTATGAAAGGTACTGCTCCTAATATGACGATTGAGGAAAACCTTGCACTTGCGTATTCCCGTGCAGGCTCAAGTTTCTTTTCGCAGGCAATCGGCAAAAAGAAAAGAGAATATTTCAGAGAACATCTTGCAAGATTTGATATGGGACTTGAGGATAGAATGAAAACTAAAATCGGTCTTTTATCAGGCGGTCAAAGGCAGGTTGTCACTCTTTTAATGTGCACAATTGTTACGCCTAAGCTTTTGCTTCTTGATGAGCACACGGCAGCTCTTGACCCTGTAACGGCGGACAAAGTTATGAAAATCACAAACGATATTGTTAGGGAAAACAATATTACCACTATGATGATTACTCATAATATGTCACAGGCGCTTGTTACCGGTACAAGGACAATAATGATGGACTCGGGAGAAATAATTATTGACCTTGACAGCGTTACAAGAAAAGAAATGAACGTGTCAGACCTTTTAAAGCTTTACCGTGAGCGAGAAATGAAAGAATTTGACAATGACCGTATGCTTTTGCAAAAGGACTAAAACGAAACCAATCCCCCACTCTGTTTAAAAGCAAGTGAGGGATTTTTGTATAAAAAGAGGAGTAAATATGAATATTACAGTATATCTCGGTGCATTAAAGGGCAATGACGAAAGCCTTGAAAAAGCAGTAAGAGAGCTTGGTACATTTATAGGAAAAAGCGGCAACACGCTTATTTACGGCGGCTCAAAATCAGGACTGATGGGATTAATTGCCGAAAGCACATTAAACTCCGGCGGAAAGGCAATAGGTGTTGAGCCTCAATTTTTTATTGATAAAGAACTTCAATATGACGGCTTAACACAGTTAATCATAACTGATGATATGAGCGAAAGAAAGGCGAAAATGATAGAACTTGGCGATGCTTTTATCGCATTTCCCGGAGGCACGGGAACATTGGAGGAAATAAGCGAGGTTATGTCAAAAGTATCACTAAAACAGCTTAACGCTCCTTGCATATTATATAATTTAAACGGATATTACGACAGTCTTAAAAATTTGCTTAATAATATGATTAAAATGGGGCTTTCTACAAAAGAACGCCAAGAAGGAATATTTTTTGTAAATGATTTAGGTGAAATTCAAAAAGTTTTAAATTTGATATAATAACAGCCACTCTCACATTATTAACGAGAGTGGCTATTACTGTTTTTGCGTTTTTGTATTTTATAACGATTGATTTTTAAGCGCTTCACCGAGGGAAGTTTTTCTTATCTTTAAAAGCATTGCGATTGCAACAAGTACATAGCTGACAACGCCCAAAACAAACATTGATACATAACAGCTATTTGAAATTATATAAGGCACATAGCCGGTCATTTGGGTATAAAGATATGATTTAAAGCACCAACGAAGCACAACAGATATAAGCGGAATACTTATCAAAAGCGACAGCACAACAACAATCGACGTCATAATAATATAAAGCCTGCCTATTTCTATATCAGAGAAGCCGAGTATCTTTGTCATAGAAATTGATTTGCTGTTTCTTTCTATAATCTGCTTTGTCAGAATATACATAATCAACAGAAAGATAACAATTCCAAGCATTTTGAATACCTTTACAAATTCAAGCATTGAAACCTGCATTTGAGTAACTACCTTGTTAAAATCCTTTTCTGTTACGACTGCCGCAACATCGTCATCACTCAAATCATTCAATTTTTCATTGCTGAAATAACCCGTGAAATAGTCGGTATCTTCATTAAACATTTGAAGATAATCGCCCCTACTCATAAACACGGTTATTGCGGCGTCATATTTATAATCGCCGGCAATCTTAAATAAATACGTCTTATCGGTATATTTTTTCTTAAGCGTAACCTCATCGCCGACCTTTAAACTAAATTTATTCATCATAGCACTCGAAACAACAACCTCGCCTGTAGGAATTGAGGTATTGATATATTTACTGTCGTTTGAAATACCATAGACTGAAACATCATCTGCCATAAATTTTTTTTCAGTTGTTTCAAGAGTTGTAAGACAGAATTTTTCAGCATTTTTATTGTCGGTTTCTTCTTGATTAATCATTACATATTGGTATTTTGAAATCATACTTTCCTTAACCATATTTGAATAATCCTCAAGAAGAGGTCCGTACATAGAGCCGATAACAACGAGTGTTCCCGCAAGAAATATACCTAAAAACATTGTTAAATAGGACGGAACATTTTGGAAAAGAACACGCAATCTAAACTTTGAGAAAAGTCTCATTTTCTTTGGAAGCTTAATAACCTTTTTCTGTCCTCTTTGTTTAAGCTCACCTCTTATAAAATTCAGCGGACTTATTTTAAGCTTTTTAGCAAGAACAAAAGAATTAACCGCAAGCATTATTATAAACGGAGCAATGGTTGTTTCTAAAAATGCATCCATATTCCAAAGCATTTTATAAGTCGGAAGCGAATAGTTGGAATAATAAACGCTGACGAATGCCTTTTGAAACACGGTATAACCGAACACGTTACCTATCAGTGCACCCATTACCGTCACCACCATTGGCATAAACAGATAATGCCTTATAAGTTCTCCTTTGGAATAACCCATTGCCCTAAGCGTTCCGATAACGTTGGCCTCTTTAGTTATTGTGTTAGATGTTGTGACTGCAAACAAAAATGCAATGACAATCACAATAATATATGTCATAAGCTGCATTGTTGCCTTATCAGAACTTGAGTCCTCAATAGAATAGCTTATTGATTTATTTATATATTTGGCACTGTAATCCTTAATTGTAATAATTTTGCTGTCATCAAACTTGAAATTATTTACAATTTTTTTAAGCTCTCCTAAATCGCTGTAAATTTTGGAACAATTATAAAGCTTTGCGTCGCTTACTGCATCAACAATTTTATAAACGGTATCAAACATATCGTCAAAATCGTTTAAATTATTCTTTGACTTATAATCATCAAGACTGATTTTAGGGGTTTTATCAATATTATCTAAATCCCAATCGTCCTCGTTTTTATCAGCATCCTCAAGCGCATTTTTAAGATTATCATATTGTTTTTGAGTTATACCTAGTTCCTTTGCAAGTTTTTTATCATCACTTAAACCTGCATTTCTTATTGCGTCAAAATATTTTGATTTGAGCGCATTTTCTGCATCGGTAAATTCGTTTTTTAAACTATTAACATAAACTCTTGCGCTGTCGTACAAATCGTCCACCTGCGACTGAACAAGCGGTTCATCATACTCTTTCAAAATGTTTTCAAGAGAATCGGTTAATTTTTCGCTTCTTACATTTTCCGCTGTTTCGTCAGCCGGCTTATTGTTATAAATCCACGCATAATTGACGGTTTCGTGTGCATTTGACAGGGTGCTGTAGCCTTCATCGTTCATAACGGCAACGCCAAATCCGACAGCATCAAACATCATATCCGAATTTTTTTCAAACAATGCGCTGTAATCAGAGAGAGCTACCAAACCGCTGACTTTATAATTTTTATTCTTTATCTTAATTTTATCGCCGATTTTAATTTTATTATTTTCGGCAAACATACGGTCAAGAGCTATTTCATCCTTACTCTTCGGCAGCTCACCACTCATAAGGCATTGCTTATTAACCTTATCTCGCACCTTATAAATACGAAGATTTTTTGAGCCGTTAATAATGTTTTCTTCTTTATAATTAAGTTCGTAAAGTTTTAAATCATTGTCATTTTCTATTTGTTTTAATATCTTATCACTCGGCTTAATGTTAAAAGAAAGATGACCGTCTTCAATATTATATTTTTCAAAGCTTTCATCACTCATCGCCATAACGGAATTATCAGCAACAAAAAAGCCTGAAACAGCACCTATAAAAAACACAAGAAAAAGAAAAATTGCAACATATTTGCCAAAATCCGATTTTAAATCACGTTTAAATCTTTTATTTAAAGGATTAAGCATATTCCACCCTCCTTACCATTCAAGGTCAGCGGCAGAAATCTTATTTTCATTTACGTAATTCTTACGAATTTCGCCGTCACGCAAGGTGAACACTCTGTCAGCCATATTTTTAATTGCGTCATTGTGAGTAACCATAATGACGGTATTGCCGTACTTTTTATTAATATCCTCCAAAAGCTTTAAAATTTGCTTAGAGGTGTTATAATCAAGAGCACCCGTAGGCTCGTCACAAAGAAGAATATCGGGATTTTTAACTACAGCCCTTCCTATTGAAGTTCTCTGTTGCTGACCGCCGGAAAGCTGTGAAGGAAGCTTATCTGCTTGGTCGCTAATTCCAAGCGTATTCATAAGTTCGTCAATATCAAGAGGATTATCGCTTAAATAAGCACCCACCTCAATGTTTTCTCGTACCGTTAAATTAGGAATAAGATTATACATTTGAAAAACATAACCTATATGCTTTCTTCTGTAAAGAGTAAGTTTCTTTTCACTCATTAAACGTGTTTTTTCATTATTAATTGCGATATAGCCCTCGTCGGCAGATTCGATTGCGCCGATGATATTAAGAAGCGTCGATTTGCCCGAGCCGCTCGGCCCAAGCAAAACACACATTTCTCCCTTTTCAATAGACAAATCGATTCCTTTAAGCACTTCTACCCTGCTGTCACCCTCGCCGAAATGCTTTTTAATTCCTTTAATTTCTACAAAACTCATTTTTTTCTCCTTTATCTCAACAAGTTAGCTGCCACTAACCTTCAAGTCAAAAAAACAAGGTTAGTTTCGCCTAACCTGTTGTTATAATATCACATTTGGCAAATATTGTCAATTAATTAATAAACAACTATGCTTGAAATTTTATGAAGCAAAATATATAATTAAATCATTAAAACAAAAAGAGGTGCGCTATGACACTGCAACAACTTAAATATTTAGTAACTGTTGCCGAATGTAAAAACATTACAGAGGCTGCAGAAAAACTTTTTATATCACAGCCAAGCCTGAGTGCGGCTATACACAATCTTGAAAATGAAATGGGAGTAACTGCCTTTGTTCGTTCAAACAAAGGGGTCAGCGTAACAAGAGAGGGCGAAGAGCTTCTTTCATTTGCACGCAATTTACTTGAACAGGCAGACATAATGAAGGATAGATTTTGTAATGACAAAAGCAGAATGCCTAAATTTTCTGTTTCATGTCAACATTATTCATTTGCCGTAAACGCATTTGTAGACGTTGTTAATAAATACGATGCAAACATTTACAGTTTTATTCTTCGTGAAACACAGACGGGAGAAATAATTGACGACGTTGCAAACGGAAGAAGTGAGCTTGGTATTCTTTATCTTTTTGAACATAACGAGGATGTACTGACTAAACTTTTTAAAAAGAACGATTTGGTTTTTGAAGAAATATTCAAAGCCTCCCCTCACGTATTTATAAGCAAAAATCACCCGCTCGCAAATAACGAGATTATCACTCTTGAAGAATTAAAGCCTTATCCTTATTTGGTTTATGAGCAAGGAAAACGCAATTCTTTTTATTTCAGCGAAGAATTTTTAAGCGTGCTTGATATGCCGAAAAATATTCAGGTTAGGGACAGAGCAACTCTTTTTAACCTTGCTATCGGTCTTAACGGCTTTACCGTAAGTTCCGGCGTTATTGACAAGGAGCTAAACGGCGAAGATATTATTTCAAAAAAGCTTGATATGGACTGCACTATGCGAATCGGTCTTATAAAAAAGAAAAACATTATTCTTTCACGCTACGCAATTTCTTATATTGATGCTATCAAAAAGCATACAGCTATAGTTTAAGCCTATAGCTATTGATGGTTTTTAAGTATTTTTCAAAACAATATTAATGTGCTAAACTGTACTCATCAACAAACGAAAGGATTTTTTGATTATGAGTACATTAAAAACACCGTTTAGATATGATTTTGTAGGAAGTTTTCTTAGACCGCAGGCTTTAAAAGACGCCAAAACAAAATATCAAAATAACGATATTACAAAAGATGAATATGACAAAATCGTAAACGAGGAAATTACGAAATTAGTAGCAAAGCAAAAAGAACTCGGCTTCCACGCAATTACTGACGGCGAGTTCAGAAGAACATTCTGGCATCTTGATTTTATGTGGGGCTTTGAAGGAGTAGAGCACAAGGCAACAGGAGGCGGAGTACCGTTTAATGATGAACTTGCTGTACTTGACGATACATATTTAATCGGCAAATTCAAAGCTAAGGCTCACCCATTCGTTGAGTATTTCAAATTCTTAAAGCAATTTGAGGATGAAAACACCGTTGCAAAATACACAATTCCTGCACCGGCGCAAACTTATTTGCAGTTTATTGTGCCCGGTAGCATTGAAAAAACACGTAGGTTTTACGAAACGAATGAAGAACTGATTGAGGATATAGGCAAGGCTTATCGAAACGTTATAAAACAGTTTTACGATGCAGGTTGCCGCAATCTTCAGCTTGACGACTGCTCTTGGGGTTCAGCAATCGGCGACAGCGCAAATCAAGACGCTTTCGGAATTGATATCAACGAATTTAAAAAACAGCTTTTAAACGTAAACAACCTTGCGCTTGAAAATAAGCCTGATGATTTAGTAATCACCTCTCACATTTGCCGAGGCAATTATCATTCAACATATTTTTCAAGCGGCGCTTACGACCCTGTGGCAGACTATGTATTTGCAAGAGAAAATGTTGACGCACTTCTTTTGGAATATGACGACGAGCGTTCAGGCTCATTCGAGCCGCTTGCAAAGGTATCTGCTGACAAAAAGGTAGTTTTAGGCTTAATAACAACCAAGTCACCCAAGCTTGAGGACAAGAACGAGGTTATTAAAAGGATATATGAAGCGGCTAAATATATTTCTCTTGACAGACTTTGCTTAAGCCCACAATGCGGCTTTGCCTCCTGCGAAATCGGCAACAAGCTTACCGAGGAGGAGCAATGGGCAAAATTAAAGCTTGTTAAAGAAATCGCCGAAGAGGTTTGGGGATAAATAAAAAAATTACATAAAAATCAAACTGTAGAATAATTCAAATAAAGCCATTCAATCTAAAAAAGACTGAATGGCTTTATTTATTGTTATTAAACTTTTAAATGAAGTGCTTCAAGTTTGCTTTTTACGTCATTTTCACATGAGCGCATAGCAAGGTATGGTTTCAACAAAAAACTTATTCAAATCCCAGCCAAGAAGTTCTGAACCGTATTTAATAGCATCACGTGAACAACCTGCCACCTTCAAAAGCTTTAATGCTTCATCTCTCGTAATATTTGCGTTCATCTCGTCCTCTAAATCACACAATACTTGCGCTTATAACTGCATTTAATATTGCATTTGCAAGAATTTTATGTCCTTGAGCGGTTAAGTGCTCTTGGTCGGTTTCGCTTGGTTGAACATAATCGGCAGCACTTATTATATTAGTGTTCTTTTCATAAGCAATTCTTTTATATTCATTATGAAGCGCTTTATTCTTTATTTACAGCATCGCAGATTTTGACAATATTGAAATATAAGTAACCGTTATGATATAATTCGTATTGACAAACACAAAATTTGTAGTATAATACAATGATTTAGCTTTAGCTGATTGGTAGGTCAGGGAGATTATTTTTGAGAGGGATAAACAAATGCATGATTTCAGGTATGTAGCAAAAAACGAAGCAAAACCCATAAGGGAAGAATTATATCAACTCCTTTATGAAGTTCAGGATCTTGTCAGAGATTACTTCACATTCAAATTCACAACAGTTGGCAGTTCAAGCCGCAATATGATTACTTACGATGCAAACTCAAATATCGGATTCGATTTTGATATCAATATCGAGGTAAATGACGACGATGAAAATTTTGAGCCAAAAGAAATAAGAGAGATTGTTCGTAATGCAATCAATCGCACGGCTTCTCGCTATGGATACAAAAATTGCGAGGATTCCACTCGCGTTCTTACGATTAAAAAGGTTGACACTTTTCATTCTCGCATTATTCATAGTTGTGACTTTGCAATAGTATATAATTGCGGCGACGGAAGGCAGCAGTATATTCGGTTTAACAAAGACAACAATTATTACTCTTGGGAATATCAGGGGAAGGGTTTTGTAGGATTAGAAAAGAAAATGGATTGGTTAAAAAGGGAAAACCTTTGGGGCGAGTTGCAGGATTATTACATATACAAGAAAAACTGCAATGATAATTCTGATAAACACTCCCGTTCGATTTTTGCCGAATCAATAAATGAAATGTGCCAGAAAAACGGATATCGCAGGTAAGACTTTTCTTTGTCTACAGCAGTACAGATTTTGGTCAAAAAGGCTCTTTATTATATTTTTGCAAAAGCTTTAATGCTTCATCTCTCGTAATATTTGCGTTCATCTCGTCATCCTAAATCACACAATACTTGCGCTTACAACTGCATTGAATATTGCATTTGCAAGAATTTCATGTCCCTGAGCGGTTAAGTGTTCTTGGTCGGTTTCGCTTGGTTGAACATAATCGGCAGCACTTATTATATTAGTGTTATTTTCATAAGCAATTCTTTTATATTCATTATAAAGCGCTTTGGCAGTTTTTACAGAATTAGTATCAAACTCAGGGTCGTATTCCTCTTTCCAAACATTTTCTCCAAGAAAAATCGGAGAAACAACTAGAATTTTCTCAGGTGAAATATATTTTGAAAATTCATCAATACACAAACCGAGACCCTTGGCGATTTTAAACGGATTTGAATTATAATAAGATTTACAATCATTAGTACCAAGCATAATAATCGCCGCATCAATAGGATAATTCGACTCCAATATTTCAGGCAGAGATTCGAGACCGTTACGATTTTTTCTGTAAGCATCGTCAAATATGGTTGTTCTGCCGCAAAGACCTTCTTCTAAAATACGAACATTTTGAAGCTTTTCCTGCAAAATACTCGTCCATCTGACGCCCCAAGGGTATCTTTCGTTAGTCTTTGGAATCAAACCCCAAGTGTTTGAGTCGCCAAAGCATAAAAGTTGTTTCAAAATAATCACCTTGCTTTAATTATGAATTGTTATATGCTTATCATAGCATCATTTCCTACTTTGTCAATAGGTTTTTAGGTATTTATGCTTATTTTGTAACAATATAGCGGTGATAATTGATATAAAAATAAAAAAGAGAAGCAACAAATGCTTCTCTTTTTTGGTGGCTCATCGGGGAATCGAACCCCGGACACCTTGATTAAAAGTCAAGTGCTCTGCCATCTGAGCTAATGAACCGTATAGCACCCTGATATCAGGGTGTTGGCTGGGGAGGCGGGATTCGAACCCACGCATGACGGAGTCAAAGTCCGTTGCCTTACCGCTTGGCTACACCCCAATGTAGGGATAAATACAAAAAGTGGGGTGGGATATCGGATTCGAACCGATGACCTCCAGTGCCACAAACTGGCGCTCTAACCAACTGAACTAATCCCACCATATATGTAAAAGCACTTTCGTGCTGTTACCCCAAACAATGGCGCGCTGAGAGGGACTCGAACCCCCGACCTACTGCTTAGAAGGCAGTTGCTCTATCCAGCTGAGCTATCAGCGCATTGGAGCGGGTGATGGGAATCGAACCCACACGACCAGCTTGGAAGGCTGGGATTCTACCATTGAACTACACCCGCGTTGCAACGTTCATTATTATACATAACACATTGCAAAATGTCAAGTCTTTTTTTAATTTATTTTAATTTTAATATCATCATTTTCTACAGAAAGAGAAAGAGACTTAATTTCCTCATCCTGATTAAATACAATCGCGTTAGCAAGTTTTTCTTCAACATCACGTCTTACGCAATCACGAAGTCCTCTTGCATTTTTCTTTGAGCCGAATGCTTTTTTTGCAAGATAAACCGGAACGCTATCATCGTAAGACATAATAATTGCCTTATCCTTAAGACTTTCAACAAGTTCACCGAGCATAAGCTTAGCAATTTTTTCAAAGTCATCATGAGTGAGCTGATTAAAAATAACAATTTCGTCTACCCTGCCCAAAAATTCAGGACGCAGGAAGCGCTCAAGGGCTTTCATTGTAACTTCTGCATTAATATCGTTTGCTGTTTTATTGAAACCTAACGAAGCAGAGTCGGTAGAACCTGCATTCGAAGTCATAATAATAATTGTATTTTCAAAATTAACACTTCTGCCCTGTGCGTCTGTTATTCTGCCCTCATCAAGAATTTGAAGAAGAATATTGAGAACATCCTTATGTGCCTTTTCAATCTCGTCAAAAAGGATAATACTGTACGGCTTACGTCTAACCTTTTCTGTAAGCTGACCGGCATCATCATAACCAACGTAACCCGGAGGCGAACCTATAATACGGGAAACGCTGAATTTTTCCATAAATTCGCTCATATCAAGACGAATAAGATTATCCGGGCTGTCAAATAAACTATCTGCAAGGCGCTTAACAAGTTCCGTTTTGCCGACACCCGTAGGGCCTACAAATATAAACGACTGCGGTCTTTTTTTAGGGCTGATATTCACTCTGCCCCTTCTGACAGCATTTGAAACCTTTTCAATAGCCGTATCTTGACCGATTATATGCTCTTTAAGTTCACTTTCAAGATTTGCAAGCTTTTTAATATCATTTTGCTCAATCTTAGTTGCAGGAATACCGGTCCAAAGTGATATAACCTTTGCTAAATCAGACTCCAAAACCTGATTATCGGATGCCTTTTCCTTAAGGTCGGCTATTTTTTCGTCAAGTTGAATAACTTCACTTTTAAACTTAGTTACAAGCTCGTAGTCAATTTCTTCGTTTTCCTCAGGATTGGAAAGCCTTTCTATATTGCTCTCTAAAAGCTTTTTTCTGTCAAGTGCCATCTGGTATTGGCTGATAGCCGGATTGCGCAAATTTGCGCTTGTGCAGCTCTCATCAAGCAAATCTATGGCTTTATCAGGAAGATATCTGTCAGTAACATATCTTTCGGACATAGTAACGGCTTTATATACAAGCGAATCTGAAATTTGCACCTTGTGATAATCTTCATAATATCCTTTGATGCCGACAAGCATTTTATATGCATCGTCAATTGACGGTTCTTCAACCTTAATAGGTTGAAAACGTCTTTCAAGAGCGGCGTCTTTTTCGATATATTTTCTGTATTCATTAAAGGTAGTAGCGCCGATTACTTGAATTTCACCTCTTGAAAGAGCAGGCTTAAGAATATTGGCAGCATTCATTGTACCCTCTGAATCGCCGGTACCTACAAGATTATGAACCTCGTCAATAAACAAAATAATATTACCCTCGTGTTTAACCTCGTCAACAAGGCCTTTAATTCTGCCTTCAAACTGGCCCCTAAACTGAGTGCCGGCAACAAGTGCGGTAAGGTCAAGAAGGTAAATTTCTTTGTCAGCAAGACGTGCAGGCACCTCTCCCTTGGCAATTTTGATTGCAAGGCCCTCTGCTATAGCGGTTTTGCCGACGCCCGGCTCACCGATAAGGCATGGGTTATTTTTTGTTCTTCTGCAAAGAATTTGAACTGCACGTGCAATCTCGCTTTCTCTGCCGATAATATTATCGATTTCGCCCTGCTTAGCACGTTCGGTAAGATTGGTACAGTAAGTATTGAGGAATTTTCTTGAATCATCCTTCGCTCCCCTTTTACCCTTTCTGCGCTTTTTGCCGTTTGGCTGAGAATCGGAATTATCGGTGGTAATTTCTTCTTCACCGTCTTCTATCGGAGAAAGAGCACCGTTAATTAAGTCGGAAAAAGGCATAGTTTGAGCGCCGTCAAAATTTTCAGGATTAAACATTTCGGACAAATTATCAAGATTAAAATCGCCCATATTTTCCATAAAATCAGCCATTTGCTCGCTTGCAGCTTCTATTTCCTCGTCGCTGATGCCAAGCTTATCAATCATTTGATTAATTGAACCGATATTAAGCTCCCTTGCACATTTAATGCAAAGTCCTTCAGGAGTAACCTTATCATTTTCCATTTTTTGAATAAACACAACCGCCGGTCTTACACCGCAGCGTGAACACATTTGCTGTTTCATTAAATCACCTCGTAATAGGTAGTCAGCTTATTTTTCAGAGGAATCGCTTTTTTCTTTATTTTCCTTGAGCTGACGAATAAATCCCGGTGCGTAACCGAAAAGGGACGCAAAAGCAAGAATTGCAGAAATAATAACCATAATCATTATTACGGTATTATTAAGTTCCAAGCCTTTAAAGAAGTCAATGCTGAGGAGCGCACCGTCAGGGCCGATAGCAATAATTGTTATCATAAAAGTATAAAATACAACAGTTGCAAGTTTTCCCCAAACCTCAGCGGCAACAGGGCGCATACCCTTTGACATCAAAATAGCTGCGCCGATAATCATTAACAGTTCTTTAAATATAAAAAGGAACAAAATATACTTAAGCGGACCGTCCCAAAACTTAACAAGCAAAATAATAACAATTGCTATCTGTGACAGTTTATCCGCAATAGGGTCAAGAATTTTGCCGAGATTTGACACCATATTATATTTTCTTGCAATTTTGCCGTCAAATACATCGGTTAAAGCCGCAACAATCATAGTTATAAAAGCGGCTATGTATTGTTCTTTAATAAAAAGAACGGAAAAAACAGGAATAAGTGCAATTCTTACAAAGCACAACCAGTTAGGAATTGTATTCCAATTTTCAAAAAGTTCTTTAACATTTTCATTAAATTTACTCATAGCTTATCCTCCTCATATCAAAGGGTTGAATTTATTAATATATTCTATAATCACACTGCTTCTAAGCTGTGTAACAAACTGATTTTGGGTGGTCATAATATCAAGCACAAATTCGCAAACAGCTGAAATCACAATCAAGTAAGCGCCGGATTTAACCAAGCCGAATACTCCGCCGAAAAAGCTGTTTGTTTTGTGAAAAGGAAGTTCCTTCTCTTTTCTTATTTTTTTTGCAAAAGAAAGTATAATATTTGTTATTACATAAAAAAGAACAAAAGTCAATAGAATTAAAAGTATTTTAATAATTTCTTGAACAATAGGACAAAGAATATTATCCGTTATATAAACAGCGGCTTCGTTTGAATTAATATTTGAAAGCGATTTAACAGTCGAATTATCCTTTACAAAAAATGAAAAGGTGTTTGCAAAAGATTTAACGTTTTCTGTAAATTTTGTTATTTCGCCCGAATCATTAAGCTTTTTTGATACATATTCAAGAATATATCTTCTTACAACTTTATTATATATTATAACATTATAATTATTGCCTACAAAAAGAGAAAGCGGAACTGCAATAATAAAGCGAAGCGCTGACAAAAGTGAAATTAAAAATCCCCTTTTAATACCGACAAAAACGGTCAAGGCAACAAATATAACAAGTGTTAAATCAACAAGGTTCATTATTTATCACTCTCATTTCTTTCAATAAGAGATTGCCTGTGAATAAATACAGTAGAGCCCATTTGGCAAATTGATTTAACGGAATCGTCAACGCTTACTCTTTTCTTTTGCTTCATATTGCCAAGAGAATAAGTGACAATGTTACTGTCGGTCAGCACACTCACAACGCTTGGCGATGCCGAAATATATCTGATATTACCGTTAACCGTTGTTTCGCTTTTTGTATTGCCACCTGCTCTTACTCTGACAAGTTTATTTTCCGTAGAATTGCTGTAATCGTTATAAGCCAAAACAAGCTCGTCATTAGGAGTAAACGTATAGCAAACAGTATTTATTTTTCCACATTCAAAAACGTTCTTTAATTTTTTTTGATTAGAAACAATGCCAATATAATCGTCTGCCACAACGTATAAATTATCGCTGTTGTATTTAAGTTCAAGAACGTTACAGTTTGGCAAATCAAGAATTGCCTTTGGCTCGCTTGTGCCGACATTCATAGTATAAAGTTTTGCCTTAAGCTGAGCATTTTTACTGTTAAGCGCAACAAAGGCAATTTTGCTGCCGCTGTTATTAATCGCAATGTCAACAATATAGCCATAATCCAAATCATAGCTCATTTTTTTATCAAGCGATTTATTGTAAACAGTCACGTTGCAAAGCTTATCACCGGAAAGAGTTGCAAGCGCAGTGTTTCCGTTTTTAGCTACGTCGCCGCAAAGAATGTTGCCTTTGAGTTCATTTTCATACACATTTTCACTGGTATTGTCAAGGCGCATTTTTGTACTTCCTTGGTCAACAAGCAAAGAATAAATACCTGAAGTTTTAATAACAGGATTTGAATAACCGTGGTCAAAGGTATACTTAGCGACTGCCTTTTTTGTATCAATAACAGTAAAGGTTGACGGAGTTAAAACACCGAGCTTATTATTAATATTTTTAACTGTCACATTTTGAGATGAATCAAGATTATAAGAAAAATTATTTTTATCTACATTTTGCGAAATGGAAAGTTTACCGCTTGAATCGGTAAAATGCTCTTTAACGGTATTAATATTAATCTCGCAAACCTTCATTACAATTAATACTGCAACAACAATGGCAATTATAATCCAAATGATAGTTTTATTTTTTCTGTCTTTTTTTGCTTTCAGCTCTTTTTTGCGCATTTCACGCTGATTGCCTGCCACATATCTCACCTGCCTAATAATTAATCTTATTCAAATAAAGCCCCTGTGGCGGAGCAGTTTTGCCTGCACGCTTACGTTCTTTTGAAAGAATTATATCTTTCAACTCATCTTTTTTTATTTTTCCTTCAGACACAAACAAGAGAGTGCCAACCATAATTCTTACCATATTGTAAAGAAATCCGTCAGCTTCAACTTTGAAATATACAATATCTCCCTCTCGCCAAACCTTAAAAGATTTCACACTTCTTACCGTATCCTCAACGTCGCTTTTAGCCGAGCAAAATCCCGAATAATCGAACGTGCCGACATAAGCCTGCGCCTGAGAATTAAGATAATCGGCATCAATGAAACGCCTGTAATAATAAGCATATTTCGGTAAAAAAGCATTAGGCCTTTTGCCATTATAAAGCTTATAAATATATTCTTTTGATTTGCAGGAATATCGAGGGTGAAAATCACTTTCACATTCCTCGCAATCAATAACGGCAATATCACCTGGAAGCTTTGAATTAAGTGCCATAATAACGCCCTCATTTGAAATATTCATATCTGTTTCAAGAGTGAGAACATACATATTTGCATGAACAAACGAATCCGTTCTGCTGCAACCGGTCACGTCAAGTCGCTTTAAAAAGACCTTTTCAACAGCGTCTTGAAACACCTCTTGAACGGTAACAGCATTTTTTTGCACCTGCCAGCCATGATATGAAGAGCCGTCATATTGAATTGTTATTTTTAGTTTTCTCATATTACCTTTTTAAATATAAAATTAAACGAAATAAGAAGCGCAATAAACACAATTACTGCCGCAAGAGCAATATAATCTCTTGCCTCAAATTTCATAACCTTCATTTTTGTCCTGCCTTCGCCGCCACGGTAGCAACGGCATTCCATGGCATATGCAAGCTCATTAGCTCTCCGAAACGCTGAAATAAAAAGAGGAATGAGAACGGGAACAAGTGCCTTCGCCCTATGGATAAGACCTCCTGAATCCATATCCGCACCACGTGATTTTTGAGCGGACATAATTTTATCAATTTCTTCAATCAAGGTAGGAATAAATCTTAAAGCAATGGTCATTGTCATCGAAATTGAATGAACGTCAATTTTTAATATTTTAAGCGGCTTCATCAGCCTTTCAAGCCCATCTGTAAGCTCATTAGGCGAAGTAGTGTACGTTAAAAGCGAGCTTATAACAACAAGGGTAATAATTCTAATTGCCATAAACACGGCAGTCATAATGCCGTCCTCGGTTATTTTGAGCTTCCAAATTTGAACAAGCGGCTCACCCTTACCGTAAAAAAGATTAAGAACAGCCGTAAACAAAATAATAATTGCAAGAGGCTTGATACTTTTAAACACCGTTTTAAGAGGTATTTTGGAAATAAGCACAAGCGCAATTGTTGCAACTACAATAACACCGAGAGCAGGCAGAGTTTTGCAAATAAAAATTGCAACTATAAGCAAAACAGTAAGAATAATTTTCATTCTTGAATCCATTTTGTGAACAACGGAATCGCCCGGGAAATACTGACCTATCGTGATATCTGTAATCATTAATAAGCACCTCCCGCCAAAAGCCTTTTATATTCTTCAACGCCCTGCTCAACCGTATAAATATCGGTTCGGCAATCAATGCCCGACGCCTTAAGTTTCAGAAATATATCTGTTATTTCAGGAACATTAAGCCCCATTTTCTTAAGCTCGTCGCCATGAGAGTATACCTCATTTACACTGCCGCAAAAAGCAAGCTTGCCCTTATTCATAACAATAACCTTTTTGCAAAGCTTGGCAACGTCTTCCATAGAATGGGAAACAAACAAAACAGTATTTCCCATTTGGCTTTGATATTCTTTAATAAGATTAAGTATGGTATCCCTGCCCTTAGGGTCAAGACCGGCACACGGCTCGTCAAGAATAAGCACCTGAGGCTCCATAGCAATAATAGATGCGATTGCAACACGTCTTTTTTGACCACCGGAAAGGTCAAACGGTGATTTTTTTGAAAATTCATCAAACGAAAGACCTACAAATTCCATACTTTTTCTTATTCGTTTGTCAATTTCAGCTTCATCAAGCCCCATTTGTTTTGGCCCAAAGGCTATTTCCTTATAAACATCCTCTTCAAAAATTTGATATTCGGGATATTGAAAACAAAGACCGACAGCAAAACGAACCTGCCTGATTTTTTTTCTGTTTTCTTTAGTCCAAATATTTTCACCGTCAAGAATAACGTTGCCTTTATGAGGCTCAAGAAGCCCGTTTAAATGCTGAATTAAGGTAGACTTACCGGAGCCTGTATGACCGATGATACCAACAAGTTCGCCTTTTTCAATTTCAAGGCTTACATCATCAAGTGCAGCAGTTTGAAACGGAGTTCCCATACTGTAAAGATATTCAAGATTTTCGCAGACAAGAAACGCCATTTATACTTTTGCCTCCAAAGTTTTCTTTAAAAATTCAACGCAATCATCTGCGTTTAAAATTGTATTTTCACTTTTCAATCCAAGCCTATGTATAAGCTCTGTTGACTGAGGAACATCAAGACCGAGTGACTTAACCTCATCAAATTTTGAAAACACGTTTTGCGGTGTATCATCAAGTTTAATTTCACCGCCGTCCATAACAACTACCCTATCAGCCTGAACTGCCTCATCCATATAATGAGTTATAAGAACGATAGTAATTCCGTCTTCCTTATTAAGCTTTTTAATCGTACTTAAAACCTCTTTTCTGCCGCTTGGATCAAGCATAGCAGTAGGCTCATCAAGAACGATACACATTGGCTTCATAGCAATTATGCCTGCAACGGCAACACGCTGTTTTTGACCTCCGGAAAGCTTATTCGGCGCTTTAAGGCGATATTCATACATACCCACCGTTTTAAGGGCGTTATCAACCCTTTTTCTTATTTCTTCAGGTTCAACTCCTAAATTTTCAACGCCAAAAGCAACGTCCTCCTCAACAATAGAGGAAACGATTTGGTTATCGGGATTTTGGAAAACCATTCCGACCTTGCGCCTGATATCAAATATAGTTTCATCGTCCACAACTTTTTGACCGTCAACGATAACCTCACCGCTTTGAGCAATATTAATACCGTTAATAAGCTTAGCCGTTGTTGATTTACCTGACCCGTTATGGCCTAAAATTGCAACAAAGCTACCTTTTTCTATTGTCAAATTAAAATTCTTAAGCACATCAACAGTAACCTGATTTTCATCGTCATCATCAATCGCATAAGAAAAGTTTACATTTTTAAATTCAATTAAATTCATTATTTCAACATCCAAATTGCCGTTGAGCCGCAAGGAAGAACTCTGCCGTTTGAAGAAACAGGAATACCAATTTCATCAGCACTAACCTTTCCGCCACGTTTATTAGTAATTACATCATCAAGAATATATTTCATAACAGAGGCTGAAAGCCCTGTAGTATACGAATTAAGCATAACCATAAGCGGTTTATCAGAAAGCACCTGCTCAACAAGCTTTACAAAATCGTAAATGCTGTCCTCAAGATGCCAAATTTCACCTTTAGGACCTCTGCCGTAGCTCGGAGGGTCAAGAATTACGATATCGTACTTATTGCCTCTCCTGATTTCACGATGAACAAATTTAATGCAATCATCAACAATCCATCTGATTTGACCGAGATTAACTTCGGACGCAGCTGCATTTTCCTTTGCCCATTGAACCATACCTCGTGAAGCATCAACATGAACTACCGAAGCGCCCTCTTTAAGGCAAGCAACCGTTGCACCGCCGGTGTATGCAAAAAGATTAAGAACTCTGACCTCACGACCGTCAGCTTTCGCTTTTTTAATAACCTCTCTTGTAAAATCCCAATTTACTGCCTGTTCCGGGAATATTCCCGTATGCTTGAAGCCCATGGTTTTGATGTTGAAAGTTAAATCCTTATATTTTACCTGCCAAGATGAAGGAATTTTAGTATGTATCTGCCATCTGCCACCACCTGTTCTTGAACGAAGGTAGGTAGCATCAGGCTGAAACCAGTATTTATTTTCCTTTTTACTTTTCCATATAACCTGAGGGTCAGGTCTGACAAGAATCTCTCTCGTCCATCTTTCAAGCTTATAACCGCTGCTGCAATCTATAAGTTCATAATCTTCCCAATCTTTTGAATATCTCATATATTAAATCCTTTATGACAATCTGTTCCTGACAACATCTGCAATTTTGTTGCCGAGAGTTGTTATCTGTTCTAAATCGCTGCCCTCAAGCATTACACGAATAAGCGGTTCTGTTCCGCTTACACGAACAAGAACACGACCCTCGCCCATAAGTTCCATTTCAGCCTGCTGGACAGCAGAAATGATATACTCATCATTATTGTATTTTTGCTTACCCTCAGGTGTAACCTTAACGTTTATAAGCACTTGAGGATAAACCTTCATAACTTTAGCCAACTCAGAAAGCTTTTTACCTGATTTAACTACTGCTTCAATAAGCTGAACACCTGAAAGTTCGCCGTCACCAGTTGTTGCGTAATCAAGAAAAATAACGTGACCGCTTTGTTCGCCTCCGATATTGTAGCCTTCCTTTAACATTCTTTCAAGAACGTATCTGTCACCTACTGCGGTTTTGGCACAGGCAATGTCATTTTCCTCGCAGAACTTAAAGAATCCCATATTGCTCATAACCGTAACAACGGCGGTATTTTTAGCAAGAGTGCCCTCGTCTTTCATTTTCTTTGAGCAAATAGCAATTACCTTATCACCGTCGACAAGTTCGCCGTTTTCATCAACAGCAAGCATTCTGTCTGCGTCCCCGTCAAAAGCAAGACCCAAATCAAGCGAAGCATCCTTAACAAATCGCATAAGTTCCTCGGGATGAGTTGAGCCGCAATTGTCGTTTATATTTGTTCCGTCAGGTGTATCAGAAAGCATTAAGCATTTAGCACCCAACGAAGTAAATATTTCCTTAGCACAAACCGAAGCGCTGCCGTTAGCGCAGTCAAGAGCGATTGAGAGACCGTCAAAACGAACATCCGTTGTTGAAACAACGTGTTTAACATAATCACTCACTGCCGTTTTGCAATAAAGCCTATTGCCGACTTTGCCGCCGGTAAGAACCGGAATTTCCTCGGCGTTGTCAAGAATGATTGCTTCAATTTCATTTTCAAGAGCATCATCAAGCTTATAGCCGTTGCCCTGAAAAATCTTAATTCCGTTATATTCGCAAGGATTGTGAGAAGCAGAAATCATAACGCCCGCCTCACAGCCATATTTATCAACCAAATAAGCAACTGCAGGAGTAGGGACAACGCCTACCGAAAGAACGTTACATCCAACCGAACAAAGCCCCGCCGTAAGTGCCGCTTCAAGCATATCGCCCGAAGCACGAGTATCCTTACCGATAAGAACCGTCGGCTTTGCCGATTTGCTTTCCTTAAGCAAAACCATAGCCGCCGCTCTGCCTATTTGAAGTGCAAGTTCAGAAGTCAAATCAACATTTGCAACTCCTCTTACACCGTCTGTACCAAAAAGTCTGCTCATAATAGTTCCTCATTTCTATATAAATTCAATTATTATAAAAGTGATTGTTGACCGGGTTGCTCAATTCCCAAATGCTGATACGCAAGAGGAGTAACACATCTGCCTCTCGGCGTTCTTGAAAGGAAACCTATTTGCATAAGATAAGGCTCATAAACGTCCTCGATAGTAACCGATTCTTCGCCTATAGCCGCCGCAATCGTATCAAGCCCTACAGGACCGCCGTTATAATTTTTAATCATAGTTGTTAATAAAACTCTGTCTATATTATCAAGACCGAGATTATCTATTTCCATTCTTTCAAGAGCGTCAACTGCCGCTTCCTTACTGATTACACCGTCATACTTAACCTGAGCAAAGTCACGGCTTCTTTTAAGAAGTCTGTTAGCAATACGAGGTGTTCCCCTTGAACGAGAAGCAATTTCCATAGCGCCTTTTTCATCAACAGGGATATTAAGAATATCTGCGCTTCTTTTAACTATTGACGAAAGCTGCTCGTTCGTATACATTTCAAGCCTGAAAATCACGCCGAACCTGTCACGAAGAGGTGCGGAAAGCTGACCTGCACGGGTAGTTGCGCCGATAAGGGTGAAATGCGGTAAATCAAGCCTTATTGACCTTGCCGAAGGACCCTTGCCGATAATAATATCAAGTGCTCCGTCCTCCATTGCCGGATAAAGGACTTCCTCAACCTGCCTGTTAAGGCGGTGAATTTCGTCAATAAATAAAACGTCACCCTCCTGCAGATTTGTAAGAAGAGCCGCCAAATCGCCCTGCTTTTCAATAGCCGGACCGCTTGTCACACGAAGATTAACACCCATCTCATTTGCAATAACACCTGCAAGAGTAGTTTTGCCGAGACCGGGAGGACCATACAAAAGAACATGGTCGAGTGCTTCCCCTCTTCCCCTTGCCGCCTGAATATAAACGGCAAGATTTTCCTTAACCTTATCCTGACCGATATAATCGTCAAGTACCTTAGGTCTTAATGAATTTTCTATATCGTTATCCTCAGGAGTAAAATCAGAAGTAACTATTCTGCTTTCAAAATCCATTTCGGTTTCCTGCATAAACGATTACCTCCTTATAAATTCTTTGCAAGCTCTTTCAAGCCGTACCTAATCATTTCATCAACTGACATTGAGCTGTCAAGCGAGCCGACAACAACCGCCGCATCCGACTGCGAATAGCCGAGAGAAACGAGAGCCTCAATAGCCTCTGCGCTTGCGCTGTTTTCAATATTTTTCTGCAAATTGGAAACTGTAGCAGAAGCCGCTTCGGTAGCGATTGAGCCGATTTTATCCTTAAGTTCAAGAACTACTCTTTCAGCCGTTTTCTTTCCGACGCCCTGTGCTGCAGTAATCGACTTAGCGTCACCGGATGCTATGCAAAGTGCAAGCCTGTCAGGAGTAAGTTCGGAAAGAATTGCGACAGCCGCCTTAGGACCGATACCCGATACGGTAATAAGAAGCTTAAAAGCGTCAAGCTCAGCAGTGGTGGCAAAGGCATACAAATCCATTGCGTCCTCACGAACTGCAAGGTGAGTAAATACATTTATTTCCTTGCCGATTTCGCCAAGTTGCTTAGCAGTATTAAGTGAAGTGAAGCACTTAAAGCCGACACCGCCGCATTCAACAACTATAAAATTAATATCGCAAGCAGTAAGCTTGCCCCTTAAATTATATATCATAACAAATCCCTTTATTTCAGTGAATTAAGCTTACCCATCATTGAACCGGAGCAATGACCGTGGCAAATAGCCATAGCTAAAGCATCGGCAGTGTCATCCGGTTTAGGTATTTTAGCAAGACCGAGCATTAACCTCGTCATTTCCTGCACTTGCTTTTTTTCAGCCCTACCGTAGCCTACAACTGCCTGCTTAACCTGAAGAGGAGTATATTCAAAAATGTCAACCCCGTAATTTTGAGCCGAAAGAGTGATAACTCCCCTTGCCTGCGCCACGTCAATAACTGTCTTTGCATTATTGTTGTAGAAAAGCTTTTCCATACTCATAACCTCAGGCTTATACTTTTCAAATAGATAGCACATATCGTTATAAATCGTTTGAAGCCTAAGAGGAAAATCGGTATGAGCCTCGGTAGTTATAGCGCCGTAGCCGAGAACACGAAACTTATTCATTTTATATTCAAGCACACCCCAGCCGACGATTGCGTAGCCCGGGTCAATTCCGAGAATTATCATATCATACTACCCCATAATAAATCAATTAATTATATCACAGTAATTATTAATAAGCAATATATAATATATAAATTATTTATTATAATAAAGCTAAATGACATTAAAAAAGGCAGTCAAACGACTGCCTTAAATCCCTCCGAGTGCAACAAGTTGCACCCACCTCCCTTGCTAAGAGAGGCAATTATTCTGTTTTACCTTTTAGCTGGTGGACAAATTTTTGAAGTTCTGTCATATTAAAAGTATATCTTCCCATATCGGTATTAGGGATATAATACCTTGAGCAAACCTCACTACCCAAAGGCGCAAATGACTGCTTAAGCGAATTATACATATAATCTGCCGACTGCCTTGCATTAGAGCCGCTTGCGATAACAACGCCAACTCTTTTTGGCTTTTTAATAGGCGGATTAGAACCACGCTTATAGCGAGCGTTATAGTAACGCTGAAAGCGGTCCAAAATTGCCTTAATCGGAGCAGGAAAGAAATTATTATACACAGGAGTAAAGAATGCTATGTAATCGGCATCCTCAAAATCCTCAAAAAATATATCCAAATCCTTATTAGAGCACCCGTCGTGATATTCGCACCATTTGCAATCGGTGCAAGGTGACGGAGCAAGCTTGTAGCTGTCATAAAGCTTAATTTCGCAATCAAGAAAGTATTTACGAACCTGATTGATAAGTTCCTGACATATACCGTCCTGACGGGGAGAGCCCATAATTATCAACAATTTTTTCATTATTTTTCAACTGAATATTCAATAGAATTAGACTTGCACCATTTCTCAGCCTTTTCAAGAACGAATTTATTTTCAAATTCGTCAAAGCCCTCGCTTATGGAAGAATAGGCATTAAAATATTTCCAAAAAGTGTCAATATATTCATTGCCTGTAAGCTTTTCCAAAACAGCGCTGACCTTTTTATTATCAAGAAATTTGATATAGGCTCTGATAACCTCTTCATTAGAGATTGTCAAGAAAGGAATAAAGCCGTTAGTCATTAAATCCTCGGTATCATCACATTCAAGTTCAACGCTTGAGTGAACCTGAGAATCAACTCTTGAATACCAATATTCACCGCTTCCGCCCCAAACAAAGCGAAGCGTCTTTTCATCAAGTAATAGTTTCATCAAAAATACCTCGTTATAACTGTTATATAAATATTATATGCTAAAACAGTTAAAACTACTTTTCAATAGAGTTCATCAAGCCGCCGTTTTTAATAATATTTTGGATAAACGGCGGAAAAGGCTGAGCCTTATAGGTTTTGCCTGTTGTGCAGTTAGTTATTAAGCCGCTGTCAAAGTCAACTTCAACTTCATCACCGGCTTTAATATCCTTAGCAGCCTCGTCACATTCAAGAATCGCAAGGCCGATATTGATTGCATTTCTGTAAAAAATACGTGCAAAAGTAGATGCAATTACGCAGGAAATTCCCGAAGCCTTAATAGCGATAGGCGCATGTTCTCTTGAAGAACCGCAACCAAAGTTAGCCTCGGCAACCATAATATCGCCTGGCTTAACCTTATTTACAAAATCAGCGTCGATATCTTCCATACAGTGCGATGCAAGCCACGCCTCATCACTCTTATTAAGATAACGTGCGGGAATGATAACATCGGTATCAACATTATCGCCAAATTTATGTACTGTACCCTTTGCTTTCATATTCCTACCTCCTATATTTCTCTCGGGTCTGCAATGTAGCCTTTAATAGCAGAGGCAGCGGCTACAGCAGGAGATGCGAGATATATTTTAGAATCAACGTGGCCCATTCTGCCGACAAAGTTACGGTTTGAAGTTGAAACAGCAACCTCATCTGCAGCCAAAATACCCATATGGCCGCCAAGACACGGACCGCAGGTCGGAGTTGAAACAATAGCGCCTGCTTCAACAAAAGCTTCTGCAATACCCTCTTTTATGCACTGAAGATAAACGTTTTGAGTTGCCGGAATAACGATACAGCGAACGCCGTTGGCAATCTTCTTACCCTTAATGATAGAAGCAGCAGCACGCATATCCTCAATTCTGCCATTAGTGCAAGAGCCGATAACAACCTGGTCAATTTTAACATCGGAAAGTTCGTCAACAGTCTTGGTATTTTCAGGAAGGTGAGGGCAAGCAACGGTAGGAGCAAGAGTTGAAAGGTCAATAGTAACCACGCTGTCATACTCTGCATCCTCGTCAGCCTCATAAACCTCATACGGGCGCTCGCTTCTACCCTTGACATATTCAAGAGTTATATCATCAACAGGGAATATTCCGTTTTTAGCGCCGCATTCAATAGCCATATTTGAAATGCAAAGACGGTCGTCCATCGAAAGTTCCTTAATGCCGTCACCTGTAAATTCAAGTGACTTATAAAGAGCGCCGTCAACACCGATTTCACCGATAAGATGAAGAACAACGTCTTTACCGCTGATACAAGGTGCTTTTTTGCCTGTGATTACAACCTTAATTGCAGACGGAACCTTAAACCAAGCTTTACCTGTAACCATACCTGCTGCCATATCGGTTGAGCCAACGCCTGTTGAAAAAGCGCCGAGTGCACCGTATGTACAAGTATGAGAGTCGGCACCGATAATGCAGTCGCCGCAGGTAACAACGCCCTGCTCAGGCAAAAGTGCATGCTCAATGCCCATATTTCCCACATCATAATAATGCGTAATATCATACTTTTTGGCAAATTCTCTAACCTGCTTGCAGTTTTGCGCAGATTGAATATCCTTGTTAGGAGTAAAGTGGTCCATAACAAGAGAAATCTTAGTCCTGTCAAAAACAGAATTTTTGCCGAATTTGGTCATTTCGTTAATTGCAACAGGAGAAGTGACGTCATTACCAAGTACCATATCAAGCTTTGCTTCAATAAGCTGACCTGCTACAACGCTGTCAAGACCTGCGTGCTTAGCCAATATTTTTTGAGTCATTGTCATACTCATAGCTATCACCCTTTTCGTTAATATATTCAAACAAATAAATGTATATAATAATTAATACTATATATCATCTGTGAATGAGCCTTCGCCTCTTTCAAGTGAGGTAATACCTGTACGGGCAAGCTCAACAATAGTAAATTCATTTTCAAGTTCTTCAACAAACATATCGATAGTGCTTCCGAGACCTGTAAATTCAAATGTAATTGTAGTCATTGATACATCAATCACACGAGCACCCCAACGAGCATTAAATGCAAGAAGTGCATTCTTATGCTCAATGCCCTGAGCGTGCACCTTAACAAGTAAAAGTTCAGATGAAACGGAACTGTCAGGCTTAAGCTCGGAAACCTTTTTAACAATTTCAAGCTTTAAAAGCTGAGCCTTAATTTGCCTTACGTTTTCAGGCTCGGTTTCAGTTTCAATAGTCATACGAGAAAACTTTTCATCCTCTGTTTCACTAACTGTAAGAGACGAAATATTATAACTTCTTCTTGAGAAAAGGCTGGCAACTCTTTGAAGTACGCCGCTTTCATTGTCAACAAGAACTGACAATACTAATTTTTCTTTCATTGTTAGCTGCCTCCTTAATTAAATTTTTCAATAATATCCGTATGAGCTCCTCCCGGAGGGATCATAGGAAGTACATTGGAATCAGGGCTGATTCTGCAATCAACCAAAACAGGTCCGTTATATTCAAGCGTTTCTTTAAGAACAGCATCAATATCGTCATTAGTGCTGATACGAAGTGCCTTAACGCCAAAGCCCTCAGCAACCTTAACAAAATCGGTTGCTCTGTGCGGGTCTGTATCCGCAAAGCGATTTTCATAGAAAAGCTTTTGCCACTGACGTACCATACCCAAAACGGTATTGTTCATAATAAACATTTTAACAGGAATATTATATGAGCACATCGTAGCAAGTTCTGAAAGATTCATATGGAAGCCGCCGTCGCCTGCAAACATAACAACTGTTTTGTCAGGGCAACCCATTTGACCGCCCATTGCCGCACCCATTGAATAACCCATAGTGCCGAGGCCGCCGGAAGTAAGAAGAGTTCTCGAATGTTTAAATTTATAAAATTGCGCAGCCCAAAGCTGATGCTGACCTACATCTGTTACAACAATAGTGTCATCCGGTGTTGCGGCATCAATCTTTTCAATAAGAGTCTGAGGATTAACATAATCGCCGATTTGAAGCTGCTTGAAAGGGCGACGGAATGTTTCAATCTCTTTTCTCCATTCGCTGTGGTCAAGTTGCTCAATCTCTCTTGTAAGAATAGGAAGTACCTCTGCAAGGTCGCCACGAAGATGATAATTTGAAACAATATTTTTATCCATTTCTGCAGAGTCAATATCAATATGTAAAATTTCTGCATTAGGAGCAAATTTCTTTCTATTGCCGGCAACACGGTCTGAAAAACGAGCACCGCATGTAATAAGAACGTCGCAATCGTGAGCAGCTTTGTTACATTCATAATGGCCGTGCATACCGATAAGACCGAGATGAAGCGGGTTATCATAAGGAAATGCACCGAGACCCATAAGGCTTGAAGCAACAGGAGCGTCAATCTTTTCAGCAAAGGTAACCAAATCCTCACCTACATTTGAAAGGATAGCTCCGCCGCCAACATAAATAAGAGGTTTTTTAGCATTTCTGATAAGCTCAACTGCTCTTTCAACAGCACTTTTCTTAGGTTCTTTTGCCTTTTTGACTTCAACCTTAGGCATAGGTGTATATTCACACTCAGCCGAAGTAATATCTTTAGGAATATCAATAAGAACAGGACCTTTTCTGCCGCTTTGAGCAATAGAGAATGCACGACGAATAGTATCTGCAAGTTCTTCTACGCTCTTAATTTGAAAATTATGTTTAGTAATAGGCATAGTGATACCGCAAATATCAACCTCTTGGAATGAATCTCTGCCAAGACCGGAGGTTGCATAGTTGCAGGTAATAGCTACTACAGGAACAGAATCCATATAGGCAGTTGCAATACCTGTTACAAGATTTGTTGCACCGGGGCCTGATGTTGCAAAGCAAACACCTACTTTGCCTGTAGCTCTTGCATAACCGTCAGCCGCATGAGAAGCACCCTGCTCGTGAGCAGTTAGTATATGCTTAAATGTGTCGCCGTATTTATATAATTCATCGAAAATGTTGAGAATCGTTCCTCCGGGGTAACCGAAAATAGTATCTACACCCTGCTCTTTTAACACTTCAAGAACGATTTGGGAGCCGTTAAGCTTCATATTTCCCTCTCTCCTTTTACAAAAAAATAGACATATAAAAAAATATTAAAGATATAATATATTATTTGACTAATAAAGTCAAGAAATAAAATCAACATAATTTAGACTTGTAAAAAGAATATTTTTGTTATATACTTTATAGGAATTAATTTAAGACAACAAAGGAGAATATATATGAAGCTCGGTATTGTCGGTTTGCCAAACGTTGGCAAGAGTACATTATTTAACGCAATCACTAATGCAGGCGCTCAAAGTGCTAATTATCCGTTTTGCACAATTGAGCCTAATGTAGGTATGGTAAGTGTTCCTGACGAAAGGCTTGATAAGCTTGCCGAAATGTATAACCCTGATAAGTTCACTCCTGCAACTATTGAATTTGTTGATATCGCAGGTCTTGTAAAAGGTGCGTCGCAGGGAGAGGGTTTAGGAAATAAATTTTTATCTTACATAAGAGAAGTTGACGCAATTATTCACGTTGTTCGTTGCTTTGAAAATGACGATATTACCCACGTTGACGGAAGCGTTGACCCCGCAAGAGATATTGACACAATTAATCTTGAGCTGGTTCTTTCCGACCTTGACATTCTTACGAGAAGAATCGACTCAAGAAAAAAAGCTATGAAAGGCGACAAAAAGCTTGCCGGCGAGGTTGAATTTCTTGAAAGACTTGCAGGCGAAATGGAAAACGGCAAGACTGCAAGAAGCGTTGAAATAAGCGAGGAAGAACAAGAGTATTTAAAAGATGTTTCACTCTTAACGATTAAACCGGTGATTTACGCTTGCAATATGGGTGAAAATGATTTCATCGACGGAATTGACAATAACAAGTATTACAAAGCTGTTGAGGAAATCGCAAAAGCCGAGGGCGCCGAAACACTTCCTATCTGTGCAGAAATGGAAGCGGAGATTGCCCAGCTTGACGATGAAGAAAAGGCAATGTTCCTTGCAGATATGGGGCTTGAAAAGAGTGGTCTTGACAGACTTATTAAAAAAAGTTACTCTCTTTTAGGCTTAATCTCATATCTTACGGCAGGCAAGCCTGAGGTTAGAGCGTGGACAATTAAAAAAGGCACTAAAGCACCACAGGCGGCAGGTAAAATTCACACCGATTTTGAACGTGGATTTATCAGAGCCGAGGTTGTTTCATTTGATGATTTAATGGCTTGCGGAAGTATGGCGGCTGCCAAAGAAAAAGGTCTTGTCAGAAGTGAGGGCAAGGAGTACGTTATGAAGGACGGAGATATTGTTCTTTTCCGTTTCAACGTATAATTTTGGTATATTTAATGCTCGATTTTTGTCAAAATAAGCAAAATTCGAGCATTTTTTATAATATTTAGTAGTTTTGTTTAAAAGTTTTCAAGAATTATTTGTGATTTTTGTTGACTATTTTTAAATAATTTGTTATTATTTTATCTAAGGTGGGAGAGAACTATGTCAGAGCCCGGCAAAAACATTATAAATGACACAATTCTTTCAAGTGCGCAATCAGGCGACAATAAGCAGACAGAGGCTTTAATTAGGCAATATCGAAATGTTGTTGAAGCAATTGCCGGAAAGTACATCAATTCTCCTCTTGAATATGACGACATTATTCAGGAGGGCATGATAGGACTTTTGGCGGCAATTAAAACATTTAACAACAGCAAAGGTGCTCAATTTAAAACCTATGCCCAAACCTGCATTAATAATTCCATTCAAACAGCACTTAGGAAATTTAATCGAAAAAAGGATATTCCGATAGGTTCAGTTATTGAATATGCCGAGGAGGAAATCCCGGAAGAAAACGGAGTTATAAGTGCAGAGGATTATTATATCGCCGGTGAAAGCGTTTCAATGTTGGCAAATACCCTTAAAGAAAATCTTTCTGAATATGAAAACGAAGTCTTGAGGTTACATATTGTCGGTTGCAACTACAGTGAAATAGCGAAAAGATTAAGCAAAACACCTAAATCGGTAGACAATGCGCTTCAAAGGATTAAGAAGAAATTATCGACCGTAAACTTAAAAACCGACAAATATAATTAAGAGGTGTAAGAAAATGTACGAAGACAAAACATTAGTTTGCAAGGACTGCGGAAAGGAATTTGTATTTACAGCAGGCGAGCAAGAATTTTATGCGGAAAAAGGCTTTACAAACGAGCCACAGAGATGCAAGGAATGCCGTGACAAAAGAAAGCACGCTCCACGTGAATATCACGACGCTGTTTGCGCATCTTGCGGCAAAGCATGCAAGGTTCCGTTTGCTCCAAGCGGTGACCGCCCTGTTTATTGCAGCGAATGCTTCGCAAAAATGCAGGAAGAATAATTTTAATACTAAATTATATCTACATAAACAGAGCTGTTTTATTACGGCTCTGTTTTATTTTATAAAAATAAATAACTTTTTAAAAAAAGTTCTTGACATATAGGCTCACGTATGGTAATATACATAAGCACCAAACGCAGAGGTATCGAAGTGGTCATAACGAGGCGGTCTTGAAAACCGTTTGTCCGAAAGGGCGCGTGGGTTCGAATCCCACCCTCTGCGCCAAGAGAACTACACAATTATTTGTGTAGTTCTTTTTTTGTATTTTTATCGGTATAAAAATATTTTTCAAAATATGTAACTTTTTTTCTATCTCAGCCGTTACTATAGTGAAAGGACCTTTCAAAAAAGATGCGAGGTGACATAATGGAAGAATACAAATTTAACGAATGTGTAAGAACGCAAAGCAAGCGATTGTATTTAATTGCGTTGTCTTTTACAAAAAATCAGGCAGATGCTGAAGATATACTGCAAAATGTATATTTAAAACTTTTCAACTGCAAAAAAGAATTTGAATCGGACGAGCATATAGCAAAATGGCTTACAAAGGTATGTATTAATGAGAGCAAGGACTTATTAAGGCTGCATTTCAGAAAAAGGAGTGTGCCGCTTGAGGAAGCGATAAATCTCTCATGCATTGATAACACACAAGATATAGATTTAATTAAAGCCGTTATGTCATTGCCGAAAAATCAAAGAGCTGTTATTCATTTGTTTTATTTTGAAGATTTACAAATAAATGAAATAGCAAAACTCTTAGGCATTAAGGAATCAACTGTTAAAGCACGACTTTCACGTGCAAGACAAAAGCTTAAAGCTAAATTGGGAGATGACGATTATGAGTAATAACAGATATAAAAATGCATTTAATCAGATAGAAGTTTCCGATAGAGCTATTGATAATTTATACGACATTGCAACAAAGAAGCAAAGAAGGACAAATAATGTTGCAAAAAAGATTATTGCCACTGCAACGGCATTTATCTTAGTTATCGGCGGCGGATTCGGTATAAATTATTCGATAAGCGATAAAAAAAGCGTTGGAATATATGTTGCAAGTGCTGATGAAGTTGCAAGCATAAAAAATGCCGACAGTCAAGATTTCACTTATAAGGCTTACATTGCCGATGACGCAGACAAGCAAGAAATTATGAGCAAATGGCAAAAAGACAGGCAAAAGCTGATGAACGAGGCTGAAAAATTAGGCGATGATAATTATTCTGCATCGATAAGGTCAGGCTCAAGTATTGCGACGAACGGCAGTAAAGATTATGATTTTTATACATTATCAAGCGGAAATTTCACGGTCAATACAGGTGATATTGATAATGTAAAAAAATTAACTCTTGAAAATCAAAACAAATATGCCGAGCTTTCCGTTATGGTATATAATGACGATTTAACAGATTGGAATATATGCGCAAAAAAAATTGAAATAGGCGGCGACAAGCTAAAGAAATCGTATGACAGCAAAGTATGCTCTTTTTCAAACGGCAGATTTAAAAAAGAAATTAATTTCGGCAACAGCTTCACTTGGGATTTATCAAATTTAAGTTCATATATCAATGAAACTGATAAAATTGATTTCAGCGATTTAAACGATACAATCATTGCAAGCGTTGAGTATAAGGACGGTTCAATTATTAAGCGTGGCTTTAATATTGAATTTGATAAAAACGGTGTTGCGCACTTCAGTGAGTTTGAAGTTAAATAATCTGAGCGAGCAACGCTCGCCCCTACGGTAAAAAAACAAAAGCACGGTGGTTAGAAATCATCTAACTGCCGTGCTTTTATTTTAAGTATGTATTAAATTATGCCTGAGCAGGAGCTCCTACAGGACAGGTAGCCTCACAAGCGCCGCATTCGATACAAGTATCTGCATCAATAACGAACTTGCCGTCTCCCTCTGAAATAGCACCAACAGGGCATTCTGCAGCACAAGCGCCGCATGAAATACAATCATCTGAAATAGCGTATGCCATCATAACACCTCCTACACCATACTTTATACTTAATATATCAGTAAATGTATGAAAAATCAAGTAAAATTGAACAATTCATTTATTAATTTTTGTTCATTTTTGGTTTGTTTTCTCTAACTATTCTAACCTCGTCACGGCTGACCGTAACAGGTAATCCGTCAGGAGTATCATCAAGCCTAACCTTAAGCTGACCGGTTAAAATTGCAGTATCAACAACCGTACCTCTTCCGTACCTGCAATCGACTAATGTACCGATTTTAGGAGTAATCTTATGTAAATATTCATAAGAATTTTGCTCATACTTTAAGCAACACATAAGCCTGCCGCAAGTGCCGCTGATTTTGCCGGGAGCCAATGAAAGCCCCTGGTCCTTAGCCATTTTAATAGTAACGGAATGGAAACCGTCAAGAAAGGTTGAGCAGCAAAACGGTCTGCCGCAAATACCGAGACCGCCAAGCATTTTGCTTTCGTCTCTGACACCGATTTGTCGAAGTTCAATTCTTGTATGAAGCGTTGCCGCCAAGTCCTTAACAAGTTCTCTAAAATCTATTCTACCATCGGCAGTGAAATAGAAAATAACCTTTGAACAGTCAAACGAATACTCGGCATTGGTCAAATTCATTTCAAGCTTATGCTTTTCTATTTTTTTAGAGCAAATCTCAAAGGCTTCTTTCTCTTTAATTTTATTTTCATTAACTTTTTCACGGTCATTATCATTTGCAATACGTATAACAGGCTTCAACGGGCTGACAACTTCATCATCCTCAACCTCTTTCACACCGCAAGATGCCTTGCCGAATTCAAGACCGTTTGCAGTTTCAACGATAATTTCATCTCCGTTTTTTATATCGAGACCCTTAGGGTCAAAATAATATGTTTTGCCTGTGTCGCTGAAACGAACACCAACAACCTTAGTCATATATTTCCTCCGTTATCTGCCGATTGCTCTATTGAGCGAATAGCAGAATTTTGTAATTAATAAAGCATTATTGGCATTACTCAATGCCGTTGATTTAAGTTCGTCACAAGTATTTATAAGTTTAATTAAGCTTTGCCTTGACAAACTTGATTTAAGCAGGGCGGCACTTTCTTCCTGCCCTGATATATGCTCACTGCTCTCCCCTGCAAAAAGAGCATCACGAAAAATACTCTTAAGCAAATCGCACGCAAAAACAACACCCTGCCTGTCCTTTTGAAAAACGGAGCAAAGTGTCATCATTTCATATTCATTTGAAGTAGTAAGAGCCTTGCAAATTTTATTACAGACGTCAACAAGCTCGCTCGTTTTACTGTCCTGCAAACTATCAATTGCCTTGCCTATATTGCCGTTAAAAGTTTCAACCGTTTTTTTAGCGGTATTATAATCAACATTTTCGCAGTGAGAAGTAATATAATTTGCCGCACGTTCAATATCAACACCTTCAAGGCTTACGCAAACGCTGCGTGACAAAACGGTTGAAAGAAGGGCGCTTTTAGAATTAGTTGTCAAAATAAAGACAACATATTTAGGCGGCTCTTCAAGAATTTTCAACAGTGCATTTTGCGCATTTTGATTCATACAATGCGCATTAGCCAATATGTATATCTTATAATCAGCCTCGTTTGGCTGAACGTAAGCATCGTTAATAATATTTCTGACTGTATCAACGTGAAATGAATTGGCAGTTCCGGCAGGAATATACTCGCTTATATCAGGGTGAATTGCGGCAATAGCTTTTTTGCATTGAGAACATTCGCCGCACGGCTTATCATCTCCCCTGCAAACCAAGGCGCACGCAATGTCTTTTGCAAGCGTTTTTTTGCCTATCCCCTCTTCTCCCTCAATAATGAGGGCATGAGGAAATCTGCCGCTTTCCATTAGTTTTGAAAGCCTGTCTATTACCTTTTCATTTCCGATAAAATTAGTCAGTTTCATAAATTATAACTTTCTGAATTGGTCAACATCAATAACAAATGCAACAGCGCCGTATTCCTCAACGTCAACCGGTTTCTTAAGAAGTGAGCCTTGAAGAGTACTGTCAACACCGATATGGCGGACAACTCGCTTGGTTACATTTTTTTCAATAATATCAAATAATTTGTCTACGTCCTCGTCCTTTACGCCGAAAAGAACAGTTGTCTGTCCGTTTTCAAGAAACATTCCCTGAGTTGAAATCTTGGTTGAAAAATATCCTTCTTCTACAGTAGATGATAACACATTTGTCAAGTCTTTATTAGACACAATTACAATTACAAGTTTCATTATATAATCACCTTTCAAAAATAGTATTCAAATAATATTATATGTAACGAAAATAACAATATTCCTATTTGTAATATCAATTATTCCTATCAGTATTACATTATATAATATTATCCCGCAATTTTCAACTTAAAGAGATATCTATTAAAACAAAATTAACACTTTAGACACAGAAAAAATTTTATTAATTATCACCTTTATTTTTTATTATATAAACTGAAAGTTCACTAATTAAAGCAAAAATTCCGATAAATAAATATGTAACAGCTGAGAACGAAACCTTGCTCAGCTTTTCATACTCGCCGGATATAATCATTAAAATTCTTGCAAATGGAAATGAAAAGCTTAAAGAAAAAAGACCGAGGGCAAAAAAACTAAACGACGGTTTGATAAGCTTCTTTTCATTATCAATACTCGAAGCACAGCACAAGGTGAAACCGCAATAAAATATTATAAATATAAATTCCAAAAAGCTTTCTACGCTTTCGACATCAAAAATTTCCGTCATAATGACAAGCAATCTGCAAAAGCCCCACGCAAGAGGGACAAGGTGAAACAGCTTGAAATTTTTAAAATCGATTTTCGTTTCTCTGACAGACTTGGCACAAACAATTAAATAATAACAACTTAGAAGTGCAAAAATTGCCTGAAATCCCATAGGCAACAAGTAATTATATTCAACATACGACTGTCTTGATGCCGTTTGAATATAGCTGTAACAATTATTTACTTGATGAACAAAATCAAAAAAGTATGCAATGCACAAAGCTATAAGCGATATGTAAATGCCTTTATTGCCGATAAAACTTATTTTTCTTATTTTATTTCTTGCAATTAAAGAATAAATCACGGCAAATACGACTGACAAAATGAGCACTCCGTAAAGAATATATGTAAGCGACTCATTTCCGATAACAAAGCCTGTCTTACTGTCAGTAAATCTGATTAATTGAAAAAAGCGAAGAAAGCAAGCCGCAAGCGCAGTGATACTTACGGCAAGGAATGAAAAATACATAGGTTTATTTTTCAATTTATCTCCCTTATATCAGCTTTTATCTCTCAATAATCGGTTTAAATGTACGAGGTTTGCTTACGCTCTTATATGCCGGACGGATAATTTTGCCGCCGGAGGTGAGTTCCTCAAGCCTGTGAGCGCACCAACCTGCTGTTCTTGCAACGGCAAAAATAGGAGTATATAAATCCTCCGGAATTCCCAAAACCTTATATACAAGCCCCGAATAAAGGTCAACATTAGCGCACATAGTCTTGTCGATTCCCTTAACTTCCGAAAATACCTGCGGAGTGAGAAGTTCAATATTTTCAAGAGTTTTAAATTCTTTTTCAAAACCTTTTTCATAAGCAAGCTTTCTTGCGTTTTCCTTAAGAATTACCGCTCTTGGGTCGCTCTTGGTATATACAGCGTGGCCCATACCGTAGATAAGACCGGAGCCGTCGCCTGCCTCCTTGTTTATAATTTTTACAAGGTAATCCTTAACCTGATTAGGGTCCGTAGGATCGGCAACATTAGCCATAATTTCACGCATTTGCTCGGCAACACGAAGATTTGCACCGCCGTGTCGAGGGCCTTTAAGAGAACCAAAGCCTGCTGTGATTGCAGAATAAGTATCCGTACCGCTTGAGGTAAGAACCCTTGTTGAAAAAGTAGAATTATTACCGCCGCCGTGATCGGCATGGAGCATAAGGCAAATATCAAGAAGTCTTGCTTCTTCTATAGTAAACTTTTTATCAGCTCTTATTTGGTTGAGAATATACTCAGCAGTTGACTGTTCCTTTTTAATCGGGTGAAGGAACATTGTTTTATTGTAAAATGTTCTGCGCTTAATTTGGTATGCGCCGTTCATAATGGTCGGCATTTGAGAAATAAGCTGTAGCGACTGACGAAGAACGTTTGCAACAGAAATATCATCAGGATTTTCGTCAAAAGAATAAAGAACAATAACGCATCTTGCCATTTTATTCATAATATCTTTAGAAGCGTGCTTCATAATCATATCTTCAACGAATTCGTCAGGAAGCTCACGGCACTCGCCAATAACCTCTCTGAGACCTTCAAGCTGACTTTCCGTAGGCAAATCGCCGAAAAGAAGAAGCCATACAACCTCTTCAAAGCCAAACCTGCCCTCATTGATGCATCCGTTTACAATATCGTTAATATCATATCCACGATATGAAAGCTTACCGTCCTTAGGAATACGCTCTCCGTCAAGTATATAATAACCCTCAACCGAGCAAATACGGGTAAGGCCGGCCATAACGCCGGTGCCATCCTCATTTCTAAGTCCTCTTTTAACATGATATTTTTGATAATCATTGGGCTTAATCCAGTTATTTTTATCAAGCTCCGAGCATAAATTAGAAAGGGCATCCATAGAAATAGGTGAAATGTAATTCTTTGGCATAATCTATCTCCTTTTCATTGTGATGAATATTTAGCAAAGGCAACAAAAACGCCTTGGTAAAAATAAAATTATTTTATTATTATACTATTTTTATAATATAAAGTCAAGGAGATGAGAGTAGTGAAAAAAGTACTAATTATTTACATTTCGGTGCTTTTATTGACAGTTATAATTCCTGCCATTATTTGCTTTTCGCAAAACGACGGTTCATCATCAAAAGAGCTTGTAAATATTTTCAATTCATTTATAAGCAAAAGCTAAAAATCATTCTAATTGGCTGTTATCGCTGATTTTTTCAAGATTAATATAAGAATTTACATTCAATTCAGCTTCTTGAAATCCGCCGTTAATATCAGATAAATGTTTTTCGTAATATTCGGGACAATCCCTTGCAATAAATTTGCCTATTCTAAGTGCATTGCTTTTAGCATAAATACAGGCATTATAAGTTTTGGATATCATTTCGTTGCACGCTTTTTCAACAAGTGCACAAAGACGTTTGTTGTCCTTTTTTGAGAGTTTATTTTGCGTACCTTTTTCAATTTCGCCAAGTATTATATCTGCATTTATTTCAACATTAAAATATACTTTGTTTCTAGCAATACTTGCTGATTTTTTGCATTTTATATTTGAAAGCTTAACATCAATTTTTCCGAACTTTTCATCATTTATTTGGATTAAAACATCCTTAGCCTTATTATTCAAAATAACAAAGCCTTTTGTCTCAATATCATTTGTAATATATGCAAGTCGATTGTCAGAAAAAAGGGCTATACCTGCCGACTTAACGGTTGATTCATCGTCTTTTCTTTCTATAACGGGTAAATAAATGTCTGAACATTTATCTTCATACAGCATTAAAAACTCATTTTCATTAACAAGAATCGACTGACCCGTTTCCTCATTATTATTTATAAGAAAAAGTATATTTTCGCTTGGAACATTAGCGTCATTTTCCTTACTTTCAAGTATAAATTTGGCTTTTTCCTTACTGACACATATTGCAACGTCGGCTCTTGAATCCTCACTTCTCAAAAAGTAATCTATATAGTTTTTAATATCTTTTTGCGCAAGCTCTTTTGACAAGACAATTATTTTATTATGTCCGAAAAAAGCACGTTTTGAAACAGCCTTTGCAATGTTGTTTATAGCATTGGAAACCGTAGTGCCGCTTGCCGAAGTATTAACAACCATATTACCCAAAGGCGTATCCGAAGCATTACTCACATTCACCTTTAAGCCTTGAAGGGTAACCGACAAGTTGTTGTCATAATAATCAATTCCGAGCCCTTCAACAATAAACAAATCCTTTAAATGCCTGCTGCCGGTACAACCGGTGAAAAGCAAAAAACATAAAAACAATGAAAAAAATATTTTAATACATTTTGACAAGTTCATCACCATAATTTTTCTTTTTAAATATAAGAGTAAGAGTCGGAACTATAACGCTGAATACAAGAAACAAAGAGAGCGTCATTCTATAATCTACCCCCTGTCCGTTTGCGAAATTGAGCATAAATACACTGAGTACAAATGCAACAGCAGATGAAGTAAAAGCAAAGTTTCTTTTAAATTCACGTTTTATGCACGAGCAAGCACAATAAAGAGCAGTAACCGCTTTTACAAACACACCCATTATCCAAAAGGAAATGTGCAAAACATCAAGGCGCTCAAAATTGCCGAATTTTGAAATTTGAAAGAGCGAATAAAAAGGAAAATTTCTCATTAAAATACTTTCGCCCATTACCGCCGCACCGAAATATAAAAGCAAAAATATGCTTAAAAACGAGCAACAAATAAACCTGATAAAATTCCTTGTGCATTTGCCGTTTACACTTGGATAAAGGACAAGAAACAATGCTATTTCAGTAGTATTTGATGAAAAAACAAGCGCATTTTTCAATATACCTTTGCCTTCGTTTGTAATAATGGGATAAAAATTAATGTCATTAAACGTATCATAATTACAAAGCAAGACGCACAAAATCGCAAGGCACAAAAGTACAAAAACAAACGCCGAAAAGCGGGAAAGTGCTTCAACACCCAATGTTGTGCCGTAAAAAGCGCAGACACAAATAATAAGAGCAAAAAGCCAACCCTGTGTTTCAGGATTAAGCGTAGTTGATGCAAAATACGAAAAACGGCTTACGCTGACAGCGACAACAAGAATAAAATATACGTAATAAAGTTTTGAAACCCATTTAATATCAATTGGATTTTTATTCATTTTATAGCAAAAAACAGCAGGCAATGAAAAAACAACCGTCATAACCATTGCAATCACGAAGCTTATCAATGCCTGTGAATTAATCTCGGTTGTGCTGATAGAATGAACGCTTGTCAGGCACACAACTATTCTGCATATAAAAAGAATATAGAATAACGAAAGCGGCGGAATCTTATTTCTTTTTGCCGAGTCTGACATCAACATTCGCTCCTCTCAAATTATTTATTCTCACCTTTCTTTTAGAAAGCTTACGCCAAGATTGCCTGTAAAACAAATCGGCAAGAGCTTTTTTATCAAACGGAGAAATCGGCGAGCAATAAGGAACCCCATAGGGATTTATCGCACAGATATTCATACACAAAACGGAGGCGGCAAGAATTATACCGTACATTCCGGTAAGACCTCCGATTAAAATAAAGAAAAATCGTAAAACAGACACACTTTCATAAAGAGATGACACAACATAAGATGAAATTGCCGTCAGAGCGATAACGACGAGCATAGGCGCACCGATAAGACCTGCCGACACGGTCGTTTCGCCTATAACTATACCGCCGATGATTGAAACTGCGTGACCGACAGCTTTTGGCAAGCGCAATCCGGCTTCCCTCATTATTTCGTACAAAATAAGAAGCATAAGTGCCTCTGTCATTAACGAATACGGGGTCGTTATTTCCTCTCTTGCAATAGTAAAAAGCATAGATGTAGGAATGAGTTCTTGGTGAAAGGTTCCTATTGCGACATAGACTCCGGGTAAAAAAATAGATAAAACAAAAGAAAAATAACGAAGTGTCCTGATAAATCCCGAATAAAACGGCGGAATATTATAATCATCGGGAGTTTGAAAATTATCGCTGAAGAGAGCCGGAGTATACAAAGCAATCGGTGAACCCTCGACAAGAATTGCCACCCTGCCCTCAAGTAGCTTTGAAACGATTATATCGGGACGCTCGGTTGACGCAACGTCGGAAAACATAGAATTAACACTTGTGTCTACAAAAGGAATGAGCGTTCCGAAATCGGTTAATACATTTAATTTTGAATTTTGAACGGCACTTATTATTTGAGAAACAAGTTCTTTATCGGCTCTGTCGTCCATATAAGCGATAACACAAGGTGCAGGTGCGGCAGAAGCAAGCTTTATTTGTTTTAGTTTTAAATGCGGAGTTTTAAGTCTTTTTCTAAGGAGCGCTTTATTAGTATTTAAAATTTCAACAAATGCTTCCTTAGGTGCCTTCGTGGACTGTTCGTTAGTTGGCTCATCAACGCTTCTTGACGGCGGATTTTGAATACCGAAAGCAAGAGCGATATTTTCCCCGTCGACCACGACAATGGCAAAGCCGGACATAATATAATAGTAACAATCGGCAAATGTTTTAGCTTCATTAAGTTCAACGCAATTAGTAATCGAATTTTTAATATTATCTATACTGATATCTTCACTTTTTAAAATTGGAGACACCACCATTTGAGAAAGCTGGAGAGAATCTATAAGTCCGTCACAAGCGGCAAAGAATAGTTCTTTATCCCCGATTTTTGCCTTTCTTACAAGAAAATCAGAGCAATCGACAAAATCATTCTTGAAGTGTTTATAGTTTTCTTCAATATCTTTAGAAAGCGTCATATAATCACCTGTATTATTATTGCAAATGATGTGCAAAATATTATAGGTGAAATATATGAGTTTAGTAATTATACGTGCATTTATAATTTATGTTTTTGTAATCATAGCGATAAGGATAATGGGCAAAAGGCAAGTCGGAGAATTGAAGCCGCATGAACTTGTAATAACATTTTTGATAAGCTCAACTGCGACAATTCCTCTTCAGGATAACAATATGCCTCTTTTAAACTGCATTATACCGGTGCTTTTATTTGTAAGCCTTGAAATAATTGTCGCAATACTGAGCATTAAAAGCGTTAAATTCAGAAATCTTATTCAAGGCAAACCTATTGTTATTATTGACAAAGGTAAAATAGATGAAAAAAAATTGAGACAGTTACGATTTACAGTTGACGATTTGTGCGACGCTTTAAGGCAACAGGGTTATTGGGATATTGCAGAGGTACAAAATGCCGTAATTGAAACAAACGGAAGCATCAGCGCCGAAAATTGGGAAAAATACAAACCTTTAACTCCCGACAACGTAAAAATAAGCGTTGATGACAAGGGACTTCACACGGCAATAGTTATTGACGGAAAACCTGTCGAGGAATATTTTAAAAATAAAAACATTAAGCAAAGCGAAATTGAATTACTATTAAAAACGAATGGCAAACAAGCAAACAAGCTTTTATTAATGACTGTTGATGATAACGGAAATGTTTACACAGTAAGAAAGGCGAGCACAAAATGAAAAAAATATATATTGCAATAGTGCTTTTAATAATATGTTCAGGGGTTTGCATTATTGAACAGGTAACAATTAATAAAGTATGCAGTGAAACAACAAGTATTATAAATACGGCATTAGACTTAAACGAGCAAAAAGATTTTTTAAAAGCTAAAAGTCAATGCGAAAAACTCAGGAAAATTTGGAGCAAGAGATATCCGTATTTATCTGCAATGATAGATCACTCACAGCTTGACGGCGCAAGTGCGGCAATAAAAGCGACAAAGGATATAAGCAAAGACAATGAAGATGAACTAAGCGAAAAGCTGATAGAAGCAAAAGACGAAATTCAACTGTTAAAGGAAAATCAATCAATAACCTTAGGTAATATATTTTAACAAAACAAGATGAACACTTTTGCATTTAAAACATAGGATAGTTTAGAAAATGTGAAAGGAGGTCGACCTAATGGGTTGCGGATGCAATAACTTTGGTTGTGGTTCATCTTGGATTATCATCCTCATTATCATCTTACTCCTCTGCGGCGGTTGCGGTGGCGGTTGCGGCAACAATGATTGCGGCTGCGGTTGCTAACATCAAATTCATTGAGGTGTCGAAGCGAAAGCTTCGGCACCTTTTTTGTTACAAACAAAAAAGCGATTAAATTTTTTTGTTTTACTCAAAACTTAAAATTTTATTGTACTTCTCTATTGACAAATCAAGTTAGTTTGTTAAACTAACTGTTAAGGGGTTATATTTAAAAAATGTTTTCTATATAATTTATAAATAAGCTTTTAAAAAAATGGAGTTAAAATGAACATTAAAGATTTAGAAATAGGAAAAAGCGCAAAAATAACAAAAGTAGGCGGCGAAGGCGCCTTAAGGCAGCATTTTCTTGATATGGGTCTTATTCCCGGTGCTCAAATCACAATGATAAAATTTGCACCTATGGGTGACCCTGTTGAAATTAAAATTCACGGCTATGAATTGACATTAAGGCTTGCCGATGCTGAGAAAATAGAAATTGACAAGCCGTATACTGTAAAAACGGACAATAATATTGATACAAGAAAAAAGGACATTTCCCATCCGGGCTTAGGTGAAGGAGGCAAATTTCACACAAAAGCTGACGAAAATCCTTTGCCCGACGGCACAAAGCTGACCTTTGCGCTTGCCGGAAACCAAAACTGCGGCAAAACAACCTTATTTAACAGGCTGACAGGCTCTAATCAGCACGTCGGCAATTTTCCCGGTGTAACGGTTGACAGAAAAGACGGAGAAATAAAAAATCACGCAGATACACTTATTACAGACTTGCCGGGCATTTATTCTATGTCTCCTTACAGCAATGAGGAAATAGTAACAAGAAAATTTTTATTAGATGAAAAGCCAAAGGGAATTATCAATATTATTGACGCTTCCAATATTGAAAGAAATCTATATTTGACAATGCAGTTAATGGAGCTTAACATTCCTATGGTTGTGGCGCTTAATATGATGGACGAGGTCCGCAAAAACGGTGGAAGCGTGCTTGTAAACGAAATGGAACAGCTGCTTGGCGTTCCGGTCATTCCGATTTCAGCTGCTAAAAACGAAGGTATTGAAGAGCTGACAGACCACGCATTGCATATTGCAAAATACAGAGAATGCCCCGGCAGGCAGGATTTTTGCATTTCGCACGGAACAAGCGAGCAAACAGCAGTACATAGATGTATCCACGCAATAATGCATCTTATTGAAGACCACGCCGAGGCGGCAGAAATTCCCGTTAGATTTGCGGCTTCTAAACTTATTGAGGGTGACAGCCTTGTTGAGGATAAATTAAAACTCAGCCAAAATGAAAAGGAAATGATTGAACATATTATTGTTCAAATGGAGCAAGAACGTGGACTTGACAGAGCCGCCGCAATTGCCGATATGCGCTTTCATTTTATTAAAAGCATTTGTCAGCAAACAGTTATTAAGCCGAGCGAAAGCAAGGAGCACGCAAGAAGTATTAAAATTGATAAAATACTTACGGGTAAATACACGGCTATTCCGTCATTTATTGCAATAATGGGTCTTGTATTTTGGCTCACATTCAGCGTAATCGGCAAAGGACTTTCAAATTTGCTCGACTTAGGAATAAGTCATCTTACAACCTTAGTTGATGGTTTACTTATAAAAGCAAATATAAACGATGTAATACATTCGCTTATAATTGACGGAATATTCAACGGTGTCGGAAGTGTGTTAAATTTCCTACCGATAATCGTCACGCTCTTTTTCTTCCTATCTCTGCTTGAGGACAGCGGATATATGGCAAGGGTTGCATTCGTTATGGATAAGCTGTTAAGAAAAGCAGGACTTTCAGGCAGGAGCATTGTGCCTATGCTTATAGGTTTCGGATGTACCGTACCCGGAGTTATGGCAAGCAGAACATTATCAAGTGAACGTGACAGAAAAATGACTATCCTTTTAACTCCGTTTATGAGTTGTTCGGCAAAGCTTCCTATTTACGGTTTTTTCGCCGCTGCATTTTTCCCTAACAACAGCGCAATAGTTATGATTTTGCTATATGCACTCGGAATTGCAACTGCCGTATTTATGGCTATGATAATGAAGTTAAGTATTTTCAAAGGCGAACCTGTGCCTTTTGTAATGGAACTTCCTAACTACAGAATGCCAAGTGCTAAAAGTGTTTGCCAGCTTCTTTGGGAAAAAGCAAAGGATTTCCTTCAAAGAGCATTTACTGTAATTTTTGTTGCAACAATTGTAATTTGGTTTTTGCAAACTTTTGACACTAAATTTAATCTTGTCGAAAATTCACAAGACAGCATACTTGCAACAATTGCGGGCTTTATTGCGCCGATATTCAAGCCGCTTGGATTTGGCGATTGGAGAATTTCGACTGCGTTAATCACCGGCTTTATGGCTAAGGAAAGCGTCGTATCCACGCTATCCGTTCTTTTAGGCTCAGGTGTAAAAATAACAAGCATACTCACTCAACTCGGCGCTGCTTCACTTCTCGTTTTCTGTCTGTTATACACTCCATGTGTTGCTGCAATTGCTTCGATTAAAAGAGAACTCGGAAGAAAATGGGCTTGCTTTGTAGTTGTTTTTCAATGTGTAATTGCGTGGATTATGGCGTTCATTACTCACGGAATTTTTGCACTTATAGGACTTTTATAATGAATATTCAAAGTATAATTTTATTAATATTAATTGTAATATTGCTTATTTCTGCTATAATATATTCGTCAAAGCATAAAAGTGCCTGCTCAGGCAATTGCTCTAATTGTAATAAAAACTGTAACAACAAAAGGTAATATTATGAAGAAATATCCTATAAATAAAGATTTTGATTTAGTAAAGTTTCTTACATTTCCTGTTATTCCACAGGCGGCACCGATAGCAAGAGGTATGCTCAAAATACTTGTAAACGAACACCACGGTGATAAATACATAAAGGTAAGCAAAATCGTAATTGAAAGCGTCGGCAGAAGAACAGATTTTTTAAGAAGGTGTTTTGGATAATGAAGTTTAAAGCAGTAGTTTTTGATATGGACGGCGTTATGTTTGACACCGAAAGTGTATGTATGAAATCTTGGGATACGGTCGGCGAGGAAATGGGAATCGGCAAGGCAGGCTATATGGTATATAAAACACTCGGTATGACTGCTCAAGCCGCTATTAAAATTTTGCAAAACGAATTTGGAAAGGACTTTGATGCAAAGCTTTTTAAGCAAAAAGGCAGAGAATATTCATATAAATATTTCAATGATTTCGGCGTACCCGAAAAACCTTTTCTTCACGAAGCACTTGAATATCTTAAAGAAAAAGGATATAAGCTTGCAGTGGCTTCTTCTACAAGCAGTGACAGCGTTTTTCATCATTTAGAGGAAAAGAATATCACCCATTATTTTGACAAGGTTATCTGCGGCGATATGATTAAAAATTCTAAGCCTGCACCGGATATTTATTTAAAGGCATGTGAGGAGCTTGGCGAAATGCCTGAAAATTGCATTGCTGTTGAGGACTCGAAAAACGGGATTCTGTCAGCCCACAATGCAAATATGAGTGTCATTATGATTCCCGACCTTTGGCAAGGTGAAGCTGAAATTGACAAACTTCTTTTTGCTAAATTAAAAAGCTTGGGTGAAATTAAATCGGTGCTGTAAAATCAGGAACATTTCATAATTTATGTGAATAATATAAATTAGGTATTGACATATCTGAAATATCTGTTATAATATATAGCACACCGAGGAAATCTCGGCAAAGCAATTTAATATCGCGGGGTGGAGCAGTTGGTAGCTCGTCGGGCTCATAACCCGAAGGTCGTAAGTTCGAGTCTTACTCCCGCAACCATTGATATAGAGCCAAATCTTAATTGATTTGGCTCTTATTTTTTGCTACTGTCTAACGGATTGTCTAACACTTTTCAAATTTTTATTTTTCAATAACACTTGAAAGGCAATTTGTAATATTTTTCTTTCTGCCTATATCAAGGTGTGCATAAGTGTTAGCAGTAGTTTGTATGTCTGCGTGTCCGAGCCATTCTTGTATATCTTTTAATGTGTAACCTTGTGCATTTAACAAGCTTGCACAACTATGTCGCAAATCGTGAAAGCGTATTTTCTTTAAGTTGTATTTTTTGAGCGTTTTAGCAAATTTACTTGTTATGTAGTCGGGATTATACGGTTGCCCATTATCCCATTTAAAAACATAATCGTTTTGTATATATTCCCTGCCGAAAAGTGACTTGTTTTCCTTTTCTTGATTTTTTAACAATACAAGCAGATTAACAATATCATCACTCAAAGGAAATGTGCGATAACTCGCTTCTGTTTTAGTTTTATCTTTTGCGACAATAGTACGAATGGCATTATGACAACGAAGCAAGAAAATTCAATTCAACATTGATTTTCAAAAGATAGTTGGTGATTTAATGAAAAAGACAATTTGTTTCTTATTATCGACAATATTTCTGTTATCCGCATTTTATCCTTGCAAATATATAATGTCGAAGAAGAAACAAGAAAATTCAATATCTAAATTTTCTTATTCAATTAACGAGTTAATTGAGAAATACGATAAAGAAGATGAATATCAAGACGATGTTGTAAAGGATCGTCTTATTGTTTCTGCAAAGAATATTAAAAACGATTATGATTCTGTTGAAACGGTTATCGGTCTTGGATATACAGTTTTACAATATGAAGATAAAGAACTTGCTGAGAATGTAAAAGAAGAACTCGAAAGCAAATGGTACACAGTTGAATATGATATGGCGTTTAATTGCTTTGATGTCACCTCTACTAATGAAACCTCTGCAACTTGGGCGAATGAAAGAGTTGAATCAGAGGAAACGCTCAATGCATAAAAGCCTCGGGAAATGAATTGTCCGAGGTAACAGTTGGTGTTATTGATACCGGTGCTGATTATACTCATCCCCTTATTGCTGATAGAATCGAGCATAAAACCATTAATTTCAGCTCAAGCGGTAATGAAAATGACTGTATGGATGATAGAGGTCACGGCACAATGGTTGCCAGTGTAATTGCGCAAAACACCTATTCTTACTGACTTGATGAATCAAATTATCAATAAAGGGATTATTGCTGCTGCGACGGCAGAAAACGATAATGTGACTGTTGAAAAGTTTTTCCCTGCAAATGTTGAAGATGTTATAAGCGTTTCTGCTTCGGATGTAAATAATAAAAAGTGCAGTTTCTCGAATTACGGGAATAAAATCGATTTGGCTGCACCCGGTTATCAAGTTTATACGTCAACAACAGGCGGAAATTATAGCACAGTAAACGGAACCTCGTTTTCTTTTCCGTTTGTTGCTGCAGCCTGTGCAACTGTTTTAATGCAAAATCCTTCGCTAACATCAAAAGAGATTGAAAATTTAATCAAATCTTCCTGCGTTGGTGTTCAAAACACTTATACTAATGTTGAATGGTGTTCAAGCGGTATATTGAATTTCCGAGGTTTATTTGAAGATAACCTTATACCCACTCCTGTTTTGAGCAGTTCTTCGGGAGCATATAACTGCGAATTTGAATTAATAATGTCTGCACCTGAAAATTATAAAATAGTTTACACAACAGATTATTCTATACCAAGTTTAACTAACGGCGTAGAATACACAAAGCTTATACATATTTCGGAAAATCAGCATATTATTGCCACGGCAATAAGTGAAGACAAACAAAGTAAATACATTAGTGCGACATACCAAGTTGTATATACACCAGGAGAAAGTGAATTAACAATTTCATCGTCAGGTAATATAACCGGATATACAGGTGACAAAAGCAGTTTAATAATTCCCGAAACAGTTAACGGTATAACAGTTAAAGGCATAGGTCTTTCTGCATTTAAAGAAAGTAATATTATATATATATATATCGAATTGCTGGAAACCGCAACTTTGATAAGACAATATGCTTTTAGTTCAAGCAACATTAGCACTATTATTGTACCCGGTATAACACAAATAGATTCTTTTGCATTTAAGGGTTGTTCAAATCTTTTTAATTTTGATATGCCTAATGTTATTACGGTAGACAGAGAAGCATTTAATGGGTATAAAAGACTTGATTCGGTTAATTTTAATGAAAGAGTTGAAGAACTTGGAGATTTATCATTTGCTTCAACTAATTATCAAGACACTTTTTTCCCGAATATTATAGGTGCTTCAAATATTTTTGACAGCAGTAATCTTTATACAGCGGATTTTCCAAATGCACAATGGATATCCGGTACATTTTGTAATTGCAACAGCTTGAAATATGTTAACATACATAATGTTAATGAAATAGGTGAGGATAGCTTTAACCGTTGTACGAATTTAACGGAGCTTGATTTTTCAAACATAGAAACCGTTGAATATGGTGGATTGTCAGGTTCATATTTTTATGAAATAGAGCTTGATAATTGCACAGAACTTGGTCAATCTGCATTTACAGGTTGTTATGCAAAATATATTAGTATTCCAAAGGTTGAAACTATATACAGCAAAGCATTTCAAACTGTACTACGCCGATTTATGTTGATATGCCGAATGTAACGACGTTTTACAATTCAGCTACGGATAGTTATTTTTCGAATTGCCTAAACTTGAAAAGTCTACATTTACAAAAAGCAACCTTTTGCCCGACGATTAATTTGGACGTTAAAGGAATTGAAGCAATAGAAAATGGAGTGGAGCCGGAATTAAGCTTCGTCTATGCACCTAATGCAATAACAGTGGAATCTTCAAATTTAAAGGTGTTTTTGCAATATTACACAAATCTTGATTTTGTGTTCATACCCAAAGCAACAGGTATTCAACAAATGGCTGAAATTCCTAATTCAACTTGGTATTTTTCAGAAGCAATGGAAAAACTGCCCGATGATAAATTAACAGATACTACCGGCTACGGATATACTATCGTTGCCCCAAGTAGCTCATACGCACAGGATTGGGCTAATAAATACGGTCATACCTTTATTCCGAGTGAAGATTTAAGCTTTAATGGATTTGATGAAAATAGTTTTATTTATTCCACATCAGACGGAAAACAATGCTCAATTCCGATAGATATTGTTGAACAAATGTGGTATGACTATCTGCCAATAAATGAGAATCAAGATTTTATGACTCACGGATATATATTTGATGTTTTTAATAATGACTTTATCAATGCCAAAGATTTTGCCAAAATACATCATTTATCAAATACGGTTGGCAAAATATATAATCAATACAGACGGAGATAATATGAGATTTTTCCAATTCTTAAGATTTTTAATTTCTACAAGATACAGCAGACGAAAATATAAAAAATTCGAAAAGTATCTTGATGATTTAAGAGAGGAATAAAATACATTTATAGAGTGAGTGAAAAGAGAACTAATGAGCTTATTGTCGTCAGTTCTCTTTTCTTTTTAGAGTAATATTTTGGTGAATAATTAGTATAAAACTATTTTGCTTTCATCCTTAATACTGTATGGAATTTCAACCTGTCTGTTTGCAGGATGTCTTTGAAAAATAAATCTAATTTGATTTATTGAATCATAAACTTCTATTATAAGTTCGTTTTGTTTACGATAAAGTGTTTTGTCGTGTTGATTGCTATATAATTCGTGAGCAGGTATTTGTCTTATTTTCCTGATTTTTCTTAATGTTGATAAAATGTATTTTTTGAATGCATTTTGACCTTCTGGGTTTGATGAAAAATAATTTGTATTCATCCATTCTTCAAGAAGAACAAGGCTTCCTTTTGGAGAACCATCTTCGTTTTTTCTATCAATAGGCAAAACATTATGCAACTTGTCAAAATCAAAGAATTTGTAATTAATGTTATGTATAATTATTTTCTCTAAAGCTGAAACAAAGTCATAAAAGTTTTTATTTGATGGAATAAGTAAAATTCTATAACCTATTAACTCATCTTCTGTCATATTATATTCTTTTTTAAACAGCGGAGGTAGACCGATATTCTTGCACAATGTATTAATAAATTTTAGTTCTTCTAACAGAGCTTCGAATACCCAAACACTTGTCACCCAATTACAGCAGATAAGATTATCAACAAAACCTTTGTTTATAATAAACGATTTTTGATCTTTCAATAAACAACCGCGCCATTTGCATTGAGCTTCATAGTTTAATTTTGATAAATCTCTTAAAAACACACCAATAGCACGATCAGAATCGACTGAGTCATTAGCAGGATAAGCAATTCCAAAATCCTTAATATATTCCGTGTGTAAATCATCCTCATATGGATATTCAACATCTACATAACCTCTATATCCATAATCATGTATTTTATAAAGTGGATTATCATAATAACTTTGCAAAATATCTACATTGAAATACAATATTTTTAATTGCATTTCTCCCTTTGCAAGCATTTTTGTAAAAGGTTTTTCTTCAGTTATATTAACTGTTGATAGATGTTCTTTCGTAGGATATAATGCCACCAGACCTTCGTTATGTAATGCTTCTATTTGTTTTTCTTTTGGCAGAATATTTGAAAGTCTATTTATATAAATGTTTAGTTCATTACGTTGAGAAAGGGCAAATATTTTGTTTTCTAAAATAAGTTCATCTAAATCTTGAATAGAAGAATATTCTAAACCAGTATTCGCAATACCATTAAAGTCTCCGGAATTCAAGTAATGATTTGTTATTTTATCTAATAATTCCTGCTTGTTCATAATTAAATCCTTGTGTTTCCTTTGCTAATAAGATATGTTATCAGTTATATTGTATCATATGATGATAAAGTTATAAAGAGAGGATTGATGTTGTTTATCGATAAAGGTATACAAAAGCAAATTTTACATTGTTTCTATGCACTATTTTACACAGGGAGTAGTCCGATATTTGTGCCCTGCTTTTGGTACTGTTCTTCGTACAATAAAATAAATAGTTTTTTAAATGACTTGATTAATAGCTTTTATTATGCTTAAATGCAAGTGAACCCAAAGGAAAGGAGCATGATAATGGCTAAAAAATCAAAAGCAAATCATGGTGACGGAACCATTTTTTACAGTAACAGCAAAGGCAAATGGATTGGACAGATAAATACCGGCAGGGATGAAAACGGAAAGATTAAACGCAAATCCGTTTACGGTGATACACAGCAAGAGGTTAAGGGAAAGCTAAATCAAATAAAATTCAAAATTTATTCCGGCACATTTGTTGATACATCCCAAATAACATTTGAGCAGTTAATGAAGCAAATCATTGAAGATAAATACGCTTTAAACGAAATACAGGAGCAAACATATATCAGACATTTGTAAACACTTAAAATGCTTAGTTCAATAAATCAAATACCGCTCCAAAAAATTAACTATTCAATGCTGAAGCAGCTGCTTATTTCAATGGTGAATTACTCGGATTCAACAATCAAAAAATCATATATGATGCTTAATCAATGCTTTCGAGAGGCTCAAAAGCGAAAGATAATTACAGAAAATCCAATGGAGGATTTGAAACGACCTAAATCACGAAAGTAAAAACGCAAGGTCAGAGCGATGACCGTTGAGGAACAGCAAAAATTCCTAAAGGTTATACAAACTGAAAGAGTTAGGTATAAGGAGCAAATGCTCATATCTATGTTCACAGGTATGAGAATGGTTGAGGTCAATGCACTAACGCCTAAAGATATAAATTTCAAATTTAACTTTATCAATATTGATAAGACGGTATCCAAAGGAAGAAAAGGCAGTGCGTTTGTAAATTATTCAGCTAAAACCGAAAAGGGCAATCATACGGTTCCTATAAACGAGCTTGTAAAGCCGGTTGTTGAAGAAGTGTTAGCAAATTACGAACCAACTGAAGACGGAATGCTGTTTCATACAACTGTTGGAACACTTGTTACCACAAACCAAGTTAATATGGAATTCAAGAGATTGCTTGAAAGATTTGACATTCGTGACGAAGGTCTTAAGGGAGAATTATCACTTCATAGCTTGAGACACACTTATGCAACACGATGTATCGAGGGTGGTATGCCTCCGAAGATACTGCAAAATCTTTTGGGACACAAGGATATAAGTGTAGCACTTGATACATATTCAGATGTGTTTGAAAACTTCCAAACAGAAAATGTCGCAAAGATTGATGAATATATGAAAGCGCTTGGAATGGGTGCACAAGTAAAACAGGGTGAATTTAACCCTGTTTTGTTGTTATATTTCAAGTTAGAAATTTGAATCATTAGAAATTTTTAATTAGACTTTAATATCAGAGCCTTTTATGATAATATAGCTATAGAATATTTATTTACGAGGAAGGAAACAAAAATATGACACATGAGATAAACTATAAGAAAGTTCAAATTATTGATAGCGATTTAACCTTTGAAAAAATTTACGAAAAAAAGTATATACCAAGTGAATATTTAGATGAAATAAAGAAAGCTAATTTACTTATCGTGCCAAATGAGAACTTTCGAAAAAAAGGAGATGTTCTTTTTCCTGAAACAACAAGGGAATTCTTTGAATATATTCAGGACCATCCGAATGATGAAATTGTTGCAGATATTGCTATTTCAGATGATAATTTTCAACGTATTGAATTGCATTCTGCGGTTATTGAAGTTGCAACAATTATTGTCAATGTAGTAGTGCTTCCCGTTGCAATAAATATGATTTCAAATTATTTGTATGATTTAATAAAAAAGTACCATAGAAAACCAGAAGACACTTCTGCAAGATTAAAAATTATATCTGAAGAAACTAAAACTAAAAAAACGAAAATAATATCTTACGAAGGACCAGTTTCAGAAGTGAAAGAAACATTAGAAATAGCAACAAAAGAAATATTTTCTGAGGATAAATAAAATGACCATATCAGATATTGAATATTACTTGAGTTTAAAACATACATCATTTGACGAAGAAATAGAAAAGGAAATAAATAGTCAACTAGATAATGCAAAAACTCAAAAGAACGAAAACAAGTCAAATTATTTATGGTGTTTAAGACAAATTTATATTATTCAAAAACATTATGTCAATGCTATCAAAGAACTTAAAGAAGGTCTATATGAAGATGCATGGAATACATTTGATGCAGCAGATATAGCGTTATCGTTTTTAGAAGATAATTTTGATGTTTCTTTACAAGATGATAAGTATTATTTGATGTTTATTTCTAAAATGATTAAGGAGTACCAGAAATTATTTCCATATCAGTATTTTTTTAGCAGAGAATGTATTATAAAAGCCGAAAAATGCTCAATATGTGATAAACCTATATCATTAAGACATCCTTGTGGTCATAAAGTAGGAAAGTTATATATGGGTGAATTGTGTACCAGAATTGTTACAGATATTGAGTATGTTGCTATATCTATTGTATCAGACCCGTTTGATAAGTATGCTATTTTAAAACTTCAAGAGCAAGAATATAATTATGGTATGCTTGAAAATTTAATGAAAGAAATTGATAGTCCATTCGACGAGTTTCAAATTGAAACGGTAAAAGTATTAAAGCCTGAATACAAGAATATTGGGCGTAATGAGAAGTGTCCTTGCGGATCAAATAAAAAATACAAAAAGTGTCATTTAGGAACAAAAGATGAATTAATGGATCACCTTAAAATACAACTTTTGAAACATCCTACCCATAATAAAAGTGGTTTTGTAGGATGTTTTGGAACTTGGAAATAATTCATCTTATATTATTTTGACAAATCTATTAGTTATAATTCTGCCATGTTTTGTAGCAAATCTGCAACAAGCATTGACCAAGCAACCGAAAGTTTAACAAACGCCGTAAACACGCAGGTTTTTGGTTGCATAGTTCAGTTCCCGCAACCATTGATATAGAGCCAAATCTCAATTGATTTGGCTCTTATTTTTTGCTACTGTCTAACGGATTGTCTAACACTTTTCAAATTTTTATTTTTCAATAACACTTGAAAGGCAATTGAAATATTTTGATTTATGATTAAAATACAATTTAAAACAAACTTTATGGTTTAAATTTTTTAAGGGATAGATTTCGTTAAGAAATCTATCCCTTAAAATGTAGCTTTTATCAATTAGGTGTATAGAGATTTGCATAAGGACGTGAAGTTGCCGCAACGAGCTTTTTAAAAGGCTTTTGCATAATTTCATTATAATCCTTATTAAAATACTTGCAATATTTTTTAATATATTCGTCAAGTTCTTTTTTATCATCATCATCAAGAGCCTGAACCTTAATATTCTGAGAAATATTTTCTTTAGGAAATGTTCCACGGACAAAGATTTTGCCGCCGTGCATACCGGATGCACAATGAGTGCCGAAAAGCTTTTCGCCCCTTTTCATATCAAGGCCCAACAATACGATAGTGCCGCCCGCCATATATTCGCCGAGAAACGAGCCGGCATTTTTACCGATAACAAGAACAGGGCGCATTTGCCTAAATTCTTTCATATGAATACCGCCACGGCAAGCAACGTTATCACGAATATAAATTTGGCCGTCACGCATACCGTAACCCATAGCGTCACCGGAGTGACCGTGGACAACAATTTCGCCGCCGCCCATTGTATTGCCGACTGCGTCTTGACAATTTCCGAAAACAACAACCCTGCCGCCGTTTAAATAGCAAGCCATATCGTTGCCCGGAGTGCCGTAAACCTCAATTGTTTTGCCCTCATCAAGAGCACAACCGATATAACGCTGACCGTTGACATCTTTAACAGTAACCTTATTTTGCTTTTCAAGTTGCTTTTCAATTTCCTTATTTACTGCTTCATATCGAGTAAGTCCTGCTTCGATAATCATAACAAAATGCCTCCTCTCAGCTTTTGAATTCTTGTATCCTTATCAAACAAAAATATTGACGGTGTTTCCATAATATCGCCTTCAAGAGTAGAAAGGTCAACCTTATTTGAAATAAGATTTGTATAAATTCCTGCATTTTCGCTTGAATTGATAAGAACAAAGCCTACAAGCCTGTCACCCTCAAATACAAGCCTTTTATATACATCGCCGTCAGATTTAATTTTATCAAAATATTGCTCACCTTGAGCATTTATAAGACCGCAGGTGCAAATACGAAGGCCGAAAAAGTCAATAGCATTTACAGAATAAGTACCGTTTACCGTATTGCTTTCACTTGCCATTTGGTAGCCGGCAACTCTACCCTGCTGCACTGCGTTAGGCCAAAGAGCAATAATTTTTTTTGAGCCGTCAAGCATATCAACAGATACGGTGCAGTCGCCTGCCGCATAGATATCCTTATCGCTCGTTTGCATAGTGTGAATATCGGTAATAATGCCCCTGTTCACCTCAAGCCCTGCGCTTTCGGCAAGTTCACACTGAGGTCTTACACCGACTGCAAGAACAAGCAAATCACATTTTAATGTTTTGCCGTCTTTAAGAGTTACACCTGTAATATGCTTACCCTTTGATTGAGCCTTAACAACAGTATTTTCCAAATGAAATTTAATGCCGTTATTTTCCAAATGCTTTTTAACTTGACGTGCAGAAGTTTTATCAAGAATTGACGGTAAAACTCTCGGTGCAAGTTCAACAACATCTACGCTTTTGCATATTTTAACAAGACCCTCGGCAGCTTTCATACCGATAAGACCTGCGCCGATTACAACAGCTTTTGTGTTTTCATTTGCAAGAGACTTAAGCTCCTTTGCAGAAGCTAAATCAAGAAATGTAACCGCATTTTCCTTGCCCTCAACATTTTCCATAGGAGGCACGAACGGCTTTGAGCCTGTTGCGAGGCAAAGTTTATCATAAGGATATGATTTTTTGCCGACCTTAACAGTTTTATTTTTTCTGTCAATAGAGGTTACCTTAGCGTTTGTAATAACATTTATATTATTTGTTTTATAAAAAGACGGCTTACGAAGAGCCATATCGCTTTCCTTAACCTTGCCCTTAAGAAAATAACTGATAGAAGGGCGTGAATAAGGGAAATAAGCCTCCTCTGTAAGCATTGTGATATTACCCTTGGCATCGGCTTTTCTGACAGCCTCAGCAGTAGCAAGACCTGCGGCGCAAGCGCCTACAATAACATAATTCATTATTTAGCACCTCCTACCTCAAGCCAGAGCAAAGCATTATTAGGGCAGTTTTTAACACAAGCCGGTTCTTCGCCCTGACAAAGGTTACACTTATATGCAATATTGCCCTGCTTAATACAACCGATTGGGCAAACTGCAAGGCAAGTCATACAGCCTATGCACTTATCCTCGTTAACAGATACAATGCCTGTTTTTTTATCCTTAGTCATTGCGCCTGTAATGCAAGCCTTAACACATGCCGGGTCATCGCAATGGCGGCAATTGACTGCAACGGAAGCGACCTTATCGCCGAAAACAGAAATTCTGCTTACAGGTTCAGGATTTTCCGATTTATATGCTTTAACTACGTCTTTAGATTTTGAATGAGCTGTTTTGCAATAAACCTCGCAAAGGCGGCAGTTTATGCAAAGTTCTTCTCGTGCGAAAACTTTTTTCATATCTATGCCCTCCTTATTCGCCGGCATGCTTAATACCGAGTATTTCAAGTTCTTTATCACTAAGACCGATACCACGAAGCATAAGTCTGTTACCACGAAGCGAGTCAATAGAGTTGATACCCATACCGCCCATAATTTCTTTAATTTCGTGATTCCAAGCGTTTATTAAATTGATTACCCTTTTATGTGCGATTTCAGGATTAAGACGACGTGTAAGGTCAGGACGCTGAGTAGCAATACCCCAATTACACTTACCGGTATTACATGTTTGGCACATATGGCAGCCCATTGCAATAAGGGGAGCAGAAGCAACATAGCAAGCATCTGCACCGAGAGCAATTGCTTTAACAATATCGGATGAACAACGGAAAGAACCTGCGGCAACAAGAGAAACAGTTGAACGAATACCCTCGTCACGAAGCCTTTGGTCAGCTGCTGCAAGTGCAAGTTCAATAGGAATACCTACATTATCTCTTATTCTTGTAGGTGCGGCACCCGTACCGCCTCTAAAACCGTCAATTACAACAATATCCGCACCTGCTCTTGCAACACCGGAAGCAATTGCGGCAACATTATGTACTGCGGCAATTTTAACGGAAACAGGCTTTTTATTATGAGTTGCCTGCTTAAGCGACCAAATAAGCTGGCGCAAGTCCTCAATAGAATAAATATCGTGGTGAGGAGCGGGAGAAATAGCATCCGATCCCTCAGGAATCATACGTGCATTTGACACCTCTACATTAACTTTTTCACCGGGGAGGTGACCGCCGATACCCGGCTTAGCACCTTGACCGATTTTGATTTCAATAAATTTAGAATTATTAAGATAATCCTTATGAACGCCAAAACGACCGGAAGCGACCTGAACAACTGCATAATCGCCAAAAGAGCGCAAATCAGGATGAAGTCCGCCTTCGCCTGTATTAAAAAGCGTTCCAAGCTCAACAGCCGCCATTGCAAGCGATTTTTGAGCATTAAGAGAGATTGAGCCAAAACTCATAGCAGAAAACATTATAGGTGTTTCAAGCATAACCTGAGGCGGCATTTTAGTAATTGATTTACCCTTTCTTTCAACCTCAAGCTTATTAGGCTTACGGCCTAAAATAGTACGAATTTCCATAGGCTCACGAAGCGGGTCGATAGACGGGTTGGTTACTTGTGATGCATTAAGCAAGATTTTATCCCAATAAATTGGATAAGGCTTAGGATTACCCATTGCCGAAAGAAGAACAGAGCCTGTATCTGCCTGACGGCAAATTTCTTGCTGATAGGTAGGAGTCCAGTTTGCATTATCACGATAATCGCAAACATATTTTTCTATGCGAAGCGCACCTGTAGGACAAAGATCAACACACCTGTGACACGCAACACAATTTTTTGAATTAACCAATACGGTTTTGCCGTCCTCATCAAAATAGTGACATTCGTTTGAGCACTGACGAACACAACAGCCGCAGTTAATACATAATTCTTTATCACGAATGACAGTAAATTTACGTGGAATATAATTAATCATCAGTCCTCAACCTCCTCATCATCAATTTCGAGCGGAATAAATACAGGCTCGGCGCCTGAAACAGACCATACCTTTTCAGGGTCAGGGCAAATAATTCTGATAGCCGATTCCTCAGAAGCAAAATATGCCCTATTGCCCTTTGTTGCCGCAGTAAGCGAACGAAGCTTAAGCCTATCATTAATAGCAAGAAGCCCTTTATTAGAACCGAGAATTACGGAGAAAGGACCGTTTACGAGAGCGCCGTTATAAATTGAACGAAGATTTGTGAAATATTCCTTTCTGTCATCGTCCATTTTATCTATCTCCTCCCATTCAGGCGCTGTAAGAACATCAGCGGCAACCTCGATAGGAAGATTATGGTGGCGCAAAAGGTGGTCAAAAAGATAAGTGATAACTTCGGTATCTGTCTGCATTGTGCAAATATAGCCAAACTGCTCGATATATCTGCGGTTAGTGTCATAAGAAGAAATTTCGCCGTTATGAACGATTGACCAGTCAAGAATATTAAACGGATGAGCACCGCCCCACCAGCCGGGTGTGTTGGTTGGAAATCTGCCGTGAGCAGTCCAAATATACGCCTCATATTGGTCAAGCATATAAAACTCGCCGACATCCTCAGGATATCCTACCGCTTTAAAACAGCCCATATTTTTACCACTTGAAAAAATATATGCGCCGTCAATAGCATTGTTAACCTTGGTTACGCATTGAGCAACATATTCAAGTTCATCCTGACGTGCATCCTTCATACGAACACGGTTAGCCTTGCCGAAATATCTCCAAATATCAGGTCCTTTTTCAATACTCGGTACCTGACGGGTAGGTATTCTTTCAGCAACATCAATATTGAAATGCCTAAAAAGAAAATCCTCACATTGTTTTTTTGCTTCGTTAGAATCATAGAAAACGTGAATTGCGTATTCGTCTTTGTGTTCAGGGTAAATGCCATAAGCCGCAAAGCCGCCACCGAGGCCGTTAGACCTGTCATGCATAAGAGCGATAGATTTAATAATTTCCGAACCGTTGATACGATTGCCTTTTCTGTCGATTATTGCAGCAATGGCACAGCCTGACGGAATCCTGATTTCTCCCTCTTTCAACATAATATCCTCTCCTTAAGTTAAATAGAAATGATAATATAAAATTTATGAACATTATGTTCATTAAATATCACCGTTAAATTAATTTTACAATAAATAATGTATTGTAGTCAATTATACAAATTACAAAATTAAAGCAATTTTTCGCTTTATTTATGTATAATATCACAGTATTTGTTAACATTGTTGTATACTTATGCGTATTCTAATGAATACCATATTATATTTATGCAACAGGAAAAGCAGGACTGCAATTGCAATCCTGCTTTTCCTTAGGTAGAAAATAACAAATACAAATATTTGTAAGGGATTAAATTAAACAAGTATTAAACATCATCTTCGCCCTGCAAAGCGTCATATCCACGCTCGCCTGTACGAACCTTTACGGCATCCTCCACATCATATATAAAGATTTTGCCGTCGCCGATATTACCTGTATAAAGAACGTCTCTTGCAGTTTCAACAACCTTTTCAACAGGCACTGCCGAAACAACCATTTCAAGCTTCATTTTTGGATTGAGATTCATTTCTTCAATTTCAATACCACGATATTTTCTGATATGGCCCTTTTGAGTACCGCAACCCATTACATTTGTTACGGTCATTCCGGTGATGCCTATCGAATTCATAGCAGTTTTGATATCTTCAAATTTGGCAGGATTAAATATCATAACTACCTTTGAAAGCTCAGGCGATTTTTTAGTTGTATAAGTTTCAACTTCAACTGCCTTCTCAACAGGTGCAAGAGGCGAAGCCGGAACACTTGCCTTAGGGGCAGAAGCTTTAATTGATGATGATGTAGCAAATGCCATAGCCGGCATAAAGTCTGCATAAGCTGACGGAAGATTATGTTCTGTAGCGTCAAGACCCTTGATTTCTTCATCCTCAGATACACGAAGTCCGTTAGTTTTCTTAATAATAAGGAATACGATTGTCATTGTAACAATTGTCCAAGCTGCAACACAAACAAGACCTAAAAGTTGCTTGCCGAGAAGCGAGAAACCGCCGCCATAGAAAAGACCTTTAAACGAATCGTTGCCCGGAACAGAAGTTGTTGCGAAAAGACCTACTGCAATTGTGCCCCACATACCGTTTACACAGTGAACTGCTACGGCACCTACAGGGTCGTCGACCTTAAGCTTAATATCAATAAATTCAACAGCAACTACTACAAGGATACCGGCAACCGCACCGATAAGGCAAGAACCGAGAGCATCGACAACATCACATCCTGCTGTTACTGCAACAAGACCTGCAAGTGAAGCATTAAGCGACATTGAAACGTCCGGCTTACCGTTTTTAATCCAAGTGAAAATCATAGTTACACAAGTTGCAATAGCAGGTGCACATGTTGTTGTTAAAAAGATAGAAGCAAGCTGAGGTCCGCTCTTTGCTGCTGCACCGTTGAAACCGTACCATCCAAACCAAAGGATAAATACACCGAGTGCGCCGAGAGTAAGTGAGTGACCAGGAATTGCCTTTGCCACCTTTTTACCTGTTTTTTTATCCTCAACATATTTACCGATACGGGGACCGACCATAATTGCGCCGATAAATGCAGTTATACCGCCAACCGTATGAATAGCGCAAGAGCCTGCAAAATCATGGAAGCCAAGATTAGCAAGCCAACCGTTTGAATTCCAAATCCAACCTGCCTCGATTGGATAAACGACAGCAGAAATTACTGCCGAATAAATACAATAGCTTGAAAACTTTGTACGCTCCGCCATTGAACCGGAAACAATAGTTGCCGCTGTAGCGCAGAACACAAGGTTAAATACAAAGTTTGACCAATCAAAGTTTTGATAATTTGTGAAAACGCCCAAGGTCGGCATACCGCAAAAGCCGCCTAAGACCTCTTCACCCATCATAAGACCAAAACCGAGCAATATAAACATCGGAGTACCGATGCAAAAATCCATAAGATTTTTCATTATAATATTACCCGCATTTTTTGCACGTGTAAATCCCGTTTCAACCATAGCAAAACCGCATTGCATAAAGAAAACGAGAGCCGCACCAATCAAAAACCAGATGCCGAACATTTCGCTGTCGACCTTTTCAAGAATAGATGTTATATTCATTTATTCTTCCTCCTCAAATTATATAGTTTGTAATGACAAAAAGAAATAAAAAAACAGGGTGCGGCAAATGCAATTGCATTGTCGCACCCCATTGTGCTGAAAAAATAAGCCAAACCGACACCGAAATGATATCGGCTTGGCTAAATGGCATAAATGCCATAAGAGAGGGTTAAGTAAAAATTAATAATTAACCATATATCTGTCGATTTCCCACTGTGAAACCTTTGTTCTGTATTCGTCCCATTCAGCCTTCTTGCCTTCTGTGTATGCGTTGAATACGTGTTCGCCTACTGTTTCCTTAACAAATGGGTCAGCCTCTGAAGCCTTAACAGCCTCTTCAAGTGAGCCCGGAAGACAATCTATACCTCTTTCTTCAAGTTCTTCATTTGAAAGGTCAAATACATTATAATCTACTGCCGGAGCAGGAACAATTTTGTTTTTAATTCCGTCAAGACCGGCTGCAAGGCAAAGTGCCATTTCAAGATAAGGATTGCAGGTTGGGTCAGGACAACGAAGTTCAACACGAGTACCCATACCTCTTGCGGCAGGAATACGAACAAGACAAGAACGGTTAGATGCCGACCAAACGATATAAGTAGGAGCTTCATAACCCGGTACAAGTCTCTTATATGAATTTACAGTCGGGTTTGAATAAGCGGCAATACCTTTAACGTGCTTAAGAAGTCCGCCGATAAAGTAATGAGCAACATCGCTGAGACCGTCTTCGCTTTCAGAATCATAGAAAGCATTAACTGTTTTGCCCTCAGCATTTTTAGTCATAAGTGACATATTAGTATGCATACCTGAACCGTTAATACCGTAAATCGGCTTTGGCATAAATGTTGCGTGAAGGCCATGCTTTGTAGCATAAGTTTTAACAACGTGCTTAAATGTCATTACACGGTCAGCACTTGTCATAACCTCATCAAACTTGAAATCAATTTCGTGCTGTCCCTGAGCAACCTCATGGTGAGATGCTTCAATTGTATATCCCATTTCCTCAAGAGCAAGGCAGATATCACGACGGCAGTTTTCGCCATGGTCGATTGGGTTAAGGTCAAAGTAACCACCCTCATCACCTGTTGTAGTTGTCGGATTACCGTCTTCATCAAGCTTAAAGAGGAAAAACTCACATTCAGGACCTACGTTAAAGCTGTAACCCATTTCAGCAGCCTCATTCATAACCTTCTGAAGAACGTTTCTTGGGTCGCCAAGGAACGGAGTCTCATTATCTGCACAATAAACAGAGCAAATAAGACGAGCTGTCTGAGCGTTCTGGTGCTTTCTCCAAGGGAAAATTGTCCATGTATCATAATCAGGATGAAGATACATATCACTTTCGTTAATTCTTACGAAGCCGTCAATTGACGAGCCATCAAACATACACTCATTATCAAGTGCTTTTTCAAGCTGTGAGCTTGTGATAGCAACGTTTTTCATAATGCCGAAAACGTCTGTAAACTGAAGTCTGATAAATTCTACGCCGTTTTCCTGTGCGCTTTTAAGGATTTCTTCCTTTGTGTACTTACTCATAGTAAATACTCCTCTCTTAAGAATTTGTTTTAATAAAATAAAGCAAAAAAACAGGCGCTCCGAATTCACTCGGAACGCCTTTGTTCTTACTACAATTTCATTATAGTCAGCAAATTTACGTTTGTCAACGATTTTATACAATTTTGTCAATTTACTACATGAGCAATAATTCACGTTAAAAGTTTTTATACAAAATGACAAAAAATAGACTATTTCGATAAATCGAGGTATTTTTCATCCACAACCTTTTTAACAAGCTTATTATAATATTCGGGTGTGCCGCCCTTTTGAGAATGCGAGGAGGCAAGCTCTTCATTATAATCACTAAGCTTATAGACATCAAATGTAAATTTGCCGCTGTCGGTTCTGCTGTAATGAGTTACAATCGGTACAAGTTTGCCCTCAATTGTGATTTCGCCGTTTTTCTTTTCAATATCAACACTTGCCATACCGCCGCAAAGTTGGTCAATTTCAATTTGATGAGAAATGAAATTACCGAGAGAATAATAGACAAGCATTTTATGCCCCTTGTCATTAGTAACCTCTTTAACCGGCTGAATAACGTGAGGGTGACAACCGATAACAAGGTCAACTCCGAGAGAACTGAAAAGCTCGGTATATTCCTTTTGATAATCAGATATACCAAAGCTGTTTTCCGTTCCCCAATGAGGAAACACGATTACAACGTCGGCGTTTTCCCTTGCCTCTTTTATATCCTTAGTAACCTTGTCCTTATTCATCAAATTAACAAGCCACGGCTTATCGCTTGGCAAGTCAATTCCGTTTGTGCCATAGGTATAATTAAGAAGTGCAAATGTTATATTGTTTTTCACATAATATTTAACAGTGTTATAACTCTGCTCGTCCTCGTTAATGCCAAGGTAAACAATATCCTTTTGCTTTTTGAAATAATCAATTTCATTCATAACGCCCTGAGAGCCTTTATCCATAATATGATTATTTGCACAATTGAAAATATCAAAGCCTGCCTTAATAGCAGCGTCGCCGACTTCTTGCGGAGAATTAAAAACCGGATAACCGGTATATTCAAATTCAGAGCCGCCCAAAACTGTTTCCTGGTCAATTACGGACATATCATATTTTTGAATAACGGGAGCAATATTTTTATAAAGGCAAGTATAGTCGTAGCTTCCGTCCTCCTGCTTACCTGCATCAATCAAGGTGTTGTGAATAAGATTATCACCAACTGCGCAAAGAGTAACCTTGCCGTCTGTATTAGCGCTTGTAGGCTCAGTCGTTTCATCATTAACGACTGAAATTGAGGTTTCGGCAGTAGGCTTTTTTATATCCTCGGTTTTAGTTAAATGACCGCTTACGGCAAGAAAGATTAACACGAATACTGCCACTGCAATAGGAATAAATATTAAAGGAGTGAATTTTTTGTTTTTAGACATAACGTCACCTCATATATTAATTAACTGAAATATTATAACATATATAAGCATTTAACACAACTAAATTTTAAGGCGGACAGATATGGCGAATATTTTTACATACACCTTTTTTATTATCGGACTTTTTTTAATAATCAAGGGCGGAGATATTTTTGTAGACAGTGCAACACAAGCGGCAAAAATGCTTAAAATACCTAATTTTATAATTGGCGCAACAATCGTTTCAATTGCTACAACTCTGCCTGAAATAATAGTAAGCGTTCAGGCAACCGTAACCAAAAACGTCGATATGGCAGTCGGCAATACAATAGGCTCGGTCACGGCAAACACTGCACTGATATTAGGACTTTTCATAACCTTTATGCCCTTTGAAATAAAAAGGCGTGACATTTTCTTTAAAGGTATTTCAATGATTTTAGCAATTATATCTTTAATAATAGGCTGCGTTATCACAAAAAAACAAACATTACAATTTAAAGGCGAAAGCAAAGAATATTATTTTTTGTCCGCATTAGGTGTTACGCTTTTAATATCAGTATTTGCAGTATTTATTTTTGAAAACATAAAAAGCATAAAAAAAGAAGTAAAAAACGATGAAAACGATAAAACGTTTACAGTAAAAGAAAAAGTGCTTTGTACTGTTTTATTTGTTTTCGGCGCAATAGGAATAGTTATAGGCGCAAGACTTCTTGTATCGCAAGGAACTCAAATAGCAAAAAACTTACACATTTCGCAAAGGGTGATAAGCGTAATTGCAGTTGCAATAGGCACTTCCCTGCCGGAACTTGTAACGGCGCTGTCAGCGCTCAAAAAGAAATCCGGAACACTTTCGGCAGGCAACATACTCGGTGCAAACATTATTGATTTAACATTAATTCTTCCGCTTTGCTCATTAATTTCAATAGCAAGAGGGAGCGGTGAACTTGCCGTTTCTGCCTCAAGCGTAAGTATGGATATGAAAATATGCCTTATAGTAATTTGCATTGCGGTTTTGCCGACGATAATAACGCAAAAATTTCAAAGATGGCAAGGAATACTGCTCCTTTTAACCTATGGTGGGTATATTTATTTCGTAGTCAAATAAAAAACAGAGGCAGTTTTTCAACCGCCTCTGCAAAACTATTGATTTTTATTTAACTGTTACCTTCACAGTCTTATAAACACCGTTTTGAGCGTATACATAAATTGTGCATTTGCCCTTCTTCTTAGCCTTAATCTTGCCTTTTGAATTTACTGTGGCAATCTTAGTATTTGAAGATTCATAGCAAATAGCTCTGTGCCTCTTAATTTTCTTATCCTTCTTAATTTCAGAAGCTTTAATCTTAAAGGTCTTGCCCTTTTTGATTTTTACCTTACTCTTATTAAGCTTAACTGCCTTTGCTACACCGTATTTACCGCCAAGAGTTGTTGCGTGAATCTTTTTAGAAGCAGCGAGTGTAACCTTAACACCGTTTACATATTTAAATGCTACGATATTATATTTATAATATGTGCCTTTCTTAAGCTTTTTGTGAGTGTAGGATGTAGTCTTACCTGAAACCACCTTAAGAACCTTATATTTACTCTTGGCACCGCACTTAGCACCGTAAACAATATAACCGTCTGCATTTTTAACCTTATTCCATTTAACGGTAACACTGTTCTTTTTAAGTTTAGTGGTTTGCGCTCTTAAAAGTCCGAAGTTTGAGCCTTTATAATCGCCGTCGCCTTTAGGAGGTTTAGCAGTCATTTTGCTTTCGGTTAAAGAAGCCGTATCACTTGAAACATTATTAGTGATAAAAATGTAATTAATTTCCTGAGCTGTTTTAGCATCGACTCCGTATTCTTTAGCAATTTTGTCTTCACTCGGAGTAAGAGCCGGCAATACAGGCGTGTAATCGCTTACATAATTAACGCCGCAACGTGTACAAGTATATACTGTATAGCCTTGTGACGTTGTTGTAGCGGCAACTACAGTTGCAGCATAGCTATGACCGAGAGGCGAAGTTTGAGAATCAACATAAGTGCTGTCGCCTCTTACACAAGTATGCGTTGTATATCCGCCTGCCGTACAGGTTGGAGGAGTAACAACATTATTATAACTATGACCGATAGCATCGACATGATTTCCTACATAAGTGTCATTACATCTTGTGCAAACATAAGTTGTGTATCCACCTGAAACACAAGTAGCAGGAGTAACAGTTTGCGCATAATCGTGACCGAGTTTTGAACCTGGAGCTGTGATTGTATTAGTTTCGCTACATTTGTCACACTTAGCTGTCATCGTGCCGTCTTGAGTACAGGTTGCGTTGCCGTCAAGAACATAATTTGTAAATGAATGGCCGGATGCGTTAATGTAATTATCATTATATGTATCACCGCAACGTGAACAGGTATGTTTTGTATATCCCTTTTCAGTACAAGTCGGAGCGACAACCTTTACAGTGTAATTATGATTTGATGAATCAATCGGCTTTACATTTCTCTTTTCGGTATTGCCGCACTTTGAACAAGTATAAACGTCGTAGCCTTGCTCTGTGCAAGTTGGAGCAACGGTCTTTGTAAACTGATATGTATGGCCACCTGCGATAGCCGGAACTTCGTTTCTATGCTCCGTTTTACCGCAACGCTCACAAGTATAAACGTCATAGCCGCCTGTAGTGCAAGTAGGTGCTACAGTGTTTGTTTTTATAAATTTGTGATTAGACGGATTGATTGGCTGAATATTTTCCTTTTTAGTTGATTTACATTTCTTGCATGTATAAAGGTCATAGCCCTTCTCGTTGCAAGTAGGGGCAACGGTTTTAGTAAACTGCCAATCATGACTTCCGGAAATTGCTGGAACAATATTTCTTTTTTCAGTCACATCACATCTTGAGCACTTATATAAATCATAGCCTTCTTCGGAACATGTAGGTGCAACTGTTTTTACCAACTGCATATCATGATTGAGTTTCTTTTTATTATTAACGTTATCGGTATAAGACTGACCGCAAACTGAGCATTTCTTTACAAGGATTTCATCAGTTGTGCAAGTTGCGTCTTTAGATTTTTCTTCATCCTTTACGAATGTGCAATATGCCCAATCAATATAACCACAATCAGACAATGCACATTTGCGTGTATGTGCATATTTGCCATCTTGATATACAGGAGTATAATTTGCAGGATATTCATGCGGTGTTTTAGCAGGAATTACTGCTTTTTCAACATAGCTTACATCAGCTGTAGCTGTAGCTGAAATTGCAGGCTGCCATTTATAAGAAGCAGTATAATGACCTTCAGGATCTGTATTTATAAACTTATCACTATCAAGCTTTGGCTGAATAATGGTTTCGCCGGCCTTGTAGTAGTGGTCAGCAACAAGAGTACCGTTTACATCTGTAAACGAAATACGGTATTGCTTACTGTTTTCAAGATTTTGCTTTGCAACATTATAATCGTCAACAAGTTTTTTAATTTCCGTTGTGCACTTACCTACACGAACAGCAATATCCTCAACATCAGTTGCGGATTTACCGTCATTTTGGTCAAAATAAGTGTTAGGGTCAAAATCATATAATGCCGTAACAGCATCATAGTATGAATTAACCGCTTCAGGAGTATAATCTGTTTGAACTAAAGTTTTTAAATATTCTGCCGCTTCATTTGCAGCATCAGCAACAGGCTCATAGTTTACTACATAAATTGTAGAGCTTGACTGCCAAGAGTTGTTATCCTGAGATGTATTAAACTTCTCCGGATCACTGTATGAATTAGTTGTCCAATAGAGTTTTTTAGCTAAGTAGCCGTTTGAATCAAATGTTATGCCACTGTCAACGTGAAGAAAACTTGCGGCATCATTTTCCCATGATAATCCGAAATTATAGCATTTACCTGCGCCTTCGCCTTTGAAAGTAAACGAGGTTAATACTTCAGCAGCAAATCCAAAAATTGAGCCGTCAGAATATCTGGTCAATGTAAAATTCTCATTTTTCGAACCGGTAACACCACGCCATTCATCAGCATAAAAATCCGTACTGTGAGCAGGAGATGTAGCGGCGTTTAAACGTTCATAATCATAAGGTGCCGCATAAAAAATTGTTCTGCCGGAGTCAAATGCCAAAGGATTGCTTTTTTGTGTATTTTGAGCAAGTGCCATAATAGGCATATAAACGTCTGTTTTACCGTCCCAGAGCAATACTGCCGACGGATAAAACATTTTTAAATTAAGTCTGTTTGCGCCCTCGTCAAGATTAGTTGTTGTTCCCACATAAGCGCTCGGCCAATAAAGTACATTTGATGACGGAGCAAAAGACTGCTTATATGTTGTTCCTTCAGTGGTAGTTACTTCACTGCTATTGAGCCAAGAAACCTCACTCATACCCTTCTTGGCGGTAAACGTTGTTGATGGGGCTTTTTTGTATTTAGCCTCAGTTTCCGCAATGTTTGAGCTTTTTGCCTCAGCGGCCGAAGCGGTAACGGCTGTGAATGGGGTTACAGTCATCACCATAATCAAAGCCATAAGGCATGCGAATAGCTTTTTGAATGTTACTTTCACTTTTTAGTTCCTCCTATTTATGATAATTATTCAAACAGTACTCTAATGCTAATATAACACAAGATATAATGTTTTGCAATAGTTTATACATAATAAGTTCACAAACTCTGAACATTTTTAGACATTTATTATGCAAATGCTAATGATTATATAAACATTAAAGTACGTAATGTTAAATAAAATATATAAAAAGGTGTTGCTGATGCAACACCTTTCGTAATTATTATTAAATTAATTATTGAATAATTAAACAGGGTGAACCTTTGATTCAAAATCCTCATGCTTACCATCAAGGTTGTATTTTTTATCTCTTCTCTTTTGGAAGAATTTAACAGCAACCTGACCGAACTGAGCATATGAAAGGATATCCTCCTCCTGCTCATAATACTCTTTAATTTCATCCTTGAAATCGTCAATCTTATCATGAATAAGATCAGCAGGACGGCAAGTGATAATTTCATCATCGCCTACAATCTTCTTTTGGAAATCAGGGTCAATATCGCAAGGAGTCTTACCGTACTTACCTGCAACCAAATCCTTAAATTCCTTAGTAACCATCTTGTATCTCTCGCCCATAATAACGTTAAATACAGCCTGAGTACCAACGATTTGAGAGGTAGGAGTAACAAGTGGAGGATAACCTGAATCCTTTCTTACTCTCGGAACCTCAGCAAGCACCTCGTCAAGCTTGTCTGCCTTACCTGCCTGCTTAAGCTGAGAAACAAGGTTAGAAAGCATACCGCCCGGCACCTGATAAAGAAGAGTATTAGCGTCAACGCCAAGCATTTTCGGGTCAAGAAGACCTGAAGCAAGATATTTTTCACGAAGAGGTGTAAAGAAATCTCTGATTTCAGAAAGAGCCTTGATATCAAGACCTGTATCGTATTCAGTACCCTTAAGTGCAGCTACCATAGACTCTGTAGCCGGGTGAGAAGTACCCATAGCAAGCGGGCTCATGGCAGTATCAATTACATCAACTCCTGCCTCAATACCTTTAAGGTGTACCATAGAAGCAAGGCCTGAAGTATAGTGAGAGTGAAGTTGAACAGGAATATCGACTGTACTCTTAAGTGCCTTAACAAGGTCATAAGTTCCGTAAGGGGTCAAAAGACCTGCCATATCCTTAATACAAATTGAATCAGCACCTGCATTTTCAAGCTGCTTTGCATAATTGCAATAGTAGTCAATATCAAAAACAGGACCGGTTGTATAAGAAATAGCCGCCTGAACGTGACCGCCGTATTTCTTAGCGGCATCAATAGCTGTTTGAAGATTACGAACGTCGTTAAGAGCGTCGAAAATTCTCAAAATATCGATACCGTTATCAATACTCTTTTTAACAAAATAATCTACAAGCTCATCAGAATAATGGCGATAGCCGAGCATATTCTGACCTCTGAAAAGCATTTGGAGCTTTGTATTAGGACATTTTTTACGAATAAGACGAAGCCTGTCCCACGGGTCCTCATCAAGGAATCTAAGGCAACTGTCAAATGTTGCACCGCCCCAACATTCAAGTGAATGATAGCCGATTTTATCCATTTTTTCGAGAATGCCCTCAAATTCGTCAGTTCTCATACGTGTTGCAATCAAAGACTGATGAGCATCACGGAGAACTGTTTCAGTAATTCCGATTTTAGCCATTTACGACACCTCTTAGTTTAATGTAATGATAACCTGGCCTGCTTCAACGCTGTCACCCTTAGAAACATTAACAGAAGCAACAGTGCCGTCCTGAGGAGCAACGATTTCGTTTTCCATCTTCATAGCTTCAAGAATGCAAAGAACAGAGCCGCTTGAAACAGAATCGCCTACTGAAACCTTAACATCAAGGATTGTGCCCGGCATAGGAGCTTCAACCTTAACTGAACCTGCTGTGCCCTGAGCTGTAGGAGCAGGTGCAGCAGCCGGTGCAGGAGCAGGTGCTGCGGCAGGGGCAGGAGCGGCAGCCGGTGCAGCTACAGGAGCAGCGGCAACAGGAGCGCCGGCGCCCTCTTCAACAGTTACGTTATAAGGTGTACCGTTTACAGTAATTGTATAGTTTTTCATATTATTATCCTCCATTATTTAACAGAATGTTTTCTCGGTAAAGTATTTTCTCTTTTTCCTGCAAGAATATCAAGTGCGGCAATAACCTTTGCACGAGTATCGGCAGGAGCAAAAATATCATCAACTGCACCACAAGCAGCGGCAGTAAACGGAGAAGCAACCTTTTCTGTATATTCCTTCTTAAGTTCCTCCTTGCTTTCGCCGTTTGCAAGTCTTTCATTAAACAAAAACTGAACAGCAGATTCAGTCGGAAGCGGTGATGCAACGCTCTTATCCCAAGCAAATGTAAAGTCTGCATTAGCACCCTTACCTGCAAGAGCGATATAAGCAATACCTACTGCGTTTCCGGTGATAACGGAAATCTTAGGTGTTGTAGCGGTAGCATAAGCGCTTGTAAGCTTTGTAAACGCTGTAAGACACTGATTTTCCTTACCTGCTTTATTAACTGCACCGTTTGCATTAACCAATGTAACAACAGGGATTGAATAAGCATCGCAAAGCTTAACCATAGCCTCAGCCTTATATGAGCAACAAGGGCAAATAGGCTCGCCCTCAAATGCAACAAAACCTACTGTTGTTCCCATAACGGTTGCAAGAACGGTTTTGCATTTGCTTTCTGAATATCCGCCCTTAAGTTCAACAACTGAATTTGCATCTGCAATACTGTTAATAACAGTCATAGCATCATCGCCGTCATTAGCAAAAGTGCTAGGTGCTGCAAACTCAAAAAGAGGAGCAGGAGAAATATTGTTAGACGGAAGAAGAGATGCAATATTCTTAGCAGCATCAACTGCCTCTTCAAAAGTATCACAAAGAACATCGACTGTTCCTGCTTCATAGCTTTCATCGGCTGTAACCTCGCTCGGAGCAGTTACATAAAAATCAGCATCCTTAACTGCTATAACTACATCAGCCATATTAGCAATAAGAGCAGATGTACCGAGGCAAGAGCCTGCGATAATAGAAATTTGAGGGCATACGCCACTCATTGATGTTGATGCTTTAACAAGCTCGCCATAGGCATTCATAACCTCAAATCCCTCGGTAAGCTTAACACCGTTTGAATCATACACACCGATAACCGGACAACCGGTTTTTAATGCAAGATCGTAAATCTTTTTAATTTTAGCACACTGTGCAACACTTACAGCACCGCCGTCAACAGTAATATCCTGTGAAAACGCATATACTGCGCACTCGTTTACTGTTCCGAAGCCGGCAACAACCTCAACCGAACCGTCAGCCGATTTAGCGTAAGCATCAATCTCGGTAAATGAGCCGTCATCAAAAAGTGCTTCAAGTCTTTTAAGTGCTTTTGAGTCGTTCACTGTTTTTTCCTCCTTGAAAATGTGACAGAGCATATATGAAAATTTAAAATATTCCAAATTTGCCTATTATAGATTTTAACACTTTGTCAAATTAATATCAATAATAAATTATAAATTTTATTATATTTCGCTGATTTTATCAAAATTTTTTTAAATATAGCGGTGTCATTTGAGCATAAAGGAAAAAATCAAGACCCGGACCGTTAAGTCCGAGCCTCGATTTAATGATATAAGGGAAATATTATATCTGTGTTTATTACTCGCTGAAAAGCGGAGTTGAAAGATATCTGTCACCTGTATCAGGCAAAAGAGCAACAATTGTCTTACCTTTATTTTCAGGTCTTTTAGCAAGCTCCTTAGCTGCCCAAAGAGCCGCACCGCTTGAAATACCTACAAGTACACCCTCCTGCTTAGGAAATGCCTTACCTGTTGCGAATGCATCCTCATTTTCAACCGTGATAATTTCGTCATAAATCTTTGTGTTAAGAGTATCGGGAACAAAGCCTGCGCCGATACCTTGAATTTTATGAGGACCTGCCGTGCCCTTTGAAAGAACAGGAGAAGTAGCAGGCTCAACTGCAACAATCTTAACGTCCGGATTTTTGCTCTTAAGGTATTCACCTACGCCTGAAAGAGTACCGCCGGTGCCGACGCCTGCAATAAAGATATCAACCTTACCTTCGGTATCGTTCCAAATTTCAGGACCTGTTGTTGCCTTATGAGTAGCCGGGTTTACAGGGTTTGTAAACTGACCTGCGATAAAGCTGTTAGGAATTTCCTCGGCAAGCTCATTTGCCTTAGCAATAGCGCCCTTCATACCCTTTGCACCGTCTGTAAGAACAAGTTCTGCGCCGTATGCTTTCATAAGATTGCGTCTTTCAACGCTCATGGTTTCAGGCATTGTGATAATAAGTCTGTAACCCTTTGCTGCTGCAACAGATGCAAGACCGATACCCGTGTTACCGCTTGTAGGCTCAATAATTACAGAGTCAGGCTTAAGCTTGCCTGTCTTTTCTGCATCTTCGATAATCGCCTTAGCAATTCTGTCTTTAACTGAGCCTGCCGGATTAAAGTATTCAAGCTTAACAAGAACTGTTGCTTCAAGATTGTTGTCTTTTTCAAAATGTGTAACCTCAAGAAGAGGTGTATTGCCTACAAGGTCGAGTGCTGATTTATAGATAGCCATAATAAATAATCTCCTTAATAATTAATCAAATAATTTAAAATTAATCGATTGCGGCGAAAGCTTCGTCGAGATCGTGAATAATATCGTCAATATGCTCTGTACCGATAGAAAGTCTGATTGTATTAGGCTTAATATCCTGCTCAGCAAGCTCTTCGGGGCTAAGCTGGCTGTGTGTTGTGGTTGCAGGGTGAATAACGAGTGATTTAACGTCTGCTACATTTGCAAGGATTGAGAAAATCTTTAAGCTGTCGATAAACTTCTTAGCTTCAGCCTCTCCGCCTTTGATTTCAAATGTAAAGATAGAACCTGCTCCGTTAGGGAAGTATTTATTGTAAAGGTCCTTATATCTTGAATCTACGCTTGGGTGATTAACCTTTTCAACCTTTGGATTATTAACAAGATATTCAATAACCTTCTTTGTGTTCTCAACGTGACGCTCAACACGAAGCGAAAGAGTTTCAAGTCCTTGAAGAAGAAGGAATGCGTTAAACGGTGAAATTGTAGCACCTGTATCACGAAGAATGATAGCACGAATATATGTTACAAATGCCGCAGGACCTGCCGCCTCTTGGAATGATACACCGTGATAGCTTGGGTTAGGGTCTGCAATCTGCGGATATTTTCCGCTTGCTTTCCAATCAAAGTTGCCGCTGTCAACGATTACACCGCCGAGTGTTGTGCCGTGGCCGCCGATAAATTTAGTTGCACTGTGCACAACGATATCTGCGCCGTATTCAATAGGTCTTAAAAGATAAGGTGTTGCAAAGGTTGAATCTATAACAAGCGGAATATTGTGTGAATGAGCAATATCTGCAAGCTTTTGAATATCGACAAGATTTGAATTAGGATTACCAAGTGTTTCGATAAAGATTGCCTTTGTGTTATCCTGAATAGCATTTTCAAAATTTGAAAGGTCGTCAGGGTCAACAAATGTTGTGTTTACACCAAACTGTGAAAATGTGTGCTCAAGGTAGTTATATGTGCCACCGTAGATTGTCTTAGCCGATACAATGTGGTCGCCTGCCTGAGCAAGAGCCTGAAATGTATAAGCAAGTGCCGCTGCACCGGAAGCTGTTGCAAGAGCAGCTACACCGCCCTCAAGAGCCGCAACTCTCTTTTCAAAAACGTCCTGAGTTGAATTTGTAAGTCTGCCGTAAATGTTACCCGCATCTGCAAGACCGAATCTTGCTTGTGCGTGGTCGCTGTTTTTGAATACATAAGAAGTAGTCTGATAAATCGGAACTGCTCTTGAATCTGTAGCCGGATCCGGCTCTTCCTGTCCTACGTGAAGCTGAAGTGTTTCAAAATGATATTTATAATCTGACATAATGTTATTTCCTTTCGATGTTAAAAATTGGTTTTTATGTTTAGTAGTTAAAATTTAAAGCTATAATATTTTTTCGTGAATAATCACATATAACATCGAAAGCACATTCGTTGATTTTTAATATTTGCGACTGTTAATTTGCTATAGATTTTTATCATAACAATCTCTCCTTTAACATTCACCTTATTACCTACGTGGTTTGTAGGTTTTTCTGTGATGTTTACACTATACACTACATTACCTATTTTGTCAATAGGTTTTTAGTATTTTTTTGAAAAATTTTTAAATTCTTTTTTAGGAAAACCAAAAAAGTATACAAAAAAGCCCGTAAACACAAGGGTTTACGAGCATTTTTGAAATTCATTTTTATTTTTGTTTTAACGCTTTTGTTTCGTTTATTGCTCTGAATAATGACAATTCATTATCATAAGGCAAATCACAGGTCATATGCCAAATCATAATTCCGCCAAGTTTGGCATCAACTGCAAAAGCGGTTTTATCACATATCATTTGATATGAATTAATATATTGAGGAGCAGTCATAGGATTACCGTCATGGTCAAAATCATTGAAATAAATCAAATTTGTATATTTATCAAGCTTACCGTCATATTGATTATAATTACCCCAATAGGCAAGTTTGTTGGTAGGTCTTGAATAAAAAGGAACACCCAAATCAAGCTGTTTTGGCTCAAAACCGCCCTGAAGCATTTTATTAATACCGTTGACACTTACGGGAAAAATTGAATGATAGCCATGAGCGGTAAACATATCATAGAGCATAACCTCTGCCCTATCAATCATTTTAATAACGTCATCATCAAATTGCAAATCCCAAGGAGCAATTGCGAGAGAAAGAATTTTATCGCCGAGGGCATTATCAACCTTTCTCAAAAACGCATTAAACAGCTTCCATTCATTTTTACTGTTTGGAAATTCGTAATCCATATCAAAACCGTCAAAATCATATTTATCAAGAAATGTTTTAATATTTTTAACGGTATTATCAACATTTTCATCACTTAGCATTGAAATAATATCTGCGTTATCATCACCGTAAGGCATTGCAATATCGCAAATAATATTGATATCTCTATTTCCTATTGCCTTTTTAAGTATATCTATTTTAGAGGAATAGATTTTCTCCTCAATTTCATTTCCGTCGTTATCGACAAAAATTATATTTCCTTTACTGTCATATTTAGCCGTACCGAAAACAATGATATCGGTCAATCCGTCAAGCATTGAAAAATCGGTCTTATCGCTTATATCGTTTGCAACAAGATACGAATTAACACGCAAAGAACTTGCATCCTTTGATTTAATATTATATACGCCTATATCATAAAGTTTAAATTTGCCGGATGACTGATTTACAAAAATACGAAGATATCTGTAGCTTACATCGCCCACAAAACAGGTATGACCGCCCTCTATGCAATCGCTTTGATAGAGGAATTTATAATTCTTATCCTTGTCATTGCTTGCATATATTTCAAACAGAGTTACCTTTTTGCCGTTTTCCTTAAGCACAATTGTATTAAAATCAGTTTGCTTGCCGAGGTCAACGGTAACATAATTATTTTCCTCCGCTTTGCCCTTAAGAGAAAACGAAGCGCTTTCCTTACCGTCAGGCTTAATCGTTACGCTTTGCAAGGCAAGGTTTTCAAAGCCGCTGTATGTATCCGTCATAATTGCCTTACCGTTTGGCGAACAGGCAGAAAACAAAGACACTATCAGCAATACTGATAACATAACAGATAAAAATTTAACACACTTTTTCATATAAATATTCCCCTAAAAATCATATTCGCCGAGTATATTTTCAGTTTATCATATACATTACTTTTTTGCAAATAAAAATACCGCAAGCATACACTCACGGTATTAAAGATAATATTAACATTAAATTATTTAAGCACAAAGCCTACCTTTTTCATTACCTTGTCAAGTGTGCGCTGAGATACACGTTGAGCAAGGTCTGCACCCTGAGTCCATTTTTCCTTAAGATATGCTTTATCTTTCATAAACTCATTATAGCGCTTTTGCACAGGTTCAAGCTCGGCAACAACAGCTTCGCCTACCGCTGTCTTGAAATCGCCATAGCCCTTTCCTGCAAATTCCGATTCGATAGTATCAAAATCCTTGCCTGTAACGGCGGAATAAATTGACATAAGATTATTGATTCCGTCTTTGCCCTCGGCATAACGAACACTCATTTCGCTATCTGTTACTGCGCTCTTAAACTTCTTCATAATTACATTAGGCTCATCTGTAAGATAAACAGTGCCCTTAGGGTTAGGGTCGGACTTACTCATCTTTCTTGTTGGGTCAGCAAGGCTCATAACCTTAGCAGCAGTCTTAGTAATATAAGGTTCAGGAATTGTAAACACATTACCGTAAATTCCGTTAAAGCGTTCTGCAATATCCCTTGTGATTTCAAGATGCTGCTTTTGGTCAACACCGACAGGCACAACATCTGCCTGATAAAGAAGAATATCGGCAGCCATAAGCGACGGATAAGTGAAAAGACCTGCATTAACGTTGTCTGCGTGCTGCTGAGATTTATCCTTAAACTGCGTCATTCTGTTGAGCTCACCGAATTGAGTATAGCAATTAAGAATCCAAGCAAGCTGAGAATGCTGAGGCACGTGTGACTGAATAAAGAGGATACTCTTATCAGGGTCAAGACCCGTAGCCATAAGAAGCGCATAAAGCTGAGTAGTTTGAGTTCTGAGCTTTTGCGGGTCCTGCCTTACTGTAATTGAGTGTAAATCGGCAATGCCGAAAACTGTATCAAAATCATCCTGAAAGTCTTTCCAGCCACGCATAGCGCCGAGATAGTTACCCAAAGTCGGAACAGAGGTCGGCTGAATAAGTGAAAGACTTCTTTTTTTACGTTCTTTTTTAATTTCTTCTGCCATAGTTATTCTCCGATTATCTATATGATTTAGCTACTTCGCCCAAAGCCTTAACTCCATTGATAATTCCGTCATCACTTGGGGTTGAAAAATTAAGGCGAATGAAATGTGATTCTTGCGTATCGTCCATTAAAAACGCATTGCCCGGAACGACAGCAACATTCTTTTCAACTGCTTTTTTAACGAAGTCGAGCATATCGACATCGTCAGGAAGCTTGCACCATACGAAAAGACCGCCCTGCGGCTTGACGTACTCCACAAAATCGCCGAGGTGTTCATCAATACAGTCGCACATAAGATTAAGCTTATTTCTGTAAATATCCTGAATATGCTTAATATGAGCATCAACGTCATACTGCTTAAACCATTCGTCAACAATCATTTGATTAAGGCAAGGAGTATGAACATCCGAAGCCTGCTTGCCGACTGTCATTTTAGCGATAACCTTTTGAGGAGCAATACAATATGCTACACGCAAGCCCGGTGAAAGTATTTTTGAAAATGAGCCGGCATAAATAACAATTCCGTCCTCATCCATAGACTTAATTGTAGGAAGTGCTTCGCCGCAAACTCTCAAATCGCCGTATGGATTGTCTTCCAAAATCATAACGCCGTACTGCTTAGCAAGTGCATAAAGTTTTTTTCTTTTTTCAAGTGACATTGTAGCACCCGACGGATTTTGAAAATTAGGAATGGTATAAATAAATTTAGCGTTAGGCGTTGTTTTAAGTGCTTGCTCGAGAAGTTCAACATTCATTCCGTCAGCCTCGACAGGAACACCTTTAAGCTTACAGCCGTATGAGCGAAAGCAATTAAGCGAGCCGATAAACGACGGTTCTTCGCAAATAACGGTATCGCCTTCGTTGCAAAGCACCTTTGTAGTTAAATCCATAACCTGAGTAGCGCCCGAAACGATAATAATATCGTCAAAATCTCTGCCGATATTTTCGTGATTACTCATCCACTTTTTGACAGTATCACGAAGCGGCTGATATCCCTCAGACACACCGTATTGAAGTGCATCGATAGGGCGAGAGTCAAGAATTTGAGCAGCAATAGCCCTGACCTCTTCTACAGGAAAAGCATCGGGTGCCGGATTACCTGCTGCAAGAGGAATAATTTTAGGGTCAGCCGTTGCCTTAAGTATCTCTCTTATAGCACTTGGCTGAAGAGAAGATATTTTGTCAGAAAACGTATATTCCATTGTTTTTGCCTTCTTTAATATAAATTCTAAGCTTTGAGCAACATAGAAACAAACTTAGCAAGTATTTCTGCATTGTTAGACTTAGTATTTTCAACATATTCGCATTTGAATTTGTAAAGCATATCAAAATCATAATTATTTAATTTAATGGCATTTACAAGTTCTTCTGCATTTTCAAATGTAGCACTCGGCATTTCCTTTTTGAGGTCAACATTAATTCCACGTTCACTTGAATATTCATCATAATCAGGAACGAAGAAATAAAGCGGTTTCATAAGAACGCTTGCCTCAAACGCACAAGCCGAATAATCGGTAATAATAACATCGGCAATTTTCATTAAATCATAAGTCGAGAAATCACCGCTGTATGAAAACTCATTCTCAATTTTAATTTTGGAAAAAAGAGGATGAGCGCTTATAATTAAGCGGTAGCCGTCAACATCACGAAATTCTACCTTAAGCTGCTCGGCAATATAAGCATCTCTTTCTCTGAAAGTAGGAAGATAAAGAACAATCTTATCGTGGCTCAATCCCGGATTTTCGGTAAAAAATCTTGAAGCGGCATTATTATCAGTCAATATATCGTCAACTCTCGGAAGCGAACAAATCTTTATTTTAGAATTATCGCAACCGAAAGCCTCCATATAAAACTTAGCTGTTTTTTTGCTTGGAGAGAGAACATAGTCGTAATTTTTATGCATACACATTGCACGGCTGATTTTCTCGTCCCTGCCCTCTTTAGTGCCGACACTTTGAAGCCCGAATTTTTTAAGTGCCCCTAAAGCGTGCCACATTTGAATAACCTTTAAGCTTTTCTTATGCTTTAAGCAAGAAACTGTAATTGAATAAGTATCAAGGATTGCGACCTTAGAGGTAGCAAGATAATACATATCGCCGATAACAGAAAAGCAATACGATATTTTACCGCCAAGGCTTTCAGGTATCATTTTGAGCCTGAAAACCTGCTCGGTATTAGGACATTGCTTATCAATTTCTTTTTCAAGAAGTCTCATATCAAGACTTTTATCGTTGCTTTGCCTTGAAAGATAAACTATTCTGTCCTTAGTTTTAAAAAGCTTAATCGGCGCATAAATAATGCGAAGAAAAAATTTCAGTATTTCAATTAACAATACTTTCATATATATCACTTCTTTAAATTACTCGTAAAGAGGATATTTAGCGCAAATCTCGGCAACGCCGTTTGTGATATAATCCTTATTATTATCAAAATCGATAACTGCAAGAGTGATATATTCTGTAATCTTGTCCATATCGTCTGTATTAAGACCTCTTGTTGTAGCGGCAGGAGTACCGATACGAACACCTGAGGTTACAAACGGTGAAAGAGGCTCATTAGGAACGGTATTCTTGTTAAGAGTAATATGAACCTCGTCAAGCCTGTTTTCAAGTTCCTTGCCGGTTACATTAGTTCCACGAAGGTCAAGAAGGCAAAGGTGGTTATCTGTACCGCCTGAAACAAGCTTCATACCTCTCTTGATAAGTCCGTTTGCAAGAGCCTTTGCATTTTCAACTACTCTCTTTTGATATTCGTTAAATTCAGGCTTAAGAGCCTCGCCGAAGCAAACTGCCTTACCTGCGATAACGTGCATAAGAGGGCCGCCCTGAGTACCTGGGAATACGGCAGAATTAAGCTTTTTAATAAGGTATTCATTATTGCAAAGAATAAGACCGCCACGTGGACCTCTTAAAGTTTTATGAGTGGTAGTTGTTACAACATCGGCATAAGGAACAGGAGATTGATGAAGACCTGCTGCAACAAGACCTGCAATATGAGCCATATCAACCATAAACATAGCGCCGTTTGCATGTGCAATATCAGCCATAGTCTTAAAATCAATTTCTCTCGGATAAGCAGAAGCGCCTGCGACAACAAGCTTAGGCTTAACCTTATTAACCTGCTTAGCAAATTCCTTATAATCAATAAAGCCGTTTTCATCAACACCGTAAGGAACAAAGTTAAAATATTTACCGCTGATGTTGGCAGGTGAGCCGTGAGTAAGATGACCGCCGTTATCAAGGCTCATACCCATAACGGTATCACCCGGCTTAAGAAGAGCGAGATAAACTGCAGTATTAGCCTGAGCGCCCGAATGAGGCTGAACATTAGCATAGTTGCATTTGAAAAGTTCACAAGCTCTTTTAATAGCAATATTTTCAACAATATCAACATACTGACAGCCGCCGTAGTAGCGTTTGCCCGGTAATCCCTCGGCATACTTATTTGTAAGCACGCTACCCATTGCAGCCATAACCTGAGGTGACACAAGGTTTTCGGAAGCAATAAGTTCAATGTTATCACGCTGACGTTTAAGTTCTAAAGCCATTGCGTCTGCAACTTCCTTATCTGTTTCGGCAACTTTGCCAATTGAATCATAATAATCTGAATACATATATAATCCTCCTGAATGATTATGCAAATTTATATAATTATACATATCTATAATATCATATAACAAGTAAATATACAACAACAAATTAAAAAAGTGTAAAAATATTATACTTGATATATATATAATAATGTGGTAATATATTTAAGTTAAAAATTAATGAATTTCACATATAGGAGTTGAGAAAATGAGCGGTCATAACAAATGGAGCACCATTAAGAGAAAAAAAGGTGCAAATGACGCAGCAAGAGCAAAGGTTTTCACAAAAATAGGCAGAGAGCTTGCCGTAGCAGTTAAAAACGGCGGTCCTGACCCTAACAACAACGCTAAGCTTCGTGATGTTATTGCAAAGGCAAAGCAAAACAACGTTCCTAACGATAACATTGACAGAATGTTAAAAAAAGCTGCAGGCGAAAGCGACAGCACTAATTTTGAAGAAATCGTTTACGAGGGTTACGGCCCAAGCGGTATCGCAGTTGTAGTTGAAGCACTTACAGATAACAGAAACAGAACTGCATCTGAAGTAAGGCATTACTTTGACAAGGCAGGCGGAAATATGGGCACACCGGGTTCTGTTACATTTATGTTTGACAGGCAGGGCGTCATTGTTATTGAAAAAGAGGATGTTGATGAGGACCAGCTTATGGAGGACGCACTTGAGGCAGGCGCTTCCGACTTCCTTACAGATGAAGAAGATATTTTCGAGATTAGAACAGAGCCGAATGACGTCGGCGCTATCCGTGATGAGCTTGAGGGCAAAGGATATCACATTATTTCAAGTGAGGCCGCTTATATTCCTCAAACTTACACAAGGCTTGAATCTGAAGAAGATATGAAAAATATGGCAAGAATGATTGATATGTTTGAGGAAAACGACGACGTTCAAAACATTTGGCATAACTGGGAAAATGAAGACGAATACGAAGGCTGATTTTTTTCTACACGCTGTAAGACTTCAAGAAAGTGAGATAAATTTCGTATTTTGCGAGCGGGTGCTGTACGTGGGTACTGCCCCCGAGCAAAAGGCGAAAAGCGCCAAAAACGGCAAGGACTCGATGTCCTTGCCGTTTTTCCAATCCCTCTGAGTGCAACAAGTTGCACCCACATCCATTTGCAAGGGAGGCAAAAGGGTTTATTTAATTTTTTTTGGCGCGGTTTAGCCACTTTATTGACAGTCTAAGGAGAACTGTTTAATTCAGTTCTCCTTTTTCTTTTGCATATTTTAATAATATGTCTTTTTCATTTTCAAGTTTGCCGTCAATTACCATTTCCAAAACAGCAGAGAGAATATCCCCTATCTCCTTACCCTTAAAGCCGAGATTTATCAAATCAAAGCCGTTAATTTTCAAATCCTTAACACTATAAGGCTCGGCATTTGCGATAATTTCATCAACAAGCGACTCGGTAGTAACAAGATTTTGCAGTTCCTCACCCGTCATTTTGGGATTTTGACCGAGTTTATCGGCACGCTTAACCTCAATTAAGTCACGTACACCCTGCTCGCCCAAACGGTTGAGCCATTTTTTTATATTTTTCTTTTTTGTTCCTATATGGATATCGTGGATTGGGATAATAAGCATTACCCTATCGTAAAGTTCATTTGAAATTTTAAAGCGTTTTAAAATCGGTGCGGCAAGGTCTGCGCTGATTTTTTGATGTCCCTTAAAGTGGTCAACTCCGTTATCATCCGTAGTTTTTGCAAGGGGTTTGCCGATATCGTGAAGAAGCATAGTAAGCCTAAGTGAAAGCAGCCTCGGCGATTGCCCAACTGTTTTTGCAGTATGAGTATAGACGTCAAAAATATGCCAAACAGTATTTTGCCCGCAGGTAAAAATCGGTACAAGTTCGGGAATTATCACGCCCATAATTTCTTTATACTCGGTTAAAACATCAAAAACATTATCGCCCAAAAGAAGTTTTGAAAGTTCGGTAAAAATTCTTTCAGCCGATACATTTTTTAAAAGTTCTTTATTTCTAAACAATGCGGCTTTGGTATTTTTCTCAATTTCAAAGCCGAGAGTTGAGGAAAAACGAATGGCACGCATAATGCGGAGTGCATCCTCTTTAAATCTTCTATCAGGATTGCCGACAGCCTTAATTATTTTATTTTCTATATCATCTCTGCCGCCGAAAAGGTCAACAATTTCCTCTTTATTAGGGTTATATGCAATTGCATTTATCGTAAAATCACGGCGTGACAAATCCTCGTCAACATTGCTTACAAAGCTGACATTTTCAGGGTGGCGGTTATCGATATACTCACCGTCTGTTCGATAAGTGGTGATTTCAAAATTATCGCCATCAAAAACAGCGGTAACCGTGCCGTGCTTAAGCCCCGTTTCAATATATTTGATATTATTTTCAGCAAGTATTTTTTCAAGGTCACCGGGCTTTGCAGAAGTGGTTATATCAATATCGTCGCACTTTCTTTTCATAAAAAAGTCCCTGACGCATCCGCCTACCTGATAAGCCTCAAAGCCTGCTTTTTCAATTGTTTCAATCAAGTAATTTGCTTTTTCAAAAATTGTCATATTGCACCCAAACAAAAAAATTATATAAATATTTTAGCACAAACAAAGCAATAATACAATTATGAAAAATTTTTACACTTATTTAATTGTTGCGCTGACGGGCGGAGCGGGATATTGCCTTATTGAAATACTCTACCGTGGCAGAACGCACTATTCAATGTTTTTCGCCGGTGCAATAGTATTATCATCATTTTATTATATAAATCAAAAATACGAAATGAGTTTTTGGCTCAAATGCTTGGTAGGAATGTTGATTATAACAGGGGTTGAGCTGCTGTTTGGATTGATATTTAATATCATACTAAAGGAGCACGTTTGGGATTATTCGGGTGTTCCGCTAAACTTTTTAGGTCAGGTCTGCGTACCGTTTTCACTTATATGGTTTGCCCTCTCCGGCGTAGCTTTCAAGGTGATAGATACGGTGCAAGAAAATATTGGGATATAAAAAATAAGGCGACCAATGGTCGCCCCCTACGATGTCGAAAAAAATTCCGTATTTAACAAAACATATAAAAAAACAAGCACAACCGATTGGTTGTGCTTGTTTCATTAAAGGTAAATTGTAAGGTTAAATTACTTGAGTTCAACCTTTGCGCCAACCTCTTCGAGCTTAGCCTTGAGAGCTTCAGCGTCAGCAGTTGGAACTGCTTCCTTAACAGCCTTAGGAGCGTTATCAACGATTTCCTTAGCTTCCTTAAGGCCAAGACCTGTTGCTTCACGAACAGCCTTGATAACCTGAATCTTGTTTGCGCCTACTTCTGCAAGTACTACGTCAAACTCTGTCTTTTCGTCAGCAGCTGCTGCACCACCCTCTGCAGGTGCTGCTACTGCTACTGCTGCTGCAGCGCTTACGCCGAATTCTTCTTCTACTGCTGATACGAGCTCTGAAAGCTCAAGAACTGTAAGAGTTTTAAGCTCTTCAACAATTGCTGTAACTTTTTCTGATGCCATTTTATTTTCCTCCGATTAAAGATTAATTTTAATTAAAATAGTTTTGATTTAATTATTCAGCTGTTTCTTCAGCCGGTGCTTCTGCAGGAGCTTCTGCTTCTTCTGCAGGTGCATCTTCCTTAGCTGCAGGCTCACAAGCCTCAACGCCGCCCTTATCAACAATAGCCTGTACTCCACGAGCAAAAGCTGCGATAGGTGCATTGAATACGCTGCAAACTGTAGCAAGGAGAACTTCTCTTGATGGAAGCTTAGCAAGAGCCATAAGCTTATCCATAGAGATTACTTCGCCGTCAAGATAACCGCTCTTAAGTGAGAAGTTGTCGTGTGAATCAGCGAACTTTTGAAGAATACGTGCTGATGCTACATAATCATCAGCCGCTGTTGCGATTGCTGTAGTACCTTCGAGAACATCTTCGAGACCTGCAAGACCTGCATCCTCAACTGCTCTGCCGAGGATTGTATTCTTAACTACTGTGTATTCAACACCTGCTTCACGAAGCTCCTTACGAAGCTTTGTGTCGTCTTCTACGTTGATACCCTTGTAGTCAACTACAACGCCGGCACAAGAATTTTTAATTCTCTCTGAAAGGTCAGCAACCATTTGCTTTTTTCTTTCAAGAACTGCTGTACTTGGCATTTAATTTACCTCCATTAATATTTGCCGTAAAAAATACGGACTTGAAGGCTGTTTAGCTATAACAAAAAAGTGCACTCCGAGAACCTCGGAATGCACGTAAAACATCAAAATAACATAATGCTACTTGAATGTCCATTCCTCGGCAGGCGAAAACTTACGCCGTATCGGCACCTGCTGTCTTTGGCTGAACAGCTATTGTATTTTAACACAAGGATTACTCCTTGTCAATACCTAAAATTACTCAGCACTTGCAACTGTGCCAACCTTGTTTGGGTTAATCTTAACACCAGGGCCCATTGTTGAAGCAACAGCTACTGACTTAATGTACTGACCCTTTGATGAAGCAGGCTTAGCCTTGATGATAGCGTCAAGAAGAGCATTGAAGTTTTCAAGAAGCTTATCAGTACCGAATGAAGCCTTGCCAATTGGGCAGTGAATAATGTTTGTTTTATCAAGACGGTATTCAATCTTACCTGCCTTAGCCTCCTGAACAGCCTTAGCTACGTCCATAGTAACTGTGCCTGCCTTAGGTGACGGCATAAGACCACGAGGACCGAGAACCTTACCTAAACGGCCAACGAAGCCCATCATATCAGGTGATGCGATAGCAACGTCGAAATCCATCCAACCGCCCTGAATCTTTTGAACAAGGTCAGCATCGCCAACAACGTCAGCGCCTGCTTCTGTAGCAGCCTTAGCAAGGTCGCCCTTAGCGAAAACAGCAACCTTAACGTCCTTACCTGTACCGTTAGGAAGAATAACAGCGCCACGAACCTGCTGATCAGCGTGACGTGAGTCAACACCTAAACGAATATGAACTTCAACAGTTTCGTCAAACTTAGCTGTAGCTGTCTTTACTGTGAGGTCAAGAGCCTCTTTTGAATCATATAAATTTGAACGGTCAATAAGCTTTGCACCGTCTGTATATTTCTTTCCGTGTTTCATAATTAAATTACCTCCAGTGGTTAAATCGGATACTTCCTCCCACAAGGGAATTAGTCTTCTACTACTATACCCATGCTGCGTGCAGTGCCTGCAATCATTGACATTGCTGATTCAAGATTTGCTGCGTTAAGGTCAGGCATCTTTGTTTCAGCGATTTTCTGTACGTCAGCCTTTGAGATGGTTGCTACCTTGTTCTTGTTAGGAACACCGGAAGCCTTATCAATACCGCAAGCTTTCTTAATAAGAACAGCTGCAGGCGGTGTCTTTGTTACAAATGTAAATGAACGGTCTTCATATACTGTGATTACTACAGGGATGATAAGACCTGCGTCATTCTTAGTTCTTTCGTTGAATTCCTTTGTGAATGACATAATGTTTACGCCGTGCTGACCGAGAGCCGGACCAACAGGTGGTGCCGGAGTAGCTTTGCCGGCAGGAATCTGAAGTTTAATTAAACCTACTACCTTCTGTGCCATAATTAATTTCCTCCTAATATTGTGGTAAATGGCGAAGCCTTTGGCTTCTCCCACCATCGCTTAAACGCCACAGTGCAATCAAGCGATGATAATAAGCAGATATACTGCGAATTACTGAATTAAATAATGATTAGTCTTCCTGAACTTTTTCAAGCTGGTCAAGTTCAAATTCAACCTGATTTTCTCTGCCGAACATTGAAACTGTAACCTTAACGCTGTTGTTATCAACGTCAATCTCGTCAACAGTACCTGAGAAGCCCTCAAGAGGACCGTCAACAACATTAACAAGATCGCCTACTTCGTAGTTAACCTTAACGCTGACTCTTTCAAGAGCGTTATTTCTTACCTCTTCGTCTGTAAGCGGCTGAGGCTCACCCTCAGGACCTACAAAGCCCGTGCAGCCTCTTGTGTTACGAACAACATACCAGCTGTCGTCAGTCATAATCATTTTAACGAAGACATAGCCGGGCATCAACTTTCTTTGATACTCTTTTTCTGTGCCGTCGCTTTTAAGTTCTTTTACTGTTTCGGTTGGAATAGCAACCTCAAAAATTAAGTCGTGAAGGTTACGATTTTCAACAACAGTTAAAATGTTGCTTGCAACTTTATTTTCATATCCTGAAAAAGTATGTGCAACATACCATTTTGGTTCTTCCATCAATAAGCCTCCCGAATAATTATTTAAGCATTAAGTACAAAGTAATTATTCAGCAGCTTTTGTTGTTTCGGCTGTGGTAGCCTTATCAAGAGCGGCAGCTGTTGTACTTTTACCCTGCTGAGAAGCCGATGTCGTAGTTGTAGTTTCGGCAAGGTTCTTGATACCCTTCATTCCAAGAGAAAGAAGCGAGTCAACACCGTAAATAGCCAAGCCTGCAATAATAACTACAACAAGAACAATAATGGTGTTTTTAAGGACGTCCTTTGCAGGTGCCCAAACAACCTTTTTGCCCTCTGCCTTAACACTTTTGAAGAATGACGCAATGGATTTAAAAGGATTTTTCTTTGACTTCTTCTTGTCCTTAGACTTAGCGGCTTTTGCTGTCTTTTCAGATTTAGCGTCAGCCTTAGTTGAAGTCTTCTTTTCTTCAGCCATTCGGTCTTCCTCCAATCACTTTGTCTCTCTGTGGAGAGTGTGTTTCTTACAGAATGGACAATACTTGTTCATTTCCAACCTGTCAGGTGTGTTTTTCTTGTTTTTCATTGTGTTGTAATTGCGCTGTTTGCATTCAGTGCAAGCTAAGGTAATCTTAACTCTCATAAAATAGCACCTCCATTAATATTTCGATAAAATAATCTCCCTCGTTCGCCACGCAAAGCGAAGCAGGCAAAAAAATAACGCCTATCGGCATTTCACCTACTACGAGGTAAGCACTACTATATCACAGAAAGTAAACTAAGTCAAGTATTTTCAACAAAAAGTTTGCAATTGGCGAAGTTTTATATTATTATATAACAAAATCAATGATAAGGCAATGAATAATATGACTGAAATTATAATCGGCGCAGGTGCAAGCGGTCTTGCCTGTGCAATAAGATTAAAACAGAATATGCCAAATGATGAGGTTATACTTCTTGAAAGGCTTGATACGCTCGGCAAAAAAATTCTTGCCACGGGAAACGGCAGATGCAACCTTTCAAACGAGCATGCAAAGCATTATAGAGAGGTAATAAATTTCTTTAATAATATAGGACTTAAAACAAAAAGCGACAGCGAGGGCAGAATTTATCCTTATTCAAATCAAGCCGCAACCGTCAGAGATATGCTTGAGAAAGAATGTATCAGGCTTGGAGTCCAAATCATCACCGACTGCACGGTTAAAAGCGTTGACAGGAATTTAATTGTATCAACCGACTGCGGTATATTTTACGCAGACAGCGTTATTATTGCCGCCGGAGGTATGGCTCAAAGCTTCCTCGGCTCAAACGGCAGCGGATATGAGATACTGAAAAATCTCGGTCACAGGATAGCACCGCTGTCCCCTGCTCTTGTTCAACTTGTATCATCAAGTAAATATCCGAGGCAGTTAAAAGGGCAAAGAGTTAAAGGAAATATGAAAATACTTCTTGACGGCGAATGTGTAAAACAAGAATACGGCGAAATTCTTTTTACAGATTATGGCTTATCCGGAATTGTGAGTATGAATTTAAGCGAAGCCGTAAGCAAAAATTTTGAATGTGAAAATCCTAAAAAATGCCATGCGGTAATTGACCTTGCAAATGATTTCAGTGAAGGCGAATTACTTGAACACATTAGCAAATTCGGCTCACTTGAGGGAATACTCGGTGAAAAAGTTTCATCTCTGCTTGAAAAGCAAGCAAACGGTGACAAGAAAAAGATTTGCAAATACGCTAAAAATTGGCAATTGATTATCACCGGCACAAAAGGATATAATTTTGCACAAATTACGAGCGGCGGCGCAGACTTGACCGAATTTAATAATTTTGAATCTAAACTTATTGAAAATCTATATGCCTGCGGTGAGATATTGGATCGGCAATTTGAATGCGGCGGATATAATCTCAACTTTGCATTTTACAGCGGCATAAGCGTCGCAGACGAAATAAATAAAAAGAGGACAAACAATGATAAGAATTAACGAAATTGCATTATCGCTTGACGAGGACGAAAGCCAACTTAAAAAGAAAGCTGCTAAAATCCTTAAAATAAATGAAAAATATATAAAAAAATATACTATTTATAAAAAAAGCATTGACGCAAGAAAAAAGGACGATGTGCATTTCACATATTCGCTTGACGTAAACATCTCGCTTGACGAGGAGCAAATTGCATCAAAATGCAAATCAAACAAGGTGCAAATCGTTAAGCCGTATGTTTACGAACTGCCAGAAAACAAAAGAGTAAGCAAATTCCGTCCTGTTGTTGTAGGTTTCGGTCCGGCAGGTATGTTTGCAGGTCTTATACTTGCGCTTTCAGGCTTAAAGCCTATTATTCTTGAGCGTGGCAAGGACGTCGAAGCGAGAAAGGCAGACGTTCAAAAATTTTGGCATGAAAAGAAGCTCAATGAAGAATCGAACGTACAGTTCGGTGAAGGCGGCGCAGGCACATTTTCTGATGGAAAGCTCACAACGGGAATAAAAAGTCCGTTTATCAAGAAAATACTTGAGGAACTTTACGAAGCGGGAGCACCGGAGGAAATTTTATATTCATCAAAACCGCATATCGGAACGGACAGGCTTGAAATTGTAGTTAAAAACATAAGAAAAAAGATTGAAAGTTTAGGCGGCGAAGTAAAGCTTGAATGCAAGCTTACAAGGCTTATTGTTGCAAATAAATTTGTGCACGGAGTGACATACGAGCACAAGGGTGAAAGCATTGACCTTGAAACAGATACGGTAATTATGGCAATAGGCCACAGTGCAAGAGATACGGTTGAAATGCTTTATAACCTCGGCGTTGACATTATGCAAAAGCCGTTTTCGGTCGGTGCAAGAATCGAGCATCCGCAAAAGCTTATTAACGAGGCTCAATACGGCAGATTTGCTAATCATCCAAAACTCGGTGCGGCTGATTACAAGCTTGCGTGCCACGGACTTCACGAGAGAGGTGCATATACATTTTGTATGTGCCCCGGCGGCACGGTCGTTGCGGCAGCAAGTGAAAAAGAATGTGTAATAGTAAACGGTATGAGTTCGCTTGCACGTGACGGAGAAAACGCAAATTCTGCGCTTCTTGTCGGCATTGAACCAAAGGATTTTCCGAGTGAGCACCCGCTTGCAGGCATTTATTATCAAAGAGAGATTGAGCACAAGGCTTATGAACTTGCAGGGGCTAATTACAATGCACCGGCTCAGCTTGTCGGCGATTTTCTAAAAGGAATTGAAAGCAAGCAACTCGGAAATGTTAAGCCTACCTGTCCTACGGGTGTTACGCTGACAAATCTTGACGAATGCTTACCGACTAAGGTATCTGCAACAATGAAAAGCGCTATAGTTGAAATGGATAAAAAGCTAAATGGCTTTAATCTCTATGATGCAGTATTGACGGCGCCTGAAACGAGGTCGTCGAGCTCTGTAAGAATTTTACGTGACGATTTGCTTCAATGCAATATCAGAGGTGTTTATCCGTGCGGCGAGGGCGCAGGCTATGCAGGCGGTATAATTTCTGCGGCGGTTGACGGAGTTAAATGTGCACATGCGGTACTTAATGACGAGCATTAATTTATTTTATACTAAAGGAAATATTCATTATGAGAATGAAAAGAAAGAAAAATCTTGATGAAAGAATAGCATCTTCAAGCGATTATCTTATTACTATGAAAAACGACTCGCTTGATTTTCAAGATGCAATAAAGGAAAATCATCTTCTTGATTTTAATAAAATATTTAAAAAGGAGCAGCCTGTATATTTAGAAATAGGTTGCGGCAAAGGTCAATTCGGCAACACGTTTGCACATCAAAATCCTGACAAAAACATTCTTTGCGTTGAAAGAAACAGGAACGTGCTGATTATGGCGATTGACAAGGCGAGAAAGCTTGGGCTTGACAATATTATGTTTCTTTGCGGCACGGCGGAATATTTACCGTCTTACATACCAAATAACAGCATTGAGGAAATTTATCTTAACTTTTCGTGCCCCTTTCCAAAAAAGAGCCACGAGGCGCACAGGCTTACAAATCCACGTTTTCTTGAAATATACAAGCCTATGCTCAAAAACGGCGGTGCAATATGCCAAAAGACAGACAATATGCACTTTTTTGAATATTCAATCGAAAGCTTTTCAAAATGCGGCTTTAAGCTTTCAAATATTTCGCTTGATTTGCATAAGAGCGGTTTTGAGGGAAATATCGAAACGGAATATGAACAGAAGTTTTCGTCACAAGGCTTCCCCATTTACAGATTGGAAGCAAGGTTATAACAAAACGCAATATATTATCAAATGCCTAACTGAAAATAATTCAGTTAGGTCAGCGTGTAGAAAAAATCAAATTACAAATTTCTACACGCTGTCAGACTTCGAGAAAGTGTGATAAATTTCGTATTTTGCGAGCGGGAGCTGTACGATGGTACTGCCTCCGAGCAAAAGACGGAAAGTGCCAAAAGTGGCTTGAACGTAGTGTTCAAGCCACTTTTCTGTGAATGTATTTTTGATTTTATTTCGGCAAGAGCAAATCTGCGATTCGGCAAACCCTTTTGTCACTTCGTGACATTTCCCCTGTAAGGGGAATCTCCCTTGCCCTACGATACGTCGAAAGAAATTCCATGTTTGAATGAATTTCTTTGAAATTCATTCAAACACTTCGTTCCTTTATCCTTTTCCCCACCAAATTTTCAATTTGTCGGGGACCCCGAATGGAATTTCGTTTTATAGC